>JAESGL010000054.1_pt1 | contig 215487 bp, 192 predicted proteins | sample 9269711 | NCBI WGS metagenome assembly JAESGL01 (sample SAMN14515918, study PRJNA621676) | algae metagenome | isolation source: Kastovskya adunca ATA6-11-RM4 and co-occurring heterotrophs from soil and... | place: Chile: Atacama Desert | collected 2011-06-27
GCCCGCCGTTGTATAGCCACTCGTCTAATGAGGCGGCTTCCCAGATCGGGTAAAAGTGCAGTCCGATGGCGTTGCTGCTGGGAACTACGGCTCCGGAGATGATGTTGTTGCCGTAGAGGAGGCTACCGGCTACGGGTTCGCGGATGCCGTCGATGTCCACGGGGGGAGCAGCGATGAAGGCGATGATGAAGCACGTTGTGGCGGTGAGCAGGGTGGGGATCATCAAGACGCCGAACCAGCCGATATACAGGCGGTTGTCGGTTGATGTGACCCAGTTGCAAAACCGTTCCCACAGGTTGGCGCTTTCGCGTCTTTGTAGTGTGGTTGTCATGGTTTTATGATTTCGTTACGACTGATTGGATACAGTTTTAAGGAGATAGGTGATTTTTTCTATCTCACTTTCGAGATTAATTGATTTGTTTCTTTTTGTAAAGGGTTTTCATTTTTTTTGGCAAAACTTGCTGTCCTATGTCTCAGACTGTTACCTACAGCCCGGCTTATACCTTGGTTCCTACTTATGAGTGCTTCAATCGCTGTACCTACTGCAATTTTCGGACTAATCCGGGTAAAAGCCCCTGGCTCACCTTGGTTGAGGCAGAAGAGATATTAAAACGGCTCCAAAATGAAAATGAGAAGATTTGCGAACTTCTTGTACTCAGTGGGGAGGTGCATCCCAGTTCGTCACGCCGTGGGGCTTGGTTTGGACGGATTTATGACCTGTGTGAGTTAGCACTGTCGTTGGGGTTTTTGCCACATACCAATGTTGGCCCCCTCAGCTATGAGGAGATGGCACAACTAAAAGCGGTCAATGTGTCAATGGGTTTGATGCTGGAACAGTTAACGCCTCAGCTCTTGCAAACGGTGCATCGGCAAGCTCCCAGCAAAGTCCCTTCACGGCGACTGCAACAGTTGGAATGGGCGGGGAAACTGAAAATTCCCTTTACAACAGGGTTGCTATTGGGAATTGGGGAAACCCAGGCAGATTGGTGGGAGACATTAGAGGCGATCGCGAATCTCCATGCTCGTTACAATCACATCCAAGAAGTTATCCTCCAACCCCATAGCCCCGGAAATCAGCAGTCTTGGGACGCACCTGCCTTTGATCCTCATCAGCTACCAGAGGTGATTGCCAAAGCCCGTCAGATTCTCCCAGCCAGTATCGCTATACAAATTCCTCCCAACCTAGTCCCAGATTCTCAATGGTTACTAGCTTGCTTAGAGGCTGGAGCAAGAGATCTAGGGGGGATTGGCCCTAAAGATGAAGTTAATCCCGATTATCCTCATCCTCATGCTTTGGACTTGAGAGAAGTTCTTGAACCCGCTGGCTGGCAACTGGTGCCCCGTTTGCCTGTATATCCTCAGCATGACTTTTGGTTGACACCAAGATTGCAAGCGGCTACTGAGGGATGGCGCACTGAATTTGGAGATGGGGAGATGAGCAGCACCTAGAGCAGGGGATGGAGATTTTAATAACCGCAGAGGCGCAGAGGGCACGGAGGTAAGAGAAGGAGACAATAGATGAGGAGAACATACTTCATATTTCATCCTTTATACTTCCTACTTCATCTGGCAGGCTTTACTCTATATGAAAGGACTATCTTGAGCCAAACCTTGGGTTATGAAGCTATTTCGCCGCCGATTCCTGCCACTTTTGCTGGCGTTCCTGACGATGTGTGTTGCGATCGCCTGTAACGGAGGAGGTACTACTAGCGGTACTGGCGGAAAAGTTGTAGTGGGGTCAAAAGATTTTACAGAGCAGTTCATTTTGGGAGAAATGTATGCGCTGGTTTTGGAAAATAACGGCATTGAAGTAGAGCGCAAGCTGAATCTTGGCGGTACACCTGTTGCCCAAGCTGGCATAGAGAGTGGTCGGATTGATTTATACCCAGAGTACACAGGCACGGCGTTACTAACAATTCTCAAGCAGCCTGCTAGTAGTAACGAAAAGCAGGTTTACCAAACTGTTGCTGATAGCTATAAGGAAAAATTTAACTTAGTCTGGCTAGAGCCTGCCCCGATGAATAACACTCAGGCTCTGGTGATGACAAAAGCAGGCGCAGAGAAATTCGGCATCAAAACTATCTCCGATATGGCAGCGAAAGCCAACCAATTGACAATGGTGGGGCCGCCAGAATTTGAAGGGAGGGAAGATGGTTTGCTGGGGTTAAAAAAAGCCTATGGCAATTTCACCCTCAAGCGTTACATTCCGGTCGATCCGGGTTTGCGCTATCAGTCCCTAAATGATGGTCAAGCGGATGTTGCCGTTGCCTTTGGAACAGATGGCGAAATTAGTGCGTTTAACCTAGTGACATTAGAAGACGATAAAAATATCTTTCCCCCCTATCAAGTGGCTCCAGTTGTCCGGGCGGAGGTGTTGGAAAACAATCCCGGCATTCGTGATGCCCTCAACGCCCTATCTGCCAAGTTGACGAACGAAACGATGCAACGCCTCAACTATGAAGTAAGTAGCAAACAACGGGAACCCGCTGATGTGGCAAGGGAATATCTAACCCAAGAAGGAATGTTAAATAGCACTAATAAATAAATCTCCAATCTGCGTTTAAGTTGGAGTAGTTAGGCAAAGCCGAAGCCTGTCAATCAACGCCATCCTCTCCTCTGCGCCTTACTTGTTGGAGCCGCCTCAAAACCATGGCTCAGATTCAGCAGGGGAAGTCAGACTAGTTGATTGAGCAAAAGCATCCGCCCGTTTTAATCACTCTTGCTTAAGTTCTGTTGAAACTAAATTTATCCTGCATATGGCAACTGAGATCGAGCGTAAATTTTTAATCAAAGACAACCGCTGGCGCGAAAATGCCACAGGTACTTTATATCGCCAAGGTTACATTCCCACAAAAAACGGCACCACTGTCAGAGTGCGCTTGGTAGGAAATCAAGGATATCTAACGATTAAAGGGTTAAGCGTGGGTTTTTCTAGGGCAGAGTACGAGTACCCCATCCCAGCAGAAGATGCTCAAGAAATGCTGGATAAATTATGCGATCGCCCCTTAATTGAAAAAACCCGCTACAAAATTGACGTGGCTGGTTTGATTTGGGAAGTCGATGAGTTTGCCGGAGAAAATCAAGGTTTAATTATGGCGGAAGTCGAACTCACGGACGAAGAGCATAGTGTTGAACTACCTGAATGGATTGGCGAAGAAGTTACTGATGACTCTAGGTACTACAACGTCAATTTAGCCAAAAACCCATTTAGTCAGTGGGTAAAGCAATAAGCTGCATCACTTCCCCCACGGCTGAACTTGTTGCTACCGTCTTCCCCTCCGGCGATCAACTCAGGGCGGTTACCTGCTCACAAGCGGGTTAGAGAGTTTTTTGCTTGTTGTATCTAAGCCATACAGGCTCTAAAACCCTCTCTAAGCTTCTCTGCATCTAAGTTACGACCGATGAATACCAGTTCATTCTTGCGAGTTTCCTCAGGTTTCCAGAGGCGATCGCGCGTGCCATCAAAAATCATATGCACACCCTGAAACACAAAGCGATGGTCTTCCCCGGCAAAGTTGAGAATGCCCTTCATGCGAAAGATATCCGTCCCTTGCGTCTGCAATAGTCGGCTCATCCAATTTTCCAGTTTTGTTCCATCCACTTCCCCAGATTCTACTAACGCAACGGAGTACACCGATTCGTCATGCTCGTGGGCATCTTCACTCAAAAATTGGGGATCAATTTCTAAAGCGCGTTGCAAATCGAAGGCTTTAACACCCAAAAGCGCCTCCATTCCTAACTCGCTATTGCGGGTGCGGTAGACCTTCGCCATGGCGTTCATCCCGCCTATGCGTCGCTCTAACTCATCTAACTGTTCTGGCGTTACCAAGTCAATTTTATTAATCAAAATTACATCAGCAAAGGCAATTTGCTCTTGTGCTTCGCTGCTATCCCAATGCTCCCAGATGTGCTTGGCATCTACTAGCGTCACCACTGCGTCGAGTTGCAACTGCTCGCGCATGTCCTCATCAACAAAAAAGGTTTGAATCACAGGAGCGGGGTCAGCCAGTCCCGTAGTTTCAATCACAAGATGGTCAAATTTATCTCGCCGCCGCATCAAGTTGCCGATAATCCGCATCAAATCACCCCGAACAGTGCAGCAGATGCAGCCGTTGTTCATTTCAAAGATTTCTTCATTGGCATCGATGACGAGTTGGTTGTCGATACCAACTTCCCCAAACTCATTAACAATCACGGCAACCTTTAGCCCATGTTCGTGAGTGAGGATGCGGTTAAGCAGAGTCGTTTTCCCAGAGCCGAGATAGCCAGTGAGAACAGTAACTGGCACTGTACTAGAAGATTGGGTTGTAATCATAATCTAAAGAAGTTTCTTTTATAATGATAATCACTATCAATGACAAGCAAACAGGTTTTTATCTACAGGCGAAATCCCCGGCTTCTTAGGGAAGTCGGGGATCTGAGGCGCTAGCAGCAGCCCTAGCAAGGGCATTGCCATGCCCCTACACATTTAGAATGTATGTAAGTTATTTAATGCACATTCCTTAGCTACCAGCGGTTTCGGGGGGGAGGATGACTTGGTCAACCGCGTGGATGACACCGTTGCTGGCGTCGATGTCTGGTTGAGTTACGGTGGCGTCGTTGATTCTCACTTCATTACTGGCTTGATCGACTTCAACAGTAACTGGGGTTCCTTCTACGGTATTCACTTCGCCGGCAGTAATTTGGTTAGAAGTCACCTCACCAGGTATTACGTGGTAACTAAGAAGCTGAACCAATTGTTCGCGATTTTCTGGTTTCAACAGTTCTTCAACTGTGCCAGCAGGTAGTGCGGCAAAGGCGGCATCGGTGGGAGCAAATACGGTGTATGGCCCTTCGCCTGATAGGGTTTCAGTTAATCCGGCTGCCTCAATTGCCTGATTTAAAGTACTAAAAGAATCGTTAGTCGATGTCAACTCAACGATGTTTTCGTTGCCAGCAGTTGCTGTGGGTGAGGTGGTCTCAACAGGCGCTTCTCCAGCGATCGGAGCTTCAGTTCCAGGCTGTTGATCTATCACTCCTGTTTCTTGAGGTTGATCGCAAGCTGATAGTGCAACAGCACTACCAATACTTAACAGTCCAACCAAAGCAATTTTTGTGAAGCCAGGAAACTTTTTCATGAATAATTTTGAGGTGTTTTGTTGATATTAACAATTATTTATAAATAATAACTAGGCAATCATAGCAATGCAATCTTTCTTCAGACAGACGTTCAATGTCTGAGCCGAGAACGGGCTGAGTCTAGGAAGATAAACTTATTCGTTACTAGTTAAAGATAGCTTTACGTTATGAAAATCTTTGGCAGACTAACTAGCGATCGCCAAATTGTACGAGTAGAACGGCGGGGCTATTTGTAGGGATTAAGGTCTGAGGGAATACGCTAAAAACAGCAGGGAGGGAGAGCCGCTGGGGGGAGAATGCTCGGCAACACTGGCTCTAGTGGGGGTTTTGCCCGAAGCGATCGCCACTCGCTGCAACCTTAAGCCAAACGAACCATCACGATCAGGATAAATTATCATTTTTGGGTGCGAAGTGGCTTGCACTCCAACGATATACTAGGCAATGAGGTTGTAAAAAAATCTTCACAAAAGCCCTGAAAGAGTTTTTGATACTAGCTGTATCGAACCTTTCTCAGTAATTACTTGTATCGGTAAACATGAATCCAGGAATCGACTTACAAGGAAGCTTTATCCAAACTTTAAGGGATCTAGGCATCCCATCGGGTGCCGCCAAAGCCATTTGGATGCCGCTGCCGATGTTTTTGATGATCATTGGTGCCACCCTGGGAGTGCTGGTGCTCGTGTGGCTAGAGCGAAAAATTTCTGCCGCTGCCCAGCAGCGCATTGGGCCGGAATATGCTGGCCCCTTAGGAGTTTTGCAGCCCGTGGCAGACGGTCTGAAATTAGTCTTTAAAGAAGACATCATTCCCGCCAAGGCTGACTCACTGTTGTTTACACTAGGGCCTATCCTAGTCGTTATCCCGGTGTTTTTGTCCTACCTAATCGTGCCCTTCGGGCAGAACTTAGTAATCACGGATATCGGGACGGGAATTTTCTTGTGGATTGCATTATCCAGCATTCAGCCGATTGGTCTATTGATGTCTGGCTATGCCTCCAACAACAAATACTCCCTCCTCGGTGGTTTGCGAGCCGCAGCCCAGTCGATTAGCTACGAAATTCCCTTAGCCTTATCAGTGCTGGCGATCGTGATGCTCTCCAATAGCCTCAGCACCATTGATATCGTTGAGCAGCAATCTGGCTATGGCATTCTCAGTTGGAACATCTGGCGTCAGCCCGTTGGGTTTATAGTCTTCTGGATTGCCGCCTTAGCAGAGTGCGAACGATTGCCCTTTGACCTCCCAGAAGCAGAAGAAGAGTTGGTTGCGGGATACCAAACCGAATATGCCGGAATGAAATTTGGCTTGTTCTACATTGGTTCCTACGTCAACCTGGTACTGTCTGCTTTGCTAGTTTCTGTCTTGTACCTAGGAGGTTGGGGGTTTTTCATTCCTCTTGACCAATTAGCCAACTGGCTGGGTGTGAGTGAAGTCAGTCCCTGGTTGCAGGTGATTACCGCCGCCCTGGGAATTTTCATGACCCTCGTGAAGGCTTACTTATTGGTGTTTATTGCCATATTGCTGCGTTGGACAGTTCCCCGTGTGCGGATTGACCAACTGCTGAACTTGGGATGGAAATTTCTCCTGCCCGTTTCCCTGGCGAATTTGTTACTTACTGCCGCCCTCAAACTTGCCTTTCCTGTCGCTTTTGGGGGTTAACTCAGTTGTTAGTTTTTAGTTGTTAGCTTTTAGGCATAAAGACTTGTACCTAATAGCCTTTGGTTTAAAAATTAGTAACTTAATCTTTCGACTAACCACGAAGTAACTAACAACTTTAATGAGAGAGACACCACAATGTTAAAGTTCCTCAAACAAGTTAGCGATTACGCTAAAGAAACTGTTCAAGCGGCTAAGTATATCGGTCAGGGTCTCTCTGTTACCTTTGACCATATGCAGCGGCGTCCTGTTACAGTTCAGTATCCTTACGAAAAACTCATTCCTTCTGAACGTTATCGGGGTCGGATTCACTTTGAATTCGATAAGTGTATTTCCTGCGAAGTCTGCGTTCGGGTTTGCCCCATTAACCTACCCGTCGTAGATTGGGAATTTGATAAAGTCAGCAAGAAGAAAAAGCTCAAGCACTACAGTATCGACTTTGGCGTGTGTATTTTCTGCGCCAACTGTATTGAGTACTGCCCTACCAACTGCTTGTCGGCAACGGAAGAGTACGAACTCTCTACCTATGACCGTCACGAACTCAACTTTGATAACGTCGCGATGGGTCGTTTGCCGTACAAAGTGACCCAAGACCCAATGGTCACTCCACTACGTGAGCTGGTTTACCTGCCCAAAGGAGTCCTCGAACCCCACGGTCTACCTCCTGGTTCCCCGCGTCCTGGGTTGCGTCCAGAACAAATTCTGGAGCAGATGGAAGCTCAAGGAACCGACGGGCAAGAGGAAAAATCAGCAGCCAAGAAATAACGCGATCGCTACTCAATAGTTAGTCATTAATGACAAAAAACTACGGAAAAGCGACAGCGGAAAACAGACAATTGACAACTGATAAAGGACAAAAACGGTGAATCTAGCAGAAGGAGTTCAGCTCGTTTCGTTTGGCTTGCTGGCTGTGATGATGATTACAGCAGCTTTAGGAGTCGTTCTACTGACCAACATTGTTTATTCAGCATTTTTGTTGGCTGGCGTCTTTATCAGCATTGCTGGCTTGTACATTTTGCTCAATGCTGACTTTGTCGCCGCCGCCCAAGTGCTGGTTTATGTTGGGGCAGTTAACGTCTTGATTTTGTTTGCCATCATGCTGGTAAACAAGCGAGAAGACTTTGCCGTCCTTCCTAGGGGCTGGATTCGTAAAGCCGCTACCGGAGTAGTTTGTGTCGGTCTATTTCTCCTGCTGGGAACGATGGTTGTCGCGACACCTTGGGCGATTTCTGTCGAGCCTGTAATCGGGGGTGAAAGCACGGTAGTGCAAATCGGGGAGCATTTCTTCAGCGACTTTCTGCTACCGTTTGAGCTAGCGTCAGTGCTGTTGTTGATGTCAATGGTAGGGGCGATTATCTTGGCGCGTCGCGATTTTCTGCCCGAAGAACTGAGCCGTCCCCAAGGCGATATCAGCACCGCGTCTATGTTGCCTGAACGACCCCGCGAGCTGGCATCCCTGGGCGAGGGTCAAAAGACCAATCGCTAAAGCGTCTTGCTTTCCCTGATGCCACTAACAACCTCAAGCCGTTGGTGGCAAATCGTTTCCCTTTCGTTGATACAACAGAAGATTTATGCACCTACAACTTGAGTATTTCTTAATTCTAGGCGCGGCATTGTTCTGCATCGGCATTTACGGCGTAATTACTAGTCGCAATGCTGTGCGCGTGCTGATGTCCATTGAATTATTGTTGAATGCAGTCAACCTGAATTTGATGGGCTTTTCTAATTATTTAGACCCTCAAGAAATTAAAGGTCAGGTTTTTGCGGTCTTTGTAATTACTGTAGCTGCCGCAGAAGCAGCGGTGGGTTTGGCAATTGTTTTGTCCATTTACCGCAACCGCGACACCATCGATATGGAGCAATTTAATCTCCTCAAGTGGTAAGGTCGCAGCTAAAGTGGTGACTAAATCAGAAATGCCTGCCGATATAGGCGGGCATTTTTGTAGGTAGGCTAGTAGCGCGATCGCTTTTCACAATAACTTTACGGCTCGCTGAGAGGATGGTTGACGACAAGCCTTTGATCGTCTTGGTACCTCAGAGATTTAGCTGAAATGGCAGCAGCGATCGCGATAAAAATTTCAGGGTTTAAGATTAAAAAGACACAGATTTATTAGGGATGTGAGCGATGGTGCAATCTGACCCGAAGCTACGCCTACCAACTAGCGCTGAATTACCTTGCTCAGACGATACACCTGTGGATAACGAAAATCAAAATTTTATTCCTAACTTACTATTATTTTTGCTGAAATTCATCTGGGGAAATCGCTCCGATTGGTTTTTTGGAGTAGATATGGGGATTTATCACACAACAGGAGTAAGCCCGTTGGTGCCTGTTGTTCCAGACGGATTTTTGAGTTTAGGGGTTGAGCGTCACAGCAGCGGGAAGCAGCGGAAAAGCTATGTGGTTTGGGAGGAAAATGGGGTTGTTCCTATTTTTACTCTAGAGATTGTGTCGCTGACACCTGGGGGAGAATATGACAAAAAAATGGCAATTTATGCCAACCTGGGAGTTTTATATTATGTGATTTATAACCCTGAATATTGGCAACGGGATAGACATCAACCCTTCGAGGTTTATCGCTTAGTTGATGGGGAGTATAAACTGCAAATTGGCGAACCGTACTGGATGAGTGAGATTAATTTAGGGATTGGACGCGCGCCGTACTGGGATGGAGAGGTAGAGATTGAAGCGCTGTATTGGTACGACCAACAAGGAAATCGCTATCTGACGGCAGAGGAAAGAGCAGAACAGCAGCGACAACGCGCTCAAAGCGCAGAGCAGGCGCGAAGAGATTCAATACCCCGATTGTTAGGAATGGGGTTAAGTGTGGAACAGGTGGCAGAAGCACTAAACTTGACGGTGGAGGAAGTCAGGCAGAGCGCTCAACAGTGAGATGACGACTAGCGCGCTCGCTTTTCACCAGAAAAACGAGCGAGAAGCCCCTGGCTTTAGACATGGGGAGGAAAGCGGCAGCGACTTCAGTCGCCTGGAAATTTCTTCCTTCAAAATGCGTAGCTATAACCATCTTTTTTGTGGATTGCTTTGCAATACTTGTAGCTAACGCCTGCCACTCTCGCAGACTTAGTTACGATATCAAAACTGCCTGAAGCACGGCACAGAACCCGCCCTGCGTAGCAGCCTATTTTCTTCCCTGCGGTAACGGTTGCGCTAACAATATCGCCAGTTTGAAAACCTTTATGGATTTGCACTCTAGACTTATGCCGAATGGGAAATCCGTACTGGTTTGTGCCGCACATCTGTCGTGTCCCGTGACCTTTTGCCGCAATCAGCAACGGCTTTGAAGTCAAGACTGTGAGTGTCTCAAACTTACCCACACACGCAGCATCAAGCCAGTGCGATTTAGCCAATCCTAATCGATTGCGATTGAACTTAGTTTGCCCTCCCGTACCAGTAGTGACGGGCAATCCCGTCTCTTTAAGTGCATTAAATAATGCCCATCGGGTTGAGTTGACCGCTGCTGCATCTTTAAGCGGCAGTTTTGCCTGTTTGAGAATGCGGTTTAACAGGTCGGGTTTAGTCGCCAGGAATTCTCGAACATCCTGATTGCCTTTCTTTTGATTACAATCGTGACAGGCAATCGTTAAGTTAGAAACCCTGTCCGAGCCACCTCTTGATTTGGGTTGAATGTGTTCAATCTCGAACGCTACATTTTCAACCGAGCAATAAGCGCACTGCCGATTCCATTTTTCCAAGAGATACTGCCGGACTTCGTAACCCTGTAATTCTCCTTGCTGATACAAGACGCCTGAGATTTCAGGGTTTTGCATTAGTTGGGTATCGAACCGCACTAGCTCTTGAACAATGCGAGCAATGGGAGCAAATCGAATCAACTTGTGAACCCATGTAAGTGTTGTTTCGACCCGATGCTGCAAGGATGGAGCTAGCCAACCATCGGGACGAGTGCGATTGAGGAATCGTGCCTGCCGATAGCGAGTTTTGCGATTGCGTCTTCCTCGCCTAAGTTGACGGCGAGAGAGAAGTGCTTCTTTAATTTGTTGTCCCCGGTGTTGCAGTTCGGCTCCGAAGATAATCTCGTTGCCCTGTTTGATTGCAATCCCCGTGACTTTCGATCCGGGATCTAATTTGAGTTCTAGCGGTTCAGGATTCGTCTCAACACTTCGGCTCTGACTTCGCGGCTCGACTGAGCTTCGCCGAACGTCTGAGCGCGGTTCCTGAGCCTGCCGAAGGGCAGTCGAACGCTCAGTGACCACTGCTTTGTTCAAAACAATCGTAAACGGATAGCGACGAAATACCGCTGCCTTGCCTGCTTTCAGCAATGACCTTGCCATTCCTGGTTTACAGGGTGATAGCGGTTGGCGATCGGTATCAATTACAAAGACAAAGTTAGACATTGTTGCGTCTCCTCTGATTTCTCGTAATGTTCGCTTCGCCAATGTTTTCAAGGCTTGTCATGTTGGCTGCACTTCCTTAACCCATTACAGATGTTTAACAACCAACGATAGGGCTACAAACTAGCGACGCATTTGTAGGTATCGTGACCTTAAAAACGTAGACCTCGAAGGTATACGGCTGGTCATGTTCTGGCTTGTATCCCGCTCGAAGAGTCGGGCAGTCTACAAGCCCCTGCCTTTAGGCATGGGGTTCATGACAGTTACATATTTTCTGGCTGGAGGTACTACCTCTGTCGGGAATGGCAATGCCATACCCCTGTTTATAGCAGACCTATAAATTACTGAGGGCGATCGCACTTAAGAAATTTGGCGGAAATTGCCGAGGCGATCGCTCTACAATAGAAAATTCAAGTATCCGACTAATCACCTCACGATGACTGCCTGGGCTGATGAGCGCTAGAACACTGTTTGACAAAGTTTGGGACTTACATACCGTAGGCACGTTGCCTTCTGGTCAGACTCAGCTATTTATCGGTTTACACTTAATTCACGAAGTCACCAGTCCGCAAGCTTTTGCAATGCTGCGGGAGCGAGGACTGAAGGTACTGTTTCCCGATCGCACCGTTGCCACGGTCGATCATATCGTTCCCACAGAAAATCAAGCACGTCCTTTTGTCGATGTACTGGCAGAAGAGATGATGCAGGCGTTGGAGAAAAACTGCAAAGATTACGGCATTCGCTTTTACAACGTAGGTTCTGGCAATCAAGGCATCGTCCACGTCATTGCCCCCGAACAAGGCTTGACTCAACCCGGAATGACCGTAGCCTGCGGAGATTCTCATACCTCAACCCATGGTGCGTTTGGCGCGATCGCTTTTGGCATTGGCACCTCTCAAGTCCGCGATGTCTTAGCCTCCCAAACTCTTGCTCTGTCTAAGCTCAAAGTCCGCAAAATTGAAGTCAACGGCGAATTACCGCCAGGAGTTTATGCCAAAGATGTCATCCTCCATATCATCCATACCCTCGGCGTAAAAGGTGGCGTCGGCTACGCCTACGAGTTTGCTGGCACCACTTTTGAGCAGATGAACATGGAAGAGCGGATGACTGTCTGTAATATGTCCATTGAAGGTGGCGCTCGTTGCGGCTATATTAATCCCGATCAAGTGACCTTTGAATACCTCAAGGACAAAGATTGTGCCCCCAAAGGTGAAAAATGGCAGGAAGCTGTGGAATGGTGGACAAGCCTCCGCAGCGATCCAGATGCCCTTTTTGATGATGTTGTCACCTTTGATGCTGCGGAGATAGCGCCGACAGTCACCTGGGGAATTACGCCAGGTCAAGGAATTGCCGTTAATCAAGTTGTCCCCCTTGCCGATACCTTGCCAGAAAGCGAAAGAGCGATCGCCTCGGAAGCCTACCGCTACATGGAGCTGACTCCAGGTGTGCCGATTCAAGGTACAAAAATCGATGTCTGTTTTATTGGTAGCTGCACCAACGGACGCTTGAGCGACTTGCGAGAAGCCGCTAAATTCGCTAAAGGTAGGCATGTAGCAGAGGGAATTAAAGCCTTTGTCGTCCCCGGTTCAGAACGGGTAAAAAAGGAAGCGGAAGCGGAAGGATTGCACAAAATCTTCACTGAAGCTGGATTTGAGTGGCGCGAACCGGGATGCTCTATGTGTCTAGCGATGAATCCCGACAAACTGCAAGGAAACCAAATTAGCGCATCTTCCTCTAACCGCAACTTCAAAGGTCGTCAGGGTTCCTCAACAGGACGAACCCTGCTGATGAGTCCAGCAATGGTGGTTGCAGCAGCAGTTAAGGGTGAAGTGTCAGACGTGCGGGAGTTGATTTAGAGACATCCCTCGTTAAATGCGATCGCGATCCTGCTGCACAAACAAAGAGGGTGGACTTTTTTATAAGTTCACCCTCTTTAGATTATTGGCTGCAAGCCCCCCTAGAAGGGCGAGGCTTGTATCCCATTTATCTATCTAGATCAAGTCCTTACTTGGTCTTGTCTGTATCGATTCTTGTGTCTCTGATGACAACTCTTTCTCTAACTTCTGCAGTACCGGAGACTTGGATGTCATTATCCTTATTTTGCTCTTTGGCAGAGTCGGCTGCATTCTTGGCAGAAGACTTCACATCCTGTGCTGCACCTTTAGCAGAGTCAGCGGTACTTTGAGCAGAAGACTTCACATCCTGTGCTGCACTTTTAGCTGCGCCTTTAGCAGAGTCGGCGGTACTTTGGGCAGAAGACTTCACATCCTGTGCTGCACTTTTAGCAGATTCGGCTGCACTCTTACCAGAAGACTTCAACGAGTCAGCGGCACTCTTACCAGAAGACTTCAACGAGTTAGCCGCACTTTTTATAGATGGCTCAACTGCCTTTGCTGTACTTTTTATACTTGTTCTCGCATCTTTGGTAGCACCCTCAACTTCTTGAGCTACAGCTTTAACAGAAGGTGTTACTTCATCAGCAGTATGTTTAATTGAGTTTGCTGCACTTTCTACGGAAGGCTGAACACCTTCAATAGTGTGAGTGACTGAATCTTTGACATCTCTAATCGCAGGTCTGACTTCCTCAGATGCCCCTTTGACTGCATCTACAACAGAAGGCTTGGTTTCTTTAACTGTCTGATCGACAGATTCAGCTATACCTTTAATCGAAGGTCTAGCATCCTCAACTGTCCCTTTGACTGCCTCTGCTGTACCTTTGATAGATGGCTTGACTTCCTCAACCGTTTCCTTTGCGGCTGTTCCTATCTCTTCTACAGTGTGCTTAACACCGTCTGCTACAGAGTGGGCTGCATCGCCTAAGTTATCTACAGCGCGGTTAACCGTATCAGCAGTACCTTTGCCGACCATAGCGCCAGCAACGGAACCGACTACAGCGCCAACAATTCCTGAGCGAGCACCGAGAACACCGCCAATTGCTGCTCCCGCGACTCTTGCACCGATACCTGAGCCTGAGCCTGATGATTTATGTTGATCAGATTCAGAATTCTCGTCAGTCTGAGCCTGAGTTACCTGATTTTCAACCTTGTCAGTTTTCTTCTCTGGCAAGTTAAGATCTGCGTCAGGTTGGTTAAAGGGTTGGTTATTGTTATTCATAATGCCTAATGGGTTCATCTTATATGTACACTTACAACATTAGCGAATTAGCCTGAGAAACTCTCCAGCTTGAGGAGTAGATCCCACTCAACTTAAGAAGTAACTCAGGAAAGATGTTTAGTTTTACCAACTGAGACATATAGCACTAGTAACGGCTCTCTTTGTAGAGAAATTGCAAGTTGCGACATGCAGACCTTGAGACATCAGCAACAGACCAGAGAGTCTGGCATGATATTAGAATGCTCTGTGTAATAGGCTACAAATAAACAATTAGGATTGAATTAATGAATCAAGTCAAAACAGTTAGAGGACGGGGTATTCCTCTCGTTGGTAATGATATTGATACCGATAGAATTATCCCCGCTCGCTTTTTGCGTTGCGTCACGTTTGATGGATTAGGAGAACAAGCGTTTGCCGATGATCGCGCCCAATCTCAAGGAGAACATCCCTTTGACCAACCCCAGTATCAAGGCGCGCTCGTCCTAGTCGTTAATGGCAACTTTGGCTGTGGTTCCTCGCGAGAACACGCTCCCCAAGCGTTATCGAAATGGGGTATTCAAGCCATTGTTGGAGAGAGTTTTGCCGAAATATTCTTTGGTAACTGCGTGGCGATCGGAATTCCTTGCGTGACGATGGAACCAGAGATGGTGAAGCAGTTACAGGCGCTATTGCAAGAGAATCCCCAAGCTTCGGTAAGTGTGGATTTAGAAGCCATGCAAGTCTGTTGCGGTGACTTCCAAGCTCCTACATCTATGGGTAAGGGGTCAAGGCAAATGCTGACCACAGGTACTTGGGATAGTTGTGGACAACTAGTTGCCCAAACTGAGCAAATTCGGGCTACGGCTGCCAAATTACCCTACGTTGATTGGGGCAGTCAAGTTGCGTAACGTCAGGCTAAAGAGTTAAAGCCTGGGAAAATACTGTGGCTCTAAGTTGGAAGCTGACAGTTCAAGCGAGGTAGGGTAGGCATCGTCCACCCTACAAATTATCAATTTAGATTCTTCAGTTTTTCTAACATCCGAGCGGTACGACTAACTGTTCCGGGTTCTGTCAAAATTCCTTGGGTTGGACTAAACAAGAATGCTAGTAAGAAGAAACCGAATACAACCATAACGATCGCTGGCCCTGATGGCACATTTAGGTAATAACTGATATACATTCCAGTAATACTAGAAATCACCCCAATTATTGCACCAACAAACATCATCTGGTGTAATTCTTTGACTAATAGATAAGCAGTAATTGCTGGGCCAACTAACAGGGAAATGACTAGTAATACTCCCACGGTTTGCATACTAGCAACAATGGTTAGAGTAATCGCACAGATTAGACCGAAATACATCGCCGTTACAGGTAAGCCACTGGCTTGTGCGCCTAGGGGATCAAAAGTATAAAACAATAGTTCTTTATAAAAAAGCTTAGTTAGTACTAAGATGAACAGGGTGACGACCAGAGTTTGCCAGACATCTGTAGGTCTTACTCCTAAAATATCGCCAAAAAGAATGTGAGTAAGATCGAGGCGGTTTGTCTTTAATACAGTGATTAAAATCACTCCTAATCCCAAAAAACTGGTTAGGGTTAACGCCATTGCTGCATCAACTTTTACCCGCGATCGCGTCCGAATTCCTGCCACAACTAAAGCACTGAGAATTCCGGCAATAAATGCACCAACTGAGAGATTGATTCCTAAATAAAATGCAATAGATAATCCTGGAATAACAGCATGGGCAATCACATCACCAATCATTCCTATCTGTTGCACAATCAAGTAGCTGCCCACAACGGCACCCAATACCCCCATCAACACCCCAATTGCTAGGGCATTTCGCATAAACTCAAAGGTTAGTGGTTCAACAAGTAGTTCCAATATCACATCCCCTTAGGCAATGACTAAGTTTAGTTTTTTGCCGTAAGCTTTTGTGAGATTCTCCGCCGTCAAAACGTCAGCTTTTGAACCCGCCGCAATCAGTTGTTGATTAAGCAATAAAAATTGGTCGTAATTTTCTAAGGTTTCTCCTAGGTCATGGCTAATGACTAATATGACTTTATTCTGCGATTTCAGTTCAGAAAAAATATCAAAAACAACTTCTTCTGTCTTTTTGTCAACGCCAGCAAATGGCTCATCAAAAAACAACAAATCAGCTTGTTGAGCCAGCGCTCTTGCCAGAAATACCCGCTGCTGCTGCCCACCAGACAATTCGCCAATTTGACGATCGCGATACTTGCTCATCCCTACCCGTTCTAGGGCATCTTTGACGAGTTCTTGTGATTGACGACTGGGTTCTCGGAACCACTTTGTATGTACAGTGCGACCCATCATGACAACACGATGGACTGTGATCGGATAATCCCAGTCAATGTGCGATCGCTGCGGTACATAAGCGACTCGTCGCAACTGTCTTTTTAAGGATTGGGAGCGAAATTTTACAGCCCCCTGAGCGAGGGGAATCAACCCCAGCATCGCTTTAACCAAAGTACTTTTGCCAGCACCATTAGGCCCCAGCAGACTAGTGACTTGTCCTGGCTGGAGAGAGAACGAGACACCCCTAAGCGCCCAGTTATCTCGGTAACTGACCGCTAGGTCTTGAACCTCAAGCATTACTTAAACTTTTTTTGAGAATGACTACCATTAGCATAGTAGGATTGGAGATTATTCGGCAACTGTTCCGGTTCGGCATTAATAAGCTGCCGTTGATTGTTACTACTCTCAAGGACGGGTTAGGGTTTGGCACAAAGTTTTAGTTTTCTCTCAACTTGAAAGATACGGGCAACACTCCCCCCGGTAAGCGCCCCAATCAGGATGTTTGACCTCTATACATAACGGACAAGATTGGCGATCGCGCGCACTTATGATCAGAAAAATTTAATTGCTGAAAAACCCTTGTCGGATAGAATGATTATCATTAACATAAAATACTCTTGGCGTTCTTTATCCAGATATTAAGTTCAATCTAAGGAGCTTATTGATGCTCAAGTGCTTACAGGTCAGGAATTACAGTCTTTGGGGTAGCACTGTTTTAGCGCTTGCCGTAGGACTAACGGGATGCGGTTCAGGCGGTGAGACGGCAGGAAATCAAAGCGCAACGCGCCAAACAGCATCAGGCGAGAAGCCTGCTGTAGTTGCCTCTTATAGTGTTCTTTGTGACTTTACCGAGCAAATTGCTCAGGATACCGTTGACCTGACTTGTTTGGTTGGCGCTGATGAAGACCCCCACGCTTATAATGCGACACCAGGAGACCGCAAGGCGGTTGAGACAGCTCAACTAGTTCTCTACGGTGGCTACGACCACGAACCAGCGATCATTAATTTGGTCGAGGCGGTACAGACAAATGCGCCAAAAGTTGCGGTACATGAGGAGGCGGTCTCCAACCCCATCGTGGCCCAAGGGCATCATGATCATGAAGAAGATGGTCACGATGAGCATGAGGGTGAAGAAACGGCATCAGGTCAAGCAGGTGAAGCCGCCGCTAAGGGCGATGAGGGAACTCATCCCGATCCCCATGTCTGGCATGATGTGAAAAATGCAGTAGCGATGATCGAGACAATTGAAAATCATTTGGCAGAGATTCAACCGGATTCTGCTGACTTATATGCTCGCAACGCCGAACAGCTCAAGGGAGAGTTGCAACAGCTAGATAGCTGGGTGAAAGCGCAAGTTGGCACAATTCCTGAAGGACGGCGCAAACTAGTGACAACCCACGATGCTCTCTCCTACTATGCCCAAGCTTACGGTTTAGAGCTGGTTGGAGCGCTACAGGGTGTGGTTGCCGACGAACAACCCACGGCGTCACGGGTGAGAGAACTGGTACAAGAGATTGAGAAAGCGAATGTTCCGACAATATTTGCCGAAGTAACAACTAACGACAGAGTAATCGGAACAGTGGCTAGAGAAGCGAATGTCAAAGTTTCCGAGCGGGAGTTATACGTTGACGGATTGGGTGCCAAAGGAAGCGAGGCGGGAACCTATGCGGGGATGATTTCCCACAACACTTGTGCGATCGTTGATGGTTTAGGCGGTAAGTGTACGCCGTTTGAAGGTCAAGCGGCTAAGTAGGGCTGGCGGTAGCGATCGCTTTTGCCGCGAGTGCCGTAACATGCTCTGAGCAATAGCCAAAGTCAATCCGTAGCTGGGGTTGATCTGCCTTGGAGATTAACAGCAGGTCTTACCTTTAAACTCGACAAATCTGAGAAGGGATAGTGCACCAAAATAACGTCATGCTTGGAGTAGCTGGGCATATACATCATCCTCAGGATTGTCCCAAACTGCATCGAGCGATGTTTGACTGGCTTGTAACCAGAACTCAGTCTCGTCCTCAGGTAAAAGTGTTACCAACACCCTCACCCCTTCTGGTAGCTGTGCTGATTCCAATAGCTCAATTTTGCCCTGTCGAACCGTGACCCAAAGCGTTTTTAACATATCCATTGTATGAAACCATACCTTGATTTTATGTCGTAATTGTGGTCTGTACGATTGCCTCACCGACGATCGCACCAGGGTTGAGGTGGAGGATCAGTGATGAGTGTCGGGTTTCATCCTGCAACCCAACCTACAAGATCGGGCGATCGCATTAAGTTTAAGGATAGAATGCGATCGCGAAATTTGATTTCAAACTGTAAATCTAGCGATCGCACTTCACTCTCCGAGCATTAGTGGTACCTGCACTCTTTAGAAGTTCCAATTAGAACCTGCAATAATTAGTCTTCATTTGATTACAACCTGTAGCTTTTGTCACATACGTAGTGGTCTAACGGTGAAGTTATGCGGCGGTAGGCAACCTTGAACACCCACCGACGACCTTTGTTCCGTCTGCACCAACGTAGTGTTAGATGGAGGGGTCTACGGGGCTTGTATGGATTGATTGAAAAACACGCTCAATATGCTCAAAAACTTCATCCTTGGCCCGAACACCGATCGCAATGTACTGGAGCTTTTGGAAAAAAGTAGCAGATGAAAGCTCTGGACATAATGCAATTACCGATCTCACGAAGGTGAGAAGATCAATAAAAACAACATTGACGTTTCTCGCAAGCAAAATAGTTTTTGCAACTTGCTCAAGAGATGAGCCAATGCACGTTCCATTTACTCCAATAACAAACGTAATTGAATTTAAGCCGTCCCGACTCGCTTTGACAGCAGCATGATCGACATCCTGCTCACTGAACTGCTTATCTTTAACCTCGATTGCTACAAAAATCTTACCGTTCTTCTTAATGTCTATATCGGCTACCTCCTTGGAGGAAGCACCACTCTGATTCACAGGATGAACAATAACTTCAAAGCCTTCAAACTGATCAAAATAGATAGATAAGATAGTACCGACTGCGATTGCAGCAGTTTGCCCCTCAATTGATCTGATGGTAAATGCATCAATGAATTCAATAGTTTTTAAGTGAGAGCCTACTGATTCTGGAAGTTGAGTAAGAAGCCCACTTCGGACAGTTTGTCTTTGAATAGCATACCGTATGGCAATACAGAGACTATTAAAAGCCTGCTCAGACGTTTCAATCTCAGACAACACCTTATGCAAGATCAGTAAAAGCTCTCTGTCTTTACCAGCTCTCACTGCATTTGAAGGAGATACCATTGGGAAGCGTGCAGGCTTATTGAGAAAAGGCTCATTTGAGCCTCCTAGTGAGCTATTTAGCAATTGACGCTCAAGCGGCACAACAACCCCATGACATAAGCTTCGGGCATCATAAGCTCCTTCAATATCAGCTCCTGCTTGAAGTGAAAGGGCATTGATACTTGAATTAGTTGCTTTGCCTAAAAGAGCAGTTACAAGAATGTATCTGAAAGTCAGATGTTTTCCTTGAATAATAGTTCTGATCTCGGCATCCCATTTGGTTGATGGAATCTCTCTGGAATTATCCTGTGCTATCCTGATAGACTCTCGCAGAATTTGTTCCCCTTCCCTTTGATCGACGGTTGGTTTGGCACGACTCATGCTCAACCCTCTGAACTAGTAAACTGTGCGAAAAACTCAGCAGGGTCAGCATCTGTAGCCCGCACCCAACGTAATGTTTCTAAAATGTCGATCCGGCGTTCCCGACGCTCTATTTTAGAAATGTCAGGCTGAGTTAAGCCAATCTCATGTGCAATCGCCTTCTGGGAGAGCTTTGCTCTTTCTCGCAGAGAAATAAGTGCATCTATGATCCTGTGGTATTCAGGATCGTGAATGCTCGAGATAGACTGCTTTTGACCTTCCATAATCAAGATCTTGATTTGGAAAGGTGAATATGCCAAAATCGCATACATGAAGAACGAAACACTTTTATCGGGACTCTCACTTTTCTCCGGCGCAGGCGGTATGGATGTCGGGTTTATCCGAGCAGGAGTTGAGGTTGTGAGTGCCAATGACATAGACAGAGATGCTTGTCTCACGTATGAGGCCAATCATCCGGGAGGAATTATCAAATGTGGAGATATAAATAATATATTGACTGATATGCAGCAATTTGAGGGGGTTGACCTTGTTTTTGGTGGTCCACCTTGTCAAGGATTTTCTGTGGCAGGAAAGATGAATCCTGATGATCCCCGTAGTCAAATGCTATGGGTTTTTATGGAAGTTGTGAACCTTACTCGACCTCGAGCTTTTGTCTGCGAAAATGTTAAGGCATTGGCGGTTTTAGATAAATGGGCAGAGGTTCGTCAAAAACTTTTCTTTGTGAGTAGTCAATTGGGGTATAAGTGTAAGCTGGTATTGCTTAATTCATCTGATTTCGGCGTACCCCAATCCAGAGAGCGAATGTTTTTGATCGGGTTTCGAGACTTTAAAGATGTAAGCAACTTAGAAGCATTGTTTAATCGATACAAAAAGCCTTCTCCAACAGTTAGAGACATCATTTTACCTTTGGGTATAGCAGGTTCGGAGAAAAATCAAAGAATATGCAATGCAAAAGTTACGATCGCTGCCAAACCTGTAATGAGACGATCTCCGTATGCAGGCATGATGTTCAATGGTCAGGGCAGACCACTGAATCCCGATCGATGCTCATGCGCCCTCCATGCTTCTATGGGTGGAAATAAGACCCCAATTATTGATGAAGAACACTGCTATTTTGGTCAAGATAGCTGGGTTGAATGGTATCACTCTTACCTGATGAAAGGGGGAGAACCGCTACCTTTAGATGCAGCACCTAAAAGACTTAGACGCTTAACAATTGACGAAGCGCTTAGAATTCAAACCTTTCCACATGACTATCAGTTTGTTGGGGGACAAAGCTCGATCTATAGACAAATAGGCAACGCTGTTCCATGTGACTTGGCACAAGTGGTTGCAGCAGTCGTTCGAGATGTTCTCGGGCAGCCCAAGCTGATTACAGTTCCTCCTTTAATGGAAAGTGAAGCCAAACAGTTACGGCTAGCCATCTAACTGTGTATTTAACGTCAGATGTGCTGGATAATACCTCCTATATCGGTCTTATCCAGCATTAACCTATATTGCAACTTACCGCTCTGATACGGCTTTGCCGATTGCTGGAGGCGGAGCCTTTGCGGAGCAGGAAGGAGTGCGATCGCCTCTCGCTGTAAGTTGGGTTGAGTCTGTCACGTCCTTACTTGGGAATCAGTAGGTAACATGAAACCCAAGATGACTCGATTGGGCGATCACCTGCTTTTGGCGGCTTGTTGAATTTTGCGCTTCGGGCTGGCGAACCATTCCAATCCTAAAAGGATGCCGTTAATGGCTAAGGCTAGTAGGGTGACAGCGATCGCGCCTGCCCAGATCTTATCGTTTTGCCCTTGGGCGACACCGTCAAAGAGCAGTGTACCTAATCCTCCCGCCCCAAATTTGGCACCAATTGCCGCGATCGCGACTGCTACAATCGTGGCTAGACGCACCCCAGCTAAACAAATCGGCAAAATTAGCGGGACTTGTACCCGCCACCAACGTTGCCAGGAATTCATTCCCATCCCCCGTGCAGCTTCCATGATTGCGGGTTCAACAGATTGCAACCCCACGGAAAAATTCCGCACCAAAATCACCTGGGTATAGATAATCATCGCTATAACGACAGACTGACGATTTAGTCCAAAAATCGGCACCAACAGAATGATTAATGCCAAGCTTGGCAAGGTGTACAGGGTTCCCAAAAACCCCATCACCGGGATACTCAGCCAGGGATAGGACGCGGTCGCCAAAGAAACCGGGAGGGCGATCGCAACGGCAATTGCCACAGCTAACCCGGTCATTTGCAGGTGTTCCCACAACAGACCAAAAACAGCCCCAGGATTTTCAATGATGTAGTTCATTTACTTGTGACTAATCCTGACTTAAACACTTGCGCCCATTTTGGCAGCATCCCGAATATGTTCCAGTGTCAGGACACCGACAACCTTCTCGGCATCTAGAACAGTCAGCTTTTGGGCACCCGTCCGTAGCAAAATTGATAAAGCTTGACGCAAACTGTCATGACGGGCGATCGTATGTGCACTTGTAGGGATATTGTTGGCGAGAACCGCCGTCATTGCCGTTTCTACGCGCAACAAACTAAGCTGACGCACCATATCATCTGCCCCCACTAGGTTATGCACAAAAGCATTAGCAGGTTTGGTGAGGATATTAAAGGGCGTGTCGAACTGCACGATCTGACCCTTTTGCAAAATCATAATTTTGTCAGCCAGACGCAGCGCTTCCTCTACATCATGGGAAACAAATAAAATTGTCTTCTTCAGTTGCCGTTGCAGTTGCAAAATCTCGTCTTGGAGTGCCTCGCGGGTAATGGCGTCAATGGCACCAAATGGTTCATCCATCAACATCACGGCTGGATCACCTGCCAACGCGCGAGCAATTCCCACCCGCTGCTGCTGACCACCGGAGAGTTGGGAAGGATAGCGATCGCGATACTCTTGAGGCGGTAGCTGTACCAACGATAGCAACTCATCAGTGCGGGATTGATACTTTATTCGCGACCAATTTAGTAACTTGGGGACAACGGCAATATTTTCCGCCACCGTCATGTGGGGAAACAATCCCGACTGCTGAATAACGTAACCAATCTGCCGCCGCAAATCCGTTGCTTTGATCTTTCGGATGTCTTTGCCATTGAGGTAGATTGTCCCGGAGGTTGGCTCGTACAGGCGGTTTACCATCTTCAGGAGGGTGGTTTTACCGCAACCTGATGGCCCTAAAATCACAATCAACTGACCTGATTCAATTTCGCAAGTGCAGCCATTCACTGCCGGATGAGGCGCACCTGGAAACTTTAGAAACACGTTCTCAAAACCTATGGCGCTCACTAATTATTCCTCAGCCGTGTTGGATTTTAAGGTCAAATTTCATTTCAACAGAATAGACCTCTTGCATAAGTCGAATAGACCCCCCTTAGTAAGGGGGGAGACTTGAAATCTTGCCCCCTCCCCTTAGTAAGGGGAGGGTTGAGGAGGGGTCTGGTACATTTTTGCAAGAGGTCTAATTTACCAAAAAGGATCAAGGATGAAAAGTGAAAGTCCATCAGTAAGTAAGACATGTAAATAAGTAAGTGAGGACTTTAGCACTCAAAGTAGGGTTCAATCCCTGACTACTTCAGCCTTCAGTTGACTAAATATTGCCAAATCGAATCACTGACGCGGCTAAGGCAATCATTAAACTCACGCCAAATGTTGCTCCCCATAACCATTTACGTAGATAGCGATTGCTGCGTTCTAAGGCTTGTAGCTTCTGCCTTAAATCCTCTTGAGAGTTCTCTAATTGATTGGAGAAATTCTCCAGTTTTTCTAGGCGATTTGGTAAAGAAATATCCAAATCATTGATTTGAGCGCTGTCTTGAGCGAGTGAAGTTTCTGCCTTTACCCGGATTGTAGCGATCGCTTCTCGATCGGCTCTCACCTGTTGAGCTAGATGAGAAACTGCCGAGTGGCTCTCTTGCGCTCTTGATGCCGTCTCCTGAATCGTTGAATGCACTTCTAACAATTCTTGCATTGTTCGTGCTGCGGCGGCGACTCCTGATTGCAACTGCTGGTGGAGCTGCTGAATTTCCCTTGATACCTGACGCCCTACTTGTAGTTCGTGGCGCAGTGTTTCTAAACCTGCTTGTCCGCCGAGTTCCGTTAAGATTGTTTCGACAGCAGGGCGAAGCTCGTTTAAAAGCTGTTGTTCGTGCGATCGCACTCGTTCTTTGACAGCTGCAACTTGTGCCATTGCTTGCTTGACGATTGCTGAATCTACCATGCTCAGTTTGTCGTTAATTTCCTGCAATCGCTGCTGAGTAAGAGCTAGTCTGTCTTGGGCTAGTAATGCTTCTTGCTCAAATTCCCGCAGTTTTTCTTCTGCTTGTATCCGAAGTTGCTGATTGCCTCTTTCAGCTTCACTCAAGGCATTACGGAGAGTTTGGTACTCTTGGCGCAGCGAGTCCAATCCTTCCTTACCCCCCAGTTTCTGGACAGCAGACAAAACAGCAGAATGAAGTTTTTCTACTTCTAATTTTACTGCCAGAACTTCACTGGTTTGTACCAGGATCTGCTGCTTGGTTTGAGAGACTATCCTTTGCTCGCTCTCAACTTGAGAGACTAATTGCTTGAGTTCAACAGTCTGTTCCTGTATTTGCTCTTCAAACTCTCTACGCTGCTGTTCAACTTGCTGTTGATTTTGTTGCAAACTCGGCAAAATATTCTGCTGAAACTGTTTTAACTCTGCTTGCACCTGCTGCCGAAAACTATTAGCGTTCTCCTCAATCACCTCAGCTACTTCAGAAGCAGCTTTCTGTTTTTCCCATTGTTCCTCAAAAACACTATATTTCTCTTTGACTCGCTTCTCAATTTCTCGTAAGGTTGAAAATACATTATCGTGAAACTCTCGGAATGCTTGCAATTCTGACTGTGTTTGCTTAACTAACTGAGAAACGTCTGTTTTATCAGTTGTCACCTGAGAAGATTTTTTCTCAATTGTCGCGCGATGTTGTAGAATATGTTTTTCAATTTCTTGTGATTTCTCTAGAAGTTTTCCCGCCTGATTCATTCCTTGTTCAATAGTTCGCAAAAGCGCCTGAAGCTGTTCAGCAATTTCTGTGTCTGTGGGTACTTTCACTCATTTATCTCCTGAGGCTGAAGAACATTTTCAAGGTGAGAGATGAAGGCTTGGCAGAGTAAAGGAACTAGGGGCGAGGATTGATTAGTCTGGCTTACTTCTTCCCAAAAAGGAAGATCGACACCCAACTCGGTTTTGCCAAGCCGCAAGCGTACTCTTGCCGCTTCGTAGGGAAGATTTTTTCCTTCTAAATCTCTAGCAATGCTTTCCAGGAGACGAGCTGATTCTTCCCCATCTATAGTTTGCAAATTAGAGGCTTCCTCTACCGCTTGCCAAGAACAATTCATTGCCCTTAGTAGTAAACATTGCAGGGAAATACTATCCGTCTTCTGTAACTCAGCTTGTAGATGGGTAAGGGAGTTTTGCTGCAAAAGAGCGATCGCCTCTTGTTCCCATTGATAAATCTCCTCACCCTCAACGCCTGCTAGTTTCAAGGCGGGGTAAGTATCCCAGTAAAGACAGCCCGTTTGACACCTAGAGAGTAAACGTCGTTTGACATCACCAGTAATTTGACTAAGATCGATATCGCTGGCAACTTCGGTAATCCAGGCGATCGCTTTTTGGGAATCCATGCGATCGCATTGTCTAAAATATTCATTACCAATACGATTTAACTCTTCTGTCGTTGCCACAATCAACAAGCGGGAACGGGAGCGAGTTAGCATCGTGTACCACTGGAAACTTTCCTCCAAAGAAGGACTACCCTCGCCCTCAAATAAGCGAAAAGCAACACAAGCTTCAAACTCTCTTCCCTTAGCTTGTTCAGGATTAAGCACAACCAAATTGTTGTATGGCTCAAGCTTTATCGGAGAGAGTACTTTAACCGCATTTGCTAAGTCTCGCAGTAGGTAACGCTGATTTTCTTGTTGTCCCGATTCCTGAGCAAGTTGCTTGAGAAAATCTGTTGCTTCCTCAATCGAGGAGTATTTTAATAAGCGCACGGCTTCCCCAATTTCTGAGGCATATTCTGGCTTAGCGGGTTCTGGTAGTTTTCTACCTTTGAGACGGGCATTGATCTCTTGCGCCATGTTCCAGAATTGATTGGCAAACTGCAATATTTGCCTAGAGTTGCGGTAGTTTCGTTCGATTTGGATGGGGCTGCCCAATTGTAGCTGTCCCCAATCAAAATCTGTTGGCTGAATGCGCTGATTTAAGTCTCCTAGCAACCACAGATAGGTAGGATGTCCCCGATTTTCCCAAGCATTCCGCACAGCAATCAATGCCTGCAACTCAGCGAGTAGAAAGTCTTGGGCTTCATCAACTATCAAAATTGTGTAATCGCTAAGTGCTGGGGGTGGAGGCGGATTAGCACTTAACTCATTTGCCGCATCAAGGCGACAGAGATTATCTGCCAATGCTTGCTGCCAAAATGTTGAATTAATCTGTCGAAGAATATCAACACGTCCCGTTTTTTCGTATAGAAGAAAAATCCCATTCTTCTTTTGGTTTTGATTAGCTTTATCCAATACAAAAGCCTGATAAAGCAAAACATCACGGGGGCTAATGTCTTCGGGTTTGAGGGGAAACCTGGAACTCATCCTCGCGCGTTGGGCTGCGTGCTGGAGGGCGGCTAATTCTGCGGCGGGTGACGCTAATTGACTATGCAGTTTAGGGGCGACTTGAGACAGCCAGTCTCGAAATGTGCCAAAGTTTTTTGATAGTAGTGTCTGCTTGACTTCTGTGTATTCAGCGATATCTTCCCGCAGAGTCTCTGGCACAATCAGCATGGCGTTCCCTCCATTGTGGGAGTGAATTTCGCAAGCCAGCAACGTTGCACAGACGGTTTTTCCGGTTCCTGGAGCGCTTTGAACGATCCAAGCCGTTTTGGTATTTTTCCCTTGGTAGGGTGCTGATAGGGGAGCAATCAGTTCGCTGAGGGTTTCTCTTTGGTGTTGAGTGAGGATTGGTGAATAGCGATAACCTCCGTAGACAAATTTGTACCAAGCTTCACCGACTTCTTGATTCCACTGATAGGTGGGAGTTTCTGCTAGTGGTATTCCTGAAGGCTGGAGCAGTTCTTGGGCTAGTTCTTCTAAGGGTTTGGGATCAGTGCGATCGCGCTGATCAAATGCATCATCATAAATACCATCCCGCCACCCGGCTTTAATCACTACGAAGTTGTCGCTGCTCTCTTCTTGCCAAATCACGCGCACATTACCCTGTCTGGTGCGTCGCAGGCGATCATATCCCTGCAACTTTTTCGTGTTGGCGTTGTCTCCTTGGCTTAATCGGCGCAGGATCTCCGAGACGTTCTGGAGAGCATCATGGGGAAGTTTTTGGATCTCACGAAAGGCGGCTCGAATAATTTTGAGCTTTGGCATAAGCGACTTTCGAGTACCGGGGATCAAGGATAGGCTTAGGCTGATTGTTCCCAGACGAGATTGATAACTGCTTCTTTGTACCTAATCTCTGGGAATTGGGAGGACGAGAAATTTTCGTCTTTCCTTCTAAGCCTTGGCTCACGGCGTCTAATCTTGAAACAAATTAGCGGCTACGTAAGTGTTCTCTTCACCTTAACCCGTGTTTTTGCAGACGGTGGTTCGGTTGGGGGAGCAAATGGCTTGTGTAGGGCGATCGCTGCTCAAATTAAGCCTTGCTGATGTCTCTTGATACATAGCGCGATCGCTCCTCAACGTCTTTACCTCAGTAGGGCTGTCCAGGTCTAGATCCGCCTTACTTTACTGAAACTTTATACTATGGCGGAAACCTCACCGCTTTTTTAAAGTCCTAGTAAAAATACCTGCGGACTTAAGGGTTTTTACTGAGGTGTTTATTAATATATATAGGAATTACTCTGTAAATCTACGATATAAATTTTAAGTTTTATTAATCGAGAACCGTCCTTTCCCACTGTAATTAAACCAATGCGTATACAACAGACCGTATCAAATCAGTCTCTAGTCGCCACGGCTTTACTTAAAGGTGTGATTGGTATTGCGGCATTTTTGGGTCTTTGTTACTTGCTAACTTTCGTAGTTTCACAGGCTGAGAAAGGCGCAAATAATGACGATGAGTCTATCTATCAATCGAAAAAAGTTAAGCTTTCTGCACCCAATCAAATCACATTTGAAGAGTTAACCATTCCTGAAAATACCAAAAATTCCCCCAGCACATTTTCCCTAAAAAACACAACGCCTCAGAACACCCTAACTTTGCCCAGTGGCGGAATTACGCCGGGTACAACGTATCCTGTTATCGGCTATCCGAGCCTGACTGGTGCGACACCGCCTTTAGCGGGGACTCCCAATTTCTCCAACACATTAATAACTCCTGGAAGCAATTCCACCACACCGGGGACAATGACTCAACCTTACAGTCCTTACAGTGGTTTTCCCCTCCCTCAGCCACAGGGAGTGAACTAATAGCAGTTCCCTAGGAGGAGTGGGTGGGTTTTACTCTTGAGGCTCTGATAAAGTGCCGCCGGGTGTAATTGGCTTTTTGGCGATCGCTTCTAAATCAACCGACGGCAACAACTCAGTCCAGTCTGCTTGTAGGCGTGGGTTTTCGGGATATCGAGAATTATAGATTATCCAAAAAATCCTTATTTAGATAACTATTTTATTCATTATCTGTGGCTACTTTTAAAATTAGTGCTTTACTGCTCTACATTAGGTAATTTGCTCAGTTTAAATGACGAAATCCTCTAAAAATCTTGCTTCCCCCAAAGTGATTTCGGCACTGAAAAGTTCTCCCAAAAAACCGCTAAACTCCAACTGGATATAATCATCGGTACTTCTGGCTTCCGCTTCTAGGAAGATTAATCCCGTTTCATCCAGAACGTTAAATTTCAATGAAGGGGGCAAATATCTTTGATTTCCCGCCGGATGGACTTGGAGAACAATAGTTCGACTTTCATTAGACTCAGCGTGTAGTTCCACTACCAAAGCAATTGGATAACCCACAAGCTGCACTCTCAGGTCAATTAACTTTGCACGAATCACACGATTTTCTGATTTCTCCAAACTTGGGGCAAGTAATAATGTATTGGCACCTCTAAAACTAAATGCCAAATCCGGTTCGGTTGTACTAAATAAACTCTCAAGGGTTTGCCAGCCAGCATCTACCGTATTGTGCAACCACTGGCTTAAATTCACTCTTAGCTGTTCAGGTGTCGCAGAGGATGTGATCATGGGTTGACTTTGGGCATGTAAACGATCGATTAGGGCTTCAGGCGATCGCAATTCATCAATCCGCAGTGTCTCTTGTTGAACAGACTCCACAAATCCCAGAAATGTTGCCTCTTGAAATGCTTCATCAATCTGCACCACCACATAGCCTATGCGTTCTTCCCACACTTCCGGCGGAATCTGACAAATTTGCTCAGACGCTTTAATCGGGCGACATTCCAAACGCCCAATACCAGTAATTTCTAGATCGGCAATATTAGCCCCCAAACGTACCACTGGGTTCCAACTATCGCTGACTACAGGGTTTGTCTGAATCCCCAACATTTGTAGGTAGTCATTGATGACATACGCCGCTTTAGATAAAAATTCAGCCAGGTGACAACACTTCCCCGTGTCGGATCGTGCAGCAAACCCATAAAGAATTAATCTCCTTAACAATCTTTCTTGCTACTTTGAGTGACAATAGGAAGCGCCACTACCTAAAGATATAGATCACTCCCATCCTGGTGAAACTATGACGATGATCGATCGGAATCATAAAGTCCCCGCACCACCCAATTCAGCGCCGCTTGCAGTTCCGACCCCGACACCGACTCAGAACACCTCACCCCGCACGCCTCCGGCTAAGAAGTTTGACCAGTCCGTTATTCTGCAACAATCGCCAACTTGGTCGCGGGCGATCGTTTGGGCAATTGTCGGCGTGACCACCTTTGGCGTCGTTTGGGCATCGGTAGCCAAAATTGAAGAAGCGATTCCTGCTACAGGCAAACTAGAACCACAAGGAACGGTTAAGGAAGTACAAGCACCTATCAGTGGCGTAGTTAAAGACATTTACGTTGAAGACGGGCAACGCGTCAAAAAAGGTGATACTCTCCTCCGCCTCGATTCAACCACGGCACAAGCACAACTTCAATCTTTGGAAAAAATTCGCACGGCGTTAGTTCAGGAAAATCAGTTTTATCGCCAGCAAATGGCTGAAGTCGTATTTCCTGACAGGGTGAGTGCCGAAAATGGTCAACTCAAACTCCCCTTAGAATTAGTCTCTCTCACAAAAAGCCGCGCCGCTTTAGGCTCAGAAAATCAACTGTATCGCGCTCAACTTCGAGGCTCTAACGAAGGTACAAACTTTACCGCCGAGCAACAGCAGCGTCTGCTATCGAGCCGTGCCGAGTTAAATTCCCGCGTCGCCGCCGCAGAATTAGAAGTGCAGCAACTAGAGCGACAAGCGAGTCAAACTCAGGTGCAGCATGCTGGTGCTAAAGACCGCCTGGACGTGAATCAAGGCATTTTGAATGATATTGAGCCGATTGTGAAAGAGGGTGCCCTCGCTCGTGTGCAATATCTTAAGCAACAGCAGGATGTCCGCAGTGGTAGATCCGAGGTCGATCAACTGACGATTGAGCAGAAGCGTTTGCAGTTAGCGATCGCTCAAGCCAAAGAAAATCAGCAAAACACCATTGCCCTAACAAAACAAGACTTGTTCGCCAAAATTACTCAGAACGAAAAAGAAATCGCTCAGATTGATAGTCAACTCACTAAGGCGATCGTTGAAAACGAAAAACGGCTGGCAGAAATCGATAGCCAACTCAGTCAATCGCGATTAACCTTACAGTACCAAGACCTGAAAGCTCCGGCTGATGGTACTGTTTTTGATCTCAAAGCGAATACGCCAGGATTTGTTGCGAACTCCAACGAACCCATTTTAAAAATTGTTCCCAATGACACCCTGACGGCGAAAGTATTCCTTACCAACAAAGACATCGGATTTGTCAAAGAAGGCATGAAAGCCGATGTCAGAATTGACTCTTTTCCCTTTAGTGAATTTGGTGACGTCAAAGGTGAAGTCATCTGGATTGGTTCTGATGCACTTCCCCCCGATCCCATTCGCCCCTTCTACAGCTTTCCTGCCAAAGTTCGCCTAAACCAACAGTCACTGCTCGTTAATGGTAAAGATATCCCACTGCAATCTGGGATGTCAGTCAGCGTCAATCTAAAGGTTCGCGAGCGCACGGTGATGAGCATCTTTACCGATTTATTTACAAACAAAACTGAAAGTCTGAAGTTTGTTCGCTAATTAGTTTTAGGAACAGACAATCTCTGTTTGTGGGGGCGCAGGGCTGTCAAATTTGTCTGCAAAAAGGCGATCGCTTTTCACCCTTCGCTAGTGCTAGTTGCTCCCAAATATTTGGTTAAATACGGCGAAAAGACCTCATAAATCAGGGTCAACGGTCGCCCATGGTGCCAAAACAAGTAATGGCGTCCCCAAAATGGCCCAGACTGCTTAAATTCCGCCTCTAATCCAGCGCAATGACCATAGTAAATGCCTTGTACATCCCGATACAACTCGGTTCGCAATCGGGCAAGACTTGCCCAAATAGGCAATGAGCGATTTTGTAAATATTCATCAACGTGGCTAGCTTCCCACCAAGAGGTTGCATACGCCAGACGTTGTCCAGACGCCGTCCGCAGCCATACCTGACGCCGCAATCGAGGCCCAGGTACAGCTTGAATTAAATCCGGTGCGCCATCGGTATTCGTGCCAATTGGCGACATATCAATGACATCGACTTCAGTTGGTTCACCCGTCAAGAGCTGGAGATGGCGCGTCGGAGAGCCATCCCCCAGCATCAGCATCTGCCAAGCAGGTGCTAACTGAGTGTGAGGTAATCCTTTCTGAATAATTTCTTCTCCCCCTTGCCAGATTGGGCTGAGGGCGTACCAGGCGGTTGGCAGTGTAACGCTAGTTTTAGGCGACAAAATCCAAGTCAATTTCGTTACAAAACTTCACTTCTCTCATAGACCATGATAGTCTCTAGCGCCACTAGAAAGGTAATTTGAGTTTTTAATTGTTAATTTCAGGGAGTTAAAAGGGGGGTTTTTCTTTCTCGCGCCCTTCCGGTACGGATGTTTAAGCAGTTTTGTCTACCAAAAACAACCAGCAACAGATTCTGATATCTGGAGTTCCGATATCACCGAGCCGTGAAGACTTGTTTTTTTCACAACTAAAACTAACCAGCAACAACGATTAACCGCCGTAGTTGCTCGCTTGTAGTATTTAAGCGCTGTTGCTATATGCGGATGGCGAGACTCGAACTCGCAAGGCTTTCGCCACACGCCCCTCAAGCGTGCGTGTCTACCAATTCCACCACATCCGCGTAATTATTGAGTTTAGCAAAAAATCTGCCACTTATCGCAACTATTTTATGTTCCTGTTCTGGCAGCACAAAAATAGGGTTCGATCGCCTAGGCTATTCTCTCCTGAGTATCCGGTTCCCAAAGTGCTGAGCTGTTGGCGTAAAAATTGGATTCTCAGGGACAAACGCGATCGCACATAGCGGAATGTGGCACAATTCCTTTGCACAAGTATTAAAGTATCGCGTTAGAGATATCGCGCATCCTTATCCTAGTGATCCGGATATAGCAGCACTGTTATATATATGCAATTTTCAAAAATCTTGATTGCCAATCGCGGGGAAATTGCCCTGCGGATTCTCCGAACTTGCGAAGAAATGGGGATAGCCACCGTCGCCGTTCACTCCACAATCGATCGGCACGCCCTCCATGTGCAGTTGGCTGATGAAGCCGTTTGTATTGGCGAACCCATTAGTAGCAAAAGTTACTTAAATATTCCCAATATCATTGCTGCTGCCCTGACGCGCAACGCTACGGCTATTCATCCGGGCTATGGGTTTCTGGCAGAAAATGCCCGTTTTGCCGAAATCTGCGCCGATCATCAAATTTCCTTTATCGGCCCCTCTCCGGAGGCGATGCGGGCAATGGGAGATAAGTCCACCGCCAAAGAGACGATGCTAAATGCGGGAGTTCCCACCGTACCAGGTAGCGACGGACTGCTGCTATCTGAACAAGAAGCCCAAGCGATCGCCCGCCACATTGGCTATCCTGTAATGATCAAAGCCACGGCTGGTGGTGGCGGAAGGGGGATGCGCTTTGTCCAAGAAGAAAGTGAACTCACCAAGCTCTTTTTAGCCGCCCAAGGAGAAGCCGAAGCCGCTTTTGGCAATCCCGGCGTCTACATGGAAAAATTTATCAATCGTCCCCGCCACATCGAGTTTCAAATCCTTGCAGATAGCCACGGCAATGTCATTCATCTAGGCGAACGCGACTGCTCCATCCAACGCCGTCATCAAAAGCTCCTGGAAGAAGCCCCTAGCCCTATTCTTAGCCCTACACTCCGAACCAAAATGGGAGAAGCCGCTGTCCAGGCCGCAAAATCTATCAACTACGTTGGGGCAGGAACGGTAGAATTTCTTCTCGATCAGTCCGGTGAGTTCTACTTCATGGAAATGAATACCCGCATCCAGGTAGAACATCCCGTCACTGAGATGATTACAGGCTTAGACTTAATTGCCGAACAAATTCGCATCGCTCAAGGCGGAAAGCTGCCCCTGACTCAAGAGCAAGTTGTCCTAGATGGTCATGCAATTGAGTGCCGAATTAACGCTGAAGACCCCGATCATAATTTCCGCCCGCAACCGGGACGGATCAGCGGCTACCTCCCCCCCGGTGGCCCCGGCGTCCGCATGGACTCCCACGTCTACACCGACTACGAAATTCCTGCTTACTACGATTCCTTGATTGGCAAGTTAATCGTCTGGGCACCCAACCGCAATGCTGCCATCAAGCGGATGCAGCGAGCCTTGCGGGAGTGTGCAATTACAGGAGTGCCCACAACTATTGGCTTTCACCAAAGAATCCTCGAAACGCCAGCCTTCCTGGAAGGAGAGGTTTACACCAATTTTGTGGAGCAGCTATTGCAGAACAAGGGGTGAGGGGTGAAGTATGAAGGGTGAAGGGTGAAGTATGAAGTATGAAGTATGAAGAAGGACTAGAGGTTATAGGTTAGGGATTAGAGGTTAGGCTTTGCTTCTCCTCATCCCCCCTGCTCCCCCGCTCCCCCGCTCCCCTGCTCCCCCGCACCTCTGCTCCCCTACCCCCCATCCCCCCATCCCCTCAATAGCAAGCACTCTTAATCGTGACAGCTTAGTGAGTTTGCGTCAGCATTGTCAGAATTCCCTGCTGACCTAGAAGGATTTCCCGTAGCAGGCTAAAAATCCCTACCCAGACGATGGGAGTGATATCAACGCCTCCAATGGGCGGAATAATTTTCCGTAGTGGTACCAAAAACGGTTCTGTGGGCCAAGCAATTAAGTTGAAGGGCAAATGATTCAGATCAACTTGGGGATACCAGGTCAAAATGATTCTGAAGATGAACAGAAATGTCATCAGTCCCAGAAAAATACCAAGAGTCCAGGTTCCGAGGGTAGCAGCGGTCATTAATCTTTTACAGAAAGTTATAAGCTTTGTAGTGATATTAATCTTAACGCTCTATTAAAGCGTAGTTCTACAGGCGATCGCCTCTGGGAAACTGCACCCTCTAAAACAAGTACCACTCCTCCCTCAGATGTCAAAACAGTTGGTTTATCAAGGGTTTTGCTGCCTTTATACCAGAGTTTAAACACCACTAAAGCATCCATCACAACAAAACTTGCACCCCAAGTGGCTTCTCAAGCAGGAACCAGACCATTAGAATTAGTATGAAGAACTATCAAAAAGGATTAAGGTTCTATGACTCCCTCGTTAGCAAACTTTTTGTACAGTCTCCTTTGGGGCGGATTGATTGTGGTTGTTCCTATCGTTGCTGGGCTAATCTTCGTTAGCCAGAGGGACAAAATCGAACGTTCCTAGACGAAAACCGTCACTTATTAGATCAAATCTTTAGCTTTAGATACAAACAGGGCAGCAATGACCTCCGCTGCCCTGTTTTAGCTCAAGAGCTTAAGATTCGATCAAGGTAATCCCTAGAAAGTAGCAGCGATCGCATATCATAGAATGGTTTTATTGAGAGGCATAACGGGCAATTGTAGCTCCCATTATGTTTAGTCAAAGTAGAAACATAAGCAGGATAACTCGCTACCATAGGACTGACTTAGGAGAGCAGCAATGGTAAATGTTGGGCTGAACTCAGCCAGTATTTTAGGTATATTTCTGGCAGTTGCAGGAGCATCACTATACTTCCTGCGCTCAGTACGTCCAGAATTAGCGCGAGACCACGATATTTTCTTCGCTGCCGTCGGTCTGTTGTGCGGCTTTATTTTGATATTTCAAGGATGGCGACTCGACCCAATTTTACAATTTGGTCAGTTCCTCCTAACGGGTTCAACAATCTTTTTTGCCTTTGAAACAGTTCGTATGCGTGGCATTGCGACCGAACAGGCAAAGCGGAGTACACCCATCGTTGATGATGATCGACCTGTGAGTCGGGTGTATCGCGCTGAGTTGGATGAACTTGAGCCTGTAGATGAGCGACCCAGCAATCGTCGCCTGCGGGGAACTGAAGACCCTCGCAGCAGCCGCACAGCTACCTACGAAGGAGAGCCTCGCACCCGTCGCTCATCGAGTCGTGGGAATGCTGAACGATTGGGGCCGGGAGAACGTCCCCGCAAGCGTCGCCCTCGTCCAGCCCCTAGTCGCCCAACAGAACGTCCTGTGGATGGCTGGGAAGCGACATTAGATGAGCGGGAGGAAAAGCCTTCCCGTAGCAGTCGTAGCAGTAACCGTCCTGGCAATTCTCCGGCTGAATCATCAACGGGTAGGAGACGACGCCGTCCTTCTCAAGATCAAGGCAGGCAATCAGTGACGGAAATGGATACAGAGGCAGCCTCAAGCGAGTATGTGGACTATCAACCGATAGACACTCCCGAAGACGATAGAGACAGTTCGAGGGATTTTGAATATTAAACAGGGTAGCGCTCAGATAGCAATGCTCTAATTGCTCGCAGGTTGTCATTAGTCCCTGGTGTTTCGCTAATGACTGATGACACAGTCTAGGTGAAAGTGAAACTAGCTAAGTTGAAACGGCTAATTGTGCGCGGGCTAAAGGGGATGCTCCACTTTAGCCTTGTGGCTTTTCTGGTGGCTTGTAACCCCACTAACCAAATCCAGGGATCAGTTACCCTCAATAGCCGCTACACTGACCAGCAACCAGCGTTAAGTGGTAATGGTCGTTTTATGGCGTTTGTGTCTAGCCGCGACGGACGCCATGAAGTTGTAGTTTATGACTTACAACGTCGGCAGTTTGTAGATTTGCCACGCTTAAATCAGCAAGGGAGCATTTCTGAAAATCCTAGCCTCAGCCGCACAGGTCGCTATCTTGTCTATATGGCTAGTGATGGGGGACGCCCAGAGATTGAACTGTACGACCGTGCTAGCAATCGCTCTGAACCCCTAACTAGAAACTATCGGGGCTGGGTTAGAAATCCCCGCATCAGTGCCGATGGTCGCTACATTGTCTTTGAAACCTCGCGCCGTGGTCAATGGGATATCGAAGTGCTAGACCGGGGTTCTAACATTGAATTAGATGTCTTTGATGGCAGAAAAACTTCTCGACCGTGAAGCGTTTCCTTATTCTCGTCGCCGTTGTTGTCCTGGTTATTAGTTTGAGTAGTTGTAGCAGCCCAGAGCGCCTGCTCAATTTTCCCTTCGATCCCGCCGGACGTAGCCTTAACAGTCCCGCCTCAGAACTGATGCCCCACCTGGCAAGCCGCTACGTCGTCTTTGTCTCCGATCGTGACGGGAGTCAAGACATTTACTTATTTGATGCCACAGAGCGACGGCTGATTAACTTACCCGGACTTAATCAACTCGATGCGATCGCCTCTCACCCTACCATCTCAGAAGATGGGCGCAGCATTGTTTTTGCGGCTAGCCGTCAGGGCGAATCCCATATCTACCTCTACGACCGCGAAACCCGCCAACTGCGGAACCTCACAGAGAACCTCCGCGCTGAAGTGAAAAACCCCATCATCAGCGCTGATGGCAGCACCATTGCCTTTGAATCCAGCGCCAATGGTCAATGGGACATTCTCATTTATAGCCGCTCCGGGCAACTCCTGGATATTCCCATGGCTCCTCAGTAACTCTCCTCTGTGTACTCTGTGCTTGTTGTGGTTCGTTACACAGCCACAACACCCCACGCCTAGGTCAGTGGAACATTGAAGTGGTTGAGCAAGACATTGATTCTACAGGTTCCGAATCATAGGCATATGAAAGAAATTCGCGATCGCCAAGGGAAGCCCCTGCCCCTGTCCATCCCTATGCTAAAACAGACTAAATCGCCTCAAAACCCTCAAAAGATGAGTACCAGAAGCCTAGGAATTGCCAGATCGGGAGCGATCGCCATTGCGGCTGCCATTGGTGCGACTGGGATAAATGCGATCGCGCCTATTGACCTGCTGAATCTATCGCTTCAGCCCAATGTTGCTTTTGCTCAAGATATCGATGAGCAAATCAACATTCGGGTGTATCAAAAAGCTAGCCCCGCCGTCGTTTCAATTGACGCTGGGGATGGCACTGGTAGCGGCAGTATTATCAGCTCTGATGGGCTGATATTAACGAATGCCCATGTGGTTGCCGAGTCTCGTACCGTGCAGGTGACTCTCGCTGATGGTCGCCAGTTTTCGGGCGAGGTTGTTGGCTTTGGTGAAAACGGACTTGACCTCGCCGTTGTGAAGATCTCAGGACAAAATCTCCCTACCCTATCCTTATCTCAAAGCCCTGTACAAGTCGGTCAACGGGCATTTGCTATTGGCAATCCCTTTGGTCGCTTTCAGGGAACCTTTACCACAGGAATTGTCAGTCGCATCGATCGCGATCGCGGTTTACTACAAACGGATGCCGCCATCAATCCTGGTAATTCCGGCGGGCCTCTCCTCAATAGCCAGGGCGAACTGCTCGGCGTTAATACAGCAATTTTCACCAATAACCCCAGTCAGGGAAATATCGGCATTGGCTTTGCCATTGACTTAGAACGAACCCAATCCTTCCTAACGGCTGTCCGCAGCGGACGTGCTCCTCGCACCGCTCAACGCCAAAGTCCCATCCCTGGCAACCTCTCACCTAAACCACTTGCTCTCAATGGCACGGCGATCGCAGGAAGGCTCAGTCCAGGTAGCAACATTCTCCCCGTCGATAACAGCTTCTTTGACCTCTACACCTTAGAAGGCAAAGGAGGTCAGCGCATCCAGATTGACATGAGCAGTCAGGAAGTTGACTCCTTCTTGATTCTCATTGCTCCCGATGGCACAGAAGTGGCTCAAGATGATGATAGTGGTGGCGGTGCTAATGCCAGAATTGCCACAACCTTACCTGCGGATGGGGCTTATCTGTTGATGGCAAACTCCTATGAGGCAGGACAAGCGGGAAACTATAGCCTCAAAGCGGTAGCCAGTGGAACGACAGCAAACCGTTCTACAACGCCAGGCAACTTTATCTTGCAACACCAGGGCGTTTTGGATCGGGGCGCTTCTATCTTGCCGAGGGATGGTAGCTTGTACCGCACCCACACCTTTCAAGGTCGTGCTGGTCAATCAGTAACGATTTCTCTGGCTAGCCCTGATTTTGATACCTACCTAGCACTGCTCGACCCCGATGGTCAACTGATTGGCGAACATGACGATATTAGCCCTAGCGATTCTAATTCCCTCTTGACGATCAATCTGCCCCGTACAGGCACCTACAGTGTTGTTGTGAATGCTTACGAACGCCGGGGTAGAGGTCGTTACCTTTTAGCGATTCGTTGAGGATCAGCCCCTACCGTTATCCCTTTCCAGCCATCAAACCTGCGAATTGGCAACCGAATAAACCTCTTTCTTGGGAGGTGTTTATTTTTCTTAACTTTTTGCCTGAGCTTCTGCCTTTTTATAGTCAATAGCTTGGGATTGAACGTTTAGCCTTGAGGTGAAAGTTAATCCTCAATCGTTAAACGCGATCGCTCCCAAATCGACGAGCGCACATCTTCGTTTGTAAAACTTTCTTACTCTCTTTCAAAAGAGCGTTATTTGCTTCTACGGAAGCACCAAAGCAAGTAGTTATAAATTTTTGGAGCAATATTATGCCATCAACTGAAGTTAAAGAAACTGTGCAGACTTTTAACAGTCTGGATGTCAAAGATCGGCTAGCAGTACTGGGGATGCTCTATTCTTCAGTGAGCAATTCTGTCAAACCCGATGATATTCAAAACCTATCCTCACCTGAGGTGACTAAGCTTATCAATCAAGTTAAAGAACAGTCGGAGCAAAAGCAATTGCAGATGATCCGGGCGTTTTTCTTAGATGAAAGCGAAAAGACAGACCAAGTGCAGCTTGACCCGAATCCTAGTGCGGCGCTGGGTGACTTGGTGACTGGGGGAGACACTTTCCCAACCAAGGAGTACTCTTCTTTGAAGACTGAAGCCAAGCTGGCTTTTTGGTATCAACTCGCTCAAGCGACTGGTGGGAATATCAGTTCAATTCTCGCTGACAACCAGCCTTCTTCAGAGGTGCAATCTTTAGCTACCTCCCTTAAGTCTTTAGATGCCGAACAGCAAGCGGCTTTTTTAAGTAAGGTGCTGTAACCTGGGGAGACTAAACCTAGTTAATTAACTTAATTTTTCAGGGGGACGGGGTATTCTCGTCCCCTTACTTAATTTTTTTAACACTAACGGGAAGGAATTTGGTTAACCCTGATTAGGGACAATCCTGTCAACTAAGCTATCGATTAGGCGATCGCTTTCCATAGGCAGAATCTTCTTGCCATACATCACCTCCTGTAAAATCACGAAATAAACGAGGCTGCCAATAACCACTCGCGCAGTCGCTTCTGGGTCAGGAAGCTTCAGTTGGAGGCGTTGCTTCAGTATTTGAACAAGCTACTCCTGCTATAGCAACAGTCAGACAAGCTCTTGAGATGGATGAATTTCCTCCAGACGTTCCGAGCCAACGTCTACAGCATTATAGGAAAATGAACCAGCTCTCCCGGATGGGGGTGAAACTGGGGGATCTGAATTTGACGACAGGGAAGGAGTGAAAACACGCCCTCAGTCCTAAAGCACTCCCGTCCAGGTTAATAAGCCTTGACCAGTCAGAATTTCCAGGATTAATAAACCAACAAACCCAATCATGGCAAACCGTCCGTTGATTTGTTCAGCGTAGGACGTCCATCCAAAAGCGGGTGCGGGTTGGTTGTACCCTTCTGAGGAGGGTTGAGGAGCAGTAGGTAGTTCAGAATTCATAGGTTTTACTTGGCTTCCAGAGTAGATAAAGATTAAGACTCGGTTGATGAGTGAGATTCTAGGTTTTGCACCGACTCAATGAGCGATCGCACTTCTTCAGTCCCCTCAGACGGTTCAAATACAAAGGGAAACTTGCCATGAACCAGCATTCTTAATCCTAAGGGACCAAGGCTGATTAAACCTCCTATATCCCGGAAAGAATTGCCCACAACCTGCAACCCAAACTGGCGCTCATCAATCCAGCCTCCGTCTTTAACTAAATCGATTAGTACTTTCCGGTGGCGAATTTGGCGGCTAGCTTGGGCATCTTTGCGGTCGAGAATTTCTTGTTTGATTTTACCGATTTGATCCATCGGCGCAACGTCCATCGGGCAAACCGCATTACACATATAGCAGCGAGTGCAACCCCAAACCCCTTGAGTCCCTTGGTTGTAGGCTTCTAAGCGGCTTTCTTTCTGGTCATCGCGAGAGTCGGCTACCATCCTTTGAGCTTTCGCGAGGGCGTGAGGCCCGACAAATTCGGGGTTAACTTCACGAGCATTACACTCCGAGTAGCAAGCACCGCACAGAATACAGTTACCCATTTGATCTAAGCGCGATCGCTCTTGTGGGGTCTGCAAAAACTCCCGCTCAGGAATGGCTCGTGACTCGGTACTAACGTAGGGATCGACTGCTTCTAGGTGATCCCAGAAGTTTTGCATATCCACCACTAAGTCCTTAATGATGGGCATATTTCCCATTGGCGCTATAGTAATCTCTGGCATTTCTAGACCTGAGCGGTCAGGCAATTTTGCCAACTCAGCACCAATACTTTCTTTACAAGCCAACACCGAGCGACCATTAACGCGCATTCCACAGCTACCGCAGATTGTATTGCGACAATTCTTGCGAAAAGCAAGGCTTCCATCCTGCTCCCACTTAATGCGATTTAGGCATTCGAGAATCGTGTTTCCTTCGCTGACATCCAGGGTATAACTCTGAATCTGAGGGGGAGTATTTTGCGTCTGTCGAATGACTTTGAAGCAAACTTGCATACTCTAATACTCTTATTTATTCAAGCTTTTGTATAAGCGATCGGTATCGATTCACCGCCAACAGCAATCTATGTTATTTGCCACTGTTATCGCTTGCTTGAGAGAGAAAGCGATGATTTTTTTCCTACTGCTTACATTTTAAGACACTAATTGGGCTTTTTATATTAAAATGTTTCTGCTTTAATGGCAAAATGTGAAAACTGCCGCTAGGGCAACGTTACTGATATAAGTGTTATCTATGATTGTCTAATCGGGAAATTTCTAAATGGTGAAATTCAGAATAATTTTAAAAAATTCTTTAGCAACAAAGAGAGTTTAACGATATATTTTTTATAGAGCCAAACCTTGGCATCAAATGAACCATCACATCCTGAAAATTGAAGGATATCTTGCGAGATTATGGCTGAAACTGCAACTGCTCCATTAACGGGGAAAGCCCTGCTTCAAAAAGTAAAAGAGCTATCACACTTGCCGCGACGAGAAACAGCAAAACGTTGTGGCTATTATACCGTCACTAAAAATGACCAGACCCGCGTCAATCTAACAGATTTCTATGATGCGGTGCTAGCAGCTAAAGGTGTTCCCCTCGATCCAGAGGGAACAAAAGATGGTCGCGGTCGCGAACCGACCTATCGCGTGAGTGTTCATAAAAATGGACAAATTGTAATTGGTGCAACCTATACCTCTGCTATGGGATTAAATCCCGGAGATGAATTTGAAATTAAACTAGGCTACAAGCATATCCACCTCAAACAGGTAGATAGCGATCCTAACAAGCCACCTGAAGACGAAGAATCTGAGATTGAATAGATTCTGCTTCAGGGCGGGTTATCATATGTCTGTTCTTGAACTTTTTTGATGAGTGTTACTCCCGGCAGTGTGATAATTTCATCAATGGCGATTTTTGATCAGGCAGCTAGTCAGTGGCTGCTGCCACTGGCAGCATCAACCGCCCTGGAAAAAGTGACATTTTTTTTCATAATTTGGGCAGTGCTGTGGTTGCCCTTAGCCATACCAATAGCAATAGTGGTGAAATGGCGTCCTCCTCAAGTTATGACAACTCAGCAAAAACTGCCCCTAATGGTCGCCCTTTACTTGGTAGCCCCCCTAATTTTATGGGGGGCTTCTTGGCGGTCACAAACAGCTTTTTCTAGTTACGGCTTAGACTGGCAACCCAATGTTCTAATTTCCTTAGTAATCGGTTTTGGTTTAGGAGTATTGGGAATTGCCGTAGTGTTTGCTGGGCAGTGGAGATGGGGCTGGATTCAATGGAATTCAGACAATTTTCAGAACTTAGCAGGAGTTTGGCTACCCATCCTTTTACTGGGGCTGGGGGTTGGCGTTATTGAAGAATTAGTTTTTCGTGGTTTTTTAATTAATCAGCTAGAGCGCGACTATTCAATTCTCTTAGCGGCGGTAATTTCTAGCGTAATTTTTGCCCTTTTGCATCTGGTTTGGGAGCAGGAAAATACATTACCGCAGCTACCCGGACTGTGGCTAATGGGAATGGTTTTAGTGCTAGCTCGAATTTGCGATCGCGGCAGCTTAGGATTGGCATGGGGACTGCACGCGGGTTGGATTTGGGCGCTAACTTGTCTGGACTCAGCCGCATTAATTAGCTACACAGGCAAAGGTGCAGTTTGGGTGACGGGCATCGGAAAAAATCCTTTAGCAGGCATTGCAGGTTTAGTTTGCTTGCTTTTGACGGGCGCTTTTCTCCTGCTTTTCAGCTTTAGGGTTAATTGGCTCGTTTGAAAATACCCTTAAATCTAGAGTCAAGCCCAAGTTGGTTTGTTGTAGGCTGTGATTCGGTAAGCGATCGCAGTATTTTATCTATGTCTTATAATTACGACTTTTTTGTAATTGGTGCCGGACCAGGAGGTCTTGCCGCCTCTAAACGAGCCGCCGCCTATGGCGTCCGCGTCGCTGTTGCCGAACAGGATGCGATCGGTGGCACTTGTATCAATCGCGGCTGCATTCCTAAAAAACTTATGGTCTATGCCGCTGATTTTGCCCTACAAGAGCGAATGGCAAAGAACTACGGCTGGAGTGAGTGCCAAAGACACCTTGACTGGTCGCAATTTCTCCAAGCAGTAGATCGGCATATTGATAAACTGCACCAATCCTATCTTCAGACGTTTCAGCAAGCGGGGATAGAACTGATTCGGGGTCGAGCTACTTTCATTGATGCTCATACGGTGGAGGTGAATGGTCGCCAAATCACCGCCGACAAAATCCTGATTGCGGTAGGCGGACATCCCCTTAAACCCGACATCCCCGGTAAGGAACATGCCATCACCTCCCGCGAGATGTTTCACCTAGAAGCTATACCGAAGCGACTGGCGATCGTCGGTGGCGGCTACATTGGCGTGGAATTTTCCAGCATGATGAACGCCTTCGGTTGTGAAGTCACCGTAGTGGAAACCGATAAGATGATTTTGTCTGGATTTGATCGGGATATCCGGTCTAGCGTGCAAAAAGGTTTGGGCGATCGCGGAATTCGCATCCTCTGCAACACCACCGCTAAAGAAATCCAACACAGTTCCGAAGGGCTACAGGTAAACTTATCCGGCGACTGCCAAGAAACAATTACAGCAGATACAGTCCTGATTGCCACAGGTCGCGCTCCCAATACCAAGAGTCTTAATTTAGAAAAGGCTGGCGTTGAAGTGGGTGAAAAAGGTGAAATTCAGGTGGATGAGTACAGCCGCACCACCCAAAACAACATCTTTGCCGTTGGCGATTGCACCAACCGCGTACCGCTGACACCCGTTGCCAAAGCCGAAGGTAACGCTGTTGCTCATACTGCTTTTGGCAAGCAACCGCAAACGGTGAATTATGACAACGTTTCTTCTGCCGTCTTTGCCCATCCCGAAGCGGCGACAGTAGGCATGAGTGAGGCGAAGGCGCGAGAAAAATTTGGCGACTCGGTACAATGCCACTACAGCGAATTTCAACCACTGCTGTATAGCCTAGGGGCAGAGGATAAATCAACCAAAACAATGATCAAGCTAGTGGTAGAGGGAGACGAAGAGCGGGTATTAGGCGCTCACATGGTAGGTGATCGCGCTGCCGATATTATTCAAAGCCTTGCGGTTGCTATTCGTCAGGGAGTAACCAAGCAAGACCTCGACGCCACGATTGCTATACATCCAACCATAGGCGAGGAATTTCTCACCCTCGATTAAATTCCGTCGCTTATAGTCGGCGCTGTCTTCGCCGCAGCACAAGACCAGTAGAGACTTTTCGGTTGCTCAGTCAGTATGTATTCAGGAATACAAGAACTCGAATTTTGGTACTTCAACTCGTTCCTCTAGACAGACGAGTCAATAAGTTGGCAGAGCTAGCTTAGAAGTAATAAGTTTTGTGAACTAATCGTTCACTAAAAAGAAGGAGTATTTGGAATGCAATTAAAACCAATCGCTGAACAGGTAGTCACTGTCGTCGGGGCTTCCAGTGGCATTGGGCGGGAGACAGCACTACAGTTTGCCAAACGCGGAGCCAAGGTAGTTGTTTCAGCTCGAAATGAGGCAGGATTACAGTCTTTGGTAGACGAAATTCAGCGCTTCGGTGGTGACGCCACGGCAGTTATCGCCGACGTGGCCGATTTCCAGCAGGTAAAGGCGATCGCGGATCGTACTGTTGAGGTTTACGGGCGACTGGACACCTGGGTTCATGCCGCTGCTATAGGTATCCTCGCTCAGTTCGACGAGATTACCCCAGAAGAGTTTAAGCGCGTCATCGACGTCAACTTAATGGGACAGGTGTATGGGGCAATGGCAGCACTTCCCTACCTTAAGCAGGAAGGACGAGGAGCATTGATTCATATATCTTCCATGGAAGGACGGCGATCGCTACCCCTGCAAAGCCCTTACTCTTCTGCCAAGCACGGTGTTGAAGGTTTCCTAGAATCTTTGCGCGTGGAGCTGAAACATGAGGGATTACCCATCAGCGTCACGAGCATCTTACCCGCCGTAATCAACACGCCCTACTACAACCATGTTCGTACCAAGCTAGGAGTCAAGCCGACGGGGATACCGCCTTACTACTCACCCAGTCTGGTTGTAGATGCCATTCTCTACGTGGCTGAAAACCCAACCCGCGACTTTATTGTCGGGGACGTGGGGCGAATATTAGATTTGGCACAACGGCTTTCGCCAGAACTGCTGGATGTTGTGTTGACGCTCGTTGGCTTCCCTGGACAGCGAACCGATCAGCCAAAGTCTGAGAATGCGCCGGACAATCTCTACGAACCTATGGAGGGATATTGCCAAGTCGAGGGCGATTTTAACGAGCTAACAATACCTAGTATCTCGGATTGGGTAGTCAAGAATCCAGCATTGAAGTGGAGTGCGATCGCACTTCCTGTCTTGGGAGCCGCTGCGTTGTTTGCAGCAGAAGCCTTTAAGAACAGGAATCAAGCTTAAAAGCCTCCGCTGCCAATTTAATTAACAATTTTTTGGTGAAAGCGATCGCCATTAATGCCGTTGAGCAGTACGAACAACTAGACTCCTAAGTACACACTAATGACAATTTTCCTGAATGACTTGATAGCATTCCGCCACTGAAGCACGTTGTTCCATGGCGCTGACTAGAGCATCATAAGCCGCTCGGTGTTTTTCAATCATGTTATGAGCTTGGAGTTCTGCCCAGCGCTCTTTGATCGGAACTTCGTTAGGCGTCCGCCCAAAGGATATTAGGGCAGTTTGGAGCTTGGCTCGGTCTTCTGCACCCCCTTCGGTGCTGTCATAAACGATGTTTTCGGCAGCAATTCCAGCCATCCACACCGTACAGAATCGATCTAGGGTTAAGCGCATTTGACCCTGGTTAAGAGAGTCTTTCAGGCTGTCAGAATCAAAGAGGACACCCCCTGAGCCAGGATAACCTTGCTTGAAGGTTTCCCAGGCAGTCAAGGTATAGGCAGTAATGGGGATGCCGAGGAAGTAAGCGACAAGAAAATGTCCAGCTTCATGATGCAAGACGCGATCGCGATGCTGTCCCGAAGTCCCCGCCAACCAATCTAATAAGAGCGTGATACCTTTTCCCTGAAAGCTAATCGTATCTAAGGTGGCAAGACTCAAAACACTCAGCGTAGCCACCGCAGGAATCGCGGGAGGAATATTCAGTAATGGGCCCAGCAAAACTGAAAGCGTCATCCCAAAGACGCTAATTGCAATTACATTCAGAGTAGTTTGCGGCATTTGTTCTTCTTCATCCTCCATCCTGGGCTTCGAGAGAGCGGCGCTAACGCACTCCATCCTTATCTTCCCCACTCCCTACTCAAGGCGTTGAGGAATTCTCTAACTCTGCTTCGGGAGTGAGGTTTTTAGCTTTGTAGAAGGTTTCCAAGCTGTGGCGATCGCCAACGAAGCGCCAGTGCCAAGGTTCATAGCTGATCCCTTGGGGATTTCCTTCTGGGAAGGACAGCTCAAAGCTGTAGCGTGCCGCATTTTTTTCTAGCCAATTAAAAGCAGCCGTCTGTTCAAAACGAGGGCTTAAGTTGGTTGCGGGGGATCTACCATCACCAATATCAATCGCGTATCCTGTGTGATGTTCACTGTAGCCAGGGGGCGCACTGACTTCGGCTCGTTTGCTGGTGTCCTGTCCCCGTTGAGCTTTGATATCAAAAAACAGATGTTGTTGTTGGGCAACAGTACGAAAACCAGAAATCGGCACTAAGATCACACCAGCTCTACGGGCATCGGCAGACATCTGTTTATATTGTTGCGCCGCCGCCTTGCGGAGTTGGAGGCTTCCATCATTAGTAATCGGTTCTAGTTCCGAAGCAGGGGCTTCCTCATAAACAAGATGTCCGAGGATGTTCTCGGCTCCAGGGGTTAGAGTCCCGGCGATTGGGCTACTCGTTGCGCTTGAGTCTGGAGAGGATACCACAGGAGCCTCAGCCTGGGGACGGGAGAGAAACAGCCCAGTAACAACAGCGATCGCTACAAATCCTCCCAATCCTCCAATCAGCAGCATCTGCGGTTTCAGCAGAGACCGAGACTCTGTTACGGGCTTGTCCCGCACAGCTTCGGGAATATCGTCGATTATAGGCTCTGGAAGATTTGCTGGTTGTCCCTCGCTGCCTGCATTATTCAAGAAAGCCCTCCTCCACGCTTGTAGTCATTACTTAAACTTTCCCAAATTTTAACCGGGGTCAGTACTCGCTGACGTTCTATCTGCCTAGACAGCTTCCATTTAAAAACTGTCTTAGCATCAAAAAGTTCTCAGTTTTCTGACTCAACTATGCCCAGTCTAGAGCCCGAACTTTTACAACCGCTAATTAAACTCTACATTCAGCTAGGCGGCGGTGCCCTTTTCGGGTGGTTCTTGGGACGCTTTGTACCCCAAAAAATTCCAGTTTTCATTGGTCAATTTCTCTTTTGGATCGGCGTTCCCCTAGGAATTATTGCCTTTCTGCGCCGTGCTGACTTGTCAGGAGGAGTCTGGATTGCCCCTGTAGCGGCATGGATGGCAATTTTGCTAGGAGCAGGGCTTGCCTGGAGTTGGATTAAAGGACAAACTCTGAGGAAGTCTGCCAATATCAGCAATGAAAACTTTCAGGTGTCTGACAATTCCTGGAGTAAACCCTCCCAGGGCAGTTTTCTGTTGTCAACAATGGTGGGCAATACGGGCTACTTAGGTTTTCCCATCACGCTGACCTTAGTCGGAGAAAAATACTTTGGCTGGGCGCTTTTTTATGACATGCTGGGAACAACTATTGGGGCTTATGGCTTAGGAGTGATTTTAGCGGCTCGCTTTGGCAAGGAGGCGCAAAGCTACCGCCAGTTGATACAAGCGCTCTTGTACAACCCAGCATTATGGAGTTTAGGCTTAGGGCTGGGGTTTCGTCAGATCCCTTTACCAGAGCTGGTAGAGGAAGGGTTACACGCATTTGCCTGGAGTGCGATCGCGCTGGCTGTGGTACTGATTGGTATGCGCTTAAGTCAGCTTCATTCGTGGGGCGGACTCAAACGAGCTTCAGTTAGTCTTGCCATTAAAATGCTATTCGTGCCCCTGATCTTAGGGCTTGTTTTAGCACAACTTGGAGTCACGGGGCCGCCGCAGCTTGTCATTGTCTTGCAAATGGCAATGCCTCCAGCTTTTGCCACCCTAATCATTGCCGAAGCCTACGATCTCGACCGTGACTTAACCGTTACCGCTCTTGCTATCGGCTCAACGGGACTTTTGTTAACCCTGCCAGTCTGGTTATTTCTGTTCTAACTCTTTCATACTTCATCCTTTCCCAGCTTTAACCATATACTGAGCCAGAGGTGCCAATTATTCCTTATAAGTACCCAAAATATCGCCACAAACAATTTGCAGCGTTAACTCAGCCACATCAGATTGCTCTATATTTTGCAGCAGTAGTGGTTAAAACCTTTTTCTCTAGCAACTGGGCTTATCTTAAAACCGCGATTACTCCTGCACTTTCATTATTCATCCGGTCTACCGAGCACAGGGCATAAGTTCCGGGTTCTACGGTAACGCTGGTTGTCGCTGCCCCTAAAATACGTATTAGCTTCCAGCGATCGCCTTGTTGCTGATAGAGCGTCCAAGACCGAATATCGCCAATCGCCGTATTCCAAGTGAGCTTACCGACTTTTGCGGCGACACCTGTAGGCAAAGCAGGGGGGACATCATCCAACCACGGCATCGTCGGTACCAGTGCTGGGTTGGGGTAGATTGTGGTTTTAAAGGCATCAACAACGCTCAGGCGATTTTCGGTAAAGACCTTCATGTTGTAAAAAATATTGCCTGACGGTAATTGCGGGGTATTGTTGCGAGTTATCTCAACTTGCCGTTCATACTCAGAAATTGGCCAGTTCTTACTATCGAGCATACTTAAGCGATTCCCGGCATAGATGTGGCGGTTTTTGGGATTATTCTCTGTCCACCACTTCAGCAAAATGGGATAACTTTGGGCGGGAGGATCGATGCGCCAGTAAAGTTGAGGCGCTAGATAATCTACCCAGCCTTCTTCCAGCCACTTTTTCGGGTCAGCATAGAGCACTTCATACTGATCGAGTCCCTGAATCTGAGCCGGATAGCCCGGACGGTAAATGCCAAATGGACTGATGCCAAACTTCACATGCCGTTTCGTGGCATGAATTCCAGTAAAGAGGCGCTGTATCATTTGATTGACATTGTCCCGACGCCAGTCACCCAGGCTGAGTTTGCCGCCAGTGGCTTGATAGGCGCTGTAGGTCTTCTGATCCGCAAAAGTTTGACCGACGACGGGGTAAGGATAGAAATAGTCATCGAGGTGAACGCCATCAATGTCGTAGCGTCGGACAACATCCAAAATTACGTTATAGGTTAAGTCTTGAACCGCTTTCGCGCCTGGGTCCATCCACAGTTCGTTGCCGTGCTGGTAGACGTATTCTGGATGAGTGACGGCAATGTGAGGGCGGACGTTGGGAGATCTTTCTGTGGAGGTGCGGGCGCGGTAGGGGTTGAACCAGGCATGCAATTCAATGTTGCGTTGATGGCATTGGGCGATCGCAAACTCCAAAGGGTCATAAAATGGCTCAGGTGCTTTCCCTTGCGTACCACTGAGCCACTCGCTCCAAGGTTCCAGTTGCGAAGCATACAGCGCATCGCCCCCAGGTCGCACCTGCATAATTAATGTATTCAATGAGAGCGCTTGAATGCGCTCAATGATTTGCAGCAACTCCTGCTGCTGCTGCTCCACCGATAATCCGCGTTGGGAAGGCCAGTCAATATTCCAGCTTGTTGTCATCCACACCCCCCGCAACTCTCGCCGATGACTAACATTCACCGTCTCAAAGCGCACCACAATGTAACTTGAGTCAATTTTCGGCACCCGCCCCAGATAAAGCAACGCTTGATAGATAAACGCGGCTACCTCAGCCCGACTAGCGACTTGATTGGGCTTGAGTAACTTCACATCGGGATAATTCACCACAATGCCTGCACTGGTCGCTGCTGCCACACTATTGAGCGCCCAATCCGGAATCTGATTGGCATCGCGATAAATCTCCGGTAGGGCGGCTTTGACACTTCCGGTCACGTTTGCTGCCAACTCCAACCCACTCACCAAAGACAGCAACACCTCTAATCGGGTAATATTCGCATCTAAACGGAAGAAATTTCTAGGATATCCCGATAAAAATTCCGTTTCGTAAGCCTTTTGAATTGCCGCTGATGCCCAGTGAATAGCCGGAACATCCACAAATGGGACATACTTACGCTTTCCCGGCTGAGGAAATGCTTTACTGATCAAGGCGGCAAATTCAGCTCGGCTCATGCCCCGATTGGGTTGAAACGTTCCATTGGGGAACCCACTAACAAAGCCACCCTGGGCTAATCCTTCAATAAATAAACGTGCCCAATGGTTTTGACTATCAGAAAAGCGATTGGAAGAAGCAACCATACATAACTTGCTCTAGCCAGCGACAAACGTGCTGATTGTAACACCGGGAAAACTGAAGGCAAGGAAGCAGTGCGGCTGTAATCCATCCGTCAGGGGGATTGCCCACCTTATAGCTGTTGTACTAGATTCCAACAAAAAGCGCTCTCAGTCCCCAATTTTAGAGATGGCGGCAGTTGTTGACCCGCTGAGTTGATCAAGCAGAGCCGCGCTTAATCTTCTTAAGAAGTGTGTCACCTTATCGTCATGTCTTGCCGCTGCCTTGTTTGATTAGTTAGAAACGAAGCGTCAACCGACTGAATCGTGTCACCAATGCCATCAATGTTGTGATTTACAAGGAACCATCTATCGATGTCTTTTACTGCCAGCGTTATTTCTACCCAAGAGTGGGGAGCAAGACCCCCGAAGCAGTGGCAATCAGAAACGATTCCCCAGTACATAATCATTCACCATACGGCGACTCCCAATCCTCCCAATGATTTATCACGCGGTAATCTCGCCTCGGCGCGTGAGCTGGCAAGAAGCATTCAACAAGCACATATGGATGGTTTTGGCTGGGTAGATTCCGGTCACAACTTTTTGAACACAACGGGTGGCATTCTCCTAGAAGGTCGCCACAACTCTTTATCGACAATCAAGAGAGCACGTTCTATCGTTTCCGCTCATTCGGGTAATACCAAAGGTAATGAGTCACCAGGAATTGAAAACGAAGGCACGTTTACAACCTACCAAATGGGAGCAAGACAGTGGAACAGCTTGGTAGAGTTGTGTACTTCTATCTGTTCGTCAGCCAAAATTAGTCCTGACAACATTAAAGGACATCGCGACTTTTCCCCAACGCAGTGTCCGGGTAACTGGCTATACAGCCAACTCCCCCGGTTGCGGCAAGAGGTGCGTAAACGACTGGGAGAGCCTAGTTGGGATTATCTCCGAGAAGGGTCAACAGGGCTGAAAGTTCAGGAGTTACAACAACTTCTAAAAGCCCAGGGCTTCAACGCTGGCCCGATTGATGGGATTTTTGGTGCTGGGACGAGAGAGGCGCTGATCAGCTTTCAAAAGTTTCACAACCTTGAGCCGGTTGGGATTGTTGGCCCTGCAACCTGGGAGTTGCTGACTAAGGAGTCTAAGGCTCCAGAAAAGCCGACTCCGATTAATCTTGTGGACACCTATAGGTATTACCGCAGCTTACCCCACCAAGACCAAGCTATTGACTGGCTGCGTCAGCAAGTTTCCCCGGCTGTTTTAGAGCAGTTTGCCCAAAAGTGGCGTAATGAAATCTCGCAGACATTCTTGCCGCTTCAGGAAGGAGCTGTGGGTCTGGAAGTCAAGCAGGTACAACAACGATTGCTTGCCCTAGGATTTAATCTGGGGCCTGCCGATGGTATCTTCGGTGCTGGTACGAAAGCAGGGGTGATTGCTTTTCAAAAGGCGAAAGGGATTTATGCCGATGGTATTGTCGGGTCAAAAACCTGGACAACTTTAAACCTTAGTTGAATGTCACTGATTTGAGGAAAAAAGGGTCGTTCTTGAGAAAACCCAGCTTGGGGGGATTGGGGGGAAGCCCCCCAAGCTTGGGATGAGTGCCTCCCCCAGACCCCCTGCACAAGGTTTGATCAATTGTGATGAATTTTCTTAAGTGAGTGCCATTCAAAGTTAGTTAAGCAGTGGTCTACTCCCAAATTTAGGATGATTTGATTGTAAAAGGGGTAATAGTTACCCACTCTACTGATAACTTTTTGTGGAGGGGATGGAAGCAAGATAAGAGGCTCTTCTTCCCGTTTGTAGGGACACTAGGGGTGATGAAGTGATATCTTTGGCTGGAATAGTTAATAGTTAGTCAAGTTTTGATTCTATGTCTACAAATTCGAGCGATGTAGAACTTTCTATAGTAGTTCCTCTTTATAATGAAGAGCTTAATATTGATTATCTATTTGAGCGATTAATTTCTGCCCTCAAGCCTCTCAATTTAAAGTATGAGATGATTTGTGTGAATGATGGCAGCCGAGACAAGACCCTTGAGTGTTTGATTGAGCATCATCGCCACAATCCGGATATCAAAGTGATCAATTTGTCTCGGAATTTTGGTAAGGAAGTAGCTTTAACTGCGGGAATTGATTTTGCGACAGGTAGGGCTGTTGTGCCGATTGATGCGGATTTGCAAGACCCACCGGAAGTCATTGAGGAACTAGTTGCTAAGTGGCGTGAAGGTTATGATGTGGTGTATGCTACGCGGCGATCGCGTCAGGGTGAAAGCTGGCTAAAACGCTTTACAGCCAATGCTTTTTACCGCGTGATTGATAAAATCAGTCGCGTCCCGATTCCTCGCGATACGGGCGATTTTCGGCTTTTAGACCGCCGTGTTGTTGATGCCCTTAAGCAACTGCCAGAGCGCACTCGCTTTATGAAGGGTTTATTTGCTTGGGTAGGTTATAAGCAAGCTTCAATCCTTTTTGATCGTCCTTCACGACATAAAGGTTCGACAACATTTAACTACTGGCGACTGTGGAATTTTGCCCTGGATGGAATTGTTTCTTTTAGCTTTCTTCCTTTAAAAGTTTGGAGCTATATTGGAATTTTTATTTCTTTAACTTCCTTTATTTATGCCAGTTTTTTAGTGATTCGTACCCTCGTTGCTGGCATCGATTTACCTGGATATGCCTCCATTATGGCGGCGCTTTTATTCCTAGGAGGCGTGCAGCTAATTAGCTTAGGAATTATTGGTGAATATTTAGGTCGGGTTTATGAAGAGGTAAAAGGAAGACCTCTCTATTTAGTGCGAGATTCCTACGGTTTTAATAGTAGTGAGGGAGTGACAAAAAGCGTTTCCAATCCTGTTGAATATAAACCCGACCGCTCTATTTAGAGGTGATTTTAATTAGTAATGGTTCCTTTTACTGCCATTAGCAAAGCATAAAAAAAGCCCGCGCTAGGCGGACTTGAATTTCACTATTGAATTGAAAGATATCTTCACTTCAGGTGTCGAGTCTTAAGAAGCCAGGGCAACTTCAACCATCTGCTGCAATTCACCCTGTTGATACATTTCGATCATTACGTCAGAACCACCGACGAATTCCCCATTGATGTAGACCTGAGGAATTGTCGGCCAGTTGGAATATTCTTTGATCCCTTGACGTATTTCGTACTCTTCTAAAATATCTACAGTTTCGTAGGGAACACCTAATGTGTTGAGAATTTGGACAACGTTATTGGAAAACCCACATTGGGGCATCAACTTAGTGCCCTTCATGAAAACCAAAATTTTGTTTTCATTAACGAGTTTATCAATTTGTTCTTTCAGTTCTGGTGTCATAGTTTTACGTAAATTCCTTAGCGATCGCCTCTACTTCCAGTGTACTCAACTCAGGAAATAGTCTTCAAGTAGTTTGACCTGTAGCTTCCCAAGCTTGCGGGGTATAGGTTTTTAACGCTAGGGCATGAATCGCTTCTGATGCCATTTCGTTTTGCAGCGCGCCATAAACGAGCTGATGTTGCTTGATCAAGCTTTTCCCTTCAAACTCAGAAGAGACGACAAGGGCTTGCAGATGATCGCCGCCTCCTGTCAAATCTTGAACCTGTATGATGGCATCCGGCAACTTCTCTTTGATTAGTGCCTCAACTTGCTCTAGGCTAACCATTACAACCCCCATTTCACTGTAATGTTACAACTCTACCTTAGCGTTCAGGTGCAGGTGAGGAGGACTGACTGCCACGGGGTGTAGGATAGGGCGCATCAACAAACCCCAGTTCTAATAACTGTTGGTAAGCTTTTTTGCCGAGTTCGCGGGTGGGGTTTTGAGAGCGGACAATTTGAATCAACAGCGGTACTGCCAACTCAGGGAGATTTTGGGCTCGATGTACCAAAGCTAGTTGATAGGTGGCTTCATCGCGCATTTCAGCCGTTTCTACTGCTTTGCGCCGTTGGGCATCAAAAACCCGATTATCGATCCCGGAAAAGCTTGACGCCAACTGTTGGTAAAAATTGGACAGTTGGTTAAAAACCTGGCGGGCGTCCTGAAGCTTCTTGGCAGCATCGGTGTAGTTTTGGGAGTTGACGGCACTAGTTGCCTCTGCCATTAAACGCTGTCCACCTGCCATGCTCAGAAGACTGGCATCTTGAGTTAGGGGACGGAGATTGTTGGGGTCCGATAAGTCTGGCTGGAAGCCAGTATCTTCTGGTAGCGAACCCGGTTGTTGAGCCTGTGCGGGTGGCAGCAGTGCCAAAGCCGTTATGAACGGTAAGGAAACAAGGCAAGTAAAGCCAAGGCGACGAACAGTTCCAGAAGAGAGCATGAAATAATTTAGGGGTTAGCAAAAACAAGAGGGTCTCAAGCTTCGGGTATCTTATCATTGCCAGATGGGTCGTAAGTTAAAATACTCCGCCAACGGCTACCTGAAGTCTTAAGCGTGGATTGACTATCAGTTTCTGGGTAAAGTTCCCCATCAACTGCAAAGATGGAATTGCTCGCTTTCAACAAGTGCCAATTAAATTTACTCAATAGCTGTATAACTCAACGGTTCTTTGAGTAATCTCAGCGACCTGATGGGTATCAAAATTACCCTGGCTAGCCCCCTCGCAACCTCAGGAGAAGAACTGATGACCCGTAGCCCTGACCCTGCTGAATCTCCTCAAAATGCTGGCGTCCCAGAGTCAAGTGTGGGCAGGATGTTACAGCGCGGCGGAGAGGAACTGCTGTTAGAGAAACTTAGCGATCGCTTCACCATCCGCCCGACTTCAGACGACACCAACCTATCCCAACAAATCCCCGCAGAGTATAGCCAGCAAATCAAAACCGCTCAGTTAGCAGAATTTGTCGTTGACCCCAAGAATCAAGATGCCGCTATGCAGGCAGCACGGGCATCGGAAAATGTTGCCTTTGCTAGCCATGTTTACCAACTGCAATCGAGTCCAGAAACGCTTATTTATTTAACCGATGAAATTACAATTCAATTTGCCTCCGAGGTAGGGGAAAGCCAGAGGGAGGCGATCGCCAGTGAATTTGGCTTACAAGCCCTTAAACCTGTTGTCGGCATCCCTCACACCTTTGTGTTTCAAGTTACCGCCCAAGCCACGGAAAACCCGCTCAAAATTGCCAATCGCCTGATTGGGCGTCCAGAGGTGTTAGTGGCTGAACCCAACGTCATTGTCCCGCGAGAACCCCTCTACCGCCCCCTTGACCCTCTATACCTCCAGCAGTGGTATCTTCATCACAACGGCGGGGCGCTTTTAGCCGCAGGTTCCCATATCTTTGCTGAAAAAGCCTGGGATATTACGCGAGGCGATCGCTCAATTGTCATCGCCATTGCCGATGACTCCATTGACCTCAACCATCCAGACTTTCAAGGTTTAGGCAAAATTGTTGCCCCCAAAGACTTTAAAGACCAAGACTTTCTCCCCCTACCCGGAAGCCCCCAAGAAAGTCACGGCACCGCCTGCGCGGGAGTCGCTGTAGCGGAAGAAAACGGCAGTGGTATTGTTGGAGTTGCCCCTGGCTGTGCTTTAATGCCCCTCCGCACCACAGGTTTTTTGGACGATGGCAGCATTGAAGAACTCTTTGACTGGGTGATTAAACATAATGCTAGCGTTGTCTCTTGTAGCTGGGGCGCGGCTTCTGTATACTTTCCTCTTTCCTTGCGACAACGTGCCGTCCTCACTCGTACCGCTACCGAAGGACGCCAAGGCAAAGGGTGTGTAGTTGTCTTTGCTGCCGGGAATGCTAATCGCCCCCTGAGTGGCACTATTCTTGAGCGGGAGTGGCCTAATAACCTGTTGCGGGGGCCAACAAACTGGTTAGGGGGCTTCACCATCCATCCCGATGCGATCGTTGTTTCTGCTTGTACTAGCCTGAATAAAAAAGCAGCTTACAGCAACTGGGGAAGCAATATCTCCGTCTGCGCCCCCAGCAATAATGCCCCACCGGGAATGTGGTTTGAGCAAAAAGGGTTTATTGCTACTGCCCCAGAGGTAACCGTACCCACGCCCGGACTAGGCATTTTCACCACTGACCAACTTGGGGCGGCAGGGTATGACATAGGGGACTTTACTCATACGTTTGGCGGCACCTCCAGCGCCTGTCCCGTCGTCGCTGGCGTCGCGGCATTAGTGCTCTCTGCCAACCCCAACTTAAGCGCCCAGGAAGTTAAACGCATTTTACAAGACACGGCCGACAAAATTGTCGAACAGGATGCCGATCCGCAGCTAGGATTGCGACTGGGAACCTATGACGCGACAGGACACTCGCAGTGGTTTGGTTACGGCAAAGTGAATGCCTTTAAAGCTGTACAAGCTGCCAAACAACGGGTAAGCCAGATGGCAGCATCCCAACAGCTACAGGCAAAAAATGAAACCTCTGTTCCGATTCCTGACAATGAACCCAAAGGCGTCACTAGTGCAATTCGCGTCACCAACTCCGCCCCCGTGCGCGATATCCAAATCGCCGTCAACATTGAGCATGAATTTTTAGGGGATATCGAAGTCAGTTTAAAAGCACCGAATGGTCAAACCGTATTGCTGCAAAACCGCACCTTAGGTACCGCCACTCAGTTGCAAACGACTTACGCTCTAGAAACAACTCCCACCCTCAAGCAACTGCTTAACCAACCCGCCGCTGGTGTCTGGCAACTTTTGGTCGTCGATTATGCGCCTGTGGATACAGGTACGCTCAAAAGTTGGGAATTAACGTTGGGAGTGTAACGAATAAAAATCTTCAAAGATGGCATATCCCCAGGCACCTTGGACACTTAAAGGTTATGCACTCCAGACGGTGCATCTGATTGATGTTGCTGATGCGCGTCCCCTGATTCCCCCAGAGTTGGATATTGTTTCTGTATTTCCAGGAAAAACTATAGGCGGAGTTTACTTGTCCTATTACGGTCAAAGTCCCGTTATGGAGTACAGCGAGTTGATCGTAGCCCCTGGAATGGTCAGTCATTCCGGCAAGGTTGGTGGTTGGGTGTCTCACATTTATGTAGACAATCCTGACTCCGTTGCTGGGGGGCGAGAAATCTGGGGACTACCCAAGGAAATGGCTGACTTTACCTGGGAACGGGATGATAGCTCCGGATCGGGTTACAGCGATCGCGTTACTGTGCGTCAAGGAGAACGGACACTTTGCCGCCTCCGCTACAGCCAGCAAGGATTGGGATTACCCTTGCCATTAAGTTTTTACGGTTTTAGTACTCAAGACTCTAAACTTCTTGCCTACAAAGCCGATCTTGAATCTCGTTTAGGGTTAGTTAGCAGCAACTTAGAAATTCCTTCTGAGAGTCCTTTTGGGAATTTAGGTTTAAAGCAACCTTGGTTAACTGGTCATTGTAAGGAATTGCGCTTAGTAGTTAATGCGCCAGAGGTGGTGCAACAACGAGGAGCAGAGTTTAGTTATCAGTAGATAGATAGCAGTCCTATTTAAGTTGGGAGATGCTAGTACCTGAGATACCTGATTTCTCGAAAAATTCAGTCAGGTATCTCATCTTCACAAATTCTTTGACGTCAGATTTTTTAAATTGGTTTGTAGTGATGGTTTCAGCTCTAACTTAAGAAAATTAACCCTGATTACAAACCTTTAATTATTTGCTTTGTACTACTGATATTTGTTGTAGATGTTTAGAGGCTAGAAGGTACTAAAAATGAAAGTCTTACGCCTCTACTTAAAATTTCTCAAATAAGAACTATCAGTTTATCAATTGGGTCAGGGGATTTCTGTTGATTATTTTGGATCTAAAACCACTGACCACCTTTAAAGCGCCAACGGGGAAATAAAGCCCGCATTAGTGATTGAGAGGCGAGATAAATACTCAACCACACCAAGCTGTAATGGATAAAAAACCACTGCAGCGGCAAACCGCGCGACACATTTGGCAGACCAATAAGTTTCACAAGCAAGGCGAGAAAAATTCCTTCCCAGATACCGGACAAAAGTTGCAAGGCTCCCGGCCAGTCCCGATCCCAGCGAAACTTCTGAATGTAGTTATATAAAATATCCCAAGCTAAACCAAAGAGAGCGACATACAGCAATATCCACAAAAAGACAGGATTGAAACCGGGCCCAACGATGCCTAGATAAAACGGCAAGGTTATTAAAATCCCGACGGTAGCCAGTAGTAGCAATCGAGTTTGCCAGCGACCATATAGAGTAGGAGTCATCTTTTAGAGTCCTGAGTAATGGAGTGTTAGGGACGGGTTGAGCAATGGATGGGGGTTTGCTATAGCTATCTGTTGAATTTGTGAAATTTATTAACGAACCACAAAGGCACATCAGGATACAGAGAAAGTTAAAAAGGAGGGAGTACGCGATTGATTGAGGAATTGCTGTTAATCTACTTCTGCCTTTTAACTTCTTTTATGGAGATTGATTCCCCATCCATTTCAGCCATTGCAAAGGAGAGGTAATCACGTTTAAGCGGTGAAGTTTGGGGGCTTTTGTTTTGGCGATCGCATCTGTAGTTCTTAAGGCAACATACTGTAAACCGAGGAAGCTATCAACCGCTGCATAAGGCCCACCTAAGGTAATGGCTCCTGCCGCATACATCCGCCCCTGGGAATTCCGCATCTCGACTAATTCAAAATCGTTACTAACACTCAAACGCCCCAAAATATTGAGCGGCAAGTTGTAGTGGATAACTAGGTCGTTCAGAAGGGGACTGGCGGTGACTTGGGCATCTAGACCTGTGGCATCAACAATGAAGTTGGCTTCTAGCCGTGTTTGTCCCTGAAATTCTTTGTCTTGAATATAGGTGATGACGCAGTCGGATTCGCGCTCTACCCGTTCGACTTCTCCAAACTCGATTTTGTACCAGCCTTCCTTGATTCCTTCATCGACTATCCGCTGCCAATCTCTACGATCGGCAGTGGTTGTACCTCCCCAGTCGGCGAGTAAGGATTTTCGCTGTTCGGGAGTCGCTTTTTCCAAGACTGCCCGCAACTCGCCTCCCCAGCAAGCTTTCGGCCAGTTGAAGGGTTGAAATTCGTAATGGTGTTTGACAGAGCGTTGGGAAAAACCAAATTTGTTGCCTTGGGGTTTAGGCGATCGCATCAAATGTACTAAGCGAATCTTGGGGTTCTTTTGCCGTGCTTCATAAACTCGCTGCACAATTCGCGAGGCAACAATTCCCCGACCGCGAATCAGCAAAGTACCACCTTTTTGCTCTAAATGCTCGTAAATATGGTCGTGCGGCTCGTAGGCATTGACAACCGAGTTAAAATCCTGCGTTTGTTCCCGGTAGGCTTGCAAGTCTGGAAGGAACTTAATAGCTGGATATCCCGTTGCTAAGTGGACGTAACGGGCAACTAAAAAGGCATGTTCCCGGCGTCCGGTCTGAGTGCGGGAATAAGCGATCGCATAACGCCCATCTGTGGTTTTGCGAATCGACCGGACACTGCCATAGCGGAATATCTGCTCCCAACCAATGCGCTTGGCTTCCCGGTCAATGGAGTCAAAGACATTCCTCGCCCGTGGAGTATAGGTTTCTGCAAAGGTCGGTTCGGCAAAAATCTGCCATAAATAGCGAAATGACTCACCCACGCGTCCCTTCAAGAAATCTCGCCCTGCCTCGCGCAGCGCATAACTAGGCCATCCCCAAATATTATCTGGGCAAGAATCGGAATTTGAGCGCAGCCGCTCGTGCAAGGGAATTTGCGAACTGAGACACAGTTGCTGATAACGACCATAGGGCAGAGGTTCGACTCCCAAGGCGGCAACCTGCGGAATTTTTACCCCAGAAATCCGCAAAAAATCTACCCAAATAAAACTGCCTAGTCCTGCACCGACGGTGGCGTAATCCACCTCATCAACTGATAACCCGGTAGCATGAAGGTCTTGCACCTCTACTTCCATCCCTTGGAAGCTGGGTGGGGGAAATTTACTGGCGACCGGGGCAACGGCTGGGGGTGCAGATTGCGTGGGATCGGGGAGTTGAGTCTCTGGGTTAAAGAAAATCGCTGAAGCCCCAGAGGGGGAAGACACTTGAGTTGTAGGACTGAAGGTAACGCTAATTTGATAGGGGCCTATTTGTATGATGTCCCCACTGGCAAGAGAGGCAGGATTGTTTGCCTGCACACGAGTGCCATTAACAAAGACCCCATTGCGACTGTTTTGGTCAATGACAACTAGCGTCTCGTTATCCAGGTCAATTAATCCATGAAAACGAGATACTTCTAAACTATTAAGTATCATCCGTGAGACAAGACGTCCGGCGATCGCTGTCGGCATTTGATTGAAGTCGCGCCCGAAGGCAATCGGGACACTCAACAGCGGTTCTCGGCGATCGCTTGTAGTGGGGTCTTCCCAACTCAATTGAATTCGCAACGGTGCAGAATTCATCTTCTTTTTACCCTGAATTACTGATCGGAGTCATCAAGACACTGGCGGCAGCGGCTAGAGAAGTACCGCACCACTGACATCCCCAATCCAATCGCTCATAAGCTGAAGTGCGATGACAACGAGGACATTCCAATCCATAGGTCACCTCTGGGGAGTGTTGAGGTTGGATAGAGGGAGTGGGTGGCACCAGCATCGTAGGAGGAATAATCGGCGCAGAAAGTAGAACCGCGACGACCTTTACTTCGGCTTGCCCTAAGTAAATGATGCTACCTTGACTTAAAGAGATTTCCCCGTGAGTGACTTGTTCTCCATTAACGACTGGGGGATTACTCTGGCGCAGGTTACGCAGGGCAAAGTTGTGAGTTGTCGTGTTGAAAAAAATTTCAACATGCAATCCGGAGATAGTCGGATCGCTCAACACTAAATCGCACCGAGCCGGGTCACGACCAAGGCGGACTGTACCAGGACTTCTACTGCGCTGTTGGTTGTAAATTGTCTCTCTTTTTATTTGACCCTTTTCTTGCCACTCTAAAGTGAGTTCATGCATTTTCAAGAACCTCTTCGCTTTCCTCAAAATACTGCAATTACTAATAATTTGGGGGCTAATGTCCCTTAATAATTCTTTGTTTTATTAACTATTTACAATTATGAAATTAATCACTTTTGTCATGGCTACGGTGTTGATTCTGCTGTGCTGGGTTGCACCTAGCAGGGCAGAAAATCCGGCACCGACGAAGCAAGGAAGCGGTGGCAGCCAAGAACAACTACAACCGCTAAAAACTTATTTCCTGAATGTTTTGCCAGGAGGTGGGCGACAATTTATTAAATTTGTTCCACCTGTAACAAAACTTCTTGTTTCCTCCCAATCAGGAGATACAACGATTCGATTTGGCAGTAAGGCTCAGGCTTATATCAGCAAGCCAGGAAATCCTCAAGAAGTGAGTGCAGACATCTCTTGCCCAATTCAGCAATTATGGGCAGAAAATCCCCACGAAAAACCAGTACGCTTGCGAGTTGATGTTTATGCCGCCTCTTCGCCTACGGAAAGTGCGCCAACCTTACCGAACTCGGCTTGAGGCGAGTTTGTCTGCCCAACGGGTGGTTTCGGGCAAGCGGTATTTAGGGGTGCAACACAGGACGTAATCAATCGCCGTTGGTAGGCTGATGCGATGACCGACGGAGATATAAAGTGGCTTAACACCTGTACGCGATCGCAATACTGCCCCAATGGTTTCTCCTTTATACCGTAGCGGTTGCCAATTGCCTTTTTCCTCCGCCAATTCGTCATGTTTACCAACCAGCAAAGACTTGGCAACGCCAATTGTGGGCAGGTCTGCGAGTACTCCCAAATGGGACGCTATACCAAAGCGGCGAGGATGAGCAATACCCTGACCGTCACAGAGAATTAAATCCGGTGTCGTTGCAACCTGTTCCAAGGCATCGACAATGGCGGGAATCTCTCGAAAAGAGAGGAATCCGGGAATATAGGGAAATGAGGTGGGGCGGCGAGCGATCGCTTGTTCCACTAGCTGCAACTCTGGAAAACTTAACACGGCAACTGCTGCCTTCGTCACCGCCCCTCCTTCCTCAAATCCCACATCCACTCCCGCCACATACCGCACCTCTGGTAAGCGATCGCTAGTAATCACTTCCGGTTGCAATTGTTTTTGGACAATCGCCGCATCTTTTGGTGTGAGTGACCATTCGTGGCGTTGCTGAATTTCCATCCGTATTTAGCGCTAAGGCCCAAGAGAGACTTTAAACCGTAAAGGCGAGATCCCCAATTTTTAAAAAATTGAGGATCTGAAGGCACTAGCAGTGCAGATTTTTATTGAACCTGATCACAAAAAAAATCTATTACTAGTAATAGCAACAGCTATTATTTACAGCTTATAGAGTGCCTTTAAAAAAGAGCGATGTCCTCTTACTCAAGAAACAATTTAAGCAGATGTTAAAAAAGGTAAAGGGTAAGCCTAGACTTACCCTTTAGTGTTAAAGAGATGCGATATCGCTACTAACGGCGACCTCCGGGCGTCCGACCGCCTTCATCATTACTGCCGCCACGGGGTCGAGAGTTCCCCGGATCGCAACCTTCTGCACCGTTACCGATGCCTTGATTGCAGTTTTGCCGACGAGCGGGGTCGGGGCGATCGCCTTCTGTCTGTACCTCTGTCTGTGTTTCCGTTTGTGTTCCTGTCTGTGTCTGTGTTTCCGTAACAGTACCAGTAGTGACTTGTCCGGTACTCGCGTCTGTCACCACAACGTAGGGCGAGGAGATGGCTGTCACTTCTCCAGTACTCACTAAGGCTTGATAGATAAAGGCGGCGACTTCTGCCCTGGTAGCTACCGTAGTCAGGCTCAAAGACCTGACATTCGGGTAGTTCACCACTATACCCCGCTGGGTGGCAGCGGCAATGAGATTGCGGTAGCTAGTGGGAATGTTGGTAGCATCGCCATAAAACCCTAAAAGAGTTTCGCTAGAACCATTGAAGGAATAATCTAGACCCTGAGTCAGCGCGACCATAATCTCTAGCCGCGTTAAGCCGCGATTGGGATTAAACTGAGTGCCGGATGTCCCGCTCAGAAAGCCCATCTGATACGCTTCCTGGATCGCACTGTATCCCCAGTAGCTGCTTGAGACATCCCGGAAGTTGATGGCGTTACGTTCTTTATTCTTCTCAAACGCCTTGCGAATCATGGCGGCAAATTGCGCCCGTGTTACGGGTTCATTGGGACGGAAGCTACCATCAGGAAATCCTTCAATAATTTCCCGTGCCGCCAATTCTGTAATAAAATTGCTTGCCCAGTAGCTGCTTGATACATCCGTAAAGCTGATGCTGGCACTGCTCTGCTGCATCATCCTGCTAGTAGCTGCCGCTGTTTGCTGTTGAGTGCTGCTACCCATAACAGCTTGAGCGCTTTGGCTGCTGCTACCCATAACAGCTTGAGCGCTTTGGCTGCTGCTACCCATAACAGCTTGACTACTTTGGCTGCTGCTACCCATAACAGCTTGACTACTTTGGCTGCTGCTGCTACCTGTAACAGATTGAGTGGTTTGAGTTCTGCGGGTTGTCGTCTCTTGTCGGCGTGTGAGTTCCGTCGTTACCTGAGCGGTGATTGTCTCGCTCAATTCTTCATCCAGCTTGACTGTCGAACCCGTGGCGTCAGTGCGATAAGCCCAGAGTTGTTCCTCACTGGCTACAACTACCAACCAACCAGGAACTTGAGCTTGAGTACAAATTTCCTCTCCTAAACCGAGACAACCATCTGACCAGGTTTCTTGTTGAACTTTTACGATCGCTAGTTCGGAAAGTTGTTTGCCACTCTGCTCTTGCACGTTTTCTAAAACGGCTTTGGCGATCGCTTCTGGTAAGGACTGGAGAGTTTCTTCTAATGATTGACTTTGGGCAAGCTGGATCGGGGACTCAATACTACTTGCTTGTGTTGCCATCTCAGGCGCATCTGAAGACGGCGTAACGGAGGCGTTAAGCGCGAATGTCTCCAAAGGGGCGATCGCTAAACTAGCTGCCGCCAAAATGATTCCATAACGGGCAGCGAAAAATCTCTTATTCATAAACCTCAATACCACTGCAAATCGTTCAACCTGACCTAGGGGATTAACCAAGGTTCCTTCCACCCATCTTTTCAGCAAAAATTTCACATTACCGGAAATAACATGAAGGTTATTTAAAGCTTTTCCCCTTCTTTTGCCGATTTTTCAATTTCTAGGTTAATTCCCCTACCTAGCCGCACCGACACAACTAATTTATGCCATCTCACCCCAATCTTAATCAGTAGGTTTACAGGCAATTATTTAATGGTTCGCTAAATGTTCCGTAAATTCCGACTCCCTACTGGAGTAACGAAAAAACTACGCTAGAAGCAGGTTGAGAGCTGGAGGTAAAGACTATATAAAAATTACTTGTTGAGAGAAAAAAGCTCAGAGTTTAATTCACAAATTTTCAGTAGTTCTTCGATTTTAAGGTTGTAGTTTTATCCATCATGACGGATGCCTTTAACTACAGGCATTGCTTTAGACAAATTAGATTTGATCAAAATCAGGGAAGAGTCAACGATGAAGGTGCGACCGCTAGTGAATTTTGGAGTAAGTTTGGTGATGTTGAGCGCCGTTTCGCTACCAGCGCTAGCTCAAGTCCCTACAATCAACCAATCTGGTGCTGGAGAATCCAACCCGCAACGGGGATACGCCGCCTATACATCTCCAGCCGCTCTATTTCGCTCTTTAATTCCCTCCATTCAAGGCCAACTTCCTCAAGGTTTGGTCATGCGTTTACCCGGTGTCGTTCCCACCCAACTGAACAACGGGCTGAGATATCGCCCTGAAATTCAGACCTCTCCAGAATCAGGCTACTTTGCAGTCAAACTCACTGATCTAGATTGTCCCGAACCTGTAATGGGAGTGTGTGATGGAGGCACATTTTTTGTTGCCCATCACCATTTTGATTCCAGCGAGTTGCTGCAAGAAGGTCAACAAAATGGTACGAAACTTAACCTCGGTGGGGGAATTACCGGATTTTATCGGTCACACTCTCACCCCAATAAAGGTTTGATACGAAGAATGGTTTGGGAACAAGATGGACTGGTTTATGGGGTAGCCTCTCGGTCAATGTCACAACAGCAACTGATCAATGTTGCAGCATCGATGGCAAACAGTGTCCCCATTTACGACGTTACCCCTGGTTTTGAGTTTTCTAGTATCAATACTGGGTTCTAAAAACCCTTGCCAATATTGGCAAAAAACAGATTTTCTCCTCCTTCAGTAGAGTGCCTCGGCTTAAGATTTTAAGTCGAGGTTTTTTTTATGTATCGTCGAGGCGCTGACGGAGAATAAATTCAGCGATCGCTAAATCAACAGGTGTTGTCACTTTAAGATTCGTCTCTTCCCCTTCCACAATTTGCACCGATAACCCGCAGCGTTCAAACAACGCCGCATCATCCGTCACTTCCCAGCCTAAGTTGCGCCCTTTATCGTGACACTGCTGCAAAAGTTTCACCTCAAATCCCTGGGGAGTCTGGGCTGCCCATAGCTGTCGGCGATCGGGGGTAGATTGAATCACACCCGTTTTGTCCACCACTTTGATGGTGTCCTTCACAGGTACAGCGGCAATTAAACCCGGACATTCTTGCAATACAGAGGCACAGCGATCGAACAGAGCGGGCGTGGCTAAACATCTTGCCCCATCGTGAATCAACACCCGTTCTGCATCCTCAGGGAGGGCTTGCAAGCCGTTGTAAACCGATTCTTGGCGCGTTGTACCACCTGTAATAAACTGCACGGGTTTAGTCAGCGACAAACCAGCAATAATTTCCTTAAAGTCCGCAAAGTCGCCAGGTTGTCCGATAATGCCAATCCAAGCAATCTGAGCAGATGTCTCCGCCGCCGTCAACGTCCAAGCAAGCAACGGTTTACCGAGTAAGGTCAAAAGCAGCTTATTGCGACTACTTCCCATCCGTCGCCCCATCCCTGCTGCTGGAATTAATAAATGCATGTTTTTTTTAGTCCTGAGTCGGTGAGTCCTGAGTCCTGAGTTTTGATGAGGAGATGGGGAGATGAGGAGAATGTAGAGACAAGGGCATTCGCCTCTGGGAGCGGAGGAACACCCGGAGTAGGGGCACGGGAAGCCCGTAGCTCTACTGACGATGCCGTACCCCTACTGACCAACTCTCTTCACCCTTCATACTTCATCCTTCATACTTCACCCTTCATACTTCATCCTTCACCCTTTCTCCCCGTTTCTCTAATTCCTCGCCCCGAAATTGTGCGACTAGGTATATGTTCCCCTAAAATTAAGCTGAATATATAAGTCAATTGAGATGAGAATACTAGCCCTTGTCCCTGGTGGAATTGGCGATCAAATTCAGTTCTTTCCGACCCTTGATGACCTAAAGCGGTTTTACCCAGGAGCCGACATTAATGTCATTGTGGAACCGCGAGCAAAGGGGGCGTATCGGGTTTGTAAGTCGGTCGATGAAGTTATAACGTTTGATTTTAAAGGACGTAACGGTTTAGCAGATTTTGGCAACTTGTTGGGGATTATGCGCGATCGCGAATGCGATGTTGCCCTAACTCTAGGAACTAGCTGGTCAACAGGGCTTTTGCTCTGGATGAGTGGTATTCCCACTCGTATTGGCTACTCGGCTGGCATTCGGGAGGGATTTTTTACGACCACGGTACCGCTAAAAACTGAGCAGTACGTGGGGCATATGTACCACGATTTACTGCAAGGATTGGGCATCAATTCCCCTTGCCCTGATTTGAGTGTGAGTGTTCCCAAACAAGACATTCAATGGGCAGACGGCGAGCAGCAACGTCCAGGCATTGCAGAGAGTGGCTACATTCTTATTTATGGCGGTGCTAGTCAACTGGCACAAGCCAAAGCGATGGACAACGTCTACCCGGCGGCTAAGTGGCAGCAAATTATTCAAGATATTCAGCAAAAACAGCCGGATATGCCGATTGTCTTGCTCCAGAACCCAGAGAATGCCGAGTTGATCGGACAGATAATGAGTGCTTGTCCAAGTCTAAAGGTAATATCTCCGCCGGATATTGGTAAGTTGGCAGCAATGATCGCAGGTGCCAATTTGCTGCTGTGTACGGATAGTGCGCCGATGCACTTAGCCGTGGCGGTGGGAACTTACACCATTGCCCTGTTTGGCCCAACTGAGGCGAAAAAGCTCCTACCCAATAATGACAAATGTTTTGGATTGCAATCTCCTAGCCGTTGGATTGCAGACATTAAACCGGAGGACGTAATCGAGCAAATCTGGCGTGGCTAGATGAGCGGTATTTTTCCAGTGCGATGGTGTCCTCAATGGGGAATCGGGTGATCTCGCTTCCCATTGAGGACTTGCTGCTCAACTTTCGGTATCGCGCCATCAGTGCAGTAACTGAATGCGTTGGGGACATTTTGTTGTTTTAGCTTGACGCCGGAAGCCCCACACGATAGTTGCAGGTGATTTTGAGGAAATCGCTACCATACAGAAATAGCGTTAAATAAAGTCTTATGAGTCTGGAAAATTCTTCTCCCAATTCCCCCGAAGAGTTTGCCGTGAACTGCGCGGAAGCCTGTGTCAACGGCTGTATTTTGGGGGACAAATGCCCCAATCAAGAATATGCAACGGAGGCGTCAAAGTTCATTAGCGAAACGCCCTTGGACTCGATGCTAGATATCGCGGAGAAAGCGCGCCTCAAAAAACTTACCGCTCCCCCACAATGGGTGATTCCTGACTTCCCGTAATCGGCGTCAGGCGCGATAGGGATGGGTGAAGGATGAAGTATGAAATATGAAGTATGAAATATGAAGGAGGAGAAATTTAATCACCTCCCCCCATTCCTCCCATTCCTCCCATTCCTCCCATTCCTCCCATTCCTCCCGTTCCTCCCGTTGTTCCCCCTCCCATAGAGGAAAGACCCCACCCTAGTGCTAAAACTACTAGTCCAATCAAGGCTAAAACAATGCCTGTAATCAAAAATCCTGCGATCGCCCACATCCGTTGATGGCGTTTAAAATCCTTTATACTCTTCCAACGGCGGCTTTTCCATGCCCATTCGTTGCCTTTAATCCCCAAAACCACTGACATAATCGGCCAGGTAGTTCCTAAGGTAAAAGGGATAGTCACCATACTCAGGTCAGCCCAGGAAATCAACCCAATCCATACTTGATTGGTTAAACACCAAAATCCGGGCAGAAAAAACGCTCCCCAGTTCCAGCCTTGAATCTCTTCCGGTACTTTTACCGAACTGTCAAATACTTGCCCCTGTCCGGATCTGTTGGTTAGTGTTTCAGAGAAGCCCGCCTGAGATTGAGTCACCACAGGCGGCTTGCGAGCTGCATGGCTGTAGAGTTGCGTTGGGGGAACGGTAGAGGTGCTATCTAGTTGTCGCAGTAGTTCGTCTGCTGACTGAAAGCGATCGATCGGTTGGGCGGCAAGTATGCGGTGCAGGATAGCATTGAAAGTTGGACTCAGATGGGGGAGATGCTGCTCCCAATCCCACTCCATTGTCTGCAAGTTGATCAGTTCCTGGGGCGGTTTGCCGCTGAGTGATACTAAGACGGTTACACCCAAGGCATATAAATCACTATGGGGAGCAGCAATGCCAAGACGCAGTTGTTCATCGGGTGCGTAGCCAATTTTCCCTAAGCGAGTCCCCCCACTAGAGCTTATGAAGGAAGAATCTGCCACCTGAGCGCCCGCTAGTGCCATTTGCTTGACGCCACCGAGGTCAATGAGTACCGGGAGATTGTCTTGAGCGCGACAGATAATGTTATCGGGAGAAATATCCCTGTGAATAATGCCCAATGAGTGCAGGTAGCTCAACACGGGTAACAGTTGCCGCATTAGCTGGATAACTTCCGTTTCGCTGAAGGTGCGCCCCTTGGCAAGTCTCTCCTCTAATAGAGTTTGATAGGTTTTTCCTTCCACATAATCTTGGACTAAAAACAGGCGTCTCTCTTCTCGAAAAAATTCCCAGAAACGGGGAATCTGGGGAGAGACGAGTTTGTGAAGCATTTCCGCTTCCTGTTGAAATAGTTCCTCAGCTTTTTGTAGCGCAAAAGTGCCTTGATTGCTGGGGGTGAGTTCTTTGAGAACGACTAGCTCATTAAATCGTCCTGTATCTACTGCTAAGTAGGTTTTACCAAAGCCACCGTGTCCTAGAGGATAGCGAATAATGTAGCGATCGCGTAATTTTGTTCCTGCCCTCAGCTCTGCATGGGAAGTGTTCAGCTCAGGCAAATCTGCTCCACAGCAAGAACAAAAGCGTGCATCAACAGGATTTTGCTGCCCGCAACCGCTGCAAGTGACTAACTTCATGCCGCTATTCCCTCAGGGTGACATTTTATATTTATTCATGTCTACCTACTTATAACTATTTTTTTAAGCGATCATCAACCACCCTGGTTATAAAAAAACATTCATGCCAGCCTTAGGGAGATTTATTGCCTAATAATATTAATTGCTCAAGCAGGATGAGAGTGATGTTTATGCTGATCATGATTCAGCTGCCCAGAAGTAATAATTAGCGGAAATAAGAGTTATCTAAAATGATTAACCTGTCATTTATAAACAAAGCAGGCTTTTGAGGAGATTAATTTATTTAATTTAACTGAAGAATTAGAGGCAATGGGTAGGAGGGAAAAACGTGATTTTTACAGCAGCTTGAATTTTGTTAATGTATCTACTGAAAGTATAGATATCAGCCTAAAAACCGTTCTAATAGTTGGCGAAGCACTATTTTGAGAACATTGGCTAAGGATTAAGAGAGCTTTTCAGGATAGCCTTAGCTTACAAGGCTACTTCAATGAAGTTTTCTCCGAATCTTACCAGGATGCAAAAGAATTAGCAGCAGATTCATCAGGTTGGCATTGGAAGCTTTCCCTGATAAATCTGCCTGCACTTTAAAAGAGATCCTCAACCCTAAATATTACTTGAGTAACAATGTGTTATGAGCGATCGCCTCAAAAAAAACCTGGGAATTAACTCCCAGGTTTATAGCTCAAGCTAAGTCAGGTTGAATAGTGATTCTTACTGCCAATTTTGAGCCATGATTTCTGCTAGATCGACAACCCGCTGAGAGTAACCCCACTCGTTGTCATACCAAGCAATAACTTTCACCATGTCGCCGCCCATCACCATCGTCAGGCTACCATCAACGATAGAAGAAGCATCGTGACCTCTGTAGTCAGAAGAAACGAGTTCTAAGTCGCTATATTCCAAAATACCTTTGAGTTCGCCTTCAGCCGCTTCTCTCAAGACTTGGTTGACTTGTTCGACGAGGGTAGTCTTCTCGACTTGAACCACCAAATCAACGACAGATACGTTGGGGGTGGGTACCCGCAAGGCGATACCATTTAGCTTGCCTTTCAGGTCGGGGATAACGAGAGCAACCGCTTGAGCTGCACCGGTGGAGGTCGGAACAATGTTCATTGCCGCCGCCCGGGCCCGACGCAGGTCACGGTGACTGGCATCCAAGAGACGCTGGTCGCCCGTGTAGCTGTGGGTGGTGGTCATCGTTCCTTTGATAATATTGAATTTCTCATTCAATACTTTGGCAAAGGGAGCCAGACAGTTGGTGGTACAGCTGGCATTACTAACAATGTCATGCTTGTTGTGGTCGTATTGTTTATGGTTCACGCCCATAACAAAGGTGGCAATGTCTCCTTTGGCAGGAGCAGTAATCATTACTTTTTTGGCACCCGCTGCTATGTGCTTACCAGCTCCGTCTCTATCGCGGAAGACACCAGTGGCTTCAATCACCAAGTCAACGCCCCAAGAGTCCCAGGGCAAGTTCAGCGGGTTGCGATCCGATACACATTTGATAGTTTTACCGTTAACAATCAGTGAGTTGTCATCTGCACCGATATCGGCATTCAGCTTGCCCAACATTGAATCGTATTTCAATAGATGAGCGTTGGTTGCAGGGTCAGAAGTGTCATTGATCCCTACGATATCTAATTGACTGTTTTCTCTGGTCAGCCAGCATCTCATGAAGTTGCGTCCGATGCGGCCGAACCCGTTGATCGCTACTCTAATCACTGCGTCTTGCCCTCTGTTTTCAGCTCAGTAAACTCTTCATAATGACCCCAATCATATCGTAAAGACTGCTCATTTCTACCCAGTGATTTGCACTAACCTCTTCAAAAAGATTGAGGGGAGCGGGGAATAAACAGTCATTCAAGCCCCTCAGCAGTTATAAAGGTGGCAAGCAAGAATGTAGTCTCGAACCGTTTCGGGGACTAGGTGGCGAATTGATTTACCGTCACGGCAGCGGGAGCGAATTAGGCTAGATGAAATTTCCACCGGGTGCATTTTCAGCAACTGCCAGCGTAGGGGGATGTTTTGGGTGGCTAGCTGCTGGGCGATTTGGTGGCATTGAGCGTCCTGAGTTGGAGAGGTAAGTGTGTGTAGGTGAAGCCGCTGACGTTGGATTTGTTCTTTGATCGCTTGCTGCCATTTTTGATCATCTTGCTGGGATGACATCGTTGTGGTGGTGAGGCGAGGGGCGACTAACCATTCACAGGCGGGGACGAGGCGATCGCGCTGATACCAGCGAGGCAATGTCTGAAAAGCATCAAACCCAATAATCCAATACCAATGGCGATCGCTAAACTTCTCCTGGAGGTCTAGCAGCGTCTCTATAGCATAATCAGGCTGGTTTTGGTGGGCGTTAGTCGGTGCAAGCACAAAGGCGCTTTGGGAGGCAATAGCACGAGAGAGCATTGCCTGACGCTGCTCAAAACGCTGCTCAGACGGCAATGATTTGTGGGGAGGATGGCGAGTTGGCACCCAAATCACTTGCTCTAGCTCTGCCTGAATCAAGGCAGTTTCCGCCATCAACAAATGTCCCCAGTGAATCGGATCGAAGGTGCCTCCGAAAATTGCCACATTCTGCATTTTAGGGACTAGGGGCTGGAGATTAAAAAGCGGGAGTTGGGGATGGGATCACTCTCTAGAGATTTCTGGTATTCTCAAAAGCCAGTAGGTACCTAATAATTTTATTTCTGGCAACCCAAAGTTAGCTCAATGGCGATCGCAATTGATTTTGGCACAAGCAATACGGTAATTACTCGCTGGAATTTAGCAACCCAGCAGTCGGAAACACTACGCTTACCAGGGCTTTCTCAGCAACTGAGTCAAAATCCACCGCTGATTCCCAGTTTGCTCTACGTCGAAGATGCGAGTCAGGGTAAGGTGGTAGTTGGGCAAGCGGTGCGCGATCGCGGTTTGGATTTAACGTCTGAGCCACGATTCTTCCGTAGCTTCAAGCGGGGGATTGGTGCCGATATTCAGGGCTTTTTACCTGAACTTGATGGCACGATTGTCACCTTTGAGCAAGTGGGAAAATGGTTTCTCACGAGTTTAATTGAGCAGCTCAACAGCAATACCGCCAACGCTAGCGATTCACTAGTGTTAACGGTTCCCGTTGATAGCTTTGAAACCTACCGCCATTGGTTGACTGATGTATGTAAATCCTTACCTGTTGAACAGGTGCGGATAGTTGATGAACCGACAGCCGCTGCTTTGGGCTATGGCATTGTTGAGGGGGAAACGTTACTGGTGGTTGACTTCGGCGGTGGAACGCTGGATTTGTCGCTGGTGAGATTAGACAATCTAGACTTAGACGCGGGTAACAAGCCGATGGGCTTTATCCTCAAATGGGGCGAGAAGCTACTCGGTGAAAGTTCTAAGCAAAAGGTGAAGACGGCTCGCGTGTTGGCAAAATCTGGGCAAAATTTGGGAGGCTCGGATATTGATCACTGGTTAGTTGATTACTTTGCCGAAACTCAAGCCATAATGCGATCGCCACTGACAATCCAACTTGCCGAACGGCTCAAAATTCAGTTGTCCTTGCAAGCTGAAGCCCAAGAAGCCTACTTTAATGACGAGACCTTTGAGAGTTACGAGCTAAAACTGACTCGCGATCGCTTTGAGACTATCCTCAGAGGACATCAGTTCTTTGACAATCTTGATGAATCGATGACCCAGGTGTTGCAGCAAGCACGGCGACAGGGAATTGAGCGAGAAGATATTGATGCGGTGTTGTTGGTGGGTGGTACGGTACAAATTCCCGCTGTTCAAAACTGGGTACAACAATACTTTGAGGCGGATAAAATTCGTTCACAAAAACCCTTTGAAGCGATCGCCCAAGGCGCACTACAACTGGCTCAAGGAATTGAAGTTCAGGATTTCCTCTACCACAGCTACGGCATCCGCTATTGGGATAAGCGGCAAAAATGCCACAACTGGCACGCTCTAATTAAATCTGGGCAACCTTACCCGATGAGCGATGGGGTGGAACTCTTCTTAGGAGCATCTGTGGAAAACCAACCCAGCATTGAGCTGATTATCGGGGAATTAGGCGCAGATACAGGCGGTACGGAAGTTTATTTTGATGGCGATCGCTTAGTGACTCGCAACCTCAGTGGTGGTCAAAGCGCCGTTAAACCCCTCAATGACCGTGATGGTGCCAAAACCATCGCCACACTAAACCCACCCGGATTCCCTGGTAGCGATCGCATTAAGCTCCTGTTCTGGGTCGATGCTCAATGCTCCTTACGCATCACGGTTGAAGATTTACTGACCAATCAAACCTTAGTGCAAAATCAGATTGTGGCTCAGTTGAGCTAGCTAAAACATCAATTCTTATTTATGAATCACCACAGGCGTTCCGACTGAAGCCCAGTTGAACAACCAAGCCGCATGATTGGGGGCGACATTTACGCAGCCGTGACTCATGGGTGTACCAAACTGACTGTGCCAGTATGCCCCATGAATGGCGTAACCGCGATGGTAGTACATTGTGTGAGGTACATCGGGGACATCATAACCAGGCCCCCGCATCCGGTTGGTGCGATGCTTTGATTGAACCGTGAAAGTGCCAGGGCGTGTGGGAGTGCCGTTTTTGCCTGTAGACACAACGACCGCATAAATGGGGCTACCACCTTCCCAAGCAATCAAGCGCTGCTTTGAGATATCAACTTGAATCCAGCGGTCTTGGGAGTTTTGCAGCGTCACCATTTTCTGAGCGATTTGATCGCCCAGAGAACTGGCTAGAGAAGATAAGGATAAGCTTCCTACAGAGATCGCAGCTAAGGCAACACTTACCAGTTGGGTTTTGTAATGCCGTAGCGGTTTGGTAGAAATGAGGCGTTTCATGGGTTTATTTTCTCCCCAAAAAAGTTTTCATAGCTTTTGGACTGAAAACCTCTCTTTAGCTCTGAGAATCTTTTAATTTTTAGAGTTTATAACACCAGCGTACCTCCTGAGAAATACTTTCTCGTTCTCGCTAAAGATAGCTGTTTTTTGGGAAAGGATGGAGTAGGGAAGAAAGGATGAAGTATGAAGGGTGAAGTATGAAGGGTGAAGTATGAAGGGTGAAGTATGAAAGGTGAAGTATGAAGGGTGAGTGTAGTTATCCCCTGCTCCCCTGCACCCCATCTCCCCTGCTCCTCAGCTCTCCTGCTCCCCATCCCCTAAGTAAGCTTGTGCATCAACGTCTTGGCTCGTTGAGAGATGGCTTCCCAATCTCCGTTGGCGATCGCTGCTTTAGTAAATAGATCGCCAGAAAGACCAACGGCGATCGCGCCAGCGGATAGAAACTCTGAGGCATTATCTACTGTGACGCCACCTGTGGGAATCAATGGGATTTGACCCAACGGGCCTTGCAGAGCTTTGATATAACTTGCTCCCCCCACTGCTTGAATCGGAAATACCTTGACGCAACTTGCCCCCGCATTCCAAGCCGTGACAATTTCCGTCGGAGAAAGGGCTCCAGGGATAATTGGGACTCCCGCCACCGCCGCCGTCGCGATTTGTTTGGGGTCTACGTGAGGAGTAAAAAGAAATTGCGCCCCAACATCAATGGCTTGTTGGAGTTGCTCTGAGTTCATGAGCGTACCTGTGCCAATCGTACAGGTAGGCAGTTCTGAGCGTAGTTGTTTAATGAGTTCAGGAGCGCGATCGCTATTCCATGTAATCTCAATCAGGCGTATTCCCCCTTTTGCAACCGCGTGAGCCATTTTTAAACCCATTTCTAACTCATAGGTGCGGATAACAGCGATTGTCTGCTGTTTTCGCAATAATTCTAGCCATGATTGATGAGACATAGTTGAGAGCGATCGCGTTTGAACGTTACTAGAAAACAGCTTCTCAGTTGAGAAATCACCTTGTCAAAATATATCTATCTACCAAAGTGAATCAGTCGATAGAAAGATGAGACAAACAAATTAAATTCCTAGCATGATTGCAAGTAGAAGATTACTGGAGAAATTATTTAGTTTATGGCTCTTTTAAAAATCAGAGATTACTATCCCAATTACAAAGACGAGATTTTCGGTGGCGATGACATCAAAGGAATGGATGTTTATTCCAGCGTTAATAATGACAAAATCGGTACAGTTCATGATGCCCTAGTCGGAGACGATGGTCGTTTCCGTTACTTGGTAGTAGATACTGGATTTTGGGTCTTTGGTAAAAAAATATTGTTACCTGTGGGTCAGTGCAGAATTGACTACCAACAGAAGCGCGTTTACGCAACCCAACTGTCGAAAGAACAGGCAGAAAACCTGCCTGAATATCGCGACGATATGACGGTGGACTACGACTACGAAGAAAACGTCCGCAACATCTATCGCGCCCCTGCCGTGGGTGGTAGTGCAATGGGTACAGCGGCTACTGCTACTCAAGCCAACACTGCGGCTACTGGCTACACTGCAAATCAGGCAAGCTATACAGGTTATGACCGTAATACCTACGACTATGACCGTGAGCCTCACCTGTATGACATGAATGAGCAGAATCATCAGACCCTCAAACTATATGAGGAGCGCTTAGTTGCTAACAAGCAGCGCCGCCAAGCTGGTAATGTCGTAATCGGCAAGCATGTCGAGACAGAAGTAGCTCGGACATCTGTTCCTGTAGAGAAGGAGCGAGTCGTAATTGAGCGTTCTAATCCTACTGGCGCTCGTAGCGTGGCTCCAGGTGAAGCTGATTTCCGGGAAGGGGAAGTTGCTCGCATGGAAGTGTACGAAGAAACGGCTGATATTCATAAGGAAGCTGTTGTGCGTGAAGAAGTCAACATCAGAAAAGAAGTTGACCGCGACACCGTTAATGCAGAAGAAACACTGCGTCGCGAAGAGCTAGACGTTGATGTTGATGGCAATCCTGTTGTGCGGCGCGATCGGTAATCTTTGCGATATACCTCGATAAGCTAAGTCTTCAAGAATGCTAAAGCATTGATTGAAGAATGAGCATAACAAGATGGCAGGCAGGGCAGTTTTTGCTCTGCCTGTCCTTTTAAATCGCTTGTAAAAAGGAGTAAAAAGATGTCGTCTGTAAATGTTAATAAAACAAGCCGAATTAATTCACTTTTAGACAAAGTTAGAACGAAACTGCAAGATTTTGAAGTAAAAAATCTGCAAGGTAAAACCCTAGGAACAGTTAGAAGTTTAAGAATCGATCCCGAACGCCACATTATCCTCATCGTCTCTCCGTTAAACCCGGAAGCAGGCGATGGTCGCTTTCAAGTCAACAGCAAGCATATCCAGAAAGTCGATCCGATGGCTCGTTCTTTGTTCATAGACACTGAGCGAGCAGATATTGAATACCTGCAACCACAAAACACTCCTGAAATCCAGTCAGCAAGTACATCAACACAGACAATGACTCCCCCAACCCATTCTGAAGGCTCAGATTCACTACTTTCTCCCGAAACACCTGCTCCAAACAATGACTTACTGGAGGGAGAAAGCATCAACAACTTTGAGGACGAAAGTTTATCAGACGAGACAGAGTTGCCGAAAGTTGTAGAAGAAGAAATTATCCGTTTGTTAGAAGAAAAACTGGTTGTGAACCGCAGCAAACGGAAAGTCGCCGAAGTTGTGGTGCGAAAAGAAATTGAAACCCGCATGGTAGAAGTCCCGGTGCGACGGGAAAAACTGATTGTCGAACAAATTGGTGACGATCCTAAACAACTTGCAGAATTTGATTTAGGTGACGGGGAAATCACAGGGATTGATCTGAATAATCTCCCGAAATCAGAGACACAGACAGAGACTCGACCAACGGTTAGGGGGGAATTTGTTTCTCCCCAGGCTGTCAGCGACCTCTTAGAAGCGATCGCCACGCAACGAAACCACGGCTGCGCCAAGATCCGGATAGAACTCGTACTGTCAGACCCAAAACATCAAGAAACCTATCAACAGATGTTTGACCGCTGCTCTCGCCGATAAAGAGGAGTTTTTGGTTGTTAGTTGTTAGTTGTTAGCCAGCAATTTCCACAGCTCCTCTAATTTTTTTAGGTAAGCATCCAAGGTTTTCCTCCTCCAACAACTAACAACTAACAATCAACAATTGTTCCCCCGGCTCTCTCTACAAGCCCGTGAGACATCACAGGTCTGAACACAATTTGTCTAGATTAGGGGCATTGACCAGCAACTTGTTAGGATCGAAGTAAGTACTTCTTCCTTGTTTGCAAACCGTTATGTCATCACCCTCAACTCCCTTACCAAATTCTCTTGCTCGGATTGTGGAGCGTTTCCAGCGGCGTAGTAACCCCAAACAACGCTACGAGCAGCTTCTCTGGTATGCCAAGCGGCTAAAAGAAATGCCAGAAGCTGATAAAACTCTGGATAATAAGGTTCCCGGTTGCGTGTCCCAAGTCTTCCTTACTGCTAACTTGGAAGATGGCAAAGTGATCTATCAGGGCGATTCTGATGCTCAGTTAGTCAAAGGGTTAGTCGCCCTATTAATTGAAGGACTTAGTGGTTTGACCCCAGAGGAAATCATCCAAGTCCCTCCTGATTTTATTCAGGAAACGGGTTTAAACGTCAGCCTCACTCCCTCCCGTGCCAACGGCTTTTATAACATTTTTCAGACTATGAAAAACAAGGCACTGGGTTATCAGTTGGGAACCTCTTCTCAAGCTCTCAGTTGAAACTAAGGCTGAGTTAGTGAGTCAACCATCAATTGGATCTTGAAAGACCACTAAGTAGGACATGTAAATATTATTGGTTTGTAGTGAGGGCTAAATTCTCAAAATAGGGTCTAAGCTCTGACTACGAAACAATCTTAAAAGTTTTACATGACAACACAAAGTTTGATTTATTTTCGCCTACTTAATGAGAGCAATGAGCAATTTTAGCTTAAAAGCCCAGCCGGAACGAGTGGCGATCCCTAAGCAGAGAATGCCCGTCATCGTAATTGCTGGCTTTTTGGGCAGCGGTAAAACGACGCTGCTCAACCACATTCTACAAAACCGCTCTGGTTTGAAAGTAGCGGTTTTGGTGAATGAATTTGGCGAGATAAATATTGATAGTCAACTATTAGTCTCTGTTGACGAAGACATGATGCAGCTCAGTAATGGCTGCATTTGTTGCACGATTAATGCTGGATTAGTTGAGGCGATCTACAACGTACTGGAACGTAGAGAGTGCGTTGACTATCTGGTGATTGAAACGACAGGAGTTGCTGACCCACTCCCAATTATCACAACATTTTTGGGAACAAGATTGCGAGATTTGATCCGGCTAGATTCAATTTTGACAGTAGTGGATGCCCAGACTTTCACACCCAGCCATTTTGATAGTGATGCCGCTTTCAATCAAATTGCTTATGGCGATGTCATTTTGCTCAATAAAATGGATTTGGCTTCCCCAACTCAAGTTAATGAACTAGAAGCCTATATCTGTAGTATTAAGCCTGGAGCAAGAATTTTGCCAACAGAATATGGCAGAGTTCCTCTCCCTTTAATTCTCGATGTGGGGCGCGATGAGTCAGCTCCTGAGAAATTGAGCGATCGCCTTCCCCATAACTCTCACCACCACGAGCCTTCAGAACACCTTGCCAATGATGGGTTTGTTTCCGTTTCCTTTCAAAGCGATCGCCCCTTGATCTTAGAAAAATTTCAAGCCTTCACCGATTGCCTTCCTGAAGAAGTTTTTCGCGCCAAAGGGGTTCTGTGGTTCCGCGAAAGTCGCTTGCGCCATATCTTTCAACTGAGCGGTAAACGCTGCGAATTTAAAACCGATTCCTGGCAACAAAAACCTAGCAACCAACTCGTTCTCATCGGACGCCATCTCAACGCGTCCCAACTGCAAGAGCAATTAGAGAACTGTTTAGAACCCGTTAGCTAACATAAGATTGGCTCCTAGCGATTGGAGACAAAGAAACCATTCCAGAAACGCAGTAACGCCCCTACCCATTGGGTTCAATAATTTGCGTAAATCATGCATTCATCGGGAAAACTGAGGATTACCACAGACTTTCCATAGCAATTTCACCCCCTCCTCCTGGGAACACTAAATAAGAGTCAGATGCTGGTTTTGTATCTGCCTTAGTTTCAACCACCTTGCAAGTCAATCAGGAGACGGCGGCGATGAAATTCAAGTTAGTTTTGCCCCTAATTTTGCTCTCAGGGCTGGCAATGTCAGCAACAGCTCTGGCTGAAGATGTTTTTGCCAAATACAATCTGCGCGGAGGGATGACAAATGGAAGAACCGTTATTTATAACAATACGCCAGCCCCTACGAATGTCCGAGTCAGGTCAGTGGACATCGTTGTCACTAATAGCGTTGGCAAACCTGTACCGGGTGCCCAAATTAAGGTATATACACCTGACAACAACACAACTCCCTGGATCACAGGAAATAGCAATATAAAAGGTACCTTTACTTTTACTCCAAATTCATCAAAATTGGGACTATGGTCGGCACGAGTGCAGAAGTCCCAAGACACCACCATTATTTACATCCCTATCCAAAATTAAAGACAAAAAACATCAGGAAGACTGCCAATAATGTCTGCTGCATACAATTTTCTGCCTAGAGAATAATTGAATGGGAACACTAAATCAGCTAACCTGTCTGTTCAGACATGTTTCTAGGTCTGAGTGATGAACAGATTGGCGTTATTTCTGCTTTCTAGTCCTACCGTTTTTGGCTCGATGCTGTCGATGTTCATGATGGTCAGCCCCGCTCATGGGGCGGAACCCGTTCCTCAGGGGCAACAGAGCGTGTCCTGCCAACGCCCTCCCCAGATTAGTCAGTTGACCTGCGCTCGGATGTCGCAAGCAACGAGGGAAGTAGTTTTCACTGCCCCAACTGAGGAATCAACAGTTTCTCAAACTGAAGGTGATGCGGAATTGCCAATGCTGGAATTCACTGAAGAAGAAAGCGATAGGGCAGTAGCTTTATATGGTTGCGACTGCGTTGCTTGCCTCAACGCTGTCCGTCAGATGCGGGGTTTACCTCCCGTCAGCTAAGAGAGGACGTTAAGGCGTGTATGGTTTAGATACTGACGAACCTTTACTTGTAGAGGAATGGCAAGGAACGCTCGGTGATTATGTCACCGCGATCGCTTGGGCATCAACGAGCAATTCTTTGGCTGCTAGTTCTGCGGCGGGAGAGGTGGTGTTGTGGACACCTGATGCCCTGATTGAGTTACAAACCAGTACTGAGCAAGCAATAGACTGTCTGGGTATTTCCCCAGATGGGCAATTTCTGGTGGCGGGCGGCCAAAATGGACAGGTTAGAGTTTGGCACCTAGCCTCAAGGGAGGTGATAGCGGACGAAAGCTCTCTTCTCCCTGCTACCTCTAAACACTGGGTTGATCGGCTAGCTTGGAGTCCCAAGGCGAATCACTTAGCAGTTAGCTGCGGACGTTCGGTACAAGTGTGGGATACCCAGTCTCATCAAATCATTGCCACGCTGCCGTTTGAGGCATCGTCGGTACTAGGAATTTCTTGGCATCCAGAAGGGCAGTACTTAGCAGTCTGTGGTCATCGTGGGGTCAAAATTTGGCATGCCCAAGATTGGGAGGAGCCGCCGTATATTCTAGATGTTCGCGCTGCCACTATAGCGATCGCCTGGTCGTTTGATGGCAAGTATCTAGCGGTGAGCAATATGGATCGCACCCTGATGGTGTTGGATTGGTACAACCCCAGTGATCCTTGGGTAATGCGAGGCTTTCCTGCCAAGATTCGTCAGCTTGCCTGGTCGCAGAAACTCACCACCGACAGCGGTGCGCCCCTCTTAGCGGCTTCCTGCGCGGCGAGTATTACGATTTGGGAAAAGCTGGAAGATGATCGGGCGGGCTGGGATACGCGGGTGCTAGAACTGCACGAAGATATTGTGCAAGCGATCGCCTTCCAACCTCATACCTTTGTGCTTGCCTCAGCCGCTGATGATGGTTATCTGTGTCTTTGGCAGTCAGCTCAGTCGGCTACACAAGTTTTCCCCGGTGCGTCGTCAGGATTTTCCTGCCTCGCTTGGCATCCCCAAGGTAATTACTTGGGCGCTGGTGGTCAAAATGGCGAGTTACTAATTTTGTCTCAATATACGGAGGCTTAAAACTTTAATGAAATCCATTAGTTGCGATAACATCTCAGTTATTTAACATTAAGTTTAATGTATTTGTTACCTAACTACTTAAAGTAACTTAATGTAGTTGCCCACCATTCTCGCTATGGGCGATCGCTCTTGAACAAGACCAATTACTTGGTAGTGCTGAAGGCCATCCCATCCGAATCGCTTCTGGACAGATGGTATGAATGGTTAGTTGACAGTCAATTAGTTGAAATCCTTCTTTTTCCACCTGTTTTATGCCTTGCTTCAAAATTGAGTCGTTTTTAAACTCAATTGTCTGGTTGCACTGAATACAAACTAGGTGGTGGTGATGATTTGGGAAGGGCTGATTGAGTTCGTAGTGTTTGTGTCCCTCTGCTAACTCTAGTTCTCGCAGAATTCCCATCCGAGCCATCAACTTGACACTTCGATAGATCGTAGACAAGCTAATGGGTTCTCCCCTCTGTTTTAGGACGTTGTAGAGTTCTTCTGCACTTAGATGACTTCCTCCTTGGAGGTTTTGAAAAACATGCAGAATTGTCTCCCGTTGCGGGGTCAAGCGCCAACCTTTGGAGTTGAGTTCGGCTTTGAGTGATGCGGCTGTATAAGGAGCCATAGTAACCCTCTAAAAAAAAGCCATTATCAATAATGATAGTTAATTGCGCCTCCTATTTGCAACAAAATTAGATAATTGACAATTAATCTCAGCCTGTTATTGAGAATTGTTTCACCGTCAATTGGCAAAATGGGGAGCAGGGGAGCAGGGGAGCAGGGGAGCAGGGGAGCAGGGGAGCAGGGGAGCCGAGGAGAACCAATAACCGAATTCACCCTTCATACTTCACCCTTCATACTTTCTCCCCTACTCAGGACTCAGGACTCAGGACTCAGGACTCACTTCCTTCCCCATTCCCCAACTAAAATGGTAGTAACACCTATTTTCATGATGATTTGAGTTGTAATGTTGCTCTTTTACTACTGGAAGTACTAGAACAAGACAAGCGATCGCAAATTTGTTTTGTCTCTTCTGCTCAAGAGTCATGTCAATACAGCCAAACCTGCCCACAAGGGTAGGGCTGTAAACCTCTTCTTTGCACAAGGTTATATGTCTAAACACGACTCCTTTTTGAGATGTTCTTTTTGCGGCAAATCTTCTGAGCAGGTTCGCAAACTAATTGCTGGCCCTGGCGTTTACATTTGTGATGAGTGTGTAGAACTGTGCAACGAAATTTTAGATGAGGAACTGCTAGACTCAGCGAGCGACACGATGATCCAGACGCCGTCGCCCTCTGAGCAGTACGCCGCCTACACTAACCGCAAAAAAGCACGTCTTGGCAATCAAATTAAGAAGCCAACAGAAATCAAGCAAGCGCTAGACGACTATGTTATCGGTCAGCAGCAAGCAAAAAAAGTTTTGTCAGTGGCAGTATATAACCACTACAAGCGCCTAATGATGGAGCCAAGCGAGGCGGATAAAGAGACATTGGATGAAAATGTGCAATTGCAAAAGTCTAATATCCTACTAATTGGGCCTACGGGTTGCGGTAAGACGCTGTTGGCGCAGACTTTGGCAGAGTTGCTGGATGTGCCGTTTGCGATCGCTGACGCCACAACCCTCACCGAAGCGGGATATGTGGGGGATGATGTAGAAAATATTTTGCTGCGGCTGCTGCAAGTTGCCGATTTTGATATAGAAGCTGCCGAACAAGGCATTATCTATATTGATGAAATTGATAAAATTGCTCGTAAAAGCGAAAACCCTTCGATTACACGCGATGTTTCTGGCGAAGGGGTGCAGCAGGCATTGTTGAAAATTTTAGAAGGAACAGTGGTGAGTGTCCCGCCCCAAGGTGGACGCAAGCACCCTTACCAGGAGTGCATCCAGATTGACACCAGCAAAATTCTGTTTGTCTGCGGTGGTGCATTTGTCGGTTTAGACAAAGTCGTAGAACAGCGCACCGGGAAAAAATCTATCGGGTTTGTGCAGGGCGATGAAGCCCAAGCGAAACAGCCGTCAAGCGTTGACCTCTGCAAGCACCTAGAACCGAATGATTTGATCAAGTTTGGGTTAATTCCCGAATTAATCGGTCGCTTGCCCATTGTGACAGCCGTAGAACCCCTTGATGAAGACAGCCTGATTTCCATCCTTACAGAACCGCGCAATGCTCCGGTAAAGCAGTATCAAAAACTGTTGAAAATGGACGATGTGCGCTTAGAGTTTCAAGCCGATGCCTTACGCGCGATCGCCCAAGAAGCCTTTCGCCGCAAAACCGGAGCCAGAGCCTTACGTGCCATCCTGGAAGAACTAATGCTAGAGGTAATGTACGAACTCCCCTCCCGCAAAGATGTCAAACTTTGCACAATCACCAAGGAAATGGTAGAAAAGCGCTCCACCGCCGAACTGCTGCTGCATCCCTCCTGGCGAACAAAGTCAGAATCGGCGTAGTTGTAGGGTGCGTTAGCGACAGCGTAACGCACCGCTTTGCTGAAGATGGTTGTGTTTGTGTGCCATCCTGAAAGCATCACTCCTCGGCACAACCTCATGCCTAACTATCGGAGACTCGCGGTTGCAGGCGGCACCTACTTCTTTACCCAAGTAACTTACCAGCGTCGCACTTGGTTGTGCAATGATATTGCTCGTGCTACTTTACGAGACGCGATTAATACGGTGCGTCAAACCTATCCGTTTTCAATCGATGCTTTCGTTCTCTTACCCGATCATCTCCACTGCATTTGGACTTTACCAGAGGGAGATAGCGACTATACCACGCGCTGGCGATTAATCAAAACACTTGTCACGAAACGCTGTGCAACTGAGCTGGCGCTTAATGCCAAGGTAACGGATTCACGCTCAAAACGTAAAGAAGGGAATCTTTGGCAGCGTCGATTTTGGGAACATCTGATTCGGGATGAGGTGGATTATGCTAGACATTGCCATTATATTCACTACAACCCAGTCAAACATGGCTTGTGCCAGACACCGATACAGTGGCGTTTTTCGAGCGTGCATCGATTTGTGGCGCAGGGAATTTATCCAGAAGACTGGGGAGTGCATCAGATGCCTGCTATACCAAGTCAGTGGGTGGGTGAGTAGTTTTTTATTGGGTGCGTTACGCTTCGCTAACGCACCCTACGGTTACTCAATCCCTAAATCCACAGCGACGCGATGAGCGCAGGCAAATCCTGAAAACGCTACTGCATTCAATCCCTGTCCTGGAAATGTACTATCGCCAACGCAGTAGAGTCGGGGGATAGACGTGCGGTTAAATGGCATCCCCAGCAACCCCATTAACTTGCGGCTGGGAATTGGGCCATAAGTTCCATCCTCACGCCCTAGAAAGCGGCGATGAGTGCGAGGCGTGCCGACTTCTTGGTAGTCTTGGGCAGCAACTAAACCGGGAAATAGTTTCTCTAAGCGATCGCATAACTTTGCCGCCGCCGCTTCCTTCTTTTCCTGGTACTCACTCGGCGACAAATCTTGCCAATCTTCAATCCAACTCGGCGTGAAGGTATGGATAATATGATGTCCCGGCGGTGCTAAATCCGGATCGAGTAGTGTCGGAATTGAGACAAAAATCGTCCCTTCTGCCTCCTCCATTTTGTCCCACTCTTCTAGCAAAATGTGGTGACACTCTGTTCCCGGCGGTAATACCTCTGCCTTAACCCCCAAGTGCACACTCAAGAAGCTGGGGGATTTTTGGTAACGCTTGCGCCATTTCCGTTCCTTTGCAGGCATTGATTCGGCTGGTAATAATTTGTCGAAGGTATCCCAGCGAGTAGCATTGGAGACAATTCGCTTGGCTCGGTACTCTTCCCCTGTCGCCAGTTGCACGCCGACGGCTTTACCATTCTCCGTCAAAATCTTACTAACTCTGGCTTTATAGCGAATCTGACTCCCGGCTTTTTCCAGCCCTTCTGCCAACTTTTGGGCAATTTGTCCGACGCCACCCTTGGGGTAATTGATGCCGCCGTAATGGCGATCGGAGAAGACCATCCCGGCATTGATCATCGGTGTCCGATCCGCAGGTACCACTGACCAGCAGTAGCACTCCATATCGATAAACTTCAGTAGCTGCGGATCGGTAATGTGCTTACGCGCAATATCCCCCGCATTCTGCGGCAAGTACTTCACCAATCCCAAACAAGCGAAGGGATGCTGGAAAAACACCCGCATTAGATATCCGGGTTCCTCCAAAGACAGCAACTCCATCGCATTCAAGCAATTAAATACCGTCCAGCACTCATCGTAAAACTTACGAATTCCTTCTCGCTCGTGAGGGAAATAGGCGGTTAGTTCTTGCAAAAACTTCTCATAATCTTTGTGAACTTTTAGCTCTAACCCTTGGGGAAGGTGATAGTGAATTTGTACTGGATCGGGAATGGTTTCCACACTGACATTCACCGCATCCAGCGCCCTAGTGAGCAAGTTGGTGGTGCCTTGGCTGCCAAAGCCAAAAATCATCGACGCCCCAACATCAAAGCGGTAGCCCTCGCGCTCGAAGTAACCTGCACTCCCACCAGGAATCAGATACCGCTCCAGAACCAAGACATTTGCACCTTTGGCAGCAAGCTGAGTTGCCGTCACTAGTCCCCCAATCCCGGAACCAATGACAATGACATCAAACTCAGATGCTTTGAAGCGATCGCGCTGCTGAGAGGTCGTAGAAGTCGCCGTCATAAAGTCAGTAAACTTACAGAATTGCCTGGATTTATAGTTTAGCTGGGATTGGCTGGCGACTGGCAAAACACAACGGACGATTAATAAATTCCCACTCAACACTCAATCAAAAAAAAAGCGGGGGCCAACTGGCGATCGCCTGCCGGTCCCACCTGCTGATCCTTAATGAGAGGAGAACACTGAAAATAACTATAGACTTATTGATAACTCTTGTCAACATAAATGCAAGTATTTTTCAATAGCCTGGGTAACTGAGCAAGATGATGTTTGACAAACACCAACAGGGACAGCAGGAAGGAAGTATGATGATTCAGGTTTTTGAGCAAGCATTCCCGATCTTTTTATGAGTCTGCAACTGCGTGTTTATGTTCCTGAGCATCCACTCATCAAGCACTGGCTGGGTGTTGCCCGTGATGCTGGTACCCCATCCGTCTTGTTCAGGAGCGCTATGACAGAATTGGGACGCTGGCTGACTTATGAGGCAGTTCGTAACAACTGGTTTCCCACAGAAGAGATTCAGGTGCAGACACCGCTTGCTCCTTGCCTAGCAACCGTCATTAACCCAGAAGTTCCGGTAGCCGTAGTGCCAATTCTGCGGGCGGGACTAGCATTGCTTGAGGGTGCCCAGAGTTTGCTCCCCCTAGCGTCTATTTACCATCTGGGTTTAAAGAGGAATGAAGAAACCCTAGAAGCAAGCTGTTACTTAAATAAGCTTCCAGAGCAGTTTGCTCCTCAGACACGGGTGTTGATTCCAGAACCGATGCTGGCAACAGGGGGTTCGATTATGATGGCGATGTCGGAACTGACAAATCGAGGGGTCGATCCGGCACTGGTGCGGATCGTCTCGGTAGTGTCAGCGCCTCCAGCATTGCAAAAGCTAGGTGCAGCTTATCCCAGCTTAAATATTTACACCGCCATGATTGACGAAGGGTTAAATGCCCAAGGGTTTATCGTCCCAGGGTTAGGAGATGCAGGCGATCGCGCCTTTGGCACCTTCTAAACCCGCTGATCAACGTTACAAGTTGCATCCTAAACAGTTGAAGTTGGCGGCGATCAGATGACTTCAACTCATTGGTCATCGGGGTCATCAACCGCTAATCTTGAGAAAAAGCTACGTTGAGAACAGAAGGTTTAAGATGAGTCAGCGCGAGGGTTTTTCAAGTGGATTTCTAGCTGGAGCCATAGTTGGCAGTCTAGTTGGCGGGGCGATCGGGGCGCTGATTGCTTCCGGACGTGGCAATGACGACACAGAGACGGGTGAAGAGCCATTACTCAAAAAGCAGCGTCGTTCAGAAGCCAAAGCCCTGAGAGGAAAACGGCGTCAGCTCAATGCCGAAGAAAGTATTGAAGTTGCACGTCGCAGCTTAGAAGATAAAATCGCCCAACTCAATAGCACCATCGATGAGGTTCGGACGCAGTTAGGGACAGTAAATGGTAACGTTGCGGAAATAGAGTCAGAGCAGTCACCCAGGCAAGAGCTGTAGAATTTCCTCTAGTCTCAAGTGCAAGTACTTTAGTATTGGTACGGTTTCTCGTAAACCGGAAGGCGGTGATATCCGTTAAACTTACTTCAAGGATTCATCCTTAAATAAAAATTACTTCAAGGAAATTTGTTTGATTATGAGTGCTACAGAGCTGCTAACCGACAGTCTCGCTAATTTTCTTCAGATCTATCTGATACTAATCTTTGTACGGATTTTGCTCACCTGGTTCCAAGGAATCAACTGGATGAGCCAGATTGCTGCATTTTTAAGCCCGATTACTGATCCTTACCTGAACATTTTTCGGTCATTCATTCCCCCACTGGGCGGATTAGACTTATCTCCAATTTTGGCGATTATCGTGCTGCAAGTAGTTACAGGACTCTTTGCTAGCCTCTAGCGAACTACACACCCTTAGAAGCTCTCGATTAATGGAGAAACGGTTACTGGCTAAAGCGCCAGTAAAATTTCTCCTTCCACTTTAGCGACGTACTCTGCCTGTAAAACCAGAGGCTTTAAATTGTTCAAGTTTTAACGGAGTCGCCATACTAGTCGGCACCGTAATTCTTAGATCAAAATCACTGACACCGGGAGGGACTTCATCAATTGAACCTAAGCGGGTGCGGTTTTGCAGGACGGGGTTATTGTTCGCGTCGTAAATGCGCCCAAAGATATCGGCATTAACAACCGGTTTGCCAGAAGTGTTCTCGGCTTTGCCTGTAACAAGGAAGCAATCTGCCGCTCTTCCGGAACCACCACCAGGTATCACTGTCCCTTCTGCCAATTCTGGAGGACATTCATGATAATCCAGGTCAAATAGTTCAATTTGGGTTAGAGCAAAAGCTTCAGGGGAAAATACCCAACTGGCAAGCCAGAATGCACAAGAAATTGTAATGACAGCTAAGGCTCGAAGTCGCATTTCTTTGCACCGTTATATTTCTATTGATGTGCTGATTTCCAATCCTCAGCTTACCTCAATGTCGGCAGTAGGCTCCCCCCATGATCTTTGACTCTAGGACTTCGCTGCTCTGCAAAAGCTAGCTAAGTCTGAGGATGGGGAATGTTTTCGGTATACAGGTTATTCTGAATAATTATCAGACCTTGCCACGGGATTGGTGAAAGTGAAACTTTCCTGACGTGCCATGACTCCAGCTAAGATTGCAGCCGCTTTGCAAACAGCCTTTCTTGAATGTGAGGCGGCTTTTTGTTCTCTGAATGAAATGCAGAAACAAATTTTGTTGAGTGTTGTCACTGAAGTCTTAATGGGGGAGATAGGGGGCGAAATGAGTATTACAGATCCCAACATAGATGCAGACAATCCCCTCAATGATCTCTCATTAGAGCAACGACAAGCCTTGCTCCAGTTTATTAGGGAACAGGAAAGTCAAGACCGTCCTTGGAAAATCAAGTTGCTGAATGACTGGTTGCACGACCGCGATTCGGGAACCGTGCAGTTTATTCGCGATCTTTATGGCCCTCAATGGCTGAATCGCATTAAACCCACCCATATTGCCCAGTTATTTGAGCAAGCCAAGTCAGCTTCGGCACTCAAACTCAATATTGGCGATCGCATTGAAGTCTCCAACGCCTTATGGGAGTGGGTACAAGAAGATGGCCCCTGTAGTCGGGAATGGTTTCCCTGTGAGGTTATTGCCCTTTCTCAGCACTCTGATAATGATGCCACCTACAGCAACGCCATCGTCCGTTTTGATAACGGCATGGAATTTGAGATTCAAGGGCTTTATCAGTGGAATCGCTATAATTGGCGTTGGTCTGATTAGGGCAATAAGCCCAGGTGCTGTTTCAGGGAGTGACGCATCACCTCTACAGGTGGGTTTTGTCCTGTCCAGATTTTAAAGGCAGCGACTCCTTGCTGCACGAGCATTTCTAAACCATCAATGGCGATCGCGCCCTGTTCTTGAGCCTGACGCAAAAACTGGGTGGGATTGGGAGTGTAAATTAGGTCGTAGGCGATCGCCTCTGACGGCAGTTTCCCGATTAAAGCAGCATCCAACGGTGACGCTTCGACATGGGGAGACATGCCCACAGGGGTGGCGTTGACAACTAGCTTGGCTTGCGGGAGGAGATGGGGAAGCTCACAAGAGTGATGAATAGATAGTGCCGCTTTTAGAGAGGAATTTGCCCAACGTTGCTGGAATTGCTGAAGTTTTTGCCGATCGCGCCCGACAACGCGAATTTCCCTACAGCCGAGTTCAGCACAGCCCACAACCACTGCACGGGCGGCACCCCCATTTCCTAAAATCAAGGGGGTAATTTGTCGCCAATCCCAGTCATAAGCTTTTAGGGGGGCAACAAATCCTTCAACATCGGTATTTGTGCCACTCCAACCGTTATCGGTGCGCCAGACAGTGTTGACGGCTCCAACCCCCTTTGCCACATCAGACACATCCGATAAGAAGGGCAAAATGGCTTGTTTGTGGGGAATAGTGATGCTAAAGCCCACTAAACCAATAGCTTCAAAACCAGCGATCGCCCTAGCTAAATCTGCCGCTTTTACAGGTAAGGGAAGATAGACATAGTCCAAGGCTAATTGCGCGATCGCGGCATTGTGCATTAGGGGCGAGAGAGAATGCTCAACGGGGTCGCCAATAACGCCTAGTAGTTTCGTTGTACCTATAATTAGCATCCTTAAAGCATAAAGCGATCGCGGCAACTTTATCATTTCTCTATTCAGTATTTATACAGAATTAATGTCAGGGCTTTAGAAATTAAAATTGAAACAAATTCAGCAAATATAGCTGAAAAATTTCCGCTCTCAGGCATATTTTCAGCATGAACTTGGTCAATGATTCCACGCTGCTCAAGCTGTTTGTCGAACATTCTCCGGCGGCTATTGCCATGTTCGACCGGGAGATGCGCTATCTATTGGTGAGTCGTCGGTGGCTAACGGATCGGGGTTTTGAACACCAGGACTTAGTTGGGCGTTCGTATTACGAGTTTGGCTGTGGAGATTTAGAGCAAGACTCTTTAAGGCTGAAACGGTGTTTAGCGGGAAGTAGCGAAACTTGGGAAGTGCATGAGCCTAATGAGAATGGCGTGATGGAGTGGATGAAGTGGGAAGTTTCACCCTGGATAGATAGTCAGGGGGAAATTGGCGGTGTGATGATGATGCGATCGCCACTACCCTTCAGGAATGCCGAGGGAGAATGTAGCAGCGCGGCGCGATCGCCTGATGCTGAGGTGGCGATCGCGACCAGTACTTTTGTTAGCAACACCAGCTTTGAAGAACGTTTGCGGACAGTCATTCAGAGTGCGCCCATCACCCTATTTGTCTTAGATTGTCAAGGCAAAATCACCTTACTCGAAGGAACGGCGACAGAGGCTTTAGGACTCGAAGCGGATGCAACTGTAGGACATTCAGTATTTGAGGTGTGTCAGCATTTCCCCCTGATGCTGGACGATGTGCATTCTGCGATGGCGGGGGAAGCGTTGACCTCTTTGATGGAAATTGGCGAGTTGACCTTTAAGATCCATTATTCGCCTCTGTGCGGCTTCGACAATGGGGTAACGGAGGTGATTGTTGTAGCGACCGACATCAGTGAACGTCGGCAAGCTGAGGAGGCGCTACGAGAAAGCGCCATACTACGCCAAAGCGAAGCTAAAAATCTTGCCCTCCTCAATGCCATCCCCGATGCAATCTTTCGCCTTCACCGCGATGGAACCTACCTGGAGATGCGGACAGACGCCAAGAAAGAGCTATTTGCCCCTCTCAGTCAACAAATTGGGGAAAACATCTACGACATATTACCGAAAGATGTTGCCGAGCAGCAGATGCATTATGTCCATCAAGCCCTGCAAACTGGGGAAACGCAGATCTTTGAGTACGGGCTAGTGGTAGAGGGCGAACAGCATGATTATGAAGCGCGGCTGGTGATGAATGGGCAAGATGAAGTACTAGCGATCGTCCGAGACATTACCGAGCGGAAAAAAGTTGAGCGCTTGAAAAATGAATTTGTCTCTATCGTCAGCCACGAATTAAGAACTCCCCTCACATCCGTGCAAGGTTCTTTGAGTCTGATTGCTGGGGGAGTTGGGGGCGTGATTCCCCCAGAAGCGAAAGCACTGGTTGATATTGCTTACAAAAATAGCGAACGCTTGATTTTGCTGATCAATGACATTTTAGATATTGAGAAAATCAAGTCCGGGCAAATGGACTTCCATCTCAATCCTCTGGAAGTCGTTCCCCTGGTAGAGCAAGCCATTGAAGTCAATCGGGCTTATGCCGAACAGTTTGGCGTGAAGTTATTAGTAGAGCCTGCTTCTAATGAACTGAAGGTGAATGTAGACCGCGATCGCCTGATGCAAGTCTTGACCAATCTCCTCTCTAACGCCATCAAATTCTCTCCCTCTAACGAGACAGTGACAATTTGTGTTTCCCGTTATGGGGAATGGGGGAATCAGGAAACCATGTCCCTACCCCCAAAAAATCAGGACTCAGCACTCTCTTGCCCCTTTATCCGTATCGCCATCCTTGATAATGGTTCTGGCATTCCGGCAGAATTTCAGTCGCAAATTTTTGAAAAATTTGCCCAAGCCGATGCCTCAGATACGCGACGACAGGCAGGAACGGGCTTGGGTTTAAGTATTTGTAAAGCGATCATCGACAAACTCGGCGGACACATCGGTTTTGAAAGTCGAATAAATGGGGGGACAACCTTCTATTTCGATTTACCGGAGTGGAAGGTTGCGGCACACTCACCATTGCCAATATCTGCAATTAGCCCCAGCCCCAGGATCTCTGTCCAACCTCGGATTTTGGTTTGTGAAGACGACCCTGATATTGCCACACTACTCAGCTTGATTTTGCAGCAAGGCGACTTTGCCACCGACATCGCCTATGATGCTGCACAAGCCAAGCAGCTACTGACAAAAAATCGTTATGCGGCAATGACTGTAGATTTGGCGCTTCCCGATCAAAGTGGGATTTCTTTAGTTCGCGAACTGCGAGAGCAAGAAAGCACCCAGCGATTACCGATTATTGTGGTTTCTGCCAAAGCTCAGCAAGGGAGGGAAGAACTTAGAGGCGGTGGCTTTGCTGTAATTGACTGGTTGGATAAACCCATCGACCAAGAGCGATTAATGGCAGCAGTTAGACAGGCGTTTATAACGCCAGCAGGTAGGAAGCCCCAAATCCTGCATGTTGAAGATGACCCGGATTTAACGCAAGTCATCTTTGCAATTTTGTCTAATCTGGTGGAAATTGACACGGCTGCCAATCTCCAAGAAGCCAAACAAAAACTGCAACAAAAAAGCTTTGATTTAGTTATTCTTGACCTAAGTTTGCCCGATGGTTCTGGGTTGGAGTTGTTACCGTACCTAAACAGTCAGTCTCAATTTCCGATCCCGGTGCTAGTTTTCTCGGCAAAAGAAGTCAGCATGGAGTCGGCTAACCAGGTAGCGGCTGCCCTGGTTAAGTCCCGCACCTCAAATCAGCAATTGCTCGATACCATTCGTTCTTTGATCGACTCGTGACATACAGACATAGAGGGAGTCTATGTATCCACACAATAAATCAAAGATTATGGAGTGGGGCTAATGCTCTTTTTAAACTCCCTCAGCAAGTTAAACATAACTTTATGGCACCTCCTCTGACTCGTATCCTGTTTGTGGAAGATGACCCTGATATCCAGACGGTAGCTAGTTTGGGGCTGCAAGCGGTTGGGGGGTTCACGGTGAAAATTTGTTCGTCTGGAAAAGAAGCAATTCAAGAAGCCCCCCTATTTGCACCTGAGCTGATTCTGCTTGATGTCATGATGCCGGGGATGGATGGAATCACTACCCTCAAAGCGCTACGGGAATTGCCGTCAGGGGTCAATACCCCAGTTATTTTCTTGACTGCTAAAGTCCAAACTCATGAAGTGGCGTACTACAAGCAACTTGGTGTGCTGGATGTCATTGCTAAGCCCTTCGACCCAATGACTCTCTCGACAACCATCAATCAGATCTGGTTGAAGTATCATGGCTGAGACACTTAAGGATGTTCAAGAACAGCTCGATAATTTACGTCAGAGATATACCCAGCATCTCCCAGAGCGGGTTGAGCAAGTTGCCGCGACGTGGAATCAATGGTTGCAAGGTCAGCAGACAGCATCAGAGGAAGAGGCTATTAGTTATGTTTCGACGCTGCACCACCTGACTCATCGATTGGCGGGTTCAAGTGCGACCTTTGGCTGCAATCAGGTCTATGATGCAGCACGGACAATGGAGATGTTTTGTAAGTCGATCTTGGAAGGAAGCAAAGTACTAACGACCCAACAGCAAGTTGAGATGGGTAGTTTGCTGGCGACATTAAGGAGTGCCGCGATCGCCCAGCTAGCCAGCGTTGACAAGGTAGACTTTCCTGAGTTGCCCTTGACACAACCAGAGTACCCTCAAATTATTGAATCGGTGAGCGAATCCCATGATCGGCTAATTTTTTTGGTGGAAGATGACCTGGAGTTGGCTCAAGATTTGGCATTACAAATAAGCTGCTTTGGGTATCGGGTTCAATCTTTTAGCGAGTTTAGTGAGTTTGAGAAGGCACTGGCTCAAACAACCCCAGCGGCGGCGATTGTGGATGTGGTCTTTCCTGAAGAAAAGCTTGCCGGTCCCAAAACGATCGCGGCAATTCAGCAGGCGCGAGAGCAACCATTGCCTGTGTTGTTTATCTCCTGTCGCAGTGACTTGATGGCTCGCTTGCAGGCAGTACGCGCAGGAGGACAGGCGTATTTTTCCAAACCGATCGAGGTGGGAGAGTTAATTGACGCCCTCGATCACTTAACGGCTCGGAAAACGACAGAGCCATACCGCATTTTAGCGATCGAAGATGATGCTTCTTTAGCTGCCTACTATGCGTTGACGTTGCAAAAGGCGGGAATGGTGGTGGATGTGGTCACCGATCCCTTGGAAGTGATGTTGCCGTTGATTGAGTTTCGCCCTGACCTGATTTTGATGGATATGTATATGCCCGGTTGCGATGGTTTGGAATTGGCAGCGCTAATTCGCCAACAACCTGCCTATGTGGGAATACCGATTGTATTTCTTTCTAGAGAAACGGATTTTAATAAACAGCTAACGGCGATCGCTTTGGGAGGAGATGATTTTCTCACTAAACCGATTCACCCCCACCATCTGATTGCGTCCATTATTCCCAGAGTGCAGCGGTCGCGTTTGTTGCGATCGCTAATGGTCTGCGATAGCCTGACAGGTTTGCTTAACCACACCGCAGTTAAGGAGCAATTGAGTACCGAGGTAAAACGGGCTAGCCGACAGCAAACTCCCCTGGCATTTGCCATGATTGATATTGATGGCTTTAAAAATGTCAACGACAACTACGGTCATCTCACAGGCGATCGCGTTCTCAAAAGCCTCTCACGTCTGTTGCAGCAGCGTCTGCGCTCCACTGATATCAAGGGTCGTTACGGAGGAGAAGAATTTGCGATTATTCTCCCTAATACCGATGGTGCCAATGCCTTGGAGATTCTCGATCAAATGCGCTCAGACTTCGCCCAAGTGCGACAACAAGCAGAAGGCACAGAGTTCTCTGTCACCTTTAGCTGTGGTATCGCCACCTTCTCCAACTATACTGATGCGACTCAACTCAATGAAGCCGCAGACAGGGCACTGTACGAAGCTAAAAACCAAGGACGAAATCGGGTAGTGCTGGGGGAAGTGTGAGGATAGTCCTGAGTCCTGAGTTCTGAGTCCTGAGTAGGGGAGAAAGTATGAAGTATGAAGTGTGAAGTATGAAGTATGAAATAGGCGATTGGAGTAATGGCTAATCGTCGTCAATTTTTCTCTCCCCTGCACCCCTGCACCCCTGCTCCCCTGCTCCCCATCACCTCGACTTACCGACTAAATAAATAACAAATGACTAATAATTTACAGCGATTAGTTATTGAACCGACGCAGCAGCGAGATCGGGAGATTTTTTTGACGACCTCGCAGCAGCATTATTTGGGGCGGGTGTTGCGGCTAAAGGAAGGCGATCGCTTTATTGCGATGGATGGGAAAGGGCAGTGGCTGCTGGCTTGTTTGGATGCGACACTCACCCAAGCACGCGTGATTGAAGTAGTTGCGGTGGAGACAGAGTTACCTGTGGCGGTGACGCTGGTGGTGGCTTTGCCGAAGGGGAATGGTTTTGATCAGGTGGTGACTCAGGCGACGGAGTTGGGGGTGAGTTGTTTCGTGCCTGTAATTAGCGATCGCACGTTGCTCAAACCCAGCCCTCGCAAGCTTGAACGCTGGCAGCGCCTTGCTCAAGAAGCAGCGGAACAATCGGAACGGCAAGTTGTGCCCACAATTTTGGAACCTGTTGATTTTCGGCACTACCTGGTAGGATTGAACGCCACCAATACTGAGAACATCCAACAATATATTTGTGTGGCGCGAAATCAGGCGGCAATGCATCTTCAAACAGCCTTGAATGCTACCCGTAGCCCCTCAATTGCGCTCGCAATCGGCCCAGAGGGGGGATGGACAGCAGAGGAAGTAGAAATGGCGATCGCGGCAGGCTTCCAAAGCGTTTCTCTAGGACAACGCATCCTCCGCGCTGTCACTGCCCCGATTGTTGCACTTTCTTTAGCTGCTGCTGTAATTGAAGGATATTCCTGAGTGCTGAGTCCTGAGTGCTGAGTCCTGAGTAAAGAAGAAAGTATGAAGGGTGAAGTATGAAGGGTGAAGTATGAAGTATGAAGTATGAAGTATGAAGTATGAAGGGTAAGAGGTTCTCCTCTGCTCCTCTGCTCCTCTGCTCCTCTGCTCCTCTGCACCCCTGCTCCCCTGCTCCCCCGCACCCCCGCTCCCCCGCACCCCTGCTCCCCTGCTCCCCCGCTCCCCCATCACCCCATTCCCATGATTGAGCAAGTTGCCGACGCATTTAAGCGCGAAGATTACAAAACGGCTGCCCGCCTCCTGAAGCAGCTTGTAAAGGAGGAACCCAAAAACTTTTGGGTACGATTTTATGTGGGTCGTCTTCATGAAGCCACAGGTAAGCTAGACGAGGCAGAAGCGGTTTACCGAAAGCTACTGCAAGGGACAACTAATCCGAAGATCATGTCGCAAGCGCGTCAGGGACTAGCACGCTTAGAAGCGATGGAACAAGAACAGCGCCAACAAGCGCTGACTCAAGCAACGGCTGACCCTAACAGTGGAGAACCGGGTGTTTTGGTACTAGAACCAATCGCCTCGGAACATAGAGCGATCGCGGCTCAACAGTTTGCCCGGATCATGAAGCTAGACCCCTACACGGCGCGGCTACAACTGCCTAGTCGCGGTTGGCGTCTCTATCGTACGGGAGCGATCGGAGAGCTGCAATTCTATACAAAGACGCTGCAACAAGCCGAGATTCCTTGCTTTTGCACTGCCTTGAGCGCTATTCAAAACATCAATGTCTTCAGTGTCAGTTATTTCAACAACGTCGTACCTCAAGCCAGTGTTGTTTGCCAAAATGACCAGGGTCAACTGGGAGGGCTAACCTTTAACTGGTCAGAAGTAACAGCACGGGTAGAAGGGCTTGTACCGATTTTTGAAGCCGTTTTAGACCAAGATGCCCGTCGTAAATTACTCCGGAAGACAAAAACCCTAGATTATGTCCAGTTTTGCGACCTGCATTTACCAGCGCGAAATAGTATCCTCCGCTTATGCGATCGCCATTACCAGTTTCAGCAAGGCATTGCTTTTTCCTCACAACAAGAAGCTGTCCAACCGATCGCTCAGGCGACAACGAGAATAAATTGGAACAACTTACTAGATTTCCTCAGCCAGCAACTCCCCCAAACCCCAAGAAGCTCTGATTTCACTATCTTTGCCGAAACCGCTGTTGACTTTGCCGAAATGCTAAGTCATCTCCCTTCTCATATCAACTTATCTCGCCGAGAAGACACCCCTAAAGATTCCGTCTGGGATTCAGCTTTTCAGTTATACAGCGGGTTAGTTTTCTTGAAGTAGCGATACGCGCTTTTCGGGCTTGGGTGAGAGAGCAACAGCGTGGGTGAGGATTAGAGCAAGAGTGAAGCTATTATTTCCTCAAAAAAACCTGCCATCGACAGCTATCGGCGGCAGGTGTGGATTTAGACTGAAATTGATTAGGCGTCAGCTTGACTGTTTAACAACGCTTCTAAAGCTTCTGTTGCTAGATCAGTCATGGAGCGACCTTGCTTTGATGCAGCAGATTTCACGCGTTCGTAGAGTTCGTCACGAACACCAATGCGGTAGCGTGTTTTACCTGTAGTTTTTATTGTGCTTGATGCCGTGGGAGGGATGACCTCATTCACTAAGCCTGTATCAGATTGAGAGTCAACGGAAGGAGACTCGTAGGTGATGGTGAATTCGCGGATGGCATCTAAACCAACGCGATCGCAAAAATCTCCAAAACTTTCACCCGCATTTTTTTCTTGCTTAAAGAAGGTAAAAATAGGTGCCAGGAAAGTTTCCAGCTCATGAATCGGCATCCGATCCACATAGGTTTGTGCCAAACGGGTCTGATTTGGAGAACCTCCGAGCCAAACTTGGTAAGTATCCGGTGCACTACCCACAAACCCTAACTCTGCCATGTAAGGTCTGGCGCAACCATTCGGACATCCGGTCATCCGCACGGCGAAATACTCGTTCTGTAAGCCGAGTTGATCTAGCAGTTCCCGAATCCGCTTGAGTATTCCAGGGGCGGCTCGTTCTGACTCAGCGATCGCCAAGCCACAGGTTGGGAGGGCTGGGCAAGCCATTGAATAGCGTACTAATGGCTCAATGCCCTCTGGAGAGATTTGGATGCCGTGCTGGTCAAGCAGACGCTCAATTGCTAGCTGCTGCTCTGGCTCAATCTCGTAAATGATGATGTTGTGGTTCGCCGTGAGCCGCATTGGGAAAGCAAACTGCTGAGTAATTTCCCGCAAAGCACTTTTTAGGCGGAAGGTGCCTTCATCTTGTACTCGACCATTTTCAATGGAAAGCCCCAGGAACAGTTTCCCGTCTCCTTGCTCGTTCCACCCCAAGTAATCGTGGTACTTGAAAGACGGTAAGGGTTTGTAAGAGGCGATCGCTTTACCGAAGTATTCTTCAACTTTCGCCTTGAACTTCTCAACGCCCCAATCGTTGAGCAGGTACTTCATCCGCGCATGACGCCGATTGGCGCGATCTCCATAATCCCGTTGCGTCGCCAGAATCGCCTTCAGCAAGTCGTAAACATCCGCTTTATCGACATAGCCAATGGCATCAGCCATGCGAGCAAAGGTCTCTTCTTTATTATGGGTACGCCCTAAACCACCACCCGCGAGAACATTAAATCCTTGGAGTTCGCCTTGGTCATTTGTGATCACCACCAAGCTGACATCTTGAGTATAGATATCAATTGAGTTGTCTCCCGGAACGGTTACAGCACACTTAAACTTCCGAGGCATGTAATGTTTCCCGTAGAGTGGCTCCTCTTTGTCCGGGATATTGGTGCCGTTGGTATCCCGCAGTCGGGCTGCTTTGATCTCTGGATCTTCTTCAGCACTGATGGCTTTTTCGCCATCTAGCCAAAGCTCATAATAAGCGCCTGTCTGAGGGGTCAATAGGTCGGCAATTTTGTTGGCGTATTCCCAGGCATACTGATACTCAACAGCGCTTTTGTAAGGAGCAGGGGGAGCCATGACATTGCGGTTCAAGTCGCCGCAAGCGCCCAAGGTTGACCCCATGTTGCGGATAATTGAGGCGATCGCTTCTTTTAAGTTCTGCTTCAGGATGCCGTGAATCTGAAAGCCTTGACGCGTAGTCACGCGGAGGGTCTTGTTACCGTACTCCTCAGATAACTGATCGAGGGCAAGATACAACTCCGGTGGCAGAAACCCCCCTGGAGAACGAGTCCGCAGCATAAACTGGTAGTCTTTCTCCTGCCCTTTGACCCGATTATCCCGGTTATCTTGTTGATAAGACCCGTGAAACTTAAGAATTTGCAGGGCATCTTCTGAGAAATGCGTCGTGTCTTGCTGCAGCTCAGTTGCCACCGGTTCGCGCAAGTAATTACTACGTTCTTTGATTCCTTCTACCTTGGAAGTTTTGCGGACTGGGGAAGTCTGAGTATTAACCATTTGAGCTACAAGTCTGAACGGGTAAACGCTATTTCCGGTAAATCGGTCGGAAAAGGTGTGAATATATTTATCCTAATACTAGTTTCCCTGAGCTTGGCGATCGCGTGCGAAATCCTAAGACAAACTCAACAATCACGCCAGTCAAAAGGGGGCTAGGGAGGTATTAAGACCTATTGATATTAATGAAAAAAGGACAGACAGATTGCCTGCCCTACCAGCCTAGGAATTTTTTGAGATTAGAACATCTTACTTGTGAAGTACCTCAGCTTGTTTCGACAACTGCGGCTGACAAGGACGGTTTTATTCGTCTTTTGGTGCCGCTTCCTTCGCTGTATGTCAACTTGAGGAGTTGCTGTAGCGACGGTAGCGATCGCGTTTGTACGGGGTTAAGTAGGTGTAAGACGCTACAGATATTTTCCTGGCTTCCCCTTTTTTAAGCCCTATTGGGGAGGAGCTATGTGTAGCCTCTTCAAAGGGAAATGGTATTTCAACAATTGTCTTTGTCGGCGCTAGAAATGCCTCTACAAGCCGCGATCCTCACTTCTAGTGTGCTTAATCGTAGATATAGTCTTGCAATGCCTTCACATCCAGAGGTTCTGATTGCAAGGAGCGAATTGCTGCTGCCGTTGCTTTTGCACCAGCAATAGTGGTGATGATGGGGATTTTGTAAGCCAAGGCAGTCCGACGAATTAAGCGTCCATCTGCTTGTGCCTCTTCCCCAGATGGCGTATTGACAATTAGCTGAATTTGCTTGTTTTTAATCGCATCTAGCACATGAGGACGCCCTTCGTGGAGTTTTAACACCAGTTGAACCTCGATTCCGTGTTCTTTCAGGACTTTTCGGGTGCCTTCCGTGGCAATAATGCCAAAGCCTAGTTCGACAAAGTCTTTGACCACGGAGACAACTGCCTGTTTATCCCGGTCACTTGTGGAGACAAACACGGTACCCGATAAGGGTAGACGCTGACCTGCCCCTAATTCCGCTTTGGCAAAAGCTTTGCCAAAATCAGTATCAATGCCCATCACTTCCCCAGTGGAGCGCATTTCCGGGCCAAGGATGGTGTCTGTTCCCGCGAATTTTTCAAAGGGCAGCACGGCTTCTTTGACGGCAATATGACGAGGGCTTGGCTCTTTCGTAAAGTCCAAGGACTCCAGAGTTTTCCCAGACATGACGAGGGAAGCAATTCCAGCTAAGGGGACACCAACTGCCTTGGAGACAAAGGGCACGGTACGAGAGGCTCTGGGGTTAGCTTCGATGATGTAGACTGTTTCACCCTGAACGGCGTACTGAATATTCATCAGCCCAATGACGCCAAGTTTCTTTGCCAGTTGCTGGGTGGCGGTGCGGATGGTTTCTAGGGCGGCGGGAGCAAGGGAGGTGTGGGGAATGGAACAGGCGGAGTCACCGGAGTGGATACCTGCTTGTTCGATATGTTCCATGAGACCACCGATGACGACTCTGCCCGTATGATCGGCGATCGCATCCACATCCACTTCAACGGCATTTTCCAGGAATTTGTCAATTAGAATCGGATGATCTGGCTCGACTTGGACGGCATAGGTCATATAGCGCTCCAACTCCGTATCCGAGTAGACGATTTCCATGGCTCGTCCCCCTAAGACGTAGGAAGGACGCACCATCACGGGATAACCAATCCGTTGGGCAATCTCCAAGGCTTCGCCGTAGCTGCGGGCAATCCCGTTAGGAGGTTGCTGGATATCCAGTTGGCGCAAAATCTTCTCGAATCGCTCCCGGTCTTCCGCCGTATCAATAGAATCGGGAGATGTCCCCCAGATTTTAGTGGCGAGTCCTGATCGTTGATTGTTGAGGAATGTTTGCAGGGGAACAGCCAGTTTTAGTGGAGTTTGTCCGCCGAATTGGATGATGATCCCTTCGGGATTTTCTTCTTCGATGATGTTGAGCACATCTTCTTTGGTGAGGGGTTCAAAGTAGAGGCGATCGCTAGTGTCATAATCAGTGGAAACGGTTTCAGGATTTGAGTTGACCATAATCGTCTCAAATCCTTCTTTCCGCAAGGCATAGGAAGCATGACAGCAGCAGTAATCAAACTCAATGCCTTGTCCAATTCGGATTGGCCCTCCTCCTAAAATCATCACCTTGCGTTTATCAGACGGGATCAGCTCCGATTCTGACTCGTAGGTAGAGTAGTAGTAAGGGGTAAATGCCTCAAATTCTGCCGCACAGGTATCTACCACTTTGTAAGCGGGTACAATGCCGAGTTGTTTGCGATAGTCTCGCACTTCATCTTCTGTCGTTTTAGTAGCAAAGGCAATTTGGCGATCGCTAAATCCTTGCTGCTTTACCTGCCATAGTTGTTCTTTGGTCAACTTTTCCAAAGAAGTTTGTTTGAGGAAATTTTCGGTCTGTAATAGTTCCTGCAGCTTGTCCAAAAACCACAAATCGATCCCCGTAAGTTCGTAGACTTCTTCCACCGTCATCCCCAGCTTCAAAGCATGACGAATGGTAAAGATCCGCTCTGGGTGGGGAGTACGTAAACCTGAGCGTACTTGCTCTAAAGAGGGAAGTTTTTCTTTGCGATCGCATCCCCAACCGGAACGACCTATTTCCAGCGATCTCAGTGCTTTCTGGAAGGATTCTTGGAAGGTACGCCCAATCGCCATTGCTTCCCCAACTGACTTCATCTGGGTAGTCAGTACCGCCTCAGCACCGGGAAACTTCTCAAAAGTAAAACGGGGAACTTTCGTTACTACATAGTCAATGGTTGGCTCAAAAGATGCTGGGGTTTTCTTGGTGATGTCATTGGGAATTTCATCTAGGGTGTAACCGACTGCAAGTTTGGCAGCAAATTTAGCAATGGGAAAACCAGTTGCTTTTGAGGCTAAAGCAGAACTGCGGGAGACGCGGGGATTCATTTCAATCACCACCACTTCCCCATTCACCGGATTAACCGCAAATTGAATATTCGATCCCCCGGTTTCTACCCCAATCTCGCGGATGATCTGAATCGAGTAATCCCGCAGGCGTTGGTACTCCTTATCCGTCAACGTCTGCGCTGGAGCAACTGTAATCGAGTCGCCTGTATGGATTCCCATCGGGTCAATGTTTTCAATTGAGCAGATGATCACAACGTTATCAGCCAAGTCACGCATCACCTCCAGCTCATACTCTTTCCAGCCGAGAAGCGATTGCTCTACTAATATTTGAGATACAGGGCTAGCTTCTAAACCGCCCAGTGCCATCTCCTCGTATTCCTCCTGGTTGTAGGCAATACCGCCGCCACTGCCACCCATGGTATAAGCAGGGCGAATAATCAGGGGATAAGTGCCAATTTCTTGGGCAATTGTCTTCGCCTCATCCAAATTACTCACAATCCCTGAAGGACAGGTTGCCACACCAATCCGCGCCATAGCTTCTTTGAAAAGCTGACGATCCTCAGCCATTTCAATGGCGGCTAAGTCTGCCCCAATCAGAGCAACGCCGTATTTTTTCAGAACCCCATTTTTTGCTAGGGTGACAGCAATATTTAAAGCCGTCTGACCCCCCATAGTAGGCAAGAGGGCGTCCGGGCGTTCTTTGTCAATCACCTTCTCTACAATTTCCGGCGTTAGCGGCTCAATGTAGGTGCGATCGGCAATTTCCGGATCGGTCATGATGCTAGCTGGGTTGGAGTTCACTAGCACCACTTCGTAACCTTCTTCTCGAAGTGCCTTACAAGCCTGAGTGCCTGAGTAGTCAAATTCGCAGGCTTGTCCAATTACAATTGGACCAGAACCCAGAAGCAGAATTTTATGGAGATCGTCGCGGCGAGGCATGTTTAGTTCGTCCGTCGTTGCGTTAGATTTTTTAAGTCCAGATTATTTTAAGGGCTTGCACTACTCTTATTTTGTTGCCGTTTTATCCAGATTCAGTGACTTGAGGGAAAATCGCCCTGCCTTGAAAGTCCACTAGTCTAGATCGAGAATAGCTTTCATCGAATGTTTGTTAGTGAAAGCTGATGGGAGTCTTGCTTCTGATACCTTCAGACATCACCTTAATCTCGCCCATCAAGCCAATAATTCATCCACTGCCACACTAAAACCTGGTAAGACAAATACAGTGTTGCTCGTTTCGCCCCTAGTGAATAATAGTCTTTGCCGATCAGTAATGACCACAATCCAGCCACTATCCGGCAGAACGAACCAGACTTCTTGACCACCCGATTGCAAATATTCGTTCGCCTTAGCAAATACTTCCTCTGCTAAGTCTGTTGAATAGACAATCTCAGCAATCAGCAGGAAACTCTGAGGCAAAACAGCCGCCTCGCCAAACTCTGCTAGCAATTCGGGAGTGAGATAAGCAACATCAGGACGACGACCTTGTTTATTGGTACGACAAGGGGCTTCTGTGTAAACTACTCCTCCTTGGCGAGTAGAGTTCAGGTAGTTTCTCCAGTGAAAGTACAAATTGCCTTGAATCCGACCATGCTTGAGTGTCATTCCCTGCTTCTCCACCAATTGCCCATCCACCCATTCCATACCGTCAGGAGGATTGAGCATCCAGTCTTCTAAGGAAAAGATTTCTGATATTTGGGGAGCGATAGAAACTAGCATTGCTTTTTTGTGGCAGGGCTTATTTCTATTATGACGTTGTGGGGCGATCGCCTGAACTTTTGTTCTCTGAGCGCTTTTACTGTTTTATCTGGCTTCTCACCCAAGAGCGAAAGGAACGAATTAAACTCGTTTCTCCCATCGTTTTCTTGAGTTCCAAAAACCGCATCACCTCAGACGGTGTCAACAACGGCAAAGCCTCAGAACGTTCTCTAAGCTGATACTCTTTCCCTACCAATCGATAGATAGTCAAAGCGCAAGCATCATAGCGCCAAACCTCCGGTACTCCTAAAGCGGCATAGATAGCCATGCGATTAATTGAACTGCTGGTAATATCAATCTCTATCGCTAAATCGGGCGGTGGGTCTTGGTTAAGGTCGATTTGCTCTTTATGGCGCACCAAGCGTTCATTCTGAATGTAGAAACAACTATCTGGTTCTAGTCCTTTCACCAAGTCTTCTCTACTACAGGTACGAGAACCAAGACCACGAATTTCTATATTCAGTTCTTCCGTTAGCGCATCCACAAATCGACTAATGATGTACTTATAACTTTCATGAGGGTCTAACGGTACCATAATTTCCAGCAACCCCTGGTTGTAAGTGAGGCGCGTTCCCGGCTGGGACTCCATTTCTACAACCAACCGCTGATAAGTTTCCCAGCTAATATCCTTGAGTAAGACTCGGTTGACAATCTGGGTTAAGGTTGTTGTCATAGGACATCCCTTGCTTAAGTGAGCGTTAATTTTGAAGCGGTGCCTTTGGTGAAGGATAAACCACTGACAGTGACAAATTGGACAGATTTCAAAGCTTCTAGTCCAGTCATAATTCTCTTTCCTATAGCAGTTGAATAAATAAAAGACTGCATCAGCGATGCAGTCCTTCCCTCCTAATGGCTAATCTTGCTTGTTAAGGATCGACCCAGCGATCGTCAGCTTTGATTAAATTAATCAACTCCTCAACGCCCTGAGACTCTGGTACCTTCTTGATTTCTTCTCTACCGCGATACAAAGAGATGAAACCGGGCTGCTTCCCAACATAACCATAGTCTGCATCTGCCATCTCACCGGGGCCATTGACGATACAACCCATCACAGCAATATCCAAACCTGTCAGGTGCTTAGTGGCTTCCCGGACTTCGTGTAGCACATCTTCTAAATTAAACAATGTGCGACCGCAAGACGGACAGGCGACGTATTCCACCATCGTCTTCCGCAGTCCTAGGGCTTGCAAAATGCTGTAGCAGACGGGAATTTCTTTTTCGGGGGCTTCGGTGAGGGAGACGCGGATAGTATCGCCAATGCCATCCGCTAGCAATGTCGCAATTCCAGCCGTAGACTTAATCCGTCCGTATTCCCCATCACCCGCTTCGGTGACACCGAGGTGCAAGGGGTAGTCCATCCCCAACTCATCCATGCGTCGCACCATCAGGCGATAAGCGGCTAGCATCACGGGGACTCGTGAGGCTTTGAGGGAGATAACGAGGTTGCGGAAGTCTAGGGATTCGCAGATGCGAATAAATTCCAGGGCAGATTCTACCATTCCTTCGGGAGTGTCGCCGTAGGTAAATAGCATCCGTTCAGCAAGGGAACCGTGATTGACGCCGATTCGCATCGCCTTACCCTGATCGCGCAAAGAAACCACGAGAGGTTCTAAGGTTTCGCGAATTTTTGACCCAATTTCCTCAAATTCTGCCGGGGTGTATTCAGTTCTGTCAGCTTTTGGCTTTTCAAAAACATATAAGCCTGGATTAATCCGCACTTTATCAACGTGCTTGGCAACTTCCAGGGCTATTTTCAAGCCGTTGTGATGCACGTCAGCAACTAACGGTACCGCTTGGTAAGTTTGGGCTAATTTCTGCTTAATTTCCGCTAAAGCCTTGGCATGAGCCATGCTGGGCACGGTGACGCGGACTATTTCGCAGCCAATCTCGTGCAGGCGACGAATTCCGGCAACAGATCCCTCGATATCCAGGGTATCTTCGTTAATCATCGACTGCACGACCACTGGATGACCACCGCCGATGGTAACGTTGCTAACTTTCACCGGGCGAGTTTGGCGGCGATTAATCGTTGTATCAACAGGAGGTTGAGTAGAAGCAGCTTTGGGCGTTGGAAGCGTTTGCATATACACAGAACTGAATTTCTGAGCGTGAGAGTATTTAGTATTTTTCTCTATTCTCTCCTCTCAGAGTGCCACAGGTGGGGCGAGTTTGGGTTAAGGGGGGAGAAAGGAGAATCTGTTTATCAAAAAGTGGAGTTTTGGGGGAGCTATAAAACCCCCAGCAAATCAAATATCTCACCTCAAGATACAACAGCTAGCTGAGGCAACTTATGAATTTCAGGGATAATGCGCCCTACTGCTGCGGCTAAGGGTCGCAAGCCATGAACCAAATCCACCATATCTTCTAAAGACAACGCCTGACGCGCATCGGAGACTGATTGTTCTGGTTCTGGGTGACATTCGATAATTAAGCCATCCGCACCACAAGCAATGGCAGCTTTTGCTAGGGGTGCTACTAGTTCCCGTTTACCAACAGCGTGGGAAGGATCGACAATGACGGGTAAGTGGGTAATTTGCTTGAGGGCGGCTACTGCACCCAAATCCAGCACGTTACGGGTATAAGGATCGAAGCTGCGAATACCTCGTTCACACAGCACTACATCAGGATTTCCGTGGCTCAAAATGTACTCGGCTGCCATCACAAACTCTTCAATGGTTGAGGCAAGTCCCCGCTTTAGCAAGATAGGCTTTCCAGCACTTCCTAAAGCTTTCAGCAAGTCGAAGTTTTGCATGTTGCGACTACCGACTTGTAGCATATCGGCATGGGCAGCGATGTCTTCAATTTGCCCAATCGACATTACCTCCGTCACGACAGGAATATTGTGACGCTCTTTGACGGCGGCTAAAATTTCTAGTCCTTCTAGTCCCATTCCCTGGAAGGCGTAGGGAGATGTCCGAGGTTTGAAAACGCCACCCCGCAGCGCTTGAACGGGTGCGTGCTTGAGCTGAGTGGCAACGGTTTCCATTTGTTCTCGATTCTCGACGGTACAGGGCCCGCCAATGATGGCAAGTTCTGTCCCTCCGATGGCGATATCTTTGGATAATTGAACGACTGTTTTGTGTTCGGGGTGAGATTGGCTGGCAAGTTTGGCGTTTAACATTGGTGAGATTCCTTAGAAAAAAAGTGGGGGGGGGAAATAAAAAACCCGGTTCCCTTGCGGGTTCCGGGTTGAAGTGCTGCATCGCAAGACTTTACTTACCCGGAAGTAATTCGGGGCCAAAAGTAAAAGCTGTAAAAGTAGCTACTGGGAGCAGTTGTCATGAGTGCAGTTTCTTAGAGAGTAATGTGCCTTAAAAAAACAAAAGACCGCAGATTTTGTTCTGCGGTCCACCGGGTCTCCATGCAAAGCTGGATTCACTGCCGGTGAACCTGGGTAAACCAATAATAAAAGTAGTAGCTGCGGTTAAACATTATTTGCGCCCAGAAGAATACTTGGCTAAATCTTGCTAATGCGCCTAACACTAACAAGCTTTATAGGAAGAAGTCAACACCTATTGAGGTAAATTGCCAGATGGGTTAGGTATATCTTCAATTCATGACAATTGTGGCTTGGGTACGAGGTTTTTGGCGGCAATTTGCTTACCAAAGGCATCACAGATTAATGGCCCCGTCAGACAAGTAACAACGACGTAGACCATAATCGCGTTAAATAACCCGACGGTAATTAGATTGGATTGCTGGGCAAACAGGGCAATTACTAGCACTAACCCAGCGCGAGACATGGTTAGCCCAAACATGACCATTGCATCGGCAAAGGTGTAACTGAAGACTTGACTTGCCACCCAAGCGGCGAAAAACTTCGCTCCCACTGCCCCGATAATTACAGCGATCGCTACTCCTAAATTCTCTGGATTAGTCACTAAAATCCGGGGATTGCACAGCACCCCAACAGAAATCAAAAAGGCGGGGATAAATAAGCTATTGCCCACCAGCACTCAGGTAAAGAATTCCGGGTAGGCATTAAAGCCGAATTTATAGCGGGTTCTTCCTTGCCTAAAATACAGGCTAGGCGGAGCTAAAAACCCATCCCCAAACCCCGGATTGGGAGGCATCATCCGTTTTTTTTATTGATAGGTTCCTATCAAATAACAGCAGAAATTGATTTTTTATTACCCATGATTTTATACATTAAAACTTCACAAGTTTGATTTTAACAATCATCGTTTCTAATACTTCCATCCGGCATGATTGTATTGCAAAACTTAGCACTACTCAGATCAGAGCCATTTAAATGAGCATGATTTAAGTCTGCCTTCCGCAGGTTAGCCCAATTTAAATGAGCGTGGGTTAAATCTGCATTGTTCAAATTTGCCCCCCCTAAATGACTGTGTTCAAGAATGGCTCCTTGAAGATTGGCATTAAACAGGTCTGCCTTAATTAAGCTAGCTCTCCGCAGGTTAGCACCCCGTAAGTCTGCTCCCTCCAGAATGGCTCCATTGAGAACGGCTCGACGCAGATTTGCTTTCGTTAAATTAGCGCGATGAAGATTTACTTTAGTCAAATTTGCTTCAAATAAGTTCGCTTTGCAGAGATTTACATTGAATAAGTTAGCTCTGCTTAAGTTAACTTTCTCTAAATTGACCTTTCTTAAATTGATTTCGTGAAAATCTCGTTCGCCTAACAAATAACGCCGTTTGAGTTCGTCAATATCCATAGCAATTGTCTCTTTAAACTACAGAACCCTACTGTTAAAACTTTAAATCGTTTTCTAAAAAGGGGAGACTGTCTTGAGAGCTAGTCTTGAGTGCTGAGGGAGTTGGAAAGCAGGAAAGCGACCCAAGTTTATCGATCCTCGGTTGGCATCTCAAGAGCGGTGAAACTCAATAAATCGCCAAAGGTTGTCGGTGTGGGGTTTGACGCTGTTTAACCCTACCTACCCGAAAAGATTTTTTAGTCAACCAGGGAGCAACTCAATCATTCATTCCTGCATCATCACCCGCCAATTTACCCAGTCCCTAGGATGATTGTGCCTAGGGGTTCTCTATCAGTGCCAAAAACGTCTAGAGTGAAATGATAATCGTCCGGTCACAGTAAAGGGTACAAGCAATGCGACTGTCTCAGATGCTCTTCGTCACACTTCGGGAAGATCCAGCTGAAGCAGAAATTCCCAGCCACAAACTTCTCCTACGCGCCGGTTATATTCGTCGCATTGGTAGCGGTATTTATGCTTACTTGCCCCTGATGTGGCGGGTGCTCAAAAAAGTTTCTCAGATCGTGCGGGAAGAAATGGACGCCACCGGGGCGCAAGAATGTCTGCTCCCCCAGCTACAACCGGCTGAGTTGTGGCGCGAATCCGGTCGTTGGGATACCTATACCCAGGCGGAGGGGATTATGTTCGCCTTCCAAGACCGCCAAGAGCGGGAGTTGGGACTAGGGCCTACCCATGAAGAGGTAATAACCGCGATCGCCAAGGACACGATCCGCTCCTACCGCCAGCTTCCAGTGTGTTTGTATCAGATACAAAGCAAATTTCGCGATGAAATTCGCCCCCGGTTTGGGCTGATGCGAGGGCGGGAATTCATCATGAAAGACGCCTACTCCTTCGATAGGGATGAAGAGGGTCTGAAGAAAACCTACGAGGATATGTATCAGGCTTACAGCAATATCCTGCGGCGAAGTGGGTTAGCTTTTCGCGCCGTCGAAGCCGATTCTGGGGCAATTGGTGGCTCCGGTTCCCATGAATTTATGATTCTGGCAGAAGCTGGGGAAGATGAGGTGCTCTACACCGATGATCAGAAGTATGCTGCCAATGTGGAAAAAGCAGTTTCCTTACCAGCGGATGTGGAGCAGTCGCGATTTACAACCTATGAAAAACGGGAAACCCCCGATAGCGAGACGATTGAAAAGCTTTGCCGAATCCTCCGGTGTTCGCCAACAAATGTGGTGAAAAATGTCTTGTATCAAGCGGTGTATGACACAAATATCACTGTACTGGTACTAGTCAGCCTCCGGGGCGATCAGGAGGTGAATGAGGTGAAGCTGCAAAATGAACTGGCGAAGTTAGCCAGTCAGTACAATGCCAAAACCCTGATCTCTTTAGAGATTCCCGCCGCCGCTTTGCAGCAACTCTGGGCGTCTAAGCCCCTCCCTCTGGGATATATTGCGCCGGATCTGGCAGACGACTACATTAGTCCGAGCAAGAATGTCGCCCCTCGCTTTGTCCGCTTGGTGGACAAAACAGCGGTGGAGTTGAAAAATTTCGTTACAGGTGCAGGTGAAGTTGGGTATCACTTTGTCGGGGCAAATTGGGGAGAGGACTTCTCCCAGCCACAAAACGTAGTCGATGTGCGAAAAGCCACAAAGGGCGATCGCTCTCTCCACGACGCTAACCAGAAGCTGACAACAGCTCGCGGAATTGAAGTGGGGCATATCTTCCAGTTGGGAACCAAGTATTCCCAAGCCATGAATGCCACCTACACCAGCGAACAAGGCGAGGAACTGCCTATCTACATGGGCTGCTACGGGGTCGGGGTATCCCGATTAGCACAAGCGGCGGTGGAGCAGTCCTACGACAAAAACGGGATAATTTGGCCCGTGGCGATCGCGCCTTATCAGGTAATTATCTCTGTCCCCAATGTTGGCGATCGCGAGCAAATAGCAGCGGCCCAAGAGCTTTACAATCAGCTCAATCAAATGGGAATTGAAACCCTCCTTGATGACCGCGACGAACGCGCGGGAGTAAAGTTTAAAGACGCTGACTTGATTGGGATTCCTTACCGAATTGTTACGGGGCGATCGCTCAAAAACGGCAAAGTAGAAATCGTAGAACGTGCCACTGGCAAAGCTCACGAAATTTCTCTCCAGGACGTGCCAAGCACCCTGAAAACATGGATTGACAATGCACTGATCGCCTAAAGATCATCTAGTACTGTTGAATTGAAGCCTCAATTAGCCATGCTGCCTTGAACCGTTAGCCATTAGCCAATCCCCGTAATGGAATTCCTCACTATCTTCCTCTCTGGATTACTCGCCCTCATTGCCCCTGTCGGGTTCGTTGCCGATCGCGTCATTGAAAATGCTTTGCGCTCTCGGTTTGAGAACATCGAACAGTTGCAAGTCCGCGTTGATAATGCCCCTAGTTATCAACTTCTGCAAGGCAAAGTAGAGCGGGTGCGGGTGGCGGGGCGGGGAGTCCATCTCACGCCAGACCTGCGCCTAGCGGTTTTGGAACTGGAAACTGACCCGATTAACCTAGATCTACAATCTCTGCGGCAAGGTCGCCAACAATCGGCTACCGCCGCATTTCGGCAACCTATACAAGCAGGCGTGCGTCTAGTCTTAACTCAAGAGGATATCAACCAAGCCATTCAATCTCCAGCGATTGCTGCGCGACTCAAACAAGTTACCAGCCGCATCATATCGGTGCCAGAGGAACGGTTTGAATTACGCAACTCCCAAGTGGAACTGCTAGGTGATAATCGATTACGGTTTCAGGTGCAATTAGTGCAAGACAACGCCGAACCTGTTAGTCTCAGTCTTGAGTCGGGTATCGGCATTGTATCGGGGCGGAGCATCCAGCTAATAGAGCCAGTTGCATCCGTCAATGGCACCGCCTTACCACCGCAGTTGGTAGCGGGGTTTGCCGCCGGAGCGGGTAACCGCTTCAATCTCCGTAGCTTGGAGGAGGCAGGCATCGCGGCACGAATTCTAGACTTGGATATTACCGACAATCAGTTAGAAATTGCCGCGTTTGTTCGTGCCGACGCCGCCAGAGCATCTACCGCCAGCCCTGAGGTTAAGCTGGAGCCATAAAGAGTCACCTCAACTGTCGTTATTTCGTGAAACTTCCCCAGGTTCAGTTGGGTCTAGTTCTCACAGGAGGTTTTGAAAATGCAAGAGCAAGACAAGATTCGTCGCATTCCCGTTGGTGTTGTTGCCGGACTAACTGCTGCTTTACTCGCCGCCGGGGGGGGTGGTGCTTGGTGGGCATGGAATTCCCTCAACTCTTCAACGGCCCCACCGTCAGCGCCAACGGTTTCTCCGTCACCGCCAGCAACATCCCAGGCGACTGAAACAACAGCTCAGATTTACTGGCTGAGTGATTCGGGTAACGAAATTCAGGTAGTTCCTAGTACGATTACCTTGGAGGAAACCTCTGACCAGCCTAGTGAGATCCTGGAAGTGGCGGTCAAACGTTTGTTAGCCGGCCCAGTTAACCCCGCCAATACAACAACTATTCCCCAAGGAACTCAGCTTCGCAGTCTCACGGTTGAATCAGACGGAGTGCATGTCGATTTATCAGAAGAATTTACAACTGGGGGCGGTAGTGCTTCTATGACGGGGCGTTTGGCACAAGTACTTTACACCGCGACCAGTTTAGACCCTGCGACTAAAGTTTGGTTTGATGTGGAGGGACAACCCTTGGAGGTCTTGGGCGGTGAAGGGTTAGTAATTGACCAACCCATGACGCGCAAAAACTTTGAGGAAAACTTTCAGCTTTAGGTAATGAGTTTTTAACTCGTAAAGGGATGAGTTTTGGGAATGAAAATGTTGAGTGGAAAATGTCTTTAGTTTAAACCTCAACACTTTCATCCCTTATTAGCTAGGCTAAAGTCACGGAAGTGACGGGCTTGCTCCTCAATGCGAGTGGCAAGGCGATCGCAAACTAAGTTGCATAGCTCAAAGATCAGCTGATCTTCCACTTTGTAATAAGCCGATGTGCCTTCACTTCGGCGGCTGAGAATACCCGCTTGCAGCATCACCTTCAAGTGCTTCGAGACATTGGCTTGAGACGTTTCTGTTGCCTCAACCAACTCTTGCACGCATTTTTCGCCCTCGCGCAGCAAGTTTAAAATGCGTAGGCGCATCGGTTCACTTAAAATACTGAAGTATTCAGCGACTTGTTGCACAACTTCCTGAGGTACAGGACTGACGATTTGGATTTGTTGCATCGACATAATCCGAAATGAGCGCGATCCCCAAATTTTAGCAGCTATTGCTTTGATGACATAGCGCCCTTATTGAGCCGGATTAATTCGCAGCAGTGGTTGTCCGTACTCCACGGGTTCGCCGTTCTCTACTAAAACTTCCATCACCTGCCCTGAAATTTCCGCTTCGATTTCGTTCATCAACTTCATTGCTTCAATGATGCAAACCGTTTGACCGTTGCGGATGCGATCGCCTACTTCTACAAACGGCGGCTCATCAGGGGCAGGGGAGCGATAAAAGGTTCCTACCATGGGAGATTTGACTTCCTCCCATTTAGAATCTACGGGAGGCGAGGTCGAGGTGCCTCGAACGGCAGGTTCAGGAATTAGGGAACCCACCGCTGGTATTGCCGCTACAGAGGAAGGCGTCGCCGTGATTTCAGCGGCGGCATTCCCGGCACTCACTGGTGTTGAGCTAGGGGGACTTGGCAGAACGCCCTTGCGGACTGTCAATTCAAAATCAGCACTTTTTAAGGTCAATTCCGCGATGTCAGTTTGAGCGATCGCAGCGAGTAATTCACGCAGTTGGTTAAAGTCTAATGGCACGGGCTTATCAGGGGCTAGGAGCTAGGAGGATTTTGAGTTTTGAGTTATGAGTTTTGAGTTCAGACTAACTATGACTCAAGATCTCACACCCAATACCCCCTACCCAATACGTCTTGTTTAGTCACAAAAGTTTACTCACGACCCAGGTAAGAGTCGCTGCGGGTATCAATTTTAATGCGTTCGCCGATAGAGATAAATAGCGGCACCATCACTTGGGCACCTGTGGAGAGGGTAGCAGGTTTTGTCCCACCTGTAGCCGTATCGCCTTTAACGCCAGGGTCAGTTTCCGTGACTTCTAGCACCACGGTGTTCGGAAGTTCAACTTCCATCACCTGGTCTCCCCAGGTAACAACGTTAACTTCCATCCCTTCTGTGATGTACTTGACGCGATCGCCAATCTGGTCTGTACTGAGGCTCGATTCCTCAAAGGTTTCCATATCCATAAAGATCAACCGATCCAGCTCTTTATAGGTATGCTGCATCGTGCGCTTTTCTAAATTGGCTTGGGGCACCGTTTCCCCAGCTCGGAAGGTTCGTTCGACAACACTTCCCGTCTGCACGTTTTTGAGCTTGGTACGCACAAAGGCTGATCCTTTTCCTGGCTTAACGTGAAGGAATTCCACCACGCGCCATACGTTTCCATCTAACTCAATCGTGACACCGGTGCGAAAGTCGTTACTAGAAATCATGAAATGTCTTTCAAAGGGCAGAACAATCGGCAACTTATTTTACCGCTGTTACGGTTCGTCATTCGTCATTAACGCGCTGAATCTTCGCAATTAATATTTCAGACACCCAACCAACGGTAGGCAAAGTGACGGACAGCTATATGGGAAGATAAATATTGAAGTTTTCAGGCAGTTGAGAGGACTCAACCACCATTGGTGCGAAGCCTTCCAAAGATTATTTATGCGTCATTCAAAAGTTTTTTTGCTCAACGGGTACAAACGATTAATCAAGACCAGCCTTTTAGCCCTGTTGCTAGTTACGCTTTCAGTGGGCTTGAGCGGGGCGTGGTGGGACTTGGGAGGTAGCCAAGATGCCCGTGAAAGCCGATTGCCCGTAGGAAACGCCATCACCGATGGACAAGCCTTATTGCGGTATGCCTTACCGATCAAAAACCAGCCGATCCGGGATGTGCAAGAGAGTTTGGAAGATATTTCCGATAAACTGCGGGGCAAGCGATGGAATCCCATCAACGGGGATATTAGCAAAGCCGCCGTCATTTTGAGAACTCGTGCTGACAAAATTCTCGTTGATATCCCACAAGCCAAGCAACCCCAAGCCGAAGCGCTGATTGCTGAGCTATCTAATGGTCTTGACGATCTTCGCGCCGCCGTTGAAGAAGAAGATAAAGAAAAAACCTTGATTGAGCGTGGTAAACTCCTCAGCCAAGTTGGCGAACTCGAAGAGTTGATGCTCGATGAGTTTCCCTTTGAAGTGCCCTCAGAATATAGCAACTTGCCCCAACTCAAAGGTCGTGCAACGGTAGAGATGACCACCGAGAAGGGTAAAGTTACGATGGTAGTTGATGGCTACAGCGCTCCTGTCACCGCCGGAAACTTCGTCGATTTGGTACAGCGTGGATTTTACGACAACCTAGAGTTTATTCGTGCCGAAGACTTCTATGTCCTGCAAACCGGAGACCCCGCCGGAGCTGAGGAAGGATTTATTGACCCCCAAACGGGTGAATATCGGGCGATTCCCCTAGAAGTGTTAGTTAGAGGTGACTCTAAGCCAATTTATGGCATTACCTTAGAAGAGGCTGGGCGTTACCGAGATCAGCCTGTACTGCCCTTTAGTGCCTACGGTGCTCTAGCCATGGCACGTCCTGGAGATGATGTCAATGGCGGGTCATCTCAGTTCTTCTTCTTCCTGTTTGAACCCGAACTAACTCCAGCCGGACTTAACCTCTTAGATGGGCGCTATACCATCTTTGGTTACGTGGTTGATGGTAAAGAAGTTTTAGGCAAGCTTAAAGAAGGGGACGTTATTGAAGCAATGAAAGTCAAGAAAGGCGCTGAGAACTTGGTCGAGCCACAAGTTGCCTCTAAGGCGTAAATCTCGTCAGGCTGGTGCGATGAAGCAGAAGCCTAAATTATGGGGTTTGGGAATTACCTCACCGTGGACTTCGGCGTCAGCGCGGTTCCTGAGCACTTCGACCCTTCGGCAAACTCAGGGCAACGCAAGACTTCGGCGTGACCCTTCGGCAAGACTTCGGCGTGACCCTTCGGCAAGCTCAGGGCGGAGACGCTCAGTGTTCACTGAGGCTTCTCGAAGTGTCGAACGCTCAGTGTTCCACTTGCCGAAGGGCAGTCGAACACTTTAGTCCGGTGAGGATGTCAAACTATTAGATAGGGATAACTCTAGACTCAGAACTTCTCACACCTCAGGTCAGTTGATTTTCATGCCTATTATTGATGTTCTCCTGGTAATCACCCTGGCAACCCTGGCAGTCTTATGGCTGCGTCGTGGCATCCAAACCCCACAGCAACAAATTGAGAGCGCCTACACTCGGCAACAATTGGAGGAGGCATTTTACCGACTCCTTAAAGAGGAAAATAGCTGCATTTCTCTAATTCAACTGGCAGCCGCCTCCAGAATTGATGTGCAGCAGGCGCGACAGTACCTAGAGCAACAAGTCAAAATGCTGGGTGCCGTCCCGGAAGTGGATGCTGATGGCGATACATTTTACCGATTCCCAAAACTGCATCGCCGCTCTGCTTCTGACAAACTAGCTTAAAAAGTGTGAAGTGTGAAGTATGAAGTATGAAGGGAATAGGAGCTACTTGCTAATTTTCGTAGGATGTGTTAGGCGCAGCCGTAACGCGTCAAACATCCTTCATACTTCCTTACTTAGATGGTCGAACAATTAGTTAAAGAAATTGGCGAACAAGGTCTGTTGGCGCGGTTGCAGCGTTTTTGTCCGGCGGAAATTGTTGGGGATGATGCGGCGGTTATCTCCTACCAGGAACCCGGACAATCGTTAGTTGTAACAACCGATGTGCTGGTGGATGGTGTGCATTTTAGCGATCGCACTACCAGCCCTGAAGATGCCGGGTGGCGAGCCGCTGCTGCCAATTTGTCGGATTTAGCCGCCATGGGAGCCTCCCCTCTCGGCATTACCGTTGGCTTAGGCGTCACGGGTGACACTACAGTCAGTTGGGTTGAGCAAATCTACCAGGGACTCAGTGATTGCGTAAACCATTACAATACCGACATTGTTGGCGGTGATGTTTGCCGCTCTCCAGTCAATACCCTCGCCATTACCGCCTTCGGTCAAGTTTCCCCTCAGCACACCCTCCGCCGCTCTGCGGCTCAACCTGGAGAGGCAATTGTCGTCACAGGTGTTCATGGTGCCTCGCGCTCAGGCTTAGAACTGCTGCTCAATCCCGAACTTGGGCAACATCTTAGCGATACCGAGAGAAGAGAACTGATTCAAGCCCATCAGCGACCTAAACCCCGCCTAGATGTACTCCCAATTCTTTGGAAAGTAATAGAATTTCAACCCTCAATCTCCCCTGCTGGAATGGATAGTAGCGATGGCTTAGCTGATGCCGTTCTCCAAATCTGTCGCGCTAGTGGTGTTGGAGCAGAACTAGATTATAGTTCGCTACCTTTCCCCCCAGCTTTGAAGCAGCTAGTGTCCTCCCAAACAGCATTAGAGTGGGTGTTGTATGGTGGCGAAGACTTTGAACTGGTGCTTTGTCTTCCCCCATTGCTTGCAGAGGCATTAGTCGCCCAGTTAGGCGGAGCTTCTGCTATTGTCGGCACAATTACCACGGGTACAGATGTCCGGCTGCGTGATGCTTCTGGTGTCTATCCCGATGAGATACTGTCCCTGCGCCGGGGATTTCAACATTTTTAAAAGAAAAGCGCCGCATTAACTGTTGTTTACTTCCTCTTTACCTTAGTTGGGTAGACTTTTTAATCATTAATCAATAGTTGCAATATCGTGGCTGATTGATACCTTGAAGCAAATTTTTCACGCTCTTGCCACAGGCAGAGCATTTTTTTTGCCCCTACGCCACGACAGAAAACCTAGAGCATGAATGAAAGGGTATTGAAGCAAGCCCAAGCGTGGGGATTTATTTGTAAAGAGATAGCTCCAAGTGATTGGCAAATTTTACCCCCACAAAGAACGGAACGATGGAGCTTGAAGCTTTTTGATGACAAGTGGTTGTTAATTGTGGGTGAGGTTCCCCAGATTAGTTTGCATCCTTATGAAGCGCTTGAATTTTTAGAGCGACGACGTTTCAGGTAAGCAATAATTTTTAGGACTTACGCACTGTAGAGGTGAAAGCGCGATCGCTTCGTAGGGCCATGGCAGTGCCATTCCCTGAAGAGAGTGAGTCTTGCGTAAGTCCTATTGGTAAATTAGATGTGTGACAGATTTAGGCAATCAAGCATCGAGTCTTAAAGCGCCGGATTATTGCATTCAGCTACTTATCCTCGCTGAGGAGTCTTTCGTTAAACAATCTGGGGGAGATATGACATTAGATGAATTTACACAACTGATAGAAAAACAGGAAAAATGTCCTGAGTCTCTGTCAAAGGCATTGCAGGCATTATGGTACGACAAACAAGGAGATTGGCACAAAGCCCATCAAGTTGTGCAAAATGCCAACGATACTAACAGTGCCTGGGTTCACGCCTACCTGCATCGAAAAGAAGGCGACCTCAGCAATGCTCGTTACTGGTATAAGCGCACTGGACAGCCAGAGTTTGAAGCTGAACTGAACCAGGAATGGGAGCAGATTACTAGACAGTTGCTAAGCAAGAGCTAATACAAAACGTTCTGGCGATCAATTCTGAGGCTTCAGAAACCTGTAGAGACATATAGCATTCCTACAACTTTTAATTCTTGCCTCAGTCTCTAGGCTTACTTCTAAAGATAATCTGCAATTCCTTCAAGAGATAGAGCCTTTAGTTGCAGGAATTTGGCTAAATAATAAATATCAATAAAAAAGTTTGGTTAGATAAAACTATGAATATTCTTGCTTGGATTGTACTAGGACTGATTGCTGGAGCGATCGCCAAAGCGATTTATCCTGGTTCTCAAGGCGGCGGCATTCTAGGAACCATGTTGTTAGGGATTATTGGTGCATTCGTCGGGGGTACCGTGGCAACACTTCTATCAACAGGTCAATTAGCCTTCACTGCAACAACCCTGAGTATACCGGGGATTTTAGTAGCGATTCTTGGAGCGATTCTTGCCATCTTCATCTGGCAATCCTTGACTCATCGCCGTTCCATCTAAGTCATCCCGATAAAAGTCAAATAATCTGAAGAGTCGGGCACTGTGCCCGACTTTTAGACATTTCCCAGAATTTTTTTAGTAGAGAAACAAGTACTTTTTACTCCTGAATTAAAATTTTAAACAAGAAAATTAATTGTAATTAAACTAATTAAGAATGAGGTGGTGAACTTTTGTGTCAGATAGAGCTTTTAAAAATCCGAAGGTTCAGAAAGAGTTGAAACGGTTATGGGGTGGAGGAAATGTGCCACCTCTGACTCCTGAGCAAATTGAGCTATCCCTTAAGCTGTGGCAAAAGATTAAGGTACGTCGGCAGATTGAACCAAACAGGAATCAAGAATAGCTGGACAGAACTTTAGGTAATTTAACTGTTGAAGCCCTCCCTTAGCCCTCCTTTCCATAAAGGAGGGTTTTGCATAAGTCCTGATCATCCTAATATTGGTAATACCAAAAGGGGAAAAAATTGCAGCACCGAGAACTTAGATAAGCTTACTATCGCCCACCCGTAACCAGCGATAACCATAGCCCTCTAGCTCAACACTGTGGCAATTGTCTTCAATTTTCTGATAGTCCTGGTCTTCTAATAAATCAATTAGATGTTGGGCATCAACGTCACTTAGGTCTAGCTCTACCGTACAAGCTTTGCTAGACAAATTGTGTAGAGCCATGACAACGCTACCCTTCCATTCACAACGGTGAGCAAAGACATGCTCGTTGTGCGTCTCAATCACCTGCCAATTTCCCCAACCAAATTCTGGACAGTTTTTGCGGGTGCGAATTGCCCTCTCCATCCAGTTGAGAAACGATTCTGGGTTACGACGTTGCATTTCCACATTCAAATTTCTATACCCATACTCCCCTTCTTTAATTACAGGTCTTACCACTTTGTCAGGGTCTGCGGTTGAGAAACCGGCGTTCTTTTCATCTGACCACTGCATCGGCGTGCGAACGCTGTTACGTTCTGGTAAAGACAAGTCGTCACCCATACCGATTTCTTCCCCATAACGTAGAACTGGGGTACCGGGTAACGTCAACATCACGCTATAAGCTAGTCGGAGACGACGCTCATCTCCGTTGAGTAGGGGCGACATCCGGCGACGGATACCGCGATTGTAAATCCACATCTTCTCCTTATCTGGAGCAAACGCCTTAGCAATTTCATCTCGCTCTGCTTGCGAGAGCTTATCCAACGACAACTCATCATGGTTGCGAACAAAATGCCCCCACTGTCCAGTTTGAGGAATGTCAGGGGGTGCCTTCAGTGCTGCGATAATCGGCTGGGCTTGCTCCCGCGCTAACCCCAAAATTAGATTTTGGTTAGCCAAGAAGTGGAACAGCATATGTAGTTTGTTCCCATCGCCAAAATATTGAGGAACTTTATCTACCGCCACGTTAGCTTCTGCCAGAATAATCGCATCGCCCCGCCGCCAGGAAAGGAAGTTTCGCATTTCCTTGAGGTATTCGTAAGGGTCCTCACTGCTGTCAGTTCCCGTCAACTCAATCAAAAACGGCGCAGCATCAAGCCGGAATCCAGATACTCCCAGCTCCAGCCAAAAGCCCATGACTTTTTCAATTTCTTCTTGGACTGCTGGGTTGGTTATATTTAAGTCTGCTTGGTGTTCGTAGAAGCGGTGATAGTAATACTCTTCAGCTTTCTCGTCGTAAGTCCAAGTTGATTCTTGGACGCCAGGAAAGACAATGCCTTCTTCTGCATTAGCAGGCTTTTTCTTCGACCAAAGATAAAAATCTCGGTACTTGGAGTTTTTGTCCTCCCGTGCGGCTTGAAACCAACGATGCTTAATGGAGGTATGGTTCACTACGAGATCAATGATTACCCGCAGACCCCGTTCTTTAGCTTGGCGCGTAAACTCTACGAAATCTCCCAAGCTTCCCAAACGCTCATCGACGCTGTAGTAATCCATCACGTCGTAGCCATCATCGTGGTTAGGCGATGGGTAAAACGGCTGCAGCCATATACAGGTCACTCCTAGCCCTGCAATGTAATCCAATCGTTGCGTTAACCCCTCAAAGTCGCCAATGCCATCACCATTGCCGTCCATGAAGATTTCAACATCAAGGCAGTAAATGATGGCGTTTTTGTACCACAAATCAAGCATGGGTCTTATTAATTATTGTTTTCAGCAGTTGGTTTTTCGTTGTTCTTAACGAGGGTATCTGAGTTTTTGCCAATTAGCAGATAACCTGATGTTCAACAGAATTTTAGGCAATGGTGCCTGATTTGAGAGGATGGCTACGGGTTAAGAACTTGCGCTTTAGGTTAGTAGAAAAATTTGCCTCGCTAGCTTAATGAAACAGAGTAAAAGTTAAAAAACTTCTACTCTGTTGTTAAATTTCATCCCATGATAGAACTTAGCGAAGAACATTAAGCCGATTATATATTCTCCTTTTTGTTAAATTCTTACGTCCTTCTTAGGGAGGAAAGTTGTTAATTTTTTAAGAGTTCTATCAATGTTCTTTGAGGCTGCACTGATGGCGAACAACTGACCGCTGATGGAATAAACTACTGCGATGCCGGGGCATTCAACATGTTTACTGGGATCACCTGCACGTTTAAATCAATGGGTCTTTCTAGTTTTTGTTCTAAAAAGTCTCGCACTGAAGCGACTTGTTGCTCAGAAATTGAATCCCAGGGGGCTGCTACTTCCATTTCTACAGACAGCTTATCTCCGTTCGGTTGCACTCTCACAGAACGGATGTCTGTCTGGGAAAAGGTGACAGTTTGGCGTCGCACTAGCACTTCAACACTGCGACGAACATTTTCCTTTAGTAAGAGATTTCTCAAGGAAAATCCTAAAGGTAAGCCGAGCAACGACAGTACAACAATGGAGACAGTTAGTCCGCCTTTGGCGCGGGCTGGTGTACCGTAACGCTGGCACAAAAACACTAGCCCGCCACTGAATATGATGCCTGAGAGATTAGTCAGAAAGAGCAGGGTTGCCCCAATCGTGACTTGCTGAGAATTGAACGCTATGCCAATACCAATCACGCTTAGGGGAGGCGCAAGGGCAACAGCGATCGCTACTCCTGGAAGAGCATCAGCAATGCTGCGACGGGTACGGGCAAAGGAACCCGCCGCCCCGGCTGCAACCGCTACTCCCAAATCCATCAACGTTGGGTTTACCCGCGCGATTATTTCTGGACTAAAGCTTCTTAATCCCACCAGTTTCGCGATCGCTACGGCGGTAACAACTGTCACGATGCAGCCAATCAGCAGCGTTAAGCTAGAACGCCTCAGTAGCCGCCGATTTGCCACCACCATGGCGTAGGCAATACCTGTAATTGGGCCAATTAGGGGAGCGATAATCATCGCGCCAATGATCGTTGCTGCACTCCCGGTTAGAAGTCCTAATGTTGAGATCGCGCCCGAAAGCGTTAGCAAGACAAAGAAGTTTAAGGAAGGAACTGAGGCTTTCCAAAGACTGCGATTTAAGCTGGTAATCGTTATTGGTTTGTCCTGCAACCAACGCCAATTCCCACTATCACTGTTCCATACTTCAGTAATTTGCTTCTTACCCCAGACAATTTTTTTCTGGAGGGAATACCACATTGATGCCAACCTGCGAAATTTTTTGACTAATACAGATTAAACAATAGTAATAATCACTCCGAGTCTGCATGTAGATAGACTTATATGAATTAGGAGAGCGATCGCCGATTGGCAATATTGAAGTCAACCCTCTACTCTACCAACGTTAAAGCAGTAAAGTTAAAAAATAGAAAGGCTCCCTACTTACTTAGGGACATTGTTCAAAGAGAAGCATTATGGGAAGCGAAACGATTGTTCTTTTATCGAGCCGAGAAATTGAAAAAATGCGTTGTGCAGGACGTTTAGCGGCTGAACTCCTCCACCACCTTGAAAAAATGGTGCAGCCGGGAATAAGTACCCTAGAGCTAAACGATGAAGCCGAAAGCTGGACGCGATCGCATGGAGCCAAAAGCGCTCCCCTCGGCTATCATGGCTTTCCCAAGTCCATCTGCACTAGCGTTAATGAAGTCGTTTGTCACGGCATCCCCAATGCCAAGCAGGTTCTTAAAGAGGGTGACATCATCAATATTGATGTCACGCCGACTCTTGACGGCTACCACGGCGATACCTCAAAAACATTCTTTGTTGGCACCCCCTCCCCAAGCGCCAAAAAACTTGTGGAAATCACGGAAGAGTGCTTAAGAAGAGGGATTGCCCAAGTCAAGCCAGGGGCACGTATTGGCGATATTGGCGCAGAAATTCAGGAATATGCCGAATCTCAAGGCTTTTCGGTGGTGCGCGACTTTGTTGGACATGGCGTTAGCAATGTTTTCCACACCGCACCCCAAATTCCCCACTACGGAACACGGGGTAAAGGGAAGCGCTTACGTTCCGGCATGGTGTTTACAATTGAGCCGATGATCAATGAAGGCACCTGGGAAGTCGAAGTGCTTGCCGACAAGTGGACAGCGGTTACAAAAGACCGCAAACTTTCTGCCCAGTTTGAGCATACGATCGCTGTCACTGACTCTGGTGTAGAGCTGCTCACCCTCCGGGAAGAAGAAGCTCATTTACAATTTGCCTCGTAGTTAGGGGATGGGGTGCAGGGGTGCGGGGGTGCAGGGGTGCAGGGGAGCGGGGGTGCAGGGGTGCAGGGGAGCGGGGGTGCAGAGGAGATGAGGCGATGAGGCGATGAGGAAAACTGATAACCTCCTTCACCCTTCATACTTCACCCTTCATACTTCATCCTTCCTTCACCCTTTCTTCGTCTAATGTTGAGATTGATGGGTTGAATGGGAATACTAAAACAGTTATTTACATCTCAGTTTTAGGGGATGATTGAATATGTGCTCTCAAGATGCCAATTCTGGCGATCGCGTCAATTATCATCAGTGGACAGGGGCAGAGCATTTTTTTAATCTTTCCCTAGATTTGTTGTGTATAGCTGGTCTAGATAGCTACTTTAAGCGGTTGAACCCAGCCTGGGAAAAGATGCTGGGTTATACCCAGGAGGAACTGTTAGCCAAACCGTTTATTGAGTTTGTTCACCCGGAAGACCGAGACGCCACCCTCCTTGAAGTCCAAAAGCTCGCAGCAGGTCTAGACATAACGTCGTTTGAGAACCGCTACCGCTGCCAAGACGGCTCCTACAAATGGCTGCGGTGGACAGCGGCTCCCTCTCTAGGAGAAAACTTAGTGTATGCCGTAGCGCGAGAGATTACAGAGCCTCAACACAATGAGCAAGTCATTGGCACCAACGTCCTTTGCTTAGAGGAGCAATCCCAACAAGCCAAGCAACAATCGGGAGACACCATTTCAGAAGGGAAGAAATGGCGCAGAAAATTTGATAATCGCTTAAAAAATGACGAATTTTGTAGGGAAATGCCTTCTATTCCCTCAGTATTCCATACAAGCAGAGAAGTTACAAATTTTATTAAAGTTGCTGAAGATATTATTGAGCGCCAGCAAACAGAAACAGCCCTGAAACTGGCAAATGAAACCTTAGAAATACGGGTCGAAGAACGGACTGCCGAACTCAAACAGGCAATCACGCAACTAGAAGCCCAAATGGCGGTTAGCGAAGCCGACCGCAGGGAACGTCAGCGAGCCGAGGCGGCTTTATTCCAGGAACGAGAATTTTTAAAGGCGCTACTCAATAACCTGGAAGATGGCATTGTCGCTTGTGATGCCAAGGGAGATTTAACTCTTTTTAATCGGGCAACACGCGAGTTTCATGGGCTACCGGAACAACCTCTACCACCGTCAGCCTGGGCAGAACACTTTAGCTTATATCTGCCTGATGGCAAGACCCTGATGCAAAGAGAGGACATTCCTTTGTTTCGAGCGTTTGGCGGGGAAATGGTGCGGGAGCTAGAAATGATTATTGCCCCAACCCAGGGGAAGCGGCGTACTCTCTTGGCGAGTGGACAGGCAATTTTTGATGCAGAAGGAAACAAACTAGGTGCCGTGGCTGCTATGCATGATATTACAGACCGAAAACAAGCAGAGGAAGCTCTACGAGAAAGTGAGTCGCGGCTCAATAGCATTTTGAATTCTCTCAAAGATGTGGTCTGGTCTGTCGGCTTGACGGCAACTGGCGGCTTCAAAGTGCTGTATTTGAACCCAGCCACAGAAACGATTTATGGACGACCTTGCCAAGACTTTTTTGACGACGCCGACCTGTGGATTGAGGTAATCCATCCACAAGACCGCGATCGCGTCCTTAAGCATAACCAACAATATCCAGACATCAGTAGCAGTGAAATTGAGTATCGAATTATCCGCTCTGACGGTGAAGTGCGCTGGCTTCAAGACCGCAGTTGGCTGATTTATGACGAGACGGGGCAAGTTCTCCGCCTAGATGGGACTGCCACCGACATTACTGAACGCAAACAAGCCCAGCAAGCGCAGGCAAGACTCACGGCGATTTTGGAACTCACTACCGACTTTGTTGGCACCGCTGATGCCCAAGGAAACTCTCTCTACCTGAACAGAGCGGGGCGCAACATGATCGGAATTGGCGAAGCTGAAGACATCTCAGGTATACACGTTTCTGAATTTTGCGCTGAGAGTGCCAGAGAAAAAATTCTCACTGAAGGCGTGCCGATGGCGATCAAAAATGGAGTCTGGAGTGCAGAGACATCCCTAAAATACCGTAATGATCAAGAGATTCCCGTTTCGCAGGTAATTTTGGCACATACAGGAGAAAACGGAGAGCTAGAGTTTCTTTCAACGATTGTCCGCGATATTACCATTGCCAAGCAAGTAGAAGCAGCCTTGCGTCAAAGCGAAGCTCAGTATCGCCGCATCGTGGAAACGGCAACTGAGGGTATCTGGATGCTCGATGCTAACGGCAACACAACTTTCGTTAACCCGCAAATGGCTCAAATGTTGGGTTATACGGTAGAAGAGATGTTTGGCAAGTCTCTATTTGCCTTTATGGATGAAGAGGGACAAGCGATCGCTCAATACAATTTAGCTAGACGCCAGCAAGGGATTAACGAACAGCACGATTTTAAGTTCTCTCAAAAAGATGGCACAGATTTATGGGCGATCGTTTCTGCTAATCCGATCTTTGACCAAGGGGGACAATATTGTGGCACTTTGGGGATGATTACTAACATTACCGAGCGCAGACAGGCAGAAGAAGCCTTGCGTCAAAGCGAAACTCAGTATCGCCAACTCGCTCAACGCGAGGCATTGCTCAATCGTCTTGCCAGCGAGATTCGCAACTCCTTAGATGTAAACACCATCTTAGAAACAGTTGTTACTGAAGTTCGCAACTTGTTGCAGCTCGACCGCTGCTTGTTTGTTTGGTATCGCTCTATGACTGAGCCAACGACCTGGGAGGCTGTCAAAGAAGCAAAACTTCCTGACTTGCCAAGCTTTATCGGTAGCTTCTCCTCCCAAGATTTAGACCCTTTGGGACAGCGGATAGCAAATCAGTCTATCTTTCGTGCTGATGACCTCAAAATAAGCGCTGACCCGAATTTGTACCAACTCTACGAGCATTATGGCTACACGGCGATGTTAACGCTGCCGATTTGCACAGATTCAGGAGACACAGGGCTACTGATCTGCGGACAACACAGCGAACCCCGCGTTTGGAGTGACAGCGAAATAGAGCTGATAGAAGCAGTGGCTAACCAATTAGCGATCGCGCTAGTGCAAGCTGAACTCTACACCCAATCCCAAGATGCCGTCCAGCAAGCCCAGGAAAAAGCCACGCAGCTCCAGCAAACCCTACGCCAATTGCAACAAACCCAAGCCCAACTGATCCAAACCGAAAAAATGTCTGGTCTTGGTCAGCTTGTGGCGGGAGTTGCCCACGAAATCAACAATCCCGTCAACTTCATCTACGGTAACCTCTCCCACGCGACTACTTACACCGAAGACTTACTCAACCTCGCCGCCCTCTACGCTAAACACTATCCCCACCCTCACCCAGAGATTCAAGACGAAATAGAAGCAGTTGACCTCGATTTCATCAGCGAAGACCTCCCCCGGCTCTTGAAGTCAATGCAAATGGGAAGCGATCGCATTCGTCAAATTGTCCTGAGTCTGCGGAACTTCTCCCGTACAGACGAAGCTGATAAGAAAGACGTGGACATCCATGAAGGGATAGAGAATACCCTACTTATCCTGCATCACCGATTCAAAGCCAAGTCAGACTATCCCGAAATCGAGGTTGTCAAAGAATACAGCACCCTACCACTAGTCGAGTGTTATGTAGGGCAGTTAAACCAAGTGTTTATGAATATTTTGACTAATGCGATCGATGCTTTAGAGTTGTTAGATTTCAGCCGACAAACTCCCGGCAAAAAACCGAAGATTTGGCTTCGCACCAGTATTTCCGATGACCAGTCCCGCGTCCTGATCCGCCTAATAGATAATGGCCCAGGAATGAGTGAAAGCACCAGAACCCGCCTTTTTGACCCCTTCTTTACTACAAAACCCGTCGGGAAGGGAACGGGGCTAGGGTTGTCGATTAGCTATCAAATCGTGGTGGAAAAACATGGTGGAGAGCTAACGTGTGTCTCGGAACCAGGACAAGGTACAGAATTTTGCCTAGAAATCCCCATTTCGCAAGAATAAGTGCCGTAATCCTCAACAATCCCTCCCCAGCTTGAAGTTGAGCGGACGCTGATTCTGTTTGGCATCACTAACCGTGTAATTTTCGTTCCGCTCCAAGGACTTGTTAGACCGTGTATCTATAATTTATTTCTAGCCAGTTAAATTTCTACTTTGACTACTTTCTCTAAACGATTACTTTCACCTCTTGCCTCTTTGAGTAAGTCATTCCAATCGTCTGGAGGATGACCACTTTCAAGCATTTTCTTAAAAACTCGATAAGCGTCTGTGTTACTGTCATAGGCTCGCTTAGAGTTCTCATCGTTAACCCAGGCAAAAACAATTATTTTGCTTTCTTGATGATATCGAAAAAACAGTCGGTACTGCTGAAAAAATTTAGCTCTAAACCAGTGCTTGTAATCATCACCAAGCGTAGTACCTTGGCGATAATTACTACGTGTTGGATCTTGAGAAATATCATCAAATGCCAGCTTTGCTATGGCAGCTAGACGCTTTGTGGCATTTTTTTTCTTGTAGTCTTTAGGATACTTCTGACGCAAATGTTCGACCTGCGTCAGAAGTTCTTCAAACTGGTCAAGGAAGAGAGGATGAGCAAATATATTCCACTCATTAATCACTAGCGGCTGATTTACAGACAAGCTTATTCATCCTCGTCAGACAATGGTGCATCAAGATCAAAATCAACCTCAGCAACCAAGGACTGAACACGGCTTACTAAATCAGAGCTAATCGCTTGTAAGTGCTGAGGATTCTTTTCGATATCTCGTGCAATAAAATTCAGAAACTTCCCAAGTATAGGATCGCTCTCGGTCTTGTCAGCGCGAGAAATCACTACATTGCCGTCAGCCTGGATAGCGTAGCAGATTTTATCACCCTTATTTAAGCCAAGAACCTTCCGAACGGTCTCAGGGACTGTAGTCTGGTAACGAGCGGTAAGAGTAGATTCTGAGCAGGGGGTTGGTCTTACAACCATAGCGACCTCTAAACCTATCAATATAAACATTACTAAGGTAATGCAAATGCATTGTCTTATCAAGAGTGACAGGCTTGGGTTTTGAGCCTAACAAGGCGTTGGAGCCGACCGACGAAAAGTGATGGGTGAGAGCCAAAAAATGTCTGCGGCGGCTCAACTTCACCATTAGGTGACTTAAATTCTTGGTGAAGGCGATTCATCAGCTTTACCTGTTTGCATTTGGTGATCAGGCAGGTGAAAACAGCATCAAGCAAAAACCACGGTGCGATTGTCATAAATCAACACTTGATGGCGCAGATGCAGGCGCACGGCTCTTGCTAAGACGAAGCGTTCCAAGTCCTTACCTTTGCGAATCAAATCGGCGATGCTGTCGCGGTGGCTGACTCGCACCACATCCTGCTCAATAATCGGCCCGGCATCCAGTTCTGGGGTGACGTAGTGAGCCGTTGCGCCAATGATTTTGACGCCTCGTTCGTGGGCTTTGTGATAGGGCTTGGCACCCGCAAAGGCAGGGAGAAAGGAGTGGTGAATGTTGATAATTTGGGGAAACTGGGAGATAAAGTCGGTACTAAGTACTTGCATATACTTAGCGAGAATCACCAAGTCAATGTTGTACTGACGCAGTAGTTCTAGTTGTTTGGCTTCTTGTTCGGCTTTGTTTTCTTTGGTGATGGGAAGGTGGTAAAAATCCGCCCCAAATTGTTCGCCAACGGCTTTTAAATCTGTGTGGTTGCTGATAATCAACGGAATCTCTGCGGAAAATTCCTTCGCCTGCTGTCGCCAAATTAAGTCAAACAAGCAATGATCTTGCCGACTTACCCAGATCGCTATGCGGGGGATTTTGTCGGAGAAGTGGAGCCGCCACTCGGCTTGTAGGGGTTGCGCGATCGCATTAAATGCGGGCCCAATCAATTCGCGGGGCAAGTTAAACCCGCCTAACTGCCACTCGATCCGGGTGAGAAATAGCCCGCTAGCAAAGTCTGTGTGTTGGTCAGCATGGATAATATTGCCGCCATTTGAGTAGATAAAGTTGGCAAACTTTGCGACTAGTCCCCGTTGATCGGGGCAGGAAATTAACAGTGTCGCAGTGGGGACTGTCATGGCTCAACGGTAAGTTTCTGGACTCATAGCCTACCAAATAAGCAGCGCAGTTTCAGCTTGACAGATAGGCTCGCCTCATCTGTAGCCGCCTGTCAAGAGGCTTCGGCATCCACTGAACCGCTAATTTTCACAACAAAGCGACCTAGACCCCGCCACCTACAACGGTAAACCGCATCCCCGGATTGAGCAGTTGGGACTTGACTACTCTTCCCGATTCAACGCCACCATCATGGCTTGCTGACTGATAGACTGATAAACCTCATTCAGGTACTGCCTAATCGCCTGAGAATTAGAGGACGCTAACGGTATCGTCCCCAAAACATCAAGCACCGAACTGCTATCAGGTGGCGGCGCAATCACCACTAGCGAAGATTCTAGCGGCTCGTCGTACTTCCAAAACTGCTCAATATTGAGGGGTGTTGCCGATTGTGTAGGTTCAGGTGCAGACTCTTTCGAGGCTTTCCCGTTGCTTTCCGGTTGTTCTTGAGTGTCACCCGTGCTTCGCAGTTGGCGCAACTCGTCGAGAATTTGCCCCTTAGTCCGTCCCCGCAACTGGAATAATACAAACGGGTCTTCACTAAAGCGATCGCCTAACTCATAATAAACCGCCGCAATATGTTTGCAGGGGTTTTGTGGGTCAGGGCAACTACACCGCGATCGCACATCAGACAGGGTAAAGGGAAATAAACTCAACCCATTAGAAGTAAATACTTCTTCAATATTTTGGGGCATTTCTCCTGCCAACAACTGAGCTGAGTAAATCGCTTGCTCAGACATAGTTTTGACAACAAAATCCCAATCTTCATCCGTAAAAGGAGCGATCGAAATAGAAAGTTTGTAAGGTTCTGGCGCAGTTCCTTGTACTTTTGCCAAAACCTCTGCACCTTGAAACTCAATACTGAGAATATTCCCTTGTTTAGCGTAAATACGCCCCCGTTCTAAGCGCTTTTTAAATCGGTAAGAATTGAGCAAGTCAATCCACCGCTGCACCCACCATTCTTGGCTTTCAATTTCGTAGTTTGTCATTGTTTTTTAGTCCTGAGTCCTGAGTAGGGAGATGAGGGGCTGGGAATTTTAATAAACCACAGAGGCACAGAGGGCGCGGAGGAGGGAAAGAAGAGAAGGAGAGGGAGATGAGGAACCCCTGGAAAAGCGATAATCCCTAACCTTTTACCTTTAACCCCTCATACTTCATCCTTCATCCTTCATACTTCATCCTTTCTTCCTAATCTTCTTCATCAATCACTGCACTGCGGTCGAGTAAGAGTAAGTTTCGCAACTGATTGGTATCCATTTGCGTCAGCCACTGTTCGCCTGCATCTACGGTTTGTTCGGCTAGTTGTTTCTTGCTTTCGATAATGTCGTTGATGCGTTCTTCTAGAGTGCCTGTACAGACAAATTTGTGTACCTGCACATTGCGGGTTTGACCAATCCGAAAGGCACGATCTGTTGCTTGATTTTCCACGGCTGGGTTCCACCAACGATCGACGTGGAAAACATGGTTTGCCCGTGTTAGGTTCAGTCCTGTTCCCCCTGCTTTTAGGGAGAGAATTAAGATGCGCGGACTTTGCGGATCATTCTGGAAGCGGTCGATCATCTCCTCCCGTTGCGATTTGCGAGTTGCGCCGTATAAAAAGAGCACGTCCTCGCCTAAACGCTTTTCTAGATGGGGTTGCAGCAGTTTGCCCCACTCCGCAAATTGGGTAAAGATTAAGGCATGATCGTCTTGGGCGATCGCCTCTTCTAACATCTCCTCCAATCGCTGCAATTTACCCGATTGGCGACTATCGAGCATGTCTTTCTCGCCTTTGGCTTTGGGCTTTTTAGCATTCAACAGGGCAGGATGGTTGCAAACTTGCTTTAAGCGCAGCAACAAAGTCAAAATCAGACCGTGACGCTGGATGCCTTCGGCTTCTTCAATCTTTGTCAGCGAATCATCCACTAGCTGTTGATACAGTGCCGCTTGTTCGGCGGCGAGTCCGCAGAAGACGGTCATCTCCTGCTTTTCTGGCAAATCTTGGATAATGTCTTTGTCTGTTTTTAGGCGACGGAGGATGAAGGGTTGCACAAGCGATCGCAAAGTCTGCAACGAATCCGTATCGCCATACTTCTCAATTGGCATCGCAAACCGCCGCTGGAAGAATTGCCGATTGCCCAAATATCCCGGATTGAGAAAGTCCAAAATCGACCACAATTCTGACAAGCGATTTTCTATCGGCGTCCCTGTCAAAGCAATCCGAAACCCTGCTTGGAGTTGCCGCACCGCCTGGGACTGCTTGGCACTAGGGTTTTTGATATTCTGTGCCTCATCCAGTACCATCCCTGCCCAAGAAACCCCCTCTAGGCTTTTAATATCTCGATACACCAGCGGGTAACTAGTAATGACCAGATGCTTATCCTTAACAGCTTTGGCAAATTCCTTCCCCTTGGGGCGCTTGTCTCCGTGGTGGACAATCGTCTTCAAAGAGGGGCCAAATTTCTTAACTTCTCGTTCCCAGTTTCCTAATACAGAAGTCGGGCAAACGAGCAACGTTGACCCCTCCAAAGTCTCTTGCTCCTTTTGATGGAGCAAAAAGGCGATTAGCTGAATGGTATTGTGACAAAGGATATTATTGGCGACAAAGTTGTGATGTTCGTTCACTTCCAAGTCATACACCCATCCCTCATACTCGATCTCCTCAATCTCCTGAATTGGGCAGTAGAAGACTTCTTGATCAAGCAGGCACTGTAAGTTTTGTCGTGTTACATTTAGCTGCTGTTTGTCGAGCTGGGCATAGCGCTCTAAAGTCTGAAGCGTCCACTTAGAAGGCTTTTGCAGGCGATACTCTTGTTCGGCTACACCGCTCAAGACGCCCTCAACACCAACTAGCACTTTTTCTAGACTGAGGCGAGAAAACTGCTGAGAACCATTAATATAGACGGTGTTGTGCATCCCAAAATGGCGGATTGGCAACTTAGTTGTCTCGACGGCTTGGGCAACTATTTCAGAGGCGGGGATGCCTTCTACATTGGTGTTACTTAGCCGTTGGCAGATCGCTTCTAGTTTCTGCTGTTTGGCAGGAATGCCAAATCCAATTTTTTGCAGAAAGCGTCTGGCACTATTTCCGCCGAGGGTGCCGATGTAGTAGGTGCGGAGGATACCACTGCCATTTGTTGCCCGTTTTTGTTGTGGTGAAATTCGCAGCCAAATTCCGAAGCGTCGCAGGAGTACCGAAAGTTGTTGAATCAGCAGCGGTGAGGCGGTGCTAATTTCCACAGTCCGCATCCTGGAGTTGACTGAGCCTTCAGCGTCAAAGTAGTTCCGCAAGAAGATACGCAGGCTTTCCAGATTTGCCTGCATGATCAAAGGCGGAAAGGCTTTATCGCGCGATCGCTTACCCCAGTTGTACCCTTTCGCTTCCAAAAAGCGCCGATAAGCTTGGCTATTGACTCGCAAGGCGGCAACTCGGTTAGGAAAGTTACACAGACGCGGTTGATTAATGTTGAGGTCATAGCGCTGAGCAATTCGCACTAAAGTCTGGTGCAAGTCTTCTAAGCAGTTTGTGTCTTTCTGGTATATCTTCAACGCACCTACAGACTGCTCGTTTCCCTCGGCAATTTGCCAAGCCAGAAACTTGACCAAATCGGGATCTTCTGGTTTTCCTTCCCAGAGCATTTTGCCAGGGACACAGACGCGATCGCCCACTTTTAAGTTATTTGTCCAACCGTTAGTTGTTAGCAGCTTGTGACGCTGGGTAATGGTAATCGTGCTACCGTCTTGCAGGGTTACTTTTCGCAACTTCTCGCAGACTTGCTGTCGATACAGCCGCCGGATGGGAGCTTGCACAATTTTTCCAGTTTCTTCATCAATGGAATTGACCAGTAATTGCTCAGTCGGCGTTGTCCAGAACCCTTCGCCATCAAACTCTTGTTCGTTGGCATGAGTCTCCCAAATTTCTGCCGCCGTCTGTACTACACCGTTGACAGGAATCAGGGAATCTGCACTCAGGCATTTTCCGAGTCCCATATCGTCCGCGAGGCAAGCTCCCAAGCCCCAACGTTCCAGGAAGGTGAGCCAACTGACGCCTCGTGCTTGGTAAGGTCTTAACGTACCGTGGAAGCTTTCCGGGGCTTCAATCGGCTCAATCGAGCGATTACCTGTCAAATTGGTAATCAGCTCCTGCAATGCCCCAGAGGCTTCAAACTTAACAACCGGGAGCTTTTCGAGGGTCGTTGTGTCACCCGTACTCAGACGCAACGCATCCTCGACAGAAAGCTTCATGTTGTCCTGAGCTGCCGTAAATAAGGATTGTGCGGCACGGACATCAGCAGGTTGCAGGGCAAACCACTCACCGTTAACCTCTACTAGAGGCGATCGCAACGACATCAATCGGTCAAATTCTTTCTTTGAGATCGTTTGATCGCCAATGGCTAAGTCCCAATTGAACTTCAGCAGGCTTTGCAGCCCTAATCGTTCATTTTTCTTTGTTGAAGCGACTTCGGCTTTAATGCTGATTCCCAAGCGTTTTTCCCCGGTTCCCAAGGCTAAACCGGGAGGTAACACAACGCCTAAACCACTGTCCTGTAAGCGCCAAGCACTGCTTTTGATAAACTCATACACCTCAATCGGCATGAGTTGGCAGGAGGTAGGGCAAGGTTTGTGCAGACTGGGTTCTATGGGGGGATAAAGGCGACAAGCCAAGCCCAACCCTTTGAGTAATGTTTCTTGGGGTTGCTTAATCCTGCGGTCTTGAAGCGAGAGTTGCTCGACGGGATGCTGCCAAATAGTTTCGGCATCGACTAAAACTTCCGGTGCATCAGTTGCTTGTAGACAATATTTCAATAGCCAGTTTTCCTCTCCTGAGGCTGGGGGATGGAGAGAAAAGCAGGTACGAAACAAATTCTGCCCGATTCCTCGATATTCTCCTCGATCGAGAGCGGCGGGAGTGACTAAGTAGTCTTGTACAGGGGATGTCCAGGTATGCAGTGCCGTTGACAGGCGTTCTACTGTCCCTGGTTCAACTTCTTCAATGGTGTTGGTGTCCTGGGACAGCGCTTGCAACCATTTTTGGACATAGGTTTCTGCGGTGGCTAAAGGATGAGCCTCAACCCAATTCCGAATTTGCGCGTCAAGAGCGCTGCTAAGGAAGCGTAGCAGCAGTTCTTGAGGTTCTATCCATTGCCAGGTTGGCGAAGATTGGGGACTGGCGACGGGTAATTCTCCCCCCTGCTCCCCCGCTCCCCTGCTCCCCCGCTCCCCCGCTCCCCCGCTCCCCCGCTCCCCTGCTCCCCTTTCCCCATAAGTACGACAAGCGGCGGGCATAGTGCGGGTGAATTTTTCCAGCCTGGCTCGATCGATGGCGCTGTCGAGGAGAGGTTGCCAAGTGGCAATAACTGTACCGTCGGGCTGTTGATCGATGCCGGGTAGAAATTTGCGTCGGGAGAGTAAATCGAGACTCCAACGGCTAACTTGTGACCAAAAGCGCAGCTCACTGCCGATATGGGCATTGGCAGCTTGGAAAGTGCCTAGGGGTAATGCCTGGAGAAATTTCACGGCACTTAGAGGGTCAAGACAAAACCCTTCAACTTGCCAGGGTTGCAGCGTCAGTGAGATATCTGTGCTGTCCTTTGGTATTTGGGATGACAGCAGTGGGGGTGAGGAGTGGTTTTTTGAGGAGGGGGTTGGTAGGGCGATGATCTGCGATCGCCATTGCCACTCTGATTGCTTCAAACGCATACTGACAGGCAGGTTACTCGTTAACTCTGCTTGACTCATTCCATAGGGATGGGCGTTGACTGCGTTTGATGCAGTGGTTTTTCCGGTTGAGGCTGTGCTGCGCCAGGTTTCTCCCCAAATAAATAAATAACCACCACTTGACTGAGGAATCCAACTACCGTTTAATGCCATGCGAACAGTTCTGATTTTGCTGAATTACAAATTTAAAATTTAGAAATCATGAGCTTTTGCCCACAACATGCATGATGAAAATGTTGAATCTAACGACCGACTCTGAACCTCAAACTCGTTTCGAGCTTAGAGTCACAACTGATTGAGCAAAATTACTCTCCAAATGCTTTAAAAACTCCAAAAAATTGCTATTTCTAGGAAACCTGCCAGGGCAATGCTACTTACTCTCCAGCTCAAAGCATCCATAGGACAGAAATGCTACGATTGCCACAGAGAAAGAAACATGATAGAGAAGGAACAAGGACTGCATGCAAGAGATAGATAAGTCAATATCCTTTGACGGACGGGATATTCGGCTGAAAGTGGGTTTGCTTGCCCCACAAGCTGGTGGTTCCGTCCTGATTCAGTCGGGAGAGACTGCAGTTTTAGTGACAGCAACGCGCTCTGGAGGCAGAGAAGGCATAGATTTTCTTCCTTTATTAGTAGACTATGAAGAAAGACTCTACGCAGCCGGTCGCATTCCGGGTGGTTTTCTACGACGTGAAGGTCGTCCTCCCGAAAAAGTAACCCTCACCAGCCGTCTGATTGACCGTCCCTTGCGTCCCCTGTTTCCGAGTTGGCTGCGGGATGATATTCAAATCGTAGCAACTACGATGTCAATGGATGAACAAGTGCCGCCTGATGTCTTGGCGGTAACGGGAGCTTCGATTGCCGTATTGCAAGCGCAAATTCCCTTCTATGGCCCGATGGCAGCCGTGCGTGTTGGTTTGGTAGGGGATGATTTCATTATTAACCCGACTTTCAAAGAGATTGAGGCGGGAGACTTAGATTTGATCGTCGCGGGTTCTCCTGATGGCGTGATCATGGTAGAGGCGGGGGCAAACCAGTTACCCGAACAGGACATCATTGAAGCGATCGACTTTGGCTATGAAGCGGTACGCGCCTTGATCGAAGCTCAACGCGACTTGATGACGCAGTTGGGGATTGAGTTGGTACGTGAAGAACCCCCCGTCGTCGATTCGACGCTGGAAGACTTTATTCGCGATCGCGCCACTACCCAAATCAAGCAAGTCCTAACTCACTTTGACCAAGATAAACACGAGCGCGATGCTGCCTTAGACGAGATTAAGGAAAAAGAGATCATCGCCCCCATCGAAGCCCTCCCAGAAGATGACCCCCTCCGCGTTGCCTCCACAAACAGCAAAGCGATAGGCAATACCTTCAAAGCCCTCACCAAAGAACTGATGCGCCGTCAAATCACAGAAGATGGCGTCCGGGTCGATGGTCGAAAACTAGACGAAGTGCGTCCCGTATCTTGCCGCGTCGGTCTACTACCGTCACGAGTCCATGGTAGCGGCTTGTTTAATCGGGGACTGACCCAGGTTTTATCCACCGCCACGCTGGGAACACCGGGAGACGCTCAGGATCTAGATGACTTGCATCCGGAAGAAGAAAAGCGGTATCTGCATCACTACAACTTCCCTCCCTACTCTGTGGGAGAAACCCGACCGATGCGATCGCCCGGTCGTCGAGAAATTGGTCACGGTGCTTTAGCCGAACGCGCCATCATCCCGGTTTTACCACCGAAAGAAACCTTCCCTTACGTTTTACGAGTCGTGTCGGAAGTGTTATCTTCTAACGGTTCTACGTCTATGGGTTCCGTTTGTGGTTCTACCCTTGCCTTAATGGATGCGGGTGTGCCGATTATTAAGCCAGTCAGCGGCGCGGCGATGGGCTTAATCAAAGAAAAAGACGAAATCCGCATCCTCACCGATATTCAGGGCATCGAAGACTTCTTGGGTGACATGGACTTCAAAGTCGCGGGAACCGACACGGGAATCACGGCATTGCAGATGGACATGAAAATCACGGGTCTATCGATGGAGACAATTGCCGAAGCGATTCAGAAAGCCCGACCTGCCCGACTGCATATCTTAGATAAAATGCTAGCGGTAATTGACAAACCCCGTCCGGAGATGTCTAACTACGCCCCACGCCTGCTGACGATCAAGATCGATCCCGAACAAATTGGGATGGTGATTGGCCCTGGCGGTAAAACCATCAAAGGCATTACTGAACAAACAGGTGCCAAAGTGGACATTGAAGACGATGGAACCGTCACTGTCTCCGCTATAGAAGGAGAAAAGGCGAAAAAGGCCATCCAAATCATTCAGGGTATGACCCGCAAACTGCATGAAGGCGATGTCTATTCGGGTCGCGTCACGCGGATTATTCCCATTGGGGCGTTTGTAGAAGTGCTGCCAGGGAAAGAAGGGATGATCCACATCTCCCAACTGGCTGACTACCGCGTTGGCAAAGTGGAAGATGAAGTCGCAGTCGGTGATGAAGTCGTTGTAAAAGTACGCGAAATCGACAATAAAGGTCGCCTCAACCTCACCCGATTGGGTATTCACCCCGATGAAGCCGCCGCCGCGCGCGCCGCAGCAGCCGTTTAAGGCGTAGGTAGCAAGAGTAAACAAAAAAAGGTAGAACGTAACAAGGAAAAGTTTTTTGGCTTTTCCAGAGAACATGCCTTTTTTATCCCCTCTTCCCCAATGAAATACCGCTTACTCCTTGCTTTTCTAGTACTAGTGTTGGTGTCGTTTGTTGCGGTATTGACCTTGGGGAGTCCGCCACCACCACAGTTGGCAACGGTGGCGGATACAACAGAAAATACCAATAGCTTGCGATCGCTCGCCCAAAAGCAGGGAATCGCCATCGGGGCGGCGGTGGCATTTAAGCCGTTACAGAATGACCCGACCTACGCCAAAGTGCTGGCACGGGAGTTTAATCTCTTGGTGCCAGAAAATGAAATGAAGTTTTCCCAGGTACATCCGAAACGCGATCGCTACAACTTTAGCAAATCCGATGCCCTGGTAGAATTTGCCAAAACTAATCACCTGAAAGTCCGGGGACATCCCTTGGTGTGGCATTATGCCCTGCCTTCCTGGCTGGATGACGGCAACTTTACCCGCGACGAACTGCTGACCATCCTGAAAACTCACGTCCAAACCTTAGTCAGCCGCTACCGAGAGCAAACTGTCGCTTGGGATGTGGTAAATGAAGCCCTTAACCGCGATGGTTCCTTTCGGGACACCCTTTGGCTCCGGCATATTGGCCCGGAATATCTTGACCTAGCCTTTCGATGGGCACACGAAGCCGACCCAGACGCCCGCTTATTCTACAGCGACTACGGCGGTGAAGAATTGGGGCAAAAATCCGATGCCATCTATAAGCTAGTTGAAGGAATGCTACAGCGAGGAGTGCCGATTCATGGCGTTGGCATGCAAATGCACAAAGGCTTAAGCTACGTCCCTGAACTAGAACCCCTAACGAAAAACATCAAACGTCTAGGAGAACTCGGCTTAGAGGTACAGTTCACAGAGCTAGATGTGCAAATCGCTGATGGTAGCGGTAGCCGCCAAGAGAGGCTAGAGAAGCAAGCTGATATTTACAAAGGTCTACTTGATGTGTGCCTATCGCTGAAAAACTGTACCGCCTTTATTACCTGGGGCTTTACAGACCGTCACTCCTGGGTAGGGGATTTAACCGGACAAGTAGAAGCCCCTCTCCTATTTGACGCCACTTATCGCCCCAAACCCGCTTACGAAGCGTTAATTGAATCACTGGAAACAGAGACTCAGGAGTAGAGATGGGGAGCGGGGGTGCGGGGGTGCAGGGGTGCGGGGGTGCAGGGGTGCAGGGGTGCGGGGGTGCAGGGGTGCAGGAGAAAACCTCTTACCTCTTACCTTTCATACTTCACCCTTCATACTTCATACTTTCTCCCCGACTCACCGACTCAGGACTTTGTTTTATCACCACTGAGGAGCCTGTGATAGCAGGACAGTTGCAGCGTCTGCTGGCAAGGGTTTTGAGAAGAAATAACCCTGACCATACTCGCACTGCAAGTCCCGGATAACTTGCATCTGGGTAGAGGTTTCTACACCTTCAGCGATAACATTCATGCCCAGGTTGTGACCAAGTTTGATGATGGTGCGTACAATCTCGCCGTTTTCACTGGTGTCTTCCATCCGACTGACGAAAGAGCGGTCTACTTTGAGCATATCGATGGGGAACCGATGAAGATAACTTAACGAGGAGTAACCTGTACCAAAATCATCAATTCCCAGTTGAATCCCCAAGGCTTTTAGACGCACTAGCTGGGTGATGGTGGACTCCACTTCGTCCATCATCATACTTTCAGTAATTTCTAACTTTAAGCTGTGACTATTTAACTGAGTGGTTTCTAGAACTTGTTCAATTTGTTCAACAAGGTCAGGATTAGTCAGTTGTCCACTAGAAAGATTGACACTGATCATCAAGGGGGGAGTGCTGGGAAACAATTCGTGCCAAAGATGCATCTGGCGACAAGCTGTTTGCAGAATCCACAGCCCTAGGGGATCGATTAGCCCTGTTTCTTCTGCCACTGAGATAAAATCAAGCGGGCAAATGTAACCGTGTTGGGGATGCAGCCAGCGCACAAGCGCTTCAAATCCGGCGATTTTGCTGGTTGCTGTTGAAATAATCGGCTGGTAGTGCAGCAGAAATTCTTTCCGTTCAAGGGCTTGCCGCAAATCTGTCTCTAACTGCAAGCGCTTGACTACAGCCGTCCGCATTCCCGTAGCGAAAATTTCGTGGCGGGCTTTGCCAAGGGATTTGGCTCGATACATGGCGGTGTGGGCATCCCGGAGCAAGTCCTCTGGATGATGCTCGTAGCCTGTTTGATTAAAGGCAATGCCCGTGCTGACGGTTGTAAAGATTTCCTGTCCATTTAGGTGGAAGGGTAATTGCAGCGCTTTGTGCAAGGAGTCTGCCACAGAGGTGGCTTCACTCACGTCATCCAATTGCTCTAACAAAATAGCAAACTCGTCTCCTCCCACTCGTGCCACTTGATCGCCTGCTCGTAAACAGGTTTTCAAGCGGCTGATGGTTGCGATCAGGAGTTGATCGCCTATTTGATGCCCAAAGCTTTCATTAATGACTTTAAATCGGTCTAAACCCAAAAAGAGAATCGCCAGGAGATCTGACTGGCGGTGTTTTGTGCGGGCGATCGCTTTCTGGAGATGCCGAACAAACAACACTCGGTTGGGTAACGCCGTTAAAGGATCGTGAGAGACACTATGTAGCACCTTGTAAGCCAGCGTTGCACTACCCGTGACAATAAACGCCAGAGCGGGCAGCACGACCGGAACCCAACCCGCTTGGGTAAAAATGAGGAAACTCACCCCAAAGAGTCCCCCAAGCATCACAACACCTACTAGTCCAGAAACCAGAGGATGCCGCAGTCGCCATGCCAGTATTCCGCCAGCAAAAGACCACGTCCACAGCCATAGCGCTTCTGTCCCTTCATTCCAAAACCAAAACAGCTTTTGCTCATCTAGCGCCGCGCTGAGGATCTGACTGATCATCTGGGCGTGAACAATTACCCCCGGCATGAGCGGCTGACCCTGTTGACTAGCACTGTAGGGAGTCAAGAAAGAATCTTTCGCGCTGGGTGCCGTTGTGCCAATCAAGACGATTTTGTCTTTTACCCAGTCGGGGTTGATTTGTCCCTGCAAAACTTGGGTGAGTGTTACCTGCTGTGCTACCCGCTCTGGCGAATGGTAGTTGAGCAAAACTTGGTAGCCTTGGTCATCAATGTTTTGATAGCCTCCAGAACGGGCTTGCAAGGCGGCAAACCTAGCGTTGCCTAAGCATAGGCCGTTAGAGCGAACGTTGAGCGCCATATCGCGATCGCTTAGATAACTCAGACTTACCCGGAGAGAGAATGAGTAGAAGCGTTCATTTCCCAAGGCAGCAAACATTAGATTGCGACGAAGTACCCCATCAGGATCGATGACAAAGTCGGTGAAGCCAATGCGCTCGGTTGGAACTGTGGGAGGTGGCGGTACTCCACCCTTTTCGTCGCCCAGCGCATTAATAGCAATGACGTTAGGGGCTTGGAGTTGCTCAAGCAGTGCTGCCTGACCCTCTCCTTGGGGAAGGTCACGATGTAGGTCAAGTCCGATGACTTTGGGGTCATATTGTTGCAGTTTTTGTATGAGTTGCGCCACAACCCGATCGGAAAGGGGCCACTCTTTGATGGACTGGATGTCTGATTCTGCGATCGCAACCACTAAAATGCGAGGGTCGGGCGGGGCATCTTTTTGTAGCCGCACCATTTGATCGAAGGCTGCAAGTTCTAAGGGTTGCAGACTAGCGCTTAGTTTGACTCCCAGCAGTAAGCCCGTTATCAATAAACTAATCGGGAGCGGAGCTTCTTTGCAACTCAAGATGCCTTGCAAAACCCATGAGGGGAGACGCTTTCGGCGGTTTGCAAAGCGACCATCGCGGTCTTTTTTTTGTCCTAACAGCAGCAAGCGGATTTTCTGAGGAAGTTTAACAATCACAGCACCTGGTAGCTGACTGATAAGGAGGATCTACGTAGCAATTTTAGATAAATTGCTACAAACTAACACTTTTTAACAGTATTAGCCCAAAATCTGTAGAGAAGATTGACAGCTTTTCGTAGAGCATAAGTCCCATTGCTTTTGTTTCAATGGTAAATTCACAGCCTCAGGATAGATAGGCTAGACCTATGGTTACTGGCTCACGAATCGCCTGTTTAGGCACTGTAGATGCTCCAAAAGCAATTCGGGCGTTACGGTTTAACTACCCTATTGATTGGATGATGAGGATGCACACCTAGTCCGGCTGAAATTTCCGCTTCACTACCAAGGTCTGTCTGAACCCTTGAGCAAGTGTTACAGGAAATAGTAGTGGCAATCAACTTTAAGGAAGCGATCGCTTCCCTACAACTTAACCTACAACAAGCAGTTTAAGACAGCTCTCTTTCTTGCCTGGATAATAGGAAGACAGGATTTAACAAGTATTTAACCGGGATTGCTCAAGCACAGGCAGGATTCTTCCGTGAGAGGGACTGTTGGTTAATGGAGAGCGCCATCCTACGAGGTGCAGGGGATGGTGCGATCGCTTCCGGCAAAAATTGTCGTCTCTAAAAGCTCTAGTCCATTAATTTATCTATTCTGCATCCGTCTTTAGGATTATATTTTAAAAAACCCCAAAAGCTTTATCCTTTCAACAAAAAGCACTTGTTAATTCCTCAGTAAATGCCTACAAAGTACTACTATCTTGACTTTTTCATTAAGTAAAAACTCAATAATTCTACGGAGGACGAAAAATAAGTAGTTACATGTATTTTCCTTTTCTGGCTTGTGGTTTACGATGATGACTGCTACTAACTGTTCAATCAAATATGTCGCTATAGCTACAAGATTTGCTGAGTAACAGGAACTAAATTGAGTTGAAGAAAATAAGTAACTAAGATTACTCAATTTAGCTCCAATTTAATTGAACGGGTCTACTATTTCTCAGGGTGCCAGTCGATGAAATTCCGTAAAGCTCTTTCTGCCATGGGTTTGGCTTTGCTGCTCAATGCAGTTTCTACCAGCCTTCCCAGCTTAGTTTCAGCAGGGGAATCCCAAAATGAGGCTCCCAAGCAAGGAATACCAGGACGGCGTGTTAGTGGAGGAACTAGGATGGTGAGTCCTGAGCTGGGGAAAAAGTATGAAGGGTGAAGGGTGAAGGATGAAGGATGAAGGGTAAGAAGTTCTCCCCTGCACCCCCGCTCCCCTGCTCCCCTGCACCCCCGCTCCCCCGCTCCCCGGCTCTAGGCGATCGCGTTTTCATCGGAAGACAAAAGCCATTGCTGAAGTCTGGCGATGAACGACAGTGTTTGTTGGTACGCCGCCGTATTGCCCTGTTGCTCAAAGTGTCCGGATGCTGTCTTGAAATCTGATAGTGCTGCCTGCTGAAGTCCTAGTTGGTGGTGGATAATGCCCCGATTAACATAGGCTTCAGCATGGTTTGGTTCAAGTTGCAATGCTAAAGTGAAATCTCGGATTGCGCCCTGTAAATTGCCGCTGTGGTGACAGGCACAGGCACGGTTGTAGAAAGCACGATGGTTGTTATGGTCTAGCCGAATGGCTCGCTCGAAGTCAGCGATCGCTCCTGGTATATTTTCCAACATCAGTCGAGCCAAACCTCGGTCATTGTAAACCTCTAGCAGGAGCGAGGTATCAGACGGGTGATGCTGACGTAATGCCTGGTTATAGTCAGCGATCGCTCCTGGATAGTCTTTCAGTTCAAAACGCGCCAATCCTTGATTGTAATAAGCACGAAAATCAGTACGATGTCGGGCGATCGCCTCAGTATAATCCGCGATCGCAGCTTGGTAATTTCCCAGACGGTAGTAGGCGAGTCCTTGATTGAGGTAGGCTTCTGTGTTGTCAGGATTTAGTCGCAAGGCTTGGGTACAATCTGTCGCAGCGGCTGTGTAATCACCCCACTGAACACGCGCCAAACACCGATTGCTATAGGCTGCCGCCAAATTAGGGTCGCGTTCAATCGCTTTAGTAAAATCCTCTATAGCTCCTAAATAATCATTACCTTGCAGCTTTTCTACGCCAGAATTAAAAATTTCTGAGGCGATCGCCATGGGAGTAGCTACGGTTATAGCTTGAGCAGGTGCTGTCAGTGGTAAGACAACAAGCACCAATGCTATACCCAAGCCAAACAAGATGCGGTACAAGTGGCTCATAAATCTATTAATAGTAGGGTTGAGCGATAGATTCGCTTCAGGGAGCAAAAAAGTGTAGAAGTTCATTCCTGCTCCACCCATCAAAGGCGGCAAAATTGCTCCACTCTTGTCGAGAGAACTTAGTGCCAGCCTTTCTCTGCTTGCTCTAAAACATAAGCGGCAACATCTTCAATTTGCTGCTCGTTTAGACGGCGGCGGAAGGCAGGCATAGAATTTTTACCATTCTTTACCTGATTTGTAATTGCCTCCAGTGAGTTCATCCCGTACTTTTCCAGGGCGGCTTTCTTCAAAGTTTTGCTGGCTACGACGATGTTGCGACCACCAAGATGGCAGGCGGCACAGTTAGCCCCGAAAATACTACCTCCCTTGACTGTGTTAGCCGCGAAAGCGGGTTGAGAGAGGACAACGGTGAACAAGGCGATCGCGACCCAGACAATCGATACAATTTTTTTCAACTGAGTTCTCCTGAAAATAGCTACCCAGAGTTAGGGTAGCGCCCCATATTATCGAGGGAAAAAGTTCTCCGCGTCAAAATAAATTGTCAGACGTTGTCAAGGGCGATCGCCTACGTAGCTGGCTAATTGAGCCAAAAAGGGAGAAGCCGAACCATCAAGGGCCAAATTGCCCCTCCCCAGCCAAGATTTGATTTAACTCCAGCCTTTCTCTGCTTGTTCTAAAACATAGGCAGCGACATCTTCAATTTGATTGGCGCTGAGACGTCCCTTAAAAGCTGGCATGGTATTTTTGCCGTTCGTTACCTGTTGGACAATTGCTTCCATGGAGTCCATGCCATACTTCTCTAGGGCATCCTTCTGGAGAGTTTTGCTTGCCATGACGACATTGCGTCCCCCGGTATGACAGGCAGCACAGTTAGCACCAAAAATTTTTGCTCCACCAGCGGGATCAGCCGCGAGGGCAGGGTGTGTTGTCAAGCTGAAGAAGGCGATCGCTAAACTTAGTACCGACAGTAGCGTTTTTAAAAGCATTTTCCTCTCACAACCAGTAAGCATTAAGATCGTTATTCATTGTGAAGTGAGCTACAGTCGGCGTCAAAAGACAAGCTGTCGTACTTCGCTCAAGATCATTTCTCTAACTCACTAACCCGGACAAATGGCACCTCTTCCTCCTCACCGTCCTCAAAAACTTTCTCTTGGCCCTTTGGAGACCGAGGTTTTGCACATTGTCTGGGAACTTGGTTCGGCAACAGTCAAGGATGTGCACGAACGAATTTTGAGCGATCCAGAGCGGGAGTTGGCTTATACCTCCGTCACTACGGTGCTGCGCCGTCTTACGAAAAAAGGCTGGTTAATGTGCGAAAAAACAGAGCGTGCTTTTTGCTGGCAACCTTTAGTTTCACGCCAGGAAGCACAGCTTCTAAACGCCCACGCTCGACTCAATCAATTTCTGGCTGTCAGCAATCCTGATATTGTCGCCGCTTTTGCCGATAGCCTGGATGCTGCCAGTGTCGAGCAAATTGAAGCGATCGCGCAACGCCTGCAAGCCCTGCGTCGAGCAACAGAGGAGGACTCGTAATGCATCTAGTGATGATTCTGCTGGCTGTGGCGCTATCTTACGGGCTGAGATGGAGCTGGATAGAACCCAGTGGAACTTGGGCAGAACGCTGGCAGCGATCGCTGTTGTTATTTGCCTTACCTCCCCTGATGCTGCTGATGACGGCGCTGGCGGTGCTGTGTATGGGGCCTCAAGGACGAATGCTGGGGCTACATACGGATTGGTTTAGCTATTGGCTGGTGCTGGGAGGTGTCGGAGTAGCTCTTGGTTTTTGCTTGAAGTTAGCAGTGGAAGGTTGGCGATCGCTACAACAAATTCGCACCTATCCTCAAATCAATCTACAGGCGACCTCCGCACGTCTGTTGGACAAGCCAATTTTATTCAGCGCTCAAGTCGGTTTCTGGCAGCCAGAACTAGTTGTCAGCCAGGGATTATTACAAACTTTGAACCCAAACCATCTCAACGCAGTCTTAACCCATGAGCAAGGTCATGCCTACTACCGGGATACTTTTTGGTTTTTCTGGCTGGGTTGGCTACGTCGCCTGAGCTTCTGGTTACCCAATACAGAAGCCCTGTGGCAGGAACTCCTTGTTTTACGGGAACTCCGGGCAGATCGTTGGGCAGCAGAACGAGTCGATCCGCTGCTACTGGCAGAATCCTTGTTGATTGTCGTCAGTACCTCGATTGCCGCACCGGAAAGCATCTGTGCTGCCTTTAGTCAGCCAGCGCCGCGTAATCGCTTGCAGGAGCGGATCGATGCCCTTTTAGAGGCACCACCGTCAATTCAGTCCAATTCCTGGATTTGGAGTTGGGGAATTTTATCCCTGTTACCGCTAATGGCAATTCCGCTTCATAATTAGTTACAAAAGCGCTGATTATTTTTAGAGAATAGCTTGACCAAATAGCTTGACAAATTAGAGATTTTATGAGTTTACAGACTTAGCACTTCTCTGTCGGATTAAGCACATTGGTAAAAAATTGAACGCCAAAACGCTCCCTTGTGACAGGAACATCTATTTTGCGAACACGCCCTAATAAAGCCTCAGCAAAACAGCACCTGGCTGTTCAACACCGTTACTCCTTGAGTTTGTCTCCCTGGCGATCGCCGTTGAGTTTGGGCATCCAGTTTTTAGTAGCAGGCTCCCTCCTCGCCTTATCTGGCTGTGGGTTGCTCAGTGAAACTGAAGCTGGCGCTCAACCGCGTACCCCTGGTGCAGAAAGAGGAGGAGGCACAACCCCTGTAGAAGTTGCCGTTGCCCGCCCTGGCACCCTAGGCGAACCCCTGAACTATGTCGGCACCACCCAACCCATTCGGGAAGTAGCGGTGCGATCCCAAATAGAAGGGCGGTTACTCGCTCTGCAAGTGGGAGTGGGCGATCGCGTTAGTCAGGGGCAAATCATCGCTCGGTTAGACGATTCCTTACTGCTGACTACTGTTAATCAAGCAGAGTCAGAACTTGCCACCCTGACGTCAGAAGTTGCCCGCGCTCAGACGCAGGTAAACAATGCGAAAGCGCAAGCGGCAAGGGCACAGGCAGAACTACAACAGGCACAAGTGGATGCTGAACGATTGCGATCGCTTGCTGCCTCCGGAGCAATATCCCGACAACAAGCCGAACTCGCTCAAACCGCCGCCGTGACTGCCCAACAAAACCTAAATGCGGCAAATTCCCAAATCGCCACCGAACAGCAAGCCGTCGCCGCCGCTCAAGGTCGAGTCGCTGCCCAACGCGCCACTCTTGCTCAGGCAAAAGAACGCCAGTCTTACGCCCTCCTGGCTTCCCCCCTTAACGGCGTCGTGCTACAGAAAACGAGCGAACCGGGCAATCTCATCCAGCCGGGCGGGGAAATTATCAAAATCGGTGACTTTAGCCGCGTCAAAGTAGTCGTTCCCGTTTCGGAGTTAGGGGTTGGCGAGCTTCAAGTCGGGCAGTCTGTGCAGGTCAGCTTAGATGCTTTGAAAGATGAAGAATTTTCCGGACAAGTGACTCGCATCTCCCCCGTTGCGGACAATACCACCCGTCAGTTACCCGTAGAAGTCACCATTGCTAACCCTAATGCTCGTATTGGTAGTGGCTTATTAGCACGGGTGAGCTTTGGAGGGAGCAAGACAGCGCGGGTTGTGGTGCCGCAGTCGGCATTGCAAGAAGGCAGGGGGCAAGGGAGCCGGGAAGCTGAGACAGAGGCTTCTCAACAACAGACTCCCTCCTCGTCAACTGTGTTTGTGGTTACAGGGAACGGACAAGAGGCAAAAGTTGAGGCTCGTTCGGTGCAAGTTGGCACTCGTACCAATAACAAGGTGGAAATCCTGGAGGGATTGCAACCCGGGGAGCGTTTTGTTGCCCAGAGTGGCAAACCGCTTAAAGATGGCGAATCTGTGCGCTTGAGCGTTCTGTCAGAAGAATCATGAGAAATAAGGGTAGGGAATAACTGCTAACCCCGGTAAATCCGCCCTTTGTTAGGACTCGGTGGCAACCCAATAATTGAACAAACATGAGCAACGGACAACGGACACCCGCAGGATTTAGCCTCAGCGCCACGGCAATTTACCGTCACATTGGCACGCTGATGCTAACGCTGGCAACCCTGGTACTTGGGGTATTTTTCCTGACGCAGATTCAGGTCGATTTGTTGCCATCCATTACTTATCCTCGGATTGGGGTGCGGGCAGATGTGCCCGGAGTCTCGCCGGAGGTAGCGGTGGAAGAAGTCACCAAACCCTTAGAAGCCGCCTTAAGCACGACAGAAGGCGTGGTGCAGGTGTATTCCCAAACCCGTGAGGGACGAGTGAGTGTAGATTTGTTCTTCCAACCGGGGGGCAATATTGACCAAGCACTAAATGATGCGACAGCCGCCTTGAACCAGGCGCGGGGTCGCCTCCCAGATACAGTGGAGCAACCGACGCTGTTTAAAGCTGACCCTTCACAGTCACCCATTTACGAATTGGCATTGCGATCGCCTTCTTTAGAAGAAGTCGATTTGCGAGTGTTTGCCGAGGAAGAACTCGTCCGCGAACTAGGAGTCGTTTCTGGCGTGGCATCAGTAGATGTTTCTGGTGGCGTCAGCGAAGAAGTGCGAGTGCAAATTGACTCAAATCGCCTCCAATCATTAGGTATTGGCTTAACAGAGGTATTGAATGCCCTCAGAGAACGCAATCAGGATGTAGCGGGAGGACGCTTGGAAGGTGATGAGGCAGAACCCTTAACCCGTACCGTGGGACGCTTCCAAAGTTCTGAAGAAATTCGCAATATCTCTTTTGAGGTGAGTAATGCTAGCTCCGAGGAGTCGGCTCTCAATCAAAGATCCTTAGTCTACTTGCGTGACTTTGCCGAAGTCATCGACGGTTCAGAAGAACAACGGGTTTACGTTTTCCTCAATGGCGAACAAGCCATTAAACTGAGTATTCAAAAACAGGCGGATGCTAACACAATTGCCGTCGTAGATGGGGTGAAAAAACGGATTGCCGAACTGCGACAGTCCGGTTTAATTCCGGAAGATTTAGAGCTGGTTGCCACGCAAGACGAATCCGTTTTTATTCGCAACTCGATCTCTAATGTGACAACGTCTGGCTTAATCGGTGCGGCTTTAGCCGCGATCGCTGTGCTGTTATTTCTGGGTTCTCTCAGGCAAACGGTAATTATCGTTTTCGCAATTCCCCTAGCCACGCTGACAGCAATTATCTTGATGAAGTTGTTTGGATTATCCCTGAACGTTTTTAGCCTGGGCGGTTTAGCGCTGGGTGTGGGGATCGTCGTAGATAACGGGATTGTCATGTTAGAGAATATCTCCACAGGAATGGGGATGACTCCCGACGGAGGAAAAGAGCCACGCCGCAGTTCCGAGTTCTTTATCCAGCAAGCCGCATCTAGCAGCCGCGAAGTGGAATCAGCCCTGGTGGCTTCCACGAGTACAAACTTAGTCGCCGTGCTGCCATTTTTGCTGATTGGTGGCTTCATCTCACTGCTATTTAATGAATTAATTTTGACGATTAGCTTTTCTGTTGCTGCTTCTTTGGTGGTAGCGCTAACTGTCGTGCCGATGATGACTTCCCGCTTGTTGGGGATACGTCGTTCTAGTGGGGTAAAAAATTCTTGGCTATTACAGCAGTTTAATCGCCGTTTTGAGGCAGCAACCCATGGTTACAGGCGCTTTTTGCAGATGGTGCTGCGTTATCGAATTGTCGTCATTGCGATCGCCTTTTTAGTCTTAGGCGGCGGTAGTTTTTTCCTCGTCAATCAAATTCCCCAAGAAATCCTGCCCCGCATCGATACTGGACAAGCGAGACTGTTTGCCTCCCTTCCTCCCGGTACCAGCCTAGAAAACAATCGCAAAGTGATGACAATGGTGGATGACATCCTCCTGTCTCAACCAGAAACCGACTACGTCTTTACCACGTCCGGCGGCTTTCTTTTTGGCAGCAACACCATCGCAAATCCTTTGCGGGGTTCCAGCACGATTTCCCTGAAACCGGGTAGCGATGTTGAGGCGTTTGTTGCCCGCGTCACGCCGCAGTTTGACAAGCTGAACTTAGTCGGCTCTCGCCTCCGTCTCAGTCCGGGTGAAGTACGGGGGATTATTTTAACTAACTCACCCATACGGGGTGCAGAAGTTGATGTTATTCTGCAAGGACCAGATACGGAACAACTTAACCAGGCAGGGCAGCAAGTGCTGCAAGCCTTAGACGAGCAAGTCACCCTGGCGCAGTTTCGTCCGGATGCTGACGACCAACAGCCGGAAGTGCAGATTCGCCCCGACTGGGAGCGGGTGGCGCAGTTTGGTCTCACGACACAGGACATAGGCAATACCATCCAGACGGCAATTGAGGGGTCGGTTCCCACACAACTGCAACGGGAAGAGCGTTTGGTAGATGTGCGCGTGCAACTGGAGCGAGGAGCCTTGCAACGGGCGGCTCAGTTAATGCAATTACCCTTATTTGGCAATCAAGTCCGTCTGGGAGATGTGGCAACCATTGAGGAAGGGGCTGCACCGGGTGAGATTCAGCGGATTAATCAGCGCCAAGTGTTTATCATTGCCGGAAATCTGACAGAAGGAGCCGTTTTGAGCGATGCGATCGCTCAAACCGAATCAGTGATTTCCCAACTCGACTTACCGGAAGGTGTCAGCGTCATCCCGAGTTCCGCTAGCGAAACCAATCAGCAACTGCAAGACTCGCTAAAAACTCTCGGCGGGCTTGCCGCTTTCCTCGTGTTTGTCGTGATGGCGGTGCAGTACAACTCGCTCATCGATCCCTTGGTGATTATGCTCACCGTTCCCCTCGCCCTAGCTGGCGGAATAATGGGACTATTTATCACCCAAACCGCCATCGGCGCAACTGTGCTAGTCGGTGCCGTTCTCCTCGTGGGGATTGTCGTCAACAACGCCATCATCCTGGTGGAGTTGGCAAACCAAATCCACGCTTCAGAAGGTATCGACCGCAAAAGTGCCATTCTCAAAGCCGCCCCCCAACGCCTGCGACCGATTTTGATGACTACCATCACCACAGTTTTAGGATTATTCCCCCTAGCACTGGGAATTGGCGAAGGTTCAGAGTTTCTGCAACCCTTGGGCGTGGTTGTCTTTTCCGGTTTATCCCTAGCCACTCTATTGACACTATTCATCATTCCCTGCTTCTACACCCTTCTCCACGACTGGTTTAGTGGCAAACCACCCCGCAAACCTACAAGAAAAGTTGTACAGATCGATACGCTGGATATTGTGTCTAGCAAGACCTGAGCAAGAGAAGGAACGCGATCGCCTCCTCAAGCTCCCCCCATCAAGATAGAAGGAACAGATCGCCCCACTTTTGCTTCTATGAATGTACTCTTCATCTGTTGCGGTTTTTCACGTCTGTAGCTCAATACCAGTCCACGCCTGCAACCGATTGTTAAAATCCAGTAAGTTTCCCAGAACGCTTTATGGTTAACACCGTCTTCAACCCCCATCAGCGGCTAGCTCACTTCTCCGTACCTAGCCAGTTCATTGCCAAAGGTCTTTTACTAGCAATGCTGGGGACGCTGGGAGCCTCACTTGGCGTTGCACAATTGGCTCCCCCTGCGGCGGCTCAAGAACAATCGGCTGCCGAGAACGCGGTGCAGAGGCAACTTTTAGGGCAGTGGCAAGCCAAAGACCCGACATCGGAGGAAGTCTTTACCTTTATCTTTGCCCCTGACAATAAACTGTTTGTAGTGTTACCTGCGCCTGAGGGGACTTCAGTGGCGCTTCAGGTAGAGTACGCCATCGATACCACCACCCAACCGATGCAACTAGATATCCAGCTCAGCCCTGAGCAAGTGGCGGCGACAATTTTTGAATTTACGGCTGATGGTAAGTTGCGTTTGCCTTTAGAGGGATTGGAACCGGGACAGCCTAGACAAACGGCGTTTAAACCCAACACGACACAATTTACAAAAACCTCTGAGGCAACAACCGTACCAGAAGACATCGAAGTGATCGAACTAGAAGCGGAAATTGCGAAAACGCGATCGCCCGAAGGTGAAGCCAAAAACTATATGTATGCTCTGACGATGGTGCAGCAGGCGCACTATGTGGAACAGGGAAATTTTGCCAATGCCATTGAAGATGTGAGCATTGGGCTGAGGACAGAAACGGAGTCCTATCTCTACCAGATTGTGCCTCAACGAGACAACAAGAAAAGTGTGATGGTAACGGCAACGGCTAAGGATGCCACACTACCTAGCTACACTGGGGCTGTATTTGTCACTCAAGTAAACGGGAAAGAAACAACCGTTGCCCAGGTTTGCCAAACCGAGCAGCCCTCAACTTCGCCGCCTGTAATGCCTCAGGCTCCTACCAGGGGTTCTGTAGAGGTTCAGTGTCCTGTGGGTTCCAAAGCATTACAGCTACAGTGAGGTTAACAAGCGGGCTGAAACGGAAGTGAAAGTAGCGATCGCTGACAGCCAATCATAACAAAATGTCCAGATTAACCCATCGTTAAGGGAAGAGATTGCTACAATCTCAATTAATTTTCGTTCTTGATTGCCATGACTGATCATGTTCTTGACGTTCGCAACCTGCAAGTAGAATTCCTCACTGACGCAAGACGGGTTTTGGCAGTCAACGGCATTAACTTTACGTTGAAGCGCGGTCAAACCCTGGGAATCGTTGGCGAATCGGGTTCAGGAAAATCCGTCACTTCCTTGGCAGTTATGGGGTTAGTTCCTACCCCCGGTAGAGTAACTGACGGCGAAGTTATCTTTCACGATCTTGCCCAAGATGGCAGCCCCCTAGAACCCGTGGATCTCGTAAGGCTCACTCCGGAGCAAAAGCGCCTTTACCGGGGCGGTCAAATCTCGATGATTTTCCAGGAACCAATGAGTTCCCTTAACCCGGTCTATACCTGTGGGTTTCAGCTTACCGAAGCGATTCGCCAACACCAGAACGTTTCCCAAGCAGAAGCACGGCGACAAGCGATCGCCCGTCTTCAGGAAGTTAAACTCTTACCTAGCGATGAAGAGCTGCGCCAACGCTACCTAGAAAACCTCCAACAGCTAGATCTCGGTCAATCTTTACCGGGAGAAAAGGAAGTTAATCATCACATTAATCAGCAAAAACTGGCAATCCTGGAACGCTATCCCCACGAACTTTCCGGCGGTCAGTTGCAACGGGTAATGATTGCCATGGCGATCTCCTGTAACCCGGATGTGTTGATTGCGGATGAACCTACAACCGCCTTGGATGTTACGGTGCAAGCCACTATTCTCGATTTGTTGCGGGAGCTGCGCGACATCCGGGGGATGTCGATGATTTTCATTACCCACGATTTGGGTGTGATTGCAGAAATTGCCGACACTGTGGCAGTGATGTATAACGGCAAAATTGTCGAAAGCGGTGATGTTTGGCAGATTTTTTCCGATCCTCAGCATCCCTACACGAAAGGGTTACTCGCTTGTCGCCCGCGCCTCGACCAGACTCTGCCATACCTACCGACTGTGTCAGATTTCATGGAAGTTGTGACGGCAGAAAATGGGGAACAAGCTATTAAAGAAAAATCCCCTGACGTATTACCCAAAGTTACAGATGAGGGCTTAGAAATAAGGGAAAAGGTAACTGATAAACCCTCTAATGTTGTAAAAACTTCTTCCCCTTTGATCGCCGTCCGCAACCTGCAAGTCGGCTTTCCTGTCCAGGGCGTTTTTGGCGCAACTCAACGTTACATCATGGCGGTTGATGGGGTTTCCTTTGAGGTTTATTCTGGGGAAACTTTGGGATTAGTCGGGGAGTCGGGCTGCGGGAAATCTACCCTGGCGCGGACTTTGCTGCGGCTAATTCAGCCCATCAGTGGCGAGATTCAGTTTGAAAATCAAGATGTGACTCGTCTCAAGGGGAATCGCCTGCGACAGTTGCGACGGGAGATGCAAATTGTCTTCCAAAATCCCTATAGCTCCCTCGATCCTCGGATGAAGATTGGAGAGGCGATCGCCGAACCGATGTTAATTCATCGTGTGGGAGGTAATCAAAAAGTCAGACGCGATCGCGTTGCTTATTTACTAGAGCGTGTTGGTTTAAACCCCAACTGGATAAATCGCTATCCTCACGAGTTTTCCGGCGGTCAACGTCAACGGGTATGCATTGCCAGGGCTTTAGCCTTGAACCCGAAGTTTATCATCTGCGATGAATCTGTTTCTGCATTAGATGTATCTGTGCAGGCGCAGGTACTCAATTTGCTCAAAGAAGTACAAGCCGAATTTAATTTGACTTACATCTTTATTTCCCACGATTTGAGCGTGGTGAAATTTATGAGCGATCGCATTATGGTGATGAACAAAGGACGGATTGAAGAAATTGGTCTGGCGGAAAATATCTACCGCGAACCGGAAAAGGAATACACCCGTCAACTGATCGCCTCGATTCCCACAGGGAGTTTGGAACGCATCCAAGAGCAACAAGCGGGACGGGGTATTGCGCCATTATCTGCAGTCAGAGATCCCTGGGCTGTGAATTAAGGTTGCGACAGGTTAGCTAAGGTGGGAGCAGATGTGGCTATGATTGTGATTTTTTTAGAACTAACTTCTGCTCTAAATCTTGCCTTCAAACCGCTGGTGCCAGATGATGTTAGCCAAGACGACAACAGCTAGAGTGATGCCTCCTCCAACCCAAGCCAGCAGGGGATTGTAACCACCACGGCTGAGGTTCTCCATCCAGAGATGGGTGAGATCGGAGGACACTAACCGATCGGCGAGGAAGGGAGAGAGATAGATCAAAGCTGCACCAATAAGCAGCCAGCCCACCATAGAGGCGAGCAGAAAGATGGTTTTGGCGGTAGATTGGCTACCCATGAGCGATCGCGGTAAAGAACTAAGGTTGAGATTAGCATGGGCGATGCGTTACGGCAGAATAAAGGCAATCTGTGGCAGGGGGCGATCGCCAATTTCATAGGCTACGATTGCACGAGTAAGCTTTGATTGAACTATGAAGAAGCCGGAACATCCCCTCACGGGAGAAGCACTAATTAAGGAAGTCTGTCGGCGGATTCGGGTTGCCCGTAGTTACTGGGATGCTCATAATAATGCGGCTTGTCGGGGAGAACGCGATCGCGCTTTAGCCCTTTACAATACTCTGACGAAAGAACAAAAAGACAAGATTCCGCAGCAGTTGCGGGTGTGGCTTCGCTACCGCAGTGAAAAATACTTTGGAGAACACCGAACGCCGCCCAAGTCGAAACGAAAGTCGAAGTAGTAATTTTCTTTTACGGGGTTTGGATAGGGCGATCGCACCCTTAATCAGGTCTTGCCGTCGTTCCAAGCCTCTTTTCGATTGACATAGTGAAAGCTTATAAAGTTAAGTCAATGTATAATAAATTTTGAGTAATCAAAGGCTGAAATAGCTTGCACAGAGCCTACCAACATAGCACCTGATGCCTGCATACACACTTCCTCAATGTCCAGAACTATTATTGAGAGTAGCAGGCTCGGATTCCGATAATGCACGATATAAGGCTTTGAAGAATGTTGTTGAACTTGTTAACGCAGGCTATCTAAAAATTCAACTGCCTGAAGGCTTTAGTACATGGCAACTCATTGAAATTAAAGAGCAAGATTTAATGGCTGAAGATGAAAATAAAATCATTGAAGCTGTAAAAGTTCTTAATAAGCTTTCTGTTTCAAGGCAGAGAATGCAGGAACTCAATGAACAAGCTTTGCAAGCTCGAAGACATATAGATGTTCTCTTCACCGAGAAAATTTTAGCGAAAGAAGATTTTAAGAATATTGAGGAAGGTCTTAAGATTATCAGGGATTTTGCTCAAGTTAGTTTGCGATATAAGGAAGCATCAACTAAAGCAGAAGAAGCTCGTTCTATACTTGACGAAGCATTGAATATATATGAAGAGTAATTTTTCAAAAAAAGAGTAGAATGAAGCTAAAATATTTTTCTCAATCTTATAACATTCCAACAGCAGAGGATGAGGACTGGTTCGATCCCCAAATGTCTTCGGATACACTTTTATTTATAGATCCTTTCCTTGTTTTTGAAAGTGATATTCCTTTATTCAGCAATGCCAAAGAAAAGTTTTTTACTTTCTTTAACTCAGCTTTTGAATTAGCTCATGAGGCTGTGAACTCACGTACAGCCTATAACAAATTAAAAGCAGTACTTAAGTTTCCAGAGGTGAAAGAATTATGCTTAGGGTTCTCTGAGCGAGGAACTGCTGGATCGGGTTCTGGAGGTGGTTACTCTAAAGGTTTTGCTGATGCATTATTGAAACTGGCTTCTGCTGGTTATACAGGGCTAGATCACTTTGAAGAAATAGAAATTTTTACATTAGGTATTGGTAAGGATAGAATTAGCGATGCTACAGCAAATATTATTAAGCCTGAATTAATTGAATATACTCAACAAGTATGTAATATATTCAAGATTCCTACGATATCTCATGTAATTGAAAATGCTGGATTTGACTATGAATACAAGCGTTGGGACAAAGGTCGAGTTTATACCCTACCAGGAAATCCTTTTTTCAATAGAGGAGAAAGGGCTGTAATCCTTGTACCCAAAGCTTTTCTTTGTGCAACTCATGCAATTGGAGCTGATGGCTTCAAGAATTATGTCCAAGACAACAAGAATGAAGAACTAAGAGCAGATTTAAACTACGAAATTGAAAAAGAATTTAAAAAAATTAATAAGTCACATATTGTTGATTTAGCAGAAAGACATCCGAAGTGGGTTCGCGAGTATGTAGATTATGTTGAGAATGATGCAGATATAAAACCGTACGATCTTGAAGTTGACCGTGAGAACTTATATAGAAATGAAAAAAGAGCTTATTCTTTTATTATTTCTCATCCAATTGAAGTATCTGTTTCAAACAATGAAGAATTCGTTCAGTGGATCGAACTTTTAATTGATAGATTTAGATTGTTTATTGAAGAGCAAGATGGAAATAAGCTTCTATGGAATATAGTCAAAAAACCATGTAGCCAGATAGTTGACTGTCAACCTTGTAAGGAGTCTACTGCTCGAAGCGTTTTAGTTGAGATAATTTTAGGTTATTGCTCTATCAACAAAGTCAATATATCTAAAGAATCAGATTTAGGCAAAAAAATTGTTGAATTTAGCTTTTCGTCAGGATACAAAAACCAAGCTTTGATTGAGTTAAAGCTTGCTAAAAATAGCAAAAACATTACTCAGGATGATTTGGGCAAGCTTCCAGCACATATAGAATCATATAAAACCAATTATCGTTATTTTCTAGTTATTCCGTATACAAGAAAAGAACTTGAGTGCATAAACAAAGCTCTTACTAAAATTGAAGCTATAAGCTTTGGAGAACTCGCGTTTAAATTTTTTGTTGTTGATGCGACTTTAGATCAACCAAATATTTCTTTTGCACCCTCAGAATCTAAGCAAATGTCAAATGATCGTCTTCGTGCAGTTGAAAAGAATCTAGAACTTCTTCGCAAGCAGATAGAAGGTAGGGAAGAGGCTAAAAGTATAGCTCCCTTCGAGGAAAAAACTCGTATCGAATTAGGAATTCAGAAGCTACGTGAGGAGATGCGTCCTTTTGAGGAAGAATACTGGCGGCTTCTAGCGGTACGCTCAACCCAGGTGGAAATTGCTGAACCAGAAGCAGAACTCGTAGTTGCAGAACTCGTAGAGCAAGTGGGGCAACTGCAAAATAGCAGCCAGTATCCTAATGGAGTACTTCAGCTTTTGCAGAAGATTTACATTGAAGTGAGTAAACCGGGTACACCTGCTGCCGCAAAGCTAAAGGGCGCAGTGTCAATGTTTCCACCATTTGTGAGCTTAGGCTACGAAGCAGAAATTGACATTGAAAGCTTTTTTCGTACCCATATGCCGACCTTTACTCAGTGGTACAAGAATTTAGCGAAAAAGTGATAAGTTAGGCAATGCTCTGCATCACAGCCTTATCCCCAAAAAGAAGTGAGGCAAACGCCCTAAAAATTCCTGTTGCCATTCCAGAGTTCGAGTTGGGTTGTTGCTTGGCAGCGCACTATCGAACATACAGCCATCTCTTCAAGGGAGATAGAATGCAAGCGATCGCGCACCGACACCGAGCGACCATTCAAATACATCACACAAACATTCGTGTCGAGCAGGTAACGCATTCTCTAGTCAAACGCTCCAGCAAGGTCATCATCAAGGCTCTCTGAAATTCCTGAATCATCAAGGACAATAGGATCATCAGCACAGATGCCATAGAACCGTTCTAGCGATCGCCCCGTTACTTTTGGTGATGAAACAGGCTGATAAATGACCATCACTTCCACCTCTCGTTCTGTTAGTCCAACAGGAATATCGAGATGGAGAATGCCATCTTGCCCAACACGCTGCCGTACCTTAATACTTTCCATCGTCGCTACCTCTGTACTTACAAACTGATTTCCTCACCCAATTCTTGCAAAATTCCCTGCAATTCGGTGATGGCTGCTTCCAATTTACCGATCGCCTCCTGTGCAAGGATGGCGGGTTCAGCAACCATAATCCTATTAAAAATTGCACTTTTGACGCAATTTTGTGCAAAATCAAAAATCACTTTAATCTAATCATGAAAAACTTATTAATCAACTCTTCTCTTAACATTTATCACTATTCAGAAAAACTACTGGTTATATTAATTGCATCGCTGCTCCGGAATGGGGACACTTTCCGGGGAAGCATAACTGTGCACTCTGGTTTTTCTCTTAGTCACTAAAAATTATGAACAACAGATTTTCCAAAGCCCTAGGTTTCGGTCTCTTTTCCCTCCTGCTCTTGATAACCAGTTGTTCTGAGGCTACCAATACTGAACAGCCAGCCTCTACCACGGTTGAATCTGAGCAAGCTGTTATTCAACAAGAGCCATCTGCATCGAGCCAGAGCCTTGCCCCCGGAGACTATTGCTTTAAAATTGCTGAAGAGACTATCACTGGCTCCACTCGATTAAGCATTGCCTCAGACAATCGCGTCACTGGAACCGGTGAAGCAGTGATTCGCAATGAGAAGGAAGGCTACTTCACTTCTTATCAGCAAGTGCTTAAAGGTACATTATCTGGCGAGCAATTGAAGCTAGATGTGACCACGGATATCGAAAACGATACTCAAAGCTCCCAGGAAACCTGGAAGTTAACTGAAAATACCTTAGATACGGATAGAAATATATATCAAAAAGTTGACTGTTCTGCTTTAAATTCTGATCAAAGCAATGGTGACCGTCGCCTGAGTTTTGCTTCTGGTAGTAATTCTGCGGTTGTTGAAAATGCGGTTGTGCGTGGCGATAGAGATACCTATCTGCTAAATGCTAGAGCCAATCAAAAAATGGCTCTCAACATTACGTCTGTTGAGAATAATGCTGTGTTTGATGTCGTTGCTCCCAATGGTGAGACGCTCAAGCAAGAAGCAACCAACTCAAGCCTTGTCTTGCCCGCAACTGGGGATTATTCGGTGGTTGTCGGTGGCACTCGTGGCAACGCTACTTACAAACTGCAAGTCGAGATCAACTAATGCCATAGAATGTGCTGCCCAAAACATCAGTTTGGGAGTGCTGGCTGCTACAGTGCGATCGCCACTTCTGGGAGAGGAGCGCGATCGCCAACAAGACTATCCTCAAAACACCTTTGCCTGACATTCAGTAGTGAATTTTGCCAGATCTGTTCTTCTTCTCGCCCTAGTCGAAAAGGGTTGGGGAGGCTCTAACGACTAACTACCATGGTGAAGCGCTCCTCCCGCCGCATCCCTAAAACTGCAAGTGTTGTCTTAACATCCCTGATAGTGGTCTTTGCTCTATCAATCAGCCAAGCTCTCATGCCATCTCCGCCGCTACTGCTGACCGAACCCTTTCTCCAACTCCCAACTGAGACATCTGTAAAAGTTGTTTGGTTTACCGAGTTTGCAGGTTTTCGCCATCTTGTCACCTACGGTTCAAAACTGAACCAAAAAGCGATCGCCACAACAACCCAACTCACCCGCACCCAAGAAGACCAAAACTCCAAAGTCGGAGAACAAACAGAAACAGGGCAGATTTACCAACAACCCATAAAGCGCCACATCTGGCGTCATGAAGCTGAGGTGACAGGTTTAATACCAGGAGATCGGATTTCCTATCGCGTCACTAGCCTTCGGGAAGATAACCAGAGTGTGAATAGCGAAGTCTTCACCCTGGCTGCTACTCCACCACCCGGAACGCCGCTAAAAATCCTCCTCACCTCCGATTACCAACTGATGCCCATGACAGCGGCGAATCTTCAGAAGGTTGTGGAAACAGTCGGTCAGGTGGATGCTGTTTTTCATGCCGGAGATTTAGTTAATGTACCCGATCGCGCCTCTGAGTGGTTTGATGACAATCGCGGTGGGGCGTTCTTTCCCGTCATTCAAGGACGTGCCAATTACGAACTGAAAAAAAATGGCGTCAAGACTCTTTACAAAGGCGGTGAGTTAATTCAACACGCTCCTTTATTTCCAACCATCGGCAATCATGAAGTAATGGGGCGAGTTTCCAGTTCAAATAGTCTCAGCGACCAGTTGAATGATGCCTATCCTCGTCATGCTGCTGAGGCACTTTACACAAAAAATGCCCAGCAATTGAACCCTACGAACGACGCCACAGTGCGTGAAGCGTGGCTGAAAGATAACTCCTTCAACACTGATACCTACAACGAAATTTTTACTCTGCCGCAGAAGGACCAGGGGAATGAGAATTACTATGCTGTGACCTTTGGGGATGTGCGCTTGGTTGTGCTGTATGTCACCAATATCTGGCGGAATCCTAGCCTTGAGGCTAATGCTAGAGGCAGATACAAAGAGTCAGAGCAAGACCTGAATAACCCCGCACAGTGGGGCTACGGACAGCACATCTTTGAACCCATCGCTAAAGGTAGCCCTCAGTACACTTGGCTGGAACAGGAACTCAATAGCCCAGAGTTTCAGCAGGCAAAGTACAAAATCGTCATGCTGCACCATCCGCCCCATACCCTAGGTGATAACATCGTGCCTGCCTACACCGATCCGGTGCAGAAAATTGAGCGGGACGAAGATGGAGAAATTAGAGCGATTCGTTACGAGTACCCGCAGGACAAAGATTATATTTCTCAGGATTTGCTACCCCTGCTGGAATCGGCACAGGTGCAGTTGGTATTTTTTGGACACTCTCATCTCTGGAATCGCTTCTTGAGTCCGAAGGGAATGCACTTTTTGGAAACCTCTAATGTGGGTAACAGTTACGGTGCTTTTTTGGGCGATAAAGAGCGTCCTGTACCAACAGGCTACAGCGAGAGATACGTGGCAACAGGCGATCCAAATGGGCTAGAGGCGATCGCGCCCAGTATCGCTCCCCTAGTCGGAGAAGATAACCAGCCGCTACCCTATATCGCCAGTAATGACATTACCGCCTTCAGTATTTTGGATACGGGGGCGGGAACGGTGACTAGCTACTATTTCGATACGCAAAAACCCAAATCAGAGGTGGTGAAGTTTGATCAGTTTAAGCTGACGACACCGCTTGAGTAGCAGGCTAGGTGCCGTTACAGAGTCTCTGGATCGATGCCTAGCGATCGCCATCTTTCCGCATTCAAAGTTTTCTAGAAACAAAAAGTAATACTTGCCAATTTGTCAAGCCAGTCGCATCTCCTGCTCAAGAGGGATGCGATTTTTTAATAGGGAATAAGCTCACAAAAAACTGTAAAGTTATGTTTCAACCCTTTTAAAAATATATAGAAACCTCCCGAACATTAATGCAAGACTTAACCTAGAACGTTATAGGAAGGAACATTTAAAGGAAACCTATGGATAACCAAAAACCACGATATCGCCTCGCCTGCACCCTTTCTTTTGGCGACATCTATGGTCAAATCATCATTTGGTTAATTGTTATTTTCATTTCACTTGCCTCAGCACTGGCACTATGGAGTGCCGAGCGCCAAATCTACGCGTTACTGACAGTAGGGCTAATTCTAGTATTGTCTTTGCCTTTTCTGCTTTTTGCCTTCGTCACCACACTGCTCAATCACATTGAGCTGTCGCCGATGAAGGAAATCGAAACGACAGAAACTGTCCGTGGCAACACGCCCAATCAAAACCCAACACAAGCACAAGCAGCAAGTTGAGGCAGGGAGTAGGGGCGCAGGGGCGCAGGGGCGCAGGGGAGAACCAACAACCTCTTTCATACTTCACCCTAGCCTTCGGCAACGGCTTCGCCGAACATACTTCACCCTTCACCCTTCACCCTTCACCCTTCACCCTTCACACTTCATACTTTCTCCCCTACTCAGGACTCAGCACTCAGGACTCAGGACTTAGTATCCCCTTCACCCCAATCGCCAAGATGAAGAACTTCCCTCCCTTTTGGGAGGGAAGTTTTTCTTTGCGTCACGATAGTAGGAGAGAGGAATTGCAGAACTCACACAAAGATGCTAGAACACGATGTGATCATTGTCGGCGGCGGTTTAGCTGGATGCCGTGCCGCCTTAGAGATTAAACGCACCGATCCCAGTTTGGATGTCGCTTTAATTGCTAAAACTCATCCAATTCGCTCCCACTCCGTTGCGGCGCAGGGCGGGATGGCGGCGACGCTAAAAAATGTCGATGCGGACGATAGTTGGGAAGCCCATGCTTTTGATACTGTCAAAGGTTCAGATTACCTGGCGGATCAGGATGCGGTAGAAATCCTCACCCGTGAAGCGCCTGATGTAGTAATTGACCTAGAACATCTGGGAGTTTTGTTCTCCCGCTTGCCAGATGGGCGCATCGCTCAACGGGCATTTGGCGGGCATTCCCACCGCCGTACCTGCTACGCCGCTGATAAGACAGGTCACGCGATTTTGCACGAGTTGGTGAATAACCTGCGGCGTAATGGCGTACAACTCTACGATGAGTGGTACGTAATGCAGTTGATTTTGGAGGATGGTCAGGCAAAGGGCATCTTGATGTACCACATCCTCGACGGGCATTTGGAGGTGGTACGAGCCAAAGCGGTGATGTTTGCCACGGGGGGCTATGGCAGGGTCTTTAATACGACCTCGAATGACTTTGCCTCAACGGGGGATGGTTTGGCGATGTCAGCGATCGCTGGCGTGCCTTTGGAGGATATGGAGTTTGTGCAGTTTCACCCCACAGGGTTGTATCCAGTCGGCGTGCTGATTTCTGAAGCCGTGCGGGGGGAAGGAGCGTATCTAATTAACTCCGAGGGCGATCGCTTTATGGCAAACTACGCGCCCAACAAAATGGAACTAGCTCCCCGCGATATTACCTCACGGGCAATTGGGCGAGAAATCCGTGCCGGACGGGGCATTCATCCCGATGGTAGTGCGGGCGGCTCCTATATTTACCTCGACCTGCGTCACATGGGACGAGAAAAGATTATGAGCCGCATTCCCTTCTGTTGGGAAGAAGCCCACCGCTTACTGGGGATTGACGCCGTGCATCAACCAATGCCAGTGCGACCGACTGCCCATTATTCAATGGGGGGAATTCCTGTAAATACAGAGGGTCAGGTGCAAAGTGGTGCAGATGGTTTGGTGGAGGGATTCTTTGCCGCAGGTGAGTCTGCCTGTGTCTCAGTTCACGGTGCTAATCGACTGGGAAGTAATTCTCTGCTGGAATGCGTAGTGTATGGCAAAAGAACCGGGGGGGCGATCGCGCAGTACGTCCAAAACCGTAAATTACCAGAAATTAACGCAGCACCCTACCTAAAAGCTGCCCAAGAGCAAATCCAAGCGCTCCTCGACCAACCCGGCACCTCCCGCATCGGAAAGCTTCGTCAAACCTTCCAGGACTGCATGACTGAGCATTGCGGTGTTTTCCGCTCTGAATCAGTAATGAGTGAAGGTTTGCAAAAATTACAGCAGCTTCAAGCCCAATACGGGCAAATTTACCTTGATGATCAGGGGAGTTGCTGGAATACCGAAATTATCGAAGCCCTAGAACTGCGAAATTTGATAATTGTTGGGGAAATCATCCTCACCTCCGCCCTCAAGCGTCAAGAAAGCCGGGGTGCCCACTACCGAGAAGATTTTCCCGAACGAGACGACACCAACTTCCTCAAGCACACGATGGCATTCTATTCCCCCGCAGGCATTGACCTGGCTTACCCTGCCGTCAATTTGAGCTTGTTTGAACCAAAAGAGCGGAAGTATTGAAGAAAGTCCTGAGTCGGTGAGTCCTGAGTCGGTGAGTCCTGAGTCCTGAGTCGGTGAGTCCTGAGTCCTGAGCAGAGGCACAGGGGCAGGAGATTTTAATGAACCACACCAGGCACAGAGGGCACGGAGGTAAAAGAAGGAGAGGGAGATGAGGGGATGAGGTGTAGGGGTGATAAAGTGTACGGGCACAGGCTTCCCTTGCCCCTACCGACTTACCGACTCACCAACTCTCTTCATACTTCATCCTTCATACTTCATCCTTCATACTTCATCCTTCATACTTCATCCTTAACTTCCGCCTACTGGGGTTTCTGAGACATCGGGCGAGACACCAGGGGTAGTAGCGCTGGCGGTCGCTTGGGTGGCGAGTTGTTTGATTTGGTCTTTGTATTGGGCAGGAGCAAGGGAAATGGCAGTGGTAAATAGGGATTTAGCTTCTGCCTCTCTTCCCTGTTGTTGCAGCACCATTGCTTTTGCTAATACGGGGCGAAAGTCCTGTTTATTGCTGTTGATCGACTCGTCGTAAATAGTGACCGCCTCGGTATAGCGCTGCTCGTTGGCATAGACCTGACCGAGGAGCAGTTGTACAGAGGTGACATCAATGTTGTTTTCCGGCTGCACGCTGTTGATTTGCGTTCCTGCCTTCAAGGTGTCTTGGAGTAAGCCAATCGCTGCTTCTGGGCGGTCTTCTTGCAACAGCAAACTGACTAATCCTTGTAACGCCTTCAGGTTTCCAGGTTTTGTGGACAAAATGGTGCGGTACGTTGTAGCGGCTCCTTCGCGATCGCCTGCTTGTTGTTTTGCCTGAGCCAGCAAGACGCCGTAATCCGTTTGTTCAGGATTAAGCTTTGCCAGCCTTTCTAACGGCTCAATCGCTCCTGGGATATCTCCTAGTTGTAACCGTGCCTCCAACAGCCCTCGCAGCGCTGTGGAGTTATCTGGCTCTCGCTGAACAACCAACTGATAGCCTCTGGCCTGCTCTTCCAGTTCAGCTTTCTTAGCTGTTGTCAGGCTGGGTGATGCTGTGGGTGTAGCTCCGACTGTAGGCTGGCTTTCACTGAAAACATTTCCTAACAAGGGAACCATCGAAATCCCGACGAATGCCAGCACTGCCAGCACTATTACCACACTGATCCACGGACTGCGCTTTTGAGACACTGAACTTGTTTGAACTCTTATGACATTATTAACCCACGCGTCGATTTTTTCTCCCGTCCCAACAGCAACACTTCACAATCTCCATTGCCGTATTGCTGATTCACCCGGAATTACAGGTATTTTTACTTAAATATTTTCTAAGCTATACGGATTTACCTTGTTGAGCGCTGCATTTTGTACAATGAGCAGACTAACACCCTGTCTTCTCTACAATCCGCCTGTCTAAATTTGGTTAAATTAAAGCTAAAAACTTTAAAAACAGCCAAACAGTGGGATGGTAGTGAAGAAAATGACGTTTTACCGCGTCGGTCTGACCCCCACCAGGGGAAAGTGTCTCCGCCGCTAGGAGGTTATATGAGTCCTTCTGTGAACCGGTCTTCCGAGTCACCAGAATCTTTTGGCACAACGCCACCAAATTCCCCTGATCTGCAAAGCCAAGAGCCAACGATGTCATCGGACGATGCGAATAAAACCAATGAGTCAACCCCTATGACTGACTCCCCTGAGGCAGCATCCTCAGCTATCCAACGTCAGCAGCCCATTCCCCCGCCCAGTGAACCGAGACAATACCGCGCCATAGGACTAGTTCAGGGTCAATACATGCCTTCTGCCGAACAAATGACTAGAGGCACTCTCTTGTCAAGCGAGGGGACATTGATTGATGCTGTATTGCTAGGTCGGGTGATGAGTTTGGTGAAAAATCACCTGGACTTAAGCCAGAACCACCTGTGGGTGGTTTATCCTCGCACCCGGCAATTAGAGGAGGGCTTGCATGTTCAAATTGTTGGTGTTTGGGAACCTGAAAAACTCGGCAGTCCCGAATCAGACACAGGTGTTTGGGAACCTGAAAAACTCGGCAGTCCCGAATCAGACACAGAAGACTCAGGAGCAGTGGTCTTGGGAAAATCTGAAACTGACTCTGCCTCCACTACTATGCAAGATGGCTATTTTTCCATTCGTGGTGAAGTGATTTATTACTCCCAAGAAGAAGAACAGCTCGTCATCAAAATTCAGCAGGCTCCTCGCAGAGAATCGGAAAAAACTAAGTTCTTCAAGCTAAACCTTAAAGGAAATCTCGGCGATCGCGCTGTCGGTCATTTTTGGGATTTGCAGGTACAGTTGCAAAAAGACGTGTTGGTTGTTCAACAAGCAACAGATATCGGTCTTGTTCCCGTGAAAAAACGAGGCAAAAGACCGCCCTTCGGCAATCGTCCTCGGAGCGGAAACCGACCCTCTTCTACCCCTCGCCCGGTTCGCAAAGATGCCCCAACAGCCGGAACTCCGCCTCAACGTCGGGAAGTTCCCAAACCGATTAAGCGCAAAGATCCGCCGAGTGACGGGCAAGATAGTTGACGAAAAGATTTGAGTTCTGAGTTTTAAGTTTTGAATCCTCAAGACGTTTCAACTCAGAACTCAACAGGGGAGAATTCTTTTGATGGGGTGAAGGATGAAGAGAGTCGGTGAGTCGGTGAGTCGGTGAGTCGGGGAGAAAGGATGAAGTATGAAGGGTGAAGTATGAAGGGTGAAGTATGAAGGGTGAAGTATGAAGTATGAAGGGTGAAGTATGAAGTATGAAGTGTGGGTGTAGTTATCCCCTGCTCCCCTGCTCCCGTTCGGCTGAGCGTTCGACTGCCCTTCGGCAGGCTCAGGAACCGCGCTCACGCCGAAGTCTCACGTCGAAGCCTGCTCCCCTGCTCCCCCGCACCCTTATCTCCCCATAGCGTCACAGCTTAGTGCAGATTAGCGTCCCAGATGCCAATGTAAATGCGATCGCTACTGTTCCGTTCTACCACCCCTTTCAAGCCACTTGTCTGAAAGGAGTATTGCTTCGTCTGGCGTTGATGCACCCGTTCGACTCCCTCCTCAATCTCCCTAGAAGCACCACCGCCGAGCATTCCATTCACTACCTGTACCATTACCTCCGGTTCTACCGATGACGCGAAAGCGGCTTCACTCTGGCGCAGTCTACCAGTATTTCTGTCAAACAGATATCCGAAAGATACCCGATCCGGGACATAGTTTTCGTAAAGTACCGCCCTGGTATTCCACAACCCTCCGCTAACCTTTGTGGGATTACCCAAGGTTCCTCTGATTTGACTTTCCGGCGTTCCCACGGGAAATCCCGTCAGGCTGGCGACAGGCGGGGGCGCTTCCTGATTCTCTGGCGGTGCTGGGGCGGGAGACTCAGGAAGTGCCGGGGATGGTGTTATCGCTTCTGTAGGCGAGGACTCTACTATCGGTGCCGGGGATGGTGCCACAACGGGGGGAGGAGTTTCTCGGATAGGGTTTGGGGAGGGGCGAACGGCAGGGGGTGCTGAGGTGGTGGGAGGTTGTTGCGTAACGGGTTCCTCTGGGGCGGTGGGGATTTCCTGCGTAATCGGTTCTTCAACGGTAGGTTGACGTTGGTTTTGGATAGCCGCAACTGCCAACCCCGCCCCTAGTAAAACAGCGGCAACGATTAAACCGATCACCTGGGTATTTTGCCCTCCTGGTTGCTTTACCACAGGCGCAGGGTTAACAGGGGAAGTGTAAGGTAAGCCAGGGGTAGGAGGGGCGGGGTATCGGGCGGGAGAAACGGCTACAGTTTGGGCAATTGAGGGGGCTTGAGTAGAGCGCAGGGCGTTGAGCATGTCTGTTGCCGAGGCGAAGCGATCGCGCGGATAAAATCGAATCGCCCGATCGATTACAGAGGCTAGGTTTGAGTGGACATTGGCAGCCTCTTGACGCCACAAAGTCTCCCCAGTTTGAGGATCGGATTCCAACTGCTGCGGCGTTTTCCCCGTCAGCAAAAATACCGCTGTTAACCCCAAGCTATATAAATCGCTAGCAAAGGTGGGGCGTCCCGAAGCTTGCTCGCTCGACATATACCCCGGCGTGCCAATTACCAAGGAATGCATTGCGTTTCCCGGCGTATTTACCACCGTCGTTACCACCTCTTTCACCGCACCAAAATCAATTAGCACGGGCAAGTTATCCCGTTTGCGGATGATCACGTTATCCGGCTTAATATCCCGGTGGATCGTGCGCTGGTTGTGGATATACTCCAGCACAGGCAATAACTTCACGAGGATATCCTTCACCTCCGCTTCGCTAAACTTGCCTTGTTGTTCTACCTGTTGCGTCAGGGTATTGCCTTCAATCCATTCCTGCACAAGATGGAATTGCCCGCCCTCAGAAAAATAGGCATACAAGCGGGGAATCTGAGAGTGCCCTTCGCCCAACTCTTCCAAGACGGCAGCTTCTCGCTGGAAGCGTTCTTGCGTCTGCTGATGCGCTAAAGGATCGTGAGTGACGGGTTTAAGCTGCTTAATCACGCATTGGCGTCTTGACGGCATGTAGCTGTCTTCTGCCAAAAATGTATTGCCAAATCCTCCCGCACCGAGCGCTCGAATGATGCGATAGCGATTGTTTAAGAGCGTTGGCGTCATGAATTACCCCAAACTTTGCGGATTTGCGATCGGTAGATAGATTGATACCAATTCTCTTTAATTTTATTGATTTGTGAAGGCGAGATCCTCGACTTCTTTAAGTTGGGAATCTAAGCCACTAGCGATCGCATCTCTTTAATCACGCGATCGCATACACACATTTTAGTTACCTTGTCAATACTTAAGTCTGAGTCAGGTTTATTTTCATTTTGCTCAAGGACGGCGATAGAGCTGCACAATCTGTTCATTAGTTAGCAAGCGATCGCCTTGATAAACGCGCAACTCATCATTATTAGAAAAATCGCTAGCACGGAAGTCTGGCACGTCGTAAAGATAGTTGCCGTTGTAGAAGCCGTCGCCTTTCCAGGGAACGGTTATGCTGTTACCCATTTTCTTACCGCGTCCAATGTAGTACCGAGGATTATTATTCTCCCCACAGACAGCGAAGTTGAAGTTTGCGGTTTCTCCGAACAGATACACAGCGCTGCTATCTGGGCAAGAAATCATCACATTTTCTGCCGGGAGAGCCGCCTCCATGTAACTGGGGAGAACTTGATCTAAGCGGGAAGTACTCGCAGCGGAGGGATTTTCAGAGACGACATCCACCCTGACGGCGTAGTCAGAACCCTTTGCTGAGGAAACTTCTACAACGTAATCCCCGGAACTGGGGAGAGAACCTTCCCACTGGGGAGAGGCTGTACCAAGGATTTGTCCATTGGGGGCAATTACCGCGACATCAACATTGCCTTGCTCAACTTGGGCAGTAAACCATTGTCCTCTGCCAGAGTTAATTAGGTAGCGTTGAGTTTGGTTAGGCGCTGCGTAGGCGCGTAGTGTTGCGCCTGTTTCGCCGTTGGCAAATCTCACCCGTCTCATGATATTGCTCGATTGGGCAGGTTCCGTTGATTCAGGTGGCGCAGGATTGACGATCGGACGAGACGGTTCGGACTGGGGATTGGTGGCGATGGAATCTGCAGGAAGAGGAGATTCGACAGATTGCTGAGATTGGGGTTGGGGCGATCGCGTTAGCATCAAACCCATCAAAATAGAGCCACCAATCAACCCGCCCGCGATCGCACTAGCTAAAAGAATCATTTTGCTCCCATTCCCACTCTCCTGAGTCGCTACAGGTGTTTGCGTCGTGGGGAGAGTTTGAGTCGGTTGAGAGGGTGGGGAAGGTTGAAGGGGTTGTACAGGATTAGCGATAGTTGGCGGCAAATTTGAGGAGGGAGAAGGCATCACCTGTACCGTGGGGGGTACTGTACTCGCTACCGTCTCTACCCCCGCCATACCTGCACTATTTAAGGCAGCCAGCATTTCGCCTGCGGTAGAGTAGCGATCGCGGGGATGTCCTTGAATCGATTTATCCAGCACCGCCGCAAAATGCGGATCGAGATTAGGCACATGGTGACGCCACAAAATATCCCCATTGAAGGAATCCACCTCCAACTGCGGCGGTAGCTTTCCAGTCAGCAAATAAACCGCCGTTAGCCCCAAACTATACAAATCGCTACAGTACATCGGACGCCCTGCCGACTGTTCGGAGGGCATAAACCCCGGCGTCCCAATTACAATCGACTGAGTAGCATTACCTCCCGATGTCACCACCGTCCCCATCGTTTCCTTCACCGCACCGAAGTCAATCAGCACCGGAACCTCTCCCTTCCCGACAATAGGATAGGGCGAAGATTGGGAAGCCGTACGCAAAATAATATTATCCGGCTTGATATCCCGGTGAACCATGCGCTGACTGTGGACATAATCCAGCACAGGTAACAAACTGACCAGGATGTCTCGGACTTCTGCTTCCGGTAAACGTCCTCGTTCTTGCACGCGCAGGGTGAGAGTTTCTCCTTCCACCCACTCCTGCACTAAATAAAATTGCCCCTCTACTTCAAAGTAAGCATACAGCCGGGGAATTTGGGGATGAGCTTCCCCCAGTCGTTCTAGGATGGCGGCTTCCCGTTGAAACCGCTCTTTTACCATTTGCTGAATCTGGGGATTATTGCTGACTGGCTTTAGCTGCTTGAGGACGCAGCGACGCCCAGAAGGCATTTGAGTATCTTCCGCAAGAAAGGTTTCGCCAAAGCCACCAGCACCCAGCGCTCGAATGATGCGATATCGGTTGTTTAAAAGTGCTGGTGTCATTTGATTTCAGGGAATAAAGCAAATAGGATGTTAGCTAATTATTTCAAGTCCAGCAAGCCATTTTCCTTAAGCTTCGGGTTGAAGCGAATTTCCGTTTGTACGCCCCGTTCCTTTAGCTGCTCTACAATTTCCGCTTCCACGCGTCGAGCCACTTTTTTCAACAGCTTGATTTGCATCAACTCATCACCGTTGTTATAGCTTGAGCGTTCCTCCTCCGTCATTGTCGGTTTTGCATCTATCGGTTGAGTCCAAGCTGCTTCATCCGCCCCATTACCCGGAGGAACATCACCATTATCGCGAATCCACGCTTCCCGCACGCCTTCTAATAAAGTGCGATTGGGGCGATCAATGGTTTGTACTTTTAGCCAGTAACAACTGTTGGGCTGACGCACAAGATGCTGTTTGATGCTGAGATAAATATCGCGAGAATAGCCAACAAATTGTAGGACTTGCTGACGATCAAAAATCGCATAAATCCCAATTTTCCCCAGCAGTTGTTCCGGTAATTCACCGTCCTCATTTAGGTACGGGATATAGTCTAAAGTTTGAAGAGGTTTAATTTCTGTTTCAGTAGACATTGGTAAATAAATATTCTAGTTAACGATCTTATAAATGGCGCAAAGTCGGCTGGGGTTGAAAACTTTTGCTTTGAACATAAAGTTCGGTGGCACGTTAATGATCGCATAATCATCAGATTCGTGATACTGCTCAAATTCTGCTGGCATCCCTTTGGGAGTTGCCGTTGTGTAGGGAATCGGTTGAAAAAGTAACTCTGTAAATTCCACAGTTTGACATTTAGCTTGTCCGGCTATTTGGCTCAAGAAGCCTTCACTTTTTAACAAAGTAAATAAGTTTTCTCTAGCTTCTGGGTCAAGAACAAAATCACTGTCAAAACTATTAACGATTTTTAATCTAGCCATGCTTAATAAAACGGGTGGAGCGTAGTTGACAACAGGGGTGATTATACCTGAGGTACCTAGCTCTTACCAAAGCAGAAGCCGTCATGGTAACAACTTGTAGCAGTTTAGTCTGGCAATTTTGTAACTAGGAATCAGACTCAACAAAAGTCTAACCTTCGAGGCAAAAAACCTCTTAACTGGAAGAGTACTGACATAATAGGTTTGGCGGCGCTGAAGCCCCTACTACGAACCCTCAAGTCTCCTAACCTCTCTTCTCTGTGCCTCTGCGTCCTCTGTGGTTTATAAAAAAGAATAGACTTTGCACCACAAGCTAAACCCCAAAAGGAGAAACAGATGTCACGCGTTACCGAGATTTTAAACTTCTGGTTTGGTTCCCCTGAGTCAGAGGAATATGGCAAGCGGCGTCAGTTCTGGTTTACCAAAAGTGCCGAGTTTGATGAAGAAGTGCGATCGCGTTTCTTAAGCGACTACGAACAAGCCGCATCAGGACAACTAGACGACTGGAAAGACTCCCCTCTTAGCTGTTTAGCGCTAATTATCCTCCTCGATCAGTTCCCCCGCAATATGTTTCGCGGTACAGCCAAAGCCTTTGTCACCGATCCGCAAGCCCTCGCCGCCGCCCAACACGCCGTCGCCCAAGGCTTCGACAAGGAACTGCTACCAGTACAGCGCTGGTTTATCTACCTACCCTTTGAGCATAGCGAGAACCTAGAGCATCAGCACCAAGCCGTTGAGTTATTTAGCCAACTACCTGACAATCCCGACAATGCCGAAACCCTAGACTACAGCAAGCGACATAGGGCAGTAATTGAGCGTTTCGGACGCTTTCCCCATCGCAACAAGATTTTGGGGAGGGAAAGTACTCCAGAAGAAGTGGAGTTTCTCAAGCAGCCAGGTTCGTCGTTTTAGAGATGAGATGCGTGCATTCTTATCAATAGTTATGAGTAGCGATCGCTTTCATATTGTAGGGAAAGAGCGATAAGCCTACGGCATAGCTTCGCTTAGCGCTTTTCGTGCTGCTTCGGCTTTGGGGGAGTGACTTTCGAGGAGGATGGAGCGATTGGAATATTGCTATGATACTATCCGTGATACTATTCCCGGATGGGCAAATTAAGGAAATTAATAGAGCAATTCCTCAACCAACCGCCGGAAGTGCGGTTTGAAGACGTGCGCTATCTATTGGAAGCTTTTGGCTTTGAAGAAAAAAGGTCTAAGGGTAGCCACCATAGTTTTCGAGATTCACAAGGTAGAAAAGTCACTGTACCCAAAAAAGGCGGACAGAAAGTTAAAGGAGTTTATGTCCAGCAAATTGTTGAACTATTGAACTTGGAAGAATGGAGCGATGACAACACTGAATCAGAAGAACAAGCAGATTGAGAAGCAACCACTGGAGTATTACTTGAACCTTCAGTATCCAGTAACACTTTACCCCGACCGAGAGGGGGGATATGTGGCTCAAATTAAAGACTTGCCTGGATGTTTAACTCAAGGTGAAACGTTGGATGAGGCGATCGCAAACATTCAGGAGGCGCGGGAGTTGTGGATTGAGACAGCTTATGAAGCTGGAGATGAAATTCCTTTACCCAGTACTGATGATTCTTACAGCGGTAAACTACTCCTGCGGATGCCGAAATCTCTGCATCGTCGTTTGGCGGAAAAGGCTGACGGAGAAAATGTGAGTCTCAATCAGTACATTGTGTCTGTGTTGAGTAGGGGATGAAGCGGCGCGATAAGCCTACAGCGTGGCTCCGCTTATCACTTTTCGTACTGCTAAGGACTATAGAATTTAGATTTATCTGCTAGGCGAATGATTGTATTGCGAGAGCCGCAAAATGGTCAGTACGCTACACAACAAATTATTTATGAAGGGGCAATTGTGCCGTTAGCATTTCTAGATATTCAGGTATTGGTTGAGAGACTTTTGGCTTGAGCCTTTTGCACCCGTGGATAGGGGGCGATTGCGATCCTCTGTAAGTATTTACTTCAACTTGCCTTAAAGCCTATTTCTCCACGTTTCTAGAGCTTCAGATACCAGATCGTCTATATAACCGCCAACTTGTTTGCCTCCTTCATATAAGAAATACAATGTCGTGCGTCCTATCTCCATTTTGCCAATTCCTTTTGGAACATGACCGAATGCCCAATAAACATTCCACTCAGTATCAACATTACCTACTTGCATCCTACCAACAGCTTTTGTCTTACGCTTAGGAATGGGTAACCAGAGGAATAGTATAAGCTTTTTCGACTTTCTTTCAAAAACTAACTCTGCACATAACTTTGTCTTTCCTCTTCCATACTTTATACTCTTAGACTCCGTTATTTCTTGCATAAGGTTATCAAAGGCAAGTATCTGCTGTCGAATTTTGAGAATTCCTTCTTCCTCGCTAACTGTACACGAACCTAACCAATCTAGGAGTAATCTAGGAGGAGTTAGTACACCTTCATTAATATTATTAAAGTCTATCTCACGATAGGGAATTTCTATTGAATAAACTTGTTCTGTATCTATATTATTTAATTGCAAATAAAAATTATCCTTCTTAAAAACTCCTAAATGTAAAAAATCTAATTCAAGCTTGTTGTATTTACGATCTATCAAATTATGCTTATGAAAACTTGGTGCAACTGCCACTAGACGAACAGGTTTTTCATAATCCAATTGTTCCTTGAAGGGTTTTCCCTCTAGCAAGTTGTCATAATAACGAGTTAGTTGCTGAACAAGATAGCGATCTTCAGCATTTTTCAGCTCAATTACAACTAATTTCTGATTGTTATCAATTGCTAAAATGTCGCAGACTTCGCCTTTGACAGAGTATTGTCGCTTTAGGGGAACCAACCCTAGTAGCTGCTTCAAATTAGCCCAGACGAAATCTTCCAAAGCTGCTTCGCTTGAAAATTCCCATCCCGACCCTGTCTTCCTTAAGGCTGCACCACTCAGCATTATTATCTCCTTGTTTCAGCAAATAGCTACCTTACGACCAAGGCGCGATCGCACGGTTTAAGGTTAGTCTGTTTGTCGTTACAGTCACAATCGCCCCCTTCCTACATCTAGTTCGGGAGGCTGTAAACCCAACTTTAGCAGAGCATTGCGGAACTTATTTCCGATGCCGTTGGCACAACTAAAGAGCGTGAAGCGTAGCTATCCCGTAAGGAATCGCCACCCTACAATACGGCTTAGTCCGCCTATCATCCGAATGATGCCTTAAGAGCGATCGCCTTTGTAAAGCTCCAACACGATCGCTCCGCCATTCCAACAAGTTAACCTTGAGAACAGAGCAATCAGGAAGTTAGCAATGTCACGAGCAATTGACGCAACAGAAGTTGGTAACCACATTAGTGAATTGATCCAGCAGGTTGTTGAACAGCAGCAGCCTCTGATTATCGAATCTGAAGGGAAGCCTCAGGTTGTCATGCTTTCTATCGCTGAGTACGAGCGTTTGCTCTCAGCTAACAGAGTAGAAGTAGGGCAAACCCCTTTGGGCAGGAAACTCTCTCGAATTCGTCAGCAGATTGTTGCTACTGGTGAACCGCTTCTAGATTGGGATGAAGTCAATCGGGAAGTGGCTGAACGTCGAGGCGAAAACGGCTAGAACATTGCATGAAGCGTACTTTCATTGATAACGACTGAGAAACCCAGTAAACCCATGCATCGTGTAACGAAGATCAAGGTTATTTCGATCGCTCTAAACGAGTCCTGAAGTGCGATCGGAAGCACAATTGCCTTTGGCACTATCTAAAGAGCGATCGCTCTCCTTAACCATCAACCTGATTCGACTCCGGTAGGAATTCAGGATTCATCACTTGCTCTGGAGTGTAGGGACATTCTTCTGGAAAAACCTGTTCGCCCAACTGAGTCTCTCGAATCGCCAAAGCTAAGCCGAGTTCGTAAGCAGCGAGGAAAACCTCATTAAGATAGGACTTCAAACTAGGACTATCCTGCAAAAGTAATCTAATCTGAACCCGTTGTTCTCGAATTGTACCCAACCAACTATTGCTGCGTTTGTCAGGTTGAAATTGCCATTTCAGCAGGTGTCCTAACAATACTCCCAGCCGATTTCTCAGCTCTTGTCGCTCTTTCCTGCCCAACGATTCAATTTCCTCAATCAGGTTGAGTGTGTCTAATTGCTCCCACTGCTGAGCTTTGAGCAGAGTTACCTGCTCTTGAGTCCAGCCATAAAAATCTGTTTCATAGAGGTGAGATATATGCATTCTCATCAAATGATTTAGTAGAGAGAGTTTGAGAGAAAGAGCGATCGCCTAAAAAGGCAGGTACTCAACCACATTGAGCCATTCCTCAGGTTCTGAGGCGAGAGCAATCAGTTCCAAATCCTTGACAAACTGCCCAATCGTACCTCCTAACTGGTGTCCAAATATCAAACCCGCAAACGGTCGTTCCTGACGCTGCCAATCTTCAGCCAGTGCTTTAAAGCGGATATCCTGAGTGAACAAAACTCGACCCAGCGAACTAGTGCGTTCCAAAAGTGCCTCATCAGTTAACTCGGCTGAATTGTCTTCAATTGCAGTGAGAACGTCTACACCACGACGACGCAACTGATCCGTAATAGCTTGAGGTACATGAACATCCATATAGAGCGCGATCGCCACTTACAACAGCCCTCTTGCCTTCATCCGCACAAAGAATGGAGTTGGCGATGCTTGAGATTTTGCCTGTTGCGCTTGCTCCCATTCCAGGCGAATTTCATTGTCAATCTCATCTTGGCGATCGAAGTAATACACCATCGCCGCATGAGCTTCTGATAGCGTCAGGTAAGGATGCTGTCGGCACATTTCTTCAACTGACCAACCATAAGCCAAATAATCCATGACAATCTGAGCAACGCGCACACGCGGTATCCGTTGTAACCTTGCGGGTTGACCTTCTGCTTTCTCTATATGAGGATAAATTACTCCTGATGTCATGGCATTGGTTTTGAATCCCTACTGAAGCCTAGAATAACAAGTCTGTTGGGTATTCGCTTTCCTTAACTATTCACCTAATTACAAGTTCTTTAAGCATCACCCTTCCCAACTCCCGGAACTTTGCGATAAATCGCCGCAATATCGCACCGGAAATCTATACTATCGAAGTAAACTTTATCTCCTGTTTCATAAGTTTTAGAAACCCAACCTTCTGACTCAGACAAGCAAAAACACTCAACACTCATCTGAGATTGATTAATCAACACATATTCCCGTAAAGATGACAAAGTTTGATAATCAGCAAATTTTTCTCCTCTATCAAATGCTGCTGTTGAGGGAGATAGCACCTCAATAATTAAAGAGGGGTAGAGAATGAAATCTTCTGTAGAGTTTGTATCTCGCTCATCACAGGTGACAACAACATCTGGATAATAATAGCAGTTCGCTTCCTCAAGTCTGACTTTAATATCTGAGGTAAGAACAAGGCAAGGGCTATCATTGAAGTGATTACCCAAAAGTATTATTAAATTACTTGCAATAACAATATGAGGTTTCTTTGCCCCAACCATTGCATAGACATGTCCGCGTCTATACTCGTGTTTGATCGGGCTAACTAGTTCTCCCTCTAAGTAATCTTTTGGAGAGATGTAGAATTGGTTGTTGCTAACAGTCATTGAATCACCCCAGTGGGAAGAATATGTTCAATCGCTATTGGTCTAGCAATCCAGTCACATCTGGTACGGTGGATCTCGGCATTAATTTATAGATTGCCTCCTTCCCGCATTTAGTTTAGTAGGCTGTGACCTAACTTTAACAAGCATTGCGGCACTTAGTTTCAAATGCAGTTGGGATGACCAAAAAGCGATCGCACTCTAAACGAATTTACTCAGGCAATTCTCCAAAACGTTCTCGATAACGAGCCAATAGAGCCTCAGCTTGTTCTGCTCGCTCCTCGGCTTGCTTCCGAGCCGTAGCTTCTTCCTGAAGAGCCTCCACCAACTCCTCCGGAATCAACAACTTCTCGCCCGTATCCTCGCGGGTAAAACTAATCAGTTCCCCCTCCACAGCCAAGCGTAGCTGTAACGGTTCGCTCCGACTATCTGTAATCGGCTCATAGCTCTCTCCCCGGAGACGATAGCCCCGCAATCGTTCTTCTATCCACTCCCCTTTGGGGTCAAATAGCCAGTATTCCTGAACCTCTAATTGCTCGTACAAGGTTTTTTTGAAACTTATATCTTGCCCTTGCGTTCCTGCGGAAGTCATCTCAAAAATTACAACAGGTACTTGACCTTCTTCCCAGATTTTGTAATTGTCCCTTCCTCCAAGCTCAACATCAAAAATCACCATCACATCCGGAGCAACTCGCAACTTAGGAAAACCCTGAGCGTAGTACAGAAACTGATTACCTAAAACTGTTGCCTGACGACCCTTCAGATATTGCCTCAAAACTTCTAGAGTTGTCAGTAAGGCGTAGAGATGAACAAAAGTTTCTGCCACGGGTTCGCCGTCACTACTGGGGTATAAGAGTTGGGACTGTTTGGCTGCGGGAGTAATAGCTGTCATAGTTGCAGATTTTAGCGTTACTGTCTATTATGTCAGCCTCTAATTAGCTAGCCCTGTCAAGATGAGCTTAAGAAATTTACGTTATTGAGCGCGAAGCTTGTTAATAATCAATAGAGAATGACTGTATTAAAACAGCAATTTTTGTTTAGTCGGTTACGGCTTCGCCTAACTACGAAATTCTAAGACGCCACAAGAACAATCATGATTGAGGTGGCTAAGAAGAGGTCAAACGTTATTTGTTATGTCTGACAAAGAAAATCTCTACCAACAACTTCTACAACTGGATGGTCGCGGGTACAAAGCCTACAAAGCCATTCAAGGTCGCTACAATTTCCCAGAATTTACCCTAATTATCGCTCGTGTTCAGGGCGATACGTTCGCTTCTCCCAGTCATTTCCGGGTGCAGATGTCGCAGTTAGTTGCGGGTTTTCCTCCTCAGCTTTATCAAACCCACAGCCGGGAAATTGCGCTGCGAGATTACCTAACGCGGCAGTTTGCTCAGGTAGCCAGACAAACTAGCAGTCGTCGGGGAACGGGTAGGAGTGGGTTAATTGCCATTACCTCTGTGGGGCAAACGGTGCTGGAACGCACTGCATGTGGGGTGAATGGGGAATCTGTGGAAGTGCGATTTGTGGTGGGATTACCTGCGAGGGGGAGGCAAATTTTAGGGCGTCAGGCGGCAGAGATGCTGTGTGAAGATATCCCGGAAATTGTCGGGCGATCGCTAAAATACTCACAGCTTGACCCAATAGCGATTCAGCATCACGTTGAAACGGTTGAGGATGCAGACTGGCTGCGGCAGCAGTTAAGGTCACGGGGATTAGTGGCATTTATTCCCGATGGGGCAATCTTACCTCGCCGCAGTGGAGTGGACGATCGCCCGTTAGAAACAGATGCTGTACCGTTTGAGTCACCCGACTCCTTACGCGTGGAGTTTACCTGTCCCAATCGCGGTTTAGTTAGGGGGATGGGAGTACCAGCAGGAATTACCTTGATTGTTGGCGGTGGCTATCATGGTAAGTCAACCTTGCTCAGAGCAATTGAGTTAGGCGTTTATAGCCACATTCCCGGTGATGGGCGGGAGTTGGTGGTGACTGACGCGGCAACGATGAAGATTCGCGCCGAAGATGGACGCAGTATTGTCGGGGTGGATATCTCGCCGTTTATCAATCAGCTTCCCCAAGGTCGTTCTACTAGTAACTTTTCCACTCCTAATGCTAGTGGTAGCACCTCTCAGGCGGCAAATATTATTGAAGCGTTGGAAGCGGGAACTCAAGTATTGCTAGTGGATGAGGATACCGCCGCCACTAATTTTATGATTCGCGATCGCCGGATGCAACAACTCATCGCTAAGGACAAGGAACCAATTACCCCCTTCATTGACAAGGTGCGGCAGCTATACAAGGACTACGGGGTTTCCACCATCCTAGTCATGGGGGGGAGTGGCGATTACTTTGATGTTGCCGATACGGTAATCGCGATGGAGAATTTTCAATCCAGCGAGGTGACGGAAGATGCCAAAGCGATCGCCCAACAATATGCCACCCAACGCATCGCTGAAGGCGGGAAGCAGTTTGGGCAAATTACTCCCCGCGTGCCATTACCCGAAAGTATCGATCCGAGTCGGGGAAAGCGAGAGGTGAAGTTGAAAGTCCGGGATGTGGATCAGGTTGTCTTTGGCAGCGAAGATATCGATCTGTCGGCGGTGGAACAAGTTGCTGAGGCGGGACAATTACGGGCGATCGCGGAGGCGATTGTTTATGCCAAGCAGCAATACATCAACGGCAAGCGTACCCTACCAGAAGTTCTTGATCGCCTCATTGCAGATATCGATTCTGAGGGGTTAGATATCCTTACCCGCTTTCCTGAAGGAGATTTAGTGCGATTTCGTCGTTTTGAGTTTGCGGCTGCCCTCAACCGCCTTCGTACTCTCGAAGTTCGCTAACTCAGGGATTGTTGCAGTCAGGGCATGGCAGTGCTATGCCCTTATAAGTGGTGTTCTAAGCCAGAAAATACGTAAGTCCTGTTCGGATCGGCTCGGATGGGAACTCAAGTTTAAAGCGCGATCGCGTACTCACCTGGAGGATAATAAGCACATGATCGCGCTTAAGGGAGCAAAACCCGTGCAATCCAATCTCGAAGCCTTCTGGATGCCCTTTACTGCCAATCGGCAGTTCAAAGCAAAGCCCCGCTTGCTAGTTGCGGCGCAGGATATGCACTACACCACGGCGGATGGTCGGCAAATCCTGGATGGAACAGCGGGATTGTGGTGTGCCAATGCAGGGCATTGTCGCCCTCAAATTGTCGAGGCAATTCACAAACAAGCCGCGAATCTGGACTTTGCCCCGACGTTTCAGATGGGGCATCCAGGGCCGTTTGAGTTGGCAGAACGCTTGCTGCCCATGATGCCGGGGAATTTTGACCACGTCTTTTTTGCCAATTCTGGTTCGGAAGCGGTAGAGACAGCCTTAAAGATTGCGATCGCTTATCATCATGTTCGCGGTGAAGGCACGCGACAGCGACTGATTGGGCGAGAACGGGGCTATCACGGCGTCGGCTTTGGCGGCATTTCTGTGGGCGGGATTGCTAACAATCGCAAGTACTTCGGCAGTTTGTTGGCAGGCGTCGATCATCTTCCCCACACCCATAACTTAGAACACAACGCCTTTACTCGCGGACAACCGCAATGGGGGGCGCATCTTGCCGATGAGTTGGAACGCCTAGTTGCGTTGCACGATGCCTCAACCATTGCGGCGGTAATTGTCGAACCTGTAGCGGGTTCGACAGGGGTACTGATTCCCCCGGTAGGCTACCTAGAACGCCTGCGGGAAATTTGCGACAAGTACGGCATTTTGCTAATTTTCGATGAAGTCATCACCGGGTTTGGGCGTTTGGGAGCCAGCTTTGCCACAGAATACTTTGGGGTAATGCCGGATTTGGTGACAGTCGCTAAGGGTTTAACGAATGCGGCGGTGCCGATGGGGGCGGTATTTTGTCGGGAAGGGATTTATGACGCATTTATGAATGCCCCAGAAGGAGCAATTGAGCTATCCCACGGTTACACCTATTCTGGTCATCCCCTTGCTTGTGCGGCGGCAATAGCAACCCTCAACATTTACAAGGAAGAGGATTTGTTTGCTCGTGCTCGCGATTTATCTAGCTATTGGGAAGATGGTGTGCATTCTCTCAAAGGCTTACCCCACGTCATCGATCTTCGCAATCTTGGTTTAGTTGCGGGAATTGAACTAGAGGCGTTTCCTGGTAAACCGGGTTTCCGGGGTGCTGAATGTCTCCAGCGTTGCTACGACAATGGGCTACTGATCCGCACAACAGGGGATATCATTGCCCTCTCGCCACCGTTGATTGTCCAGAAAGAGCAAATTGACCAAATGTTTGAGATTCTGGCTGGGGTGTTACGGACGCTGAATTAAGTGCATCGGTTGCTTTCTTGAGAAGTTGTCTGCAATGTCCGAAATCTGTCAGGGCTGAGGCGATTTTTAACGAACCGCACTAAGCACCGGGGTAGTCAAACCTCAGCGCTTCATTATCCGCACAAACGTGTAGAGACGGTTGGTTTTATACTTGCCGCTGCGATCGCGTATCGAAATACAGTTACGTCCTTCGCTCATCGTAACCCCTGCTCCCGCAACAAAGCATCAGCCCAAGCCGCATCAGTTTCTGATAACGCTGGCACTGGTTCGCGGGTGTAATCTATCCGCATCTCGTAACCCGCTACGTCATACATGTTATTCAATAACGCCTGCAAATCTAGAACGGGTTCGACATCTTCTGACTTCAAAGGTAGGGAGAACTTAGGAATTGTATGTTGTAAGTTAAAAGCGTATAAATCGGCTATAGGACGGCGATCGCTCCGACAAACTAAAATCCGGTAATCGCTTTGAATCCCATTACTAAAAAATGGCATGGGCTTCCCACTTCGTAGGAGGTCGATCTCCAGTAAATGCGTCGAACTCCCCAAGACTTTCTGACGTTTTTTCTCATAGGCTTTGCGTCCTTCCCCAGAGCGTTTGTTGACGGGAGAGAGAATTTCTATTGCTGTTACGACTTCTTTTGTTTCCACCTCTCGGATTTCTAAATATCCCTGCTTGACCGTTTCCGGTATGGGAACTGTTACTTTCAAAGGTTGCGATGGCGGTGCAGCGACAGTAACATTTGTTTTGGGATTTGTTGCCGTTAGCGGGCGTTGTACCACCACGTCGGGAATACCGACAAGCAGCGAATCTTCTCCGCTGGTTTCATAAATTCGCACCTCAACTGCAACTATGTATTTAGGACGCAGTTGAGGAGCTAATGTTCTCAAAATCTCACTAATTAGCAAGTGATGTACTCCCGACCAAAAGTCAGGATGTTCTAAATAGGGATTCATTCCCGGAAATGGAGAAGGCATAATCATATCGCCTCAAGTCTTATCCATCTGGAGTTCTACTTCACATCGTAGCCAAACAAATTAGGGTCAACTTTGGAAGAAATTGCCCACACCACCTGACGCGGAGCGCGGATATTGATGTCTTTATCCACCACAATTACAAACTTGGTGTAAGTAAATTGGGGCAACGCACTCCAAAAAGCGAGGGCAGCACGACGGGCTTGTCCGGGATAGGCTTTGTCAATGGAGATAATTGCCGATTTGTAGCTGAGGGCTTCCATGGGCAGGAAGAAGTCTACAATTTCTGGGACTTGTTGCCGCAGGATGGGGGTATAGATGCGGTTAAGGGCGATCGCGCACAAATGTTCCGTAGATTTTTTTACTTCATCAAAACTTGATAATTTCCTCAGTTAATATACTCAGTATTTAAAGATTAGATGAAGCTAAGTTTTGTGAATTGACAGTATTTATGCCAAATGGAGTATTGTACTGGGTATGAAATTCAAGTTTTAAATTTAGTAAGAGCGGGGACAAAATCCATTCTTACGCGGTTTTCGTAAATAACAGCTCTTAATAAGCGATTTAGTAAGCTAACAAGCTTGCTAAAAGCAATTTATTTTTTAGCGTCTTCAATTTTGAAGTACGTAAAGATCTGCTTTTATTTAGCGATTTCCTAATAAAAAACTGGATCTAATCAGTTTTCCTACAACTACATAAGTCATAAATCATGAAAGTTTTACCTAGGAATGTACCTCGTTCCCAGGCAATTGTTGCTGCGGAATCATCGACTAGTTTTGTATTCCAGAAAGTCAAGCCTTCAGACAACAAGCAACTGACTTTACTGACATCCTTTGCTGGAATTGTTGCCAAAGATTTGTTTCTGGGAACGCCAGCTTTAGGTGAACCCCAAGAGCATTTAGAGGCTGCCATTAGCTGGCTCAAGCAAGCCCACAATCTTAGCCCTGACGAGGGTGTGAGTTGGGGATATTCCCTTAAAGGTGGGTGGCGAGCCTCTTACCGCGAGACATCTGGCTATATTGCGGTGACGTTCTTTGATCTGGCGAAACAGTTGCAGGACGAGGATGCTTGGCAACGGGCAGTAATGGTTTGCAAATGGCTGTGCCAAATGCAAAATGCCGACGGCTCTTTTTCTGACCCCCGCTATGGTTCCGAGGGAATTGTGTTTGATACGGGTCAGGATTTGTTGGGGCTAGTCCGTGCTTATACGGAGACGCAAGATCCGTGTTTTCTAGAGGCAGCGGAGAGAGCGGGAGACTGGCTCGTTGAAGTTGCGGATGCCTCCGGACGGTGGACGCGTAACACGCATTTAGGCATTCCCCATGTCTACAACACCCGTGTTGCCTGGGCGTTGTTGCAGTTACACGCCATCAGCCCCAATGCAGAACGGGAGCGGGTAGCACGGACAAATTTGGACTGGGCATTGAGCCAGCAATGCAATGGATGGTTTGAGCAATGTGCCTTTACTACGGGGGCTGCTCCCTTTACCCATAACATTGTCTACGCGATTCGAGGTCTTTGGGAATCGGGCTTGCTGCTGAAAGAGCAGAAATATCTCGATGGAGCGATCGCGGGTGCTGAAGCAATGCTGGGACATCTGCGTTCTGATGGCTTCATTCCCGGTCAGATTGACCCCAGTGGCAAAGCTCAAGGGCGCTACTGCTGCCTAACTGGTAACTGCCAAATGGCGATCGTTTGGCTTCAGCTTTTTCAACACACAAAGGAGCAGCGTTATTACGATGCTGCCGCCGCTAGCCTCCGTTATGTGATGTCTTGCCAAGACATTCACACTACTAACGCCAACATCCGGGGCGGCATCAAAGGTTCGCAGCCTATTTGGGGCAGATACACGCGGTTGTCCTATCCCAACTGGGCAACCAAATTCTTTATTGACGGCATGTTAACGCTAATTAGGGCACTACCATGACTCAAGTACAAGTTTTAAATCGCCGGGTTGACTCTAGAACAAACGCCGATGCTGTTTTGGATGACAGGATTGAGCGGGTGCAAATTCTCAACAGCAGTTTTGACGAGATTACGACAAAAGAAACGGTGGATTGGGCAACTCGTTTAATCCTGTCCGGTCGTCGAGGATATATCTGCACTGTCAACGTTGCCATTTTAATGATGATGGCTTCTGATACCCGGCTACAACAGTTTGTCGATCAAGCCGCGTTGATTGTAGCGGATGGTCAACCACTCGTTTGGGCGTCGCGGTTACTTTCTCGCCCTTTACCGGAGCGGGTAACGGGTGTTGATTTGGTGGATGCTCTAGCCAAACGAGCTGAACAGAAGCAGTTTAAAGTCTACCTAATGGGCGCAACTCAAGAGGTGATCGAAGCAACTGCCACGAAGCTCAAGGCGAAGTATCCTCTGCTAAAAATCTGCGGCGTTGCCGATGGCTATTTCTCAGAAACGGAAGCGCCTGCACGGGTTCGGGCAATCCGCGAGAGTGGCGCACAAGTTCTCCTAGTAGGGATGGGAGTACCGAGACAGGAATACTTTCTGGATCAGTATTGGTCGGAGTTGGGGGTTAATCTGGCACTCGCCGTTGGTGGCAGTTTTGAAGTGATTACCGGGAGGAAGAAACGTGCGCCACGCTGGATGCAGAAAGTTGGGCTGGAGTGGTTTTACCGACTACTTCAGGAACCGCAACGCCTCTGGAAACGTTACCTAACGACTAATTCAGAGTTTATTTATCGGTTACTAGTAGAAATGCTCCGGACGAGTTTTAGAGATCATCGTCCGGAGCAAAGTCACCTGGCTTACAAAGACAGGTTTGCGAAAGTCAAGTCTTGAGTTGGGGAACTCAGACCAGTTGAGCGATCGCGGCTACGATCGCTCTCGATAAAAAGTAACATTTTTTTCTGGCAATAGTGATTTGAAGAGGTGGGCATTGCCCACTTTTTTGATCGCGGCTCTACACCGAGGCTGGGATGGGAAGGAGGGTTGGCAACCATTCGGCTCGTAATTTCGCGATCGCCTCTTGTTTAAGTTTGGCTTCAATCTCAATCCAAGGCGCATCGGTGTAGGCACTGGGCATAGTTGCAATCAAATCGCTATGATGTCTGTCTCCAAAGGATTCCCGCCCATTAGAAATATGCACTAACTGCCATTGGGGAACTGACCAGGTTGTCCGCGCCGCCGCCAGAATTTCTGCAATGCTGGGGTGTTCGTAACTATCTAAGGCTTCGTGAATAACGTGGTGGTGGGCATCAAAAACCATCGGCACCCCAGCTTCACGACAAATCGCTAAAATCTCATTGGCACTGTAGGCGTATTCGTCATTTTCCAGTGCTAGTCGGGTGCGAATGTTATCGGGTAGGTTGCGGATTACCTGAATGAGTTGTGCGGCGCGATCGCTTTTACCACCATGAATCTCGATAATTGCCCAAGGCGATCGCGGTAAGGCGAGTTTATCCATAATCATCGCCTGCATTTCTAATATTTTGATGCTATTGGCGACGACTTCTGGTTTATCGGAACTCAGGACAACAAACTGATCGGGATGCACAACCATACGCAAGGGAACTTGAGAAGCGCGATCGCCAGTATGCAATAACTCCTCATTCAGTTCCTCTAATACACTTCTTCCTAATTCGATATCTGCGAAGGGAAATAAGCCAGAAGGAATCCGATAAAGCTGAATATTATTGGCAACGCAAAAATCAATTGCCAGATTCAGGCGTCGTAGGTTATCAGCGTACAGTTCCCGTAGCATTTGGGCTTGCTGTATTTCGGTAAACTGCAACAACCGCTTTCGCGTCAAAGTGCGAAAGCGTACCTCTTTGGAGGTGGTGATGCAGACTAACCCCAAATGAGGTGTACTGCTGCTCGGACTCATATTGACCACGGGTTACTACAGTTTCATTGTGATCAAAGTCTCCCAGCACGGCACCCGCCGTGAGAGTGACTCTTTAAGGCTTTTAATTATTTGCGTCCATCATGAGTAGACCTCTTGCATAAGTCGAATAGACCCCCCTTAGTAAGGAGGGAGACTTGAAATCTTGCCCCCTCCCCTTACTAAGGGGAGGGTTGGGGAGGGGTCTGGTACATTTTTGCAAGAGGTCTAGTGACGCATTTTGGTTTAAGACCCCACCTATAGCGGGGATACAAATTACTGGCGTCAGTCCTGTCCATCTCAATTGAAGGTTACTGACTTGAGGGAAAAATAGTTGTTCTTGAGAAAAACCCAGTTTGGGGGGCTTCCCCCCAATCCCCCCAATCCCCCACGCTTGGGATGAGTGCCTCCCCCAGACCCCCTGCACAAGGTTTGATCGGTTGTGAGGAATTTTCTGGAGTCAGTGCCATTCCGATCTCAATTGAAAATATAGGGGTTCTCGTTTGCCTAGAGTACAGGTTTCTGACTGAGAGCTGCTGAAAAAAAAGGACAGCAGATTAATGTGCTGTCCTTCAAGGAATTAACCAATTAGAAGTGTTTTGAGACTAGGCGATCGCTGCCATTTTGATATCGTTGTTTGCCAGTAGCTCTTGCAGTTCCTCAGCATCAACGGTTTCTTTCTCAATCAGCATTACCGAGAGTTTGTCGAGGATGTGCTTGTTGCTGACCAACACATCTTTGGCGCGTAGATAGGCTTCATCGACGAGCTTGCGGACTTCGGCATCGATAGCAGACGCGGTGGTATCGGAGAAGTCGCGGTCAGAAGCAATTTCCCGACCCATGAACATGTTGCCGTTCTGCCGTCCGAGGGCAATCGGGCCAAGGCGATCGCTCATGCCAAAGCGAGTCACCATCTGACGAGCAACGCGGGTTACTTGCTGCAAGTCGTTAGAAGCACCAGTGGTGACTTCTTCTTCACCGAAGATGATTTCTTCTGCAAGGCGACCGCCCAAGGCAACTGCCATTTGATTTTGCAGGTAAGAGCGGGAGTACAAGCCAGAATCCATCCGGTCTTCGCTGGGTGTGAACCAAGTCAAACCACCTGCACGACCGCGAGGAATGATACTGATTTTCTGCACGGGGTCGTAGTCGGGCATCAAAGCACCCACCAAGGCGTGACCCGCTTCGTGGTATGCAACTAGGGTCTTGCGCTTCTCGCTCATCACCCGGTCTTTCTTCTCTGGCCCTGCCAACACGCGGTCGATGGCGTCGTTGACTTCGTCCATTGAAATTTCGGTGAGGTTACGACGGGCGGCTAGAATTGCCGCTTCGTTCAGCAAGTTAGCTAAGTCGGCTCCAGTAAAACCAGGGGTACGACGGGCGATTTTTTCCAAATCAACGTCTTTTGACAGGGTTTTACCGCGAGCGTGGACGTTGAGGATTTCACTACGTCCAGCATAATCAGGGCGATCGACGACCACTTGACGGTCAAAACGACCGGGACGCAGCAGGGCAGAATCCAAAACGTCGGGGCGGTTAGTAGCGGCAATAATGATGATGCCAGTATTGCCTTCAAAGCCGTCCATTTCCGTGAGCAACTGGTTGAGGGTTTGCTCGCGCTCGTCGTTACCGCCCCCTAAGCCAGCACCGCGCTGACGACCAACGGCGTCAATTTCATCGATAAATACGATACAGGGAGCATTGCTCTTGGCTTGCTCGAACAAGTCGCGCACGCGAGAAGCACCGACACCCACGAACATTTCCACGAATTCTGAGCCAGAGATGGAGAAAAACGGCACTCCTGCTTCTCCTGCAACAGCACGCGCTAGGAGGGTTTTACCTGTTCCCGGAGGGCCAACTAACAGTACACCCTTAGGAATCTTGGCACCAATTGCGGTGAAGCGGTCGGCGTTTTTCAGGAAGTCAACAACTTCGTTGAGTTCTAGCTTCGCTTGCTCGATTCCGGCAACATCCCCAAAGGTTACTTGAGTTTGTGGTTCCATTTGCACTCTGGCTTTGGACTTACCAAAGTTCATGGCTTGGGAGCCAGGGCCATTTTGGGCGCGTCGGAGGAGAAAGAACAATCCGACCAAAAGCAGCACGGGTAAGAAGAGGCTGCTTAAGGCTCTAAACCAGAAGCTGTCATCGCTCTGGGGTAGAACGGATATGTCAACATTGTTGGTACTCAGGATGTTGATCAGCTGCGGGTCGTTGGGCAGGTTAACAATGACCTGGGTACCGTCTTGAACCGTAGCGAGGGCTCTGCTGCGGTCAGCACTCAGCTTGACGTTTTCAACTCTGCCAGATTGAACTTCCTGAATCAGTTGGCTGTATTTCCAAGTCTCCCGACTTTGGGGCTGTTTGTCTAGAAATGCTGTTGCTAGTGCAACAACGACTATCGCTAGTAATGCGTATAGCCCAGCATTTCTCCACTTCTTATTATTCACTCTTTTCTCCTAACTTTAGGATGGGGATGTCCTAGGATGTTTCTTCTATTATTAACTAATGTTAACGTCTCTCAGGATGTATTGACACACTGTCGCTGGAGAGAAGTTAGTCCTCTTAATTTAATCTTACCTACAGGACTGGAACTGGGGGAAGCAGGGGAGGCAATAGAAGGATGCCCTCAACAAGAAAGGGGAAGGCGACGGATAGTAACGACAGTCAAGCTCTTTCGGCACTCAAAAGCATGAGATTAGCTTTCATCAGCAGCTTGCAGAACAGTCTCATATCACTTCATCGAAGTTGGGTTGTGATGCTTTGTAGAAGCCAGGTTTTGAGATCAACCATGGCAAAGCTCAGTGGAAGAAACGACTATAATTTTCTGCTTTATACAAACTCCGCAAAAATTCTAGACTCCCGTGCTGGGAGTTGTAGGTGAGGGGAGTGGTGGTTGTGATTACTGTATGGATGGGGATGACTTCTACGACGCTGTTTGTGTAGGCGATCGCTTCAAAGTTTCTCACCAACTCCCTATCCCAAACCTCCTCTTGCACAGGTTGATGATCATTGAGCCAGTTGATGATTTGCGATCGCGCCACTCCTGGTAAGATGCCTGCGGCTAAGGGTGGTGTCCACCAACTACCCTGCTGATAGCCCCAAAGATTACCCGTACTCGTCTCCACCCAATTTCCAGATTCATCGACTAAAATCGCTTCCGTCGCCCCTAGTTGCTGGGCTTTTTGCAGAGCCAGCCAAGCGGGTAAATAGTTTCCCGTCTTGTGTCCGGGAAGAGAACGAATAAATTCTGGTGCATCGCCTAGCCACGCCGTTATCCCTTGTTGCTGACGTTCGGCTAAGTTGGCGGGTAAGCCACGCCCTGTAATCCACTCGCGTCCGTCAGGAAACAGGGTAATTCTCAGCACTGGGTAAGACGCCAGCAAGTTTTCTGCCCCTTGTCGGACTCGTTCCCAATCAGGCAACTGCCAACCAAAAGTTTGTAAGCTGGAATAGAGGCGATCGCCATGGGCTGTCCAGTTCGTCAACGGATGCTCTAAAGACTGGTGATAGACACGCAGCGTTGTAAATACCGTGGCACCGTAAAGCAAGCCAGGGTCATTAAGTGCTAGTTCTAAACTATTACCTTGAAGAAGCTGACCATCATACCAAAACAACAATTTTGACACCCGCCTAATATCATCACCTGTTAAGTAATTCGCCGCCAGACATTGATGCTACCTTTACTCAGAATCAATCATTTGTAGGAAGTTTATCTGTCGTCAACTGTCTTAAATTAGTTCGTAGTGAGGGCTAAATTCCTCAAAATAAAGCCAACCCCCTGACTACAAATCTCTAATTATTGGCTTCGTCCTACTTCGCATCTTGTAATCTATCATCATTGCCAACTACACAGCTAATTTAAAAGAACTGTACTATGGGTTTCTATTCAAACGTTATTCTCCCCCGTTGCCTAGACTGGGCGATGTCAGATTCCACTCTTAGCCAGTATCGTGAAGAAGTCTTAGCTGAGGTATCTGGGGAAGTTTTAGAAATTGGCTTTGGAACCGGGTTGAATTTACCTCATTATCCCAAAACTGTTGAAAAAATCATCACGATTGATGCCAATCCTGGCATGAGCTCAATCGCCACAAAACGGATTCAATCTTCTTCAATACAGGTAGATAATCGCGTCCTGAATGGTGAGAATCTACCCATGGCTGACAACAGCTTTGATAGCGTGGTAAGCACCTGGACATTGTGCAGCATCGCCAAAGTAGAGCAGGCTCTTAAAGAAATTCATCGAGTGCTCAAGCCCGGTGGTAAGTTCTATTTCATTGAGCATGGACTGAGTAATGAACCCAAAATCCAGGTATGGCAAAACCGCTTAACCCCAATTCAAAAGGTAATAGCTGATGGTTGTCATCTCAATCGAAATATTAAGCAACTGGTGGAAAACAACTTAAAAATTGTCAAGTTAGAAGAGTTTTATGCTCCCATTGGTTCAAAAGTTGTGGGTTACATGTATAAAGGCGTTGCTACTAAAAATCTCTAATCCTAATTCTTGAGCAGCCGCTGTGACTCTAAATTAAATAACCATTTAAAATAAGTAGGGGGTAATAAATCAAAGTATTGGGTTCGGTGTAAATGTTTTTAAATTGATTCGTAGTCAAGGATTAGATTTTATGAATAGGGCTAAGAGACTGTTTCTAAAGTAATGCTAACTGGCTAGATTGCCTAACGATTGGATAGATCCCCCCTAGCCCCCCTTAAAAAGGGGGGAACAAAATCTCTTGAAAGTCCCCCGTGATATTAAAGGCGAAGCAACATCTAGCTTCCCCCTTTTTAAGGGGGACGGGAGGGGGATCTCCGAGGGGGATCTCCAGGAATTTACAATAAACCTTTAATTATTTACATGCCATACTTATTAGTAAAGGTCTGTAAATTAGATACAAAATAGCTGATCAGGAAACTCTCAGAATCTTTCGTTAAACTCAAAATTAACTGATTGTAACCCGTTCTAAGTTTCCCATCAATGAAATTTTCCCAGTATTTGCGGCAAGCAATGGGTAAGGCTTTACAGCAGGTTGACCCTTCTTCACTACGGGTGCGGTTGACTGTGGGAGTGGCGGCTGTCTCGGCTGTGGGATTAGGGGGGGTTGCTTTCTGGACAAGCTGGAAGATGCAGCAAATCTTGGTGGCGACTCATAAGCAAACTGTTGAATATATTGCCGATCGCTTCCCAACAGATGTAGAAATCTACAGCGATATGATGTCGTTGGAAAGTGGGGTGCCAAGGGCGATCGCTAATCTGACAAACGTTAATACATTATTGTGGGTGCGGCATCCAGATGGCAGGGTTGGGGCGCGATCGCTGAGGTTGAGCGCCGGGGCTGAAGCAACGCCGTTGCTATCTTTACCCCAAAAGCCCTTTCCGCCTCAAGTACAACTGCTCAACGGACGCTACTGGGTGCTATGTGCCACTCCCTTGCAAGTCGAGGGGGAAAATTTGGGAATGCTCTATGTTGCTCAGGATATTACTAACGATCAGGTGATGTTTTTTAGCCTGGTGCGAACGTTAGGGTTTGCTAGTTTGCTGGCGATTGCAGGAATGACGATCGCGATCGCCATTTATATTCAGCGATCGCTCCAACCCCTGCAACGCATGAGTCAACTCACAGAAAATATTTCCGCTGAAGATTTGGGAGAAGCGCGAATTCATCTGGATAATCCCCCTAGTGAAGTCAGAGAACTCGTCCAAACCTTCGACAAAATGCTGGTTCGCCTTTTTGAGGCTTGGGAACAGCAACGGCAATTTGTCAGCAACGTATCTCACGAATTACGCACGCCGCTGACGATCGTTTCTGGCTATTTGCAAAGCACTCTCCGCCGGGGAGACAACCTCCGAGAACCCCAGCGAGAAGCCCTGGAAATTGCTGCCTCTGAAGCCGAGCGTACCATCCACCTGTTAAAAGATTTACTCGATTTGGCACGGGCAGATAGTGGTCACAGGCACTTTCAACTAGAACCTGTGGTGCTAAATGACCTCGTTGAGGAAGTTGCCAGCATGGCAAGACAATATAGCGATCGCGTCATTAATGTGGCATCGACTATCCCAACCCTGTCATCCGTGAGCCAGATAATCACAGCCAAAGCCGACGCTCATCGCCTCAAACAAGTGCTGCTGAATCTAATTGATAATGCGGTGAAATATTCCCATCCCGATCATCCCGTAACCCTAAACTTAAAGGAGCAGGGTGAGTGGGCAATGATTCAAGTCTGCGATCAAGGTACGGGTATCCCCTTACCCCAACAAACGAGAATTTTTGAGCGTTTCTACCGTGTTGACGAAACCCGCGCCCGTTCTACAGGCGGCACAGGTTTGGGCTTATCAATTGTGAAAACCTTGGTGGAGGGAATGGGAGGAACAGTCAGCGTGCGATCGCAACTCGGAGAAGGTAGCACCTTTACCGTCACCTTACCGAATGCCGAATCAAAGTAAGGTTAGTTTCTGGAGACTTTGGTAACCTAGGGGTGCCAAGGGTTTTAGATGGGTTTAATAAAAATCCGCTCCTCCTGTGAAGGTGATCGCCCAGGGAAAAACAAGTATTGGAAGATCTCAGGCGGCTTGTTGAAGCGGTTTTTAACTGAAGTTTCTCCTTAAGCGTGTCTGCTGTTGCGGTGATGGGGAGAGGAACTAACTGTTTTCTCCCCAACCGGAAAATATGCGGTTAGATACCCATTAGATTAATAGCTGCTAATTGCATGGCCGTGTCGCGATCGCAAATGGCATCAATCTCCCCTTGTTGCTCAAAAGTCAACTGGTGGTAGACTTCCATAAATTCTTCATAGCTATAATCTTCCATCAAGGCGTAATATTCTCTCAAGCTCTGAGCCGTTAGTACGGCGATTTTGAGCCTAGCGATTGCTCTGCAAGTTGTCATCTATTGCTCCTCCTATCCCCAATCCAGGCGAGACACTGGCGCTACGAATGGGGAAACTTAGCACTTTGCATCCGCCTGTTCGCAGGCTCCAATACTCACCCAATTACTGGAACCATCGCTAGAATGTTCTTTTTTCCAGATGGGCGCATTGTGCTTGAGGGTATCAATCGCATACTTGCAGGCATCAAAGGCTTCAAGGCGATGGGGACAGCCGACAGCAACGAGCACGCTAATTTCTCCGATTTGCAAGCGTCCGATCCGATGATGAATGACAACGCGATTGACATCCTTCCAGGTAGAGCGAATCTCCGCCGCGATCGCTGCAAATACCTGCATTGCCATCGGTTCGTAAGCTTGGTATTCCAAGGCAACCACAGGCTTTCCTGCCGTTTGATTGCGTACCGTACCACTCATCACAACCACCGCTCCATTGGCTGGATCGTCTGCTAGTGTGTAAACTTCAGCGACAGATAGCGGTGCCAAGGTAATCGAGAGACTATCAGCGTTCGATGGTTGAATCGGTGCACAGAGCGGTGTCGTTAATCCTAAATTCATTGATTAGCGTTTTCTCTATTAAAGCGTCTAAGTGCTATTTTGTTCGATCTAACAGAACAAAACTAGGAGAGCAATGGAGGAAAGAGAGTTTAGTGACAACTCCCGACGCTGATACTACGCATACAGCGTGGGCTTCTCAAGATTGCTCCTGAGAGTTTCCTGCTTCACTCGGTCTTGTCTAGGCAATGCCCCCGACAGCCCCCGTCCACAGGCAATTTCATCCACGATGAGTCCCACCGCAGAAAGTCCACGATTTCGTATCACTTGAGCACTAGCAATATCTCTGGGCTTAGTTGACCCACAATCAGGACAATAATGAACCCGAACACTCAAATCCTTTTTGACGACAGCACCGCAGTCAGGGCATTCCTGGCTAGTCCCCTTCGGGTCAACCTTTCCATAGTAGACATCCCGCTTCCAGCACACCCAAGGCAATATCTGATTAACGAATTGCCCCAAACCAGCATCAAGGGTATGTTTACCCAACATCCCTTTAGCCATAATGCGGAAGTCGAGAGCTTCAACAAATATCATCCCAGCTTGATCACAAAGATGATGTGCCAATTGAAAGTGAAAATTGCGTCTACATTCACCGAGCTTTTCGTGCAACCTGCCAATCTTCTGATTCAGTTTGCGACGGTTGGACGAGCCTTTTTGCTTATTATTTAATCGGCGTTGCAGCAATTTCAGCTGGCGGTGCAATTGATTGAAAAAGCGAGGACGTTTTACCTGTTCGCCATCAGAGGTAGACAGAAAATACTCCAGCCCGACATCAACTCCAACAGCATGACCTTGCGGCATAGAATCAGGGACACTGACATCCATCTGCACAGCAAGAGCAACATACCATCCCGAAGCCTTGCGAAGGAGCCGTGCTGTTTTCAGGGTAAACCCATCGGGGATGGGGCGATGCAGGTTGATAGCAACTTTGCCAATCTTGGGCAGATTGATTTCATTCCCCTCAATGGCATCATTGCCAATCTGAGGAAACAAAAACGATTTGAATTGCCCAAACTTTTTGAATCTAGGAAAACCGTGTCCACGTTGCTTCATAGCGGCAAAAGCAGTATCAACCCTACCAATGACATCTTGAAGTACTTGCGAGTGAACGGCTTTCAATCCCAGATTCGTTTTCTTGGCTTCAGTCATTGTTTGTCTTAGCCGCACCGAGCGGCACGACTCACGCGGAGAGTCCATGTATCCCGACGCTCACCTTTCATGTAGAGCGCGGGGATTATAGCTCCCCGAACCCCTCGTTAGCTAAGAAAATTAGTGCTGAAATACACGAAATGAAATCTCGCTCTTACAGTGGAAGAAGAGCGTCGTCTCTAACTAAAGACGTAGATGTTCAAAAACTGAAGCAGCGAATGAACAAATGTGGGTTTAGTCGATCGCTGCAACGACAATTCACCAGCCTACAGCATTGTACCTATGCGAACTAGCGAGCAAATCCGATTAGAAATTAAAGAGACTTTAGGTTTTGTCCCTCCTTTCTTCGACCCCGCGCAGCCTAGCCCACAAGTACTAGACCATCTTTGGCAACAAACTTTAAGTGGCTATATCAACAATCCTCTACCGGGGCTATTCAAGGAAAAGCTCTCTGCCTATCTCTCGCGCTACTGTGCCGTTCCTTACTGCATGATTTGTCACAGTTGCTCCTTATACCCTTATGGGGTCAAGGCACAGGAGGTATTGCAATTACTAGAATCGCCTCCTCCCTTGGCAGACGAACTTGACGAGCACCTAAGCCGACTCGCTACCTACCCAGAAAAGGTAACAGTCTTGCCACAAAATTCGGAGCTGGAACAAAGCCTCCTCTATTGTTCCATCTATGTTGCCTTAGAACGGGAGCAAGCTGATTACTGCCGTAGCGAGCTACAGCGTCTTCTAGGCACTGAGATCTATCAGTACCTGGTGATGTTTATCGCCTACATCAAAACTTGCCATGTGTGGATGGAGGCTCACCCAGAAGTCACCTATGAAACAGACAGGAGAGTACTGGATTATCTCAATTGCTTGCTTGAGGAAGAACCAGGTTTAGGCGAGTTCTTTGACAACTATCGAGAAAGAGTAAAGCGCGAACAGCAAAACTGGACGGAACGACTGGCGGTGATTGCCGAGCGAAAGCGGAATGAAGAGGCACTACGGAAAGCCGCCATTGAGAATCGGCGTCTGGCAAAGGCGATCGCTTCCGTTTCCGATGGGGTACTGATTACCGACCCCCATCAACCGGATAATCCCATTATTTATCTCAATCCCGCATTTTCCCGGATTACGGGCTACGAAGCTCACGAAGTCCTCGGTCGCAACTGCCGTTTTTTGCAAAGCCCCGCCACCGATCCCGAGGCGATCGCCAAAATGCGCCAAGCGATTAAGCAACATCAAAAAATTAAACTCACCTTACTCAACCAGCGCAAAAATGGTCAGCATTTCTGGAATGAGCTAAGACTCTCGCCCGTGTTTTCCGAGGAAGGCGATTTACTTTATTTTGTCGGCATTCAGACAGATATCACCGAGCGCCAGCAAGCAGAAGCTGAATTACAGTTACAAGGTCGGCGATCGCAATTATTTGCCGATGTCACTCTCAAAATTCGCCAATCTCTACAACTCGAAGACATTCTCCAAACGGCTGTCATTGAGGTGCAAAAAGTTCTCCAGGCAGACCGAGCCCTAGTTTATCGCCTGTGGCCCAATGGTACAGGCAGTGTAGTGACTGAAGCCGTGGGGCAGGGTTTGCCGAGCATTTTAGGACAAAGCTTCAGTGCAGAAGTCTTTCCCAAAGAATACCGACAGCTTTACAACCACGGACGCCTTCGGGTAATTGAAGATGTAAAAAAGGGAAAGATTGCACCTTGTCTAGTGGACTTTTTGCGGCAGTGGAAAGTGAAGGCAAAAGTAGTTGTGCCAATTCTTCTCAAGGAAGAACTTTGGGGATTACTGATAGTCCATCAATGCAGTGAACCTAAACAATGGGTGGCGGCAGATGTTGAACTGCTGCAACAACTCGCCGATCAAATCGGAATTGCCCTAGCCCAAGCCCAGCTTTTGGAACGAGAAACCCGCACCTCCCAAGAGCTTGCCCAGTCGAATGCAGAACTGCAACAGTTTGCCGCCGTTGCTTCTCACGATTTGCAGGAGCCACTGCGGAAGGTGCAGGCATTCGGCAATCGACTGCAATCAACCTGCGGCGAGGCGCTGACAGAGCAGGGGCAGGACTACCTAGAGCGGATGCAAAATGCCGCCCAACGGATGCAGGTGCTGATCGATGACTTGTTAGCCTTGTCGCGAGTCACTAGCAAGGCGCAGCCATTTGTGAGTGTCGATCTCGCTACAGTGACCAAGGAAGTCTTATCGGATTTGGAAGTGCGTCTCCAGCAAACGGGAGGACGCGTGGAGTTGGGTGAGCTGCCGACGATCCAAGCTGACCCCCTGCAAATGCGTCAATTGTTGCAAAATTTAATTAGCAACGCGCTAAAATTTCAGCGATCTGGGGAACCACCTGTTGTCAAAATTGATTGTAGACCTATTAACAATCAAGAACAGCCAGCTAGTGAAGGGATAGGAGGCGTTAAAGTTTGGCAAATTACGGTTCAAGACAATGGTATTGGATTTGATGAGAAGTATTTGAACCGAATTTTTAATGTTTTTCAGCGCCTGCATAGCCGCAGTGAGTACGAGGGAACAGGCATAGGTCTAACAATCTGCCGTAAAATTGCAGAGCGTCATGGTGGGAGCATCACTGCACAAAGCACACCCGGTCAGGGGGCAAAATTTATTGTTACCCTACCAAGTCAACCAGCATAAGGAGCGATTTGCGTGAATGGGATGGGAGCAACTGTCAAAATCCTCATTGCTGATGACGATGAAGAAGATTGCATGTTGGCGCGTGATGCCTTATTAGAAAGCCGATTAGCCAATGAGCTGTATTTTGTTCACAACGGGGAAGAGCTGATGGACTATCTGCATCGCCGGGGCAAATATGCGGCATTGAGCCAATCGCCACGTCCGGGGTTGATTTTGCTGGATTTGAACATGCCGAAAAAAGATGGTCTTGAGGCATTAAACGAAATCAAGGCAGACCCTCATCTTCGGCAAATTCCCGTTGTGGTGCTGACAACCTCAAAAGCTGAGGAAGACATTTTTCGTAGTTATGACTTGGGTGCAAACTCATTTATTACCAAACCCGTGACCTTTGAATCTTTGGTGGAGGTGATGAAAAGCATCGGAAAATACTGGTTTGAAATTGTTGAATCGCCACCAGAGTGGGTTGGAGAAAGTCATGGACAACACTTACATTAAAGTCTTGTTAGTTGATGATGATGAGGACGACTATGTCTTGACCCGTGATTGGTTTGCGGAATTTCAAGACACTAAGTTTAAGCTGGAGTGGGTGGCAACTTATGATACGGCCCTAGAAGCGATCGCCAGCAATCAGTACGATGTTTATCTCTTTGACTACCGCCTCAATCAGGGCAATGGTCTAGAACTGTTGCGAGCCGCGATCGCCCTTGGCTGCTCTGCACCGATTATTTTGTTGACTGGACAAGGCGATCGCGACGTTGACGTGGAGGCAATGAAAGCGGGAGCAGCAGATTATCTGGAAAAAGGTCAGCTTGGAGCCCCTTTATTAGAGCGTTCCATCCGCTACGCCATTGAACGCAAACAAGCTGAACATAAAATTCGCGAACAAGCTGCCCTCCTCGATATCACTACTGATGCGATTCTCGTTCGCAGTCTAGAGCAACAGATTCTCTTTTGGAATAAAGGTGCAGAACACCTCTTTGGCTGGCACTCTGATGAAGTGCTTGGCAAGAATGCTGACGAGCTGTTGTACAAGCAACGCTTCCCAGACCTGGAAAAAGCCCTCAAAAGTGTGGTTGAGAAAGGAGAGTGGCAAGGGGAGTTAAGGAAACTCACTAAATCTGGCAAGGAAATCATTGTCGAGAGCCGCTGGACGCTGGTACGAAATACCGAGGGAAAACCCAAATCTATCCTCACCGTCGATACTGATCTCACGGAGAAGAAACAACTAGAAGCGCAGTTTCTTCGCGCCCAGCGCATGGAGAGCATCGGTACTCTCGCCAGCGGCATCGCCCACGACCTCAACAACGTGCTAGCACCGATTCTGATGACCGCTCAACTTTTGGAAACCCAACTGCACGACCCCCAAAGTCAGCGGTTGCTCTCAATAGTGGTTACCAATGTTAAACGGGGGGCAACTCTTGTCAAGCAAGTTCTGTCCTTTGCCCGTGGACTGGAAGGGGAACGAACGATTCTACAAGTCCGGCACCTAATTGCTGAAATTAAGCACGTTATCAGAGAAACATTTCCTAAATCGATTGAATCTTATACCAACATTGATGAAGAGCTTTGGACCGTTTCAGGAGATGCCACTCAACTGCATCAAGTCCTGATGAACCTCTGCGTCAATGCTCGCGATGCCATGTTAGATGGCGGCACCTTGACGATTTCAGCAAATAACCTTTTTATTGACCAAGATCAGGCTCGGTTGCACCTAGAGGCTAAGGTTGGCCCTTACATCTTAGTTACAGTCGCAGATACTGGCATGGGCATTCCGTCGGAGATGTTGGATCGAATTTTTGAGCCTTTTTTCACAACCAAGGAATTGGGCAAAGGTACTGGGCTAGGTCTTTCCACCGTCTTGGGCATTGTTAAGAGCCACGGTGGTTTTATCAATGTGCAGAGTGAGCTTGGCAAGGGAACAGAATTCCAGGTGTACTTACCCGCAGCAGAAAGAGGGGAACCCAAGATTTTAGAAGACCATGAGCCATCAAGGGGTCAGGAAGAATTGATTTTGATTGTTGATGATGAAGCGGCAATTCGGGAAATTACGAAAACCTCTCTGGAGCTCTCTAACTATCGGGTACTAACTGCCAGCAATGGTATTGAAGCCGTCACGCTCTATGCACAATATCAAGAAAAAATTCATGTTGTGCTGACGGATATGATGATGCCATCTATGGATGGACCGACAACTATCCGCATGTTGCAAAAAATTAACCCGCAGGTCAAGGTTATTGCCGTGAGCGGACTGATGGCAAGTGAGAAGCTATCGGCGGCAGCTAACTGTGGTATTAAAGCTTTTTTGTCGAAGCCCTATACAAAAAAGGAATTACTAGAAAAAATTCAAGACACTCTTTATCCCACAGGAGAAAACAACCCTCACTACCCGCCGATCAGTTCCCAGTTTTAAATTTTGCTACCCCCCATCAAATACAGCAACGCCATTCGCACCGCAACGCCACTGGTTACTTGCTGAGAGATCAGACTGAATTGCGGGTCATCCATCAACTCTGAGCTAATTTCCACCCCGCGATTAACCGGGCCAGGATGTAAGACTTTGATGTCCGGCTTGCAGAGTTTGAGACGATCGCGCGTGATGCCATACCGCTGATGGTACTCTCGCAAACTTGGCAAGAGATGGGCACTCATGCGTTCTTTTTGCAGCCGCAACGTCATCACAAAATCCGCGTCTTGTAAAGCGGGTTCGATCTCCCAGTGGAGGAAGGGAGTCTTTTTTGAGTCCTGAGTCCGAGTCGGTGAGTCCTGAGTGGGGGAAAAAGTATGAAGTAGGAAGGATGAAGTATGAAAGAGGTTATTGGTCTCCTCATCACGCCCGCTCCCGTACTCGGCAAATAACTGAGGCACCAAAGTGGGGGGACCGGCTAAATGAACTTCTGCGCCGCTGGCGGTGAGACTCCAAATATTGGAACGGGCAACGCGGGAGTGCAGGAGGTCTCCGACGATGGCAATTTTTTTCCCGGCTAGCAACTCTAAGCGCGGGCGTTCAAAGTCTAAAAGGGAACAAATAGTAAACAAGTCAAGCAATGCTTGAGACGGGTGTTCATGCTGACCATCCCCTGCATTGAGGACGCCGACGCGGACACCGAGCCGATTCATTTCAGTGGCGATCGCTTGCGGAACTCCCGCTTCTCGGTGGCGAATCACCATCATATCTGCTCCCATTGCCAAATAAGTCTTGGCAGTATCGAGAATTGTCTCGCCCTTACTCAAGGAGGAGCTTCCCGGAGTAAAGTTGAGGGTATCGGCGGATAGGCGCTTGGCTGCTAGTTCAAAACTACTGCGGGTGCGGGTAGATGGCTCAAAAAATAAGTTAGCGATCACCTGACCTTGCAGAGCCGGCACTTTTTTTGTCCGCCGTGACAGCACCTCCCGAAAGCTAGCAGCCGTTTGCAGTACGGTGTCGTACTCTGTCGGCAAAAAGTCAGCTAAAGAAAGGATATGGCGGCGAGTCCAAGTAGTAGTAGCCATGACGTTATCAAATGTTGTGGGCGATCGCATCTAAGGGTGAAGAATATCTCCACGTCCGCTCTTGTCAGTTCTTATTATGAGTATTTAACTGGCTTCTCGTGTTAAAGGCTTGCTGAAATTCTCCTGATGCGCCGCCCTCAACACTGAATAGTGACGAATGGCAGGCACCTCAACCCGTAAGTTTTCCTCCATCTAGCTGGCGTCGGCGATCGCTAAGTAGGGAATTGGGCTGTCAGCGCTGAGTGTACAACTTTCCCAACTTCCCTGAAGGTGTGTTTTTTCAATCCCATTGCCATCGAGCGGCACTTTATCAAATCGTTTTTCTGAGCCTCTATGAACAGTATCAAAAAATGTTTCGCTCCTCTCCTCACTGGGGTGATGCTTATTAGTCTCAGTAGTTGTGGTGGTCTTGATACAACTCAAGACAATCGTTCTTCCGACGCCACCCAGGGACAGACGGCTACGGGGTCTAACTCCAGCGCCTCTCTTTCACCTTCCACTGAAACCCAACCCCCCGTCGCTAGCCAATCACTGAAGGCTGACAACAAAGCCACCACTCAAAACACCACCACCCTCAACATCTATCACGCTGATAGTCAGTGTGAGACGCTGGTACCGGAAAAAGTGGCTGTTCCTGCTGACAATTCTGTAGAAACCGCCATAGGTAAAGTACTAGAACATCGAAGTACGAGTGACTTTAGCCTAGCGGGGTATCGGGTTAACGTTAATTCCAGTACTGGCGTCGCCACAGTCGATTTTCGCCGATCTCCCAATTCCCAACGGCAGTTTGTTTCCCTCTCTAGCTGCGAACAGTTTGCCCTATTCGGCAGCTTACGAAAAACGCTGATGGAGAATGGTCAGTTAAAAATCAAAGAGGTTCATTTTACTGAGCAAGGGGAAGAAATTTATTTGTAGTTACTCGGTCAGTACTCAGTAGTCACCCTTTCAACACAAACTCTAAAGTTTAGAAACCGCTGGACAGTCCTTTAGATACCAGCGCCACGGCAAATCAACGCCTTTAGTTAAACCAATCCGAGTCGTTTGCACCACTTCGGGGATCAAGTGCGGCGAACGGTGTTCCAGCCACAAGGGTTCGCCGAGTTTTAACGGGGTGGCGTTTAGGCTGCGGTCGATTTGCAGAACTTTACAGAGTTTACCTGGCCCGGCGGCGAGGCGATCGCGTTTGAAGGAAGTCCCCGGATCAAGTTCCGGTGGGATACACTGAATCTGCAAGGCGCGAATCAGAACAGCGCTGGGAACTTGATCGCGATCGGTGACAATATTTAGGCAGTGATACATGCCGTAGATCAGATAGACGTAAACTTGTCCGGCTGATCCAAACATCACCTCATTGCGAGGGGTTTGACGCCGATAGGCATGACAAGCCGGATCGCCAGGGGCGTAAGCTTCTGTTTCTACAATCATGCCCCTGAGAAGTTTTCCATCTGCTAACTGACGCACGATTGTACAGCCTAGCAAGTCCGGTGCTACCACCGTCGATGGACGTGCCAGCCAAGAAGGTTCTACAATTTGAGTAGATTGAGTACAATTGCCCATTTACTATAAAAGGAGGCCAGTCACAAAATGGATGTCAAATTGGTTTTAGTCGTACTAACAGTTGTTTTTACTGTAGCGTGTTTGTTCTTCGGCACCAAAAATGGTTTTTACGATTCCGACAACTACCACGGCAACGGTTCTGCCCACTAAAAGCGCGTTCTAAGTCGTTAGCTTTCAGCGGTTAGTGCTTTTGAGCCGTGAGTCACCTTGGCAACTAAATCTAGCCGAGGATTTTCATCAGCCTTGACCTAAAAGCTGATAGCTAATTGCTAATAGCTAACAGCTAGTAATGAGTCCACGTTTACCTTCTACATCCTATAACCACGAACAGCTTACTTGCTTTCCCTACGGTGTTGGTCATGGGGGAGAAGGGATGTGTTTGCTGGTGCAAATGGGACCCCATCGCATTCTTCTAGATTGTGGCTTAACTGATATTTCGTCATTGCAGACAGACGGCACTCCCCCAGCAGATTTGGTGCTGTGCAGCCACGCCCATACCGATCATGCTCAAGGCTTGCTGGCACTCCATGAGGCGTTCCCTCAGTTACCGATGTATGCCAGTGAAGTAACGACAGCGCTATTGCCATTAAACTGGCCAGAACAAAAGCCAAAAGAAATTCCTCAATTTTGTCATGCCTTGCCTTGGCGATCGCCTGTTGAGTTTCGCGATGGGCTGAGTGCTGAATTATTTCCGGCGGGGCACTTACCAGGGGCGGCAGCACTTTTGCTCACCTACACCGCGCCGAATCGCACCTATAGGCTCCTATACACGGGAGACTTTTTTCTCTCCAATTCGCGTTTGGTAGAAGGACTATCGATCGAAAGCTTGCGGGGAATTGATCTAGACGTGCTGATCGTAGAAGGCACCTATGGCACCGCCCGCCATCCCCACCGCCGCAGTCAGGAAAACCAACTAGTTGAACGCATTAATTTAGCGATCGCAGAGCAATATTCTGTCCTGCTACCCGTACCCACATTGGGACTAGGGCAGGAAATTCTCATGCTCCTACGGAGTCACCATCTGTTTACAGGTCGCAATATAGATATCTGGGTAGATGATGCTGTGGCTCAAGGCTGTGATGCCTACTTGGAACTGTTGACCCACTTACCCACCTCAGTACAGAACTTTGCTCGCCATCAGCCGTTATTTTGGGACGAACGAGTGCGTCCACGGGTACGGCGATTAACTCCAGACCAGCAAGATTTAATTGGTAAATCTCCCTGCATTGTTCTCACTGAACAAGCCGCTGACCTCCACCAGTACTACCACTCCTCCTCTAATCCCTGGCTGATCCTTCTAGCAGATCGACCCGGACGCAACGTTTCCACTGTCACTTTGCCTACTACCTCACCCTCTGGATCGGTTGATCCGACCAGAAATCCTGCCCCTAGACGTGCGGATAATATTAAACCAACCACACCCCTGATCCAGGTAGAAACCTATTTACTGGCCCAGCATGGAGATTCTCAGGGAACCACCCAACTGATTCACAACCTCCGTCCCCAGCACGTCGTTTTTGTTCACGGTTCCCCCACCTACCTATCCGATTTAACGGGACTGGAGGAACTGCAAAACCGCTACCATTTACATTCCCCTGCTGTAGGAACCTTAGTCGAACTGCCAATTGGCGAGACGTTTATTCAGCCAGCGGCACCCACAGAAACCAACTATGAAGGCGAGTTGACCGAATTTGGCACCGTTGTCACCATTACTTTACCTGAAGCGATCGCTGCTGACCCACGCTGGCAACATTTTGCGGACACTGGCTTAGTGGAAGCCCGTTGGCAGGGTGAAGAACTAGTACTACGTGGCTTACCTCAACGGGAATTACTCAGTCAGAGCAACGATGCTAGAGTCTCGCCTGAACTAGAATGCTGTGCCAACTGCCGTTACCAACGCGGTCAACGCTGCTGGAATCCCGCTTCTCCCCTGCACGGTTTCAAAGTCACGCCAGAAGGTTACTGTCTCGTCTTTGAACCCATACCTCCTTCCTCAGAAGATTAAAATGAGCAGTTGTTAATGGCTAATAGTTATTAGTTTTCTCTCCCCATCTCCCCAACTTCGCCAATCCCACATTACAAAAAACCCAATGCAGGTTATCCTACATTGGGCTAATTTCAAAAAGTAGTGGTCTAATCTTGATTAGAATCGGGATAACGCGGATGAATTTGTTCAGCTTCTGGACAATCGTCAGAAACTAAGGGTTCGGCATTTCCTCGAGGGACAGAAGCCAGTTTTTGAGTCACAGAACCGATGCTTTCTAAACGTACCATTTCTTCCCAAGAACACAACTCATCTTCTTCTTCGGTTTCATAGCGGATGGTGACCAAATCACCTTCAATATCCACAATTCGAGCGCGTTCAATCCAACGTTGCTGGTCCCGCAAGAAAACACAAACTTCACGGCCATCGCAACACAGTTGATAAATCTTGCGGTGTAGCATATTTAGGTTCTCCTGAGCAAAATACTCTTTCAATACTTTTGAATCTGCAACCCCTTTGCTGGGGTACAAGTTCATTAGAACTTGACGCTGAGCTGACTGATGTAAGATTCGTTTTAGTCAAAGGGGAAATATCTTACCTAACAAGCTCTCAGTTTGAGGCTTGGTAATTTAGCTTGAATCCAACAGCGTCTTGAGAACGATTGCATAAGACTTGGTGGTAGCCGAAAGCAGCTTTTGGCATTATTCAACGTTATAAGTAGTAGAAAAACTTGGATCAAGGCAATAGTGGAGAGAGATTTGCCATGTGATTTGAGAAAACAAGGCAGCACCAGGAAATAGATGTCGGCAGAGAGCTGAAGCATGTGAAGGCACTAATAACTTTTGCCCTTGCAACGAGTGCTGGTTTTCTAGGGAAAAATCTTGGCTCACCAGTATTGATTGTATGAGTTTCTGAAGTTTTAGACCTTACTGTTATTGTGACACACTCAGGGCACTATGTGTCTGCCATCTGGAATATAGAAAGGATTAGTTGGGGAGGAGATGAGGAGATGGGGAGATGAGGAGATGGGGAGATGAGGAGATGAGGAGATGGGGAGATGAGGGATAGAACAAGAAGAAGGGGAACTCTGTAATCAACAAGGACATCACACAAGGTGACTGCCCTAGATTGCCAGAGAGCAAAAATGAAGAAAGGCTTTAGTCGAGATGCTCCAGAGGAAGATTTTGACAGCTACGCGATCAAAGCCATTGCATTTTTGCACCGGGCTTCTCGTTGGATTTGTCCACTATTCAAGGCTTCATTAAGTGCGTTTAACGCTTCTAAGTCCGAAGGCTGATAGCCTTTCATTTCTAACACCTGACGGATTAGGCCCTCAGAAGCAACACTGAGGCAACCTGTTTGAAAAGCCGATCTTACAAGCGTGCGAATCATGAACCCTGTAGCATCCTTAGTAGGTGTTGTTACTAATATCGAATACTTCTACACTCTAGAAACTGACCGAAATCAGTTGAGAGTTGTGATCTTGTAGGCATTTGGGAGTGATCGCGATCGCAAACTTAAAAATTTGTAAGCGACATCACTAAGACAGGGAGTTGTCTTTGGCACAACAGGACTTACGGAAAATACCACTATGACTCCGTAAATGTTTGACTTATAGCTTGTAGCTTAAGAAATTTCCTGTGAAGGATGTGTAAATCGCAGGGGGTATTTTCAACAAGAGTTTGTTAAAGTTCCAGACGGTTGGCTAAAAACAGTTTTTTGGGAGAAGACAACAGTGTTTGCGATCGCCACAGAGCAACAACAGTACAAAACCTATATCCTCAGTGACCAGAACGCTCAGTCTCGACTAGAAATTGTTCCCGAACGCGGCGGTATCGTCACCCGTTGGAGTCTGCACAACCAAGAGATTCTCTATATGGATGCCGAACGCTTCGCTAACCCCCAAATGAGTATTAGAGGCGGCATCCCCATCCTCTTTCCCATTTGCGGCAACCTCCCCGACAACCTCTACACCATTGACGGCAAACAGTACACCCTCAAACAACATGGTTTTGCCCGCGACCTTCCCTGGGAGGTTACAGAACAATCTACCCAAGACTTAGTCAGCCTCACACTTGTCCTCAACAGCAACAACCAAACTTATGCTGTTTATCCCTTCGACTTTCAACTGGCTTTCACCTATCAACTTAAAGGGAACACGCTGACAATTCAGCAACGCTATACCAATCGTTCAGCCGAGCCAATGCCCTTTTCTGTCGGTCTGCATCCCTACTTCTATACCGCCGACAAAACGCAGGTTGAGTTTGATATCCCCGCCTCCCAATACCTTGACCAAATCAGCAAAGAAACCCATGACTTTTCCGGCGGCTTTGACTTCAACCGCGAGGAAATCGATGTTGCCTTCACCTCTATCCGTCGCCAATCTACTAGTGCTACAGATACAGGACAGCAAGTAAAGATCTCCCTCACCTACGACGACCTCTACTCCACTCTGGTCTTCTGGACAGTCAAAGGCAAAGACTACTACTGCCTAGAACCTTGGAGCGCTCCTCGCAACGCTCTAAACACCGGAGAACAGCTCCAACGCCTTGAGCCAGGAGCCAGTTGTGAGGCATCAGTACAGCTACAAGTGACTTTTTTTTAATTGCCTCTTTTCATCTTCAGATAAAGTATGTTATGTTTGTAAATGGCGCGTTTAAAACGGCATTCAACGGGTCGCTAACTCAACGGTAGAGTACTCGGCTTTTAACCGATTTGTTCCGGGTTCGAATCCCGGGCGACCCATACAAACAGGCAGAAAAAAAGTGATAAAGACTGCTTATTGAGCCGATATGAGGCACAATTTTCTAAACGGTAGCTGTAAGTTACTATCGGCTGGTAAAGTATCTTAAGATTATCCTAAGAAGAATTAAGCTCGTTTAGAAATTAACTGGCTGACAACTATTAACTGTTAGGAGGACTATTTATGGCGCTCGTACCAATGCGGCTGCTCTTGGATCACGCAGCTGAGAATGGCTATGGCATCCCAGCTTACAACGTAAATAACATGGAGCAGATCCAGGCAATCATGCAGGCGGCTCAAGAAGCTGATAGCCCCGTGATTCTGCAAGCTTCTCGCGGCGCTCGTACCTATGCCGGAGAAAATTTCCTACGCCATCTGATTATGGCAGCAGTGGAAACTTACCCCCATCTGCCCATTGCCATGCACCAAGACCACGGTAATAGCCCAGCGACTTGCTACTCTGCGATTCGCAATGGTTTCACCAGCGTCATGATGGATGGATCTTTGGAAGCAGATGCCAAGACTCCATCCAGCTATGAGTACAACGTTGAAGTGACTCGCAAGGTTGTTGATGTTGCTCACGCTGTCGGCGCGAGTGTTGAAGGCGAACTAGGTTGCTTGGGTTCTCTGGAAACTGGCAAAGGTGAAGCCGAAGATGGTCATGGATTTGAAGGCGCTCTTTCCCACGACCAACTGTTAACCGACCCTGATGAAGCGGTTGACTTCGTTGAGCGGACTGGTGTTGATGCTTTGGCTGTTGCCATTGGTACCAGCCACGGTGCTTATAAGTTCACCCGCAAGCCAACGGGTGAAATCCTTGCCATCGGTCGGATCGAAGAAATTCACCGCCGCTTGCCTAATACCCACCTCGTTATGCATGGTTCTTCTTCTGTACCAGAAGATTTGATTGCCATCATCAACCAGTACGGCGGTTCGATTCCTGAAACCTATGGTGTACCTGTTGAAGAAATTCAAAAAGGCATCAAGTGTGGTGTTCGTAAGGTTAACATCGATACCGACAACCGCTTGGCAATCACTGCGGCTATCCGTGAAGCGGCTGCCAAAGATCCTTCTAACTTTGACCCCCGTCACTTCCTGAAGCCTTCTATCAAGTACATGAAGCAGGTTTGCTTGGATCGTTACCAGCAGTTTGGGACTGCCGGAAATGCCAGCAAGATCAAGCAAATGTCTTTAGAAGATTTTGCGGCTAAGTACGCTAAAGGTGAGATGGGCGTTGCAGCTAAGAAGGCTGTGACTGCTTAATTAATCTGTGTAAGGGTTTGGCAATGCCGAACCCTTAGGGAAAATCAAACCGCAACTTCTGTAATAAGAAGGAGCGGTGGGGAAATTCACGATTTGCCTTTCTAAATATTTTGGGTAGCTGTTGAAGCTACCCAGTTTTTTGTGGTGTCTCCTAATTGCGATCGCTCCGCATTAGAAAAAATATCGAATTGCCAATCCCGTGATCAAACAAATACTCGATGTTGCAGGGCAGGCATTTGACGGCGAACCTGTTCAAGGCGTAGGGGGTTGATTTCAGCGATCGCGACTCCGGGTGTATCCCCAGCATCGGCTAAAATGATGCCCCAAGGGTCAACAATCATCGCATGACCGTGAGTTTGCCGCATCGCGTAATGCCGCCCTGTCTGGGCGGGGGCGATGACATAGCAGGTGTTTTCAATCGCTCTGGCTTGCAGGAGTATTTGCCAGTGATCTTTTCCGGTGTAGGCAGTAAATGCCGCCGGGACAAATAGCACGTCGGCTCCTTTAGATGCCAAGTGTCGATAAAGTTCAGGGAAGCGCACGTCGTAGCACACTGAAAGCCCCAGCGTTCCCAACTGGGGACAAGAGTGAACGGGAGGCAGTTCACTTCCTGCCATCACAGTGCTGGATTCTCGGTAGGTGTTGCCGTCGGGAACATCAACATCAAACAGGTGCACTTTTTTGTAGCGAGCCAGTTCTATGCCACTAGGAGCGATCAGCAGGGCAGTATTGTAGACTTTGCCACTGTCTACGGGAACCGGGAAGCCGCCTCCCAGGATTGTCACCTGGAAGCGTTGAGCCATGGTTGTGAGAAATTTTTCGGTTTTCTGGGCAATCGCCTCAGCTTGGGCAATTTTGTCTTCTTCTTTACCTAAAAATGAAAAATTCTCCGGTAAGCTTACTAGGTCGGCACCCCGACGCACGGCAAGTTCAATCAAGTCTTCCGCCTGAATCAGGTTGCTTTCCAGATCCGGCTGGCTGGTCATTTGGATGGCGGCGGCGAGATAGGATTTCATCAAGTAAAAGCTAGGAATCGCGTCAAGGAGATTATGAAACTGCTAAGTGTTGCAACTATAGCAGGCGTAGGGATTTCAGGGCTATAGGTATAACAAAGGAGGGAGTATGCGATCGCTCGAATTATGACCCTTATTCTAAATATCTCTCTTTAGATAGAGATTGACATTATTCATCCGGAAGGCTGACACAAATCTTAAGCAACTTCGTCTTTAATAAATAGTCGGAATTGGCAACAGAGGGGTTGTGGGTTCTCTTTGCAGGAAAGATGTAACTAGTAAGCCTCAGTCTAGCTCGTGATGATGTTCCCATTAGCCGGAAGGATTCAGGAAACTGAAATTTGCGCCTACCGTCTAGATATTGAGCCAATCTACCTAGCAACACAACCTAAGAGTTGAGAGTCTACCAGAGGCAAGTTCAGGCTTAATAACTCAGTTATATGTAAAAATCCCCAATTACCAGTCACTTGTTAAGTGAATGAGGAGACGTCAAGTGAATCTAATTCGTGAAATTGTTCAACAAGCCATTGCTAGTGGCTATTTGACGGCAGAAGCAGAAGAGCAGCTCCGTCAGCTTTTGAGGACAAAGTATGATTTTGAAGACTTCCAAGCGTTCATTCTCTTGCAACGAGAGGCGATGGAAGGCAGAGTCAAGCAAGAATCGCGAGAGTCCATGCATTCTGGGAATTTAGCGGCGGTAGCTTGAGCCGACACTTCCCTTGAATCAGACCAAAATATTTGTCACCGGAAGCGATATCACTCTGGTACCCCTCGCCGTGAACCAGAGAGGGTAAGGGTGATGGTGATCCCAGCCGACACAAGACTGAATAGTTAGTGCAATTTCACCCGCAGGCTACCTCCGTGGAGAAAACCGGGGAAAGGGCTAAGCAGAATTTTTTTGTTGACAAAGTTGAATTAAATCAACAATAATGGTAGATTGTCTGTCTATTCCTGCTCGGATCAGGTGAAGACACAGCAAAAGCTGGCAACAACTACTTTTTTCGTCTCGTGCTTTTCAGACGGATTATGAGGTTGTGGACAACCCAGTAACCAGCTACCTGTACGGCAACTTTAAAGGACAATCCCATGACTTATGCAATTATCGAAACTGGCGGCAAGCAACTGCGAGTCGAACCCGGTCGCTTCTATGACATTGAACTTTTGCCCGTTGAGGCAGACGAAAGCATCAGCCTCGAAAAAGTTTTGCTGGTCAGCCACGATGGCGAAGTGACCATTGGTCAGCCACTGATCGAAGGCGCAACGGTGGAAGGAACAGTGATGCGGCATCGGCGCGGTCGTAAAATCATCGTTTATAAGATGAAGCCGAAGAAGAAATACCGCAAGAAGCGCGGACACCGTCAAGAAATTACCCAGCTAATGATTAACTCCATTAGCCTGAATGGTTCAGTGCTGGCGGCGGCTGACGAAGCGGCAACGCCTGCGGCTGAGGAAACCACTGAAACTGCGTCAGAATAGAAGTAAGGGGGTCACAACTTGACCCTTTGTTTTTGACGCTAACTGTTAAACAGATTGTAACTACGAAGAGAACCTAAAATGGCTCATAAGAAAGGAACAGGTAGTACTCGTAACGGACGTGACTCTAATGCCCAACGTCTAGGGGTAAAACGCTTCGGTGGACAGGTTGTTAAAGCAGGCAACATTCTCGTGCGTCAGCGCGGTACCAAGTTCCACCCTGGCAACAATGTAGGGATCGGTAAAGATGACACGTTGTTTGCCCTCATCGACGGCGTTGTGACCTTCGAGAATAAGACTAGAACTCGTAAGAAAGTAAGCGTTTACGCTGTTCAGGCAGCAGAACCAGAAATGGCAACGGCTGGAGCTTAAATTTCATTATCGGTAAGGGAGATACTTTATTCCCATTTTTGCCAATACTACGAAAGGGCACCCACTTAGGGTGCCTTTTTGGCTAAAGTGGGTATTCTCAGAAATCTTGCTTGAGCGATCGCCTTTAACAGAACGTTACCAAACCAGCAAGTAAGGCAGCAAAAGGAGGCTTTAAACTATTAAGACAGCGCTACACTTAACCCATCTTTTTGCTTCTCCTTTACAAACGCCTTAGTTGTTCAGAGCGCCACTAACAACTAAACCCTAACAACCACTGATTAGATACTATGTTCCCTACTCACCGTCCTCGTCGCCTCCGTCAGACAGCCATGCTGCGTCGGATGGTGCGTGAGAATATTCTGACCACAAGCGATTTAATTTACCCTCTGTTTGCTGTTCCCGGTGAAGGATTTGCCCAAGAAGTCAAATCGATGCCAGGTGTTTACCAACTGTCGGTAGACAAAATTGTTGAAGAAGCGAAGGAAGTTTATGACCTCGGCATTCCTTCAATCATTCTGTTTGGGATTCCTCAAGACAAGGATACCGAAGCAACGGGGGCGTGGCACGATTGCGGCATTGTCCAGAGAGCGTCAACAGCCGTGAAAGAAGCGGTGCCCGATTTAGTCGTCATTGCCGACACCTGTTTGTGCGAGTACACCTCCCACGGTCACTGCGGCTACCTAGAAGTGGGCGACCTAACCGGGCGAGTTTTGAACGACCCGACGCTGGAACTGCTGAAAAAAACGGCTGTGTCGCAAGCAAAAGCAGGGGCGGATATTATTGCCCCGTCGGGCATGATGGATGGTTTTGTACAGGCAATTCGGCAGGGATTGGATGAAGCGGGGTTTGAGAATATACCGATTCTTTCCTACGCAGCTAAGTATGCCTCAGCTTATTATGGGCCGTTTCGCGATGCGGCGGACTCATCCCCTCAGTTTGGCGATCGCCGCACCTATCAGATGGATTCTGCCAACGCCCGCGAAGCGCTCAAAGAAATCGAACTCGATATTGCAGAAGGCGCAGACATGCTAATGGTGAAACCGGCTTTAGCTTATATGGACATTATCTATCGCGTCAAGGAAGCAACCAATCTCCCTGTCGCCGCCTACAATGTCTCTGGCGAGTATTCCATGGTGAAAGCTGCTGCCCTCAACGGATGGATTGATGAAGAACGAGTTGTGATGGAAACCTTAACCAGCTTTAAACGAGCGGGTGCCGACTTAATCCTCACCTACCATGCCAAAGATGCCGCTCGTTGGCTACAAGCCTAGATTGAGTTCGGCAATAGGTTTGACATAAAGGGTATAGACGAATTGGCTATCCTTATTTCCTAGCAACCGAATTCGTCAACAGCATCCTCCGGTCGTCAAGTATTTAACTTAAGTTCTGCCAAAAAAGGCTCCTGTATAGCAACAGGAGCCTTTTCATTATTGAGGATTCAGTTGTGAACTAAGCCCAATAACTAACCTAGTCGAGGTTAGGCATGGATAGCACAGCTTCAGTATCACGGTCGATACCTTTCTCAAAGCCAGCGGCAGCCGCACGAGCACGACCAGCATGCCAGAGGTGACCGACTAAGAAGAAGAATCCCACCACAAAGTGGAAACATGCCAACCAAGAGCGAGGAGACACGTAGTTAAAGGAGTTGATCTCGGTTGCAACTCCACCTACAGAGTTCAAAGAACCCAGAGGAGCGTGAGTCATGTACTCAGCAGCACGACGTGCTTGCCAAGGCTGAATGTCATTTTGAATCTTGTTGAGGTCAAGACCATTAGGACCACGCAGAGGCTCAAGCCAAGGTCCTTGGAAGTCCCAGAAGCGCATGGTTTCACCACCGAAGATAATTTCACCAGTAGGAGAGCGCATCAGGTATTTACCCAAGCCAGTCGGGCCTTGAGCAGAGCCGACGTTAGCACCCAAGCGTTGGTCGCGAATCAAGAAAGTTAGAGCCTGAGCCTGAGAGGCTTCAGCACCTGTGGGGCCGTAAAACTCGCTGGGGTACGCCGTGTTATTAAACCAGACGTAGCAAGCAGCAATGAAGCCCATTAAGGACAACGCACCTAAGCTGTAGGAGAGATAAGCTTCTCCAGACCAGATAAAAGCGCGACGTGCCCAAGTGAACGGCTTAGTCAGGATGTGCCAGATACCACCTGCAATGCAGACGAGGCCAACCCAGATGTGACCGCCGATGATGTCTTCCATGTTGTTGACGCTGACTATCCAGCCTTCGCCTCCAAATGGAGCTTTCAGCAGATAACCGAAGATCACCGCAGGGTTCAGCGTCGGGTTGGAAATCAGGCGGACATCGCCACCACCCGGAGCCCAGGTGTCATAAACACCACCAAAGAACATGGCTTTGAGCACCAAGAGCAAGGCACCACCACCGAGTAGACACAAGTGAATACCCAAGATGGTCGTCATCTTGTTCTTGTCTTTCCAGTCGTAACCAAAGAAAGCAGAGTACTCTTCTAAGGTTTCAGGACCGCGCACCGCATGGTAGATGCCACCAAGTCCTAAAACAGCAGAGGAGATCAGGTGCAGTACACCGACAACAAAATAGGGGAAGATGTCGATGACTTCACCGCCAGCACCAACACCCCAGCCAAGAGTAGCGAGGTGAGGCAATAGAATCAAGCCCTGTTCGTACATGGGCTTTTCTGGGATAAAGTGAGCAACCTCAAACAAGGTCATTGCTCCTGCCCAGAAAACAATTAGTCCAGAGTGAGCGACGTGAGCGCCGAGTAACTTACCAGAGAGGTTGATCAGGCGGGCGTTACCAGACCACCAGGCAAAACCTGATGATTCCTGGTCACGACCACCTGCAACCATTGAATTCGGTGAGAGTGTTACCACCGGGTATTACCTCTTCAACTTCTAACGAATGATTTTAATGATGATGAATGCTGAATCTCGAATGTGATCAAGATTCAGCGCTAGAACATTTTACAGAGCATTACCACGAGGAAGAACTTCCTCAGGAAACTCAAAGTTCTCATGGGGCTGGTCTTGAGGAGCCATCCAAGCACGGATGCCTTCATTGAGCAGAATATTCTTGGTGTAGAACGTCT
>JAESGL010000055.1_pt1 | contig 215432 bp, 206 predicted proteins | sample 9269711 | NCBI WGS metagenome assembly JAESGL01 (sample SAMN14515918, study PRJNA621676) | algae metagenome | isolation source: Kastovskya adunca ATA6-11-RM4 and co-occurring heterotrophs from soil and... | place: Chile: Atacama Desert | collected 2011-06-27
GAAAACCATAGAAAGTTCTGAAGCTTGGGTGCTATGGCAAAACTGTCAAATTATTCTTAATCGTTTAGCCCCCGCTGCCTAATAAAATTTTTAAACATGCTCTAAACACCCGGTACTTATTAGTTAGGGTGTAGCCTAAAATGTATAGCGGGTTAATTTTTTTTTGACTATGTACAAACGAATGGAAAGCAGCTGGAGTCTCACCAAGAAGACCTTCAAAGAGTTTATCAATGATAATCCACTGGATTATGCAGCCATTATTGCGTTCTATACCATATTCTCCCTACCCGCTGTTCTGATCATCACCATACGAATTGCCAGCGCTGCCTTTGGCCGGGAGGCAATAAGGGGTGAGATTGAAAGCCAGATAAGCGGTATCATCGGGCGCGAAAGTGCAGTACAGGTACAAAGCATCATTGAAAATGCAAGTCAGTCGGATGCCAGCACCATTGGTACCATTATCGGGGTATGTGTTATGATTTTTAGTGCTACCACTGTGTTTGTTGCTTTGCAGGATGCCCTTAATGCCATGTGGGAGGTAGAAGCAAAGCCAGAAAAGGGATGGCTTAAAGTTATTATTAACCGGGTGCTGTCGCTGGCCATGGTGGTAAGCCTTGGCTTCCTGTTGCTGGTTTCCCTCACGGTAGATGTGATGCTGGGCCTGCTCAACGATTATCTGCAGCAGGCATTCTCCGGAATTGCCGTAAACCTGATTACGGCAGGCAATTTTGTAGTTTCTATAGGCATCAGCATTGTGATATTCGCCATTATATTCAGGGTGCTTCCTGATGCAAAGATAAGGTGGCGTAACACCTGGGTAGGGGCTACGGTCACAGCCATTTTGTTTACGATCGGAAAGTTTATCATCAATATTGTTTTACAACACGATCCCATGGCCGATACCTATGGGGCCGCTGGCGCACTGGTCATGATCCTGGTGTGGGTATATTACACCTCTGTAATTTTTCTCTTCGGTGCCGAGTTTACCCAAGTTTACTCCAGGCATAATGATAAGGGTATAAAGCCTTCTGATCATGCTGTGAAAGTAGAAACCAAAAAGGTGGAAACCGACCATGACGGCTCCAAAAAAGAGGTGACCGGAAAAAAGGCCAATGATTTTTGATTTGAACCCCTGTTTCTTCTTAGAGCATGTTTAAACTTTACCCTTTGCACGGTCTGCCGTTGCGGCTGCAAATTGTCATTACAAGAACCGCTGCGGCGGACTGTCTGATTTCGTCATTTTTTCTCAACATTATACTGTTATGCTTTGAAGAAATGCCGTCATCAGAACCTTGTATTGCCAATTTTCGCATGCAAAAGCAAAACTTAAACATGCTCTTAGCCCTCTTAAACCCATGCCCTAAATAGCTGCTTTATCCATGCAGTTATTTCTACTGCATGAGCCCGATTGCAGGATTCCTTTTTAGCAAAATGCTTTACAGAAAAACCTGTGAATTACATCGAAGACTTTGGTAGTATTCCATCAAGTTTTGTTACTTTTAGCACTATAGCAATGCGCTTCAGATTTGTATTTTTCCTGAAGGGATAGCAACTGATTACTTCAGTGATTTTTAATCCTGCAGAAGCATTCATAGCCATTTTTAACACGCAATATCAACTCTTTAAACTGATGGTAAAACTCTACCCGATCCTAATCTTTTCTGTACTGCTGCACCTGCTGTGCCTGCCCCTATCTGCGCAGGAGCCTGTGTATTTAGGAACCAAAGCTGAACTGGTTCTAAAGTTTAACCAGAAGGTAAATGCAAGAAGCACAACTGCCATTAACCACCCCTTGCCCAACGGAAAGTCACTGGCATTGGAGGTAAACAACCGTACCCGGGAAGGCAAAGCCGAAATCTATAGCGGTAAAGTAGAAAAGCACCCCAATAGCACCTTTTTCCTGCAGGTGCACGAAAGGGGTATTTCAGGTAAAATTATATTGCTGGATCAGCGGAAAGCCTATGAGTATTATACTACAGATGCCAGCGCTGCCTACCTGCGGGAGGTTGATATCAATGAGGTGATCTGCGTGGGCCTGGAAACTATACCAGAAGCACCTGCAACTACACAAAGTTCAGCCGTTAGCCAGCAAATATCGATACCCAATCTGGAAAGCATGCCGGGAGCCGGGGCGGTTGTGCTCCTGGACTTCGATGGAGAATATGTTGTGAATCCTTACTGGAATGGAGGCAATCCCATCAATGCTGTTCAAGATCCCTATCTCACCACTGATGCTGTTTTCAGGTTGTGGGAAAGTGTTAGTGAAGACTTTATGCCATTCAATGTAAATATTACCACCAGCGAAGCAGTTTTTAACAGCGTACCGAAAACTATGAGAATGCGGGTGATCATCACTCCCACAGATGTAGCTTATCCGGGTGTGGGTGGCGTAGCATATATGCATTCATTCGGCTGGGAAAATGAAGCACCCTGCTGGGCCTTTACCAATAACAGCCCCTTATCCTTTATTGTGCATACTGTCTCACATGAAATCGGGCATACCCTCGGACTTACCCACGATGGCCAAACCCACCCTGATGGTAGCTTCAAAGATGAGTATTACACCGGACATCAGAACTGGAGACCCATGATGGGTACAGGATTAAGAACAGTTGTTCAATGGAGCAAGGGAGAATATCCTTATGCCAGCAACAAACAAGATGATCTATCCACCATTTCCGCTATACTGGGATACAAAAACGACGACCACCCTAATACTAATTCCGGAGCAACTCCTATTCAGTTACTTAATGATGGGGTTGTTGCACAGGAAGTAAATAAAGGTATCATTGGTGATTATGCTGATGTTGATGTGTTTTCTTTCCGCACAGGAGGAGGACACTTACAGCTAACCGCCAACCCAACCATTGATGCTAATAGCAGTGTACTGTATACATCAGGAAACCTGGATGTAGTGCTAACCCTCAAAGATGCTAACAATAAAGTGGTTGCCACCGCTGAATCAGAATACTTATATGCCACATTAGACTTACAGCTAACACCAGGTACTTATTACCTCTATGTAGATGGTGCCGCAGGTAACTATGGTGCAAATTCTGATTATGCCTCTATTGGTGGCTATCACATCTCCGGGGTGATACCTGTGGACTCCGATCCACAAAATACGCAGGGCCTTTTTTACAGTTACTACCATGGTAACTGGACTATGTTGCCTGACTTTAGCACCCTAACCCCTGTTAAAACAGGCACCGTTAGCAACTTTAGCCTGGAGCCACGCAGCCAGAACAATTACTTTGGATTTACCTATACTGGTTATATAGACATCAGCACTGCCGGCACTTACACCTTTTACACCAGCAGTGACGACGGCAGCAAGCTCTACATTGACGGACTGGAGATCGTACACAACGACGGCCTGCATGCTGCTGTAGAAAAGTCAGGTGCTGTTACCTTAACCGCTGGCAAACACCCTATTAAAGTAAGCTATTTTGAGCGCAGTGGAGCAAGTGAGATATTACAGGTAAGCTATGCCGGCCCGGGCATCAGCAAGCAGCCTATCCCTGATGCTGTGCTTTCTAAAGACAACACAAGCACGCCAAACATAGCGCCTACAGCCAGCGCAGGCCCTGACGTTACTGTTATGCTGCCACAAAGCAGTATAATCATTCAAGGTTCCGGCAGTGATCCTGATGGCAGCATCAGCGCTTATTCCTGGACTCAGATCAGCGGACCTATCTCGTCTCTGAGTGGTTTAAGATCTCCTAATCTGACTGTGTACAGCCCTAAGGAAGGTATCTATGAATTTGAACTGAAAGTAATTGATAATGAAGGAGCCACCGGGGTAGACAGGGTAAAGATTTTTGTAAACACGATAAGCACGACTGGCCCCGGACTTTTGTACAGCTATTTCCATGGCAACTGGAGTGCCCTGCCTGATTTCAGTACCTTAACGCCTGTAGAAACAGGCTCTGTTACCAACTTCAGTCTGGAGCCCCGCAAGCAGCATAATACCTTTGGCTTTACCTTCAAGGGCTACATTAACATCATCACTGCCGGCTCCTACACTTTCTACACCACCAGCGACGATGGCAGCAAGCTCTTTATCAATGGCCTGGAGATTGTTAACAACGACGGCCTGCATGCATCACAAGAAAAGTCAGGTGCTGTTACTTTAGCGGCAGGCCAGCACTCCATAGAAGTTCATTATTTTGACCGCTATGGAACGGGAGAAATCCTGCAGGTAAGCTATGCCGGCCCTGGCATCAGCAAGCATCTTATCCCTGATGCTGTGCTTTCTAAAGACAACACAAGCACGCCAAATATAGCGCCCACAGCCAATGCAGGTGCTGATTACACTACTTCGTTGCCTTTGAGCTCAATTACTATTAACGGTACCGGCAGCGACCCCGACGGAAGTATCATTACTTATGCCTGGAGCAAGATCAGCGGACCATCGATAACCTTAAGTGGTGCTAACAACCGATCTGTAACCGTAAGCAACCTGCAGGTGGGTGTTTATGAACTTAAACTGGAAGTAACTGATAACGAGGGTGCAAAAGGGCATGACACCATGCTGCTCACCATTAATCCAGCCGAAAATTCAGGCACGGGTCTCTCCTACAGCTACTACCATGGTAACTGGACTGCTTTACCTGACTTCAGTACCTTACCACCTGTAAAAACAGGCACCGTTAGCAACTTTAGCCTGGAGCCCCGCACCCAAAACAACACCTTTGGCTTTACCTTCAGCGGCTATATTAACATCAGCAATGCCGGCACTTACACCTTCTACACCACCAGTGATGATGGCAGCAAGCTTTACATTAACGGACAGCAGATCGTGAACAACGATGGTCAGCATGCCGCTGTAGAAAAGTCAGGTGCTGTTACCTTAACCGCTGGCAAGCACCCCATTGAAGTTCATTATTTTGATCGCTATGGCGCGGGTGATGTATTGCAGGTAAGCTATGCCGGCCCGGGCACCAGCAAGCAGCTTATTCCCGATGCTGTACTTTCTTCAGATGCTATTAGCAGCTCTGCTACCGGAAATGCTACTGCTAACGTAGCAGCGGAAGCATCCATAAAGGGCTCTGTTCATCTACAGCAAAACCCTGTGTTAGAAGGCAGGCTGAAACTACAGGTAATATCAGCAAATGAAATGCTACAGGAAGGCAAAGTCAATATCTATGACCTTTCTGGCCGCAGCTTTACTGCTGTACTCCAACAAAAAAGCAACAACAGCTGGGAAGTAAACACGCAACAACTAAAGTCAGGCATGTACATCCTGCTGCTGCAGACCCTGGATGGTCAGCAACAACGGTTACGGTTTATACAAGAGTAATTGCAGGCATTTTTCAGAAAGGAGGCTGTCATACCACGGCCTCCTTTTTTTATGCTTCCTGTTATTGCTATCAGCAACAGTGTTGAATATCAGCTTAGAAGTACTTTAACAAGCAGTATTTTGCGGCTCTGCCGCCGGTTCCGGGTCCGCTTAAACTTCAATGAATTCTATATTTGTTAAAGTTAAAAAATTGCCTGATTTCCCTAAGTGGCTGCTCCAGGCCCGCTACCATATCAAATGTTTAATTCATTCGGGAAACTTCAATAAAAGAAAACCTATCCCTTTTAACCAAGTTTGATTAAATTGACCACTTAAATTCTTAAATATTAAAAACCTTAGTAGTTATGAAAAATTTGATTTACGCACTTGCAATGTGTGTTTCCCTGATTACGCTTCAAGCCTGTAATGGCAACAACAGTAGCACTGAAATGGAGAATACGGATATCGTAGAATCCGGTACTTATACAGGCACTGCCGCAAGGGTAGATGCAGAGGAGAAGGAAATTTATGTTGAAACCCAAGATGGTAAAACTTTGGAACTATATTTTACCGATCAAACCGAGCTTACCCGGAATGGCGAAACGGTTACTTTTGATGCCCTACAGCAAGGACAGAATATAGAAGTGCAGGTAGAAAAGAAAGGCCAGCGCTTAGAACCGGTTGCCGTTAAAATACTGGAATAGCATGCTGGATGAAGTTCCTTCTATGTGGCGGTCAGAGCTTTGGCACCCTCTGACCGCTCATTTTCCAATTGGATTGTTACTTTTAACCCCCTTCATCAGTCTGGGTTGGGTAATATGGAATAAAAAAAATATAGCTAACTATTTACTCTTCACTCACTCATTACTGTTATGGGCAGGCACCTTGTTCTTATGGATAGCTGTCTATTCTGGTGAAATAGCTTATAGCACAGAAGTACGGAGAATATGTGACCCAACAGTGCTGAAAGATCATCTTCGCTGGGCTTACATTGCAAGTGCATTCTTCTCTATTGCAGTAATAATTGATGTTACAAGGCGGATTCTGAAACGAAAAAATAAAGCACCGGCAATGTATACTATTATTGTATGTGTATTGCTGGGGGCAGCCGCTTTATCCTATGTTGGCCATCTGGGGGCAAAACTTGTCTATCAACAAGGCGCTGGCGTATATCAACCTTCAGAAAATTGTATTGAATTTGAATAAGGAAATAGCAATCATGGGGAAGGCTGCACCGGGCTTCCCTATCGCTTTAATGGGTCTACTAAAAATAGTAAATAAGTAATGGCTTCAGGTCTTCTCGCTTTATTGGATGATGTGTCTGCCCTGGTGAAGGTCAGCGCAGCAAGCCTTGATGATGTTCCCACACAGGTGGCAAGAACAACGGGTAAGGTATCAGGCATCGTTATTGATGATGCCGCAGTAACGCCCAAGTATGTGGTGGGTCTGGATCCCTCGCGCGAGCTTTCGATCATCTATAAGATTGCTAAAAAATCACTGTTCAATAAAGTGATTTTTTTAAGCCCGGCGGCACTCATTTTAGGTTTCTTTGCCCCATGGGCCATCAGTCCCATTCTTATGCTGGGTGGTGCCTATTTATGCTTTGAGGGCTATGAAAAAGTCCATTCCATGTTTAGCAAACATCATGCTGACGCCCAGAATAAGCCGGTAGATGAGCTGAAAGTAATTACGCCCGAAGAACTGGAAAAAGAAAGAGTTCAGGGCGCCGTCCGCACAGATTTAATTCTCTCTGCTGAAATTGTAGCCATTACCTATGCCACTGTTGCTGACAAAACGTTGCCAACCCAGATTGCAGTAATGTTGTGCGTGGCTATTTTTATCACTATTGCCGTTTATGGGTTTGTTGGCTTAATCGTGAAAGCCGACGATATCGGGATGCACATGGCAAAAGATAACAATCATCCGCAAGTCAGGAAAATCGGGAGCGGTATTGTTAATTTCATGCCGCATTTTTTAAAAATTCTATCCTACATCGGTACAGCAGCTATGTTGTGGGTAGGTGCAGAAATTATTGCACACGGTATTCCTTTTACCAGCCATGCCCTGGATAACCTGGAACATTCCCTGGCCCACCTTCCTATTGTTGCCTGGTTTGCCAAGGCTTTAATCTGTGCGATTGGAGGACTGATATTAGGTGCCATTATTGAAAAAGTTCTGGTGCTGGTACGCAAAGTTGTTGCAGGCTTTCGGGGCAGTAAAGCAAATGCATGATGTTGAGCTTTATATAGATTACTGCTATTAAAGGCTGATAACCCGCTGCGACAATTCCGGAGCCACATGATTAAAAGGCTACACGACAGCTAATTTGAAAGTGTTCATTTGTAAAAAGCACAGGTAATTTGGAGCAAAGACTGGCACATATCACCATTGTGGTTCACGATTATGATGAAGCAATTGAATTCTATACCCAAAAGCTTCATTTTGACTTAATAGAGGACACGAAATTAGGTGAATCGAAACGTTGGGTCCTGGTAAGGCCAAAGGGATCGGCAGGATGTGACTTGCTTCTGGCAAAAGCAACTAACGAAGAACAAATAAGCAGAATTGGCAACCAAGCGGGTGGTCGTGTATTTCTATTTTTATACACAGATAATCTTGATCGGGATTATAGAAATCTGATTGCGCAGAAAGTACAAATTGTAAGAGAGCCTTCTGAAGAGGAATATGGAAGAGTGGCTGTATTTGCCGATTTATATGGAAATAAATGGGACTTGATTGAAAAAAAGAAGCCAGTAACAACCAACTAAAGTAATAAGTCCGGGAGTAGACATTAGCATTGTAGCAGTAAGGGCTATCTTATTAAACTTTAACCACCTGCACCAAAGGTGTCTGTAAAAGTAACGTATAATGGCCATGGCTTACAACCCGCTGCTAGCTGTACCCATATAGCTTTACTAAATGTTTTATACGAAAAGAGGATGCTTCTGCTGTTCCTTAGCAATTTTCTTGCTATTAAGCCTGTAATTCCGAAATTGAGGTAACAATAATACAAACCTGCCATGCTGGACATCGTCATAGAAGCACGTAAAGCATCCTTGGGACCGGGAATGGATGTGCGCAGAATTCTACCCTTCCGTCTTAGAAGAATGGTTGGCCCGTTTATCTTCATGGATCATGCAGGTCCTGTAGCGCTGCAACCTCAATTGATGCCTTCCATGGATGTGCTGCCCCATCCGCATATTGGCTTATCTACCGTTAGCTATTTGTTTGGCGGGCAGGTTACCCACCGCGATAGCCTTGGCATAAAGCAGGTAATTCGTCCCGGAGAGGTAAACTGGATGACGGCCGGAAGCGGAATTGCACATTCCGAGCGCTTTGAAGACCCTGCTGCCCTGGCAGGCGGTACGCTGGAAATGATCCAGACCTGGGTAGCCCTTCCGGAAAAAGATGAAGAATCAGCACCTTCCTTTGATAACTATCAACCCGAAGATCTCCCCATATTTACTGATACCGGTGTGTGGATGCGGCTAATTGCAGGCGATGCATTTGGATTGAGAAATAGTGTAAAGACCCACTCTCCCCTCTTCTATCTGCATGTTGTACTTGATAAGGGAACACGCTACGGATTACCCGCACAACACTCCGAACGGGGCATCTATATTGTAAAAGGTAGTGTTGAGGTATCCGGGCGCACCTATGCTGCGGGCCAGATGCTGGTTTTTAAGAAAGGTGCAGACCCGGTGATAATTGCAAAAGAGAATACAACGCTGATGTTACTGGGGGGAGAACCGCTGGGAGAAAGGTTTATCTGGTGGAATTTTGTCTCTTCCAGAAAGGAGCGAATCGAGCAGGCCAAGGCAGACTGGAAAGAGGGCCGTATCCTTTTACCTCCAACAGACAACCAGGAGTTTGTTCCGCTTCCTGAAGGCCACTCAAGACCTGCCGGCAGCCCTCCTCCCCAGGCGCTCTCATGAGGTAATAAACGATTATACTGATCATGATGGCGGCAATGTCTTTTCAGTTTTTTAATATTTGATAATTACATGATAAAAATAATATGAGGTGTTTTTTTGGTCCAATCGCTGTAGTTCTTGGCATCTTTTGCAGCCAGTGCACTTCTGTTCAGGCAGATAAAGATCCGCAGGACGAATGGCAGACGCTTTTTAATGGCAAAGACATCAATGACTGGATTGTTAAAATCTATCACCATGAGGTTGGAGATAATTATGCCAATACTTTTCGGGTAAAGGATGGGTTGCTGCAGGTGAACTATGATGATTACGGCGACTTTAACAACCGCTTTGGCCACCTGTTTTATAAAGAGCCTTTTTCCTCCTATCACCTGCTGGTGGAGTATCGTTTCAGGGATCAATGGCTAGAGGATGCTCCGGTCTATACCATCAAAAACAGTGGCATTATGTTTCACTCCCAGGATCCAAACACTATTCTGAAAGAACAGGACTGGCCCATTTCGGTAGAGTTTCAGCTGCTGGCAGGCCTGGGAGACGGAAAGCCCCGCCCAACCGGCAATATGTGCTCTCCCGGCACTGATGTGGTATTCAATGGCGAAGTAGATCCCCGGCATTGTATTGATTCAACCTCTAAAACTTATGGCGCAGATGAATGGGTACGGGCAGAGCTTATTGTACTGGCAGATTCACTAGTGATCCACATGATCAATGGCGATACGGTGCTGCAGTACACCAAACCCCAGATAGGAGGCGATGTAGCTGCCGGTTACGACCCAGCCATTAAGCAGGATGGAAAGTTATTGAAAGAAGGCTACATTGCCCTGCAAAGTGAAGGCCAGGCCATAGACTTCCGAACCGTAAAAATCAGGGAGCTAGAGGCAGAAAAATAAATCCCTCAACTTGCTGTACCCTTGGCAAGACTTTAGTGTTTTGAGCATAAACCGACAATAAAAATACCCGGCAGCGCATTGAAAGCTTTGCCGGGTATTTTTTTACTTTTCAGAAGGCTTATTCTTCCCTCTTATTGTGAAAGGCCTTTCATGGCATCCTGCTCCATAAAGGGCTGGTTATACATGCGCTTGTTAGTTGCTTTGAAAACAGCATTGGCCACGGCAGCACCGGTGGGCGGAAGAGCGGGTTCGCCCAGGCCTGTAGGGTCAATGCCATTGTCAACAAAGTAGACTTCTACCTCCGGAACTTCTTTCAGGCGAATCAGGCGATAGTTGTTGAAGTTTTGCTGCTCCGGTACACCCTCTTTAAAGGTCATGTTGCCGTACATGGCATGCCCCAACCCATCTACAATACCACCTATTACCTGCTGGCGGGCACCGCTTAGGTTCACCACCTGCCCGCAGTCAGATACCGCATATATTTTCTTCAGCACGGGCTTACCGCCTTCCAGGGTCACCTCCCCTACCTGGGCCACATACGAGCGATGGGAAAAGTAAACGCTAAAGCCCTGATGAACCCCCTGTTTCTTGCCCCAGCCTGCTTTTTCGGCTGCCATTTGGGTAACGGTTCTCATCCGGTCTACATCATAACCAATATTACCCACAGGCGACTTTTTGGCTTTGTCCATCAGCGCCAGCCTGAACTGCACCGGGTCTTTTCCCGCCGCCTGGGCCACCTCCTCCATAAAAGATTGTTCGGCAAAGGCCAGGAAATTGGTGATGGGCGCGCGCCAGGGTGCTGTAGTAATGGGCGACTGATGTTCAACGGAATCGATCAGCAGATGCGCTACGGAACCGGAAGGAAAGTTGTTTTCACGGGTAGGGTTGCCGGCATTGATACCAACGCCACGCAACTTATAGCCAATCATATTACCACTGGCATCCAGGGCAGCTTCGAAACGGTAGCGCACCGCCGGCCGGTAATTACCGCCGGCCATGTCATCCTCACGGGTCCAGATTACTTTTACAGGTGCTTTCGCTAGCTTTGATACCTGTACAGCTTCTTCCACAAAATCAGCCATCAGGCGGCGGCCAAAGGCGCCCCCCATGCGGGTCATCTCAACAGTAACTTTTTCTGGCGCAAGGCCGGTGATCTGGGCAGCTACCTGCCGGGCCCGATCCGGCGTTTGTGTAGGGCCAACCAGTTCAACGCCATCAGCTCGCACATGGGCAAAGAAGTTCATGGGCTCCAGCGGGCTGTGTGGTAAAAAGGGGCACTGGTATTCACTTCTCACCACCTTTGCCGCACTTTTAAAGGCAGCTTCCACATCGCCATCCTGCCGGCGCACAGTGGCCTCTTTGCTATCCAGAAGTTCTTTAAAGAGCCGGTCATGGTCGGCACTGCTTTCCAGGGCTGCTTCTTTTTCATATGCCACCTTCAGGGCTTTGCGGGCTTTCATTACCTGCCAGGTAGATTTGCCCACTACGGCAACTTTGTTATCGAACGTTACTACATCTACAATGCCCGGCATTGCTTTGGCCGCAGCGGCATCTACATAGGTAACTTTCATACCAAAGGCCGGGGGCCGCTGAACTATGGCAGTAAGCATGCCTTCCCGGTAAAAATCAATTCCGAAAAGGGGCTTTCCTGTAATGATGTCCCCGTTATCAACATTATTAACTGCCTTACCAATCAGCTTAAAATCTTTCGGGTCTTTCAGTTTAACATTAGCCGGAACGGACATTTTTGCGGCATCGGCTGCCAGCTCACCATAGCCCAGCTGCCGTCCGCTGGCTTTATGTATCACCATACTGTTCCGGGTGCTTAGCTCGGCAACAGGCACCTTTAAACGTTTGGCCGCTGCTTCCATAAGCATTTGCCGGGCTGTGGCACCAGCCTCGCGCAGGCGCTTCCAGGAGTGGGGAATGGCCCCACTGCCTCCGGTAACCTGGCGCTCATATTTAGTGCTATCGAGGGCTGCCTGCACCACCTTTACCCTGCTCCAGTCCACATCAAGCTCTTCAGCCACAATCATAGGGAAGGAGGTTTTGATATTCTGCCCTATTTCCGGGTTAGGTGAGAAAATGGTTACGGTGCCATCGGCGGCAATAGACAAAAAGCTATTGAAGTTTATGCTTCCGGCCGCCAGCGCAGCATTTTCTATTTCGGCCGTAGCCGCCAGCTCTGTACCGTACAGCTTAAAGCCTATCAGGAGTCCGCCGCCTGCCAGGAGCGAATGCTTGAGAAAATTACGTCTGCTTGTATCAGTTTGTATCGACATGGCTATTTGAGTTTGGCTGCTGCCAGTGTTACGGCTTCGCGAATGCGGTGGTAGGTTCCGCAGCGGCATATGTTGCCATTCATGCCAGCCTCTATTTCTTCGGTGCTGGGGTTGGGGTTACGCTTAAGCAAAGCCGCAGCTGTCATAATCTGGCCAGCCTGGCAATAACCACACTGGGCAACATCTACCTCGTTCCAAGCCTGCTGAACCGGGTGACTGCCCTGCTCCGATAGCCCCTCAATGGTTGTGATCCTGGCATCACCCACTGCAGATACCGGAAATACACAGGCACGAACGGCCTGATCGTTAAAATGAACAGTACATGCCCCGCACAGGGCTATTCCGCAGCCAAACTTGGTGCCCAGTAGCCCAAGGTGGTCACGTAGTACCCAAAGCAGCGGGGTATCCGGCTCCACCTCGGCCTGGTAAGTCTTACCGTTTATTTGCAGCTTATAAATCGCCATCACGCTCTTCTGATTTGTATTAAAGTTCAAAATAAAGAAAAACCAGCTGTATTAGATGAAAAGCTAAAGATTTAGAAGCTACTAAATTAACAAACTTTGTAACAGAAGCTGAATGTTCCCAGGCATTGATCAAAGCAGTGCTATAACTGGCTGTTAATATTACGGGCACTTACACAGGAGCCCGGCAGCTCTGTTGAGACAGGTTTTCCTTTACCTGCGCTTTTCAGGTTGTAATGCGCGTAAATCTTAGCCAGCTCAAAGGGCACCTTTAGCATATGGGTTAGCTTTAAATGCGAATGATCTTTACGTTTCCATACGTTTAGCGGAATTTCACTTACAGCCTTGCACATTTCATTTCTGCCAAACATTTCAATGAAACGGGCAAGAATTTCCATATCAAACAGCCAGCGGGTAATAAAGGGAGGAGTAAAAATCTGTTTGGCTATTTTAGTGCTGATGAGCTTTGCACCGCACTGGGTGTCATAAACCGGTATTTTCAAAGTCATGCTGGCAACAGTAGAGAATATTCTGCCAAAATAGTGCCTGCCCAGGTTACGCTCTATGGTTGCCCCAAGGCGTTTAACGCGTGAGCCCATGATGAGCAATTTATCTTCTCCCGATTCTTTCAGCAGGTGTGTTACCTCTGTGAGCGGGGTCGAAAAATCAGCATCAAAGTAACCGATAAAACTGAAGTTGTGCCAGCTTAAGGCGCTAAGTACTCCTGTTCGCACAGCCTCTGCTTTACCCCTGTTCCGGGGCAGACTTTTCACCAGCACACGATCCTCTCTACCCTGCTGCAGCTTCTGCAGCACCTCCAGGGTCATATCGCTGCTCCCGTCATTCACAAAACAAAAGAAAAAGTCGGTGCCCTGGCACACCTCCATGAATTCATCGTGTGGCAGCCGAAACTGCTCGTTATAGCAGGGTATTACAATACAGATCTTTTGCATATGGCGTAGGTTGAAAGTCCTCCGATGCTGATGCCTGCCCTGCCCAGCAGTGAAGTCAGCTTATAATCCAGCATCAGCATGTTTTGAAACAGCCGCGTGCTTAATACACCTCCATTCCAGTCTGCGGCATCTGTACCACCACGCTGCACAGGCCTGGGGTTCAGTTTCTCCCACATTGTTTGCATGAACCGTATTGGAAGCAGCGAAAAAAAGAAATAGCCTTTATTCAGTACCCTGAAGCCCGACTTTTTCAGCACTGAACTAAGTGAGCTGCTGCTGTATCTTCTGTAATGATCCAGAAAGGTGTCGTGTGAGCTAAAGAGCGACTGAAAGGCTGGGGTGGTAATTATCAGCACCGTATTATCTGTGATAAAGGGATATTGCCGCAGCCCTTCAAGAAAGTTGGCATCATCGGGTATATGCTCCAGTACATCAAGCAAAAAAACCACTCCGGCTTCCTGAAAAGAGTGAGAAGCGTCATCGAGGTTTTGGAAAATCTGTATGTTGCTGCTGCTGTATTTGTTGTTGATACCGGGTAAAGCCTCCTGGCTCAGAGCAGTGTCAACAGCGATAATCCTCCCACCGTTTAGCCTCTGCGCAAGTGTACTACTGAAGAAAAGATCGCCGCAGCCTATGTCTAGCACACGGGCATCGGCCCCATTTGTATTGTGCAGGTGTTTTTCTGCCAGGCCATAAACTACCTCCAGACGGGCCAGCTCCCAGGGATGCCGGCGGCTGGTACTGCTAGCCTCTATTTGCTCATGTACCTCTTTTAAATCCATGTTATGCTATTCTGAGGGTGTAGAGATATTTTTCTTTTTAAAGTAATGCGACAGACACTGGTTGTAGTAGTAAGTGCTATGTAAGGTGTCGGAGGCCAGGTCGTAGGCATAAATCGTATGGGGTTTATGCTCCAGTGCAGGAACAATGCATTTTTCTTCTGCTGCACACCCGCTGATGTGTCTGTACCGCTGCTCCATTTCAAGGCTGTACTGCTGGGCGGTGCCTGTTATCAGATCATTATAGGCTGATCTTACTCTGTTTGGCCAAAACACTACCATGACCAGCATAAGCATAGCCAACATGGCTCTCTGAAAAGAGGAAAGCCTTGGAATGCTGATTTGATGTTTTTGCAAGTGGATTAGCAAAGCCAGAATAAACGTCAGACCTCCAAATATGTAAATCACATAGATCAGGTTTACAGTTCGGGAAGGAGGCGCCCCTCCCTGCCCCCAGAAACTGGGCAGGAAACCCAGTGCTATAAAACCCAATATGCCCAAAGCCAAAAGGAACAGATGTTTGCGTGGTATTACCGGTGGCCTGTAGTATGCGAGAATGTTTCCGGCAGTCCGTTTCAGCAGCGCAGAAAAAAGCAGCATGATAGGTACTGAAAAAGGCAGCCAGTATATGATGTATGCAATTGAATACTTTATGGGTCCGTAGATGGATAATAATGGATCAAACCTGGCGGGCTTGGCAGCCATCCGCACTGCATTGCCGGGGGCTAAAATTACAACCAGCGAGGCTGCAACAGTTACCAGCAACATCACCAGTAAAGTCATATTTATCGCTTCCTGCATAAAACTGCGTATTAGCAGCCACAAAAACAGCATAATACAAAGCAGCATCATAGAGGTTTCGTTCAACCCAACAATTACAATACAGAGGATGCTGCCCAGGAGCGTGTAAAAAACTCTTTTATGCTTCTGATGCTGTTCATGCAGGTGAATGATCAGGGCAAACAAGAGCAGGCAAAGAGTAGAGGCAAGCTGGTATGTGAGCGATCCTGAAATCCAGTAGAAAGCTTCTGTAATGTTTGGCAGCCTGATGATGTACAGAAAAAATATGAGAAGGCTTAGAATAGTTCTATCCCTGCTGCCAGTATTAGGAATCAGTTTCTTGAGGAAGAGGTAAATGGAAACAGCAAAAGCAACAAACAGTATAATGGGAACAAGCCTGTAAAATGTAAGGGATTCATAATCTATGGGGCTTAAAGAGAGCAGTGCGGTAGCCCCATAGCGACCTGTCCAGGAGATGTAGTGGTCTTGCTGAAATGTCCAGAAACCCATATCCCTCGACCGATGTGCATAGCAATAGTCATCTGCAGAGGGGTGATTGTACAGCGAAATTAATAAGAAGGGAAGCAGTCCAAGTAGTACAATGAACAGGGCATAGTAGAGTTCCTCGTACCTGACCTTTTCAGTAGCTCTCTTGGACCTGATTAGGATTGAAGATACTGGCTCTAGTACTGATTGGTACAGTTTCCTCATTCTATTTTCGTATTTTTATTAGTGACAGGCTAAGGTTAGGCTGCAGCGGCTGAAAATCGGCGAAAGCTTTTGCACTGACTGCAATTAATTATTTTTATACATCTGGCTATCAGTAGTTTTGTGCAGCGTGAATTATGTTATAACAAAGAACACTAAACAAATGTTGGCTACACATCGATTAAACAGAGGCAGCTGCAACCGGGAACACCCTTTAGGGGTAGGCGACAGAGAAAACGGCTAATTGCCAGCATGCAGGCAGCTGTGGGTCTTAAAAATGGCAGGTATGGCCCCGGGTAAACGTTAAAGATGTAGCTTGTGTGGTAGATGAGGATTACACAAAAAAACCGTACCCTTATAACAGGTACGGCTCATGATTTAAGTCAGGTCTTGATATAGCTCCAGATGCTTTGCTTCTACTCCTTAGCAGCTGCATATTTCTGCATGGCATTTTTAAAATACCTGCCCTGCCGAGTTGGGGTGTAGGTCCAGTCTTTAATGAGCATTGGCGACCACTGCGGATCAAACACCCATACTACATAAGAGATGCCCCTTTCATTGGTGTATTGGGTAATGGCATCGCCATAAGTTTCATCAGAGATTACAGGCACGTGCGCTCCCTTTTCGTTGGAACCGCTGAAGCCAATTTCTGTTAGCACCAGCGGGTACTTTTCCGCCACAAAACCCCAGTCTTTGGTCCATTTATCCTCCCATGGCTTTTCTCGCTTCATGGGGTACGGATGGCTTACATAGGCAATACCCTCGGCATCGATAGGGTTTGTGGCTACCTCAGTAAGGTCGTAAGCCCAGTTGAAACCGGCCACCAGCGGAATAGCCCGGGCTCCATTTGCCCGCACAATCGTAATTGTTTCTTCCATAATGGCTTTCCACTCCTCCCAGCTGCAGCTGCCCAGTTTACCATCCATAACGGTTGGCTCATTAAAAAGCTCAAAAAAGGCTACCGTTGTATTGCCTTTGTAGTGAACTGACATGGTTCTCCAGAACTCGTAGGTTTCCTTAAGGGTAGTTTCGTACATAGGGCTCTGGTACATTTCATTCTTGAGGTTACCAATGCTGTGCCAGTCTATGATTACATACATGCCCAGTTCGCCTGCCCAGGTCACCCCTTTGTCCAGCATCTTAAGGTATTCTTCTTTTCCTCTGGAGCGCCAGGCAGTAGGATGTACCGGCAGCCGCACCAGGTTGGCACCCCATTTTTTCATCTCTTCAAAATACCTTTTCTCCCATTTACCGGCCTTGGCTAGCCTGTCGGGATCGCTGGCATTTAGCCCCCGAAAAACAATGGTACTGCCATCTGCGAGGGTAAATTTATTGCCCTGCACCACTACCTGGCTTAAGCTGCCTGCTGTTTGGGCATAGGTTTGCATGCCAAGGCACACAAACAGCAAGAGAAGCCATGCACACTGAAATACTTTCATGAACAAATTGTATTAGATTGATCCGTATTTTCTTTCCGGGTTACCTGCAAACGCCTGCTGCTTCACCAGATCAATAAGCAACTGAATGCGAAGCAACTGAATGCGGCTCCCGGGCATACCAAATATCAAGATTTTATCCCGAAAAAAGGTATTCAATGCAACTGCTCTTCAGAATTTCTGAAAAAAGATAGTGCATCCGGCAACCAACCCTTTAGGTCCGGCAATGGTCATGATATAAAGCTCCGCAACAGCTGCGAGGGCCGCAATTTTTTAGCAGTACAAAAATCTGATTTGAGTTTTTACCTATGTTTAGTTTTAACAGGAGCTACATTATCGCTATCGTTTTTATGCTTTTGGTGCTGGCAGCTTTGGATTTGGTTATAAAGCACCCGTTTTTACATGCTGTTTTGAGCAATATCATAATGATAGTGATGCTCTATGCATTGGTAAAAGCATTCTGGAATGTAAAGCCTATCATCGCGGGTATCTTAGTACTCTTGCTGGTCTTTGCTATAGAAATAGCTCCCTACATTCACTTTGCCGACCCTTCCCTGCATAAGCGGTTTATTACCATAGCCCCCGGCTTTGACTTCTGGTATAAGGCCATGACGAATGCTACAGGTATAGTGCTGGCACTCATGACAGAAAGAGCTATTCATCAGAACAAACAAAAAGGGCTGCCCATGGCCTGATGCGTAAATAATGAAATCCTGACAGGTATGGATTTTCTGCCTGTTTCCGGTTACCTTGTTATTGCTGTAACTTTTAAACCACAACCATATTTAAGGGGCATGAACAGGATCGACAGGCTTTTTGGTATACTCACCCTGCTGCAGTCTAAAAAATATAGCACTGCCGAGCAGATTTCAGAAAAGTTCGGGATCAGTATTCGCACCGTTTACCGGGATATAAGGGCACTATGTGAGCAGGGCATTCCTGTAAGCTTTGAACCGCACAAGGGCTATTACGTGGTGCAGGGTTACTTTTTGCCCCCGGTATCCTTTAGTACCGACGAAGCCAATGCACTGCTCTTAATGGAAACCCTGGTTTATGGCTTTGCTGATAAGTCTATTCAAACCCACTATTCAAATGCTTTAACAAAAGTGAAGGCTGGCTTACGGCACTCGCAAAAGGAGAACCTGGAGTTCCTGAACAACAACATCAGGCTGCAGATTCCCTCCTGCTTTGTGCTGGATTTCGATTACCTGTCTGTGCTGCAGCAGGCTATTTCCGGAAAAATGCTGCTGGAAATAGAGTATGTTAATAAACAGGAAGAAAGCAGCAAACGCGAGGTAGAGCCTATCGGGCTAGTTTTTTACGCCTTCAACTGGCACCTGATTGCCTGGTGCCACATGCGGCAGGAGTACCGCGATTTCAGGGTATCACGCATTCGCCAGGTAAAAGCTACCGGGCAGCCTTTCAGGAAAAGCGATCACATGGTGCTCAACGACTATATGAAACAGCTGCCGGTTGACTACTAAGATTGTTTGATCAGTCGCAAAACAATACCACACTCTTCTCCTCCTACCCCTGAACTTCTGACGAAAAACAGGAAATACAGCCTGCACCTCATAAACATTAGTCTTCCTGCTGAGTATCTACTTTAGCTTTGCTCATGTGTATTGCAGAAGCAGGCATAGGTGATTCAGAAGATGTTAAGCTAACAAAACAGAGGCTATGGAGAAGTTAAAAGGAAAAGTGGCGCTGATTACCGGCTCTGACTCTGGTATAGGCAGGGCCACGGCGGTTGAGTTCGCAAAGCAGGGCGCTCATGTAGTAGTCTGCTACCACTCCGACCAGGAAGGCGGAGAGCAAACATTAAAAGAGGTGGAGCAACAAGGCGCTAAAGGCATTGTACTGAAGGTAGACATCAGCGATGAACAATCGGTAGAGAAACTCTTTGACCAGGCCATAGAAGCAATGGGCACCATAGACATATTGGTAAACAATGCTGCTTTAAATGGAAAGGGTATTATGGTTGCCGATATGGACACTGAAGTTTTTGATAAATGCATTCGCACCAACCTGTATGGTATCTTTTTTTGCTCGCGCCGTTTTATAAGGCACCGCAGGCAAAATGGCGGCAAGGGCAAGATTATTAACATAAGCTCGGTACACGAAGAGGTAGTAGCTGCAGGTACCGCAGAGTATTGTGCCTCCAAAGCAGCAGTACGTAATTTTGCCAGAACCCTTGCAATGGAGCTGGCAGAAGAAGGCATCAATGTTAACAACATAGGCCCGGGCATGATCCTTACCCCCATGAACCAGAAAGCAATGGACGACAAGGAAGCCAGAAAAGAAAGCGAAGAGCACATACCGATGAAAAGAGCCGGCAAGCCTGAAGAGATTGCCAAAGTGGCCCTATTCCTGGCCTCATCTGATTCCGACTATGTAACAGGCTCCAGCTACTTTATGGACGGGGGCTTATCCCTTAGCCTGGGGCAGGGCGCCTAGTATCTTATTAAGATTTTAACTATTGAAAGTGCCTCTGTCAAAAACAGAGGCACTTTTTGATTTCAGCTCTATCGTACAAGCAAAACTTATTCTTTTACCTTTTCAACTACCTCTTCTATAATCAGGTCTACCCACTGTGCATACATTTTACCCGATGGATGCAGCCCGTCGGAAGCAACCAGCGCAGGGTCTGCTAATCCGTTACGCGAAATAGGGGTAATATTGTAATAGCTTACACCAACAGAGTCTGTTATGTGCTTGTTTATACTATTAAATTCGTCAATCTCTGCACTAATGGAGGCTTTTCGGGATTTGCCAAAGGGTGTATAGCCATAGTCGGGTATAGAGAGCACAAAAACATTTTCCTTGATACCCCCTGCAAAATTTATTGACATCAACAAAAGTTCTGTAAACTCACGTTTGTATACCTGCTTGCTCAGCCCCTGGTACTGGTTGTTCACGCCAATCAACAAGGAAACCAGATCGTACTGCTTACCTGCAATGCCTGCAGAAGCTATTCCCCTCTTGAGATCTGCTGTTGTCCAGCCGGTAGTAGCAATAATGGCAGGCGCTGCTACCGCTATTCCTTTTTCTTCCAGAGCCTTGGCTAACTGTACCGGGTAACGCTCTGCCGGCTGAACGCTCTGTCCAATGGTATATGAATCACCCAGGGCCAGGTATGTAAGCAGGGTGTCTGTGGTTTGTCCGGCCTCAGGAAACTGGGGTTGTGGTGTATCTTTTTTGCAACCAGCGCCACCTATTATTAACAGCAGGAACAGGAATGTTATGTTCTTCATACAAGATTGCGTTTGGGTACTACTTACGTAAATGAGCAGCCGGCAGATTTCATACGCTCCTAAATAGAATCTCATTCTCAAGTAGTTCGTCCACATATATTCAAATTCTACCACTTAAATAAAACTTTATCTTCTTTTTGTTATAGGCTTTTGATAGATCTACATTTGTTAAAATTTTTCAATTTCATATGAAATCCTTTACTTTTAGAACAACAGTAGCTGCTCTATGTCTCTGCCTTTGCTGCTTTGGCACTGCTGTTGTAGCCCAACAAAAATCTGTGCTTTACAGCAAGCCCGTTTCCCCTCTTCTCAAAGAGCTGCCTGCTCTGCCCACATCTGCTGCCGCTGCCTACAAAATGGTTAAGGTTGTTGGCCTTGAACAAGACCAGCAAAAGGTGGCTACTACCGAATCGTATACCGCACTGAAAGCCAAGAGCCAGCGCATTATGGATGAGTTACAAGCGTCTACAGTTGTATTGAGCGCAAACGCAGGTAGCACCTCCAGCGAACAGGAAGCACTGATAGAGCAAATGCAGGACCCTGAATTTCAGAAAAAACTAGAAACCATGAGCGAAGCGGATAAGATGGCATTTGCCATGAAGGCACAGCAAATTATGGCGCAGAGTACCATGCAGAACAATACACTGAACGGGGTAGAAGACGAAGAAGTAATAGCGGTACTGGAAAGCATGGGAGATATTAGCATGGAACTCAATGGTAGTTATGGAGAACCCTCCTCCTACACCAAACTGTCGCAAAAAATTGGCGAGATACGCCAGAAGGTAAGCGAACATAACAAGCAGGTTTGGGAGTGGGAACAAAAGGAGTATGAGAAAGTGCCATTGGTGCCAAGCCACCTTAGGCAGCAGGTTGTTTCTAACAAAGAACCCAAGCTGGTAAAGGAGCTTAGGCTGAAAGCACAGGCTAAAAGAATTGCTTTCCTAGACCAGCAGCTAAAAGCACTGGCACCAGCATGGAACGCTCACCTCTCCAGTCTGCAACAAACACTTGCTACTGTAGATGAGCAAATGGCCGGCATCGATTATTATGATCGGTTCAAAAATAATGCTTTCAAAAATCAGCTGGTAGGCTACAACCTGGCTCCCCTGCAACAGATCCAATACCTGTGGGTGGAGCTGGAAAATATAGTGCTGGAGTCTGCAGAAATGCAGCTGGCCCTGAGCAGGCTTGAAAACAAGCCGGTTGAGCTTTTTGATTAAAGAAAAGATCTACCATAGCTCCAGCTTATAGCAGCCCCATGTGCAATACTGCAGCATGGGGCTGTTTGTTCCTGTTAACACTGTACTGCCATGACAAAACCACTCTTATCAACCTTCTTTTTTTTACTACTTAGTCTTACGGCGCTGGCCCAGAGCAGCGACTATGCTCAAAAGAAAAAAGAGAAACTTTCCAAAAAGTCACCTTTCGAGGAAATCATAGAAAAGAACGATCCCAACATAATTCTTTACCAGGATGAAGATGTAGTTGTGATTGAGCCTCTTAGCAAAAGTTTTCCGGTGCACCTGCTCATCATTCCAAAGAAGCGAATCAATACCCTCAACGATGCAAGCCCTGCCGACCAGCAGGTTTTAGGCAAAATGTTTTTGGTAGCCAGAGAAATGGCCGTCCGCTACGGCATTGCTGAAAATGGCTACCGTGTGGCCATGAATACCAATGAGCATGCCGGACAGTCGGTATTTCACATACACCTGCACCTCTACGGTGGTGCCAATGCAGGGCCTATGATCGATCCGGAAAAGTATAAGCCAGCTCCCACAAAATCGGCCCTGCTGCAGCAGAAGGGGGAATAGTGCTGCCGGCTCACTTTCAACCTACTTACTCGCCCAGCCAGTGTCTGAAATCTGCTGCTTTTTCGCGGCTGATCACTACATCTTCCTCGGGTTTTGGCGTAAGCTCCACTTTTAGCTTGCTGTTAAAATACTGGTGAACCCGAACAACAGAACTAAACTCAATAATGAACTGGCGGTTAGCCCTGAAGAAATTCTTTGGGTTGAGTGATTTCTCCAGCTCATCGAGGGTGTAATCGAGCAGGTAATGCTGGTTGTTTTTGGTACGTACATAGTTGAGCTTTTCGCGGGTATAAAAATAGGCTGCCTCCGTGGTTGTAATGGGCAGCATGCGCTGTCCCTGCTTCACCAGTATTCTGTCGCGATTGTTGTTTGATGTATTTGTTCGCTGTTGCCGTAGTTCCTGCAGGAGCGATTCTACATTTACCAGTACAGGCTCTGTGCCCGCAAAAACCTTTTTAAGATTTCTGAATTTCTGCAGGCTTTGCTGTAGCTCTTTTTCCTGTATGGGCTTCAGCAGGTAATCGATACTATTTACTTTGAAGGCCCTGATGGCGTACTCATCATAAGCAGTGGTAAAAATCACAGGACAGCTTACCTCAACCTGGGTAAAGATCTCAAAGCTTTGCCCGTCTACCAGCTCAATATCGAGTAGCAGCAGGTCCGGAGCCGGGTGCTGCTGCAGCCAGTCTACTGCACCTGCCACACTATCCAGCAAAGCCAGCACATTGCTTTCGGGGTCTAGTGCCTGCACCATTTTTTGTATACGGCGGGCTGCGATTGATTCGTCTTCAACGATGACTAAGTTCATGCTGCTTATGGCTTATCAGTGGCACAATTACCTGAAAATGATCCGGGGTTTCATTGATGATAATATCCGGCTGGTTTAACAGCTGGTATTTGGCTGATATGTTTACCAGCCCCATTTTATTAGAGGGCACAGAGGTTTTACGCTTCTGCAGCTTATTCAACACAATCAGGTTTCCTACTTCATCAGTATAAATCTTAATGTGCAGGGGCATTGCTTCTGAAATCATGTTGTGCTTTACTGCATTTTCTACCAGTATCTGCAGGGTAAGCGGTGGCAGCAGGTAATCGGCCAGGGTTGGGGCTACTTCCTTTTCTAAAAACAGACCACCTTCAAAACGAGTCTTCAGCAGGTAAAAATAAGCATCGATAAACTCCAGCTCACGCGCCAGGGAGATCAGCTGCTTTTCGTTGCTCTGCAGCAGGTAGCGATAAATGCCCGAAAGTTCTTCTATAAATCGCAAAGCCCTGGGCGGATCTTCCTCCACCAGCCCCGAAAGAGAATTAAGGCTGTTGAAAAGAAAGTGAGGCGTTACCTGGTTTTTAAGCGACTCCAGCTGGCTCTGCAGGTTCCGCTTTTCCAGGGCTTCTGCCTGCTTTACCGATTTTTTCCACTGCTCCAGGTAATAGAGCGCTTCATATACCCCGGCAATCAGCTGGCAAAAGAACAGGGTCATGCCAATGCTGTAGAGGTAGCTGAAAAGCGTTATCTCATTGTTATTCCAAAAGCCCAGCCATCTTTCCATCCACACATGCCAGGAGCCTACCACTATGGCCACCAGCAACAGCAGGCCAGCCAGACTAAGCAGGCGGGCACGAATCTGCTGCAAACCCGGAAACCGGGACCGGCTTAGGCGTATAGCAAAACGGGTAGCCTCCCACATTACAAGGGTAAAGAGCAGCTGCCAGCCTATTACTTTGCCTGCCGGCTGATTTCCTACCAATATCTGTTGCAGGTAAAAGAACAGGAAGAAAATAATATTCTGGATAAGCATGCCCCAGGTCCAGAGCCTGGCATCATTTAGTTTCTCCATCTGCTGCTGGTGTGTTTGTACACCAATCAAAGCTTAAATTATCACTTATTCGCAGAAAGTGCTAGGGTTCAGCGCTACTGGCACATTCTGTTTATTGTGCAATAACTGCAGATCCTTCAATCCCCCGCAAATCAGCTATAGGGAGTGCCACTCCCCTGCCCCTGCGGGCAAAAGCCAACCGGCTTACCAACAGTACAGAGGTGATTACGGGCAGCAAACTAATAGGGTTGAATGGGAACAGGGGAAGGATAATAGCAGACTGCAATACACAGGCGATAACAATTTGCCTGTACACCAACCAGTTTCCCCGGCTGATCTGCCTGATCCGGTTTAGCAGGTAGCCATTGATCAGGATCAGCAGCAGGCCAAACTGAATAAGGGTGTAAAATTTAATATCGTACTGAAACACCCCTGCCTGCATGCGTATATAGGAAAAGATTCCTACAGCTATCAAGTGTGCCACCATATTCAGCAGCGGGTACAATGCCAGAAACACCAGAAAAAAAGTAAAGCCTTTTTTTGATACGTAGCCCCGCTGCCTGGATAGCGAAAAGTTGTAAAGCAGGGCAGCCAATAAGGTAGCTACCGATAAACAGGCATCGACAAGATCTTGGTTAATACTGATCATGGCATAAAAATTTAAAATTTACGAACTGGATACTGCTGCTTTTCCCAAAGCATATCGCAAAGATGCAGCACAGCCTTTACGCCAGGAATAAAGAGGCCTGCCAGGTGCAGAACAGACAGCCTGAAGTGTAAAAAATAAGGGTTGAGGCGGAGGCGGCCATTAGAGAGATGCCTCTTAACTAGCCCCGGTTTTAACCCGGGGAACCAGGCTCAGTACAGCTGCCGTGTAAACACAAGCTTGATTTTTGCCTGGAAATCGCCAATAACTTTAAAAATTTCCTTGAGGGTGACCTGCTCTACCTTGGTAAGCTTGTTGGGATCAAGAAGATTATCAGCCGGTACTTTATCATGAATGATCTGCACAGCCTGGTTTTTGAGGCGCATGCCCATCAGGTAGTAATACGACTGCAGCAACTCCCGGTACTCTGTATCTGTAAACACGCCGCCTTCCTTGAGTGCCTCCAGCCGCTCACCGGTATTGGATAAAAAGATACGATTTTTAAGGGCATACACCCGCACCAGGTCCACAATTGGGGTCATGGTCTTTTTGATGTTAAACACCTGCTGGGAGCCTTTGCTGAATGTTCTGATGTTTTTGAAAAAGGTAGTGAGCGGTGGCTCGTACTGCAGGGCATTTTTAGCCATATGGTACAGGAAAATCTCGCCGATTGATTTCAGCTCTTCGTTCAGAAATTCCTTAAGCTCCTCCATAATGGCCGGCTCACCATAGAGAAAGCGGCAATCGAAAAAGGTAGCAAAGTTCATTACCCGCTCCGGGCTTGACTCACCAATCCAGGTTGTATAATTGCGCTTCCAGTGCGATAGCGAGTGTGTCCATTTAGGATTTTTGGCCATAAAGCCTCCTTCGCAAAAGCTAAAACCAATGGTGTTCAGCTGCTCCGATACCTGTTCGGCAAATTTTAAAAAATAGTCACGCACCAGCTCACGCTGCTCGTTGGCTTTATCTTCGTAAATAATGGCATTGTCCTGATCGGTATTAAGGGTTTGCTCCTTACGGCCCTCGCTGCCCAGCACCATAAATACAAATTTGGCTGGTGGCGGCCCCATTTCGTCTATTACACCTTCTATTACCTTCTGGGCAATGGTATCTGCCACGGTGGTGATCACCTGGTTTACGATTTCGGCCTTTACGCCACGGTTTAGCAGCTGATACACAATTTCAGGTACCTTTTGCCACTTATTCCGCAGCTCTTCTACAGACAGGGCCAGCTTTACCGACTGTATAAATACAAATGGAGACTGCGACTGGTCGCTTAGTAGTTTATTGCGGCTGATGAACCCTGTATACTCGCCCTCCTTGCCAATGAGCAGGTAGCGGATTTTGGTACGAAACATCAGCAGCATGGCCTCATACACATAGGCATCGGGACTGATGGATACAACAGGTGCATCCATTACCTCACGGATAGGTGTTTGCAGACTTACCTGCCGGGCAATTACATTATCACGCAGGGTAATGTCGGTTACATAGCCGATAATCCGCTGCTGCTCATCTTCAACAAAAAGGCAACTAACCCTGTGCCGGCCCATCATGACGGCCGCTTCGTGCACGGGCGTTTCTGCCGGGCAGCAAATCAGTTCCCGGCTTTCCACCGTCTCCAGCTTACGGGAGTAGAACTTATCGGCAGCTATATAATTTTCATCCAGGGTGTTGGAGGGCTTTACAAAATGAGCGTACTCATCGTTGAGCATGCGCCTGGCAAACTCCAGGGTAAAATAATGGAAGAAATCTTCGTAGGCCTGGCACAAAGACCTGAAATGGCTGCGGTGCAGAAAGTATACCACCGTGCCTTTCTTTGCTATCACAGTACGAATGGATCTCTTTTTGTTCAGCAGTACAGAAAAGCCGCCATAGCAAAAACCCCTGCCATAGCTCTCTGGCAGGCGCTTGGTCTGGCTGCTGTCATAAAAAAAAGCGTTATACTCCCCCTCTACCAGTATATCTACCCCACGCATTTTAGAAACATCCTGCTGGTAAATAACTGCTTCTTTGGTATGGCGCACCTCTTCCAGCAGGTTTACCACACCCATTAGCACCTCCTCGGGCAGCAGCTGAAAAGGTTTTACAGTTTTAAGAAAAGCTAAACGTTCTTGTTCGTTCATGACAAACAGTTACTTAAAAAAAAGAATAGCAGTGTTGCCACTGAAACCAGCACTAATAAAATAGCCAAACGCCTTCCTGCACCTTCGGTAGGCTCTTTGTCCTTCAGCACATAAGATTGTTTTTGCTGTGCTACTTCAGATTCGGTAATTTCTCCTTTGCGCCGTAATTCAAAAAAACAGCGGGCTGTTGCTGTTGCATCAACAAGTGCATCATGCTGTTGTTGCAACTGAATGCCGAAAAGCCTGGAATACAGCTGATCCAGCCGCATATATTTGTGCCCGGTTTCGCGGTAAAAGTTGTTGGTGAGCTGCATGGTACAGAAGGTAGGCAGCGACAGCAGCGGATTGTTTAGCCCTGCCCTGTAAAAGCCAAGGCCCATCATGTGGTAATCGAGCTGCATAAAATGACCCACGATGAGGGGCTGGTAGTGCTGCAGGTCCTGGTGCAGCAGTTGCATTACCTCCTTGCGCGTTTTGCCATGCTCCATTAAAAATTCATCACTGATGCCGTGAATCTCCCTGGATATATCGCTGATGCCGTAATCCAGCGGCTTTATGTAATGGTTCTCTGACTTTACCTCCTCTCCCTCCTTTGTATAGATTACCCAGGCAAGCTGTACAATATAAGGCCAGTTACCAACAGCAGAATAAGGTTTTTTCCAGTCTTTTGGCAGACCAGAGGTTTCGGTGTCTACAAACAACAGGTAATCTTTCACAACAGCAAAATACCTAAACTGTTGCTTTAAATAAATAAGTGTAGCTAAAACATTTTAACTATTTATCAAGGAGCTCCAAACGATCCATCAGTACAAAAAAAGGGCAGCTTCGCTACCCTTTAACTATCAATAAAAGCTGCTTCAGGGCCTGTTCATCTCATCTGCAGCCCCGTCTTCTGCATTCAGGCGCGCACCCGGGGGCACTTCTCTCATTTTCTTCTTTAGGGTACGAATGTGACTCTCCACATGCTTGCGGGTAGTTTCTTTGTGCTCCTGCCAGGTCTCGTTCATACCTGCAAACTTCTCTTTTTCAAGTGCTTTCTTTTTACCACTTACCGGCGCGTACTGCCCGTAACGGTTCTTTTTATAATACTGAAACACGAAATCGGTAAAGGTATAGGCATAGCCACCTTCCATTACCTCCAGGCGAAGGTTATAAATAATTTCGCCGTGTATCTGCGGGGTAAACAAACCTTTGGTATACACATAAAAGCTTCCTTCCCTGTTTACTACAGATCCTTTGTAATCTGCATGCATTTTTTTATCGTAGGCATCTACCCGCTTTACGCGTGTAGCAAAGTTCATGGCATTGATAAACAAGGCATCCCTACCCATGTCATCTACCTGAACAAACTCCTCAAAGCTGATCTTCCCAGCTGAATTTCGTGGCAACTGCGGTTCATCCTCCTTCAGAAAAGGCATGAACGCAAACAGCATGATCATTCCTAATAACTTCATTGCATTTTCCTTTTGTAGTAATCATCTCCCAAAATAAAGAATCCTATGTATAGATAGTATACATAGGATTCTTAAACAAGTTTCGGGAAATGATTAGGAAATGCTAGAAAGCATATATGAAAGCGGCACCTACAGTTGTCTGATTTTTCTTAAGGTTTCCATCGCTGTCTTCGAAGAAATCGTCCTTAGACTGGTCGTAGCGTACTTCGGGCTTGATCATAAAGCGGCCATCTGCCAGTTTAATGTCGCCGGTTACTGTTAAGGCAGTAGCCTCCAGCGGGCCAAAATAACGAACACCTTTAGGATCGCTGAAATGCTCTGCTCTTACACCCAGGCCTACCATATCATTAAATTCGTAGTTCAGGTAAAGGGCCGCACCACCCCAGGTAGCATCTTCAGACCAGGGATTATCTGCCTCTGGCTGGGCACTGCCGGAAGAGAAAGAACCATAGGCTGCATTTACGCCCACCTTAAAGGCTGGTGTAAGCTGGTAAGAAGTGGTAAGGTCGAACAGGCTGGTGTACGATCCTTTGGTGTCTCCAAAGGCTGATGCTGTGTTATACTCATCACCGCCAATCCAGTTAACATATACATCGAAGCCTTCTACAGGTGCTACCGAGAACTGTGCTACCACTGATTTCTTGTCGTTAGGATCAACCAGTGCATCCCATCCATTTACCACACCTACCATCAGACCGGCCTTGCTGCTTAGCTTGTAATTAAGCTTGGCACCGGTGTGATAGAAAGGTCCGTTGCCAAAGAGGTAAGAAAGGCTGTAGTTGTAGTTAAGGGGTGCATCGATAAGCTCATAGCCAATATGGGTACCAAACTGGCCAACGGTAAAGGTTAGGCGGTCTGTAAAGTCGTAGGAGATGTATGCCTGCTTGATAAGCTTTGCTGTACCTTCGTTACCGAAATTGCCCAGATCGGCATTTGGACCAAATGTTAGATCTGCTACTACATTTAATTTTTTGAAAGAGTAGCTGAATACAGTTTGTACCAGGCCTAGGGAAAAAGTGTTGTGCGGGGTATCAAATATCCTACCGGTATTGATACCTGAAGCAGGCTTGTTGAAGTTATACAAATAGTAGGTATCAACATAACCAGATATGGTTAGGACAGGCTTACTGCTTAAAGAATCCTCCAGTACATCCTGTGCACTAAGGGAAAGCGCTGAAAGCATAAACAAAGACACAAACAGTAGAGATATATTTTTCATAAAAAATCATTAAGAAGGGGGATAAATTTAGACATAGAGGGAGAGCCCCCGCCACCCCTGAAGATGGTGACGGGCATTCTCCGGCTACAAAAGGAACATCAAAGGAAAGTTTACTGTATGGGGGCAGGATTAGGGATGGGAATCCTGCACAGAACATAGAAGGAGCTTTTTATTTTACTACAGGCCTGGGATCAACAGATACTTTGGTTCTGCTAAGTACAGGCTCGGCAGCCACTTCTTTTTCAGGCCTGCCGTAAACCATATTGTCGTTGATATCAGGATAAGCGTGCATGCCATGCTCGTGGATGTCAAGGCCGTCCATTTCTTCGGCGGCAGATACCCTTACACCAATCGTAAACTTAAGAATTCCGAATACCACAAAGGCAAAAGCGAAGCTGAATACACCCACACTGGCAACGCCTATGAACTGGCTAAGCAACTGGGCAGGGCCGGCAAGAGCGCCAAATACACCTACTGCCAGTGTACCCCAGATACCACATACAAGGTGTACAGAAAGCGCACCAACGGGATCATCGATCTTGAACCTATCAAACATTACTACGGCGCACACCACCAGGCCACCGGCTATAAGACCAATCAGTAGGGCAGAAACCACTCCCATTTGGTCGGCACCGGCCGTAATACCTACCAGGCCAGCCAAAATACCGTTAAGCACCATGGTAAGGTCGTTTGTTTTGAATAGAACCTGCGACATGATGAAGGCACCAATTGCACCGGCAGCAGCTGCTATGGTTGTTGTTACGAACACCAGTGATACCAGTCCCGGATCTGCAGAAAGAACAGAACCACCATTAAAACCATACCAGCCAAACCAGAGCAGGAATACACCCAGGGTAGCCAGCGGAAGGTTATGACCCGGAATTGCTTTTACTTTACCATTTACGTACTTACCGATACGCGGCCCTAACAGTATGATACAGGCCAGCGCGCCCCAGCCACCTACAGAGTGTACAATGGTAGAACCGGCAAAGTCGTAGAATGGCGTTCCGGCATTTTCACCATCGGCCAGGCTGCTGAGTACAGAAGGAAGCAAACCACCATCGGTACCCAGGGTGTTCAAAAAACCACCGCCCCACTTCCACATACCTACAATCGGATAGCAGATGGCAACGTAGATCACCGAGAAAATCAGGAATGAGTTAAGCTTAACACGCTCTGCCACAGCACCGGAAATAATAGTAGCTGCAGTGGCTGCAAACATAGCCTGGAAGATAAAGTCTGTCCAGTAGGTGTATTTACCATCGGCATATTCTATCAAACCTGCTGCGCCCTCTGGCATTGATAAACCAAATCCTGCAAAACCGAAAAAAGCTCCTGCATAATCGGCACCGGGATACATCAGGTTAAAGCCTATGAGTACATAGGTTAAAATGCCTATGGCAGGAATAATGGTATTCTTGAATAAGATATTTACGGTGTTTTTTGAGCGGCCCAGACCAGACTCCAATGAGGCAAATCCCAGGTGCATAATGAACACCAGGATCGTGGCGATCATCATCCACAGGTTGTTTACGGTAAATAATGCTTCATTCATGTGCTTAAAATTTTAAATTCTTTGTTTTAGGGGGGGTGTGGGGGAATAAAATTGGATGCAAAGGGCTAAAGGGCTGCTGCGCCTTCTTCGCGTGAGCGGATTCTGATTACCCTTTCTACATCAGAGATAAAAATTTTGCCGTCGCCGATTTCTCCGGTAGAGGCCTCCTGCAAAATGCATTCAACAACATCCTCTAACTGAATTTCCGTTACGACTACCTCAATTTTGGTGCGGGGTATAAACCCTACATCGTAATGAGCCCCCCTGTAGGTGTGCGATAAACTGGCTTCTTTTCCAAAGCCTTTCACTTCCATAGAATACATGAAAGGAATGCCTAAGGCAGAAAGGGAAGCGTGAACTTCTTCAAATTTTGAAGTCCTGATGATAGCCTCAACTTTTTTCATACTGGTAATGATTTAGGTAGTCGATTCTTCTGGTGCACCCTGAATCTTTAACCAATTTTAAAGATATATCATGATATTTCAAAACTTATGCTATGATTTTTAACCTATTTCAAAACATTAACATACTTTTTTAAAATATTAGGTTATTTTTTGAAGCTGATTTTATGCTAAAACAAAATATTCAAACGAATGCGGTAATTTTTTAACCCTCTGAAAAAAATTTTCTAATTATTTTAAGATGTACCATAATATTTAAGGCCTCATTTGAATTTTTTATAAACATTTTTAAAAGTATGGGTCTTTATAATGACTGTTTTCAACCTTCAATACATTGAAATCAAAAACACCTCTATATTTCAAAGGAGGTCTTAGGCCAACCTTTCTCACAACACCTGATTGCCTTTCAGAAATACTGCCTAGCACATAGACTTGCGCTAGCTTTTAGCTGAAATGCTTGCGAAGCCTGATCAGAAATAATATAATTGACATAAAGAGCGGTCACAATAAAAGTATTGCCTGATAAAACCACCTCTTTTCCCGAACAAAGGGAGCATTACTCAGTCCTTACACAAATACCTATTCCATATGAGAGACCTGCAGGAACGAAACAAGCTGATCAGTCAGGGTATGCAGCTGGCCGCCCTCCTACCCAATATCACACAAGATGATGTAAGTGAGCAGCTAAAGCCCGTATACGAAGACATTCAGCACACCCTGCGGGTACCGCTGGTAAACCAGCTCTTTCGCACCCTGGCAAACTACCCCGATTACCTGGAGCAGCTGTGGAATCACTTTAGCCCTGCATTTGCCGCTAACAGCTTTGAGCTGGAGGCCGACAACCTTCGCGAAAAAGCATTGCTGGAAGATCTGCCCGAGATGCCCGAAAACAGGTGGCAGGCAGTAGATCATATTGAACAGCTTAGGGCATTCAACGACACCATCTTTTATGTACTCCCGAAACTGCACCTGACAGCCACCATCTTTTACGAAGCCACTTTCAACACTATACCAGTATACCGAACCCGCAGAGGCGATACACCAGTAAGTAATTTCGCAATTCAGAAAGGCGTAGCAGCAGGCACCACCACGGTAGCCCTGATCAAGCCTGATGAGGCTGACCCTATGGTAAAATCGCTTTTCAGCGATATTAAACAGCACCATGATCACAGCATCGTAGCCTCCTATTACCGCGGTATTGCCAACTGGCCCGACTTTCTGCAGCAGTCATGGCACGAAATAAAGCCCCTGATCAGCAGTGCTGCATACGAAAACCTCAAGGGCTTTATCATCGACCAGTCAAGCCTAAGCATGCGCAGAATTCCACTGCAGCAACCCGCGGCAATTCCGCTCGACGAAAAACAGCTGGAAGAAGTACGCGCCCTCCTGGTATTCTTTCGCTATAAATTTATTCCTGAAATTTTACTGGATGTTGCCCTTATCAAAGCCCTGCTCGATGGCCCCGCAGAAGCCTACACCTCCCGCTTTAGTGTAGCAGTAAGCGACGAGTGAGTTGCAAATAGTGTAAAGGGCAGTCCGAAGCCACCCTTACACTTCCCACTGCTAGCTTTATCTAGTAGATGAACAAAGCCTAGTGCCTATTTACCACAGCCACCCGGATAGCAACAACTGATATCCGGAGAAGTGTTTTTCATGCCGGCAAATACAGCCTATAGAAGCCTAAAGTCGTAATATATAACATGAGCATGCAACAGGAAGCCCTTGACTTTGCCCGGCAGGCACATGGTGAACAGAAGAGAAAGTTTACCGGAGAGCCTTACATTGAACACCCAAAACGGGTTGCAGCAATGGTGCGGACTGTGCAGCATACTGATGCCATGATTTGCGCCGCCTACCTGCACGATGTAGTAGAAGATACGCCCGTTACCCATCAGGAGATAGAAAAGCGTTTTGGCAAAGAGGTGGCAAAGCTGGTGCACGAGCTTACGGATGAATTTATGAAAGAAGCCTACCCCAGCCTAAACCGTAAGGCTCGTAAAAAACGTGAGGTAGCGCGCCAGGCAACAATAAGCCCAGAAGCTAAAACCATTAAACTGGCCGATGTAATAGATAATACCCGCGACATCATCAAAAATGATAAAGACTTTGCCGTGAGATACATACCCGAAATGATAGCCCTGATGGAGGCGCTGCAGGGAGGTAACTTTGAGCTACTGATGCTTGCCTGTTACGAAGTGCAAAAAGCCAGGCTGGAGCTAAAGAAAGCCGGACGGTTGAAAGACAGGCAATAGATTTTTTAAATATTATTACAAATTTCCCTTAGAAGGCTTAAGCTAAATTGCTTTTGCAGGCCCTAATCGCCCTCCCCTATGTGGTTTGTTTAATAAGCAGCCTATAATTCAAAACCTTTCTCCAACAATCATTCATCCTCCATGTTAAAAATGTATTTAGGCTACACTAATTCTTTATACTTATGGAGAAAGAAAATAAAGGCCAGTCCGGCAATGGCCAGTCCAGGCTGGCAGGAGGCAACACAGCCGGTAATGGCAACAAGGGAGACAACACCCTTACCACCCGCCAGGGCCACCCGGTTTACGACAATCAGAACATCCGCACAGTTGGCAACCGCGGCCCCGCTACAATGGAGAACTACCACTTCATTGAAAAAATATCTCACTTTGATCGTGAGCGCGTACCCGAACGGGTAGTACATGCACGTGGCGCCGGTGCCCATGGTGTTTTTGAAGCCTATGGCAAAATGGGCGACCAATCCATTGCCAAGTATACCCGTGCAAGATTATTCCAGGAAAAAGGAAAGCAAACACCTGTATTTGTACGCTTTTCTACCGTTGGTCACCCCTCCGGCTCCCCAGAAACCCTGCGCGACCCACGCGGATTTGCTGTTAAATTCTATACCGAAGATGGTAACTGGGACCTGGTAGGCAATAACCTGAAGATTTTCTTTATCAGGGATGCCATGAAATTCCCTGATCTGATCCACTCACAAAAACCCGACCCTGTTACCAACATCCAGAGTGCAGAGCGAATCTTCGATTTCTTTTCAGGCACACCTGAAGCAACCCATATGGTTACCTTTCTGTACTCGCCCTGGGGTATTCCGGCAAACTACCGCCAAATGCAAGGCTCCGGGGTAAATACTTATAAGTGGGTAAATGCCGATGGTGAGGCTGTGCTGGTAAAATATCACTGGGAACCCATCAAGCAGGGCATTAAAAACCTTACCCTGAAAGATGCGCAGGAAATACAGGCCAAGAACTTTAACCACGCCACCCAGGATCTTTACGAAGCCATAGAGCGCGGCGATTATCCTGAATGGGAGCTGAACGTGCAGATCATGAGCGACGATGAGCATCCCGACCTTGACTTTGATCCGCTGGACGACACCAAGCTGTGGCCAAGAGAACAGTTCCCCTGGATGCCTGTTGGTAAAATGACCCTGAACAGAAACCCGGTTGATTACTTCAACGAAGTGGAACTCTCTGCCTTTGGTACTGGTGTACTGGTAGACGGACTGGATTTCTCTGACGACAAAATGCTGCAGGGCCGTACCTTCTCCTACTCAGATACGCAGCGTTACCGCGTTGGCGCTAATTACCTGCAGTTACCAATTAATGCACCAAAGAAACAGGTTGCAACCAATCAGCGGGGCGGCCAACTGGCTTTCAAAACCGACTTTGCAGAAGGGCAGAACATTCACATAAACTACGAACCCTCTACTATTGGCGGCCTTAAAGAATCCACTAGACCAGGCAAGGATTACATGCCAAGCTACAATGCCCAGCTGATGCGGCAAAAAATTGACCGCACCAACCACTTTGGCCAGGCAGGCGAAACGTACCGTAATTTTGAAGATTGGGAGCGCGAAGAGCTGATCTCTAACCTCTCGAACGACCTTGCCACCTGCGACAAGCGCATACAGGATAAGATGATCGAATACTTTACCCAGGCCGATAAAGATTACGGCCGCAGGGTTTTGGAGGGCATTAAAATGGCTACCGAGAAAATGATGAAGATGAAGAAAGAAATGATGGGCACCGACGGCCCCATGGGCAGCAAAGGATCTTCTGAAGCTGTAAAAGAAGCTGAACAGAAAGGCCATTCTGCCAAACCATATTAATGTCTTACTAAAGTAAGCTCTTACTTTATTAGTAAGCTCTTACTTTAGTAAGCTTTTACATCAGCTCACAGTTAATCAGAAAAGGTATGCACAGGCATACCTTTTCTTTTTATGTTTATAGCGCTTTCTGCAGGTCAGAACAATGTGCTTCTACAGCATCTACTGTTATTTTGAAAGATTACGTGCAACCAGCAGCTGATCTGCCTTTGCATCAATCGCCAGGGCAGGGTAAGAAACAGAAGCATCCAGCAGCAAGCCCTCCGGCAGCTTGTTGCTAAAATCAATGATTTTACCCTCTGAAATGTGCTTCCTGAAATCTGCCAGCGCAGCCTCTCCCAGGTAGTTGCGCAGCACATCCCCAAATACTTTCTCATTTAGCCGCAGGCCATCATCTTTCTTGGCAAGACTTAGTAAATCCTTCATCAGATGATCAAGGCTTTTGCTGTATCCATGCTTTTGCTTAATTTGTGTATCGAGCATAAAAGCATACAACAAGCCCCTGCGATACGGGAGCTTATGATAAGCCACATCCGACCAGAACTTTTCTCCATTTAGCTGATTGTTGGGAAGCTCTCTTACCGGTGAATTGTAATGCGGTTTAAAAACTTCTGAATTAAGGGTATTTACGTACTCTTGCAGACTGAAATCACCTCGTTTCAGCATTAACTTATAGGCGTAGTAATCTGTAAAGCCTTCGGAAAACCAGTACTGTTTTTCCTCCTGTTCATTTCTGATTGCATTACCAATCCACCTGTGCAACAACTCATGGTTATACAGCCAGGAAAGCCTGGCAAGAGATGCGCCATCATTGTTGGAAGCAAAGCTGATAAATGAATGGGTAAGCCCGCTGCCACCAATAGAATAAGCTTTGGAGGTATCGTTCCAAACCTCAAAAGTGGGTATGAGTGTAACGCTATAGTCTGCTTCAATGGGTTCACCCCAAAACGCTACCTGCGAGCTAATGGTTTTTTCCAGAATACTGGTAATGTCATCATCTTTAAAAGCTTTCCACTCTCCCCTGGTAAGAAAATATACCGGACTGCCATTAACAAGCAAACGGTACCTTCTAAAGTCTCCGCCTACAAATACCGATGCATAAAGTTCTTCGCGGGTTACCTGCAGCAGCTGTTTATTTTTTAAACCAAAGCTGCTGTGAAACACACCTGCCCCTATTTCTTCTTTCCAGTTAATCTCAATATCGGCCTTGCTTGTATCACTGGCAAACAGCTCAACCGGCATTATAAACAGCCTCATACCCAGCGCATGAAAATACTCTTTCTGCACAATAGGCCTGTAGCGGTGGTAGTTCTGGAGGGGCTCGGTAAAATCCTGCTTTACAGCATACTTTACCAGCAATTTCTGATTTGGCTGCGCCTTAATGCTAATAAGACTACTATCTGCCATGAATTTTACAGCCGCAGGTTCAGGAATAACTTTAAATTTTGTAATACAGTTGAAGATATCCTTATCCCCCCAGGAGTCGTTTTCATATTTCAGCAGCAGCTCCCCCTGTGCATTAGCACTATACTCAAAGCTAACATCTATGGTAGCACTCCTTCTGAAATTTGGCTCTACCGTATAACGGATGCCAGGCACCTTATCGGCAACCTGCTCAATTTTGGTGTCGGTCACCTTCCCGAAAACCTTCACCCTATCTGCCTTATCCGGAGCCGGAATGAAGAGCAGCGAAATAAACATGATTAAACTAACCAGTTGCATATACTTAAAGACTTATAAATTACTGAAATGAATGAAAGAAAATATTCCCGCCGCCCGATAGCCTAACCAGGCTTGCGCAGCCTTGATTAACGTTCCTAAACCCTTTTCCTGAACCACCAATTTACCCGCAAGAATTAATAGTCAGATATGGAGAAACCGAAACGTAAAATAATTAAACAATATTACAATTATTTTGCACTTTAGCTATAGTCAGAAGTAATATTTTTACTGCAAGGGCCTCTGTACAAGCCCACCCCCGACCACCTTTTCCGACAATTACACCCTTCTTTCTTACCTCTGAATTTTAGCAAATACAGCCCCTACCATCGCATTGCAGGGCTGATATAATGAAATTTATTGTGGGCAAATTTAAATTTTTAATAATGCAACCTTTTTACAATTTACTTGATATCAGTAATTTAACCTCTATCCAAAGCCTCACATGCCCATCCTGCCAGTGGCGTGCATATTTTTTCTATTGACTGACAGTTTACATTTTTCTTACTTGCACGTATATATATCTGGAGCAGCATTAGTAATGCCTTACCGTTGGTACTTAAAGAAAGCCGCTCCCGCTCTTATACAAATATCTACGAGAGTATAACTTATTGAAGATCCACCCTTTTTATACCGACTTACTGTGGTACAAACAGTAATCGATTAATGAAGAAGGGACTGATTGAAGAGAATAGATTATTAACCAGAAATTTTTTGTGCAATGCTTAGTTTAGGTTTATCAGTAAACAGTGGAATCAGATTATTGGAAAGAACATTAAGATTCCGTTTGATCAGCTTCAACAGAACGTTTCAAGGGGCTGGGTACGGGCTTAAGCCTGCAGCTATAAATTCAGCCACGGCTACTTCAGTAGCAACTGCTATTAGCACCAAAGCTGCTACCATTGAGGTGGAGCCAAAAAATACAGGACTGAAAATTTCAAAAACAACCATGCCCGATCGCCGCCTGGATTTCAACCAGACTTTCCAGCACATACGCCAGGAACTGGATGGATATTACAAGGAGCGCAACCCTATTTTTAGTAATACTATCACATCTGACCGGAGCCTTAACTAATCTTTAAAGGCTCCGCCAGACTGCCTGCAAAATACCAGCAGGCAACTTGTAGGCTTGGCGTTAGCAATTGTTAACAAAAGCAGACTGCAGCTACTTCAGCTTGTTCTGCTCCAGAAAACTTATTACCTCCTGCGAAAACTGTGGTGACTGATGGGTAGTGTTGTGAACCCCTGGGGTTCGTTTAACCCTGGCTTTAGGCATTAGTTTTGCCAGCGCCTCGGCAGAACCATTATCATGATCGGCATCGCCTGAAATAACCAGCACCGGTATTTTTACTTTAGCCAGCGCTGCAGGCGAGGTGGTGGGTTGTGCCTGCTGCTGAAAAGCAAGTGTCTTGCGATTGAGCCCGCTTTCATCAACATAGCGCAGAAAATCTCTAAAGCTGGTGGTATCTCCCTCACCGATGAGGGCTTTATAAAAACTAATTCTGCGGGGCCAGGCCGGGTCGGTAAAGGCATCACCCATACCCCCCAGCACTGCAGCCGTAACCCTTGAATCGAGCACCATTAGCCGCGATGCAATAATGGAACCACGGGAGTAACCAACAAGCTGATAGCTGCCAATCCCCAGTGCACTGGCCAGGCCGGAAACATCGCGGGCTTCGGCATCCTGCACATAGCCCGCAACGGTTTCAGGTTTATCTGATTTGCCGTTCCCTCTTAAATCCAGGGCAATTACTTTAAAACCATTTTTTATTAGCTCCTGGTAAAGGATTTTACTTTTCCAGCTCTCCAGGGTATTGGTAAAACCATGCAGCAGCACTACCGGCTGCCCCTCGCCCTGCACTTCATAGTAGATTCTGATACCATCAAATGAAGTAAAGTATTTACCACCATTGACTCCGGTACCAGCGCTTGTTTCTTGCGCAAAAGCTGTGTGAACAAGCAGTAAACAACAGGACAAGCTAACACAGATTTTAACGAAGCAGTGGTACATATTTTTTTCTTTTGCTGGCCTTAATTGTAGTCGTTCCGACTGTTTATTTCGTGTGTGAGTGCTTTTGCTCAAAAAGAAGCCAAAGCATTTTTAGAAAGATACCACCAGCGGCTCCTCCATTCGTTTTGAAAATTGGGCCAGGTACTGGTCCCACTCCTGGGCAGAGTTAAACTGGCCACTCTTTTTCCAACCGAAGCCGGCATAATAAGTGAGCTTGTTATTTGCAGGATTAGCCAGCACCAATATATGGCTCTGGTCCCTTGTTTCTACCCTGCGCTCGCGGTAATCTGCTACAACAGCCGGATCTATCACAAGTCCAACACCCAGTTCCGATTCGTCCATTGGCTCCCAAAAGCGGAACCAGCCTTCTTCGGGACTGGCTTTTACCTCTCCCTGGCCTTCGTGCAGGGTGAGGCCTACAGCTACATTAGGCACAGACTGCTCGCCCTCCAGAAAAACTTCATAGCGACTGAGGTTACTGCCCAGATCCAGGCTAATACGTTTGGTTTCCCTGATGGTGCGGCCGTTAGCCACCCAAGGAGCATAGTTTAATTCAAAAACGGTACGAATAGGGCCAGTTGCTATTGTTTTATAGCCGGTAAAGTTCTTCGAAACATAGAGCGAATCATTATCCCAGACGCCAATTCCGCCCACACCCCTGCTGTTGCCTACATGGTAAGGATCATAACCTTCGCCAGAATCGACATGATAGGCACCTGGCGACTGCTGATGATTTGCATACCACTTATCAATAATAGGATAGTCTACCCGCTTCAGCCAGGCATCCATGCCGCTGGTAAGGGTACCCCCCGGTTTGCCGGATTCTGTTATTCGTTGTGCCTCCGGACCATAGGTGCGAAAAGCCACGCGGTCGTTTTCCCAGGTATAGTCATCTATCCTTTCCGGCACAAAGCGGGAGTAGGTAGTAAGCCTGGCTTGGGGCTGCTGCTCAGCCCCGTTCTCCACCCCTGCCACAACAAAGCGCTTTTCGGCATTGGCAGCAATACTGGTCTGAAAAATGATTTCATCCACTTTACCGTCACCATCATAATCTATGGCCTGCGACACCAGAATACTATAGCTTCCCTCTTCTTTGATCAGCAGGTTACTGGCACCAAAGCTTTCAATCAATTCACTCACCTTATCGGCAGGCACACTCACTGTTTCCTGCTGCCTGTCCATATCCAGCTTGTTTTTAACGGTAAAAGTACGCCTGTTACCATCCTCCTGCTGGCAGGAAAACAGCTGTAGCGCCATCAACAAAAAGAATAGAGATTTGGTAGTACTTTTCATTCTGTAGAAATCTGGATGTATCCTGAAAGACAATGTATAAAAAAAATCCTAATTCCGGCAGGTATATTGGAAACTGCTTCGCGAGAGAGAAAATATAAGACATGCCTTAAGCTTCAGATATGGCCTGTTAAGCGCAGTTCCTGCCTTTATTCCGATAGCTGAAAATTTCAGACAGATACAATTACTTCACAGTTCTCCAAAAATCCAGCTTGATCAACCAGCCAGACACAATGATTCTTCACTTCTCAAAAACTGCAACTGCTCGTACAGGAGATCCCGTTCCTCCCCTGATTTTGAGCGGGAGACCAATAAAGCGAAAACGGCCACGACCAATTAGCAGATGCAGGTTGATCATGTTTTCATAATGGGTAAAAGCAAGTTCGCCACAGATCAGGTGCACCTCTTTGTTGCTAAGGCCGGAAACGCCGGGCGACATCGTTTCAACACCAAATGCTGCTATTTCAAGGCGTCCTAACCAACGAGCTGCATCAGCACTTATACCAGGCCCGTTCACCCAATTACTACTCCCATAAGCTTTTCTGTAGTGATCGGTATAGAGTAATACAGTATCACCCTTCCTTATCTCAACTCCTTCTTTAGCACAGGCTTCTGCTATTTCAGATGGCTCAATCAGTTCCCTGAAACCTTTGTGTGAGAAATTAAGGCAAATACCCTGGGTGTAGAACATGGAAAGGGGCATTGTATCGATAGACTGCCCCCTGTTTTGGCGGCTCATGTGGTTGAGTGCATCTACATGCGTGCCTGTATGCTCGCCCAGTTCCATTTTATTTACACTTGGCGAAACGGTGTCAGTATCAGTAATTCCCTCCCATTCCTCATGCGAGTTATGCATGCTTATTTTCACCTCCGGCAGTCCTTTGAAAACAGGCATACCGGAAAAAATCTCCTGGCTTAAGTCTATTATCTCTAACATCTGATAATATTTTGCTTTATCGGTAAAATAAAAAATGTTTGCCAGGGTACGTGCATAAAAAAAGATGGCTCAGATGTGTGGATGCCCGCAGCAAACCCCGGAGTAGTTTTGCAAAAAGCTACTGCAGGGCTACAAACTTAGCAGAAGCAATAATTTGTTAGGAGCCTGCTTTATTATACTGCCCGGCAAAAAAAAGACTACCCCGGGTACTGATGTGTCCCCCGGGGTAGTCCCTCCGTTTTAAGCAGTTCTGTTATACTAACAGACTAGGTTAACCTGTGATTTCTCTCAAACAGGGGCAGATACCCTTTTTTGGGAGTGAAATCAATCAGGGCTTCCTGAAATTCCACACGCTCCAAAGTCTTTGTAGGCTTTGGCTTGCGAAAGTTCGCATACATATACCAAGTGCCAGTAGCTGCAACAGCACTGCAGATTAAACCATACAACAAAAACATAGTATTGCTTTCTATTTAACTCCTCTGAAATTCCTGATTCTCTAGCCCTAGGTTGTTTAACGACTGTCTGCCCGGGCAGATTTTAGCAGCTTGTAACTTGCTAAGGCTAATTGTCTTTTGATGATGCGAATTTACATGATAGTTGGCGATTCCCATCATTAAATTAAAAAATTATCTTTAACAATTTATACACCCTTAAAACAGGGCTAAGCCAGTCTTAAAACTGGTAATTAGATATTTAGCAACCCCGCAAAGCAGCAGATAAGCTATGTTATGATGTATAAACGTTGAGACTGGCAGTAGTTAAAAATAACAGGCCACAAGTAGCACTATTTCTGTATAAGGAGATTCCTGGTCAGTGCATTAAGCTTATATGTGGCTTCGGCGGGACTTTGGTTATTTTACTGTTGATTCTTTTTTTTAATCTTATGGATTGCGTTTGGGGTATGGATGTTTATTGTATCTCCAACTAAACGAAACCCGTGAAAATCCCCAAGTTTCAACAAAGTCTCCTCGCTTAAATGACTGATAGAATCCAAAGCCTTCTTATTAATTTCTCCTCTGTAAGGATACTATATTTCAGGAGGCTGTTTATCATAAAAGTATTTAAAGTGATAGAGGTGCATCGTTCTTTTCATATCATTGGTACTGGTCAGAACTTTGGATAAGATCAAAGTACTGTCAGTTAAGTTTGTCACTGAATAAATACCCCCAAAGTTAAACCTGGCTTCATCTTCCGGATTATTCAATTGGTACCGGATATATTTACCTTCAACTAACTCCCAGTACCCACTCTTCCCGCCATATTTGAACTTGTTTTCTGCTCCAAACTCCAAAAACGCCCAACCTTTGTTGTTTACTACTTCATCCCGAATTTGTGTATTAACGCTTTCTACTTTCCAGCTGCTGGTGGTTAGATATTCTAATTGCTGCTGTGAAAGTTCGAGCGCATCAGGATTCGCTAATTCAAAATTTTTGGTTTGAGCTACCGAGAAAAGAGATGCCAAAAGGAAAAAAAATATAACAGATATCCTTTTCATATAGATAATGTTTCTGGCCAACATCCATTAAAGTACAAAAAAAACATTAAAAATCTATTGCTTCTCATTCGCTTAAATAGCCACCCGTCATCAGGTTTAAATAGTACAAACCCATAGAACACAAAAGCAGAGGTGGCCGGGGTTCAGCTGCCTCTGCTTGCAGGAGTATTCACTTTTTACATTTCTGGCGTTTCATTTAACACCAGCTGATGATATGCACTATTTTTCCATGAAGAAGTAATAGTGATCACCAATAGTCAGGTAAAGGGTGCTTTTGCGGAGCAGGTCGTTTAACGTCTTGTCTTTCTGCAGCTCTTCGCGGCTGTAAGCATTGCTAAATACGGTTTGGTCTGCGGCATCGCTAATGTGGATGTACACCTTTTCCTGAAACCAGAAATTATTCTCCAGATCTACATAGAGCATGGCATCATCAGCTGTTGCTGGTGCTTTAGGATTGGTGGGTTTGGTGCCATTGGCATGTGCAAAGGCTGGCACTAACATGGCGAAAAGTAAAAGGATTGATAGCTTTTTCATGATTATAAAGATTTAAGTTTTTGTTGATGTCTGTTTGATGAAATGGATGGGTCTTGTGATGCCTGGACTACAGGGGGTGAAAATCAGCCGCCTGTCCTTTGCAATTCTTCGCTGTTGCTGCCTTTGCTTCCCGGGCCATCGAACTTCTCTCCTTTCCTGAACTTATAGCGGAGGGAGAGGCGCACACTTTGTTGGTTGGCATACTGCCTCAGGCGGGTATTCTGATCCTGGAAGGCTACCGTAAAACGGGTTACATCTGTTTGAAATATGTCGTTGAAGTTGAGGCTCACATCCAGCTTTTCGTTGAACAGAGACTTTTTTACGCCAGCTTCTACCCAACCAGAGCCTTTCAGGCGCAGCACACCCCAGGCCTCCGGGCTAATATAGGTACCGTTTACCTCCACACTAAAGCCTTTGGGGAGTGTTAACTTGTGCTGTGACTGCAGATAGCCATTCCACCTGCTATTGTCTACAACATAGCCCTCCAGCGAAGCTTTGTAGGAGCTATAGGAAAGAACGCCTGTGTTGTTAACCGTCCACCAGCGGGCTATTTTCAGGGGCGCTATTGCCCTAAGGGATGCCTGGTGGCTTTTTTCAAGATTTACCAGCCTGAAAGTGGTCGTGGTGGCTTCGGCATCCTGGAAAGGCACCTGAACAATATTATCATCAACCAGCGTGTAGGACAGGCTTAGCTGGTAATCCTGCCGCAGCACCTGGTTAATCTCGAACACATGCGAGTACTCCGGCTGCAGCATTGGATTACCCTGTATGGAGGTATAGGGGTCTACGTACAGTACGTAAGGGTTCAGGGAGCCATAGGAAGGCCTGTTGATGCGGCGGCTGTAGCTGTAGATAAGCTGATAGTTGCTGTCTACCTGCTGGCTGAGCACCATGCTGGGGAAGAAATCCAGGTAGCGGCGGGGCGTTTTCTGCTCCAGATTAAGAGAGTAACCCTCTGCAAGGGTTTGCTCTGTCCGCAAGCCTGCCTGCACTTTAAAGCTATTGCTAATCTTGTAGTGCCCAATCAGGTAGCCTGCCAGTATAGACTCTTCATACAGAAAATGATTGCTTCTGTCGATACCACCCGGCAGCCAGCTGCCGGGTGCGGTCCATACCCTGAAGTTATTATCGCTCAGCACCCGACTGCCTTTAAAACCAGCCTCCCATTTACTACCCCTGCCGTAGTTCTTATTGTAATCTGCTTTAAGTGAATATATATCGAACTGCACAGGATTGGTGGAGTAGAAATCCTCACCTGGCTTATTGCTGCTCTCCTCCCCAAAATAGCGGTTACTAAACCGGCTGTTGTTGTTGAAGGCCACCTGAGTAAAATCTGCTTCCATGCTTAGGGTGCTGCCTAAGGTATCCAAAGCGCCCATATAATGGAGGTTGATACCCCATTGCTTAAATGGCCTGTCGGTTGCTTCCGCAGCGGTATAGTTAAAATCTTCTGCCGTTGCTGCAGATACATCTGCACGGGCAAAAGAGCTACGGTCAGCCCAGTTCTGGGCATATTTGCCGCCAAGGCCTATGCCATGCCCCTCCTTTAATTCATAATCAAGTGCTGTTCTGCCTGATAGTGAGTTGGTAGCATAGAAGCGATGGGTGTTCTGGTCAATTACCGTAACACCTTCTCCATTTTCTATGTGGCGGTATAAGCTGTGATATATGTCGCGCTGGTTGCTTCGGTAATCCAGGCTGCTCATGCCCGACCATTTCCCATGCTTAGTGTTCAGGCTGGCACCTCCAAAGTAATTCATTCTGGCATTATATTCACTGCCAGCATTAAGGCTCCCAAAGGTGCCACGCATGCTGTTTTTCTTTAGCCTGATGTTGATGATCCCTCCGGTTCCCTGTGCATCATATCGGGCAGAAGGGTTGCTGATCAGTTCAATGCTCTTTACTCCATCTGCTGGCATGCTTGCCAGAAACTGCTGCAGCTCAGCGGCAGAAAGATAAGTAGGCTTGCCATCTATCATGACCATAGTACCCTGGCGGCCATTCAGCGAAACATTGCCGTCAGAATCTACCAGCACGCCCGGAGCGCGGCTTATTACATCCAGCGCAGTACCCCCAGTGGCCAGGGCGGAGTTTTCCACGTCTACCACCAGCTTATCATCTTCCACCAGAATGGTAGGTTTAGAGGCCACAATCTCCACGATATTTAGCTGCTCAACAGCCTCCTGTACAGTAATCAGACCTAAATCATTAGTATAGGGCAACTGTACTACTGTTAAAACAGGCAGCGTAAGATCTGTATAACCAATGGCTGTAACGCGAATGGAGTAGCTGCCTGTCTGCTGAATGGGCAGGGAAAAGGAGCCATCATTTGCACTCACAACTCCTGTTACCAGCTCCTCACCTTTAAAGAGTACTACATTGGCGAAGGGCAGTGGCTGCCTGGCAGCATCAACAAGTTTTCCGTGTATGGCAGAAGTACTTTGTGCCTGCACGTCAGAAGGTTTTAAAAACAGGCTTAAAAGTAAGAATAGGCTGAGTTTAATGGAAAGCTGAAAAAAGGGTGTCATGGCTATCGGTTCTTTGGTTTTTGCTCGATTGATAGCTCAAAGTTGGGGCGGCGCCTGCACCTTTAAAAACAGATTGCAACCAACTGCCGGTTGGGTGTAGTGAACTGCAGAAATTCTGCAGCCAAGGTTTATCAATGAGAAAGTAGCAGCGATAAACAGCTAAAATCAGCTGGTATGGGCCAGTTTGGAGCAATTTGACCGGATGATAAGAAAGCAGCCAGCGGTTTACTACACAAATGTTACAGTTCACTACAGCAATCGTGCAGCTGGTTACTTCTTGTTTTTTTTCGCTGCCAAAGCATTGCAACTTTGGATCAGAAACAAAAACACCAACGATATGTACACGCTATTAACATACTACTCCATTACACTGCGGCTCCTGCTTAGCATACTCACTAGTTTTCTCTTATTAGTATCTGCCGCACAGGCGCAGCATCAGCATACCAATGTAGAGGTATATAACTCTACCAAAGAATCCTCTACAGAAATGAGGATCCGGAACGACAATGAAAGCCTGAATATTGAAATTGACGGCACCATTACCATTGCCCCCGACGACCGCAGTATTTCAGCCATTAGTGATGGCGGCTTTCTGAAGATCAAAAAAACCACCTTTGGCAACACCCGGGAGATCTTTATTAAAAACACAGGCGGCACCCTTAGCTATGAGTATAAAGAAGGAGGACGTACGGTACCCTTTGAACCTGCAGGCAAAGCATGGCTGGCCGATGTACTACCTGAGCTGCTGCGCAGTACCACCATTGGAGCAGAAAGCAGGGTAGACCGCTTTTATCAGCGGGGTGGCGCCAAGGCGGTATTAGCCGAGATCGGAAACATCAAAAGCGACCATGTAAAAGCGAAGTATGCCGAACTGCTCCTGAAGAAGGATATTAAGGAAAGTGAAATACCTGCTGTGATAGAAGCAATCGGCAAACAGGTAGATTCCGACTTTTACCGCTACGAAATCTTTAAAAACAACAGCACTAAGCTGCTTGCCAACCAGCAAAACATGGGCCTGTACCTGAATGCCATCAATACGGTACAGTCAGATCATTATAAAACAGAGCTTGTAAAGATGGCGTTCAGCAAAAATCTGCCGGCACAGTACAACAACCAGGCCCTGCAACTCATAGGCACCATTCAGAGCGACCACTATAAATCGGAGGTACTGAAGCGGATGGTCAGGAGCAACAAACTTACTGACGAACAGCTGGAGTTTTTGCTGGGAAACCTGCTTCAGACTGTTAACTCCGACCACTACCGCACCGAAACCATCTCACTGGTGCTGAACACCCAAAAAGAACTTAGCCCTGCCGGTATCAACTATGTAATCAGCAGCATAAACCAAACAGGCTCTGCCCACTACGCCACCGAAAGCCTTAAAAAGCTGATAAATACACACAACCTAAGCACTAAGAACTACGAAGCTCTCTTTAACTCGCTTAACAAGCTGCAGTCAGATCATTATAAATCTGAATTTATGCGCATACTGGTAAAAGACCCGGCCTTCGATAAGCACTTCGACCTGTTTCTGCGGGAAAGCCAGAATATCAGAAGCGACCACAACCGGGGCGAAGTACTAAGAGCGGCGCTAAACGAAGGCAAATTAAGCGATGATCAGTTGGCAAAACTGGCCGCCAGCGCCAGCAGCATCGGGAGCGACCACAATAAATCTGAAGTGCTTCTGCTGGTCTGTAACAAGAGTAAAAGTGAGAAAGTGAAGAAGGCTGTGCAGGAAGCTGCCAAGTCTATCAACTCTACTTTCAACTATGGCAACGTGATGAAATGTGCCCAATAAGCATACATACTGAAATCTCTTCTTCTTTTATTTATATTAGCATACGGGAGGGCATTTTTACCCTCCCGTATCTTATGCAGCAACTAATACCTCCCCATCTTATGAAAAAAGCTGCCCCTTTTTTAGGTGTGTTAATAGTAACGCTGGGGCTGTTCCTCTATCTCTTGTACAGCCTGGGCGGCAGGCTTACCTTGTTTACCGCCCTGTCAGCACATGCGGGAGTTATAGTAGGGGCTGCGGCGGCAGGCAGCCTTATGTTCCTGCTGGGGTATGAGTTCCTGATCAGGCGTATTGCCTGGCGGCACTTCCCGGGGTTGCGCTTTGCTCTCTCCTGGCTCCTGCTCTGGGCGCTGGGTATTGGTTCGGCCTGGCTGCTAGGTGTGCTGCTGCAGGAGGTAATTACCACCACTGGTCTCTACCAGCCCGATAACCTGAAAATATTCCATTTAACCGCTGCTATTGTAAGCCTGCTGCTTAGTTTACTCTTTACCCTCATTGACTTCTCCTGGTACGCCTATTACCGCTATGCTGCAGAAACCCTTGCACATACAAGAGCGCAGCGACGCCAGAAGGAGCTGCAGTTTGATGTGCTGCGGGCACAGCTAACACCACACTACCTTTTTAACTCGCTCAACACTGCCTCTAACCTGATTAGTTATGATAGTGCAGGTGCCGAAATTTACCTGCGCAAACTGGCCCACAACATTCAGTACCTGATGTCAAAGCCTAATGAAGTGCTAAGCAGCCTGCAGCAGGAGCTGGAGGTGGTGGATAGTTTTTTTCACCTGATGCAGGTACGCTTTGGGGACAGAATCAGGCTGGAGAAGCAGATTGAGCCCAAATGCCTGCAGCAAAAAATACCTGCCCTGGCCCTGCAGCTGCTGGTAGAAAATGCCCTGAAACATAATGTTGCCAGCACGAACACTCCTGTTGTCATACGCATTGAAGCGCATCCTGAGGGCATAGCAGTAGAAAACAACATTACCCGTCCGCCGCAGGATCTGAAATCTGGCAAGGTAGGGCTGCGCAACCTGCAGGAGCGCTACCAGCATTTATCAGCCAATAATGTGGTGGTAACGCAGAACGTTGAAACCTTTAAGGTGCAGCTACCTTATATATCCCACAGAAAAAAGGAGGCGTATGTATAGCAATCCTGCCACCCGCCCCTTATTTCGCCTGCTGGCTCCCCTGGCTTTTGGTGCCATTGCTTATTTACTGGTACTGCTGGCCTTTGATACCCATAGCAGGGTGCTGGAAAACTTTTTTAACGAAGAGCTGCTGGTGTGCATCGGCATGAGCTATGCCGTGCTGGAGGCAAACCGCCTGCTGGCTGTCAGCTTTTCTAAGGTGCGCAAAGATTTCTGGACCAAAAGCGCCTTAAAACTGGTGCTGGCGCTGCTCTTAACAGCCGTCATCATCAGCGGATTGTTAATTCTATACTTCCGGTACCGCCTGGACATGCACTACATCCTTAGCTTTTATACCGAACTAAAGGTGTTTAATGGCGTATTTCTGTTTATTGCCCTGCTGTACCAGAGTTATTTTCTGGGTTTTGTATGGCTGCATTACCAATACCAGCAAAAATTTTCTGCCGAAGAAGAAAAGAACCGGGAGCTGGAGCAGCAGATCTATCAGTTTTGCTATACCATCCACCCCGATTTTCTGTTCTCGGGCATGGAACACGTAATCCTTAAATTACGGGAAGGACAAACAGAAGCTGCCGATGCCGGCATTAGCCTGCTGGCCGAGCTCTACCACTACTTTCTGCGCCGGCAGGAGGAGCTGGTACCCCTGGAGGATGAGCTTGTTGTGATTGAAAAGCTTCACAGGCTGCTGTCGCATTCCGGCAAATGGCTGGAGCTGAAAAAGGAAATACAAAACCCTGAAAGCATGGTGGTGCCTGGTAGCCTGGTACGCCTTACTGAAGCCATTGCCCAATCTCAGCTAAGTTCCTTTGCTGCCCCACTGGTTATCAGCTTTCAACAGCAGCAGGAGGCATTGATTATCAGCTTTAAACCTAACTTTTCACTCGTACACCAGCACGCGCTTGATAACATCCTGAAAGCCCTGCACCAGCAGTATGCCTGGTTAACAGGCAAAAATCTTTATTGGACACCTGTACTACAGCATAGTACATCCGTACCAGTGCCAGCAATACCTGAGCTGGTACAGGAAAATGCTGCACCAGCACAAAATATAAATACTGAAATGCCAGGAGCAGCTCAGGAATACTACCAGATCTCCATCCCTACCCTTAACCTACAGCCACATGAAAGTAATCATCATTGAAGATGAGCGTCCGGCTTACGAGAAGCTGGTACACTTTTTAAAGCGCTATAACGACCAGGCCGAAATAGTTGGTACTGCCCAAAGTGTGCAGGAGGCAGTTGATGTGCTGCAGCAAAAGGGCCAGCAGGCAGACCTGCTGCTGATGGACATACAGCTGGCCGACGGTCTTTCCTTTACCGCCCTCGACCAGGTACCACTGAAAAAGCCCGTTATCTTTATCACAGCTTATAACCAATATGCCCTTGAGGCTTTCAGGGCAAATGGCATCGATTACCTGCTGAAGCCCCTCACCTATGAAGCCTTCTCCTCCAGCATTGATAAGCTAAAGCAGCTAAGCGGTACCTTCACAGATCCGCTGCAGTCTATTCAGGATATCTATAAAAAACTTAGCAAGCCCCAGTATAAAGAAAGGTTTCTGGTTAAAATAGGCGATCATATACACTCTGTACCAACAGACCAGATACAGCTCTTCTATGCCGAAGGCCGCAATACCTATCTGGTGAACAGCGCAGGCCGCCGCATGATTACCGATTATAAGCTGGAGACTATAGAGGAAATGATATCTCCCGATCAGTTCTTCCGGGTAAACAGGAGTTACATCATGAGCCTTTCCGGAATAAAAGATGTGCTGGTCTATTCCAACAGCCGCCTGAAAATAAATCCTTCCTTTGATTTCAAAGACGAAATTATTGTAAGCCGAGAAAAAGTAGCTCCCTTTAAAGACTGGTTTGGTGGGGGTATTTAAGCATGAACAACAACTAACAGCACCCGCCTCCCTATCTTTTGCTACCCGGCACAGGCTGAATTGCAGTTGTACATCTTTAAAACTTATGGTTAAGCTCCTGTAGACCAGTTATAATTTAGCCGGTAATGGCGTTTGCTACAGGAAAAGCCATAACAATTTGGCGTGAAAGAAATTTACTTCTAAAGAAAGCTTAAAGTAATTCATGCCAACACAAACAAGAAAAGTACTCCGAAGAGTAATTGTAACGCCATTTCAGCGCTTTTTACAAACAGAGTCTTCTGGTGGTATTTTACTGATTTTCTTCACAGCCATTGCTTTACTGTGGGCAAACTCTGCCTGGAGTGAAAGCTATATTAACCTCTGGGAAACAAAAGTTGGGCTAGCCTGGGGCGACTGGTCGCTTATAAAACACCTCATCCTATGGGTGAACGATGGTCTGATGGCAATTTTCTTTTTCCTGGTGGGGCTGGAAATAAAACGCGAAGTGCTGGTGGGAGAACTCTCCTCTATGCGAAAAGCCTCACTGCCTATCTTTGCAGCTATTGGTGGCATGGTTTTCCCGGCGCTGCTGTTCATACTGTTGCAGTCTGGCGAGCCTGGGGCCGAAGGCTGGGGCATACCCATGGCAACAGATATTGCCTTTTCACTGGGCATTTTAAGCCTGCTGGGTAAACGGGTACCCTTAAGCATGAAGATCTTTCTCACGGCTTTTGCCATTGTGGATGATATAGGAGCCGTGCTTGTAATAGCCATCTTCTACAGCGGTGAAATCTACATGCCTGCGCTCTACATTGCTCTGGGACTGTTCCTGGTGCTGATTGCTTTCAACTTCTTCAATATTCGCAGGAAAACCCTTTACATGCTTGTGGGGGTGGTTATCTGGTACTTCTTCCTTAAATCAGGTTTGCATCCCACCATAGCCGGTATCATGATTGCTTTTACTGTACCCATCACTTCTAAAATAAACGCTAGAGATTTTGTAGAAGAGGTAGAAAACGGCCTGGTGGTGTTCAAAGAATTTGAAGACGATCCAGATGATCACCTGCTCTCCTACGAACAGCTCTCTTCTGCAGAATCTGTGCGGTCTGCTGCCAAAAACGTTGAACCACCCCTGCAGAAGCTGGAGCACACGCTCCATGGTTTTGTAGCCTATTTTGTGCTCCCTGTCTTTGCGCTTGCAAATGCAGGCGTAGCCCTTGCCGGCGCCGGCGATGCCCTTAGCAGTGCGCTCACCCTTAACATAGCCCTTGGCCTGGTAATTGGTAAAACGGTTGGCATTGGCCTGCTATCCTGGCTGAGTGTAAAGATAGGACTAGCCAGCCTGCCCACAGGTACAACCTGGATACAGCTCTTGGCGCTGGCGCTATTAGGAGGCGTTGGGTTTACCATGGCCCTTTTTATTGCCAACCTGGCTTTTACAGATCCGGAGCTACTGAACGAAGCAAAAATGGGTATTCTGATAGGCTCAACCATAGCCGGTATTGGCGGCTTTATTGTGCTGCGCATGACCCTGCCACCGGTACCAGATCCAGTAGCAGATGAATCGATGGAAGGGATGTATTAAGCATTTGATTTTTATACTGCGGCATACTAACTCCTCTTCTTCACCCCTCTTACCGCTTCTGCAGTCCAAGGATCTTCGGGCCAATGATGTTTAGGGTAGCGGCCGCGCAAGTCTTTACGTACGGCTGCATAGGTATTTTGCCAGAAGCTGTGCAGATCCTGTGTTACCTGCACCGGCCGGTAACCCGGCGAAAGCAGGTGTAGCAAAACCCTGGTGCGGCCTTCATTAATCTCTGGTGTTTCCAGCAAGCCAAACATCTCCTGTAAACGAACAGCCAGAATGGGAGCGCTGCCATCTGCCCTGTATTCCAGGCGTATGCTGGATCCGGTTGGCACCTCCAGGCTAAGCGGTGCCAGTTTATCCAGCCGCTGCTGCAGCTCCCAGGAGAGCGACGATTGCAGGATCTGCAGTAAGTCCAGACGCCGGAAATCATCCTGACGGCGTACACCAGCCAAATAAGGTACCAGCCACTGTTCAGGCTCCTGCTGTAAGGTGGAGGTGCTTACCTCCGGCCAATCCTCCTGCGGGCGCCAGTGGCGCAGGCTAAGCACCCTGGCCTGCCACTGTTTTACATCTTCCGTCCAGGTGAGCAGGTTTTCACCATCGTCTTTTACAGCATCGCATAACATCCTCAGGCGGTCTGCTTCCGGTATGGCACCTAAGGGCTTGCTCTCCAGCAGCACATCTCCTATCCGTAACTCTTTACTGGCTACCAGCTCTCCCCTGGCACTGTCCCAGCCTACCACATCCTGCTCTTTAGCCAGGGAGCGCAAATCTTTGGGATTCAGGCGGGCTGCCAGAAAGATTTTTCCTTCTCCTTTACCTGCATCCATATGGGCAATTGCCAGCCACTGCTCATTTCCCAGCGGATCAGCCTCCGGAAGCCGGGCAGCCCGTCCGTTGGCCAACCTGTAGCGATTGCCGGTATCACGCCTGGCAATTCTTTCGGGATAGGCAGCGGCTATTAATTTGCCTACCTCCTGGTCAGCTACAGGATCTGTACCCGCTGCTATGCCAAACAGCCTGCACCAGTTCGCTACCAGCTGCTCAATGCGGGTAAAGCCACCACGATCTGCAGCATGGGTCCGCCTGCCGGTACGCCATCGGCGCAGAGCCTCTACCCGCAGGCTAAGATCGGCGCCTGCTTCTTTTTGCAGTGGGTCGCGCTCCTCCAGCAGTGCGGCTACATCTGCCGCTAGTGCTGCAACACCTGCTTCTCTACCTTCCAGCAATAGGTGGGCCAGCCGCGGGTGCGTGGGCAGCTTCAGCATTTTCCGGCCTTTTGCAGTAATGCGACCGTTCTCCAGTGCATCGAGCTGATGCAGCAGCTCCATCGCTGCCGCTACAGCACCTGCCGGTGGGGGTGTAATCCAGTTCAGCGAACGCAGGTCTGCAATCCCCCAGCCTGCTAATTCCAGCACCATAGGGGCCAGATCTGCTTCCACAATTTCCGGCTGACGCTGCGGAAGCAGGTGCTGATGCATGCCTTCGCTCCATAGCCTGTAGGCAACACCGGGGCCCAGGCGTCCGGCACGCCCCGCCCGCTGATCTGCAGTGGCACGTGTTACAGCTTCTGTTTCCAGCCTGGTTAAGCCACTGCGGGGCTCAAACCTTGGCACACGTGCATAGCCTGAATCTACCACTACCCTGATGCCTTCTATCGTTAAACTGGTTTCGGCTATGGAGGTAGCAAGTACCACTTTTCGCTGCCCCTGGGGGTGCGGCAAGAGTGCTGCCTGCTGCTCCGACTGTGGCAGATCGCCATACAAAGGGTGCAGGCTCAGCGCTGGCTGTGCTTCCTTCAGGCGTTCCTCTACCCTGCGTATTTCGCCCTGCCCGGGAAGAAACACCAGCACATCTCCCTCCTCTTCTGCCAGGGCTTTCCGTACAGCCTTTGTCACCTGCTGTGCTATTGTTTCACCTCCGGGTAACCCGCGCTGCTCCTGTGGCAGGTACTGCAGGCTGATAGGGTACTGACGACCCTGGCTCTTTAATACAGGTGCATTACCCAGCAGGCTAGAAACTGCATTACCATCTAAGGTGGCCGACATGATAAGCAGACGCAGGTCATCGCGCAGCACAGCCTGTACCTCCCGACAAAGAGCCAGGGCCAGGTCAGCATGCAGGCTGCGTTCATGAAATTCATCAAAAATCACCAGGCCCACCCCCTCCAGGGTGTTGTCCTGCCCCAGCATGCGGGTAAGGATTCCCTCCGTTAGCACTTCAAGCCGGGTATCTTTTCCAACTTTATTCTCAAAGCGCACCCGGTAACCTACTGTCTGCCCCACTTTTTCTCCCAGCAGCCAGGCCATCCGGTGCGCAACAGACCTGGCAGCCAGCCGGCGTGGCTCCAGCATCAGCACTTTTTTATCCCTCAGCCAGGCCTCCTGCAGTAGCTGCAGTGGCAGCACCGTACTCTTGCCCGCCCCCGGAGGTGCCTCCAGAATAAGCGTTGGCTGCTCCTGAAATTTTTTTTTCAGTTCAGGGAGTATGGCTTGTATTGGAAGTTCACTTTCTATCATGGCTGTATTGTTGTATAGCTGAACCGTTCAGGAGAAGGTGAAAAATAGGCACAAAAATATTGGTTATAAGGGTGTGTTTGTTAGATAAAAAAAGCAATTTATACACTTTAGCTTTGAATCTATTAGGGGCTTGTTGTATTTTAAGCTTAATTTCGTGTTCAGGGATCAAGCAATCTTTCAGTCAGCAGGGAAAGATTATTGATTGCAGCATTCATTTTTCAGGTGTTTTATGAGGCATATCGCTTTAAAATACTCTTCGATTTATTTTATCTTAGGCATTGTTCTGGTAGTGTTAAGCACTTACATGGCTAATGTACTGGGTGAATATACCACTCCTTTTGCTGCTGAAGTAAGCAGGGGCATTTTCCTTGTTACCGCCTCTTCTTTTTTGCTTTATCTTTTAGTTTTACAGTCTAATAAAAGCTTTACAGATAATATAAACCAGTACAAGCGGCTGTTTGAGGAGAACCCGAACCCTATGTGGGTGTATGAGCTTGAAACACTTAAGGTACTGGCAGTAAACCAGGCTGCGCTGCAGACCTATGGATACACCGAAAAAGAATTTCTTAATCTTACACTCTTACAGCTGCGCCCCGGCAGCGAGCACGAAAAGCTGCTGAACGATGTAGGGCTGGAGTCTCCTACCTACTCCAACAGTGGCACCTGGTTACATATGCGCAAGAATGGGGAAGTGTTCTTTGTAAGTATTTTCAGCCACAGAACTCATTTCAATAATAAAGGAGCCCGCCTGGTGCTTGCCCTCGACATCAATGATAAGCTGGTAGCGCAAAAGCGTATTCTGGCGCAGAATGACAAACTGCGGGAAATAGCCCATATGCAGTCACATAATGTGCGCCGGCCTGTTGCCAGCATCCTGGGGCTCATCAATTTATTTGATAAATGCAATCCGGCTAACGAAATGAATGGGATTGTGATTGACAAACTGGATGTTGTATGCAAAGAATTAGATCAAACCATACATCAGATTGTGGAAAAAACTTACGAACTGGAGGTAGAAAACCAACAGTTACCCCAATAACGTAGCAATACCCGCCGATGGGGGGCAGGGGGATGGATCGTATGTATAGGATACGGAGCGAACCCCCTGACAAACACCGGCTATACCCACAAATACCCCCTGTTTTTTGCGCTATTGCCTTTTTTCTTACAACTAGCGTCTGTGCCTTTCTCTTTTATCTATCTTTGATTTTTACCACAGATAGATGGAACTAGTCATTTGGGCAGTCTTTATTGCCTTGATTCTTGGCCTGCTGGCGCTCGATTTAGGAGTATTTCACAAGAACCCACAAAAAATTACGTACAAAGATGCATTCTACTGGACAATGGTCTGGGTAGGACTTGCAGTGCTTTTCGGAGGCTTTGTATACTATGCTTATGATACCAACTGGCTTGGTGTGAACACCAGGGGATTAAGTGGTTCAGAAGCAACCATTAACTATTATACCGGCTATTTAATAGAGAAGTCGCTTAGCCTGGATAATATCTTTGTGATAGCCATGGTGTTTGCCTACTTCAAAATAGCACCACGCTATCAGCACGAGGTTTTATTCTGGGGCATTATAGGCGCCATGGTTTTCAGAGCCATTATGATTGTGGTAGGTACTGCCGTAATTGAAGCATTTCACTGGACTACCTACCTCTTTGGTGCTTTGCTGATTTACTCTGCAGTGCGTATGCTTTCTGTAGATGAGGAAGATACTGACTTCAGCAAAAACCCGATTCTGAAGCTGGTTACAAAGATATTTCCTATTGACTGGCAGTACGAAGGTTCAAAATTCTTTATTAATGTTAATGGCATTAAAACTGCCACGGTGCTATTTGTAGCCCTGGTGGTGGTTGAGTTTACTGATATATTCTTTGCCATAGACTCAATACCGGCCATCTTTGCCGTTACAACTGATCCATTCCTGGTATTTACCTCTAATGTGTTTGCCATTCTGGGTTTACGTACCCTCTATTTCTTCCTGGCTAACTTCCTGGATCGCTTTGGCTATATTAAATACAGCCTGGTGTTTATTCTGGGATTTGTAGGGATTAAAATGATGCTGGCTAACCATTACAAATTTCCTACCTATGCCTCATTGTCTATCATAATTGGCATGCTGGTGGCAGGTGTGGTAGCCTCTATGATTGCAAACAGATCTGATAAAGCCGTTACCGAAGCCGGCAGCGACGAATCAGCTGAACAGGCAGCAGTATCAGCGCAAAATAAAGAGATTGAAGAAACCGTATAAGGTTGTCTGCACATTACTTTACAGCTTAGTTATTCATGTTCCCGATAGGGAGGAAAATACTTCCCTCCCTATCGGGAACATGAATGGTTTTAGAACCTTCTTAAAGGCTTTAGCAGATACTCCAGACCATTGGATTTTATTTCATAGGTAAGCGCCAGCTGCTCGCCGAGCTTGCCGGGTGGAAAGCCTTTTTGCTTAAACCAGAGCAGGTAATCTTCCGGCAGATCTACAAGTTTTCGGCCTTTGTATTTACCGAAGGGCATTTGGGCTTTTACCAGCTCCAGTAAAATGGTATGTTCAGAAGGTTGCATCTGCAAATATAGAAACAGGGCTGAAAACTAAGGCTCTTTTAGAAAAACTCATTTATTTGTAAAAATTTTTCCTGATCTGGAAACGATTAATGCTGAAGCTTATATATTTGAATGATTTGTTTCATTTCCATTCACCATGAAAGACAAGAATATTTATTTAGAGAAAGGAATCGGTAAACTAGAATTTGGCCAGTCTGAAGATGATGTAAAACAAATACTGGGTCAGCCTGACGAGATGGATACCATGGAACATGAAGATGGTTCTACCAGTCTTCATTTAATGTACTATGACTTGGGTCTGTACCTGAGCTTTGATTCTGAAGAGGATTTCACGCTCAGCGACATTGAAGTGGACAGTGATGATTTTGTACTAGATAACGTTATACGGGTAGGAAGCACCAAAGATGAGCTGCTTGTTTACCTGAAGAAAAAAGGCTATACAGATCCTTACGTGGAGGATGTTTCTACAGAGGAAGATCCGGATATGGAGCTTATTGCAATTGATGATTTAGGTGTAAACTTCTGGTTACAGGAAGGTGAAATCAACAGCATACAGGTAAGCCCGGCTGATTGCTAAACCCTGATTTCAGGAAATACTGTATTTTACTGACCAGGATAAGCACGTGCGCTCAGCCATGCATCAGCTATCCGGTGCCTGACAAATAAAGCAGTATTAAGTTTTAGTTGTTTAACCTGCCTGAAAACAATCAAAAAGCCCACCCTCATAAAGGGCAGGCTTACTTTTATTACAATAAATTTTACTATCATCTCTGAATATTACTATGCAGCAATATGCCGTGATTACTTTACGGCTCTAGCCACATTAGTAAGAGAATGCTTCTAAAGGCATAGGGGTAGGCGGTACATTCTTCACAGGCTTTACCGTTTTCAGGTAAGCAAAAATTGCCTTTAGATCCTCATCTGTTATTTTGGCAATCATGTGCCATGGCATTGGAGGCATTAAATTCCTGCCTGGTTCCAAACCCTTATACTTACCTTTTCTGATGGCAGTAAAGAACTGCTCTTCTGTCCAGTTGCCTATACCCGTAGGATCTGAGGTGATGTTAGCGGAGAAGGAAGCCCCCCAGGGACCAATCGCTGCCGTTAGATGATTGTTAAACATCACCCATTGTCCTACCTGCGAAACGTCTACATCTCCTAAAGGCATGTCAGAAGGGTGTCCGGATAGCATAAGCTCGGGGTCAGGCTCAGGCCCATGCGGCCCCATTACCTTTGGAGAGTGGCAATCGTGGCAGCCACTAACGTTCACCAAATACTCCCCCCTTAGCACCTGCTCCTGGGTGTAATCTGCAGCAGAGGCAACCACAACCTCATCGGACTTGTTTGAAGGAGAGCAGGATGTATGCAGCAGCGCTGCTATAATCAGTAATGCTGAATTGATTGTCATAAGGTTTTTCATGGCTTGTTGGTGCTAAGTGTTGATGTGATCAGCGAAATACATTGATGCCCAAAACTAAGAAGACTGCAGACTGCTCCTCTGAAAAAGGAGTGAATGGAAAGGAAATGGGTGTGAATGAAGAAATACAGGGAGTGAATGCACCATCAATTATTTGTTTGACCGGCAGGATGGCTATAGATATGAAAAGAAAAAAAGGTATATTCAGCCTTAGAATAATGCTTATCTTTTATGGCGAAAATCAGGATTCTGGCAGCCGAAGATGATGCCCTGCATGCCGATACACTTCGTATCGCGATGGACAGACTGGGCTTTGAGCTAATAGACGTGGTGGACACCCCGGAGGAACTGCTGCGTCAGCTGAAAGCCACCCAACCGGATGTACTGCTGATGGACATTGACCTGGGTGCCGAAGAGACTGGTATTGACCTGGTGAAGAAGATCAACGAGTTTACAGATGTGCCTGTCATTTACGTAACTTCTTTTAAGGAAGAGGGTATTTTCAAGCAAGCCAGGGAAACACTGCCTGAGGCGTATATCATTAAACCCTATAATCCAGAACACCTGCAGCAGGCTATTGAACTGGCTGTTTTTCGCAGACAGAAAGAGACCCATCAGGTTAAAGCCAGGCCAATTGATGCAAGGCCGCTAAAGGCTGTATTTGTAAAGGAAGGCACTGTTCTGGTAAAGCTGCTACTCCAGGATATTGTTTTGGTAGAGGCCTATGATAAATACTGCTATGTCTACACCCGGGATAAGAAGCATTTGCTCAACAGCCAGCTTAAGAACCTGGCGCAGCACCTGCCACAGGAACAATTCTTACAGGTACATCGCTCCTATCTTATCAACCTGGAAGCTATTGATAAAATCAGGCCCCAGCAAAACCTGCTGGAGATAGCCGGCAAGCAGGTACCGGTAAGTAAATCATTCAAAGCAGCACTTTACGCACAACTCACTACCTTGTAAATCTAATTTTTTAAACCAAACGAATGCTCTTAAGCGATCATCATATAAGCATTTTACACGACCACTCATCTTCGATCTGGTCAGGTAGCTGTTCGCAGGATTTCAGAACAGAAATCATAAGGCTTACAGGGATACGCGTGATGGAGGACAAGATGCATCTCGATCTGTTTGTGCCAGAAAAATACAGCAGGCTGTACCTGAAAAATGTGCAGGATAATCCTAAAATCTGTCTTTCGTTTGCCTCTATCTTTACCTATGAAGCCTACCAGATAAAGGGAATTTACCAGGGCCTCCGCCCGTGTACCGCAGAAGAAAACGAATATCAGGCCGAGTACATGAATGGATTTGTACATAACCTGCTGAATTCAGGGTTAAGCTATGGCTTAAATATGTATGGTTACTTAAGCCCCCCCTGTTTTAGCTTGAGTATGCTGGCTCAGGAAATTTATGAGCAGACGCCAAAGAAGGGTACAGGAACCAAAATCGCCTAACACACCAATGGATATATTAACCCGTGTTACACCGGAGATACGAGCAGCCCTGGATGGGGTTATTCCATTTTCCATTTGCACCTGCGATACTGATGGAATACCAAATATTACTTTCATGTCGCAGCTCTACTATGTAGATGAGCAACATCTGGCCTTGTCTCAGCAGTTTATGAACAAAACCTGGCGCAACCTGCTCATTAATCCTGTTTTTACAATTATGTTCACCAACCCTCAATCCATGGGCTTCCTGAAAATAACATTGGAGTTCCTGGAAGAAAGGATGGGAGGTCCTGTTTTTGAAGAAATAGAAATGCAGCTATTGGCCCTCGCCACACCACAACATATTAGCTTCAGCCTGCATTCAGCCCTTATTTGTAAAGTCATTGCTATCGAAAATTTCTATGAGGGTGTTACTACCTGATGAAAATGGAAACGCTGCAAAATCCAATCTTACTGGCAAAAGAGCTTGAACAGGAAAAACGGAAGAATGACATCATCCGTAGGCTTTCTGTTGAACTTAGCCACCTTTCCAGTCTGAAAGAAAAACTGAACAACATACTGGAGATGCTGGACCAAAGCTTTCAGCTCAGGCACAGCATGTTGCTGCTTCCAGACCAGGAGCACCAGTACCTTAGTGTTTTTGCAAGCCGCGGTTTTGATGAGCAGGGCCTTGGCATTCAGGTAAAGATGGGCGAAGGTGTGATTGGGGTGGTGGCGCAGCGCAAAAGAAAACTGCGGATGAACAGTATTTCCAGGCAACGCCATTATTTGCATACCTCAGTAGGCATTGAATCAAGTACCAGAATAAATCAGCTGCCTGGTGTTAAGCAGGTAGAAAGCCAGGTAGCCATCCCCCTACTGGCCAACGATGAGCTGGTGGCGGTGCTATCTGCTGAAAGTTCCGATCCAAACTTTTTTAGCAGAGAAGACGAGGAGTTTCTGATGACACTTTCTCAACTCCTGGCTATCTCTATTCAGAATACCATTATCCTGGAAAAACTGGAACAAAAGGTGCTGGAACGTACTGCCGCGCTGGAAGCCAAAAAGGCAGAACTAGAGCAGCTAAATGCCAGCAAAGATCGCCTGTTTTCTATCATCGGGCATGACCTGCGTAGCCCGGCTGCCTCTCTGCAAAATGCCACTGAACTGATCCACCACTACCAGCAAAAAGGTAATATGCAGCAGCTTACCGAGCTGGGCGGCCGCATCTCACGAGCGGCACACAACATCAACGCTATGCTGGATAACCTGCTGAACTGGTCCATTACCCACACCGGCGACCTGCAGCTGCAACCAGAACTAATCTCAGTTAACAAGCTGTTTGAAGATGTACTGGAAGTGTATCAGGAAATCGCTGCCTCTAAAAACATCAGCATCAGTAAAAGTTGCCCTGATGCACTTACCTTGCTTGCCGACCGTAACGCTGCCTTAACAATCATGCGAAACCTGCTCTGCAATTCTGTTAAATTTACCCAGCCCGGGGGCGCCATTTGCCTGAACGCAAAGCAATTAGAGCATCAAACTGAGATCCTCATTTGCGACAATGGAGTAGGCATGGAACCGGAAAAACTACAAAACCTTTTTCAGCTCAAGGAGGGTAAAAGCAGTCGCGGAACGGCCAAAGAAAAAGGCATTGGTCTGGGAATGGTATTAGTACGTGAGTTTTTACGTTTGAATTCGGGCAGCATTCAGGTAACAAGCCTGCCCAAAAATGGCACCAGCATTCAGCTCCTGTTTCCCTCCTGTTAGAAGGTTTATTCCACTTACTCCCAATTTTCATCCACTCACTCCTTTATAAAGGCTGTTCGTGCTTTTCCTGAAAAGGGGACAGCACGCTGCGATAGCTTTGCTTCATGTTTAACAGAAACCCATTTAACATGAAGACTTTAGTAATAGGCGGTACCGGCACAGTTGGCAGCCTGGTTGTAAAAGAGCTGCTGAAAAAAGCAGAGCCAGTACGTGTACTCACCACCTCAGCCAGCAAAGGAGCAGCCCTTCCCCTTGGAGTAGAAGCGTTCATTGGAGATTTGAACCATCCAGAAAGCATAGTTGCCGCTTTTAAGGGAGTTGACCGGGTGTTTATGCTGAACCAGCATACACTTACAGAAACAGCGCAGGCGCAAAACGCTATCAATGCAGCCAAAGAGGCCGGCATCAGCAAAATTGTATACCAAAGCATTCACAGGGCACATGAATACCAGGAGGTTCCTCACATTGCTGCCAAAGTGCTGATAGAAAAAGCTATTCTGGAATCGGGTCTGACTTACACCTTTATCTGCCCCAACAACTTTTTCCAAAATGATTTCTGGTTCAAAGAGGCCATCACTCAGTATGGCATTTACCCACAACCCATAGGCGATGTAGGCCTTAGCCGGATAGATGTACGCGATATTGCAGAGGTGGCCGTGAAAGCATTGTTTTCTCCTGAGCTGGATGGTGTCTCTGTTCCAGTGGCTGGTTCAGAAATTTTAAATGGACAGGATACCGCCCGCATCTTCAGCGAACAGCTGGGCCTGAACATCAGCTATGCCGGAAACGACCTTGTTTCCTGGGCAGCACAAACCAAACAGTATATAGCCGAATGGATAGTAGATGACTGGACCATCATGTACCGCCTGTTTCAGCAAAAAGGCATTGCCGCTTCTGCAGAAGACCTGGCCCTGTTAACAGGCGTGCTTGGCAGAGCCCCCAGAAGTTATGCCGATTTCCTGTCAGACCACAAACCTTTCTTTCAATCAGAATTAACCCTTGCTTAATCTTTCACACCATGGAATTAGTACTCGAACAACCCAATCTTAGCATTGAAAAACAAGTTGTACAAGACAATGCTGCAAATGAGCCGCTAACCCTGAATCCATCAAAAATATTGGAAACAGGGATGGCCTTCTGGGCCTCTAAAACACTGTTAACAGCCATCAAACTTGAGCTCTTTACCTTGTTGGGTGAGGGTTCTCTTACGGCAGAGGAAATCAGAAATAAACTTGGCCTGCACCCCCGCAGTGTCTATGACTTTCTGGATGCGCTGGTAGCCCTTGGCTTTTTAGGAAGAACTGGACTGAAGCAAAGCGCACACTACTGCAATACCCTGGAAACAAGCCTGTTCCTTGATAAAGCAAAACCTACTTATACTGGAGGCATTTTAGAAATGGCTAACGCTCGGCTCTACCCCTTCTGGCAAAACCTGGAAGAAGGCCTTAAAACAGGAAAGCCCCAGAACGAAGTAAAAACCACCAACAAGCCTGTTTTTGAAGAACTCTATTCAGACCCTGATAGGCTGGAGTTATTTCTGAACGGCATGGCAGGCGCACAGGCAGGTAACTTTATAGCCCTGGCAAACAAGTTTGATTTTAGCCCCTACAACAGCCTCTGCGACATTGGCGGCGCCAATGGACTGCTATCGGTGAGCATCGCCAAACAACATTCCCACCTGCAGTGCCTCACGACAGACCTGCCACCTGTGGCTCCAGTAGCCAAAAAGTTTATTGAGCAGGCTGGCCTGAGTAAGCAGGTAGAGGTTGGAGAACTTAACTTTTTCCAGGACCGATTTCCCCGGGCAGAAATCATCACCATGGGCAACATCCTGCACGACTGGGGCACCGAAGAGAAGAAAATGCTCATCCAAAAGGCATATGAGGCCCTGCCTGCCGGAGGTGTACTGATCGTAATTGAGAACATCATTGACAACGAGCGTAAACACAATGCTTTTGGCTTGCTCATGTCGCTGAACATGCTCATTGAAACAGAAGCAGGCTATGACTTCAGCATGCAGGACTTCGATTTAATGGCCATGGAAGCTGGTTTCAGTTCTACTTTACTGATTCCCCTGGCAGGCCCGGCCAGCGCAGCCATTGCATATAAATAACCCTTCAACACACCTACTTATCTTTTCAGATCCTAAACATCAATCAATAACAAGTCAATCTTTTAAGTACCATGAAAACTGTTAATCACCTCAATTTTTTCATCACCTCTTTACTTGCTGGTACAATCATCCTGTTTGCCTCCAGTTGCAAAGAACAGGAATCCATTGATCCTGCAATGCAACATGAGCATGTCGTGTACAACCCCAGCACCAAAACCACAACTCATTACGGCCCTGCCGTACCAGTTGGGGGTGGCGTAGCCCGTATACGTGCAGAAGTCAGCAAGAACGGTGAGCCCCTACTTTTAGGCCTTGTACTCTCTGAAAAAGCAGTAACCAAGCTTTCTCACGACATGGCTTCATTTGAGTTGCAGCTTCCACAGCAGGCCCGGCATCTCCCCTTCGACCACATAAGTCTTGATTGGAACCCGCATGGCCACGAACCGGAGGGTGTTTATACCCATCCACACTTTGACATCCACTTTTACTCCATTTCAAAGGAAGAAAGAGCTGTGATAGGATTTAATGACCCGCTGGCCGAAGTATTGCCTGAACCTCAGTACCTGCCCGCCAGCTACATTCCGCTGCCTGGCTCTATTCCAATGATGGGCAAACACTGGATAGATCCGGCCTCCCCAGAGCTGCATGGCGAAGACTTCACCCAAACTTTTATCTGGGGATCTTACAACCAGAAGATAGCCTTCCTGGAGCCCATGATCACCCTGGACTATCTGCTTTCCAAACCAAACACCAGCTTTGCGCTTGAGCAGCCAACAGCTTTCCAGCAAACTGGCAAATACTATCCTACAAGCTACAGCATCCGCTACGACGAAAAAAGAAAAGAGCACACCATTGACCTGCTGGGCCTGACCATCCGTTAAAGAATCCTCACAAAAAAGCCCCGGTTTCTGTATGAAACCGGGGCTTTTTTTAAATAGTATTTAGTAATCAAGAATTATACATCAATTCATCAACCTTCTGCTACGTCTTCTATCACCAGGTTGTGATTGGTATAGATGCAAATGTCTGCAGCAACGTGCAGTGCTTCTTCTACCATCTGGCGGGCAGTAAGCTTTTCGCCTGCATGCTTTTTGAGGGCTACGGCCGCAGCATTGGCATACATACTTCCGGAGCCAATGGTAGCAATGCCATTTTCCGGCTCCAGCACATCGCCGGTACCGCTTATGATGAGCACCTCGTCTTTATCGCAGGCAATCATCATGGCTTCCAGCTTGCGCAGGTAGCGGTCGGTGCGCCAGTCTTTGGCCAGTTCGATGGCCGCACGCTTGAGGTTACCCCCGTAGCTGTTCAGCTTCTCATCGAACTTTTCCAGCAGCGAAAAGGCATCGGCAGTAGAGCCGGCAAAGCCAACTACTACTTTTCCACCCTGCAGGCTGCGGATTTTCTTTACGTTTCCTTTGGCTACAGTATTGCCCATCGTGGCCTGTCCATCGGCCCCAATGGCTACCTTACCATTATGTTTTATTGCACAAACGGTAGTGCTTCTTATTTTAGTCATATTTATGGGTATGAGGTGTGGGGTATGAGGTATGAGGTGCCGGTATCGCTGGCGATCACAGAAGCCTCATACCCCAAACCTCATACCTGATACCTGTTAAACTAACATTCTAATCGGGTCTTCCAGCAGGCCTTTAAAGGTTTGCAGGAAGGCAGCGCCTACGGCACCATCAACAGCCCGGTGGTCGCAGCTAAGTGTTACCTTCATGATGTTACCCGGCACAATCTGTCCCCCCTTCACCACTGGGGTTTGCTTAATGCCACCCACAGCCATGATGCAGGCATCTGGCGGGTTAATAATGGCTGTAAATTCATCGATGCCGAACATACCCAAGTTAGAGATGGTAAAGGTGCTTCCCTCCCAGTCTTTAGGCTGCAGCTGCTTGTTTTTTGCTTTGCCACCCAGGTCTTTTACCTCGGCAGAAATATGGCTTAGGGTTTTGGTATCGGCAAAGCGTACTACCGGTACCAGTAGTCCTTCGGGCACCGCTACGGCCACACCTATGTTAACGTGCTGGTTGTAGCGCATGGTATCGCCCTGCCAGCTTACGTTTACATCGGGGTGCCTGCGCAGGGCCAGAGCCGCTGCTTTGATCACCATATCGTTGTATGATATCTTCACCGGGGAGATCTGGTTCAGGCTTTCGCGTGCGCTGATAGCCTTGTCCATATCAATTTCCATGGTGAGGTAGAAGTGCGGCGCAGTAAACTTGCTTTCGGCCAGGCGTTTGGCAATAGTTTTGCGCATCTGCGAGATCTTCTTGTCTTCGTAGCGCTCCTCGCCCACCACCTGTGGCAGTTGTATGCTTGGCTGCTTGTCTGCTTTTTGTCCGGGAGCAGCCTGTGGCTGTGCTGCCGGTGCAGCAGATGGTTTGAATTCTTCTACGTCTTTTTTAACAATGCGTCCTTCCGGACCTGTGCCTTTGATCTGGTTTAGGTTAAAGCCTTTCTCCTGTGCCATTTTACGGGCAAGCGGAGAAGCTTTTATCCGGCTGTCATCGTCTGATGAAGCAGCAGCCTCGCCAGTTTGCTGTGCGCCTTGTCCGCTTGGTGCTACAGCCTCTGCGGGTGCCTGAGAGGTAGCTGGTGCATCTGCTTCTGCCTTTGCTTCCTGGCCATCGCTGCCGGCTTCTTCGGCCTGCAGCAGGGCCTGGTAATCGGCTCCTTTTTCACCAATCACGGCAATCACACCGTCAACGGGTACGCTATTGCCTTCTTCAATGCCTATATGGAGCAGAACGCCATCTTCGTACGACTCCAGCTCCATGGTAGCCTTATCAGTTTCCACTTCGGCCAGCAGATCGCCGCTTGAGACTTTGTCGCCCACTTTTTTATGCCAGGCGGCAATAACGCCCTCCTGCATGGTATCGCTCATCTTAGGCATGCGGATTACCGAAGCCTTTATCTTGGAAACATCAACTGCCGGAGCCGACCCGGCAGGGGCAGCTTTCTTTTCAGCCTTTGCCTGCGGAGCAGCATCTTTCTGCTCTTCTTTTGCTTCCGATTTAGTTTCGGAGGCTCCTCCTCCCTCTTCCTTCAGCAGACTGCTAACATCTTCACCTTTTTCGCCAATTACAGCGATAATGGCATTTACAGGTACAGCATCGCCTTCCTGTACGCCAATGTGCAGGAGCACACCGTCCTGGTACGATTCAAGCTCCATAGTGGCCTTATCGGTTTCTACTTCTGCCAGTACGTCTCCTGATTTTATTTTATCTCCTACCTTTACCTGCCATGATGCGATCACCCCTTCTTCCATGGTGTCGCTCATCTTGGGCATGCGGATTACTTCTGCCATAGTATTAATACAAAAATGATTCGGTAGCCATATTGTGATGGTGGCGTAAAATAAACCCTTTTTTGCTTATTCGCCAAAAAGGCTCCGGCATAAAGGTAAATCCTGCACCACTTCTTTTGTTTTAGTTTGCAGGCGCCAAAGGAGCTTTTTTTAACTTTATATTGTAGTATGTTTGCTTTCAAACGTTTTCATAGCATGACTTATCAGGCGCCCTGGTATTTACCCAATGGGCATTTGCAAACGATAATTCCCTCACTTTTTCGCAAGGTGCCCGGGTTGCGCTATCAGCGGGAACGTATTAGTACCCCCGATGGTGACTTTCTGGACCTGGACTGGATCTCCCTGCAGGGAAAAACGGCCACTGCTTCTGACTCCCTCATCATCATCAGCCACGGGCTGGAGGGCGACAGCCAGCGCTCTTATATTAAAGGACTTGCCAAAGCTTTTTTATCTCACGGTTGCCATGCCCTGGCCTGGAACTACCGGGGCTGCAGTGGCGAATCTAACAAGCTCCCCCACTTTTACCACAGCGGTGCCACTCAGGACCTTGCCCAGGTAGTGGAACATGTACTGCAGCATAAGCCCTATAAGCAGCTAATACTCGCAGGTTTTAGCCTGGGTGGCAACCTTACCCTTAAATACCTGGGTGAGCAGGCCGATAAGCTGCCCCGGCAGATACAAAAGTCCGTAGTTTATTCGGTACCCCTCGACCTGGCAGCCAGCAGCCGTAAAATTGGCATGCGCGAAAACCGCATCTATGAGCTGCGTTTCCTCAACCACCTGCGCCAGAAATTACGCAACAAAGCGCAGCTGCAGCCCGGCGCGCTAAACCTTGCCCCCCTGCAAAGTATCCGTACCCTCTGGGAATTCGACGACCACTACACAGCCCCTCTGCATGGCTTTAAAAGTGCTGAAGATTACTATGCCCGCTGCAGTTCCATTCAGTTTGTTGAACATATCCGCATTCCCACGCTTGTGCTCAATGCTAAAAACGATCCTTTCCTGTCGGAGGAGTGCTACCCGACAGAAAAGCTTAAGGGGCACCCCTGTGTAAAATTCGAGGCTCCTGAAGAGGGAGGCCACGTAGGTTTTCCGCTAAAGGGCGAGCACAACTACTCTGAATTACGGGCACTGAAATTTGTGTTTGAGGAATTGTAATTCTGGTCAGCGCACTGATTAGAGGAGAGGAGGAAACAGTGCTTCAACCAGCAAAGTAGTAGTTATTAGTCTGCTGATTTCCCGGACGTATACTATAGAAGCACATAAGATCTTAAGCAGTATTATTCATTGCATTGAGACCCTAAACTCCCTACCTTTGCTTTATTCTAAACTTTTTTCAGCATATGTGCGGGCGCTATACTTTGGTAAAACCAGCAAAAGAAATTTCAGAACGTTTTGGCGTGGAGGTAGGTAAAAATTACCAGCCCCGCTTTAATGCAGCTCCTACACAGCTAATGCCGGTTATTACTGCAGAATCGCCACAGGGGCTCTCCTGGTTTCACTGGGGACTTATACCTGCCTGGAGCAAGGACAAAGCCGTTAGTCTTAAGCTTATTAACGCCCGTGCCGAAACACTGGAGGAGAAAGCCTCATTCCGCAATGCCTTAAAGCGTCGCCGTTGCCTTGTTCCTGCCGATGGTTTTTATGAATGGAAAGTGGTTGGCAAAAAAAGTAAGGTACCCTACCGTATTACACTGCTACAGGAAGAGCTTTTTGCCTTTGCCGGCCTTTGGGAAGAGTACGAAGACGAAGATGGACAAATGGTGCACACCTTTACCATTGTTACCACAGAAGCCAACAATGCCCTGCAGTCACTGCATAGCAGAATGCCTGTTATCTTGAGCAAACAGGCTGAAAAAACCTGGCTTAGCCCGGATGCTGAGGCCGATGAGCTAACCGAAATCCTGAAACCTTATTCGGCTACAAAAACCCGTTTCTACACAGTTTCTTCGCAGGTAAACAACGCAAGCCTCGATACGCCTGCGCTGATACAGCCTGCACCTGCCGCCGACCAGTTTGGCAATTATACCCTCTTTGGATAATTTTTGGGGCCCGAAACAAGTTAATACTTAATGGCATACCCTACTGCAAGCTTGCAGTAGATGGGCCTGTGTGCTTAACATTTTCGTAAAAAGATGACTTTTAACTAAGGGCACTTAAAAATTTGTTAATATTAGCAGCCAAACCAGCTTTTAAGCATGTATCATTCCACAATAACCGGCTTTGGTCACTTTGTTCCCGAACAAGTGGTAACCAACGCCGATCTAGAAAAAGTCATGAATACCAGCGACGCCTGGATTCAGGAGCGCACAGGCATTAAGGAACGCCGTTTTTTTAATCCCGAAACCGATACCGTTGCCAATATGTCTGCCAAAGCAAGCCGTATGGCGCTGGAGCAGGCCGGCCTGCAACCGCAGGATGTAGATTTTATTATACTGGCTACTATTACCCCCGACTACTTTTTCCCTGGCTCCGGAGTGTTGCTTCAGCGTGAGCTTGGGCTCGAGAGCATTGGTGCACTGGATGTACGCAATGCCTGCAGCGGATTTATCTACTCTCTCTCTATTGCCGACCAGTTCATTAAAACCGGCATGTACAAAACCATACTGGTGGTTGGTGCCGAAATACAGAGCAGCCTGATGGAAATGAACGACCGGGGCCGCAACATATCTGTAATCTTCGGTGATGGCGCCGGTGCCGTGGTTTTGCAGGCATCTAACGAAAAAGGAAAAGGAATATTAAGCACCCACCTGCACTCCGATGGCCGTTTTGCCGAAGAGCTTTATATAAAAGACCCTGGCAGCAGCCGCAGGCCAGAAGATCGTGTTGATCCTGAGATCATGAAAGGCAGCAGCATACGGGCACACATGAACGGAAACGCTGTATTCAAACATGCAGTGGTTCGTTTTCACGAGGTAATTATGGAAGCCCTGAATGCCAACGGCTGCGCCAAAGAAGATATTGGCCTGCTGGTGCCGCACCAGGCAAACCTGCGCATCAGCAATTATCTGAAGGAGCAACTCTCGCTGCGCGATAACCAGGTATATAACAATATTATGCGCTATGGCAATACCACAGCCGCCTCTATACCTATTGCATTAAGCGAAGCAAAACAGGAAGGCCTGCTGCATGCTGATATGCTACTGTGCCTTGCTGCCTTTGGCAGTGGCTTTACATGGGCATCGGCCCTGATACGTTTATAAACAAAAACCCCCTCTTTCAGATTTCTTTTACAGAACATGAGCATATGAAAACCGAAAATTATAACCCAAGCGTTTTTGAAGTACAGCTTGCCAAAGCAATAATGTTGTGCACCAAGAAACTCCAAGAAGAACTGGGCGAAGATGTACGCATCATAGATTCTGTAGAAAATTATCAGATTGATAACCCCATGATCACCCTGCACCTGGAAGATGGCGATGGCGATGTACACGAGCTGGTGATACAGGTAATTCAGCGTCCTGATAAAATTGGAAAGTAGCCTCTAACAGGCCTATACCATGAACAACAGCCTTAAGCTGGAAGCACAAGAGCTGGCTTACCTGCAGGATACCGACTTTCTTAGCGCCAAGCTCAGGATTCAAGATACCCTGCGTGCGCTGCTGGAGGATACCCAAAAACTGTTATCCAAAAACAAAGCAGCACTGGCACTGCCGTCTGCTGTATGGGAAACGCCGCCTAAAATAAGCCGGGGCGAAAATTACGAAGGCCTGCCTTACCTGGTGCTGGACTTCCCGCGTATTTTTCAGCAGGAGGCTACCTTTGCCTACCGCTGCATGTTTTGGTGGGGCCACGGATTTAGCTGCACCCTTCACCTTGGTGGCCGGTACTGGCAAGAACACCAGCAGGCCATACTGGAGCAGCTAAGGCACCAACACCATGCCATCGGAGATTGGTGGCTTTGCATAAACGACAGCCCCTGGGAGTACCACTACCGCTCCGATAATTATCTTACACTGCAGCAGCTGCAGCAAAAACAGGAGCTGCATAAGCTTGCGCAAAGCCCTTTTTTTAAGATCAGCCGCCGCCTGTCAATTACCCGCTATCAGGAGTTTCCGCAGTTTAGCCTGGAGACCCTGGTAAAGCTCTCGCGGCTGCTTTAGTAATATTGTATATTGCCCATGCCATTCCATAAGCCAAGAAATAAAAAAACCTGCTTCTAGTGAGGCAGGTTTTTTTACATGATATATACTCGAATTTGATTTAGAATAATAATTCGCGGTATTTGGCAAGTGGCCAGTAAGAATCATCTACCAGGAACTCCAGCTTATCTACATGATAGCGGATTTTTTCGAAGTAGGTGTCTTTGATGTCTTTGTAGGTTATAGCCATTTCCCTGTTATCTTCCAGCTTATTCGCCTTTTTACGTGCATCAATCATGGCAGTTACATTGGCTTTCACTTCTTTCAGGTGGCGGGTAATTTCCTTCACTGTTTCATAGCCAACAGTCTCTTCTACATCAAGCCCAATATTTTTCATACCATTCAGGCCGTCAATCAGCTCACCCTGGTAGCGCAGCGCTGCAGGAATGATGTGGTTTTGAGCCAGGTCACCCATGATACGGCTTTCGATCTGTACCTTGCGCACATAAGCTTCCACCTGAATCTCATGGCGGGCGTGCAGCTCCACTTCATTGAAGATGCCGTTCTCTGTGAAAACTTTCATGCCTTTTTCAGACAGATACTCATCCAGTGCCTCTGGCGTGTTGGTGATGTTGGCAAGTCCGCGGCGCGCAGCCTCTTCTTTCCACTCATCGCTGTAGCCGTTGCCTTCAAAGCGTATCGCCTTGCTTTCTTTAATGTAACGACGCAGCACATCCAGGATAGCAAGCTCTTTTTTATCACCTTTTTCGATCAGGGCATCTACTTCGGCTTTAAACTTAACGAGCTGGTTTGCTACAATTGTATTGAGTACAATATTGGCAGAAGCAGAGTTAGCAGAAGAACCTACTGCACGCAATTCAAACTTATTACCGGTAAAGGCAAAAGGTGAGGTACGGTTACGGTCGGTATTATCGCGAAGAATCTGCGGTATTTTATTGATACCCAGCTTAATGTACATATTATCGCCTTTGTCGATCTCGATGTTGGAGTTTTCCTCCAGCTCATCAAGCACTTTGCTAAGCTCTGTACCTACAAAAACAGACATGATGGCTGGAGGAGCTTCGTTAGCACCCAGGCGGTAGTCGTTGCTTGCAGACGCAATAGAGGCACGCAGCAGGCCATTGTACTCATGAACAGCTTTGATGGTGCTCACAAAGAAGATCAGGAACTGCAGGTTTTCTTTTGCCTTTGAAGTAGGTGCCAGCAGGTTTTTGCCAGTGTTGGTAATAAGTGACCAGTTGTTGTGCTTACCGCTACCGTTCACACCTTTGAAAGGCTTCTCGTGCAGCAATACCTTTAAGTTGTGACGCTCTGATACACGGTCCATCAGGTCCATCAGGAGCTGGTTGTGGTCAATGGCAAGGTTGGCTTCTTCGTACTGCGGAGCACACTCAAACTGACGGGGGGCTACTTCGTTGTGGCGTGTACGCAAAGGAATTCCCAGCTTATGGGCTTCGCTTTCGAAATCAACCATAAAAGCATGAACCCTTGATGGAATAGATCCAAAGTAGTGGTCTTCCAGCTGTTGGCCTTTGGCAGGGGCATGGCCATACACGGTACGTCCGGCAAGAATCAGGTCCGGACGGGCACGCCAAAGGGCACGGTCGATCAGGAAATACTCCTGCTCGATACCCAGGGAGGCATGAACGCGGGTAACATTTTTATCGAAATACTCCTGGCAGATTGCAGTTGCTGCACGGTCTACAAAAGCAAGTGCTTTCAGCAGAGGTGCTTTGTAGTCAAGCGCTTCGCCGGTGTAGGAAACAAATACAGTAGGAATACAAAGGGTTTTACCACCGCCATTATCTATAAGAAAAGCAGGAGAAGAAGGATCCCAGGCAGTATAGCCACGGGCCTCGAAGGTGTTTCGGATACCACCGTTAGGGAACGAAGAAGCATCAGGCTCCTGCTGAACAAGGGCAGATCCTTTAAATTTCTCCAGGTTGCGTCCGTCAGCGCTTGGTTCAAAGAAAGCATCGTGTTTTTCGGCGGTAGCACCAGTAAGCGGCTGGAACCAGTGGGTGTAGTGGGTAGCACCTTTGCTAATGGCCCAGGATTTCATGGCAGAGGCAACAGCATCGGCCACATGTGGTTCCATTTTCTCACCTTTCTCGATAGTCTTCATTACTTCTTTGAAGGTATCTGAAGAAAGTGTGTCGCGCATGGTTTCTGTACCAAACACATTTACGCCAAAGTATTCAGAGATTTTGCCAGAAGGAGTCTGTACTTTAACAGTTTCCCGCTGAAGGGTTTGCTCAAGCGCCTGAAAACGTAAATTCATGGTTTCTTTTAGATCAGGGTTAAATTTCTACCCCAAATGTAGCCAAATTGTTAACATTTCAGAATTCTGATGCCTTTTTTTAAACCTGGTTTATCAAAAAATATATGCTTACTCTAAAAAACAGGAGAAAATTTGGTATGCATACCTGCAAAATAATACTTTATCACTTATGCTAAACCTGCTATATTTGCGCGTTAAAATGGTTTGGTTGTAGGGTTCAAACGTATGCGTCAAAGAGCAACTTATCTGGCTGGCTATTATTTGTACTGGCTGGTGTATTTTTTATTCGTCAAAGCTGTTTTTTTAATCTATCATCATAACCTTAGCGGCGAACTGTCGGAAAGGCTGATTTTTGGCATCTTCAGATATGGCTTACCGCTTGACTTAAGCTTCAGCGCCTACTTAAGCCTGCTCCCTTTTTTACTGGTGGCCCTTACGCCCGTGGTGCCTTACCAGCGGTGGCTGCCCCTTAGCCTGATGCTGTACAATAACCTGGTGCTCTTCCTGGTTACACTGCTATGCACAGCAGACCTGGAGCTGTTTAACATCTGGGGGTTCCGCATGGATGCCTCACCACTTAACTACCTGAATACACCCGGCGAAATGCTGGTATCCGTTGGCTCCGCCCCAATCTGGCTACTGGTACTCCTTAACATTCTCATCAACCTGTTTTTTAGCTTTTTTTACCGAATTCAGCTACACCAGCTGGTAAAAGCTTTTCCTAAGGTTCGATTTTACTGGGCCCTGCCACTGCTGCTTGTAACCGCAGCGCTTATCCTGCCCCTGCGTGGCGGACTGCAGGTAGTACCCATTAACCAGAGCAGCGCTTATTTTTCGCGCAACCATTTTGCCAACCAGGCAGCCATTAATCTGCCCTGGAATTTCTTTCATGCCCTCAGTAAGTGGAAGAGCCGGGAAGAACATCCTTATATGTACCTGGAGCCTGCAGTGGCCGATAGCCTGGTACAGCAGCTATATTCTGACACCCTGGCTGCAGCACAACCCCTGTTAACTACGCGCCGGCCCAACATCATCCTGATCATCTGGGAGAGTTTTACTGCTAAAGTTGCAGAGCCCCTGGGTGGCATAAAAGGTGTTACACCCCGCTTTACCCAACTAAGCAGGGAAGGTTTGCTTTTTGAGCATATCTATGCCAGCGGCGACCGTACCGATAAAGGCCTGGTAGCTTTGCTAAGCGGCTACCCCTCACAACCCATCACCACCATTATTAAATCGCCGCAGAAAAGTAAGAAGCTGCCGCAGCTAAGCACCAATCTGGCAGCAGAAGGTTATCATACAGCCTTTTATTATGGTGGTGAACTTGATTTTGCTAACCTGCGCAGTTACCTGTCTTATGGCGACTGGCAACGCACTACCAGCCTGGAAGCTTTTAGCGGGGCGGAGCTGAACTCCAAGTGGGGAGCACATGACGGCGTGGTGGTAAAGCGTATGTTAAAAGGCCTGGACACCCTGCAGCAGCCCTTTTTCACCACCCTGCTCACCCTTAGCAGCCACGAACCTTTTGATTTGCCCGCTCCTGCAAAAGCACGCTTCCCGGGCAAAAGCCATGATGAGATGTTCAACAGCTCTCACTACTACACCGATAGTGTGCTGGGTGAATTTATTGATAGTGCTAAAAAAATGAGCTGGTGGGAAAATACACTTGTGATTATTGTGGCAGACCATGGCCATACGGCTCCGGGGCAGTCGCTGGTGTATGAACCCGGCAAGTTTCACATCCCCATGCTCTGGTTGGGAGGAGCCCTGCAGCAAAAAGGAACAAGCTGGCCAAATACCTTATCCCAGACTGATTTGGCGGCTACCCTTCTGGGGCAGTTAAACATCCCTGCCGATAGTTATCCCTGGAGCAAGGATGTTTTCAGGCCCGGCACAAAAGCGTTTGCTCCCTATTTTTTCAAAGATGGTGTTGGCCTGATGACCGACAGCAGCTACATGAGCTGGGATAATGTAGGAAAGCTTTTTATAGAAAAAAGCAGTAAGGCAGGTAGTGCAGAAGAGATTATTGCAAAAGGCTATCTGCAGAAGTCATTTCAGGACTACCTGGAAAAGTAATAAATAGGAGACAGCAGCAGTTCCATACTACCAGCTATCATCGCAGGAGACCGGTAAATGGAAATTACTTGCAGCGAACAGTGCGTATGGTTAATATACAGCCTGCACACCCAGCTTAACCAAACCATGGGCAACCCAACACAAAAAGACGCTATCCTCAAAATAGATTTTAAGAGCGGAAGACTCTTTCCCTGGACTTTTCAGCTGTTTGCTGTTGCGCTTTTAGTTGCAGCCGTAGTTTACTTTACTACATACACAATGATCAGTATTGGCCTGCTGCTGTTCAGCCTCCTGATCATCACTGCACACACGGGGGTGGAGTTCGACCGCAAAAAACAAACATACCGGGAGTACAACTCATTTCTTTTGATAAAAACAGGCAAAGTCCTACCTTATCGGGGTGTGGAAAAAGTGTTTATCAATTCGGGCAGGGTAAGCCAGCGCGTTTATACCGCTCACACCACAACCTCATCGGTTTTTACAAATACAGAGTACAGGGGCTATGTAAAACTGCTCAATGGCAACAAAATATTCCTGATCAGCGGAAAAGATAAAGTGAAGGTAGCCGAAAAGCTGGCTGGATTAGCAGATTGGCTGCAAACCGGCTTTACAGATCACACGTAAACATTAGAAGCTGTTTTAAGATTATTAATTCGGCAGCAAGTATATACCTGCCGCATTATTTTACATCTCCCTTTTCTCTCATTCTCAGTAATTTTTCACTGAAACAGGCAATACCGCGGCCTGATCGATTTTTACTGATTCAGCATAAATCGGTGCTGGTGGTGATGTCTACCCCGCTGCCGCCAAAAGAGATGGTTGATGTGCTGTTAAATATTTTTTCGACACTGAGTGTGTTTATGTATATGATGATAAGGCTCGGCAAAAACATGTACAAGCTGGTTTACCTGTGGTTGGGCCTGTCAGCCATCTGCTATACTGCCTGTAACAGCGAAGGCAAGACAGGATCTGATCAGAACCAGCAGCAAAACTATGCAGCAGAACTGCAGGATATTAACGGCAACCCTATTGAGCGCATGCAGGAGTACACCACTTCTGCAGATTACGTCTCCTTTTCAGGTGAAGGTCTGGATAAATGGCAGGAAGAGGTGCCGGAGATCAGGGACATCAGCATAAAGTCTTCTGCAGATGGTGCAGAGGAACCTGCCTTGTTTTATGCTCCTGAAAGTTCTGGAAAAAGGCCCCTGCTGGTGGTGCTGCACAGCTGGAGCAGCAGCTATCTGCAACATACCAACATTCCTTATGCAGAGTGGGCAAAGAAATACGGATGGGTCTTCATCTGCCCCAACTACAGGGGCAGGTACGACCGGCCGGAAGCCACTGCCTCCGACCTGGCCATACAGGATGTGGTAGATGCAGTTAATTACGCCAGGGAAAACGCAAATGTAGATAGGTCACGCATCTACCTTTTAGGCTCATCGGGAGGCGCCATGACTGCCCTTACCGTTGCCGGCAGACATCCTGATATATGGGCAGGGGTGGTGGCCTGGGTACCCATTTTTGATCTTGTGGAGTGGTACAATTATAATCTTACAATGCCCAACAGGGATTACGATAAAGAAATAGCCGCCTCATGCGGTGGAGCTCCCGTGGAGGGCAGCGAAGCCGCCAGGGAATGTAGAAGAAGAAGCCCCAGCACCAATCTCTCCGGTGCCCGTGGACTGCCTGTTTTTATTGCCCATGGCATCAAAGATCAGCTTGCGCTTCCCTCCAATGCGCTCAAAGCTTTTAACGTGCTGGCCCACCCTCAGGATAGATTCGCTGATGAAGACATGCAGCACATAGCCGACAGGCACGAGTTACCTCCCGACATCAATGCCTCTAGTGAGAAGGCTTATTTTGGAGAGGCCGATCCGGGAGTGGTATACACCCGGGAATCTAACAATACCAGGCTTGTGCTCTTTGATGGGGAGCATAACATGGTTTACAATCCCGGACTTTTATGGTTGAGCAGGCAGCAAAAATAGCGGCGATTACGCCTTGCTGATTGGAATGAAAACTTAAAAACTGTCTTGCGCACTTATCTGTAAGTTGTGGGGTGGTGGTTTTGTATGCATAAAATAGTTAAAGACTTGCTGATTGCGTTACTTGTTATTGGAGCCATCTATTTCGGAATCTGCCTGCTGCTTTATATGCAACAGGAAAAGCTCATTTTTGCCCCCGCTACGCTGCCAAATGATTATGTTTTCCTGTTTAACGGCAGTTTAGAAGAACGCTTCTTCTCCGCTCCGGATGGCGTAATGATACATGCCTTATTGTTCAGAGCCAATTCTACACCTAAACCTGGCAGAAAGCTTGTATTTTTTCTGCACGGCAATGCAGGTGCTGTTAACGGATGGGGCGATCTGGCTCCCTACTATACCAGCCTTGGCTATGATTTTATCGTGATGGACTACCGCGGCTACGGAAAAAGCGGGGGTAAAATCAAGAGCGAAAAACAGTTCTATACAGATGTACAGACAGTGTACCAGCAAATGGCCCTTGAGTATCCCGAAGACTACATTGCAGTTGTTGGCTTTTCCATTGGCACGGCAGCGGCTGCTATGCTGGCTGCCCGGCACAAGCCCAGGCTTCTGCTCCTGCTGGCGCCCTATCACAGCCTGGAAGATATGCTGGGGCGTATCTATCCGTTTGTACCCTCTTTTTTACTAAAGTATAAGTTCAGAACCTATGCTTTTATCGAGAAATCGAATGCCCCGGTATATATTTTTCATGGCAACCTTGATGAAGTGATTCCCTACGAATCATCTTTAAAGCTGAAGAACCACCTGGACCTCCCGGCCCGGCACATTACCCTTGAAGGCCAGGACCACAACGGCATACACCAGAACCACCAGTACAGGGAATCATTAAAACGCCTGCTGCTGCCACACTGATGCTACCGAACCCCAATCTCACTGGTTTTTCACATGATTCATTATCTTTAAGGTCTATTAACGTTTAAACAATTAACCATCTATGCATTTATACAAAAAGCTACTGTTACTACCACTGCTCCTGCTGATCGCAAACCCATCTCCTGCCCAGCAATCTACCGGAGGCCCTGTAGCCGGACCTGCCTACCAGACCCGCCTGCAGGAAATCGCCAATGCCCCTTCGCCCGATCGTATCGAGAAAGATATTCGCAAGCTGGTGAGCTTTGGCACCCGTCATACCTTATCCGATACCGTTTCGAACACCCGTGGCATTGGTGCCGCCCGCCGCTGGATCAAAGCAGAGTTTGAGCGTATCTCCAAAGACTGCGGCGGCTGCCTGGAGGTTATTTATGTGAGCGATACTGTAATGAACAGGCCCCGCATTCCCGGTACCGTAAACATTGTGAACGTAATTGCCATACAGCGGGGCACACAGGACCCCAAGCGTGTGGTGATGATGACTGGCGATATTGACTCCCGCGTAACCGATGTACTGAATTATAAATCAGACTCTCCGGGCGCTAACGACAATGCTTCCGGCATTGCAGGTGCACTGGAGGCTGCCCGTGTACTAAGCAAGCATAAATTTCCAGGCACCATCGTGTATGCAGCCCTATCAGGCGAAGAGCAGGGTTTATTTGGTGGCGAAATATTGGCGAAATGGGCCAAAAAGCAGGACTGGCGCATTAAGGCAGTGCTGAACAACGACATGATTGGCAATATCGAGGGCATTAACGGCACCGTTAACAATACGGTAGTGCGGGTTTTTTCCGAAGGTACCCGCGATGTGGAAACAGAACAGGAGGCCCGCCAGCGCCGTTTTACCGGCGGTGAGGTAGACAGCCCCTCGCGCAACATTGGCCGCTACATCGATGTACTGGCCGATCAGTATTTCCCCAGTCTCGATGTAATGATGATCTACCGCCTGGACCGCTTTGGCCGCGGCGGACATCACCGTCCCTTTAACGAACAGGGCTATCCCGGTGTGCGCATCATGGAGGCTTTCGAAAACTACAATCGCCAGCACCAGGATCTGCGCACCGAAAATGGCATCAAATATGGAGATGTGATTGAAGGTGTAAATTTCCCCTATGCCGCCAAAGTAACAGGCCTTAATGCCGTAACCATGGCCAGTATGGCTGCAGCCCCTGCCCCACCATCTGGTGTAAAAATCAGTGGAGCCGTATCTCCCAGCACTACCCTAAGCTGGAACAAACCCAGCGGGAAGGCAGCTGAAAATCTGGCTGGCTTTAAAGTCTACTACCGCCTTACTACCTCACCCGTATGGGAGTATGCCAAGTTTGTTGGCAATGTAAGTGAGCACACCCTGGAGAATGTCATCATCGACAATTACTTCTTCGGCGTAAGCAGCGTCAGTAAAGACGGCTACGAAAGCCCAGTGGTTTTCCCAGGCGCTGCCGGTTCTTTTGGGGAGTGATCAAATCCTTATTCAGCACAAAAACACCGCCTCTTACAGGGCGGTGTTTTTATATTTACCAAGTGTTTTGTCTTATTCTGATTAGGCCGGAACAGAATCGTACACCACCACCTTATTCCAGAGGTTGGAGTAATTTTTTATAAATTCCAGGTGGATGGGGTCTTCCTGGTAGCTGTCCTGTGCCTTTTTATCACTAAATACCAGCATCCAGGATATGGCATAGGAGCTGTCAATAACATCGCGGTTCGTATCGGCAGGTACGCCAATATGATATTCTTTAATGGATTTTACTTTAGCAAGATTTCTTAATCCTTCCAGCAGCTTTGCCTTGTCTGCTTCGCTACCAGGGTTGTTCAGCCAGAAATAAACGTGGTGTACAAAACCCTTCTTAGGAGGCATTGCCGAAGCAGCTCCTGCTGTTATTGTGGCCAAACCGGTGGCGGCAGCAGCCTTGCCAAGAATGGATATGAACGTACGTCTTGAATGTGCCAACATAAAAAGTCATGGTTTAGAACCTTAAAGTAACAAATAATCTTTTAACTGCTCAAGCTCTTCCAAAAAACAGATCCTGATCCAGTGCCTGTTAAGCGAGCGATCAGATTAAGATAAGGACAAGCCCGCCCTAGAATCAGCAGCCTGCAGCAGCCAGGGCTATATTTCATGAAGCCGCTGGGGCTGCTGCTTTTTATAGGAAATAGCTTTATCTTGTATAGGCGCATTTCTTGAAAGCTTTTGCTTAATCAAATTTCTTGCAGGAGCCAGTACTGCCAGGCGCTGCTTAGCTGATAAAATGATTCATACAACAGATATGAAAATCAAACGCTACTCTTCCATTAATTGCAGAAGCATAAATATTAGCCGCTCTTTGCTACTGCTATGCCTATGCCTGCTTACAAGCAATTATGCGCTGGCACAACAGGCTCCCTTTCAAAAGGGCGTGAACCTTTCTGGCTGGTTTCAGGCACCGCATGTAAGGCAGATTCAGTTTACCAAATACACCAAACAAGATTTCGAGCAGATCAGGAGCCTGGGCTGCGATGTGATTCGCCTGCCCATTAACCTGCATTACATGACCAATGGCGCTCCCGGTTATACCATCGACCCCTTGTTCTTTGAGTTTATGGATGAGGTAGTTGACTGGGCTTACGAGCTGGACCTGCACCTGGTGCTGGACAACCATAGTTTTGATCCTGCAGTGAATACCGAAACCAGTGTTGGACCTGTGCTGGAAAAGGTATGGGCGCAAATGGCCCGGCATTATAAAGATCATCCTACAAAACTATATTATGAAATTCTGAATGAGCCGCATGGCATTACTGATACACAGTGGAATCCTATTCAGCAAAAAGCAATTGATGCCATCCGCAGGCACGACACCCGCCATACCATTGTGGTAGGCGCCGCCAACTGGAACAGCTATCAAAACCTGCCTAACCTGCCGGTTTACCAGGATAATAACCTCCTGTACACCTTTCACTTCTACGATCCTTTTCTTTTTACCCACCAGGGCGCCAGCTGGACAGATCCTTCCATGGAAGCCCTGGCCGGCATGCCTTTTCCCTACCACGCTGCCAACATGCCCCCTTTCCCTAATGCGCTGAAGGGAAGCTGGCTGGAAAGTGCTTACAACAACTACCAGCATGAGGCAACCCTAAGCAGGGTGCAGGAGCTCATTGACATCGCAGCAAATTTTCAGCAGGAAAGAGGCGTGCCGGTTTTCTGTGGTGAGTTTGGTGTATATATTCCAAACAGCCCTCCGCAGGATCGGGTATACTGGTATGAGCAGGTGCGCAGCTATTTGGAAGAAAAAGGGATTGCCTGGACCACCTGGGATTACCACGGTGGCTTTGGCTTATTTGAAGCTGGCGGAAACGAGCTGTTTGATCACGATTTGAACGTACCCCTGCTGCAGGCGCTGGGGCTACAGGTTCCGGAGCAAACAGAATATGTAAAACAGCCCCTGACAGAAGGCTTTGCCCTTTATACAGATTACCTGGGGCCGCAGATCTCTGAGGGCAGTTATGGCAACGGACAGCTGGACTATTACGCAGCAGACAAACCAAATAACGGCCACTACACCATTGCATGGCAAGGGGCCGATCAGTACAACAGCATTGTGCTGGATTTCAAGCCAGACATGGATCTTTCGCAATTAGTGGAGTCGGATTTTGCCCTGGACTTTTTCTTCAGGGCTGAAGCACCGGCTACCTCATTCGACATTCGTTTTATTGATAGCAAAACCAGCAAGGCTGATGATCTTCCCTGGCGCAGCCGCATTACCATTGACGAAAGTAATGCAACCTTCGATAGCCGCTGGCATCACCTACACATTCCACTAAGCGCTTTTACCGAACAAGGCGCCTGGTATGACAATGCCTGGCATAATCCCGAAGGCAAGTTTGACTGGTCGGCCATTGACCGGCTGGAAATAACTGCAGAACATGCTCCCCTGCAGACTAAACTATGGTTCGACAATCTCTATATTACCAATGCAGACACCGCCAGGTTGTTGGAGACAGGGGTATTTACAGCAGAAGGGCCTGATGAAGATGGAGGCATTACCGGTATAGAAAACACCATAGAAAAGCTTGGCATTACTATCTATCCAAACCCAAGTACTGATTTCCTGGTACTGGAGAGCAGATCACCAGAAATTACAAAGCTCGAGTTGCTGGATGCCAAGGGGAAACAGTTCGCTGTCTATCGCTTTAGACAGAAAACACAATTAGACCTCTCATACCTGCCGGCGGGCCTGTACCTGATAAGGCTTACACAAAGCAGTGGCCGCCATGCTACCTACAGGCTTGTGAAGAAGTAGTGAGCAGGTAAGCCTGAAATTTTGACAGGCCTTACCAATTATCAATACGCCTCATTTACTGGCTGACTATCGCTTTACATTTCACTTCAACACTGCTTCTAAAGCCATGGCTTACAAAGTCTTCAGGAAAAGAAATAAGCAGTAAGTGCAGAAAATTTTGCAGCGCAGGAACTTATTGATATATTTGAATGTATCTATACATATGACAGTAACACTTAAACAACTTGAAAAAATATCCAAAGCCCTGGGCGATGTAAACCGGCTGAAAATACTACAGCTGATTGCAAAGCATGGCGGCATTGGGCAGTGTGCTGCCATACAGGAGTGTATTGACCTGGCGCAGCCTTCTGTTAGCCACCACATTAAAATATTAATTGAGGCCGGACTGATTGAAGCCCAAAAAGAAGGAAGACATCAAAAATACATCATGAACAAGGAAATTTTTGGTGCTTACCTGGATGCCATGAGCACCCAGGTACTGGTGGCCCAAACTTAAAAAAATTTTGGCATACATATTGATACATTTAAATATATCAAATAAAAGTTCAAACTCTAGTATAGATCTGGAGTACAAGAAATAAAAGAAAACAACCTTAAAACAAAGACTATGGATATTTTACAATCACTCGAATGGCGCTATGCTTCAAAAAGAATGAACGGCAAGCAGGTGCCGCAGGAAAAAGTAGATAAAATCCTGGAAGCCATTCGTCTGGCTCCTTCATCTATGGGCCTTCAGCCTTATACCGTACTGGTGATTGAAGACCAGGAGCTGAAAAAACAGATACAACCAATTGCCTTCAACCAGCCGCAGATCGTGGAGAGCTCGCATTTGCTGGTGTTTGCTGCCTGGGCTAATGTTACTCCAGCGCAAATTGAGGACTACATTAACCATACTGCCGCAGTGAGAAATATGCCGGTAGAAAACCTGAACGATTTTAAAAACACCCTGCTAAACATGGCCAGGAACCGTACAGCAGAAGAAAACTACCAGTGGTCTGCCCGCCAGGCTTACATTGCCTTTGGCACAGCATTACTGGCCGCAGCATCAGAAAAAGTAGATGCCACCCCTATGGAAGGCTTCAATAATGCGGCATTGGATGAGCTGCTGAAGCTGGAAGAAAAAGGCCTGAAAAGCGTAACCCTGCTGCCCCTGGGCTACAGAGATGCTGATAAAGACTGGTTGGCCAAGCTGCCAAAAGTAAGAAGAGAAAAAGATAAGCTGTTTATTCATCAGGATGCAAAAGAGTTTGCGCTATAAAGAGAGTATGTTCTCTTAAGAGAAGAAATCAGTGGCTGCCGTCTTATAAACGGCAGCTCTTATTCTCCGTTCAATTAAGTAAAGACAAGAATCATGAATAAGCAAAAAATAAAAATAGATATAGTTTCTGATGTTAACTGTCCCTGGTGTTACCTGGGTGAGCAAAGGCTCAAAAAAGCCATGGAGGAAACCAGCGATGCCTATGAGTTTGAGGTACGCTTTAAACCTTATGAACTGAACCCTAATGCCCCCCAGGAAGGTGAACCCAAGGACGAGTACTTTATTAGAAATTACGGTGCCGATGCAATGCCACGCATGAATGCCTCCAGCAAGCAGCTTGAAAAAATGGGTAAGGCAGAGGGTGCAGAATTTAACTTCGATAAAGCCAAGGTTGTGCACAATACCTTTAACGGCCACCGCCTTATTTGGCTGGCAGAGCAGTATGGGGTGCAGGAAGAGGTGGCACATGCCCTTTTCAGGAGTAACTTTACAGAAGGGCAGAATGTAAACGACCTGCAGGTGCTTAAAGAAATTGGTGTTGCCAACGGCATCCCGGCCGAACGCCTGGAAAGTTTTTTCAGCAGCGGCGAAGGCAAAAACGAAGTAAAATCACTGGAGCGCTGGGCGCAGCAATCGGGCATAACTGGCGTACCGGCCTTTATATTCAACGATAAGTTTCTGGTGAGTGGTGCTCAACCCGCCGAAACACTCAGGCAGGTATTTAGTCAGGTAGCACCCGGACTCCAGCCCCTTAATACCAGCGGAGACAGTTGCAGTATTGAGGATGGCAATTGCTAGAGACTGTTCTGTCTCTGATCATAAGATGTGGTTACTGTACGAAGTCTGAAAGAACTTTACGAAGGGGCCACAGGTAAACTGTTGCCCCTTCGGCACTGTAGAAAATCTACCCCATCAGGTCAGTTGAATGCCACAGCTCAGGATACTTAATTGAAATCTGAAACAAAGTGGAGGTAATTAAGCGTACCTCTTATTAAAAGAAACAAAAATGGAAACAGCCAGAAATCAAGCAGGATACAATACCCTTACGCCCGAAGAAGAGAGAGTAATTCTATACAAGGGAACAGAAATGCCCTTTACCGGCAAGTTTGACAAACATTATGCCGCGGGTCTGTACCTGTGCAAAAGGTGTAACGCACCCCTGTACCGCTCCGACTCAAAATTTAACTCCCATTGTGGCTGGCCCAGCTTCGACGATGAAATAGAAGGAGCAGTAGAACGTGTTCCAGATGCAGACGGCAGACGCACCGAAATTGTATGTGCCAACTGTAAAGGTCACCTGGGCCACGTTTTTGAAGGAGAGTACCTCACCGACAAAAATGTAAGGCACTGTGTAAATTCTATCTCCCTGAAGTTTGTACCCGCCGAAGAGGTGCATAATCAGTAGTGCTGGAGAAACAAGCATTTACCATTATCATGGCATAGCCCATCTCCTGCATGAACATAAGCAGCCGGGGTGCAGGCCTGTGCTATAAACTACAAACTACTGCCTATGAGTTGCTTTGTTAACAGAATACAAAGGAAACAGGATCGGAAAGCAAGACAGGAACTACAGGAGCTGCAAACACCTGCAGAGCATGCACAGGAAACCTATGCCTGTACCAGTTGTGGCAGCGAGCTTTTCAGTGCAGCAGCAAAGTTCGACTCCGGCACCGGCTTTCCCAGCTTCTGGCAGCACATAGAAGATCAGGTAAGGCAGCAGTTTCTGGACACCTACGGCCGGGAAAGAATTCAGCTCCTGTGCAACAGCTGCAGCCAGCACCTGGGGCACCTCTTCCCCAATAAAAAAACGCCTACAGGGGTTCGCTACTGCATCAACAAAGAAGCCATAGCCTTAAGCGAAGAAGTCTAGACCTGCCTGCCCCATTATAACGGCAGGTTTTTTTACGCTCCTATGCAATGAACATTTGTGCAAAAGCTGTTAGGCCATTTTCAATTATACCAGCGACTGATAATACTATTACTGCTTCAGCACTTTGGAGCAGGCAAGGCCATCGGTGTTTGTAGCCGTGTCGAGCAGAATTTTTTGCCCCCTGGGCGAAAGGCCAAAGCTACCCACCTCCCTGCTTAAGCGCTCACAGTTGCCACAGCCATACAAATAGCCATTTACCCGTGCAGCTGCAGTAGAATTAACAAACTCCTCCAGCCCCGGGTACATGGTCCTGAACGCTGCCAACAGCTCTGGCTGGCGCTGTAGCCTATACTTCTGATGCCGCTCTTCGGCCAGGTAAAATGCCTCATAAGCGCTGATCTCTGTGTACACCCGCTGCCCCAATTCATGCTCCAGCGCCTCCTTTTTCTGAAGAATCTGCTGCTTTTGCTCCTCATCATGATAAAAAAAAGCCGAAGCATACTGCCGCTTCCAAGGCTCGCGCACAGGCGTACGCTTATCAAAAAACAGGTCCATTATGACTGAAAAGCTGATTTTATTAGGATCGTATTCTATCTGAACCGTTTCGATATAGTCCTCCAGCTGCTTGTAGGTTGGGTTTTCTGTGCTACCCCCGGCATAGCCAACACGGGTGCGTACAACACCTTCCACACAGCCAAAAATAGCATCAGGACTCCAGAAACAGCCCATTGAAAAAGTGGCAGTCTCCAGTTTATCAGGAATAAGCAGATCAATAGCAGGCCTTTGCATCATTATTCAAGGTTTTTTTCCAGTAATCTTTGTATATTTCTACTGTACAAACAGTAATATCAATGAAAAACTTTACCCTGGCTCTTATTTTTTCAGCATTTGCTGTAACGCCTTTGTTAGCACAATCAACAGCAAGGGTTTCTGTAGAGGATAATAATATTGAATACGCGCTGAAAGACTATTTTTACCGGTTTCCCTCCTTTACAGATGGCAAAGTTGTTTTACCTAACGGCAGGTATAATACAGCAAAGCTCAACCTGAACATGTACCATGATCAGATGCAGTTTATAGACGATAAAAAAGACACCCTCACCATTCTGTCGCCGGAGCAGCTACACCATGTGGAAATTGATGGGAAAACATTTATTTTTCATGAAAAAGGTTTTCTGGAAGTGACTGAAAATTTTGAAACGGTATCACTTGCAGTTAGCCGACAGCTTAAAATAGCCGATCGACAGAAAGAAGGTGCCTATGGCTCAAAAAGTTCTACCGCCTCTATATCAAACATAGGCAGTGCCTTTACTGATAAACTACGTTACAACCCAAAAGTGTACGAGGATGTACTGGTAAACATATCAGAAGAATTTTACCTGATAGATGAAGAATGGAAGATCAGCCCGCTCAATAAAAGAACCATCATCAGCGCATTCCCTTCCCGCAAAAACGAAATCAGTACTTATTTAAAAGAAAACAGGGTCAACTTCAAAAAAGAATCCGACGTAAAGGCGTTATTGAAATTTGCTGCGCAGTGATTGCCAAAGCAGCCTTGTTTTAATAATGTTCCAGCCATACAAGCTTTAGATTTAAGTACTATTTCCTGAAAAAGGAGCCCCAACCCTTTCAGCAAAAAGCGCAGCAACTATCACAATATTTTTTCAAAGCTGGTAGTTAAACATATTTGCTTTGTAAAAACAAAGGCTCTTATGTCCGGAAAACCCGCTAAAAAATTCAGCCACTGCCTAGAGGTGCAGGAATCAGATATTGATGAACTGGGCCATGTTAATAATGTAGTGTACCTGCGATGGGTGCAGGAGGTAGCCGCCGCACACTGGAATACGGTGGCACCTGCAGCCATGAAAGAGCAGTACTCCTGGGTGGTGCTGCGCCATGAGATAGACTACCACCGCCCGGCTTTTATGGGAGATACAATAGAAGGCTTTACCTGGGTAGGCATGCATGAGGGCGCCAAAATGCTTCGCTATGTAAGCCTTTATAAAGCAGGCAGCCATGAACTGCTTGCCGAAGCCAAAACCACCTGGTGCCTGCTGGATGCTGCCTCCATGCGTCCCAGGAGAATCAGCGAAGAAATCAGCACTACCTTTAGCGAATACGCTACCGGCGAGTAGCAAAGCCCGCCATTTCAAGAAAATTAAAAACCAACAGCAAGGAATGAAAAAGATGCTTTACTGGCATAAATTCTGGTGCTAGCTTTGCAGGCTCTAAATACTTAAAGTACCCCAAACTACAAAGGCTAAACAGTAACAGCCTTTTGCCTTGTTGGTTGAACAAACATGAAACAACTTTTCAGCACCTCCTATAACAGATCGCTGGCCGATGTATGGCTGCTCTTGCTGCGCGTTTGTGTGGCAGGCTTTATGCTCACCCACGGCATTCCTAAACTTCAGAAGCTGCTGGCAGGTGGCGAAATTCAGTTTGGAGACCCTCTTGGCATTGGCGTTACGGCCTCTTTTATCCTGATTATTTTTGCTGAAGTAGTCTGTTCGGCGCTTATTCTGCTGGGCCTGGGCACCAGGTTTGCCAGCTTTGCACTGGCCATTTCCATGGCTGTAGCTGCATTTGTACAGCACGGCAACGATCCTTTTTCCAGGAAAGAGCCTGCCCTGCTTTACCTGCTCATTTACATAACCCTGCTGGTTTTCGGTCCGGGCCGCTATTCGCTGGATGCCAAGATTGGTGGCGGCAAAAGCAGCGGCAAGAAAAAACCAGCTAAAGGCAGGTAGTACCTATATTCCCGGCTTAATGGTAATGCTCCTTTAAGCAATTGCCTGGAGCATTTACATCTTTCGTGCTGTTTGAGGTACTGGAAAATGAAAAGCGGGCTAAATTGCAGGCACCATCACCACCCTCTATTGGTTTAGTATAGCAATGGAACTACAGCAAGCAGGCCCAATTGGCGTATTCGACTCTGGCTATGGCGGCCTTACCGTGTTTAAAGAAATTGTAAAAAAGCTGCCGCAGTACGATTATGTGTACCTGGGCGATAATGCGCGGGCACCCTATGGCGTACGTTCTTTCGATACTGTATATGAATATACCCTGCAGTGTGTAGAGGCCCTGTTCCGCTTAAATTGCAATCTTATTGTGCTTGCCTGCAACACAGCCTCGGCCAAGGCGCTGCGCAACATACAGCAAAAAGACCTGCCAAAGAAAAAGGCGCTGCAAAGAGTGCTGGGGGTAATCAGGCCCACTACCGAGCTGCTGGGTGAACTCACCAATACCGGTGAAGTGGGGATCTTGGGCACCCAGGGAACCGTTAGCTCCCAATCATATGTGATCGAAACCCAGAAGTTCTTTCCACAGGTAAAGGTGTTCCAGGAGGCCTGCCCTATGTGGGTGCCGCTGGTGGAGAATAGGGAACATGACTCCCCCGGTGCCGATTATTTTGTAGAGCGGCACATCAACAACTTGCTGTCACAATCACCAGAAATAGATACTATTTTACTGGCATGTACCCACTACCCGCTGCTGATTGATAAGATCAGGGCCTATACCCCGGAGCACATTAAAATAGTTCCACAGGGCGAAATAGTGGCCCGAAGCCTTCAGAACTATTTGAGTCGCCACCCTGAGCTGGATGCGCTGTGTACAAAGGGGGGCCGCAGGGAGTTTTACACCACAGAATCAGTAGATGATTTTAATAGCAAAGCAAACATATTCCTGGGGCAGCCGGTACGTGCAAAGTATCTGCATTTATAGGCTTCTTTCTGCTCTACAGGTTTGGCATAAAAATAGTTTTGCACCCGGAGCACAAGTTTTACCCGCCACTACACCTTAGTTTGCTATCTTACCGCATTACCTGCAGCCCTGTTAACACATGAATGTTCAGTATTTCTTGGAAATTTTCGGCACTTTCTTTTTTGCCATCTCGGGAGCACTGGCTGTAAAAGATAGTGAGCACGACTGGTTTGGTGCCAGCTTTATGGGCTTTATTGTAGCCATTGGGGGTGGTACACTCAGGGATCTGCTGCTTGGCAGCTATCCGCTGGTGTGGATTGGCGACATCAATTTTTTATATGCCATTGTTGCAGGGGTTATTGCAGCCAAAGTACTCTTTCGGCTGCTGGAGCGCCTGCGCCGTACCCTGCTGCTCTTCGATACGCTGGGTATTTCCCTTTTCACCATTTTGGGCGTTGAAAAAGCCCTTAGCCTGGGGGTAAGGCCTGAAATTGCAGCCATCATGGGCATGTTTTCTGCAGTGATGGGCGGTGTTATCCGCGATACGCTCACCAATGAAACACCCGTTATTTTCAGAAAAGAAATATACGCCAGTGCCTGTCTGGCAGGTGCGGTAACTTACCTGTTTCTGGAGATTATTTTCGATGCCAACAGGCAGCTTAATGCACTTATCTCTGCCAGTATAATCATCAGCCTGCGGCTGCTGGCAGTACGCTACAACCTAAGCCTGCCGCGCTTTTACAAGAACGAAAGTTAGAATACATTCCCACCTTTTTACCCTTTCCTGTGTCTATTAAACAAGCAGCAACAGGTACAATGGGCGCAAAGCGCATGGCTGCTGCTTAAATCTTCAGATCAAGAACTATTTGTTTTGCCTGCAACAGTGCCGAAACAACAGAAATATTACTACCAACGCTTACTACTTATTAGCTGTACTGGTTATAAACCGGTACAGCTTTTATTTTTAGCAGGAATGACATGTGTGAGTTTATTACCACTTCAATAAAGCTTATGTTACTGAACGTACTGCTCATATTCTTTTGCTTTGGCGCCCCACTTCTCTTTTAAAGATATAAGATTTGCGGCATCAGCCATCTCAACCTTTTTTTGCGAGCGCAGGGTCAGGCGCTGGTAATGGTGTATGTAAATACCGGTTGCCAGCATCATAGGCTTTATATCCTGTTTGTGCATACTCCTCTCTTTGGAGCGGAAGTACAAATCAAAATCAGCACCCTGGATTCGTTCATCCCACAGCCCTACCTTTTCCAATGCAGCGCGTTTCATCATAATGCTGGAGCCGCTAAAGCCTTCCTTGATGCCATCCCCAAACTTCTCGTAGCGCTTGCTGCAGTAATTTTCCCAATCGCCGTACATAAGGCGGGCCATGAGCTGCAGGCTCCATTTGCTCAGCCCAAATATTGCCTTCACTGGATACTTGATGCGCTTCCAGCGGCGGTTAATAGATTTTTGAGCTTTACGATTCTCAAGGTGGTCGTTTGTGGCATAAGAGGCAATATCGAGTTCGTGTTTGTCCATGAACTTAAGCATGCGCTCGTCCCACAAGGGCGATACCAGTATATCATTGTTCAGAAACGCCAGGTAATTGTATTTAGCCGCCCGTATGCCCTGGTTCTGGCAGTAAGGGTAGGAATAATTTGCCTCATTTTTGATAAGCACATCGGCATGTTCCTGATAAAACCCCCTGCTGCCATCGGTAGAGTTATTATCGATTATGATCAGCTCATAGGGATGGTGGGTGTATCGCTTTAAATATTCCACAAACAGCTGGTTCATTCCCAGTTGGTTGTGTACAGAAGTAATTATACTGATCATCTTAATACAACAAGCCTCTTTAAAGATTTCATCAAAAATAGAACTGCCCAATCAGGAAAACAAAAGTTGCTGCCTTTACCAGCCATACCTCTTTCAGAAAAAATTAACGTTCATGCTATACAAACATGGCAGAACCGAAAACCAAACCCCTTAAATCTGGTTGATTGACTATATTCTCAACCACAGATTCATGAACAGGTCTTCTCTCTCCCGCTGTTCGCTGCTTTTGTTGTTGCTGTGCCTTTCCGCGTGTTATCAACTTCGGAAATCGCATGGTGGCGGACAACTCAGCTACAGCCCAGACAATGTGCGGGCAATCAATCCTGCAGACATACTCCTGCCCGAGGGGTACACCATAGAGGCAGTTGCCGCTAACCTTACTTTTCCAACAGCCGCTGCGGTAGATAACAACGGAAGGCTCTATGTGATTGAGGCCGGCTATTCTTATGGCGAAGTATTTCTGACACCCAGGCTGCTGCGCATAGAAAGTGATGGCAGCATTACCACCGTAGCGGAAGGCGAGAAAAACGGCCCCTGGACCGGCATTACCTTCCATGAAGGAAACTTTTATGTAGCAGAAGGTGGAGAACTAAAGGGAGGCAGAATATTGCGCATAAGCCCCCAGGGGGAAATTACAGCTTTGGTAGAAAACCTGCCAAGCATTGGCGACCACCACACCAACGGCCCCGTAATCAAAGATGGCTATATATACTTTGGACAAGGCACAGCCACCAACTCTGCTGTGGTGGGAACGGATAATGCCGACTACGGCTGGCTCTACCGCTACCCCAATTTTAACGACACCCCCTGCGAAGATGTGGTACTAAGTGGCCACAACTATACCTCAGACAATCCCTTAACCGACACCCCGAACGACAAAGCCACCACCGGTGCTTACGTACCCTTTGGCCAGGCAACTACCGAAGGGCAGGTTATAAAGGGGGCGGTTCCCTGCAATGGAGCCATTATGCGGCTGCCATTAAACGGCGGAGAGCTGGAGGTAGTAGCCTGGGGGCTTAGAAATCCCTATGGTTTAGCCCTTTCGCCACAAAACGAGCTATACATTACTGAAAACAGCTATGATGTAAGGGGAAACCGCCCTGTATGGGGCACCGGTGATGTGCTCTGGAAAATTCAGCAGGGCTCCTGGTATGGCTGGCCGGATTTTAATGGTGGTATTCCACTTGCCCGCCTCGAGCAGCCAGATAATGAAGCCCCCTTGCCGGTGCTGGCAAAACACCCTAACAAACCACCCCGTCCTGCGGCAAAGCTTGGCGTACACTCCTCCTCCAACGGGCTCGATTTCAGCAAAAGCGAAAGCTTTGGCTATATGGGCGAGGCTTTTGTAGCCCAGTTTGGAGATATGGCTCCTGCGGTTGGCAAGGTGTGGTCGCCGGTAGGGTATAAGGTTGTGCGGGTAGATGTAGAAACAGGGGTTGTACAGGATTTTGCAGCTAATAAGGGAGGAACCGGCCCGGCAAGCCTGCTCAAGAATGGCGGATTGGAGCGCCCGGTTTCGGTAAGCTTTAGCCCCGAGGGCGATGCCATGTACATAGTAGACTATGGTATTTTGCTTATGACCAATGGGGAATCTAAACCCAGGGAAAAAACCGGTGTTGTCTGGAAAGTAACCAAAAAGCAGTAGCCATGAAAGTAAAATATACCCTGTTGATTTTTGTTTTTATGATGGCAGCTGCTTGTTCATCCAGAAAAGGGGTGCCTTATACAGAACCGCTGCAGACCCAGGACCAGGAAGTACTCCAGGGCAGGGTACTCTATGACCGTTACTGTAATACCTGCCACCCCGGGGGCAGCTCTGGCCTTGGACCTGCCCTAAACAATAAGCCCCTGCCTGGCTTCCTGATCCGCTACCAGATCAGGCACGGGATTGGCGTAATGCCGGGTTTCAGCAAAGAGATTATTCCGCCAGAAGAATCTAAAAAAATAGTAGCCTACCTGAAGGCTGTTCGTAAGCTTGACTAAATTAGGTTCTATGTTAAATTACTGGCTGCCGGCGGTGCTTTATCATTTAAACAGGCCACGCCAAAGTTATATTAAAACAATCAGCTGTGAGACATTACGCTGGCAGAGATCATTTCCAGCGATAACACCTTATCCACCCCACCATGTTTGATGGCCTCCTTTGGCATGCCAAACACCACACAGCTTTTTTCATCCTGCGCAATGGTGTAGGCGCCTGCCTGTTTCATCTCCAGCATTCCCCTTGCGCCATCATCGCCCATGCCTGTCATAATTACGCCCAGGCTGTTGCGGCCTGCATAGCTGGCTACGGAGCGGAACAGCACATCTACAGAAGGCCTGTGGCGGTTTACCAGCGGCCCGTCCACCACCTCTACATAGTATCGGGCACCACTGCGCTTTAGCAGCATATGCTTATTACCCGGTGCAATCAGGGCTCTGCCCCTGATGACCGTATCACCATTTTCAGCCTCTTTTACTGATATTTTACACAGCTCATCCAACCGTTTGGCAAAAGACTTGGTAAACATTTCAGGCATGTGCTGCACAATGAGAATGCCCGGAGAATCAAGTGGTAGTGAGGCAAGAAACACACGCAGCGCTTCCGTACCGCCCGTAGAGGCACCTACAGCCACAACCTTTTCAGTAGTTCTAAGCATGCTGCCCCTGGAGCCAGCCGCCAGTACTGCATCTGCAGAATGTTTAGGTTCAGGAGTTGATGCCAAAACACCCGATCTTCGTTTAATCCTCGAAGATTTCGCTGCTTTTATGCTGTCGATCAGCCGTACGCGCACCTCTTCCATCTCCTGACCCTTCAGCATATCGGGCTTTTTCATGACCTCCACAGCACCGTATTCCAGTGCTTTTACAGCAGATTCAGAACCTTTGGCTGTAAGGCTGCTGATTACCACTACCGGCACCGGGTGCTGCGCCATTAGCTTCTTTAGAAAGGTAAGGCCATCCATCCTTGGCATTTCAATATCAAGGGTAATTACATCAGGCGCTTCTTCTGCCAATTTTTTGGCTGCTATAAACGGATCGGCAGCGGTACCAATTACTTTTATTTGCGGATCGGCCTGTAAAATATCAGTCAGCACCTGTCGCATCAGGGCAGAATCATCAATGACAAAAACTTTTATTTTTTCCATAGATGCGCTAGTTTTTCTTTCCTGCTATTATGTCTGGCAACAGCAACTTCATATCTACAGTGCCTGTTTGCGTATTAAATACTAGCTTACGGGGCGAGAAACCACCAACATGCTTTGCAACCACAGATATTTGAAGCTGAGCCAGAAAAGTCTCTGCTATTTTTATATTTTTTTCCCCAATGCTGTACACATCAGCAGAGCCTTTTCTGCAAAGTCCGCCAAAAATCTTGGCCTGCAGGTTCTTCTTTTCCGCTCCTGTAGCAAGCATTTTTTCCACTAACTTTTGAATGGCATAATCTCCGTATTTGATACTGGGCGCACCATTACCATCCCATTTAGAGAGCATAAAGTGATTGATACCACCAAGCTGCTGTGCAGGATCATAAAGGCAAACTGCAACGCAGGTACCCAATATGGTAGTTACCAGGGTTGGCTTTTTGCTGACGAATAATGCAGCAGGGTACAGGTAATGTTTTTCGCTTGTAGTTTCCAACAGAGATTGTTTACATAGTTTAAGAATCAGCTTTATTTGTAATACAAGCCAGTTCTGCTTTTATGGAAATGGCAGGTTAATGGTACTAACAGATCACCCTTCGGGCAATTTTCATAAATGAATTTTAGACAGGCGCTGTTATTTTCACCTCGTTCAATCTTCAGGTTTAATTTGCTGAAGGCTTTGAGAAATCAGTGTTCAGGAATAATCCCAGCTGCAGGCGGTCGTAGTTGGCCTTTCCAGCTCTGTGCCTAAGATAGCCTGCCTGCATACTAAAAGATTTGCTGAACTTATATCCTAAAGCTCCATAGAGCCTGTTCTGGTCAAAAGGAGTATCGTTGATATTCAGGAATATTTCGTCATAGACAGACAGGAAAAGGGTGTTCACTTCCATCTGCGCTTTATTCAGTGGTATGTTGGCCAGTATGCGATAGCGGGCACGGTTCAGGTAACTGTCTTCTGCAGCAGAAGAGGAAATCCATCGTTGCTCCAGGCGGTAACGATGTTCAAAGAACACCCTGCCTACGCCATTTGTCAGTATTAATTGCTGCCAGACTCTATGCTCGGTAGTATTTATCTTGGTTTCATCTTTGTTGAAGGATTCTGTAGGGATATAGCCATAGCCCAGTGTTACCATAGCTTGCGGGCTGATACGACGGTTTACGCCAATCCTTAGCAGCAGCTGGTTAAAATTTCCGGTAGTTTCGTAAAGCCGCAGCTGCGCCTCGGTGTGTATGCTGTATTTATCTGATAGCTTGTTGTTCCCGAAATACATCAGCCAGTTGCCCAGCTTATCTTCAGCAGGGGTCTGGGCAAATAAGTTTGTAGCACCCAAAAACAGGATTACAAAAAGATATCTCATCATGTACATATGCTTTGTGTATCTATTGAAGTTTGAATATTTATTTAAACAGTTAAATCAGTATTAACAGTAGCCAGCACTGCTTGGCTCAAGTACAGGGTCTGCAGTAACAAGCCAGACAGACCTGCTTAATGCTCCTCCAGGAATTAGTCTTTCCTGAAGATTGTAGATTTTACCTGGGTCAGGGGCAGGTTAAGATCATTCAGGGATTCTGAATGGCCAATAAACAGGTATCCCCCCTCCCGTAAGTGGCTGCACAGTTTACGGATTACCCTTTCCTGCGTTTTTCTATCAAAGTAGATGAGTACATTGCGGCAGAAGATCAGGTCGAACTTTCCCTGCACATCGTAGTGGCTGTCCATCAGATTCATATGCCGAAAGTTTACCTTCTTTCTTAAGTCGGGCACTATCCGCATAATAGGGTTCTTAGGGTCTTTGTGCTTCAGCAGGTATTTTTGCTTATAAGCAATGGGCACCGGGATAGTTTTATCAGCAGCATATATTGCAGTAACAGCTTTTTGCAGCACTTCTGCAGAGAGATCTGTGGCTAAAATCTGGTAATTAAACAGCTTTAGCTCCTGCAGCACCATGGCCAGTGTATATGGCTCCTCTCCTGTAGAACAGGCAGAACTCCAGGCTTTTACAGTTTTACCAGCCAGCTCGCCCCCCATAAAATTCTGCCAATCCAGTTGCTTCAGAAATTCAAAATGGGCTGGTTCACGAAAGAAGTCTGTTTTATTGGTGGTAACTACATCTGTCATGTGCTGTAGCTCCTTTTCTATACCCTCCTGGCTGAATACATAATTTATGTACTGCTCAAAACTTTCGATATTAAGTGCCCGCAACCTTTTCTGAAGACGACACTGCAGCAGTGTTTTTTTTACCTGTGGCATTTTAATGCCATAGTTATCATAGATATAAGCACTTAGCAACTCAAACTCCTGCTGGCTTAAACTTGCTGTTGTATAGTTGTAGCTTATCATTTTTACTGATTAAAAGAGGTATTGAAAACCCGTAGCCAGGTAGGCATAACGGTATTCTGGTGTTTTATCCATGCGTTCGCCCCACACATAGTGCATGCTCAATTTAAGGTTATCTTTATTGAGCAGGTAGTTAAGCCCAACATCATACACTTTTTGGTCGGTGGCACCTGTTAAGCTGTTCAATCCCCAGGTATCTCCAAAATCGCTGGCATGCTGGGCGGAGTACATGGCTGCTGCCTGCAATATTTTTCCATTTTTAAGCCCAATGTTATAGCCTAGTTTATAGGTGTACACCTGATCGGTTGTGGCAGCAGTCTGCTGTACATCCACATCGGTATTCTCCAATGGCAGATAGGTGTTCCTGTACAGCCAGTCGTATTCTACTGTAAAATCCCAGCCTCCCCAGTTAGCCAGCAGGTCGGCTCCGTAAAAGCTGTTGTTCCTGAATATTTCTGTTTCGCCCTGGTAGGTACTGTTTAAGCCCAGGGTAATGCCTTTACGCTTACCATAGTAGGTGTGGGTATAGCCAATGCCCCATTTATCCATTTCCGGATCTCCAAGGGTAAATGCTACCCTGGAAGCGAGCATGGGCAGCGATTTTGTTCCCTTGCCTATGAGCTTTTCGCCAGACATATCAAAAAGACCCAGGTTATAGTTAAAGCTCCAGCCATTGGCTTTATGCAGGCCTCCAAGGTTCAGCCCAAGCTCTCTGCCGGTGCCCCTGGCAATGGCATGGGCTCTTGGCTGAAAGTTAGAGAGTGACTTTTCAAAAGAAGAAGTTTTGAAAGCCGCAGTCATATGCTCTCTGCCTACCTGTGGCCTGAAGTAGCCGGCAGTAAGGTTGAGCATTGGTTTGTAGGTCAAGGCAACAAAGGCTTCCCACAGAAAGAAGTCATGATTATCATCAGGATTAGGACTCCCGTTACCAGCCGTTTTCTTATCCCTTCCTATGCCATCGTAGGCAAATGCCACATTAAAACCAACATTTTCCTGCAGGTTTCCCTTTACACCCAGGCGCCCCCTTCTGATATACATATCATTTCTGCTCTCGCGGGCTTCATCACCAAGCGATTCGAAAGTATGCACATTCCATAGCTGCATACTTTGGGTAATTTCTATCTTCTTTCCATCAACCTTAATTGCCTTTGGCTCCTGCACTTTTTTCCAGATGCTTGCAGAATCTTTAGGTACCTCCTGGGCAGCAAGCGTGTTTACCAGGCTGGCAGTCAGCAGGCCCAGCACTACCAGGGCTTTTATAAAAAATTCCTTTTCAGCTATATTCAAATATTCTATTGTTATCATCTTAATCGTACTTTAAAACTTTTGGCTGATTTAAGTTCAATCATCCAGACACACTGTTTTATTGGTTGCTCATCAGTGCTATGCCGCCGTTCAGGAACAGCTGTGGCTGTTTGCCATCATAACCAACGCCGCCCACCAACTCCATTTTAAGGCAGGCTACCGGCCGTATAAACACCCCAAGGTTTACCCCCATTTGCTGATAGCCAGTATACCATATGCTCCATACTTCAGCAAAACCTTCTGTTTTTTCTGTGGCCTGGTAGCCAAATGTAAGGGTGTTATCGCCCTGCCAGCTGCCTTCTGCCGCTGTACCAGAAAAGCCAGAGTTGAGTGATAGGGTAATTTTTTCATCCAGGGGTTTATCACTCAAAAGCCTGAATGATAAAAGATTTTTGGAAAGTTCGTAATGCCTGCTGCCAGTATCATCAAGACCAAGCATGATGATGAGACCAGTTTGGGGCAGGGCCTTTCCCTCCTTCACCAGGGCCAGCTTGGTTCCAAAAGAAAGAAAATTGAAGCCATGCTGTGGGGCTCCTATTTCGCGCAAATAACTGTCCAACTGTGTAGCTACCAGATACTCGGTCGCCATTCTAAATTCTGCAAATGAACCCAGTCCTCCCCGCATCAGCAGGCTTGGCAATCCATAGGTAGCATTGTTACTCCGGCTGCTCCTGATAAGACCAAGGTTAAGCCCTGCCTCCAGCGACCATTTATGTTGCAGTACCTGGGGAGATGCCTCTCCAAGCCCAATCCTATCGGTTAACGCGCCATCTATCTTCGCCATTACCGGACTACAAATGAAAAGCAGGAGGATTGGTAAAGGTGATCGCATAGTCCTTGTGTTAGGTTATAGAAAAGACCCACTGCAATGCCAGTGGGTCTTCCTCAGGCATTAAAATCTCTCAAAGTCGCTGTCCATGCTATCGTGGCCGTTGAGCTCCAGTTGCAGGCCTGTTTTAGCAGAAGCTGCTTTTTTAGGCACTCCGTTTCCATTCAGGTGCACCACCGGTATGTGCTGCTTCTTTCTCTTGCTGCTGCTTCTGCTACTCTGGCTGTACTGGCTCTGGTGTCCAATGTTGAAGAAGCCTACGGTATCTTTAAGCTGATCGGCCTGTGAAGAAAGCTCTTCTGATCCGGAGGCCATCTCTTCTGCCGAGGCTGCATTCTGCTGGATGATCTGGTTAAGCTGCTGAATGGCACCATTCACCTGCTCTGAGCCTGCATTCTGCTCCAGCGATGCTGCTGTAATCTCCTGCACCAGGCGTGCTGTTTTCTGGATGTTTGGCACAATCTGCTCCAAAAGCTTTCCTGATTTATCTGCAATGGCTACTGAAGAAGAAGAAAGCTCGTTGATCTCATTGGCTGCTACCTGGCTACGCTCTGCCAGTCTTCTTACCTCTGCGGCTACCACGGCAAAACCTTTGCCATGCTCTCCGGCACGGGCTGCTTCTACGGCTGCATTCAGCGCCAGCAGGTTTGTCTGCCTGGCTATTTCACCGATGATGGTAATCTTCTCTGCGATCTTCTTCATGGATTCCACCGTCTGGTTCACAGAACGGCTGCCCTCCTGAATATCTTCTGCTGCCTGCAGGGCAATCTTCTCTGTCTGCTGGGCATTATCAGTATTCTGCTGTATGTTGGCTGCCATCTCTTCCATAGAAGAAGATACCTCTTCTGCAGAGGCTGCCTGCTCGGTGGCTCCTTCGCTCATCTGCTGCGAAGATCCACTCATCTGCTGGGAGGCAGATGCTATGTTGTCTGCTGCTGTTGTCACAGAACCTATTACCTCCTTGAGCTTCTCTACCATGCTCTTCAGGTTTAGCAACAGGGTACCCACCTCATCTTTACTCTTTACCTCTATGGCTACAGATAAGTCACCGGATGCTACGGATCTCAGTGCTGCATTCGCTTTGCTGATAGAGCTCACAATACTGCTAATGATCCATACAGCCATGATCACAGAAATAATAATTGCCATAACCAGACAGCTAAGCATCAGCTTTGTTCCTTCCTCATACAAAACATCTGTCTCACCAGCAATCTCTTTTAATTCCTGCCTGTTATTTTTTACCCGAAAAGTTATCAGGTCTATGGCCTCGGTAGCATTATCTCTGGCTGTTGTAGCAGACAACTCATAGGCAACCAGGTCTGAAGAATCATTACTGGCAAGGGCAAGATTTCTGATTTTTTTATGCACCTTCAGATAGTTCTCAAGCTTTTCCTCGAACACATCCACATCTTCCAGTCCGCCTTCGTCTTCTATGGACTTTAATTGTTCCAGGCGGCTTTTCATTGCTGCCATGCGGACGTCTGTTTCTTCAATTACTTCCCGCAGTGTGGTCTGGTCTCTAACAAGGATTAAATCTTTTTCACGCTTTGTTATAAACTGCAGATCTTCCGCCAGCTGGCTGGATAGCAACAACTTATCAGTATTAACTCCGGCAATGATGTTTACCTGCTGATTGAGGGTGTTTGTATTGCTTGCCCCCAGGTAATAGACAAAGCCCATCATTCCTATCAGGACTACAAAGGCAAAAATTAAGCGGGTTCTAATGGTAAGATTCATGGAAATTGTGGTAGTTATTCTAAAAATTATTTTCTGGCATAAGCGCTCGAGTCTCGTCACTAGAAGCCAAACGTGCTGCTTTAGCAACGAAAGAATTTATTTTGCCCCTGTACCTAAGCGGGTGACTATCTTCCCTTGCCTGTACATGAGCTCTCTGTAAGCGATGGAAAACTACTTAACAGCCTATAAGAAGCAGATTACAATGGATTGTCGGATAAGCTAACCAGTAGTAAACAAGCAGCGTGTTGAATGCAGAAGTATAAGAGAAAAGGGCTGCAGAATGGCTCCTGCAGCCCCTGTTCAAAATAGCTTAGTCTAGCTTAGAATCTCTCAAAGTCGCTGTCCATGCTATCGTGGCCATTGAGCTCCAGCTGCAGGCCTGTTTTAGCAGAAGCTGCTTTTTTAGGCACTCCGCTACCATTCAGGTGCACCACCGGTATGTGCTGCTTCTTTCTCTTGCTGCTGCTTCTGCTGCTCTGGCTCTGGTGGCCAATGTTGAAGAAGCCTACGGTGTCTTTAAGCTGATCGGCCTGTGAAGAAAGCTCTTCTGATCCCGATGCCATCTCTTCTGCCGAGGCTGCATTCTGCTGTATCACCTGGTTGAGCTGCTGAATGGCACCATTCACCTGCTCTGAGCCTGCATTCTGCTCCAGCGAAGCTGCTGTGATCTCCTGCACCAGACGTGCTGTTTTCTGGATGTTTGGCACAATCTGCTCCAAAAGCTTTCCTGATTTATCTGCAATGGCTACTGATGAGGAAGAAAGCTCGTTGATCTCGTTGGCTGCTACCTGGCTACGCTCTGCCAGTCTTCTCACCTCTGCTGCTACTACGGCAAAGCCTTTGCCATGCTCTCCTGCACGGGCTGCCTCAACTGCTGCATTCAGCGCCAGCAGGTTTGTCTGCCTGGCTATCTCACCGATGATGGTAATCTTCTCTGCGATCTTCTTCATGGATTCCACCGTCTGGTTCACAGAGCGGCTTCCCTCCTGAATATCTTCTGCTGCCTGCAGGGCTATCTTCTCTGTCTGCTGGGCATTATCAGTATTCTGCTGTATGTTGGCTGCCATCTCTTCCATAGAAGAAGATACCTCTTCGGCAGAGGCTGCCTGCTCGGTGGCTCCTTCGCTCATCTGCTGCGAAGATCCACTCATCTGCTGGGAGGCAGATGCTATGTTGTCTGCTGCTGTTGTTACTGATCCAATTACCTCCTTCAGCTTCTCTACCATGCTCTTCAGGTTCAGCAACAGGGTACCCACCTCATCTTTACTCTTTACCTCTATGGCTACATTGAGATCACCAGAAGAAATAGCCTGCACAGCCTTATTAGCCTGGGTAAGGGAGCTTACTATGCTACTTATGATCCAAAATGCCATAATACCAGCAATCACTACTGCAACAACCAAAGAGCTAAGCATCAGGGTCTGCCCCTCTAGATACATATTATCTGTGTTAGTAACTATTTCCTGCAGACCTGCCTCTGTTTTCTTATTTAATTTATTGAGAACATCTGAAGCTGCATTAACTTTTTCTCTGGCTTCAGTAGTAGATAACTTGTATGCTACCGAATTTGAAGAATCAGTATTCACATTTATTGCCAGGTATCTGATTTGTTTTGCAACCTTTTGGTAAGCTGCCCATTTTATTTCAAAGTCATCCCAGATTTCCAGGCCCTTCTCATCCTCCAGGCTCCTGATCTTCTCAAGTCTGTTGTCCATTTCCTTCTGCCTGCTGTCAATATCACTAGCCAGTTCCTGGAGTTCAGAAGCATCTTTAGAAAGAATTAAGTCTTTCTCTCTTTTCGATACAAACTGAAGATCTTCTGCCAGCTTTCCGGTTAATGTACTCCTGGCAACATTCACATCAATCATTTGATTTATCTGATTGTTGAGGGTGCTGGCATTATTATCACCCACATAATAGATAAATCCTGAAAGACCAATCAGTACCACAAAGGCAATGATCAGACGGGTTCTAATTGTTAAATTCATGACACACTTAATTATTCATTTTCCTGTTTATTCTTCCTTAAGCATTTATTGCCTCTACTTCTGCGCTTATGTTGATGATCTCTTCGCTTGCGAAGATTTTATCAACATCCAGCATCATCACAAAATCATCCTCATTTCTGGCCATGCCACGGATAAAATCTGTACGGAACTTCCCGCCAATGCTTGGGGGAGGCATCAGTTGTGCTTCATCCATATCAAAAACCTCCTGCACTGCATCTACCAGCGCACCCACCATTACCAGCTCTTTTGCAATTTGTATGTTAAAAACAATGATGCAGGTGTTTACCGAGTCGGCTACTTCCTTAAGCCCAAACTTAAGGCGGGCATCTACCACGGGCAGCACAGTGCCCCTAAGGTTGATTACACCGCGCATAAAGGCGGGCGACTTAGGAATTTTAGTGATATGAGGCACCTCCAGTATCTCTATCACCTTGTTTACATTCACTCCAAAAGTTTCCCTATCCAGCTTAAAGGAGAGGTAGGAGTTTATGCTTTGTTCTACTACTTTACTCATTTATCTACAGTTGTATTTCTTGTAATCTCCTGAATCAGTTTTTGCGGGTCCAGTACCAGGGCTACCGTACCATCGCCTTTGAGGCTGCCGCCGGAAAGAAAATCCTGCTCCTGGTAAAATTTACCCAGCGGCTTTAACACCGCCTGGTATTCACCAATAATCTCATCTACCAGCAGGGCCATACGCATAGCGCCTGTATGTATCACTACACCAAAGGCATTATCGCTGAGGCTGCCAGCAGTAAATGCTTCAGCCAGGTTAAAATATATGACCGGTTCACCATCCAGGATGAGCTGGTTATTCCTGGCATTCAGCAGGTCTGACGGGGTTACTGAGTAGCTTTTTTCCACGAAGGAGAGTGGCAGCACATAGTCTGTATCTGCTATACGCACCAGCAAGCCGTCTATAATAGAGATGGTAAGTGGCAGCGCTATGGTAAAGGTGGCACCCTGGCCGGCCCTGCTCTCAATGCTTACCGCACCGCGCAGTTCTTTTATTTTCTTCTTTACCACATCCAGGCCTACCCCCCTGCCCGAAACAGAGGTGATGGATTGTGCCGTAGAGAAACCTGGCATAAAAACCAGCTCAAGGCTTTCCTTTTCTGTCAGTACCTGGTCGGGGCGTATCAGTCCTCTTTCTATGGCTTTATTACGAACTCTTTCAGAAGATATACCCCTCCCATCATCCTTTATCTCAATTACCACATTGGTGCCCGAGTTATAGGCTTTCAACAGTATGGTGCCCTGCGGATTTTTGCCACTGGCGATTCTCTCTGCTTCGCCTTCCAGTCCATGGTCTATACAGTTGCGTAAAATATGTACCAGGCAATCTGATAAACTGTCTATTACATTTTTATCCAGCTCAGTGTCCATGCCCTCGGCTTCAAAAACAATCTTTTTGTCAAGTTCCTGCGAAAGGTCACGCACCAGCCTTTTAAAGCGGGTAAGCAGACTGCCTATGGGCACCAGGCATATATCAAATGTTTTATCCCGCAGCTGACGGGTAATTTTTTCAATTTCTTCGGCTACGCCAGCCAGTTCGGGCATTAGGCTAAGCTCTGCCAGCAGCGACAGCCGCTCCTGGTTTGCCACCAGCTCGCTTACCAGGTTCATCAGGTCATCGAGCTTATCAGAAGCAACCCGTATGCTTGATACATTTTTCTCTTTTACACTGTTGTGCAGCTGTGCGGTTGCTTCTGGTGATACTTCGGAAACAATCTCAGGTATAGCCCTGGCAGTAACAGCCTTTAACTCATTTACATAAATGGCAAAAGAATTGGTATCGAGCTGCAGCGCTACTTTTTCTGCAAGTTCCGCTATTTGTTCTTCTCTTATGCCTGCTAATAGATCTCCTTCGCCAAGTGGTATTATCTGTAGCTTGCAAAGCTCCTCCACGAACATAAAAACATCGCGAATATCTGCTTCAGGTGATTCTGTTGCCAGCAGCAGCATCCAGGACAAATAACACTCCTGTGGTTGTAGTGCTATAAAAGAAGGCAACTGTTCTGTGCAGGTAAAAGCTTTTAAGCTTCCAAAACCTGCCAGCTCTTCCAGCAGATACAGGGGGTTAGAACCATTTTTCAGCATTTCCTGCTGTGGGGCAAAGTAGATTGCCCATGTTTTCAGTGACTTGCCAGCAGGTGTTGATGCCAAAGCAATATCTTCAGGAGCAGGCATTTCGTAAAGCAACTCTGCCGCTCTTTTTAACAACAGCCTGTGCGATGCCTCTATTGCCGATGTGTTGGCGGCATCTTCTGTTAGCAACTCCCTGATATGATCTACAGACTCCAGGCTCAGCTCAAGCAAAGAAAGCGGTACTGCCTGTTTATTGGTACGGATGGTATCATAACCATTCTCCAGCAGGTGTACCAGTTCACTTACCTTTTGAAACCCAAACATGCCGCTGCTGCCCTTTAGGGTATGCATTACCCTGAAAGCTGTTTCTACACCTTCCGGATCTGCAGGGTTTTCTTCCAGCAGCAGCAGTGTTTTCTCCAGCTCCAGCAGCAGGTCGTGTGCCTCCTCCAGGTACTTCTGTTTCAGGTGCTCAATCATCGGATTAGCTTTTGAACAACCGCCACCAGTTTTTCAGGCACAAATGGTTTTACGATCCAGCCGGTAGCCCCTGCCGCACGGGCTTCGTCTTTTCGGCTGGTCTGGCTTTCGGTAGTAAGGAAAAGTATTGGTGTGAACTGATGCTCGGGCTTAGCACGAATGGCCTTGATGAGGCCTATGCCATCCAGCCGGGGCATGTGCAGGTCGGTAATGATGAGCTGATACTGCCCTTTTTCAAGCATTTGCAGTGCATCTTCGCCATCTACAGCTTTTTGAACCTGGTACTGGGCATTTTCAAGGGTGAAACTAACAGCTTCCCGGATGGTCTCAGAATCGTCTACTACTAAAATTGATTTTGCCATGGCTATTGGAGGTTCGTGCTAAGGATGTGTTCTATTCCGGTAAGCTGCATGTAGCTGGTCAGTACCGGGTTTAAATCTAGGTGCAGATGGAAGGCCTGCTTTTGTTGTTGCTGATGCTGCTGCAGCGATAGCAACAGCTGTATAAAGGCTACATCCATTTCTTCTACCGCTCTGAGTTCAAGAAGGATTCCGTCCGGCTGGCTGGCATAAGCCAGTAACTCGGCATGCAGGGCAGGGGCATTGCGTATGTTCAGGCAGCCGCTTAGCTGTAACCTGGCGGGTTTGCCTGTCTGCAGATCGGTGGTAAGGTTGTAGCTCATTACTAGAAAAGCTCTATGTCATCAGAACTTTCACCCTCTGTTGTCTGCAGGTCTTCCGGCAGCATCTGATCATCAAAAAGAGAGCGGAATATTTCTCTTTCTGTCTGCATACTGAACGACTGGCAGATCTTCCTAAGCTTTTCGGCACTCAAATCCTGCTCATCACAAGGCTGATCAGGAGATTCAATCTGCAGATACATACGGCCTATGCATTTAATCATATCCTGTATTTCCTGCTGAAAACAGTTGTAGTTCTCCTCATGCTGAAAATTCTTCAAACTAAGGGCAATCAGCTGAACCTTTATCTCCTGGCGCACCTCGTCGTACTCCAGCCGCGCAAACTGTAACAGGGCCATTGATAGCTCCAGCAAGCCAGGCAGCACACACACATCTCCCTCCTCTCCATAGAGCTCAAACTCAGTCTCCAGCACATCGGCAAACTCTCCTACGTGCTGAATCTTCTGGCGAATGATATCATGATACTGCAGTTGCTCCACAATCTTCTGGCTATGGCTGGTATCAAGCTGCACTGCCGGCCTATTTCGTACCGCTGTTGCCAGGGCACCAAAATCTTCCTCCAGCAGCTTTTCCAGTCTGCCTACCCGCTCTGTAAATTCTTCTTTTGCAAACTTTATCATATGTGGGATTAGAAAAGCTCCACTGCTACTTTCTGCACAAATGCTGTAAATAAATATGTATTCTCAACCTTCACCCGGGTAAGGGTGAGCAAGGCTTCAATCTCTTCGCCCCTGGCGCTTATCAGGGGAACCTCCGTACGAATATCCAGTGCCTGCCGCTTGCCGTTCTTTACGAGGTATACCTGAGGTTCTCCCTCCAGCTGCTGAATTTCTATAGAGATAAGGCGATGGATTTTGCGGCCTACTACCTCCAGGCGCGAGGTTGACCATATTTCTTCGGCAGCGTGGTTGAAAAACTCAACAGTGCCTTTTTCATTGAATGAAACCACACCATCTACACAGCCCTCCAGAATTGCCTCATTTTTAGCTTTTTCAGCAGCTATTTCCTCTATTTGCCGCTGCATCTCCTGTCTGGCTTCTGCCAGCCTTTCGGAAAGGCCGGTCTGCAGCGTTTCCAGCTCGGCGGTGTATACCCGCAGCTTTTCTTCCTGCACCATTATCTCTTCGGCCTGTGCCACATAAGCCAGTTCGGCATTTTTCTTTTGGGTAATGTCGCTGGCCAGCATCATTACCTTGTGTACCTTACCTCTTTCATTCAACACCGGGGTAAAAGAGGCCGATACCCAGATATCTTGCTGGGCCAGCTTACACTCCAGGTTCTGTGGATTTCCCTGCATGAGGTTATCCTGAAATTTTGATTTATCGCCCTCTGTCCAGTGGGGTACCTGCAGTAGCTGGAAGCAGCGCAGATTCCAACAGTCCTGCTCGCTGATGCCTATCGCTGTCTGTAACTTTTCATTGGTACGCAGCACATTTCCCTGCAGGTCGAATTCTGCCGTAAACAGGCTGTAATCTATAGAGGAGAACAAGCCGGTAAACTCCGTTTCTTTCTTACGCATGGCTTCCTGCGTTGCCATAAGCTCTTCTGTATTCTGGCGCAGTTCTTCTTCCTGTGCCTGCAGGTGTGCATTGGCAGCATTTGCTTTTGCCAGCAGTTCTTTGGTGTTGCCGGTAGATTTAAGGTTGGCCAGTGTGGAGGCAACGCTTTCGCTTAGCTTTTTCAGAAACTCCAGCTCATGGGCCTCAAACTCATGAAAAGAAGCCAGCTCCAGTACCCCCTGAAACACATCATTAGCAATCAGCGGTAAAATAAGTATACACCTGGGCTTAGCCCTGCCCAGTCCTGAACCAATGGTGATGTAGCCTTCCGGCACATCGGTGATCAACAGCGGGTCCAGCTCCTGCGCAACCTGCCCGATAAGACCTTCTCCGTAACGAACGGTTTTGTTCAGAAATTTATGCCGATTCCAGGCATAGGAAGCTTTCAACTCTAATACTTCTTCATCATCTTCCTGTGCTGGAATAAAGAGTGCCCCCTGGCTTGCATTAACAAACGGAACCAGCTCCGATACCAGCCCCTTGCATAAGCCATCAAGCTCCTGCCCTTTTTCTCTCAGCAGCTTTGTGAACTGCTCAATACCCTGGCTGCTCCAGTTTCTGCGGTGTTCGGCCTGGTAGTTAGCCTTCATTTTTTCCCGCAGGCCAAGCACAGCCTGTCCGAATAAGCCACTCTTATAGAGCTGCTCCTCACTCTGCTCAAAGTTACCATCACCTATCTGGGCTGCAGCCTGCACCAGGTAGGCATTCCTATCGTTGTGTTGCCTTAGCTTGCTGAACAAAGGATTATAAAATGCATTAGCCGCAACAACGGCAGGTGTATTTTCAGTGGCCAGGCAATCTATATGCTGCTCCAGTTGCTGCAGCGGTTTCAGTAAATAGCGCTTAATAAAATAAAAGGTATATACGATCATACAGCTGCACAGCAAAATGGCCGTATATAAAGCCATGGAGCCCAGCCTGCTGCTCTTGTCCAGCTCAGTTCCCAGCTGATTTGCTAATCGCAAACACTGCACCTGCAGTTCTTTTAAAGGTGCTATAGCAGCAGCTGATGCTGGCTGGCCGGGGGCTGGCAACGCCTCCAATTCCTCTACACCTATATTTTGCCAGCCTACCCTTATTACCTGCCAGTCAGTTCTGTAGTTAACGGCTATACTGTTATCTGTTAGCTTGTTTTCTATACCTGCAATGCTGCTGCTGATTTGTGCTGTAACTGCCGGTATTGCTGCCTGACCATTTTTTTGAATCAGGGCAGCAACAGTATTCAAATTCTGCTGAACCGATTCTATATTCTGCACCAGTATTAATATGCGTTGTTGTTCTTCCCGTGCGGTGTAATTCAAAAAGAAGCTGAACAGCACAGCAAAGAACAGACCGCCCAGGGGCAAGTAAAATTTCCAGAAAATGAAACTTGTACTTTTTCGATTCATGCGATTTGTTAGCAATAGCTTTTGATCAAATCTAGTTTGTGAATCGAATAATGTTACAGCTATAGATAACTCTTTCGTGAGAAATACAGATTTTCCCTTAAGAATACTAGTGGTATACCCTTATCAGTCTGTTTACCTGCTACTTTACTTAAATTCTTACACCTAAATTTATATTAGAAAAAGCCTTAATATCTTTACCTAAGGCATATTCATATCTGCCTCTTTTGGGCCTTAGCTATCTGTAAAAGCATAGCAGGTACTGAAAAAGGGCAACAACAGAAGCGAGTAACACAGGAATGGAAATAGAACTTTGCAAATGTAAAACCTGGAATCCCATCTTCGGGTACCACCTTTCTGTAATACATGATCTGCAGGACACTGACAGTAACAGCATTCAAATAAACCGAATGAGATGTTAGAACATTACTTAAAGCCTCTCCTGTATTGGAGCATCCTTACAGAAAGTTAATAGCTCATTACTGCTCATTTCATAAAAAATATTAGTCTGTTTCAGAACTCTTTGGTGTTCCAAGGCAGATTATCAGCCATAAAGCCGGCATAACCAAACCAGGAACCTGTTCTCATCATGGATCATACTGCTGCACAGCCCAACAACAAAACTTTAACATCTCCACTCTCACTGGAATCTTTATACACCTGTCTGGAGCACATGTCTGATGGGCTGTTTACTGTAGATACGTGCTGGAACTTTACCTACACAAACAGGAAGTTCTGTGAGCTGGTAGAGCGCAGCGGAGAAGATCTTACAGGCAGACACTTTTGGAGCGAGTTTCCGGAATTGACAGGCACCCCCTTTTATATAGCAGCCCAGCGTGCCATGCAAAGCCAGCAGTTTACAGAACAGGTAGGCTATAACGAAAAATTTAAGAAATGGCTGGAAAGAAAGATGTACCCCTCTGAAAAAGGGCTGATGATTCTCATTAATGATATAACAGAAAAAAAACTGGCTGAGCAAAAGGCCCTGCGGGCACAGCAGGAGCTGGAGGAATTTAAAGCTGCTCTCAGTGTAACCTCCATGGTGGCTGTTACAGACACAGAAGGTAAAATCAGCTGGGTAAATGATAACTTTTGCTCTATTAGCAAATACGGTGCAAATGAGTTGATTGGCCAAATGCATGGCCTGCTGAATCAAAACAACCATACTCCTGCTACATATGCCCAAATTATTGAGGCTTTCCGCAGTGGCAAAGGCTGGCAGGGAGAAATGAAGAACAAAACCAAAGATGGTACCACCATTTGGGTGCACAGCACAGTAGTTCCGTTTCCTGATCAGGAGGGCAGGCCCAGCCACAATGTAGTTATCTGCCAGGATATTACCGAAAGAAAGAATGCAGAAAAGGCACTGGCTGCGAGCGAAAAGCTGTATCGCACCCTCATTGAAAATTATTCTGATGCAGTTTTTCTCACAGACCTGAAGGGCTATATCAGCAAAACAAACCAGCAGGCAGAAGCCCTCTCTGCCCTGAAGGAAGAACAAATAGTAGGCAGGAATGTATTGCAGTTGTTCCCTGCAGACATTCGTGATAAAGTCAGTACAGCACTCCCCATGCTTTTGCAGGGAAAAACGCTGCAGCTGAGTGGTGTGATTGATTGTTTCGAAAAACCCTTTAGTGCCGATATAGCAGTAGTGCCCGTAAAAGTTGAGGAACAGATCAGGCACTTCTTCATCAAGTTAAGGGATGTAAGTGAGAAAGTAGATTACGAAAAGGACATTAAGCTGCTCAATGATACCAGCCTGGCGCTAAGCACAACCCCTACCCTTATAGATGCTACTGCCTCAGTAATAAGGCTGCTGTGCCAGTATGGCGATTTCCAGTATGGTGAGTTCTGGATGCCGCTGTATGGGCAGCCCTATGTTAAAATGAAGAGCAGCTGGTGGGTGAACAATAAGTTCGGAGTTATGAAAGCTGCATCTGAATTTAAAACCTACGATATCCGCAGCGATAAACCAGGCATATTGGGATCTAACAAATGGAGCTTTTCCGGAAATATTCTAAAAGATCCAACCATAAGAAGAAAGGCCGAGGCTGCCAGTTGCAGCCTTAAAACTTTCATGTCTGTACCAATAGTTTATCGAAATAAGCTACTGGGTGTATTTGTGCTGTTTTCAACAACTGAACGGACCTACCCTCCCGTTGACCCTGACAGGCTGCAGGAGCTGGTGAGCAAACTGGGTAGTGAGCTTGAAAGGAGAAATTCAGCAGAAGAACTGAACAGGTTTTTTAACCTGTCTCCCGAATTACTATGCATACAGGACTTTTCCGGCTACGTGAAGAAATTTAACCCGGCATTTCAGCAGTTACTTGGGTATTCAGAAGAGGATGTCGTAAAGCTGAGGGTGGCAGATATGATTCACCCTGATGATCTTTCTCTTGCCAATGATGCACTGGAGAAGATGATGCAGGGACAGCCCTACAAAAACCTGGAGCTTAGGTGCTACGCCAAGAACGGCAGCTGCCACTGGCTCTCCTGCTCAACACAACCCATCATCGAAGAAAATCTTATTTATCTTTCTGCACGTGATGTAACCGGTCAAAAGCAGCAGCTGGAGGAGATTGAACGCATTAAAATAGCCATAGATAACACCTCTGATGCGATTGGTATTGCCATCGATATGGAACATCTGGTGTACTCCAACCACTCCTTTGAGCGCCTGCTTGGCTGGACCACAGATAAGCTGAACGAAATTGGCTGGACAACCATCTTTGTGCAGCGCGAACTTCCCTACCAGATAGTGGAAATTCTATCGGAGAAGGGAAGCTGGGAAGGTGATTTACAGCTTTACGATACGGCAGGCAACAGGCGTGATTTCAACCTTAGGGCCAATACATTCCTGAATCAGAACGGAGACATTAAATACCTGTGCGGCATATTTACAGACATTGCCGAGCAGAAAAAATCTCAGCAGGAGGTAATTAAGCTTAGCCAGGCAGTAGAACAGAGTGAAAACGAGATCTACATCATCAATCCTAAAAATGGAGCGCTTAGCTATGTAAATACAAGGGCACTGGAAAACCTGGGCTACTCTGCTAAAGAAATTCAAAAACTGACGCCTGAAGTTATTAACCCCAACAGCAACAACTATTCTTTCAAAAAACATATCTACCCGGTACTAAGCGGCAAAAGCAAAAGTATTAGCTGCAAGGCAACACATATTCGTAAAGATGGCAGCAGCTATCCGGTAGAGATTCAGCTTTCGCGCATTGAGCACGACCAGGAGCATTTAATACTGGCTAATGTAATGGACATTACTGAACGCCTAAAAGCCGAAGAAGCCCTGCTCATCAGTAACGAGCGTTATCAGCTGGTAACCAAAGCCACCAATGATGCCATCTGGGATTGGGATGTAGCAAAGAATATCTGCTATTATGGCGAGGGGTACAAAACCATTTTCGGACATTCCTTTGGGAATTCCTATGCAGGAATGAATCCCTGGGTCGATAACATTCATCCTGATGATGTTGTCCGTGTAGTAGATAACTTTAGCTCCACGGCTGTAAACAACCGCAAAGAATGGGTAATTGAGTATCGTTTCAGGTGTGCCGATGGCTCCTTTAAATTTGTGAAAGACCGGGGATACGCAATTTATACTGCCGGCCAGGTGATACGGATAACAGGTGCTTTAACAGATATTTCGGATCATAAGCGGATTGAAGCGCTACTGAAAGAATTTAATGAAGAACTAAGCAGAAAAGTAGAAGAAAAAACTTCTAAGTTGGGCCATGCGCTTCGCCTTATGCGGCAGGAGGTAATTGCCAGGGTACGTACAGAAGAAAGCCTGCAGCAGTCACTTCAGGAAAAGGAAGTACTCCTGAAAGAAATACACCACCGGGTTAAAAATAACATGGCCATTATTTCCGGCTTGCTTTCTTTACAAACCCGCCATGCGAACAAGCCTGAGCTTAAGCTTATGTTGAAAGACAGCCAGTCCAGGATAAAAAGCATGGCACTGATCCACGAATTGCTGTATCAGAACGAGAACTTATCGAAGATAAACTTCAAAGCTTATATTCATAAACTGGCTACAGGCATTTCAGGCTCGTTTCTGGATAAGCACAAAGCAGTAGAGATCATGATAGAGGCTGATGAAGCGGAGCTTGATATTGTGCAGGCGGTGCCCTGTGGCCTGATATTAAACGAATTGCTTACCAACAGCTTTAAATATGCATTTGCAAACAAGCTAACAGGCCAGGTACAGATAGGCTTTGTGGGGAGCAACTCTGAATATATATTAACGGTAGCGGATAATGGCAGTGGCCTTCCCGAAAGCTTTGATCTTAACAGTGCCAAAACGTTAGGCATGCAGTTGGTAAGAAACCTTGTGCAGCAAATTGGTGGCAAGCTTGATGTTGCCGCAAATGGAAAAGACAATGGTGCATCATTTAAAGTTGTGTGGCAGAAAACTTAGATAAGACCTACCTAAATCAATTTTACTCGTACAGTTTTGCATGGGAATAGAGATACGCAACATACTGCTTGTTGAAGATGAGGCCATTATTGCCATGGCCATGGCTGCCGACCTGGAGGATATGGGCTATGCTGTAGCCATTGCCGGCAGTGGCGAAGAAGCCTTTGAAATGGTTCAGCAGCAGCTGTTTGACCTGTTGCTGATGGATATTCAGCTGGGAGGAAACTGGGATGGTATTGAAACACTAAAAAAAATACAGGAAATAGCCGATCCCAGGGTGGTGTTTATAACGGGCAATTCAGAAAAGGGAACTGTAAGTAAATTACAGAATTTAAGAACACATGGTTTTTTGGTGAAGCCGGTAAATATGCAGGATCTGCAGGAGCTGTTAAAATCTATTCAGCATTCGGTAACGAAAGGCTGATGATAACTTTGGTGCCCCTGCCCGGGCTGCTGCATATTTCAAGTGTACCTCCGTTAAGGCTTACAAACTCTTTACTAAGGAGCAGGCCCAGTCCTGTGCCTTTTTCTTCCTGCAAGCCCGGGGTTGACTTAACCATCCGGTTCACCAGCAGGCTATCGAGCTGCTCCTGGCTCATACCTATGCCTGTATCTGTTATTTCAATAACTACCTGCTGATTTTTCTGCTTTGCCTGTATCTCAATACTACCTCCTGCTGCGGTAAACTTAAGGCTGTTGCTGGCAATGTTCAGCAGTACCGAGCGTAGCATGGTGCGGTCGGCCCATACCTCAAATGCCGCATCTACAGTGCTTACAAGACTAATGCCTTTATCGTTTGCCTTTCCATGTAACATTCCCAGCACCTCTTGCACCAGTGGTTCAAGTGCCAAGGCCTCCTGCCTAACGTTAATCCGGTCGCTATGAATTTTAGCCCAGTCCAGGAGGTTATCTGCAAACTTATAGAGGTTATCAACGGTGTGGTGAATGTCGGTGATCATATCATCCACATCTTCTGCAGTCATGGAGGGCCTTCTTTTCAGCAAGGTGCGGGTGGCCAGCGTAAGCGCCGCCAGGGGGCTGCGCAGGTCGTGTGCTATAAGAGAGTACAGCTTATTTTTGGTGTTGTTGAGCTGCCTTTCACGTTTATCGGCTAAATGCTTATAGATGGCTGTTTCTATGCTCACCAGCAGATCGGCCTCCCGGTAGGGCTTCACCATATAGCCATAGGGGAAAACTTCCTTGGCTTTTGCCAGGGTTTCGGGGTCGGCGTAGGCTGTTAAAAACACCACCGGCAGGCAATGCTCCTCCATCAGCTGCTTGCCCAGGGCAATGCCTTCTTCCTTTTCCTCCAGGTGAATGTCCATGAGTACAAGATCAGGTATATTTTCCTGTACGGCATCCAGGGCTTCCTGTGCGTTGGCAGCCAGGGCAGTCACCTCAAACCCAAGACTTTCAAGCGTTTCTTTTAACGACAGGGCTGCTATTCCCTCATCTTCTACAACTAAAATCCTGGATACGCTCATGACTGGGGTTTTGGTATATTAATAATGATTTTAGTGCCCGCTCCGGCTGCAGTTTCCAGCTGTTTACCGGCCCTTAGTTGCTTGATCAGGCTGTTGATCAGCTGCATACCAAGCGTTTTGCCTGTATTGAAAACCTCTGGCCCGGCAAGGCCTTTGCCGTTATCTGCAACAGTAAGCTGGTAGCTGGTATCTTCAACAGGGCCAAAACTTAAGTGAATGGAGCCCTGCTCCTGTTCGGTAAATGCATGCATAGCAGCGTTAGAGACCAGCTCATGTACCAGCAAGCCTAAAGGTACCAGGCTGTCAATCTTTAGCCAGCATTCTGCAGTATCTGTTTTTAGGCTTATCTGCTTTCTGCCTTTGAAAGTATGTATTACCGAATCGGCAAGGTTAATGAGGTATTCATTTGCTTTTACCTCCGAGAGCCTGGGCGAAAGGTAGAGGCGCTCCTGTAGCAGGGCCAGTGTAAAGATTCTGCTTTTACTCTCCAGCAGCAGCTTTCTCACCTCCGGGTCCTCTACCCTGTTCATTTGCAGCTTCAGCAGACTGATGATGATGTTCAGGTTGTTTTTTACCCGGTGGTATACCTCATTCAGCAGGGCTTTCTTTTCTGCTTCTGCAACTGTTATAGCAATTTGCTGGCTTTGCTGGTCCTGTACAAAACATAACAGTACCTTTTCATCGGCAAGCATTGCCTCTGTTACTATAACTTCTACTGCCTGTGCCTGCTGGCCTGGCAGCGTAAGTATTGCCGGTAGCTTCGGCCCCTTTTCCCACTCTTTGTTGCCTGATGCTGGTTGCAATATGGCAATAAGCAGGGCTGTACTCTCCGGCTGTTTAAAGGTGGCAGCAAAGGCATGGTTAGTTTCCAGTATAACGCCCTCTGCCTTGTGCAACAAAAGCACAGGACTGGGTACAGGATTGTATAAAGCCTTAAAATACTCCCTGTCGGGAAATAAGAGCATAGGTCCGGGTACTGCCATAGAAGGGTAGGCTATGCCTAAAAATTAAAGATCTAAAACAGACAGGCAGCTACAAAACAACACAAGAAGGGTAAGAAGACTTAATAAGGCTGCTCAGATAATTCTCTCCTTAGACTTGCTGATCATTTGAGCTACATTTTTAACATCCAGCTTTTTAAAAATGTTACGGCGATGGCTCTCAACCGTTTTGATGCTCACAGAAAGCTTATCGGCAATCTGACTGGTGGTGCTACCGGCGGCAATTAGTTTTACAATTTCTACCTCACGCTCAGAAAGACCACCAAGCTTCGATTTAGCATCATCCGTACCAGGTGTAAGTAAACTGCTGCTAAGCACCTCGCTTACTTCTCTGGATAAATAGCGTTGCCCTGCCAGCACCTGCTGCACGGCATCCAGCAGCTCATCTTCAGAAGCATTTTTTGTAAGAAAACCATTGGCCCCGGCAGCAAAAAACCTTTTTATATAGGCACTTTCCTTCTGCATGGTAAGGGCTATCACCTTTATCCAGGGATAGCAGTTTCTGATGCGGTCGGTTGCTTCAATACCATTCATCACGGGCATATCCAGGTCCATGAGCACAACATCGGCCCGCGTTTCCTGCAACACCTGCAGCACTTCAGCGCCATTGGCAGCCTGGCCTACTACTTTATATTCATCCCGCTCAGCAAGCAGTAACTCCCATGCTTTTCGCACCATTCTGTGATCATCTGCTACAACTATGCGTACTTCTTTTCTCATGATGCAAGACTGAAAATTCTATGGTGTGAAGGTAGTTTTTTGTTGAAGTAGTTGCTAGGTAAAGTATAGGGGGAACTTACACAAAACCTTAAAGCATTACTTTAAGCCCTACTCAATGGAATACATGTTTCCACATTGAACATATATTGTTAACCTGCCTGATACACAGCTCTCTTACATATGAGGAGTAGAAAAAGTTAGTGCTGGTATGATAAGTTTGAAATTAGCACTCCAGCTCCTGCTGGCAAAGCTGCTGTAACCTCCTGCTGCCTCTATTTAAATGCTTATGCGGGATTAAGTATGCTCCTTTCACTTTTATACAGCCATACAGATTGGAAACTTACTGTCTTTTGAGCCGGTTGTTCATGAGTTATAGATTATGTAATTTTGCAGGCAGATGAAGAAGGTAGCCTTTTATACACTGGGATGTAAATTGAACTTTTCCGAAACCTCTACAATAGGCCGGCAGTTTGAGGAGCGCGGTTTTCAAAAAGTAGATTTTTCGGAACAGCCAGATATATTTATCATCAACACCTGTTCGGTTACCGACAATGCGGATAAAAAATGCCGTAAAATTGTTCGGGAGGCCCAAAGCATTAATCCCAATGGTTATGTAGCCATTATTGGCTGCTATGCACAATTAAAGCCGCAGGAAATTGCTGATATACCCGGGGTTGACGCCGTGCTGGGGGCTGCTGAAAAATTTCAGCTGCTGGACCTGCTGGGTACTTTCAAAAAAGCACCACAGGAGGCATCTCAACAGACTAAAGTACTGGCCAGTGAAATAACCGAGGCTACTGCCTTTAACAACGCCTACTCTTACGGCGATCGTACCCGCACATTTCTAAAAGTGCAGGATGGCTGTAACTACAACTGTTCTTTTTGTACCATACCCCTGGCCCGTGGCAAAAGCCGCTCCGACAGTATCGCTAATATCATAGCCTCTGCCCGCGAAATTGCTGCTACTGATATCAAAGAAGTAGTTATTACCGGTGTGAACATTGGTGATTTTGGCATTCAGGAAGGCCGCCGCCAGGAACGTTTTATCGACCTGGTAAAGGCCCTGGATGAAGTAGAGGGCATACAACGCTTCCGCATCTCTTCCATTGAGCCAAACCTGCTTAGCAACGATGTAATAGAATTTGTAGCACAATCGAAGCGCTTTGTACCCCACTTTCACATACCACTGCAATCGGGCAGCAATGAAATACTGAAAGGGATGTATCGCCGCTATCAGCGTGAGCTATATGCCGAAAGGGTAGCAAGCATTAAAGGGCTGATGCCCCACTGCTGCATAGGCGTGGATGTTATTGTTGGTTTTCCCGGCGAGACAGAGGAGCATTTTCTGGAAACTTACAAATTCCTGAACGAGCTGCCGGTGAGCTATCTGCATGTGTTTACCTATTCTGAAAGGGCTAATACGCCTGCTGCAGAGTTTGCCAACAGTGTGCCCATGAAGGAGCGCAACCGCCGCAGCCGTATGCTACGAAGCCTAAGCGAAAAGAAAAAGCGCTTCTTCTATGAAGAAAACGTAGGCCGTGAAGCAAGCGTGCTCTTCGAAGATGATGTGGTGGACGGAATGATGCATGGCTTTACTGAAAACTATGTCCGTGTTACCGCTAAGTATGATCCAATCCTCATTAACGAGCTTAAAACTGTACAGCTTACTGCCCTCAACAGCCAGGGCTTAATGGAGGTAGAAGAGGCAACTACATTTGTAACCCATGGTAGTTAAGTTGTAAATGAGTACGGGAGTGAAGAGATCAATGGCAGTGGACCCGTCAAAGCACTCTACTCCCCATGTTACTTACTCCCTCACCACTAAAAATAGAAACCAGCATTCACTAAAAAGTACGGGCCTTCATCCGAAAAAGCCGCATTGCCGCTCAGCACAAAAGCCTGGTAAAGATTCAGAAATACACCTGGCCCATAGCCACGGTGCCACTTATCAGAATCTTCTCCTGCTGCCCATACCCTGCCGTGGTCAATAAAACCATAAAGGCCCCAGCTTCCGGTAAATGCATAATTCTTGATCCCCGAAATAGGAATACGTATCTCTGTATTCTGGTATAGCGAAGCCCTGCCTGCAAAGCGATCGTTGCGGAAGCCCCGCAGGTTGGTGCGATTGCCAATGCTAGCCGATTGAAAGAAAAGATAATCGCCCCAGTTCCGCTGTCCTCCAAATCTCAGGCCAATAGTAGGATTAAACCTGGTAGCATTGGGTGAAATGTATATTGCGAAATCAGACTTTAACCTAAGCAGGTTTACCTTATCTTCCTTTAAACTGTTCATATAATCCAGGCTGTTAAAGAACCTGAAGCCCCGGGTCGGAATCCTTTTATCATTAACGGCTTCTACATTAAAGAAGGCTTCTCCGCCAAGCATGCTTACTTCTGAAGCAAAAAACGGACTACTTTGAATCTCATCAGAATCTACAAAGCCGTTCTGGTTATCTTCCAGCTTTAGCCAGCGAAAGCGCGGACCTGCACCAAAGCTTACATACTGCCCCAGCCTGCGATTAACAGATGCTTCTGCAGTAAAGCTGTTAAAGCGTACACGGTAAAAATCTATTTCTCTTGTTTTAGGTGTTTCATTTCCCTGTCCGAAATAGTTGAGCACAAATTGCGGCCCCTGATAATCCAGGTTAACAATCAGGTCGTTTGAGCGGCCAAAGAGCTGGTAGAATGCTCCCCGGTAGCGGAAGTTATAAGCACCAGTTGCAAAAGCATAATTTGCCAGCAGGGTTTGATCTGTGGCTGCAGGTGTTTTGCGGAATCCGTAGGTTTTAAAGTTTACACCACCACCTAAAAACAGACCGTCGTCAGGATTGTACTGTACGGATGCCCTTGGCCCGATATAGTTGTAAAAAAAATCGGCAGGATCGTATTCATTGATATATGCTTTATCAGAAAGCCGCAGATTAGTTTCCTGGCCTTTGTCTATTTTATTTTCGTCGCTGGTATTGTCATAATATATAACAGACCTCCCTCCTTTTACAGCTGATTTGTCCTCGTAATCATCTTCATCTGCACCTGCTATTACCCGCAGCTTAATGGCATTATCTGCCTCTCCTGTCACTCTAAACTTATCTTCCCCATCAAAACCCCATAGCCTGATCTCCCTGGTTTCGGAGGGCAAAAAGGTTCTGTCATAGATCTGCTGTTTTACATCACCTTCTTTTGTAATCTTGTGTACCTGCACACGGGTACGGCCATCGGCCAGACGCTCCACTTCAAACAACTCATGTTTTTCAGAACCAAACACATCGGCATACCTGGCCAGCTCTTCGTAGTATTCTTCTGCGGCATAATGCAGCTGATCTCTCCGGCTTTTAAGCTTTGCAATAATTTCTTTTCCGCTAATGGCAAAGATGTTTGCAGGCATTTGCCGAATTGCTCTTTCTATTACACTATCTGTCAGGTTTTCTTTGATATAATTGGCCTGCTGAAGCCACTGCTCACGGTTCAATTCAGTAAGCAGGCGCCTGTCGAGCTGCAGTCCGTTTAAATTCAGCCCGGTAATATTATCAAATTCATAATCAAAATGGCTGAACTTATGCAGTGCCCACCGGCGCGATGCCAGCCATGGCACCAGGCCATCAAACTTCACAAATACCTGGTCCCTGTCTCTTGGAATGGGAACAAATTTTTTGCCTTTATCTTCTTTTTCAAACTCTGCCCAGCGCCACTGGTCTTCATGACGATCCCAGTCTCCGATGAGCATATCAAAAAGGCGGGCACGCACAAATGCTTCATCATCTATCTCATCATCATTATCTTCCAGAATATCGCCCAGCATATTGCTGCTGCTTACTGCTTCTTCTGTAAAGCCAAAGTCTCTGAAACCCGACAAGTCCTCATCGGGACGAATTTCCATAAGCGCGAGCATGCCGCCAAAGTCGCTTAAATAAGGCCCCAGCAAAGGTGTGGTGGGCATATAATAAAGCTCCGGGTTTGTATGTAACATGCCAATGGCATCTGCCATGATTGGAATGGTAAGTGCCCCATATGGATGCGCCGAAGAGATCTGGTCCTGCACAACCTCGGCTGCAAAAGTTTCCTGTAAACCTTCCGGCAGTACAGCATCCGGCACTTTGTCGATAGAGCGAAGCTGATATTGTATACTATCGGGGTTCATCAGCCTTAGGCTAAGTGTTTGTTTACCGCCCCCCTTTTTTATAGGAGTTAAGCCTCCTTTTGCTGTTTTCAAATCCAGAAAAGGTACCCTTACCGGTGTTTTCCACTCTTCCCGATAGTGGTCTCCCCATATTAGCCTGCCCAGCTTACTTACCTGGTTGTATTCGGGATTTGCGGCAATAACCTTTACGCTATCGGTATAGTCTGCAGTTTCTGCGCGCAAAACATCTTTATTTTCTGATGGTTTCAGGGCATACAGGGGCATTCTGAAGGTTAGTCGTCCCTTTGCACCTTCTTCTTCCGGCACCCAAAATTCTACCCATACTTCTCCGTTTTTATAGTAATTAAGTCTTGAAAATCCTTTCTCCTTATGAACAAACACTGCACCGCGACCACCAACGGCAAAAGTTTCTTTTGCACCGGAGCCACTAATAATGTGCATAACTTCATTATAATTCTGCAGCTGTAGGTTATGCTCATGCCCTGCAGCTATCACTACATTATCTCTATCCCTGGTAATGCTGTAAAGGGCATTTCGCAGTTGCTGGTATTTTGGGTTAGGAATATCCTGCCGTGAAGCTCCGTACATACGGGCCAGGGGATAGATGGAACCAATAACCGGGAGCGGAAAATAAAGATTATGATACTTTAGCCGCAGGGGGAAGATATGATCTCCAAGGGAGTAGTGTCCCCCATGGTTGCCATTGCTCTCTAGCGGATGATGCAGCGCCAGCACAACATGTTTATCTTTAAGGCGATTGAGCATATCATCGAGCTGCACAATCAAATCCAGTTCTGACTCCACAAAGCAATTGTTCTCCGGACCCTCAGGGCGGTTGTAGCGGGTTAACCACCACTCCGAATCAATCAGCACCAGCACCACCTTTTCTCCAATAGGCAGGGCTACCGGTCCCGGACATCCATTAAAAGGCAGGAAGGCATAGGCATTTTGCAGGTATTCACGCACATACTCTCCCTGCCGGATTACGGCTGCCAATCCTTCATCTGAGCTGTGGTCCCAGTCGTGGTTACCAGGTATAAAAACCGGAGTGCCATCCCAGTTCTGCACAACCTTCATTTGCTCCTGAATAACCCGTTCCTCTTCTTCTCTTTCAGGTTCCCCAGGGGCAGATAAACCATCCATGTAGATATTATCACCTAAAAAAAGGACTGCTTTAAGAGAATCCGGCAGCTGCGATGCGCCACTATCCTGTTCAGAATAGAACTGCCCCCGTAGCTGCTGCTCCAGCAGGCGCAGAGAGGGCTCCTGCGGACCATCCAGGTTAGGATCGCCCACATCACCGATGAGGTAAACAGAATGAAGCAACTCATTTGCAGACGGAGCGGCTATATCACGCCAGTTTCTCTGCTCTTTGGCTACATAGGGTTTAACGACACCACAAGCTGCTAAACCCACTGCCAGAAGTAATATTGCAGAGAAGTGTAGCAGGCTACTTGTTCTTATTATCATACTTGAATAACATAATGGTTGGATCACCTCCCTGCCCTTCGTTACCAATGAGCAAATCGCCATTAGGCAAAAAAGTGATAGATTCCGGCTGTAAGAACAGGCTAACGGGCAGCTCCTGAATATGTTTCACTGCGCCGTTTGTACCGATTACAGCCAGGAGTTTACTGGCCGATGAAAGAATGTATAAGTCTTGTGTAGCTGGATGTATGGCAATACCGGAAGGAGCCAGTATGCCAGACTCTCCCTGGGTATCCAGTAGCTTTTTAACACCAAGTGAGATTTTATCCAGCCCACTGTCTATCAGTTTATCTTCCAATGCTTTTTGATGGATCTGCAGATAAGGTTCTTTTGCCATTGTGTTAGTGCTAAGGCTAAAAGACCACACATTGCGCACACCATAGGCACCCTGCTTACAAGTTATAAGTAAGCTGCTGCCATCCGGCAACAGACACAAGCCTTCGGCATCGCAGTTATCAATGCTTGTTTTTAAGGCTTCTACCTGTGGTGTTTCATCTGTATTGTAGTTGGTAAGCTTGTACAATTCGCCGCCGCTCTCCAGTATATAGAGGTATGAATCGGTACCGGCTACCCCTTCATAATCACCGGCTTCACCCCAGTGAATTTCCTTAACCAGTTTACCTTCAGCCACATCAAACATGTAAACGATGCCTTTTTCGTCCTGAATACAGGCAACAACAGAATTTCCGATGTATTCCATACCGGAAAGCTCCTTCAGGCTTGCGGGCAGTACAAAGGTTGTATCCGCTTTTGATAGCTGGTAGGGAAACACCAGGTTAATCGAATCAACATTTACCGTTGTTATAGCCTGACCGTTTTCAACGGGGGCATCATCAGTAGCAGGTTTTTCGTTGCAACCTATGCAAAGAATAATAAGTAAAAGAGGAAGGATGGTTTTCATTGCCTTAAGCACAATTTTGGCATATAATCAGGGAGGAAAATTAGCTTTCCGTCCATAAAACGGACCATCTATAAAACATAGCGCCCGAGCAGATTGTTTGTATAAAATACCATTTGATAAACCTCTTTGCACGTTCATATGATGGATCAACAGACGGAGCATCAGACTAGCAGGATAGTTGATAAAGCCAAATCATTTATTGCTGATTTATTTACCTCTGAGCTCTCCAATAAACATGTATACCATAATTTCAACCATACGCGCCAAACCGCAGAGGCCTGTGCCGAAGCCGCAGAGGCATACAGCCTTGAACCGGTGCAAAGAGAAGTGCTTCAGCTGGCTGCCTGGTTTCATGATGCTGGGTATGTACGTGCCTACAGTGGCCATGAAGATCACAGCATCGCATATGCACAGGACTATCTGCGCAAAGAAGGGTATCCTGATAATAAGATTGCTGAGGTAGTAAGGCTAATTGATTCCACGCGGGCAGGTCATGAGCCTAAAGATCTGCTGGAAGAAATTATGCACGATGCCGACCGCATCAGCATTGGTAAAAAGAGCTTTTTCCGGAAAGCAGAGCTGCTCCGGATAGAATGGGAAGTATTCCTGGAAAAGCATTATAAAAAAGAGGAGTGGCACAAACTGCAGCAGCAGTACATCCTTTCCACAAACTTTTACACTGATTATTTCCGCCGGGAATATGGCGATCGCAGAGAGAAAAACATCAGCAAACAACGCGGTGAAGTAAAAAAGGTAAAGAAGAAAAAGGAGAAAGACGATGATCCCAAGCGTGGCATAGAAACCATGTACCGTGCCACCTACCGTACCCACATTGAACTTAGCGCCATCGCTGACAGCAAGGCAAATATGATGATCAGCATCAACACCATTATCATGTCTGTTATCATAACAGTAGTGGGTGGTGGTTTTACGCTAACAGAAAATGCATTTATTGAAAACCTGCGGTACACGGTACCTATTTGTGTATTGCTGCTAGGTTCTCTGGCTTCTGTGATCTATGCTGTGATATCGGCCAGGCCAAATATCACTGAAAAAAAGGTAGACCTGGAGAAAATCAAAAATAAGCAGAGTAGCTCCCTGTTCTTTGGCAATTTCACACAAATGAAGCTTAAGGAGTTTATAGAAAACATGCAGGTGCTGGGTAGTTCCAAATCGCTGCTGTACGACAGCATGAGCATTGATATTTATTACCTGGGCCTGGTGCTAACCCAAAAGTACAAGCTGCTCCGTATCTCCTACAATATCTTTATGGCCTCCCTGGTTTTATCGGTAGCTGCCTTTGTTGCTATATTCTTCTACTCACAGATACAGATGAGATAACTGTTAGTTGTGAGGGAGTGATTTAGTGAGGATGTGAGTTATGGGCGGTGTTTGTAATTATACGATACTGGTGATATGATGCAGCGCCCTTCTTTTCTCACCCAATCACTCCCTTACTAAATCTCAACTTTAAACCGACCGGCTAAAGAGTGGTTTAAGGCTGGCATAGCGGTAATTGACGATGCCAATGTGTTCGTATTCATCCTGGCCATGCATCAGTTCACCAAAGGCGAAAACCTTATCCAGCTCTTCATCTTCAAAGCGGCTGGTGTAATGCTCAGTCATAAGCAGGTATTCATCTGCAGAAACGCTGTTTTTGAGCAGGCGGTGTGCAATGATTACATCCTCACCAATCAGGCGTAGGTTGCCCCTGATTTTAGTAATGGCTATTTTACCGTAATGCGCCACGATCTTAATGCCCAGCCGCTCTGGCAGCGACATAGCTTCATCGGAGGACAGGCTATCACTTAGTGCTTCCAGCTTGCTGGTGAATGCAGAAAATATCCTTTTAGACTGAGAAATCATTTGATATGGAGAGGGCGGTTCTCCAATGCGGTAAAACAGGATGGCATCTCCCTGTATCTCCACCAGCTTCAGTCCCAGTTCGTTTTGCTCTATGATGGTATCCAGCAGGGCTGGAATAACCTTTTTTGCAATACGTATGTCTGTTTTGCTGATGTAGGAAGTAAAACCGTTTATATCTGGTATATAAATAAGAGCGGGTGCACTATCGAGGCTATTTGCCATAAATTTTTGCTTAATGCAAGGCAGACTAACAAGCTGCTAAATTCGGTTATTGTAAACGGCAATACAAATACAATGTTATCTGCGGAGCCTGCTGTTTTGCAATCCCTATTATAAATTTTTACAAAAGCGCCACATTTATATTTCATTTTACGTAAAATACAAAAGTGGCATAGTTTATGCCCCACATATTAACAGGATTATCTAAATATAATATTTTCCATTTCCGGCAAAACATTTGTATTCAGGCATACCGGAGCTTGTGAAATAAATATATATTTGCCGAAGTTTTTCATTATGCGTAAAGTAGCCGTTATCGATTTAGGAACTAATACGTTCCATTTATTGATTGCCCGTATTCGCGGGCAAAAGACAGAGCTATTGCATCGTGAGAAGGTAGCGGTAAAGATTGGTGAGGGTGGTATAAATGCCCGCATCATCATTGACGAAGCCCAGGCCCGGGCTATTTCAGCCTTAAAGCATTTCAGCAAAATAATAGAAGAGCATGGCATTAAGGAAGTGTATGCAACTGCCACCAGTGCCATACGCAATGCCAGCAACAGCGATACTATCACCAACAAGATATTCGAGGAAACCGGTATACAGGTACAGGTTATCTCCGGAGAAGAGGAGGCTGAGCTGATTTACTTAGGCGTGCGCCGTGCTATGGAGCTGGGCGATGAAAAGAGCCTGATCATGGATATTGGCGGCGGCAGCGTTGAATTTATTATAGCCGACGCCCGTACAGCGTATTACCGCCAGAGCTTTGAAATTGGTGCCCAGCGACTGCTTGACCTCTTTCACCACCACGACCCCATGTTGCCTGCAGAGGTAAATAACCTGGAAAACTACCTGCACGAAAAGCTGGGGCCCCTGGCCAAAGCAGTTAACCGTTTCCACCCCACTACACTGGTAGGCTCAAGCGGATCTTTTGATACCCTTAGTGAAATTTACTCCCTGGAGAATGGCATAGAGCGTGATCTGGTTGCTACTGAATTTCCCCTTACGCTGGAGGCATGTGCCAGCATACACAAGGAGCTGCTGGTGAAAGATAAAGCCGAAAGACTACTGATACCTGGTATGATCCCGCTTCGGGTAGACATGATCGTAGTTGCCTCCTGCCTGATTCAGTATGTGGTTAATCATTACAAGCTTCAGAATATACGGGTATCGGCCTATGCACTAAAAGAAGGTGTACTGGGCCAGGTTATAAACCAGCCTGTATCCAATATCAGAAAGCCAGTGCCCAGCAGCAGCACAAGCCGCAACTTTTCAGGGCAGAGCCTCTCCTAATTCTTGCAAAAACAGTAACTTGCGCCCGTTTTTAATGCCTTTTATGGCAATTTGGCAGCAGGCGTATGGCAACTACAACAACAACTTTCTCTTATCAGCACCTCCTTCAATTTACTGAAGATATATTCAGGGCAATGAACTGCTCTGCAAAAGAAGCATCACTGGCTGCCAAAGTACTGGTCAGTGCAGATTTACGCGGGGTGGATTCTCATGGCGTTGCGCGCCTCTCGGGTTATGTAAGGCTGTGGGAGGCCAAGCGTATCAATGCAAGACCCAACATTAGGGTGGTGCACGAAACCCCAGGTACAGCTGTTCTGGATGCCGATGGTTCCCTTGGACTCGTGAGCGGCCCTGCAGCCATTGCGCTGGCAATTCAGAAAGCCCAGACAGTGGGTACCGGCTGGGTGGCTGTACGTAATTCCAACCATTTTGGTATTGCCGGCTACCATGCCATGCAGGCCCTGCCCCACGGTATGATTGGTTTTGCCATGACCAATGCCAGCCCGCTTGTGGCGCCAACTTTTGCAGCCGAACGTATGCTGGGCACCAACCCCATTGCGGTGGCTGTACCAGCTGGCGAGGAGCCTCCCTTTGTAGCAGATTTTGCAACCACTACCGCAGCAAATGGTAAGCTGGAGATCTTGCAGCGAAAGCAGTTACCTGCGCCTACAGGCTGGATTCAGGATGCAAGCGGGCAGAGCAGCACAAACCCTAATGAATTAAAAAACGGTGGTGCACTTATACCTTTGGGCAGCGATATAGAAAGAGGCAGCCACAAAGGCTATTGCCTGGGCAGTATTGTAGATATTCTTAGCGGTGTGCTTTCAGGCGCAAATTATGGCCCCTGGGTACCACCATTTGTGGCTTTTCTGCCACTGGCTCCTAACCTGGTGGGCGATGGCATTGGCCACTTCTTTGGCGCCATGCGTGTGGATGCCTTCAGACCGGCCGAAGATTTTAAAGCCAGTATGGATAACTGGATACGTCGCTTTCGCGCTACCAAACCAATTGAGGGGCAGGAAAAGGTACTGATACCCGGAGACCCTGAAAGAGAAATGGAAGCCAGGAGAATAACAGAAGGTGTGCCGCTGTTAACACCAGTGGTAGAAGATCTGCAGCAACTGGCACAGAAGCTGGGTGTAGCTCAGCTCCAGCCGCTGACCAGCTAAAAGATTAAGCCCGCACGGTATACAAGTGGAGAACTGTATGGATAAGGCCCACTGTTCGTGTAGTTCAAATCATATAGTATGCTTATAAAGAACCCCCCGCCCCTGCTGCCTTCCTGAAAATAACCAGCGCCTAACATTGGCCTATCTACCCACTGCCGATTTGTTTCTCTGAGAGAGGTGGCAAAACCATAATTGATCTGCTCATACTCTGCCGTGGCATAAAACTGCGGTACAAAAAAGTAGCGGGCAAAAAGGCTTGCGCCGTAATTATGAATGTTTAGCTGATAGCCACGGTCACGCACATACTGATAGATACCTATTACGCCGCCATGTAATTTTGGAGTAATTCTATAGCCTGCAGAAGGCATCAACTCTATAACAGTTGCAAAGCTGGAGAACTGCAGCCCCCCTCCTGCTCCAAAAAATACTTTCTCTCGCCAAGCCGGCTTTTCATCCTGTGCTGGTTCTTCAGTTTTTACTTCCTCTGTCTGATAATCTTCAGGATCGGCGCCTTCGGCCCAGGAGCCTTCTTCGCCCTGCTGTGACCAGGCGATTAGTGAGAAAAACAGAAAAAGCAGGGTTAGCAGGGTTCTCTTACTATTCATTTCCTTCTTCGATAACATAAACATCTTCCTTAGGCTTGCGCATGAGGTACTTCTCACGGGCAAACTTTTCAAGAAGTTCCGGATCACTAAGTAGCTCTTCCCTGTCCAGTTTTACTTCTTCTATCTTTTGCTGATAGTATTCCTTTTCATTTTGCAGTCGCAGCAGCTTAACATTCGTTTTAAGCTGGTTAGGTATATTATTAGCATCCAGAAACAGCATCCAGATCAGGTATCCGATGGATGTTAACACATAGATGTTGCGTAAAAAGGGAGGTACTTTAGTTAGTAATGACATAGCCTGGCGAAAGAAGCGCAGGTTAAAGATACACAAAAAAGAAAAACGGGCCTGTTAAGGAGCCCGTTTTTCAATATCAATAGCGATAGAATTAATCTCTTCGCTTACAGTTCAATTGCTGAAACAGCAAGTTTAGAACCTGCGGCCAGGGAAGTAAGCAACATCGCCCAGTTCTTCCTCAATACGAAGCAGCTGGTTGTATTTTGCCATACGGTCTGAACGGCTGGCAGAACCAGTTTTGATCTGACCGGTATTCAAGGCTACCGCAAGGTCTGCAATAGTGTTGTCTTCAGTTTCTCCACTGCGGTGGCTCATGATGCTCTTATAACCAGCACGGTGTGCCATGTTAACGGCAGCAATTGTTTCGCTAAGTGAACCGATCTGGTTTACCTTGATCAGGATTGAGTTGGCAATGCGCTGATCGATACCCTGCTTCAGGCGCTTAACGTTCGTTACAAACAGGTCGTCGCCTACCAGCTGAATTTTATTGCCTACCAGGCTAGTCAGACGGCTCCAGCCATTCCAGTCATCTTCAGACATACCATCTTCGATAGAAAGGATGGGGTATTTGTTCACCCAGTTAGCCCAGTAATCAGCCATTTCATCGCTGCTCAGCTGGCGTCCATCTGATTTATGGAAAGTATAAAGGCCGGTTTTAGCGTCGTAAAACTCAGTTACGGCAGCATCCATGGCAATGAATACATCTTCACCTGCACGGAAACCTGCTTTTTCAATGGCACGCAGTACCATTTCGATGGCCTCTTCGTTAGAGCGTATGTTTGGCGCAAAACCACCCTCATCACCTACGTTTGTAGAAAGGCCTGCATCTTTCAATACCTTTTTCAGGTTATGAAAGATTTCAGTACCCATGCGAAGTGATTCAGAGAAAGTATCGGCACCAACTGGCATTACCATAAACTCCTGGAAGTCGATGGCGTTGTCTGCGTGGCTGCCACCGTTCAGGATGTTCATCATAGGTACTGGCAGCGTGTTAGCGCTAACGCCACCTACGTAACGGTAAAGCGACTGGCCAGCTTCCTGTGCTGCAGCTTTGGCAACTGCCAGGGACACGCCAAGAATTGCGTTAGCCCCCAGTTTACCTTTATTTTCAGAGCCATCCATCTCGATCATTGTCTGGTCTATCAGGTTCTGATCGAACACCGACATACCCACCAGCTCTTCGCTGATTGTATCATTCACGTTCCCTACGGCTTTGGTTACACCTTTGCCCATATAACGGCCTTTCTCTTCGTCGCGCAGTTCTACTGCTTCGTGTGCACCTGTAGAAGCGCCTGATGGAACTGCCGCACGGCCTAAAACGCCATTAGAGGTAATTACATCAACTTCTACGGTTGGATTTCCGCGTGAGTCGAGAATCTGGCGGGCATGAATGTGAGAAATAATGCTCATAGTGATAGGTTGTTTAATCGTTTAGTAACTCTATAAAATGATCGAAGAGGTATCTTGAATCATGTGGTCCGGGAGAAGATTCGGGGTGGTACTGTACGGAGAAGGCAGGTTTATCATTCATTTCAAAGCCCTCTACAGTACCATCATTCAGGTTAACGTGGGTAACCTTTAGCTTTCCTTTTTCAATAATGTCTTCTGACTTAACTGCAAAACCGTGGTTTTGTGAGGTGATTTCGCTGCGGCCGGTAACTAAGTTTTTAACCGGCTGGTTAGCGCCCCTATGCCCATGGTGCATTTTGTATGTATTGGCACCTACTGCCAAACCAAGCACCTGGTGGCCCAGGCATATGCCAAACAAGGGTTTATTGCTCTCCAACATGCTCTTTACAGTTTCTACAGCATAAGGCATGGCACCCGGATCTCCAGGTCCGTTAGAGATAAAATAACCATCGGGCTGCCACTTTGCAATTTCTTCGTATGGCGTAGTAGCAGGGAAAACTTTTAGCTTGCAACCACGCTCGGTAAGGTTAGACATAATGCTTTTCTTGATACCAAGATCAAGCACGGCAATTCTTTTGCCAGCATCATCAGGGCCCAGTTCGTAGGTTTCCCTGGTACTTACCTGGCTGGCCAGCTCAAGCCCATCCATGTCTGGTACTTTATCTAATTCTGCTCTAAGCAGTTCAAGGTCTAGAATTTCAGATGAAATGATGCAGTTCATAGCACCTTTGGTGCGGATGTGGCGCACAAGCTGTCGTGTATCTACATCGGCAATACCTACAATATTATGTTTGTCCAGGTACTCCTGCAGACGATCAGAAGCTGTCTTACGGCTCGCAAGGGTTGAAAAGGTATGTACCACTAAACCGCTTATGGTAGGCTTTGCTGATTCCTGTTCCAGGTCAACAACACCATAGTTGCCAATATGCGCGGTTGTATTAACAACAACCTGACCAAAGTAAGAGGGGTCGGTGTAGACTTCCTGATAGCCAGTCATGCTGGTGTTGAAGCAGACCTCTCCACCACTTGTTCCTTTTTTACCGATGGAAGAACCGTGGAATACGGATCCATCTTTTAACATAAGTACGGCTGGCTTTTTAGTGTAGTATTTCATGCTCTCTGAAGTTCTCGCCAAATTTACATTCAAAACTTTTAACAACATTGCGCGGGGCAATAAAAAAGGGATTAAGCCAAAGCCTAATCCCTTATATGTACAAATGCAATTTGCATCGATATGGATGCTGCAAGCATTATGCTTCAGTATTGGTGGTATCTTCACCAGAATTGTCGGCAGCAGCTTTGGTTTCTGGAGTGTTACCTTCTGCAGCTCCCTTGCCACGACCTCTGCGGCGGGTACGCTTAGCAGCTTTACCGGCTGGTGCAGTGCCTTTCAGCAGCAGCTCGTTGAAATCAACAAGCTCCATCAGGCAAGTTTCTGCATTATCGCCCAAACGGTAGCCTGTGCGAATGATGCGGGTATAACCTCCCGGACGTTCTGCTATTTTCTCTGCTACAGTGCCAAACAGTTCCTGTGTAGCCTCTTTGCTTTGCAGATAAGAGAAAGCAATCCTTCTGGAATGAGTTGTATTATCTTTAGCCTTGGTGATAAGCGGCTCCACATATTTACGAAGTGCTTTAGCTTTAGCAACCGTAGTGGTGATGCGCTTATGCAGGATCAGAGAAGCTGCCATGTTAGATAACATCGCACCGCGATGTGAGGCAGTTCTTCCTAGATGATTTATTTTTTTACCGTGTCTCATGATACCTTCTTAGTCCTCATCAAGTTTGTACTTGGATATATCCATGCCGAATACCAGACCTTTTTCTTGTACAAGCTGTTCTAATTCGGCCAGCGACTTCTTACCGAAGTTGCGGAATTTCATCATATCAGAGATCTCAAGCATAACAAGATCTCCTAGTGTGCGAACGTCTGCTGCTTTAAGGCAGTTGTAGGCACGTACTGAAAGATCAAGATCGTTCAGTGGTGTCTTCAACATCTTACGCATGTGCAGCATTTCCTCGTCTACTGCCTCCGGCTCTCCCTGTGCTCCTGACTCAAGAACCATGTTTTGATCAGAGAACAGCATAAAGTGCTGAATTAAAATATTTGCAGCGCCTTGAAGTGCTTTCTCAGGGTGAACAGAGCCATCAGTTTCAATATCCAGTACCAGTTGTTCGTAGTCAGTTTTCTGCTCTACGCGGGTATTCTCAATACGGTACTGTACGTTTTTGATCGGAGTAAAGATGGCATCAGTGGCTATGTAGCCAAAAGCCTGCTCAGAAGGTTTGTTTTCGTCAGCCGGAACATAGCCACGGCCTTTCTCAACATACACTTCAATTTCCAGGTCTACAGATTCGTCGGAGTTGAAGATAACCAGCTCAGGGTTTAAAACCTGAAAGCCTTTCTGCGCGTTTACCAATTGGCCTGCTTTCAGCTGCTTCTGGTTTTTCACGTGTACTGTAAACTGGTTGTCTACTATATCCGCTACTTTTTTAAAGCGAACCTGTTTCAGGTTAAGAATGATATCGCTCACATCTTCCACTACTCCCTCTATAGAGGAAAACTCATGCAGTACGCCAGGAATCTTTATACCAACAATAGCATACCCTTCCAGCGATGACAGTAGAATCCTGCGCAGCGCATTTCCGATTGTCACACCGTAGCCTGGTTCCAGTGGTTTGAAGGTAAACAGACCGCGAAAGTCGTCTGCCTTTTCCATGGCAACCTTTTCGGGCATCTGAAATGCTAGTATAGACATAAAGAAAAGGAATTAAGATTAAAAATTACTTAGAATAAAGCTCTACAATCAGTTGCTCGCGGATGTTCTCTGGAACATCTTCACGTGCTGGTAGCGCTACAAATTTACCTGTCATGTCAGAAGCATTCCACTCCAGCCAGTTGTAACGAGCCGCGCCGCGACCTGCTATGCTGTTGGTGATTGCTTCCAGTGATTTAGATTTTTCACGTACGCTTACCTGATCACCAGGGCGCAGTGTATAGCTTGCAATGTTCACAACATCTCCGTTCACCAAAATGTGCTTATGCAGCACAAGCTGACGAGCAGCACGACGTGAAGGTGCAATACCCAGACGATAAACCGTGTTGTCTAAACGTGCTTCAAGCAGACGAAGCAGGTTGTCACCAGTAATACCTGGCATACGGCTTGCCTTCTCAAAAGTGTTTGCAAACTGACGCTCTAATACACCATAGATGTATTTTGCTTTTTGCTTCTCCATTAACTGGACAGCGTATTCAGATTGCTTTTTACGACGACCACGGCCATGCATTCCCGGAGGGTAGTTCTTCTTCTGCAGTGACTTATCAGCACCGAAGATAGGTTCTCCGAAACGACGGGCAATTTTAGTTTGGGGTCCTGTATATCTAGCCATTTTAAGATCTCTTCTGGTTCAGGAATTAAACTCTTCTGCGCTTAGGAGGACGGCAACCGTTGTGCGGCAGTGGCGTAACATCTTTAATAGTTGTTACATCGATACCAGCATTCTGGATTGTACGGATCGCGGACTCACGTCCTGCACCGGGTCCTTTTACGAATACCTCAACCTTGCGAAGGCCAAGATCATAAGCAGCCTGAGCGGCATTAGTAGCAGCAACCTGCGCAGCATAAGGGGTGTTCTTTTTCGAACCTTTAAAACCCATTTTACCGGCAGATGCCCAAGAAATAACTTCTCCATTGTTGTTAGTCATGCTAACAATAATGTTGTTAAAAGAGGCTTTGATGTGCGCCTGACCGATTGTTTCTACAACAACGACGCGTTTTTTAGCCTTGTCTTTACGTTTTTGAGCCATGTCCTAAACCTTATTTAGTAGCTTTTTTCTTGTTAGCCACAGTCTTACGTTTACCTTTACGTGTACGAGCGTTGTTCTTTGTCTTCTGACCACGAACTGGCAGACCTTTACGGTGGCGAAGGCCACGGTAAGAACCAATGTCCATGAGACGCTTGATGTTTAACTGAATTTCTGATTTCAGTACACCTTCAGTCTTGAACTCGTTAGTAATAATAGCACGAATAGCACCGGACTCATCCTCGGTCCAGTCACGTACTTTTTTATCCAGATCTACATTGGCTCTTTCCAATATGCTCTTGGCAGAGCTACGGCCGATGCCAAAGATGTAGGTCAGGCTGATCTCGCCTCTCTTATTATCCGGAATATCTACTCCTGCAATACGGGCCATACTTATCCTTGTCTTTGTTTAAACCTAGGGTTCTTTTTGTTGATAACGTAAATCTTGCCTTTTCTGCGTATGATCTTGCAGTCAGCACTACGTTTCTTTACAGAAGCTTTAACTTTCATCGCTGCTTATTTATATCGGTAAACGATTCTTCCTTTCGTTAAATCATATGGCGACATTTCTAATTTCACTTTGTCTCCTGGAAGGATTTTGATGTAATTCATGCGCATCTTTCCGGAAATATGTGCAATTACCTGGTGCCCGTTTTCTAGTTCCACACGGAACATCGCATTGGAGAGCGCTTCGACAATTGTACCATCCTGCGTTATTGAGGATTGTTTGGCCATACTTATTTAGCGAGTACTTCTTCTATGTATTTATGAGTTGTCAATATTTCCGCTCTACCTTCCTGCACAACAACTGTATGTTCAAAATGAGCAGAAGGCATTCTGTCGGCTGTACGTATTGTCCAACCATCATTTTCCTGAACTACATTTCTCTTGCCAAGGTTGATCATAGGCTCAATTGCCAGTACCATTCCTTTTTTGAGTAACTGTCCCCTCCCACGCTTTCCGTAGTTAGGTACTTCAGGTTCTTCATGCAGGTGTTTCCCAACACCATGTCCTACAAGCTCCCTTACAACGCTATACCCTTTAGCTTCAACAAAAGACTGGATAGCGAATCCGATATCACCTGTACGTTTACCTGCTACTGCCTGCTCTATACCAAGGTGAAGCGAGGCCAGCGTATCCTTCAGTAGTTCAGCAACCTTCGTTTCAATTGTACCTACACCATATGTGTAAGCGCTGTCGCTGTGAAATCCTTTGTAGTAAACTCCACAATCTATTGAAACAACATCTCCTTCTTTTAGTTCATATTTTCCCGGAATTCCATGTACAACCTGTTCATTTGGTGAAATGCACAGTGCATGTTTAAATCCGTTGTATCCCTTGAAAGAAGGTGTGGCGCCATGGTCCTGTATAAAACTTGTTGCCAGCTTATCTAAAGCCTGGGTTGTTACACCTGGCTTTATATGGCTTGCTACAAGACCATGAGCCTGTCCTAATATTTCAGATCCCTCTTTTATAAGGGCAATTTCTTCTTCAGATTTGAGCCAGATCATTAAGCTACTGCAACATTTTCTGATCTACCACGAATTTTTCCTGATTTCATCATTCCTTCGTAGTGACGCATGAGCAGATAACTGTTGATCTGATTCAAAGTATCAAGAATAACTCCAACCATGATCAGCAATGAAGTGCCTCCATAGAACTGTGCAAACTGCTGACTTACTCCTGCCAATACTGCCAGTGCTGGCATGATAGCTACCAAGGCTAGAAAAATAGCACCCGGAAGAGTAATTCTAGTTAATACACTGTCGATAAAGTTGCTGGTATCTGCACCTGGTTTTATACCTGGTACGAAACCACCATTTCTTTTCAGGTCATCTGCAATCTGATTAGGATTAACAGTGATGGCTGTATAAAAGAAAGTGAAGACAATGATCAGCAGTGCAAATACCAGATTATACTGCCAGGATGTATATGAGTTGAATGTTTGCCCTATTGAATTTGCCAGATCACTGGTATCAGCCCATATACTGGCAATAAGGCCAGGTAGGAACATCAGTGATTGCGCAAAGATAATAGGCATTACACCAGCTGCATTTACTTTCAAAGGAATGTACTGACGCTGACCGCCATATACTTTGCCTCCAATTACCTGTTTTGCATATTGTATTGGTATCTGCCTGGTAGCCTGAGTAAGCATTACTACCGCCATTACCACAAAGAACAGTGCAATCAATTCAAGTATGAAGAACAGTAATTCACTACCACCACGGCTTAAGCCCTCTGCCCAAAGTGCTCCGGGAAGCAGAGAAATGATACCAATCATGATAAGCATGGAAATACCATTACCTATACCACGGTCAGTTATCTTTTCACCAAGCCACATTACAAACATAGTACCGGCTGTTAACACAATCATGTTTGTAATGGTCCACCAGAATGTTGAGTCCATTGTGATTGCTTCTGAAGGGATGGTGGTTGATAAATAACCGTATCCCTGGGCCAGTGTAATTATAATGGTCAACACACGGGTTATCTGGTTTATTTTCTTTCTGCCAGATTCCCCCTCCTTCTGCAACTTTGTAAAATAAGGAACTGCTACCGTTAATAACTGCACCACAATGGATGCAGAGATATAGGGCATAATTCCTAGTGCAAATACAGAAGCTCTGCTAAAAGCTCCACCTAAAAAGGTATTGAGCAGATCGAATATACCACCCATGCCACCTGCTTCATTAAGTGCAGCAGGATTAACAGCTGGTAAAACGATATGGCTTCCTAGGCGGAAAATAACCAAGAACCCAAGCGTATTTAGAATACGGGTTCTTAGGTCTTCAATAGCAAATATGTTCCGTATGGTGGTGAAGAATTTTTTCATCCTCTTTAGATGTTCTTAGAGTTTAGTCACTTTGCCCCCAGCCTTCTCGATCGCTTCCTGAGCAGATGCGGAAAGACCATGAGCTTCTACTTCCAACGCCTTCGTGAGTTCACCTTGTCCTAAGATCTTCACTTTATCGTTTTTACCAGCCAGACCATGTTGCTGTAAATCTGCAACAGTGATTTTATCAAGCTTGAAATCTTCAGCAAGTTGCTGAAGGGTATTCAGGTTGATTGGTTTGTAAATGATTTTGTTGTTGTTCTTAAAACCAAACTTTGGAACACGGCGCTGAAGCGGCATTTGACCACCTTCGAAACCACCTTTTTTGCTATAACCAGAGCGTGACTGAGCACCTTTGTGGCCACGGGTAGAAGTTCCACCCTTACCAGAACCGGTACCACGACCAATTCTCTTCTCAGATTTTGTTGAACCCTCTGCAGGCTTAAGTGTATGTAATTTCATCTTATGCCTCCTTATAGCTTACTAAGTGTGATACTTTTTTTACCATGCCCAATATCTGAGGAGTACCTTCATGCTCTACAGACTGGTTGATTTTCTTCAAGCCCAATGCTTGCATCGTTGCTTTTTGTTTAGCAGGACGCTTGATAGAGCTTTTAACCTGGGTAATGATCAGTTTTGCCATGACATTAACCGTTAAATACTTTTGACATTGGAATTCCTCTTTGCATGGATACTGAATGAGCATCACGCATGTTGGTAAGTGCATCAAAAGTAGCCTTTACCACGTTGTGTGGGTTAGAAGATCCTTTCGATTTTGCAAGTACATTATGTACACCGGCACTTTCAAACACGGCACGCATCGCACCACCTGCAATTACACCGGTACCGGCTGCTGCTGGCTTCACTAGTACAAAACCACCGCTGTATTTACCTTCTTGTGAGTGAGGTACAGTACCATTTATAATTGGTACACGGATCAGGTTCTTCTTAGCGTCTTCGATACCTTTCACAATAGCATCGGTTACTTCGTTAGCTTTACCCAGACCGTAACCTACTACGCCCTGGCCATCACCAACTACTACAATAGCTGCAAAGCTGAAACGACGTCCGCCTTTCACAACTTTGGCAACCCTGTTAATAGCGACAACCTTCTCTTTAAGATCGATTTCGCTGGCTTTTACTGTTTTTACTGTTGCTTGAGCCATGATGCTATTAGAAATTTAAACCACCTTCACGGGCGCCGTCTGCCAGCGCTTTAACCTGTCCGTGGTATTTATATCCGTTACGGTCAAATACTACTGCTGATACACCAGCATCTTTCGCCTTTTCTGCAAGCTTAGAGCCTACTGTCTTGGCTGTGTCGATGGTTGCATTGGTAGTTTCAAGATCTTTGCTTGAAGCTGATGCAATAGTATGACCTTTTAAATCATCTATCAGTTGAGCGTAAATGCTGCGGTTGCTCTTGAATACTGAAAGTCTGGGACGCTCTGCAGTGCCGCTGATTTTCTTACGGATGCCTTTCTTAATGCGGTCCCTGCTATTTAAACGAATGTTCTTACTCATTTACTTATTTTTTAGAAGCAGACTTACCAGCTTTTCTTCTTACAAATTCACCAACAAAGCGGATACCTTTGCCTTTGTAAGGCTCAACTTTACGTATCGACTTTATCTTAGCAGCTATCTGACCAATTAACTGCTTGTCTATTCCTTCAAGGGTAACCAGTGGGTTTTTACCTTTAGGAGTTTCTGCAGAAACTTTGATCTCGTCGGGCACTGCTAAAAAGATGCTGTGAGAATAACCAACGTTCAGTTCAAGAACATTTCCTTGTACAGCCGCTTTATAACCTACACCTACTAATTCCAGCTCTTTTTTGTAACCCTGGCTTACACCAACAACCATGTTGTTGATGAGCGCACGGTAAAGACCATGAAGAGCTTTGTGACGCTTTTGTTCTGTAGGACGCTCTACTAAAAGAGAGCCGTCCTGCTGAGAAAGCGTAAAATCAGTATCTATTTGTTGAGCCAGCGCTCCTTTAGGACCTTTTACAGTCACTAAGTTTTTGTCAACTTTAATGTCGACACCGCTGGGAATACTTATGGGTTTTTTACCAACTCGAGACATAGCGATCTTAGTAAACGTAACATAAAACTTCGCCGCCAATATTCTGCTGGCGAGCTTCTTTATCTGTCATTACCCCGTGTGATGTTGACACAATGGCCACACCCATACCGTTCAGTACACGGGGAAGAGCATCTGCTTTTGCGTATTTACGCAAACCAGGTTTACTAATTCTTTCCAGCTTAACGATCGCTGAGTTTTTAGTAACCGGATTATACTTGAGGGCAATCTTAATGATACCGCCTACCTGGGCTTCATCATCAAACTTGTAACTCTGGATATACCCTTTATCGTATAATACCTTAGTTATCTCTTTTTTGATGTTAGAAGCAGGAATCTCAACCACTCTATGGTTGGCCTTAATGGCATTTCTCAGCCTGGTCAGGTAATCTGCTATAGGATCCATTTAAATAATATAAGTTATCTTACATGCCGTAATGGCCTGCAAAAGTAGCACTTTTTTTCTTAATATAAAATCTTTCTACCAGTAATTACCAGCTGGCTTTTGTAACACCTGGGATTTTACCCTCAGAAGCCATTTCACGGAAAGTAACACGTGAAATACCAAATTTACGCATATAACCTCTTGGGCGGCCGGTTAACTTGCAGCGGTTATGCAGACGTACAGGCGAAGCATTCTTGGGCAGTTTGTCCAGTGCTTCATAATCGCCTGCAGCTTTAAGGGCTGCACGTTTTTCTGCATATTTGGCTACTGTAGCAGCTCTTTTGCGCTCTCTGGCTTTGATTGATTCTTTTGCCATTGATTAAGCGTTTTTATTTGTGAATGGAAGACCAAATTCTTTCAGAAGCGAATAGCACTCTTCGTCAGTTTCAGCCGTAGTCACAAAGGTAATATTCATACCTGTGATACGATTCACTTTGTCGATGCTGATCTCCGGGAAGATGATCTGTTCTGTAACACCTAAAGTATAGTTACCGCGGCCGTCAAATCCTTTACTGCTGATACCTTTGAAGTCACGTACACGTGGCAGTGCAATGGTCATCAGACGGTCAAGAAACTCGTACATTCTCTCTCCGCGTAAGGTTACTTTAGCGCCGATTGGCATACCTTCACGCAGTTTGAAGTTAGAGATTGAGTTTTTAGCCTTGGTAGGAACAGCTTTTTGTCCTGTAATTGTGCTAAGCTCATCGATGCTTACATCAACAAGCTTTTTATCGGCTACTGCTGCACCAACACCACGGTTGATGCTGATCTTTACGACTTTTGGCACCTGCATGATCGACTTATAGCCGAACTTCTCTTGCATCGCAGGAACGACCTCGTTAAGATACTTGTCTTTTAACCTTGTATTAGCCATTGGTTATAAATTGTCCGTTTTTCTTTGAATAGCGTTGCAGCTTCCCCTGATCGTTCGCCTTGCGGCCTATGCGGCTGGCTTCTCCGGAAGCTGGGTCTACCACCATCAGATTACTGATGTGAATTGGAGCTTCATTCTGTGTGATGCCACCTTCTGGGTTTTGAGCATTAGGCTTCTGGTGTTTGTGCTTCATATTCACACCTTCCACAATTGCTTTCTGCTCATCACGCAACACGTCCTGCACTTTGCCGGTTTTACCACGATCGGCGCCTGTAAGCACCTTCACGGTATCGCCTTTGCGAATGTGTAGCTTTATAGTTTTTGATGTAGTTGCTTTCATACCCATTACAATACTTCTGGAGCCAAAGAAACGATTTTCATGAATTGCTTCTCACGCAATTCTCTTGCTACCGGTCCGAAGATACGAGTACCCCTTGGCTCATCCTGGTTGTTCAGGAGAACTGCGGCATTTTCTTCGAAGCGAATATAAGAACCGTCTTTACGACGAATTTCTTTTTTAGTGCGAACAACAACTGCCTTGCTTACAGTTCCCTTCTTGATGTTAGAAGCAGGAATTGCAGTTTTAACAGTTACTACTATTTTATCGCCTACAGAAGCATATCTTTTACCGGTACCACCAAGCACACGGATACACATTACTTCTTTTGCGCCGCTGTTGTCGGCTACTGCGAGTCTTGATTCTTGCTGTATCATGATTACTTGGCTCTTTCTAAGATTTCAACTAATCGCCAGCGTTTTTCTTTGCTCAGCGGGCGTGTTTCCTGGATCAGAACAGTGTCGCCTATGCTACACTCATTCTTCTCGTCGTGGGCTTTAAATTTGGTGGTTTTGCCGATGAATTTACCATAGATCTCGTGCTTCACTTTACGTGACACTTCTACAGTGATGGTCTTCTCCATCTTATTGCTCACCACCTTGCCTACCCGTTCTTTACGTAGATTGCGAGGCTCCATTTTAATTATTAGTTTCTTTAGCCCTTAATTCTGTTTCCATTTTGGCTATCAGCCTCCGGGAATGCCGGATCTTCGTTGGGTTCTCGATTGGAGAAATCTCGTGAGCAAATTTCAGCTTGGTAAGGCTCTCCCTCTCTGCTGCAATGCGCTCTTTCAATTCCTCATTCGACAGTGAACGTATTTCTTCGTTTTTCATGGCCGTGGCTTATCCTGCAAAGTCGTTACGTACAATAAATTTCGTTTTGATAGGAAGCTTCTGTGCAGCCAGGCGAAGAGATTCCTGAGCCAGCTCAGTTGTTACTCCTGTAGACTCAAATAAGATCGTTCCTGGTTTAATTACGGCTACCCAATATTCCGGAGCACCTTTACCTTTACCCATCCTTACTTCGGCTGGCTTCTTTGTAATTGGCTTGTCGGGGAATATTCTGATCCACACGCGACCTTCACGTTTCATTGCACGGGTCATGGCAATACGAGCTGCCTCTATCTGGCGAGAAGTGATCCAACCTGGCTCAAGAGATTTGATGCCAAAGTTACCGAATGCCAGCGTGTGTCCACGCTGAGCTATTCCTTTCACTCTACCTTTTTGTTGCTTTCTAAACTTGGTTCTTTTGGGCTGTAACATGTTCGTACAGATTTAAATACAGCTTATTTTCTTTTCTTTCTGTTGCGTCCACCATCTCTTCTTTGCTTACCCGGCCCTGCAGGACGACGTGAGTCGTTACCGGAAGGAGCCTGTGCGGCGGCATTTGGAGAAAGGTCTGGCTTACCATAGATCTCACCCTTGAAGATCCATACTTTGATACCGATTTTACCATATACAGTCTCTGCTTCAGAGATTGCATAGTCAATATCAGCACGAAGTGTATGAAGTGGGATACGACCTTCTTTATATTGCTCTGTACGAGCCATCTCAGCACCACCTAAACGGCCTGAACATTTGATCTTGATACCCTGTGCACCTACACGCATAGCGCTAGCTATTGCCTGCTTCATGGCACGACGGTAAGAGATACGAGCTTTTAACTGCTGTGCTATTGACTCACCTACAAGCTGCGAATCAAGCTCAGGACGTTTGATCTCAAATATATTGATCTGAACATCCTTGCCTGTGATTTTCTTCAGCTCTTCGCGCAGACGATCAACTTCTGCACCGCCTTTACCAATTACCACACCCGGACGAGCCGTATGAATTGTAAGGGTAATGCGCTTAAGTGTGCGCTCGATGATGATCTTAGCAATACCGCCCTTTGGAATACGGGCAACTATATACTTGCGAATGTTATGATCTTCGACCAGTTTATCAGAAAAGGTCTTGCCACCATACCAGTTCGAGTCCCAACCTTTTATTATACCTAATCGGAGACCTGTTGGATTAACTTTTTGTCCCATGATTATTCTTCGCTATTATTATTATCCTCGATCGTCTGGCCGTTGCGGCTGGCAACTACCAGCGTTACATGGTTAGAGCGTTTTCTGATCCGGTGTGCCCTTCCCTGTGGAGCTGGGCGTAAACGTTTCAACATTCTGCCGCTGTCTACCTTGATCTCCTTGATGAACAGGTTAGCATCTTCAAGACGCTCATCTGTATGTTTGTTCTGCCAGTTTGAAATAGCTGAAACTAAAAGTTTCTCAAGACGACCAGAGCTATGTTTTGAATCGAACTTCAATACGCTAAGCGCTCTATCTACTGCCATTCCACGAATCATATCAGCCACCAGGCGCATCTTGCGCGGAGACGTAGGCACGTTATTAAGCTTTGCTACTGCTTCCATATTATCTCTTGCCTTTATCTTTTTTAGCTGTGTGACCTCTGAAGTTACGGGTAGGCGCAAACTCGCCCATTTTATGTCCTACCATGTTCTCTGTGATGAAAACAGGTATGAATTTGTTGCCATTATGAACGGCAAATGTATGACCAACGAAGTCCGGAGAAATCATAGAGCGACGAGACCAGGTCTTGATTACAGACTTTTTGCCTCCTTCGTTCATTTTATCTACTTTTTTTTCCAGCCGGAAATCTATGTATGGTCCTTTTTTAAGTGAACGTGCCATTATTTCTTCCTTTTGCTAATGATTAAGCCGTTGCTGTACTTTTTCGGACTTCTAGTTTTCTTACCTTTTGATATCTGGCCATTGCGTGAACGTGGGTGACCACCTGATGCACGACCTTCGCCACCACCCATAGGGTGATCTACCGGGTTCATGGCTACACCACGAACGCGAGGACGACGACCTAACCAGCGCTTACGACCAGCTTTACCTAAGCTTTCGTTCATGTGAGTACCGTTAGATACAGTACCTACAGTTGCAAGACACTCTACCAGTACCTGGCGTGTTTCACCAGATGGCAGTTTCACAGTTGCATATTTACCCTCACGGGCAACAAGCTGTGCGTATGATCCTGCGCTACGTGCCATTGCACCACCTTTACCAGGCTTCAGTTCAATGTTATGCACAATTGTACCCAGCGGAATGCTCTTCAGCGGAAGTGTATTGCCAAGTTCAGGCGCTACACTTGTACCACTTACTACAGTTTGTCCAACCGCAAGGCCTTCTGGCGCCAGTATATAAGATTTGGTGCCATCGGCATACCAGATCTGAGCTACACGGGCTGTACGTGTTGGATCATACTCAATTGCTTTCACTGTTGCAGGAACATCGAAGTGGGCACGCTGAAAATCGATTACACGAATCTTCTGCTTATGACCACCACCAATGTGGCGCATCGTGCGACGGCCCTGGTTATTGCGGCCACCTGATTTATTCTTCGACACCAGCAGTGATTTTTCCGGCTGATCGCTGGTAATCTCACTGAAGGTGGGAGCTATTCTGAAACGAGAACCTGGTGTAACAGGTCTTAGTTTTTTAATTGCCATCACTAATCTTATTAAATGCCGCTATAAAAATCGATTACTTCACCTTCTGCAACAGTTATGATTGCTTTCTTGAAGGAAGGTGTCCGGCCGCTCACTACACCTGTTTTGGTATAGCGGGATTTTTCTTTTCCGTTGTAACGCATGGTGTTTACTGTCTCCACCGTTACGCCATAGGTTTTCTCTACCGCTTTTGCAATCTCAACTTTATTAGCAGTTTTGGCTACTACAAAGCCATACTTGCCTTTTTCGTTCAGGGCAGATACCTTTTCGGTTACTAGAGGTTTAATCAGCACACTCATGACGCAGAGTTATATATTTCTTCCAGTTTTTGAACGGCACCCTCACTAATAATCAGGGTATCGGCTTTAATAATTTCGTAAGTATTCAGATTGCTGGCTGTTGTAACCTGTGCATTCTTGATGTTGCGGCTTGATAGCACCACATTCTGATCTACTTCTGCCAGCACCAACAAAGTTTTCTTGTTGTTCAGCGACAGACCGTTTAAAAGCTTCAGATATTCTTTAGTCTTTGGACCTTCAAAGCTGAAGTTTTCCAGAATACTGATGTTGTTATCTTTTAATTTATAAGCAAGTGCTGACTGTCTTGCCAACTGCTTTACTTTCTTGTTAAGCTTAAAGCTATAGTTGCGTGGTCTTGGACCGAAAATACGTCCACCGCCACGAAATACTGGTGATTTAATGCTACCTGCACGGGCGCCACCGGTACCTTTTTGCTTTTTGATCTTACGGGTAGATCCAGCTACTTCATTTCTCTCCTTCGATTTATGCGTACCCTGACGTTGGTTTGCCAGGTACTGCTTTACATCCAGGTAGATTGCATGATCGTTCGGCTCAATACCAAACACTGACTCAGAAAGCGCGATTTTACGCCCTGTGTCTTCTCCAGATTGTTTTAATACTGCAACATCCATGGTTTACTTCTCTAGAATTACGTAAGAATTTTTCGCTCCGGGGATTGAGCCACTTACAAGCAACAGATTTTGCTCTGGATAGATCTTAAGGATACGTAAGTTAACCATCTTAACACGATTACCACCAGTTCTACCTGCCATACGCTGTCCTTTGAATACCCTGGATGGGAAAGAACAGGCACCGATTGAACCTGGAGCACGCAGACGGTTATGCTGACCATGTGTTGCTTCGCCTACACCGGCAAATCCATGACGCTTCACAACGCCTTGAAAACCTTTACCTTTTGAGGTACCAATTGCATCAACGAAATCACCTTCGATGAATACCTCCCCTGCTTTGATGATATTACCAAGTGAAACACCACCTTCAAATTCTACTCTGAAATCACGAAACTCCACAACCTTTCTCTTAGGTGTGGTATTCGCTCTTGCAAAGTGGCCTGCTAACGCTCTGGTGGTATGCTTTTCTTTCTTCTCACCAAAAGCCAACTGAACGGCTGTGTAGCCATCAGTATCTGCATTCTTAACATGCGTTACTACGCACGGACCAGCCTCCACTACTGTGCATGCGACATTTTGTCCATCGGCACTGTAGATGCTAGTCATCCCGATTTTTTTTCCAATTATCCCAGACATCTTCTATGCTGTTTGTTTAGCAGTTGCTTCTTCTTTGCGCAACTTACTTTCCATAAAGGACTGCAAAGTTAGATAAAATTTTTCTAGATGAAAAGTGTTGTTGCACTTTTTCTACTTTACATTACAACAAAAAAGAACCAACTACCGTATTCCGGCAGTTGGTTCCTCATTTTTCTATGTTTTATTGATCAAACTTTGATCTCAACATCAACACCACTTGGAAGCTCAAGCTTCATCAGGGCATCTACAGTTTTAGCACTGGTAGAATAAATATCCACCAGACGCTTGTAGGTGCAAAGCTGAAACTGCTCACGAGCTTTCTTATTCACGTGCGGAGAACGCAGTACGGTGAATATTTCTTTCTCAGTAGGCAAGGGTATCGGGCCACTTACCACAGCTCCGGTAGCCTTTACAGCACGTACAATCTTCTCAGATGACTTATCTACCAGATTGTGGTCGTACGACTTTAGTTTTATGCGAATTTTCTGGTTCATACCAATTTATTTTTGCGGCCCTTTTACTTTAGCAATTACCTGCTCGGCAATGTTATTTGGCACCTGCTCATAGTGAGAGAATGTTAAAGAAGCTGTTGCACGTCCTGAAGTGATGGTACGTAAGTCTGTTACATATCCAAATAGTTCAGAAAGCGGCACATTCGCTCTGATCACCTGGGCAACACCTTTAGGGTCCATACCCCTCATGATGCCACGACGACGGTTCAGGTCACCTGTTACAGGACCAGTATACTCATCTGGCGTTACTACTTCTACATTCATGATTGGCTCAAGAATGATAGGCTTAGCCTTCTTTGCAGCTTCTTTGAAACCAATACGGGCAGCAAGTTCGAATGAAAGTGCATCAGAGTCCACATCGTGGAAAGAACCATGGAACAGACGTACTTTCATCTGCTCAATTGGGTATCCTGCCAGTGGTCCATTCTTCATGGCACCTTCAAAACCTTTCTGAATAGCTGGTATAAATTCACGAGGAATAACACCACCTACAACTCCATTTATAAACTGCAGTCCATTTCTTACCTCTTTCGGATCTGCTTCTGGATCAATCGGCCCAAGCTCAAACACGATATCGGCAAATTTACCTTTACCACCTGTTTGCTTCTTGTAAACCTCTTTATGCTCTACGTTAGCAGTAATGGTTTCTTTATAAGCAACCTGTGGTGCACCCTGGTTGATCTCTACCTTAAACTCACGACGCATACGGTCGATGATAATTTCAAGGTGAAGCTCACCCATACCTTTAAGAATAGTCTGACCAGTTTCATGATCAGTCTCCACATGCAGGGTTGGATCTTCTTCTACCAGCTTGGCAATGGCCATGCCCAGTTTATCTACATCGGCCTGTTTTTTAGGCTCAATAGCATACCCGATAACCGGCTCAGGGAACACCATGGATTCAAGCACAATCTTATGCTTTTCATCACACAGGGTATCACCGGTTTTGATGTCTTTGAAACCAACTACCGCTCCAATGTCACCAGCACCCAGCCTTTCGATCTGGTTTTGCTTGTTGGCGTGCATCTGGAAGATACGGGATATCCTTTCTTTGTTTTCAGATCGCGTGTTATACACGTATGAGCCTGACTCAAGCATGCCGGAATACGCACGAATAAAGCAAAGACGGCCTACATATGGGTCAGTAGCAATTTTAAATGCAAGGGCCGAAAATGGCTCCTCGTATTTAGGCTTACGAACCACTTCTTTATCATTATCAGGGTTAATACCCGTGATGTTTTCACGATCAAGCGGAGAAGGACACAGCGCCATTACATAATCCAACATGGTCTGTACGCCTTTGTTCTTGAAAGAAGAACCGCAAAGCATTGGTACAATGGCCATGTCAATAGTAGCAGCACGAAGCGCAGCCAGGATTTCATCTTCTGTGATTGACTCTGGATCATCGAAGTATTTTTCCATCAGGCTCTCGTCGTATTCAGCTACTGCTTCCAGTAACTTCTCACGATATTCCTGTGCTTCCTCCATCATATCATCCGGGATCGCAACTTCGGTAAAGGTCATGCCTTTATCCTCTTCGTTCCACACAATACCACGGAAGTTTACCAGATCAACAACACCTTTGAAGTTTTCTTCAGCACCGATTGGCAGCTGAAGTGGCACAGCGTTGCTACCAAGCATTTCCTTTACCTGCTTACAAACACCCAGGAAGTCGGCACCGCTACGGTCCATTTTATTCACGAATCCGATACGGGCAACTTTGTAGTTGTCAGCCAGGCGCCAGTTAGTTTCTGACTGTGGCTCAACACCATCAACAGCACTAAACAAGAACACCAGACCATCCAGTACACGTAGTGAACGGTTTACCTCAACGGTAAAGTCAACGTGGCCTGGGGTGTCAATAATGTTAATGTGATATTCCTGACCTCTGTAAGGCCATTTTACAGTTGTAGCAGCAGAGGTAATGGTAATACCACGCTCCTGCTCCTGCTCCATCCAGTCCATGGTAGCAGCACCATCATGAACTTCACCGATCTTGTGGCTAACTCCAGAATAGTATAGAATACGCTCAGTGGTGGTTGTTTTACCAGCATCAATGTGCGCTGCTATACCTATATTTCTAGTGAATTTTAAGTCTCTCGCCATTTTTTAGAATCTAAAGTGTGAGAATGCCTTGTTTGCCTCAGCCATACGATGTGTATCGTCTTTCTTCTTGATCGCAGCTCCCTCACCTTTAGAAGCAGAAATTATTTCTCCTGCCAGCTTCTCTGTCATGGTTTTCTCACCACGGTTACGAGCATAGCTGATGAGCCATTTGATACCCAGCGAGGTTTTGCGTTCAGGGCGCACTTCCTGGGGAACCTGGAATGTTGCACCACCTACACGACGGCTTTTAACCTCTACGCCAGGCATCACGTTGTTGAGTGCCTTGCGCCAGGTTTCGAGACCATTCTCGCCAGTCTTGCTTTCTATCAACGCTACTGCGTCATAGAAAATGCTATAGGCAATACTCTTCTTACCGTCCACCATCATGTAGTTAACAAATTTGGAAACCATTACATCTCCAAATTTTGGATCCGGTAGAATATATCTCTTTTTAGGCTTACTTTTTCTCATTGTATTATTACTCGAATATTAGCTTTTTGCTTTTGGTCTCTTAGCACCGTATTTAGAACGTGACTGTAGACGACCACTAACACCTGCGGTATCAAGTGCACCACGAATGATGTGATAACGCACACCTGGAAGGTCTTTAACACGACCACCACGGATCAGCACAATTGAGTGCTCCTGCAGGTTGTGTCCTTCTCCTGGAATGTAGGCGTTTACTTCTTTACCATTGGTAAGGCGTACACGCGCAACTTTACGCATCGCAGAGTTAGGTTTCTTCGGTGTTGTTGTGTACACACGTGTACACACACCTCGACGCTGCGGACATGCGTCCAGCGCCGGTGATTTTGATTTTGAGGTCAGTTGTTTTCTGCCCTTTCTTACTAATTGCTGAATAGTAGGCATTCTCTTTACCTGGTTTAGCTACTGATCCTATGATCGGTTTTTCGGACTGCAAAAATATAAAAATAGTACACACATTGCAAATGAATGTGTGTACTATTTTAGATTAACTAGGATTTACTCTTTCAGGCTTCGCCAATAGTGCCTCCAAAGTTCATCGGAAAGCGTACCTGCTCCTCGTCTGCCTGCTTTATGGCCCCAAAATTATCTTCGTACTTGGAGATATTATCATTCAGGGCCTGCAGTAAACGCTTCGCATGTTCGGGTGTTAAAATCACCCGTGCTTTCACTTTCGCCTTTGGTACACCCGGCATCAACCGGATAAAGTCTATAACAAACTCCGAATTGGAGTGGGCCACCATGGCCAGATTAGAATAAACGCCCTCGGCTATTTCCTCAGTCAGCTCAATATTGATCTGCTGTGGCTTAAGGGACTTTTTCGGATCCTGATCTGACATGGGTTTTCCTTATCTTGCTTCTAACTGTCTTTCACGTGCAACAGGCTCATCATCATGACCTGCTTTTACCTTGCTGTACTCATCTTCTGAATAAACCAGCACACGGTTAAACTCACGCATACCAGTACCGGCAGGGATCAGGTGACCAACAATCACGTTTTCTTTCAGACCCATCAGGTAATCTGCTTTACCACGGATTGAGGCTTCGCTTAGAACCTTGGTCGTTTCCTGGAAGGATGCAGCCGAGATAAAACTTTCTGTACCCAAAGATGCTTGTGTAATACCCTGAAGTGTTGGCTGCGATACAGCAGCTGCTGCATCACGTACATCCACCAGCGTCTGGTCATTACGCTTCAGTTTAGAGTTTTCTTCTCTTAAACGGCGTGCATTAACGATCATACCTGGTTTCAGGCTTGTAGAATCACCGGCTTCTGTTACTACTTTCTTATCCAGAATGTTGTCGTTCTCTTCAAAGAAAGCAAATCGATCTACCAATTGGTTTGGCAGGAAGCTTGTATCACCCGGATCCACAACAAGTACCTTCTGCATCATCTGGCGAACAATCACTTCAATGTGCTTGTCGTTGATCTTCACACCCTGCAGACGGTATACTTCCTGTATCTCATTCACCAGGTACTCCTGCACTGCAGTAGGGCCTTTGATGTTCAGGATATCAGCAGGCGTTACAGCACCATCAGACAATGGAATACCGGCACGCACAAAGTCATTATCCTGTACCAGGATGTGCTTAGACAGCGGTACCAGGTAACGCTTCTTCACCCCATCTTTAGACTCGATAAAGATTTCGCGGTTACCACGCTTGATAGAACCATAGGTTACCACACCATCAATTTCAGACACTACAGCCGGGTTAGATGGATTACGCGCTTCGAAAAGCTCAGTTACACGTGGCAGACCACCGGTAATATCGCGTGATTTACCCATGGTACGTGGTATTTTCGCCAGTACCTGGCCTTTCTTCACTTTATCTCCAATATCTACCACAAGGTGAGCACCCACAGGGATGTTATAACCTTTTGTAGCATCAGTACCTGTATTTACTACGATAGATGGGTTCTTAGCCTTGTCTTTGGTTTCTACAATTACTTTCTCACGGTGGCCGGTCTGTTCGTCCGACTCTTCACGGTAAGTAATACCTTCTTCAATGGCATCGAACTCAATTTTACCATCCAGCTCGGAGAGTATTACAGCGTTGTATGGATCCCAGAAACAGATCTGATCATTTTTACTAACCTTAGCTCCATCCTTCACAGTAAGGAATGCACCGTAAGGTACGTGGTTAGAGATCAGAACTTTATTTGACTTCTCATCAACGATTTGAATCTCACCGGAACGGCCCATTACTACTGTAATGTTGTTGCCGTCATCATTGGTAGTATCAATGGTACGAAGCTCCTCAAAACGGATAGTACCATCAAACTTAGCCCTTATTTGTGCTTCTACCGCAATGTTAGAAGCAGTACCACCTACGTGGAAGGTACGAAGCGTAAGCTGTGTACCAGGCTCACCAATAGACTGTGCTGCAATTACACCTACAGACTCGCCTTTCTGTACCATACGGCCAGAGGCAAGGTTACGGCCGTAGCACTTGCCGCAAATACCCTGACGCGTTTCGCAGGTAAGTGCAGAACGGATCTCCACTTCTTCAACCGCAGATTCGTCGATGCGGGTAGCAAGCTCTTCTGTAACTTCCTCCCCTGCTTTAACGATTAGTTCATCAGAGATCGGATCGTACACATCATGTACGGTTACACGACCAAGGATACGCTCGCTTAGCGGCTCAACTATATCTTCGTTGTCTTTCAGTGCTGTTACGGTAATCCCACGCAGGGTTCCGCAATCAGGTTCGTTCACTACCACGTCTTGTGCAACGTCTACCAGACGACGGGTTAAGTAACCTGCGTCGGCAGTTTTAAGGGCCGTATCGGCAAGACCTTTACGTGCACCGTGGGTAGAGATAAAGTACTCGATTACGTCCAGACCTTCTTTAAAGTTAGAAAGAATCGGGTTTTCAATAATCTCACCTACTGAACCCTGAAGGTTTTTCTGCGGCTTGGCCATCAGACCACGCATACCACCCAGCTGACGGATCTGCTCCCTGGAACCACGGGCTCCGGAGTGCATCATCATAAAGATTGAGTTGAAGCCTTGCTTGTCGTCCTCCATCTGCTGCATCAGGCGTCCTGTTAACTGTGAGTTAACGCGGGTCCAGATGTCAATTACCTGGTTGTAACGCTCGTTATCTGTAATCAGACCCATCAGGTAGTTGTTCCATACGGCATCAACTTCTTCTTTGGCCTGATTGATCATCAAGTCTTTGTTCTCTGGTACCAGGATATCGCCCAGACCCATTGACAGACCACCACGGTACGCACTCTGGAAACCAAGTTCCTTGATGTCGTCCAGGAAGTGGGCCGTACGGGCCATGCCTACAATCTTGAATACCTGCGAAATGATCTGCTGCAGTTTTTTCTTTGTAAGCAGCTCGTCTACATACCCTACTTCTTCTGGCACATGCTGGTTAAACAGTACACGACCGGCTACGGTCTCTACCATTTTCTCTTCCAGCTGGCCTGTTTCAGGGTTACGTACTTTGGTTTTTACAAAGATATACGCATGTTTGCTCAAACGTTTCTCGTTCAGCGCAATGATTACCTCTTCGGCTGAATAAAAACGCATGCCCTCTCCTTTTTCAGGATTGCCTTCTGTACTGCGGCGACCTTTGGTCACGTAGTACAGGCCAAGCACCATGTCCTGAGAAGGTACCGCAATTGGCGCACCGTTCGCAGGGTTCAGGATGTTGTGCGAAGCAAGCATCAGCAGCGATGCTTCCAGGATTGCCTCATGACCCAGTGGTACGTGTACCGCCATCTGGTCACCGTCAAAGTCGGCGTTAAACGCTGTACACACTAAGGGGTGCAGCTGAATGGCCTTACCTTCGATCAGTTTAGGCTGGAATGCCTGGATACCCAGACGGTGCAGGGTTGGCGCACGGTTAAGGAGCACAGGGTGGCCCTTTAGTACGTTTTCCAGAATATCCCACACCACCGGATCTTTCCGGTCTACTATTTTCTTGGCCGATTTTACGGTTTTAACAATACCGCGCTCAATCAGCTTGCGAATTACAAATGGTTTGAAAAGCTCGGCTGCCATGTTCTTGGGCAGACCACACTCGTGCAGCTTCAGCTCAGGGCCTACTACGATAACCGAACGACCGGAATAGTCAACACGCTTACCAAGAAGGTTCTGGCGGAAACGACCCTGCTTACCTTTCAGCATGTCTGAAAGTGACTTCAGTGCACGGTTACCATCCGAACGAACGGCGTTCACCTTACGGCTGTTGTCAAATAAGGAGTCTACTGCTTCCTGAAGCATACGTTTCTCGTTCCGCAAGATTACCTCTGGCGCTTTGATATCGATCAGGCGCTTCAGACGGTTGTTACGGATGATTACACGACGGTACAGGTCATTAAGGTCAGAGGTAGCAAAACGGCCACCATCCAGGGGCACCAGCGGACGCAATTCCGGTGGAATTACAGGCACCATCTTGATGATCATCCACTCGGGACGGTTCACCACGCGGGTGTTTGCATCACGGAAGGCTTCTACCACTTTCAGACGCTTCAGCGCTTCAGCTTTACGCTGCTGCGAAGAGTCAGTGGCAGCCTGGTGACGCAGCTCATACGAAAGCTCATCCAGCTGAGTACGGGCAAGCAGCATTTCAAGCGCATCTGCACCCATCTTGGCGATGAATTTATTCGGATCGCTGTCGTCCAGCATCTGGTTTTCACGAGGCAGCTTGTCGATGATATCCAGGTACTCATCTTCGGTAAGGAAGTCCATGGTATTAACACCATCTTCTGCCTTGGTACCTGGCTGAATTACAACATAGCGCTCATAGTAAATTACCTGGTCGAGCTTCTTAGTAGGAAGGCCCAGCAGGTAACCAATTTTATTTGGAAGTGAGCGGAAATACCAGATGTGTGCAACAGGTACTACCAGCTCTATATGGCCCATCCGCTCCCGACGCACTTTTTTCTCGGTTACTTCTACACCGCAGCGGTCACAGATAATGCCTTTATAACGAATACGCTTATACTTACCACAATGACACTCCCAGTCTTTCACCGGCCCGAAGATACGCTCGCAGAAAAGACCGCCCATCTCCGGCTTATACGTCCGGTAGTTGATGGTCTCTGGCTGCGTTACTTCGCCATGTGAGCTTTCCAGAATAGATTCCGGAGAGGCCAGGCTAATGGTAACCTTTGAGAAGTCAATGTTGAGCTTTTTATTTTTACGAAATGCCATACCGATGTTTATTGAATCGTTGTTTAGCAGACCTTTAAGGAATAATCGGACGATTAAGTTCGGATGCCGAACTCTTAAGTTCATGAAAGGCCGGACACTTTTGCGCCCGGCCAGTATGAATATTTAGTCCATCGTGATTTCAAGTGCAAGGCCACGAAGCTCGTGTACCAGTACATTGAATGACTCCGGAATGTTAGGACGTGGCATGTTTTCGCCTTTTACTATGGCTTCGTATGCTTTGGCACGGCCAACAACGTCGTCTGATTTTACCGTTAAGATCTCTTGCAGAATATTGGCAGCACCGAATGCTTCCAGTGCCCACACTTCCATCTCACCAAAACGCTGGCCACCGAATTGTGCTTTACCACCCAATGGCTGCTGTGTAATAAGTGAGTATGGTCCGATAGAACGGGCGTGCATCTTATCATCCACCAGGTGACCCAGTTTCAGCATATAGATGACACCTACCGTTACCGGTTGGTCGAAGCGCTCGCCTGTACGACCGTCATGCAGATAAGCACGGCCAAATTCAGGAACATTAGCGGCTTTCAGCTCGGCAGCTACTTCTTCCATGGTAGCACCATCAAAGATTGGCGTTGCATACTTGCGGCCCAGTTCAAGACCGGCCCAGCCCAATACTGTTTCGTAGATCTGGCCGATGTTCATACGCGAAGGTACGCCCAGCGGGTTAAGTACGATGTCCATTGGTGTGCCGTCTGGCAGGAATGGCATATCTTCTGCACGTACAATCTTGGCAACCACACCTTTGTTACCGTGGCGGCCCGCCATCTTGTCACCTACCTTCAGCTTGCGCTTTTTGGCAATGTAAACTTTGGCCAGCTGCACGATACCTGCCGGTAACTCATCACCAACCTCAAGCGTAAAGCGGTTACGCTTAAAGTGTGCGTTGATTTCGTTACGACGGCGGTTGTAGTTTTTCACCAGCGATTGTACCAGTCCATTGGTATGCTCGTCTTCAGTCCAGCCTTCCAGGTTAAGGTCGGCTATCATGTTTACTTCCTCTGCTACTGCATAGGTACTCTCGTCGCGGTAGATGTTCTTCTCAGGGAAGATGTTGTTCTCAATGTTCTGACGGGTGAACTTAACACCCTTAGACATGATCTCATCACCGAACTTATGCCTGATGCCCTGTGATGTTTTGCTATCCAGCAGCTGTACCAGCTTATCGATCATGCGGGCACGAAGGCTTAACAGATCTTTGCTGTAACGTGCTTTCAGGTTATCTACCTCTTTCTTGGCACGGGCACGAGAGTCTTTATCACGCTTAGGGCGTGAGAATAATTTGGTATCAATTACCACACCTGTGAGTGATGGAGGCGCCTTCATAGAGGCATCCTTCACGTCGCCGGCTTTATCACCAAAGATGGCACGAAGCAGTTTTTCTTCAGGAGTCGGATCGGTTTCACCTTTAGGGGTAATTTTACCAATCAGAATATCTCCCTCACGTACTTCGGCACCCAGACGGATAATACCGTTCTCATCAAGGTTACGTACCGCTTCTTCACTTACGTTCGGAATTTCAGAAGTAAGTTCTTCTTCGCCACGCTTGGTATCACGAACCTCCATCTCAAATTCCTCTATGTGAATTGAGGTAAAGATATCTTCGCGAACCACACGCTCGGAGATTACGATCGCATCCTCGAAGTTGTAACCCTGCCATGGCATGAATGCCACACGCATGTTACGACCCAGGGCTAGCTCGCCACCATCTGTTGCATAACCATCACACAGGATCTGACCTTTTGTAATCCGCTCGCCTTTGTAAACGATTGGCTTCAGGTTAATACAGGTATCCTGGTTAGTGCGACGGAACTTCGTCAGGTTGTGGATAATGATATCGTTATCGAAAGAGACAAGCTTCTGCTCATCTGACTTGTCGTAACGAATTTTGATTACAGTAGAATCTACAAACTCTACTACACCATTATCTTCTGCTACAATCAGGGAGCGTGAGTCAGCTGCTACCCTACCCTCAAGGCCAGTACCCACAATTGGTGCTTCCGGACGAAGCAGTGGCACTGCCTGACGCTGCATGTTCGAACCCATCAGGGCGCGGTTGGCATCGTCGTGCTCAAGGAAAGGAATAAGCGATGCTGCTACAGACACAATCTGGTTTGGAGCAATATCCATATAAGTCAGCTGGTCAGGATCCAACACAGGGAAGTCTCCTTCGTAACGGGCTTTTACTTTATCATTAAGATATTTACCCTGCTCATCGATAGGCGCATTGGCCTGTGCAATGTTATGGGTATCTTCTTCTTCAGCTGTCAGGAACACTACGTCTTTGCTCACAACGCCATCTTTAACCTTGCGGTAAGGCGTTTCAATAAAGCCCATGTGGTTAACCTTGGCATGCACGCAAAGAGAAGAGATCAGACCAATGTTTGGTCCCTCTGGTGTCTCAATGGTACAAAGGCGGCCATAGTGGGTGTAGTGAACGTCACGTACTTCGAAACCGGCACGCTCGCGGCTCAAACCACCAGGTCCCAGTGCCGACATTCTGCGCTTGTGCGTAACTTCGGCTAGTGGATTGGTCTGGTCCATGAACTGGCTTAGCTGGTTGGTACCAAAGAAGCTGTTGATCACGGATGAAAGCGTACGGGCGTTAATAAGGTCAACTGGTTTGAAGTCCTCATTATCGCGTACGTTCATACGCTCCTTAATGGTACGCGACATACGGGCAAGGCCTACGCCAAACTGAGCATACAGCTGCTCACCAACGGTACGTACACGACGGTTGCTTAAGTGGTCAATATCGTCCACAACCGCACGTGAGTTAATCAGGGTAATCAGGAACTTAACAATGCTGATGATATCCTGCGTTGTCAGTACTTTGGTGTCTGAAGCAATCTCAAGACCAAGCTTCTTGTTAATTCTGTAACGGCCTACTTCACCCAGGTCGTAACGCTTATCAGAGAAGAACAGGCTGTGAATAATATCACGGGCAGTCTGCTCATCTGGCGCTTCGGTGTTACGAAGCTGACGGTAAATCTGCTCAACCGCTTCTTTCTCTGAGTTAGAGTTATCTTTCTGCAGGGTGTTGTAAATAATGGTATAGTCGTTCACGTTCACATCTTCCCTGTGCAGGATGATGGAATCAGAACCAGAATCCAGAATGGTCTCTATATCATCATTGGTAATAAGTGAATCTCGCTCCAGTAACACTTCGTTACGGTCAATAGATACCACTTCACCGGTATCTTCGTCCACAAAGTCTTCTGTCCAGGTGCGCAGAACCCTGGCAGCCAGGCGGCGGCCAACAACCTTCTTGAGGTTAGCCTTGTTGTTCTGCACTTCTTCACTCAACCCAAACAGGTCGAGTATTTCTTTATCTGTACCATATCCTATAGCGCGCAACAGCGTAGTAACCGGGAATTTCTTCTTACGGTCGATGTAGGCATACATCACATTGTTCACGTCTGTTGCAAACTCTATCCAGGAACCTTTGAAAGGAATGATCCTGGCCGAATAAAGCTTGGTACCGTTTGTATGTTTGCTTTGTGCAAAGAACACACCCGGCGAGCGGTGCAGCTGCGATACAATAACACGTTCAGCTCCATTGATAACAAAGGAGCCTTTTTCGGTCATGTATGGGATATTGCCAAGGAAAACTTCCTGTTCGATAGTTTCGAAATCTTCGTTTTCCGCATCGTTGCAGCGCAGGCGCAGTTTAGCCTTAAGCGGAACGGAGTAGGTTAGTCCGCGTTCGATACACTCCTCCACAGTGTACTTAGGCGGATCGAGCATATAATCCACAAACTCCAGCACGAAATTTTCGCGGGAGTCGGAAATAGGAAAGTTCTCCATGAACACCTTATACAAGCCTTCTTGCGTACGCTTGTCGGCGGGTGTTTCTAATTGAAGAAAGTCCATATATGACTGTAGCTGGACATCCAGAAAATCAGGATAGTCCAGTACAGTTTTAATGGAGGCAAAATTAATCCGTTCGTTATATTTTGTATTTGCCAAGACTATAGAACTTTTAGTACCTAAATTGAACCGGCTATTGGTAAGAACTGAAGCCTGATAAGATTAGTTCGCTGGAAAAAATTTTATCAGGAACAGGTACAAACAGGAAAAGACCTGACTTTACGTCAGGCCTAAAAGTATAGGTCGGACCGTGTTAACAGGTCCATGAGACTACTTCAGTTCTACTTCAGCTCCGGCTTCTTCAAGTTGTTTTTTAAGAGCTTCAGCTTCGTCTTTACCGATGCCTTCTTTGATTGCTTTAGGAGCGTTGTCAACTACGTCTTTCGCCTCTTTCAGACCAAGACCAGTAAGTTCTTTTACAAGCTTAACTACTGCAAGTTTAGCGGCGCCAGCTGATTTCAGAACTACGTCGAATTCTGTTTTCTCTGCAGGAGCGGCGGCTTCAGCACCACCACCAGCTGCGGCTGCGGGAGCAGCGGCAGCAGCAGGCTCAATACCATACTCGTCCTTAAGGATAGTTGCTAACTCGTTAACTTCTTTAACGGTTAGGTTCACTAACTGCTCTGCAAACGCTTTAAGATCTGCCATTTTAGATTACCTTTTAAAATTGAATGTTATTCTGATTGTTGTTTTTCTTGAAGGGTTTTCACTACACCCGCAATAATGTGCTTGCCACTGTTAAGGGCTCCAAGAACATTTTGTACAGGTGAGTTAAGCAACCCGATAATTTCGCCAATAAGCTCTTGTTTAGATTTAAGCTTAGTTAGCATTTCCAGCTGCTCTGCACCTATAAAGAGATCGGTATCGATGGAAGCCCCTTTGAAGGTGAGTTTTTTGCTGTTCTTTTTCTGGAAATCCTGAATCAGTTTTGCAGGAGCATTAGCATTCTCTTTAGAGAACAATACGCCCGAGAAACCCTTCAGAACCTTCTCATTAAGTCCGGAGAAGTCGGCATCCAAACCTTCCAGTGCTTTTGCAATGAAAGTGTTTTTGATTACCCTATATTCGAGTCCGCTCTGGAAGCACTGACGACGCAGCGCATTCACTTCTGCTACAGACATGCCTGTGGCATCTGTAATATAGAAGTGCATGTTATTGCGGAATTTTTCCTGTAGATCCTCTATGATCTGTGCTTTTTCTTCTCTGGTCATGATTACAATCCTGCTACAGAACTTTTATCTAACGTGATCCCTGGGCTCATGGTGCTTGAGATGTGAATGCTTCTGAAATAGGTACCTTTAGCCGAAGATGGCTTCAGGCGTGCTATTGTGTTAAGCATTTCACGCACGTTGTCCACAAGTTTATCTGGGGTAAAGGATACTTTACCGATGCTGGCATGAATGATGCCGGTTTTATCAACTTTAAAGTCGATTTTACCCTGCTTCACTTCTTTAACAGCTTTGGCTACATCCATAGTTACTGTGCCTGACTTAGGGTTAGGCATCAGACCACGCGGACCAAGCACACGACCAAGTTTACCAACTTTAGCCATAACAGTAGGCATGGTGATGATAACGTCTACATCTGTCCAGCCACCTTCAATTTTAGAAATGAACTCATCCAAGCCTACAAAATCAGCACCTGCTTCTTTTGCTTCAGCTTCTTTATCAGGTGTTACAAGCGCTAATACACGAACTTCTTTACCTGTGCCATGTGGCAGCGATACTACGCCACGAACCATCTGGTCAGCTTTGCGGGGGTCAACACCCAGGCGCACATCTATGTCTACAGAGGCATCGAACTTGGTGAAGGTAATATCCTTTACCAGTTGTGCTGCTTCCTCAAGGCTATACTCTTTCTGGCGATCGAGTTTGCCAAACGCAGCTTTTTTGTTTTTTGTCAACTTTGCCATAGTCTTAAGCTGTTTCCCAAGGTGCCTCGCCTGATACTGTGATACCCATACTTCTTGCAGTGCCTGCAACCATACGCATTGCTGATTCTACTTCAAATGCGTTCAGGTCTTGCATTTTTGTTTCTGCGATCTGGCGTACCTGATCCCAGCTTACATTGCCTACCTTTACACGGTTAGGCTCTGCTGAACCACCTTTTTTCTTGATAGCATCCATCAGCAGCACGGCTGCCGGTGGCGTTTTTATCACAAATTCAAAAGATTTGTCAGAATATACGGTAATCACTACCGGCAATACCTGTCCCATCTTATCCTGAGTTCTCGCATTAAATTGCTTACAGAACTCCATGATGTTCAGGCCTTTGCTACCCAGTGCAGGACCTATCGGAGGCGACGGGTTGGCTGACCCGCCCTTAACCTGCAGTTTTACATATCCGGTTACTTCCTTAGCCATTGTGCTATTCTTGTTTTTCTACTTGCATGTAATTTAACTCTACCGGTGTATTCCGGCCGAAGATCTTAACTGTAACGTTAAGCTTCTTGCGTTCTTCGAACACTTCTTCGACAGTCCCGGTGAAACCACTGAAGGGGCCTTCCATTACTTTTACCGTCTCCCCAACTATGAACGGTGTTTCGAGTTTTTCTCCTGCAACTTCTCCCTCTTCTACCTTACCCAGGATCCTGTTGATCTCGGACTGGCGCAGTGGTACCGGCACTTTGCTCTGGCCTTCGCCAGCGCCTAAAAAGCCTATTACGCCAGGTATGCTGTTGATAACGTGCAACACCTCGCCATTATTCAAATCGGCAGATAAGATCACATAGCCCGGAAAGAAATTACGCTCACGAACTCTTTTCTTTCCGTTGCGCATCTCATATACTTTTTCTGAAGGGATGAGTATCTGCGGAACTTCCTCTTGCATCCCCTGCCTGGATACTTCATTCTCCAGATAGGTTTTGATTTTCTTTTCCTGACCGCTCACCACCCGCAGCACGTACCATTTTAGTTCGTTCATCTGCCGGATTCTCTGAATGTTTAAAAAGCCTTGTAGAACCACTCCAGCGCATTCTCAAACGCCAGGTCGATCAACCCGATCGTTAAGGCGAAGATCAGCGAAGCAACCAGCACCAATATTGAGCTACGCTGTAACTCGCCATATTTTGGCCAGGTTACCTTGTGCTTCATCTCCTCGTAAGATTCAGCAACAAATAGTTTTAGCTTTTCCATCGCTTTCGGATTTATATCTCGCACGGGTGGTAGGGCTCGAACCTACAACCTACGGTTTTGGAGACCGCCACTCTACCAGTTGAGCTACACCCGTGTGTCCCTTTCTCAAAATAGGGATTACCCCTTTCCTGGAAAGGAGTGCAAAGATAGTGATATCAAAAGACAAATAAAAGCGTTCCTGAAATTATCAGAAACGCTTTTTTATCTTCTGAATACTTATTATGCAAGGATTTCAGTCACCTGACCAGATCCTACGGTACGGCCACCTTCGCGAATCGCAAAGCGAAGACCTTTTTCCATAGCGATTGGCTGGATCAGTTCAACCTCGATAGAAACGTTATCACCAGGCATTACCATTTCTACACCTTCCGGAAGACGGATCTCGCCAGTTACGTCAGTTGTACGGAAGTAGAACTGTGGACGGTATTTGGTGAAGAATGGCGTGTGACGTCCACCTTCTTCTTTAGAAAGAACGTAGATCTCAGCCTTGAATTTTTTGTGTGGGTTAACTGACTTAGGTTTGCAGATAACCATACCACGACGGATCTGCTCTTTGTCGATACCACGCAGCAGGATACCTACGTTATCACCAGCTTCGCCGCGGTCAAGGATCTTGCGGAACATCTCCACACCTGTAACCACTGAAGTTAGTTTTTCAGCACCCATACCAAGGATCTCAACACCCTCGCCAGAGTTTACAATACCACGCTCGATACGGCCTGTAGCTACAGTACCACGACCAGTGATAGAGAAAACGTCCTCGATTGGCATCAGGAAAGGCTGATCAGTCAGACGAGTAGGCTCTGGGATGTATTCGTCAACTGCGTTCATCAGTTCTTCGATCTTGGCAACCCACTGAGCATCGCCGTTCAGACCACCAAGCGCAGAACCCTGAATTACAGGAATGTCATCACCCGGGAAGTCATAGTCGCTAAGCAGCTCGCGGATTTCCATCTCTACAAGCTCAAGAAGCTCCTCGTCGTCCACAAGGTCTACTTTGTTCATGAATACAACCAGTGCTGGTACACCTACCTGACGAGACAGCAGGATGTGCTCACGTGTTTGTGGCATTGGTCCGTCTGTTGCAGCTACTACAAGAATAGCTCCGTCCATCTGAGCGGCACCAGTAATCATGTTCTTCACATAGTCAGCGTGACCAGGGCAATCTACGTGTGCGTAGTGGCGCTTAGTAGTCTCGTATTCTACGTGTGAAGTGTTGATGGTGATACCACGCTCTTTTTCTTCTGGAGCATTGTCGATAGATGAAAAGTCGCGCATTTTAGCAAGACCTTTCTCAGCTAGTACTTTAGTAATAGCAGCTGTTAAGGTAGTTTTACCGTGGTCCACGTGGCCGATAGTGCCTATGTTTACGTGGGGCTTCGACCGGTTAAAGGTTTCCTTAGCCATACTTGAAAATCCCTCGGTTTAGTTACGAATGTTAGTTGAAATAAAAATTATTGAGCCAAGAATGGGAATTGAACCCACGACCTCGTCCTTACCAAGGACGCGCTCTACCCCTGAGCTATCTCGGCTTTTACACCATCCAGACTATTTCTAATCTGCAAATTTTAACCTAACCCCTTCTGGGTTAGATAAGCGAGCGGGAGACGAGGTTCGAACCCGCGACCTACAGCTTGGAAGGCTGTCGCTCTACCAACTGAGCTACTCCCGCTTATGTTCCCATTACATTTAAGAGCCAATCTGTTTTAGCTCTATGCACTAATGTACTTTTGCTGCCAAAAGTTCGTGGGGAGAGCAGGATTCGAACCTGCGTAGGTTTCCCAACGGATTTACAGTCCGTCCCATTTGGCCGCTCTGGTATCTCCCCCTTGATTCAAATCTTACCTGCAGGCACGCTTAATTTGAATTCGAGTGTGCAAAATTATATGCTTTTTTAATTATATCAAACTATGACCGGAAAAAAATACAGATTACCCCCTAAAAGAAATTTTTATACTGGCTTAATACTCTCGGATCTTTCTCCTTATCAGCTATTTTGCGCAATATTGATTCTTTTTCGGGTAGGCTCTGCTGAATGGCCAATGCATAAAAGGCACCTAAACGTACATTGTATGCCTGGTGATCGGTAGCTAATTCTCTTAATATCTTTGCTCCTTTTTCTACCTGATCATGAGGTGCCTGCATCAGGTACTGGCCAAAATAGTTTACAAAGTAATAAAGATCATTACCTGACAGCCTGCTAAGTTTTTTCACATACCAGTCGTATTTATCGGTCTTTTGTGTAGCAGCATAATAATCTGCAAGGGCCAGTATAACATCTGTACCCCTGGCTTCTTCCAGTGTTTTGAAAACCGCATCTTTATCGGGCGCATCGCCCAGTGCATAGCCATATACAGAAGATGCCATTACAGCATAGGAACGATCATCAAGTCCTTTGCGGAACTGCTCCCGATAGGCTCCTGGCGCCATGGTTGCCAGCAGGGCCAGTGCATCTGCACGTACCAGCGAGCTTTTATCTGTTTCTGCAATCCTGGCTATCTGGTTAAGCACACTTTGCTTGTCGGTGCCTTCGTACTCATCAAAAGCCGCAAGCGCAAGCCTGCGAATATAGCTGGAGCTATCTGCCAGGGCGGCATTCAGTATTTTCCGTGTTTCAGAAGACTTGTCTTCCAGCAGCGCAGTTAAGGCCTTGTAGCGGCTTATATAATTTTCTGCTACCTGAAACTGGTAGCGCATTGCTTCAGGAGTTTTGTTATGCGTTATTTCAGCCAGCAGCTGCTCTTCTGCATCAAACAGCACCAGTTGTGGCTGCTGACTGGCCGGAAAGCTAAACTCCTGCTTTTGTTGGTTGATGCGGATTGCGTAGCGTGTTTTTTCGCCATTGATGAACACATCTACATATACCGGCAATACATAAAGGGGAACGTCAGTTAAATCCTGCTTCTGCTCTACCTGAAGCACTACTTTACCTCCTGCCCAATGGCTCTCTACATCCAGTACCGGATGCCCCGCTGCCAGAAACCACTGGCTGAAAAACCAGTTCAGGTCTTCGCCGGTAACTTCTTCAAAAGCCAGCCTCAGTTCGTGCACCTCTACCGGCTTAAATTCATTTTTCTTCAGGTAGCGGTTAAGCGAGGCAAAAAAGGCGTCGTCGCCAACATACTCGCGCAGCATATGCAAAATTCTGCTACCCTTGGCATAGGTGTGGCTGTCGAACATATCCTCGCGATCGTCATAATAGTAACGGATCAGGTCTACCTGCTTTTCTGCTGCTTCCCTGAAATAGGAGTCGCCCTGGTTCAGCAGCACCTCAGCAGCGGCATCATCACCATACTTATAATCTGTCCATAAATATTCAGAATATTCGGCAAAGGCTTCGTTGAGGGTAAGATTGGCCCAGGATTCAGTGGTAACAAGGTCTCCGAACCACTGGTGGAACAGCTCATGTGCAATGATGTAATCCCAGTTTTCATCGAGCAGGTAGCGGTCGTCTACCTGCAGCGACTCCATGAACAGGGAGGCAGAGGTGTTTTCCATGGCGCCGGAAACATAATCGCGCACCACTACCTGCGCGTATTTTGGCCATGGGTAAGGATAGCCCAGAATCTCAGAGAAATAGGTAAGCATTTCGGGCGTATTCCCAAAGATGTTTTTGGCCCAGCGCTGGTATTCAGGCTCTACATAATATTCTACCGGTATGCCATTCCATTTATCTTCTACCACGGCAAAATCGCCTATGGCCATCATGAAGAGGTAGGGAGCATGTGGCTGGTCCATGCGCCAGTAGTCGGTGCGGGTGCTGTCGTTTACAATGGTAGATTGCACCAGTATACCATTAGAGAGCGTTTTATAGCGGTTGTTCACCGTTATGTACATCTCCTGGGTTGTTTTCTGATTAGGGGCATCTATGGTTGGAAACCACTTTGAATTTGCTTCTGTCTCGCCTTGTGTCCAGATCTGCCGGGGTTTGTTGGGGTCTGCTCCAAGCGGGTTTATAAAATACAGCCCTTTGTCGGCCGTAATGGCTTCACTCCCTCCTACCGGCAATTCGTTAGGCTTGGCTGTATACTCAATTTCTACAAACAGGGCCTCGTTACGGTTGTACTCCCGCCCCAGGTCTATGAGGAGCTGCTCACCATCGTACGTATATTTAAGCGGCTTATTGCTACTGCCTTCCAGCAACTGTACACTGTGCAGGTCAAAACCTTTTGCATCAAGGGCTAAGGTACGCTGGGGATAAAACCAGGGGCGCAGTTCCAGGGTTGCCTTACCAAGCAGGTGTTGCTTTTGCCAGTCAAAGGCTACATCCAGCCTGGTATGCACCAGGTCAAACAGCTTGGTTTCGCTCTGGCGGTAATTAAATACACTTGCCTCAATACCGGCCACATCGGGCGCTAACGAGTCGGGCACAACTGCAGCCTGTGGTGCTGCTTCCGGAATCTGTGTTTGCTGGGGTGCAGAAGAACGGCAGGAAGCAAGCTGAAGCAGCAAAAAAGAAGCCGCTATTAACTTGCCGGGGGTGCTATACAGCATAAAGCTTAGATTTTTTTTTAACTTGAGCCCTACTTTTCATACAACACGAGTACGCATGTATCAGGCAATTGTAAATAACGGAAATGTTTTTCAGATAAGCCAAACCGATGGCACCCTCACAATAGACGATCAGCCCCTGAACTGGGACCTGGCAGCGTTGCCCGGCAGTGGCTTTCATATTATTATGAATAACCGCGCTCACCTGGCCGAGATGGTTGAGTATAAGGAGGAGGAAAAAGCTTACCTGATTAAAATAAACGGTAAAATACTGGAGGTTAAACTAAAAGACCGTTACGATCTGTTGCTTGACCAACTGGGCATGAGCGACCTGGCCACTACCAAGGTTAACCAGGTAAAAGCACCTATGCCTGGCTTGATACTGGATATTAAAGTAGCCCCTGGGGATGAGGTAAAAAAGGGAGATCCGCTCCTGATCCTGGAAGCCATGAAAATGGAAAACGTACTAAAGAGCCCCGGCGACGGGCATGTACAGGCCATTGTGGTAAAGAAAGGCGACAGTGTAGAAAAGAACCAGGTACTGATACAGTTTTAACAGGCAAATTGCATTCTCTTAAAATCAGGAGAGCCCATTGTAATTTTAGGTAGGAAAGGCAGGGGCAGATTGCTATATTTGCGCGGCATAACCTTAGGTAAATAATCTGCAGCAGCATGAAATATAAACGCATATTACTTAAACTTAGTGGCGAGGCCCTGATGGGCAATCAGCAGTTTGGCATAGATCCGCACCGGCTGGAGCAATATGCTCAGGAGGTAAAAAGGGTAAAAGAGCTTGGCGTAGAGCTGGCCATTGTAATTGGCGGTGGCAATATTTACAGGGGTATACAGGCCGAACGTACAGGCATAGACCGGGTGCAGGGCGATTATATGGGTATGCTTGCCACTGTAATCAATGCAATGGCGCTGCAGAGTATCCTTGAAAAGCATGGCCTGTACACCCGCCTGATGTCTGGTTTCAAGATTGAGCAGGTGTGCGAGCCATTTATTCGCCGCCGTGCCGTACGCCACCTGGAAAAAGGCCGTGTGGTAATTTTTGGCGCTGGTATTGGCAACCCTTATTTTACTACCGACTCTACCGCATCGTTACGGGCCATAGAAATTGAGGCAGATGTGGTACTGAAAGGAACGCGTGTAGATGGCGTATATACGGCCGATCCGGAGAAAGACCCAAGCGCAGAACGGTACAGCAATATTTCCTTCCAGGAGGTGTTTGAGAAGGGACTGAGCGTAATGGACATGACCGCAATAACCCTGTGCCAGGAAAACAATCTGCCGATAATTGTTTTTGATATGAATAAGCATGGCAACTTATATAATCTTGTGGTAGGCGAAGAGGTAGGCACCCTGATCACCGCAAAGTAATAGGGCCAGACTTTTTTTCTAATGCTTAACTTTTAACAGAACATACCCATGGAAGAAGAAATCCAGTTACGCCTGGAAGAAGCCCGGGACCTGATGCGCAAAACAATTGAGCATACCAGCAATGAGCTAATGAAGATCAGAGCTGGCAAAGCCCAGCCCAACATGCTGGACGATGTGCGTGTTGATTACTATGGATCTCCTACCCCGGTGAGCCAGGTTGCCACCGTTAACACCCCTGATGCCCGTACAATCGTTATCCGTCCGTTCGAGAAGAAATTGTTGAGCACCATTGAACGTGCCATCATTAACAGCGACCTGGGCATGACACCGCAGAATGATGGTGAAATTATTCGCCTTACCCTGCCTCCGCTTACCGAGGAACGCCGCCAGTCATTGGTAAAACAGGCTAAGCAGGAAATTGAGCAGGGCAAAATCAGCATTCGCACCATCCGTAAAGATGCTAACAACCACATGACGAAGCTGCAAAAAGAAGGTGTTTCTGAAGACCAGGTAAAGCGGGGCCAGGACCAGGTACAGCAGCTTACCGATCAGTTCATCGAAAAGCTCGAAGAGCTCTTCACCAAGAAGGAAAAAGACATCATGACAGTTTAATGCCATTCTGAAGGCTTAAAAAAATAGAGACCCTGCGGCACCTAGTGTGCGCAGGGTCTTTTCATTTTACCTTCATCAGCGTACTGTAAAACGTAGGCTAAATATAAAATCTTCTGATCCTGATGTGCTCTTCTACCCCCGCAGGCACCAGGTAGCGAATGTTTTTGTGCTGCTGTAGCCGGCGGCGTATGTAGGTAGCGGAAATGTCTACTAAGGGAGCCTCTACCAGGCGTACATTGGTATGGGAGCGCAGCTCTGAAGGGTCGGCCCCTGGCCGTGGATACACATACAAGCCCCACTGCTCCAGAATTACGCTGCTGTTCTTCCATTTAGGGAAGCTCGAAAGGTTATCTTCCCCGATGATCAGCTTAAACTCGTGCTGCGGATATTTATCTGCCAGCCAGGCAAGGGTATCTACCGTATAGCTGGGCCGTGGCATCCTGAACTCGATATCAGTTGCTTCCAGGCTGTCATTATCTTCTATGGCCAGGCGTACCATATCAAGCCTGTCGAACTCGTGCAGCAGTGTTTTGGAGCTTTTGAATGGGTTCTGGGGCGATACCACAAACCACACCCGCTGCAGATCGGTATCTTCTACCATGGCATTGGCAATCATCAGATGGCCGATATGTATAGGATTGAATGAGCCGAAAAACAGCCCGATTTTCATAGCACCACCGACTTAACGGCTGGCATACCCTTCGCGATAAAAGTATCGACCAGCTCCTGTGCTTTTTGTAAAGAAGTTTCCAAATCTTCGTTCACCAGCGTAATATCAAACTGGTTTTCAAATTTCATTTCGAACTGTGCCTTGAACAAGCGCTGCGATAGTGCATTCTCGGTTTCGGTTTTCCTGTCGCGCAGGCGCTGGGTAAGCACCTCCAGGGAGGGTACTTTCACAAAAATGGCAAGGCCGTTATCACCAAAGTATTCTTTCAGGTGAAGGCCTCCTTTTACATCCACATCAAAAATAACATGCCGCCCTTCTGCCCAGATCCGTTCTATTTCTGCTTTAAGGGTGCCGTAAAAGTTGCCGGGATACACCTCTTCCCATTCAACAAAGGCATTCAGATCAATCTTTTCCTTAAATTCTTCAGGGCTAAGGAAGTAGTAATCTTTACCATTTTGCTCATTGCGTCCGCGTTTATCGCGGGTACAAGCAGAAATAGAAAACCCCAGGTTGGGGTTTGTCTCTAATAAATGCTTTACAATAGTGGTTTTGCCAGAACCCGAGGGAGCAGAGAAAATGATGGCCTTGCCCTGATGCATTAATAAAACTGGAGTTTAACTAAAGTTATTAAGCTGTTTCGTTCACTTTAGTACGAATTACGGTCACAAGATCCGTCGGTACGGGCTTTTTTTCAAGCTTGCTGCGCAAAATATTGCGAATTTCTGACTCTATGTTGTAGTTGCGGTAGCAAGGCATACATTCTTCTATGTGATGCATGTAATACTCTTTCTCTGTATCGGAAGCCTCGCCGTCCAGCACCAGCTGAAGAATCTCCAAGCATCGGTTGTGCTCAGAACAACACCCTTGATTAACCGTTTTTTCCATTGCTCAAGTATTAGTTTAGCCAGATAAAAAAATTAAGACCAGATCAACGTTAGTTGATTATCAATAACCCATTGATTGTGCATATGAACGAAGTTTATCCTTAAGCAGGTTACGTGCGCGGTGAAGGCGGCTGCGTACCGTGCCAATCGGGATATCCAGTATTTTTGCCATCTCCTCATAAGTAAACCCTTCCAGGTCGCAGAGGATGATAACGGTTCGGAAGTCTACTGCCAGCGAATTCAGTGCATTAGACACCTCATCACCGATCATATCCCGTAGCGATTCAACCCTTAAATCAGTTGTCATCTCTACCTGGGCATCTTCCGAGTTGTAATACGATTCAACGTCATTATAGTCTACCTTAGCTGGTTCTTTGCTCTTTTTACGGTAGTCATTAATGAAGCTGTTTTTCAATATCCGGAACAGCCATGCTTTTGCATTGGTTCCTTCTTCAAATGAATTAATGAAACGGAAAGCTTTCAGGTAGGTTTCCTGCACCAGATCCTTCGCGTCGTCTTCATCGAAGGTCAGGCGAAAGGCAAAGTTATACATCGCATCTATATGAGGCAAAAACTCACCATCAAAGATGCGCATCTTTTGTCTTTCGGAATATCGTTCTACTGAAACTTCACCTTCGGGTGTATCTGCTAACTGGTCTTCATCAGAATCATTCGTATCCTCTGAATCATCGTTATCATCTTCTTCTCCTGATTTATTAGTATAACGATTCTCCTCAGTACGATCTTGATCATCTGAATAATCCTGTCCTGTTGGCTCCCAATCTTCGTTCTCAATCATAAGGCGGGGCATTTAGAAAATTCTTTCTTCTTTAACTGGCATACGAAGAATACTGTTATGGAGCACAGCATATTTTCGTATTTATTGGCTAAACAAAACACTACTTTACCACACTACCCGGGGGCTGGCAGCTGGTTTACAGCAATTAAACGCACTCCCACGGCATGTGGTATAGATTCCCGCTAAAAACATCATACAGTACACACAATAGTAGCTTTGCGGCAGCCACAACATTTGTTGTTTGCATTTTATAATTTTACCTGAAATATAAAAAAATCGGATTTTAAGCCTTAGGGCTCTTTTTTTCAACAGCAGGAAACAGTGTTTGTGTTTGTCCGTACCGGGCCCTGATGTAAGATAGCAACACTGGCTAAAAAGACTGCAGCACAATAGCTGCTTTTTAAGGCTGTTGATGAAATCTTCACTATTTTTACAGCAAAATCCGCTGATTCCTACAAAATGCCCACTCCTTTATCTGTCGTTATTTTAACCTACAACGAAGAATCTTCTATTGCCTCTGCAATAGAAAGCGTACTGTGGGCAGATGAGGTATTGATTGTAGATTCATACAGCAGTGATAATACTCTGAAGATTGCAGGCTCATACAACCTGCGGATTTTACAGCATAAGTTTGAGAACTACAGCAAACAAAGAAACTGGGCTATTCAGCAGGCAAAGTATGACTGGATTTTTATGCTCGACGCCGATGAAAGGGTAAGTCTGGCCTTGCAGCAGGAGATAGTTTCCCTGCTAACAGCTACTCCGGCTTTACCGGCCTATGAGATAAAACGGCACAATTACCTGATGGGCAAGCGTATTCGTTACAGTGGCTGGCAGAACGATTGGGTAACACGTCTTTTTGACCGCAGGCGGGCCGACTATGGCAAAAAATCAGTACATGAAGCACTCATAGTAGGGGGTAAAACAGGGGTTTTGCAACACCCTATGGCCCACTTTACCTATAAAAATCTTGAATCGTTTCTAGACAAGCATCAGGCATATAGCAAGGCATCTGCCGCAGATCTGGCTGCACAGGGAATAAATATTACTTATTATCACCTCCTGGTTAAGCCAGCATTCCGGTTTTTCAGATCTTATATACTGAAACTTGGTTTTCTGGACGGAAAAGAAGGACTTTTTATTGCCAGTCTTTACGGCTGGAATGTGTATTTGCGCTATATTAAGGCCTGGAGATTAAAAAAGGGGGAGGGCTCCAACAAAGTATTGAAAGTACTACACCTTAGTAGCGAGACCTCCTGGCGGGGCGGTGAGCAGCAAATTGCTTACCTGATAGAAGAGCTTTCCGCACTGGGGGTGGAGAATATAGTGGCTTGCCAGAAAGGATCACCCTTTGAAGCCTACTGCCGGGAAAGGGGCATACCGTATTTCAGCCTTTCTTTCAGAAATTCTTTTGATCTTAAAACCGCTTCAAGTGTAAAGCAGATCTGCAGCAGGGAAAATGCTGACCTGGTACACATCCACAGTTCTAAATCGCATGGTGTTGCCATGATGGCCGACCTTATGGGCAATAAGCTGCCGCTCATACTTAGCAGGCGTGTTGATTTTCCTCCTAAGTCAAATGTTTTTACCAGCCGTAAGTACAATTATCCGCGCATCAGGCGTATACTTTGCGTTTCGGAGGCCATTCGCCAGGTAATGCTTCCTCACATAGAAGAAAAAGAAAAGCTCTATACCGTATACAGCGGCATAGATTTGCAAAAATTTAGCAGGGAGCAGTCAACAGACTTTCTGCGTACCCAATGGGGCATTCCCCGCAGCCAGCTTCTGGTGGGAAATATTTCTGCCATCGCCCCGCATAAAGATTATTTTACCTTTGTAGATACCGCACAGGAACTTCTAAAGCGCAAATTACCCCTATCCTTTTTCATTATTGGCTCTGGCCCCGAAGAGCGCACCATCAAGGCCTATGTAGAGGAGAAAGGGCTGCAGGAGCATATCTTCTTTCCTGGGTTTCTGAACAACATTCCGCAGATCCTTCCCGAGCTGGATATATTCCTGATGACTTCAGAAACAGAAGGGCTTGGCACTACCCTGCTAGATGCGTTTGCTGCAAAAGTACCGGTAGTTGCCACCAGGGCAGGAGGCATTCCTGAAATTGTGCGCTACGAACAAACTGGCTTAACTGCAGCTGTTAAGGATGTTCAGGGGCTGGCCAATGCAGTAGAGCGTCTGGCGATGAACGAGGCATACAGGAAACAGCTTAGTGAGCAGGCTTATGATTTTGTAAAATCATTCGATAAAAAACAGACGGCCCTGCAAACACTTGCGCATTACCAGCAGGTGCTGGAAGAGGAAAAACAGACGAGCTATTAGCTAAAGCTACCATCTGCTACTTCCATTGCCTGTCACTTTAGTAGCCATATTTTTCTTTCCAGAGCGCCTTTAGCTTCTGGCGCATTTCATGTTCGCGGGCATTTTGCCCCGGCTCATAAAGCTTTGTTCCTTTCAGTTCATCGGGCAGGTACTCCTGGCTGGCAAAGTTCTGCTCATAATCATGGGCATACTGATAGCCTTTGCCATAACCCTGGTCTTTCATAAGCCTGGTAGGCGCATTGCGCAGGTAGAGCGGAATGGGCAGATCGCCGGTTTTCTGCACCAGCTGGCGGGCTTCTTTAATGGCTTTATAGCTGGCATTACTTTTAGCAGAGCAGGCCAGGTATACAGCACACTGCGAGAGAATAATCTCTGCCTCCGGGTAACCTATTACCGTTACTGCCTGAAAGGAATTGGTGGCAATTACCAGTGCCGTGGGGTTGGCGTTCCCAATATCTTCCGAAGCAAGAATAAGCATTCTCCGGGCAATAAACTTAACGTCCTCGCCGCCCTCTATCATACGTGCCAGGTAGTAAACGGCAGCATTGGGGTCACTGCCCCGCAGCGATTTAATAAAGGCAGAAATGATATCGTAGTGCTGTTCTCCGCTTTTATCGTAGCGGGAGAGGCGCTGCTGCGATACGGAAACCACATCCTCATCTTTTATCAGCTTTTTACCCGGGGGCAGGCTGTCGGCCGTAAGTTCCAGAAGGTTAAGCAACCTGCGGGCATCGCCGCCGCTAAGCCTGATGAGGGCATCCCACTCCCCTACCTCCAGTTTACGAGCAGCCAGCTTTTTATCTTCCTGCAGGGCACGCTGTACCAGCCCCTTAAGATCTGCTATCTCCAGTGGCCTCAGCACATATACCTGGCAGCGGCTAAGCAGTGCCTGGTTTACCTCAAAGCTGGGGTTTTCAGTGGTGGCACCAATAAGGGTAATAATGCCCTTTTCAACAGCTGCCAGCAGGGCATCCTGCTGACTTTTATTAAAACGATGCACCTCATCAATAAAGAGAATGGTGCGGCTGCGATTCTTTGCTTTATCTATTACTTCGCGTACCTCCTTAACCCCACTGCTGATGGCACTAAGCGTGAAAAAGGCGGCATCTGTATAATTTGCTATTAAACTGGCCAGCGTTGTTTTGCCTACGCCAGGAGGGCCCCAGAAGATCATGCTGGGTACCTGGCCTGCCTCAATGAGCTTTCGCAGGGGTGCCTCCTGCCCCAGCAGATGAGACTGCCCTACCACTTCATCAACACGCTGCGGACGCATACGCTCTGCCAGTGGGGCTTGTGTGGAGGTTTGATCGAACAGATTCATAGTTAAAGGTAATAATCTGCCAGTAAAGTTAGTAGTTGATTGTTGATTGCTATAAACCTGTACAAGCTATATGGTATATCGTATGTTGACGTAGATCAGGCAGCAGATCTTCACCAGAGCTAAATCAATATACCAAATACGATATACCTTGTACTAATTGCTGCTCTATTAGCTTTAGCTCCCGCCACTGTTGTTCTAAATTACGGCTACCTTTGCGGCATGCAAAAATACAAGGTTCACGGAGCACTTACGGCCGTGGGCGTAATTTACGGAATCAATTACAGCATTGCCAAAGAGGTAATGCCACATTATATACAGCCTTTTGGCTTTACCCTGCTTAGGGTTGGTGCTGCCGCTTTTCTGTTTTGGTGCTACCATTTCATCCATGGCGGAGAGCCCATAGCGCTTAAAAAAAACCTGCCCCGGCTACTGCTCTGTGCTCTTTTAGGAGTTTCTGCAAATCAGCTGTTCTTTCTGGCAGGCCTTAACCTCACCTCCCCTATCAATGCAGCTTTGATCATGACAGTTACACCGGTGCTGGTGCTTTTATGCTCTGCTCTGCTGCTACGGGAGCGTGTCACTGCAAAAAAAGCACTGGGCATTGGGCTGGGCCTTTCAGGTGCGGTATTGTTGGTGCTTCAGCAGGGAGAAAGCACTGCACAGGGAGGTTTATTAGGTGATCTTCTGATTTTCCTGAACGCCACCTCCTACGGGCTTTACCTGGTACTGGTGCGTCCGCTGATGCAGCACTACAAAGCTGCAACTATTGTAAAATGGATTTTCCTGTTTGGATTCTTTATGGTACTGCCCTTTGGCTGGCAGGAATTCAGCAGCACCAGCTGGCAGAGCATACCTCCTATTATTTGGCTGGCCATTGTGTATGTGGTGGTGTTTACCACTTTTGTTGCCTACATGCTTAATGCCTGGACCCTTCGCTATGTAAATTCATCGGTGGTGGGCATCTATATTTACCTGCAGCCAATCTTTGCTACCCTTACTGCAATACTGCTGGGGCAAGACCAGCTGACTCCCGAAAAATTACTATTCAGTATGCTGATTTTTTCAGGTGTATATCTTGTTAGCCGTAAATAGTTAAAAAAAGGGCCTCTAAAGGCCCTACAATTCATTCACAACCGGTCTATAAATTACATTGTCGCAACAATGAAAAAATTAAATAAATTTTAGCGATATTATTGATAATCACATAATTCTATGTACATTTGAATTACAGAGCTGCCAATAAAGTTGATTTTTTAAGCTAAACATTACATAATTTTTTAATATTTGTTGGTTTATTTGCGGGTTAATAAATTTTTCGGCAGTACTCCATAACAGGTTGAGCATTTTTTCCTTCTCTCACAAGAATTTTTTAAATGCAGCTCAACCTGTTATTTTTTTTGTACTGCTCCCACAAATCTTAAAAACGGAGCTGTTCCAAAATCTTCAAAAGCCTTTCCAGTTTTTCTTCAGTAAACTGCAGATGCGTAACCATACGTATGCTGGCCGGGCCAAAAGCTGCCGCTTTTACACCTTCCTGAAGTAACTTTTCCAGCACCTCCGGAACGCTGCATCCTTTAACATCAAAGAGAACTATATTGGTATCTACCGGCGCTACCTGCTTTACCCATGGTAAATGCTGTAAAGTGTTGCCTACCTGGCGCGCACGGAAATGATCTTCCCTTAGGCGCTCAACGTGGTGCTCAAGGGCATACAAACCTGCAGCAGCCAGGTAACCGGCCTGACGCATACCGCCACCCATTGCTTTTCTGATGCGCAGTGCCTTTTTGATATGCTCCCTGCTGCCAAGCAGTACAGAACCCACCGGCGCACCCAGACCTTTGCTAAGACAAACCGAAATGGTTGAAAAATAGCGTCCATATTCACGGGGGTTCTCACCTGTTTCCACCAGTGCATTGAATACGCGTGCACCATCGAGGTGAAGCGGAATTCCCCGCTCACTGCATACTTTATAAATCGCTGCAATCTGATCTAAGGTATAGATACTGCCCCCACCCTTGTTCATGGTATTTTCGAGGGCCACCATACCGGTTACGGGAAAATGAATATCATCAGGATTGATGTTGGCAGCAACCGCTTCCGGATCCAAACGACCCCTGTCGCCTGGCAACAAGCGAACCGAACAGCCGGAGTTAAAAGCAATGCCCCCGCCCTCGTACAGGTAAATGTGCGCATTTGCCGCACATACAACCTCCTGTCCGGGCTGGGTGAGTACCTTAATGGCAATCTGGTTTGTCATGGTTCCGGAGGGGCAAAACAAGCCTGCTTCCATGCCAAATCTTTTGGCGGTAGCTTCTTCCAGTGCCTTAACGGTAGGATCTTCGCCCCACACATCGTCTCCTACCTCAGCAGCCATCATGGCCTGCAGCATAGCAGGTGTTGGCTTGGTGATGGTATCGCTTCTAAGATCTATAACTTCTTTTTGCATCCTCAAAAGTAGGACCTTAGCACCGGCACTGCCAAGTTCTGCACAAAAAAAAAGCCGGCACATGCCGGCTTAGTATAAAGTTTAGTTACTCTTACAATGCTGATTCAGGTAGAATTTGGCTTTACTGTCGCCCTTGCCGGAAGCCTCTACCCAATCGGTACAGGCACCCTCCCGGTCTCCCAGCTGAAACTTAACATAGCCCCTGTTCCTGGTATATTCGGGCTGGCTGGGGTCTATCTTTAAGGCGCGGGTATAATCGTTAAAGGCAGCCTCCCATTTTTCCATGCCCATCTGGGCATTGCCCCTCAGAAAGTAAGCACCATGGTCGTTAGGATTTAACTCCAGTACTTTGGTATAATCTTCTACGGCACCAGCAAAGCTTTTCTCAGTATTGCGAATGGTACCCCGGTTGTAGTAGGCATTGGTATCGCTAGGGTTTAGCTTGATCACACGATCCAGATCGGCCATAGCCAGACGATTCTGCTGCATCATCAGGTACAGCTGCGAGCGTTTTTTATAAGATGGAAGCTGCTTATCGTCTATCAGGATTGATTGGGTAAAGCTCCCCAGCGCATCCTGATACTCTTTTACCTCCAGCTGCGAATAGCCCATTTTATAATACAGGTCGGCATTTTTTACGCCCTTGTCGATGGTGCGCTGAAAGTAATCAACAGCTTTGTTCCACTGCTTATCTTTGAAGGAGATATCAGCCATGAGGTTAAGGGTTTCAGGAGCGGGTTCTTCCAGCTGCTCAAGCGCTCTTAGGTCGGCAAACGCTTTTTGTGAATCGCCTTTTTCGTAGTAAGCAAGGCCGCGGTTGTAGAGGGCTTTGGTATAGCCTTTATCAAGCGTAAGGGCTGCCGTATAATCTGTAATGGCGCTATCGTGTTGCTTGAGGTAAAATTTAGCTTTGCCCCTGTTGTTGAGCACTACTTTATCGCTTACGCCCAACTGCACTGCTTTATCATAATCTGCAATTGCTTCAGCATAGGCGTCTTTGCGGAAATAGGTATTGGCCCGCTGGGTATAGGCATCGGCATAATCGGGCTTCAGGCGAATTGCTTCACCAAAATCTGCCAGAGCACCCTCCAAATCTTTTGCTTCATAAAGCGCATGGCCGCGGTGGTGGTAGGCTGCTGCATCTTTTGCTCCTTTGGCAATGGCTTTGTCAAGGTCTTCCTTAGCAGCAGCAAGTTCTTTCGCCTCGTATCGGCTAATGCCCCGGCTTAACCAGATCTGCATATCGTCTGCTCCTCCCTGTATAGCCTTGTTAAGGTCCGGCAATGCCTCTGCATACTGCTTCAGGAAATAGCGGGCGTTACCACGAGCTGCAAATACGCCATTCTCACTCGCTCCGGCAGCAACAGCTTTATCAAGTGTAATAACAGCCTCGGCATAAGCGCCTGCCTTGTACTGGCACAGCCCAAGGGCGCCTAAAATTTCTTTGCTATTTTCTCCCAGGCTTACTGCTTTTTGCAGATCTGGTTGTGCGCCGGCAGCATCGCCTCCCGTAAATTTCAGAAGACCTCTGCCTGCATAAGCTTTGGCAAATTCAGCATCCAGGGCAATGGCTTTACCATAATCTGCTACTGCAGCATCATGCTGCTTAAGCTGCTGGCGTGCCCGGCCACGTGCATAAAAAAGGGCGGCTGTTTTGATACCCTTTGCTTCGGCACCCTCAAAGGCTTTAATTGCTTCAGCTGGTTTTTCAAGTGCTACATAGGCATTACCCAGCTTTAGCATCAGCTCTCCACTACCCGCTGCAGTAGCGGCAATGGCCTGCAGGTCAGTGGCAGCAGCATTCCAGTCTTTTTGCTCATAGTAGGCATTGCCCCGCTGTGCCTGCTGCTCCGTGCTTAATGGTTTTATTTTTTCACTTAGCTGCCAGTCTGTAATGGCGGCGCTGTAATTCTTTTGCTGATAATAAGCTTCTGCCCTGCCTCCGTAGGCTTCTGCAGATTTATCGCCCAACTCTATGGCTTGTGTAAACTCCCGCTCGGCACTCTTGTACTGCTGCTTCTCCAGCATCATTAAACCCCTGTAGCGAAAGATCTTCTGATCTTTAACCCCTTTGGCAATGGCCTTGTCCATATAAGGAAGCGCCTGTTCTTTCTGCCCGCCCTCGTATAACCCCAGCGCCAGCATGCTGTAGAGTTCAGCCTCCTGCACGCCTGCCGCTTCTGCTTTTTGCAGGTCGGCAATGGCTTCTATAGTTTTCTTCTGGCTGAAGAGGGCTTTGCCACGCAGCCAGTACGCTTCCTGCAAGCGACTATCGCCCTGCAGGGCTTTGTTCAAATCTGTAATGGCCGCTGCCGCATTGCCAGACAACAGCTGCGCCTTCCCTCTTTTCAGGTAAAGGCCAGGATCACCTGCTCCTGCAGCCAGGGCTTTGTCGAAATCTGCAATGGCCGGGGCGTTGAGGCTGGCTGCCAGGTGCAGGTCGCCACGGGCGGCAAAGGTGGCAGCATCTTTAACACCTCCTTCAATAGCTTTATCCAGATCCGGAAATGCCTTGTCGGCTTGTTGCTGGTTGTAGTAAGCCAATCCGCGGTAGGCAAGCAGTTGAGGCACCGTACCACTGCGCAGGGCTATGGTAAGATTATCTACTGCCTTAGACCAATTTTTCTGATGATACTGTGCTGTTCCCAAGCCGGTATGGATCTTAACATCTCCCTTGCCGGCATTTACCACAGCCTCCAGATCTGTAGCAGCGCCAGCCCAGTCCTCTAGGGCCAGCTTGGCCTGTCCCCGTCCGGCAAAGAGATCTTCTTTATTATAACCTGCCGAACGTGCTTTATCGTAATAGCTTATGGCCTGCTGCCACTGCTGTAACTCCAGAAAAGCATTTGCTGCTTTGGCGTGGGTTTCACCGTCTTTTTCGCCATTGCTGATTGCCTTTTCATAATCGGCGGCAGCTTCTTTCCACTGTTTTTGCTGGTAATAGGCATCTGCCCGGTTCAGGTAAGCTTTGCCATACTGTGCATTCTGCTGAATGGCCTTGCCGAAATCTGTAATAGCACCAGCCAGCTGGTTAAGGAGCAGCTTAGCTTTACCACGGTTGTTAAAGAGTACTGCATCGGCCAGACCAGCAGCTTCTGTTTTCTCATAGGCTGTTATCGCTTTTGCATACTGCTCTGCTTTGAAATAAGCATCACCCAGCATCTTTAGTGCGGCAGTCTCCTTAAGGCCACCATCGATGGCCCGCTGTAAATCGGCAGCAGCAGCGGCTGCATTGCCTGTTTCATAAAAGGCAAGTCCCCGGGCATACAGCACTTCTGTAGTGGCCACTCTTAATTCTACCGCTTTGTTCAGGTCTGCCAGAGCTTTATCCCAGCTCTTTTGCTTTGTGTGTATCAAACCCCTTCCGGCAAAAGCCTCTCCAGAGGTAGCTTGTTGTTTGATTACTTCAGTAAAAGCAGCGATGGCTTCATTATCGCTGCCCGCATTGGCGTAGGTTTGTGCCAGCAGCAGCCGCAGGGGAACATCTTGCGGGAAAACCGCTGTTGCCTTCTTTAAATAAGCTTGCGCCTCTCCCTCCTGCTTACGGGCAAGGGCGCTCAAGCCCCTGATATAGCTATAATCAAAGCGATTGCCTTTGTTCCAGGCCTTTAAGGTATTGTTTACAGAAGTTAGTTTACGGAGCTGATCGACAGTTACTACAAACGCAGGCCCATCTTCCAGTACCACCACTACCCCGGCCAGCTCACCATTTGTCATCACAAGCGGAGCACCGCTTACCAGCTCCGGGCTGGCACTAAGGAGTACAACAACGCCATAACCTGCTACATCTGTGGTGCTAACTGTTACAGTTCCTGCAGAAACAGCACGTGGCTCGGGGGCAATATACCAGTTTAGCTTAGCAGGCATCGTGCCATTTGCTACCACCAGCGGCTTGAATTTGGTGCTTTGGTTGTTGTCGATGGTAAAGCGTACCAGACCGGTATAGGGGTCGGCTGCTTCGATGCGCTGTAGTTGATGGGTGGTGCTGTCTACTGTTTTGAGGCGCGCTGTTTCGGCACCTTCCAGCAGACTAGCATGCACCATGCCTCTGCCCACATCATCAACAAAGAAGCCTGTGCCCGCCTTCAGGCGGCCGCCCTGTGCATTGAAGGTTTCAATAAAAAAGACACTGCTGTTTTTTTGCTGAGCCTGCAGCAGTAAGTTTCCCTGCAGCAGCAGGCACAAAAAAGCTAAGAACGAGGCGATGTATTTCATTTCAGACCCTTTATGGTATTTGCCGAATACAAAATAGAGGGGTTTGGGCCTGAATACAAAAAAAGGCCCCTTCAGATCGGGGCCTTTCTCTTTTCAAATATTACACAGCTAAGTTATTCGTTTGCATTTGCATTAGCACCAACATTGCCACTGGCTACCAGGTTGGTAGTTCCTCCAGGTGTGCTGCCTGAATATACATTAGCATTGCCTGTGCCTGTGGTCCATTCATTGTAGGTCCTGGGGGTTTGGTCATCAAGCATATCTACATCTGTCTGGCTCATGCCTGCACCTGTAGCATCGGTATTAATGCCATTAAGCGTTCTGGTAACAGCGCCTCCGCTACCGGCATCGCCTTCGTTAAAGGTTGCAGAGTAAGCAGAATTTTGCATACCCCCGGTTATATTAGTAGTGGCCAGGGCATTTCCACTTCTGCGTTCCTGCAGGGTTACGGTACCAGATGCCCCCGAACCATTTTCAGTATTCAGGTTATAAGTGGTTTGGTTACCGGTAAAGGCATTGCGGCCAACATCGCCCTGCAAGGCAGTTGTGTTCATATCATCGGCGCTATTGGCAACATTGATGTAGCCGTCAAAATCCTGCAAACCTACATAACTTACTGCAGCGCCATCGTTCACTCCCTGATCAAAACTGGTAATTCGGGTAATGCTCTGGTTATCTCTTACATCCTCCAGCGTAAAAGCAGTGTTAGTACCATTTGGCCCAGCTGCTGCCGGAGTTGCAGCAGTACCCATATTGATGCTGGCAGGTTGCACGCTCCCGGCTGGAGTACCCTCTGTGTTCAGCACTACATAAGTAGCATTATCTGCCCCCCTGTAGAAGGTTGCATTTCCACTGGCACCTTCCATGTCTCTGCCAGTCAGCTCAATCTCATCCGTTTCGGCATTCGCCGGAAAATCATAGGAAAATGACCGCTGCACAGTCTGGTTATTGGAGCTCATTACCGGCATGTCCACCCCTTCTTCGAAGGTACCTATGGTTCCGGCGTCGTTGTAAAGGCCTACCCAGTAAGTATCGCCGAATCGTGTATTTGCGTTGTTATTAAGCGTTACATTTACATCGCTCTGCTCTCCTGCCGCAGCCATGGAGCTACCTATTACTTCTCCGGGTTGTCCGTTGTTATCTCTGCGCACAACCACCCAGCCATCATCCGATAAATTTACATTGTTTACACGCACCTGGTTCTGGTTCTCTGCCAGAAACTGCCTGTCGTTCACCTCCAGCGTACCTGTGGGTTCAGTATCAGTCATAATATCATCGTCATCATCACAAGCAGTAAACAGTAAACCACTCATTGCAACTGCCATCCACATGTTCCTAAGTGATGGCCTCATCCAGTCTCTCTCTCTCATAATCAATCCTTTAGTTAAAAAAAAAATAATTGTTTGATAGACTTAGGTACGCGAGAATTGGGACAGGGTTTAATAAATTGTAGATAATTCAGATACAATTGGTATTATATTAAATTATAGATTATTAAAAATTAAACAAAAAAAAGGCCCGCAGTCTTTCGATCTGCGAGCCTCGTTGTTCACCCTTAACCATTAACCTATCAATATTATTATATACACGGCAAAGAAGAGTAGTCCCACTATAGTGGACTTAATGGTAGTAATTTTCCGCTCCATACGTTCCCAATAATTACTGTAGTTAAAAAAATTGTTGCCCTGGGGCTTCAAAGAACTTATACACTTAATACGTTCTTCAGCAGCCGTAGGTTGTTGTTCTAACGTTATTTTATCAAAAAAAATACCCAGCCAAAACGGCAGGGTATTTAACCAAAACATATCTATCTGGCTTACAAATGGATAACTTCGTCGTAAGCTGCAGCAGTTGCTTCCATTACTGCTTCGCTCATGGTTGGGTGCGGATGCACTGCTTTCAGTACTTCATGGCCGGTGGTTTCAAGCTTACGGGCCACTACTACTTCGGCGATCATTTCAGTAACATTAGCACCTATCATGTGAGCGCCTAACCACTCACCATATTTGGCATCGTAAATCACTTTAACAAAACCATCTTTTGCACCTGCGGCGCTGGCCTTACCAGAAGCCGAGAATGGGAATTTACCCACCTTCACTTCGTAACCGGCTTCTTTTGCAGCTTTTTCGGTATAGCCAACAGATGCAATTTCGGGAGAGGTATAGGTACAGCCCGGAATATTGCGGTAATCGAGCGGCTCGGGGTTGTGGCCTGCAATTTTCTCTACGCAGATGATACCTTCGGCAGAGGCTACGTGTGCCAGGGCCGGACCAGGTACAATATCGCCAATGGCATAAACGCCGGGAACAGAAGTACGGTAGAACTCATCTACCACCACACGCCCCTTATCAGTTTTAACACCTACCTGCTCCAGGCCAATGCCCTCCAGGTTAGTGCTTACACCTACAGCCGACAGTACAACATCACACTCGAGCTGCTGTTCGCCTTTGGCAGTTTTAACCGTTACCTTGCAGCCTTTGCCACTGGTATCCACTTTGGTTACTTCAGAAGAAACCATTATGTCGATACCTGATTTCTTATAGTTTTTCTCCAGCTGCTTAGACACTTCTTCATCTTCTACCGGTACAATGCGGTCAAGGTACTCAACAATGGTTACTTTGGTGCCAATGCTGTTGTATACATAAGCAAACTCAACACCAATAGCACCAGATCCTACAACGATCATGCTTTTTGGCTGCTCTGCAAGGCTCATAGCCTCGCGGTAGCCGATTATCTTTTTGCCATCCTGCTTCAGGTTTGGCAGCTCACGGCTGCGGCCACCAGTAGCAAGCATGATGTGCTTGGCTTTATAGTCCTGCTTTTTGCCTCCTTCGTCGGTTACTTCTACCGTATCTTTGGCCTTAAGCTTGCCAAATCCGGCAATGTGTTCAATTTTATTTTTACGGAACAGGAACTGAATGCCTTTGCTCATGCCGTTGGCAACATCGCGGCTACGCTTGATGATAGCGCCAAAATCGGCCGTGGCTTCGCCTACAGAAATACCATAGTCTTTCGCATGATTGATATATTCAAACACCTGGGCACTTTTTATAAGGGCTTTGGTAGGAATACACCCCCAGTTAAGGCAAACACCACCCAGGCTTTCTTTTTCCACCACCCCTACCTTCATGCCCAGCTGAGAGGCCCGGATGGCGGCTACGTACCCGCCCGGGCCGCTGCCTATAACAATAAGATCATATTGAGTTGCCATAAAAATTATAACGGATAAATACTGCTTTTTAACAGAGGCCAAATTTAAGGCAAAACATGAGCTTAAAAAAACTTAATGTTGTACGTTTCTGATGTTTTGCGTTTTTTGTGCCTGAATTGCCAGCAGCATCCTGCTTCTTTGCAGCGGCCCGCCCGTTGGTAAAGATTTTTGTATAGGGTACAGTGTATATGGTATATGGATGGCTGTCAGCGAACATATTTCTACTCAAAGCATAATTTTTACCGCTTTCTTCCATATACCATATACCTTGTACTATATACAAATTACAAGCTGCTTACATTGAACAGAAGACTTAAACTTAATAACAAATGAAATTACTGGAAGGGAAAGTGGCACTGGTAACAGGTGCATCAAAAGGGATTGGACGTTCAATTGCCCTGAAATATGCAGAACAGGGTGCTGCCGTTGCTTTTACCTACCTCTCTAGCGTAGAAAAGGGCCAGGCCCTGGAAGATGAGCTGAAAGCGCAGGGCGTAAATGCCAAAGGCTACCGCTCCAATGCTGCCGATTATGCTGCTGCCGAAGAATTAATAAATGCAGTGGTAGCCGATTTCGGCAAGCTGGATATCCTGGTAAATAATGCCGGTATAACACGCGATAACCTGCTGATGCGCATGAACGAGCAGATGTGGGACGAGGTAATCAACACCAACCTGAAGAGCTGTTTCAACACAGTAAAGGCTGCCACCCGCACGTTTATGAAGCAAAAGAGCGGCAGCATCATCAACATGACTTCTGTGGTAGGCCTTAAAGGTAATGCCGGACAGGCAAATTATTCTGCTTCCAAAGCCGGCATTATTGGCTTTACCAAATCGGTAGCCCTGGAGCTGGGCAGCCGTAACATTCGCAGCAACGCCATAGCCCCGGGATTTATCGAAACCGAAATGACCGAGGTGCTGGATGAAAAAACCGTGCAAAGCTGGCGCGATGCAATTCCGCTTCGTCGCGGTGGCAGGCCCGAAGATATAGCCGATTGTGCCGTATTTTTAGGCTCTGACATGAGTGCCTACATTACCGGGCAGGTGCTGCAGGTAGATGGGGGAATGCTGACCTAATTAATGTGCTAATTGCTTAATGCGCCAATGTGTTATTTAAATCGTTAGGCGGGAAAATTGCTCCAGGTGTTGCACGCAACTATGCGCTGCAAATACTGCACTGCTAATATTGTTTGATGAACTGGCCGTTGGATATGGCCTTCTTCAATGGAAGTCGTCTACTACCCCAAAATTTAGCACATTGGCGCATTGATTAATTATAGCATTATACAAGAACATAATACGCTGTTCGTTACTTTTAACTAAGTAACTAAGCAAAAAGAGAGAAAGCACTTTCATGGATGTACGGCAATTGTTGTGGGGAGCCTCTCCCTGGTGGATTTTAGTGTGCCTGCTGGCTGGATTGCTCTATGCAGGATTACTCTATAGCCGTACCCCAACCCTCTGGAGCCGTACCACCAACTGGGGCTTGTTTGCGCTGCGTTTTGTGCTGGCAAGCCTGGTTTGTCTGCTGCTGCTCGAGCCTTTTCTGAAACAGCTTACCCGCCACGTAGAAGAACCCGTTTACCTGGTGGCCATCGATAACAGCCTTTCTGTGCCCGAAGGCGGAGGGGTAACAGAAGCTTTGCTGAAAGAAACTATTGGGCGACTGCAGCAGGAGCTGGGAGATAAAGGCCGTATTGAGCTTCGTACCCTTGAAGGCACCATACCTCAAACTGATAGCCTTCGTTTTGATTCGCAGACCACCAACCTCAGCAACCTGCTAAGTGGGGTACGCTCTGATTATGAGAACCGAAATCTGGCGGGTGTTGTGCTGCTTTCTGATGGCATTTACAACCAGGGCATTTCTCCTGCATTTGTACCCTACCCTTTTCCGGTTTATAGTCTGGGACTTGGCGATACCCTCCCGAAAACAGATGTAAATCTCAAAAACCTGTACTATAACAAAGTTGCCTACCAGGGCAACCAATTCAGGGTACGGGCAGAGATTACCCAGAACGGCTATGAAAATCAACCCCTTACCCTTACAGTGCGGCGTGGAAATAGGGTGCTGCAGCAAAAATCCCTCCGTTTTGCCCAGGGAGCTTCCCTGCTGGAGGAAGAGATAGTGCTGGATGCTGACGAGGCCGGTTTGCAACATTATGTTTTTGAGGTAAACGGCGCCAGCAACGAATACACCCAGAAAAATAATACCCGCCACGCTTACATAGAGGTAATAGAGGGCCGGGAAAAAATACTGATTGTAGCCAACAGCCCCCACCCCGATATAACAGCCTTCCGAAGGGCGATTGAAAAAAATAAGAACTACCAGAGTTTTTTATACATCCCCGGCATCTCAGAGTACCAGGAAGAAAACTACGACCTGGTTATTCTCCATGGATTGCCCGGAGGCCGGAACATTCCGCAAATGGACCAGATTCTGAAAAATGCCAGGGCCCGCTGGTATATTGTAAGCAATCAGACCGATCTGCGCGCTTTTAACCAGCAACAGGAGCTGGTGCAGATTCAGAGCCTGCAGCGCGAGTTTGATGAGGTATTCCCGATCCTGAATGGCAACTTCGACCTATTTACCTACTCTGGCGACTACCGCCGCAACATTGCTGCCTACCCGCCGGTGCAGGTTCCTTTTGGCCGCATCCAGACTGCAGGCTGGGGCAGGATGCTGCTGCAGCAGCGTATTGGCAGGGTAGATACTGATAAACCGCTCCTGGTGATTGGCGTACAGGAAGAAAAGAAAACGGCCGTAATGTTGGGTGAAGGCATGTGGCAATGGCGTTTGCAGGAGTTTGCCGCCACCGAAGATTTTAAGGCTTTTGATGAACTGGTGCTCAAGACCGTTCAGCTCTTGTCGGCCCGCGACGACCGCCGCCGCTTTAAGGTATACCCCCTGGAGGAAGAAGTGCTGGATACCGAAGGCGTAACCTTTGAAACAGAAGTCTACAACCAGGCCTACGAACGCATTTGGGGGCAGCCTGTAAACCTGCTTATTACCGACGAAAGCGGAAAACAGTTCCGCTACAGCTATCAGAATACCCGCAACAACCCACGTTATACCGTACAAAACCTGCCGGCAGGCGTATATCAGTATAGGGCCTCTACCGAACTAAATGGAGAAACCCACACTGCTACCGGGCGTTTTAGTGTACAAAACCTGCAGCTGGAGTCGCTTGAGCTAACAGCCAACCACAACCTGCTGCGAACCATTTCAGAAAAAACAGGCGGTCGGTATTATCATTATCAGCAGGAAGAAAACCTGATACAGGAGCTTAAGGAGCTGGAGGCAAAGAATGTGATTACGGCAGACGAAGCCTATGAGTCAGTGCTTAACCTGGAGTGGCTCCTGGTCCTGATTCTTTTACTTATCAGCGCAGAATGGTTTGTCAGAAAGTATAACGGCGGATATTAGTTCGCGCTGTTACTTCTGTTTTGGGAACAATTTAAGTAGCTTGGGACATGGCTCTTTGGTTACTTCCCCAGGATGAGGCAGCTAACCAAAAGATAGTCTTTTCATGCTGATCACCAGAAAAAACCTTATGCAGCGCGTCTTTTTTTCCCTGCTCATCTTACTGATTTCCCCTTACTGTTTTGCCCAAAAGCCGGTAAACATCAGCGGTACCATCAGAAATAATTCCCTTGATTCCATTGGGCTTGGTAGCACAAAAGTTGCCATAGGCGCAAATGGCTCTTTTACCTTTAAGCCACAGCTGGATAAGCCCCAGTACCAGGCATTAGTGTATGGACAGGAGGCTGTTGAGCTATACCTGGAGCCGGGCAAAAGCCTGCTTTTATCTTTTGAAGGTAACAATTTCCCCCTTAGCCTAAAGTTTAGTGGAGAGCTGGCCATTGTAAACCAGTACCTGGTGCAGCAGAGAGGGATAAACCTGCAGGTACAGCAGTATCTAGATCAGCATTGGGGGGCTTTGTTCTCCAAGCAGGAGCCTGAATTTATTGCCACGCTGGATTCGCTGCGCAACCTCTATTTACAGCCCTTAAACGATTTACTCTATAAAGACCGTAGCCTGCACCCCTGGTTTCTTACGCAGCAGCGTACAGATCTGACCTATCCATTCGATCGGTGGCTGCTGATGTACCCGGAAGTACACCGCCGGTATACTGGCGAGACAGTAAGCCTTAGTCCTAAATCTGAAGCCCACCTGTATAAAGCAGACCTGAACGACCCCAGGCTGCTTGAGTTTGAGAGCTACAAAGATTTTGTAAGGGACTACCTGTACCAGATTGTTCAGCAGGAATTTATTACCCTGGTAGAGAAAAAGGGCATGGATAATAAATGGCTTTATGCTGCTTTTAAAACGGTGCCTCGGGTTATCAAGAACAGGCCTGTGCAGGAGTTCTGGCTCTATGACTATATGCAGCAGCACCTGGAAGAATATGGGGTTAAAAACCTTGACAGCCTCTATACGGCATTTAATGCCCAAATAAGAAATCCTGCCTATCGGAACACCATCAATAAAATGTACGAACAGCAAAAGCAGGAGCGGGAAAAAATGGTCAGCAGGGTATATCGTGAAGTGGATGGACACAGGCTGCTTGCCTTCATAACCCAGCCTGAAAACCTGAAGAAGGGTGAGCGCAGGCCTGCCATGGTGTATGTACATGGTGGCAGTGGTAATAAGGGCAAACCCGACTGGCATTTTACCACCTCTCCTTATGGCTTTGTTAGCATTGCTGTTGAGTATAGGCTACGGGACCGCCAGGGCACCCTGCCTCCGGAGCAGGTAACAGACATCAGGGCTTTTTTTCGCTGGCTGCGCCAGCATGCCGATGAGCTGGGGGTAGATACCAGCCGCATTGTAGCATCGGGAAATTCTAATGGCGGCTTTTTACTCCTGAATGCTGCCATGGCACCGGCACCTGACGAACCAAAACTGCAGGCATCAGCACAATCGGTAGCAAATGCTGGTGCAACCGCAACAACTGCTGCTGCTGCAAAAACCCCTGCGCCTAAAAAGGGGGTAAAACTAAACCCCGCACCCAATGCTATTATATTACAGGCCGCCGGTTTTGATGCTACGGTAAACAACTGGTGGAACAAGTATCTAAACGATCAGGCCCTGGTGCAGCAGAGCTCTCCTACCGAACATGTTCGGCCTGGCCTGCCACCAATGCTGGTCATACACGGCACCAAAGATCAGTCGGTACCCTACTACACAGCCAGGGCCTTTGTTGAAAAAATGCAGGCTGCCGGTAACCCCATCGAGTTCCTGTCGCTGGAGGGGAGCCCCCATCATCTGTGGGCAATTCCTTACTTCAATAATCAGGCAAAAGCAAAACAAGAGGCGTGGCTTCAGGAGTTAGGTTATATAAAGTAGTATAAAGTGCTGCTTGTAAACAGGCCTGCATTAAGCTGCAATACAACGCGTAACCCTAACCGGGAGGCGTAGCTGCAGGAATAAATTATTGACCAACCTTTACAAAGAGATAGATGGAGTACAGAATATTAGGAAAAACTGGATTTAAGGTTTCGGAGGTTTCACTTGGTACCTGGCAGGTAGGTGGCCGCTGGGGCGATCCTTTTAACGATAAAAGCGCTGAGCACATTATTAACACTGCCATAGATGCTGGCGTAAACTTTATAGACACTGCCGATGTATACAGCGATGGCCAAAGTGAAGCTGCCGTTGCAAGGGTGGTAAAAAACCGTTCTGAAGAGGTTTTTGTAGCCACTAAATGCGGGCGGCAAATTCAGCCGCACACTGCCGAAGCCTATACTGCCAAGCGTCTAGCAGCTTATGTAGAGGAAAGCCTTCAGCGCATGAAGCTCGACACCCTGGACCTGGTGCAGCTGCATTGTCCCCCCACAGAAGTTTACAGCAGGCCCGAAATATTTGAAGCCTTTGATAAGCTAAAGGAACAGGGCAAGATCAGAAACCTGGGCGTGAGTGTAGAGATGGTTGATGAAGCCATGATGGCAATGCAATACGCCAACGTAACTACGGTTCAGATCATTTTTAATATGTTCAGGCTTAAGCCCAGCGAGCAGTTCTTTACCAAAGCCAGGGAAAACAACATTGGTATTATTGCCCGCGTGCCGCTGGCCAGCGGGCTGCTCACCGGTAAAATGACTCCGCAGACTAGCTTTGGCCCGGAAGATCATCGCAGCTTTAACCGTAATGGCGAAGCCTTCGATAAAGGTGAAACTTTTTCAGGTGTAGATTTTAACCTGGGGCTTGAAGCCGTAGAAGAGCTGAAGGAAATTTTTCCCGGACAGGAATCGCTGGCGGCCTGGGCAATTCGCTGGGTGCTGATGTTTCCCGAAGTAAGCACGGTTATTCCGGGTGCCTCACGTGCAGAACAGGTGCGGCCCAACATTGCAGCTTCCGAACTACCACCATTTACCCAGGAGCAAATGCAGGGCGTGGTGCGGGTGTACGATAAGTACATCAAACCTTCTGTACATACGCACTGGTAATAAACATTTCTAAAATTTAACTTTATTTAACCGGCCGGCGAAGCAGCATTTAAGTGCTGCTTCGTTAATTTATGGGCTTACCGAAACAACACCTCAAAGATACTTAACCATGCCTGATAAGATTACGCTTGTGATAGCTTCTACAAATCCTGTTAAAGTACAGGCGGCCCTGGCGGGCTTTCAAAAAATGTATCCCGATACAAACATAAGTACCAAGCCAATAAATGTTGCTTCTGATGTGGCAGACCAGCCCATGACTGATGAGGAAACACTTACCGGCGCTACCAACAGGGTAGCAAATGCCATGAGAGAGCAACCTGATGCAGATTACTGGATTGGCATAGAGGGTGGCGTACAACCCCTGAATGGTGAACTAACCGCATTTGCCTGGGTAGTGGTACGTTCTAAAAGCAAAACGGGTAAGGCCAGAACCGGCACTTTCTTTTTACCCAGGGCAGTTACAGAGCTGGTAGAACAAGGCATTGAACTTGGCACAGCCGACGACATGGTTTTTGGAAGCAGAAACTCTAAACAAGCAGGCGGAGCTGTGGGTTTGCTCACTGGTAATGTGGTAGACAGAAAGCAACTGTATGAACAGGCAGTTGTACTGGCGCTGGTTTCCTTTAAATGGGAGCAGCTTTACCGGGAGTAGTAATGGCAGGACTGTTTCACTGAAATAATGGCAACAGAAAGTGCTCCATCGATAAACTATTTTCAAAATTCTGTATTTAATATTCAGTTGCCCTTTTTTTCGTAGATTGGCCGTAAGAGCAAATTTTCTACCGCTAAAAGCTCAAAAGCCTTCATTAAACCCATTATGAAATACCATACCCTCGGAAAGTCTGATCTTAAGGTAAGCAAAGTTAGCTACGGCTGTATGTCTTTGGGGGAGGATCATGAAAAGAATACCAAGCTGCTCCTGGCTGCTGTAGAGCAGGGTATAAATTTCTTCGACACAGCCGACCTCTATGATAAAGGAAACAATGAAATAACTGTTGGCAAGGCTTTCAGGGGTATTCGCGACAAGGTTATTATTTCCAGCAAGGTAGGTAACCAGTGGCGTAGCGACGGAAGTGGCTGGGACTGGAACCCGCGCAAAGAATATATCCTGAAAGCAGTAGAAGACAGTCTTAGGCGGCTGCAAACAGATTATATAGACCTCTATCAACTGCATGGCGGCACCATCGACGACCCTATCGATGAAACAATAGAAGCCTTTGAGCTACTGCAGCAGCAGGGCAAGATCCGCTTTTACGGCATTTCGTCTATCAGGCCAAACGTAATACGGGAATGGGTGAAACGCTCAAACATTGTAAGCCTCATGATGCAGTACAGCCTGCTGGATCGTAGGCCGGAGGAGGAGTGCCTGGAGATTGCACAGCAGCATGGTGTAGGCGTTCTTGCCCGGGGTGCTTATGCTAAAGGGCTGCTCCTGGGTAAACCATCAACGCCTTATCTTGCTCATACAGCAGAAGATGTTGAGAGAGCGGCTAGAATAATTCAGTCCCTGGCCGACACCACCCGAACTGCCGCACAGGTGGCAGGTCGTTATGCGCTTCACCACCCGGCTGTGGCCTCTGTTGTATTAGGCATCCGCATCCGCAGCCACCTGCACGATGCCATCGCCATTTCCATGGCCAATCCCTTATCAGCAGAAGATCTTGAAAGATTAAAAAACAGTGCCAAAGCAATTATGTATGAGGAGCACCGCTAGCATTTCGATGCTCCTGCCCCTCTCCTCCCACGCTACCGAGCTCTTCTTTACATGAAAAATACTACCATACTCACAGCGCTGCTGCTGTTCCTTTTTTGCTCCCAGCTATTTGCACAGAAAACCATGCAGGTAAAGGGCCGCTTTTTATACACCCCCATCGGCGAAAAGGTAATCCTGCGCGGCGTAAACGAAATGTTTATATGGTCTGATGATCTTACAGGGGAACAGACCTTTTCTGAAATTGCAAAAACCGGCGCCAATGTTGTACGCATAGTTTGGCTGAGTAGTGATGAAAACCCCAGGGGTACTGCTGCCAATCTGGATAAAGCCATCACAAATTGTATTGCTGCCGGCATTATTCCTATGCCGGAACTGCATGGCGCCACCGGCAAGTGGGATAAGCTACAGAGCCAGGTAGATTACTGGGTAAAACCAGAGGTAGTTAGTGTACTGAAAAAGCACGAGCCATACCTGCTGCTCAACATAGCCAATGAAGTGGGTGATCATGGCATAAATACCAGCCAGTTTAAAGAAGGCTATCAGCAGGCGATCTCCCGCATGCGTGCGGCTGGCATTAAATGCCCCCTGGTGATTGATGCCTCCAGCTGGGGACAAAGCATCGATGTACTGCAGGCAAGCGGCCCCTACCTGATAGAACAGGACCCCCTGAAGAACCTGCTGTTTTCCGTACACATGTGGTGGACTGCCCCCGATGGTGCCACCAACAGGATCAAAAATGAAATCGAAGAATCGGTAGCACAGGAGCTACCCCTGATCGTTGGTGAGTTTGCGCCCATGGGGGTTGGCTGCGCCAAATCCATCGACTACAAAACCATTATGGAACAGTGCCAGAAGCATGACATTGGCTGGCTGGCCTGGTCCTGGGGCCTGCAGGACAACGGCGACTGCAAGCTCATGGATATGACCAGCGATGAGAAACGCGGTAAATTCAGCGGCCTGTTCAGCTGGGGGCTCGAAGTAGCCGTAACAGACCCCAACAGCATCAAGAACACCTCACGGCATACTGAGTATATCCGGGAATGGAGCAAAAAGGTAGCCGGAAAGTAGTCAGCAATTCAGCAGCTTAGCATCAGTATTATTTGCTTAGCAGCAAAAAATAGAAGATGGACAGCAAACGCAAGCGATCCTGTAAAAATAAAAAAGCCCGAAGAAATTAATCTCCGGGCTTTATATGTGCGCTATAAAATTTACTTTTTATCTGAAGAACCTTTGTCTTCCTGGGCTACCGTCTCTTTGCGGGAAATGGTCAGGCTGTCGCCCTCTCCACTATAATCCGCCAATAGTACATCGCCCTCGGTCAGATCGCCTTTCAGGATTTCTTCCGCTACCGGATCTTCCAGGTATTTCTGGATGGCACGGTTCAGCGGACGGGCACCGTATTGCTGATCATAACCTTTTTCAGACAGGAAGTCTTTCGCCTTATCGGTTAGCTCAATGTCGTAGCCGAGTGATTTCATACGACTGAACAGTTTGCCAAGCGAGATGTCGATGATGCGGTGAATGTCTTCGCGTCCAAGGGAGTTGAATACGATCACATCATCCAGACGGTTCAGGAACTCAGGGCTGAAAGCCTTGCGGAGGGCATTCTGGATGGTTGATTTCATCAGCTCATCAGAATTCTCGCGGCGGTTAGAGGTTGCAAAACCTACACCGGCACCAAAGTCTTTCAGGTCGCGTACACCAATGTTAGAGGTCATGATAATGATGGTGTTTCTGAAGTCTACGCGGCGGCCAAGGCCGTCGGTAAGAATACCATCATCGAGCACCTGTAACAGGAGGTTGAACACATCCGGGTGCGCTTTCTCAATCTCGTCGAGCAGCACTACAGAGTATGGCTTGCGACGTACCTTCTCGGTTAGCTGGCCACCTTCTTCGTAGCCAACATAGCCGGGAGGCGCTCCTACTAAGCGCGATACACTGAATTTCTCCATGTACTCAGACATGTCGATGCGGATCAGCGCCTCGTCTTTATCGAACAGGTAGCGGGCCAGTACTTTGGCAAGCTCGGTTTTACCAACACCGGTTGGGCCCAGGAATACGAATGAACCAATAGGTTTCTTCGGATCTTTAAGGCCTACGCGGGTACGCTGAATGGCTTTCACCAGTTTCTTGATGGCCTCGTCCTGGCCAATCACATTCTTCTTCAGCTCCTCGTTCATGCCCAGCAGCTTGGCACCCTCATTCTGGGCAATACGCTTGGTTGGGATTCCCGTCATCATACCAATTACCTCGGCCACATCGTCTTCATCAACGGTATAACGTTTGGTTTTGGTCTCGTCTTCCCAGCGCTTTTTGGCAGAATCGAGCTGCTCGAGCAGTTTTTTCTCTGAATCGCGCAGGCGGGCAGCCTCTTCGTACTTCTGGCTTTTCACCACGCGGTTCTTCTCGTTCTTGATGTCTTCGATCTCGCTTTCCAGCTTCACGATTTCATCCGGAACGTGTATGTTATTGATGTGTACACGGGCACCAGCCTCATCGAGCACATCGATGGCTTTATCCGGCAGGAAGCGGTCGCTGATGTAGCGGTCAGACAGCTTCACGCAGGCCTGAATAGCTTCCTCGGTATAATTTACGTGGTGGTGTTCCTCGTATTTATCTTTGATATTCGAAAGAATCTCAACGGTTTCTTCTACTGAAGTAGCATCTACCATTACCATCTGGAAACGACGGGCCAAAGCACCATCTTTCTCGATGTACTGGCGGTACTCATCCAGCGTTGTTGCACCGATGCATTGAATTTCGCCACGGGCCAGGGCAGGCTTAAACATGTTGGAGGCATCCAGCGAACCGGAAGCACCACCAGCACCTACAATGGTGTGCAGCTCATCAATGAACAGGATCACGTCCGGACTTTTCTCCAGTTCGTTCATCACTGCTTTCATCCTTTCCTCAAACTGACCGCGATACTTGGTACCGGCCACCAGAGAAGCAAGGTCAAGGGTTACCACGCGCTTGTTAAACAGCACGCGGCTTACTTTGCGCTGCACAATGCGCAGGGCAAGACCTTCTGCTATAGCGGTTTTACCTACACCAGGCTCACCAATCAGAATAGGGTTATTTTTCTTACGGCGGCTCAGGATCTGGGCCACGCGCTCAATTTCATCCTCACGACCTACTATAGGATCGAGCTTGTTATCTTCCGCCATCTTGGTAAGATCGCGGCCAAAGTTATCCAGCACAGGCGTACGTGATTTCTCAGCGCCTTTGCCCGAACCGGCTTCGCTGCGGCCAGAGCCACCGCCACCACCGAAGATACGAGAGCTGTCGCCTTCGTCATCATCAGTATCGTGGGCAGACATTGGTCCGTCGGACTGGTATTCCAGCATTTCTTTTACAACGTCGTAACTAACGTCGAATTTCTCTAAGATTTGGGTTGCGATGTTATCTTCATCGCGCAAGATTGACAGCAGTAAATGCTCGGTGCCGATCAGCTGACTTTTAAAGATCTTAGCCTCCAGGTATGTGATCTTCAGTACCTTTTCCGACTGACGGGTCAGCGGAATATTGGCAAGATTTTTTACCTGGTGGGTGGCTGTACCTTTCGTGGCACGTTCTATAGACTGACGCAATTCATCCAGAGACACACCTAGTTTCTTAAGGATGCTGACAGCAACGCCCTCACCCTCACGAATCATGCCTAGTAATAAATGTTCAGTACCTATATAATCATGCCCAAGCCGGAGCGCTTCCTCCCTGCTGAGCGAGATCACTTCTTTGACCCGGTTTGAAAATTTTGCTTCCATATTATAGTGGCTAACGATTATCTAACGCTGAAGGGTAAGATATAATGCTCTTCTTCTTTGAGGCATTTAGATAATCACCTTTAAGTTAGTAATTAACTGGTATTTTTAAAACAGATTCCTGTTTTAGAATGTTCATTTCTGCTTTGCCGATTGGCGGATTACTGATGCAGCTGCCGGGCCTTCACAAAAAAGAACATCCAACACGCTAAGGTTAGCTACAAATTTTGCGCCAAAAAGCTGGGTATATGGTACCGAACAGTAAAGATCTCGGGCAGTAAACGGTAAATTGGGCCGTATGGCCTGCCGGAGGTCATAAAGGCCGGTTCCGGTTTGTTGTATGTACGCATGGGTAGCCGCAGGTGTTGCCGGAAGTTGCAGTAAATCCAGACAAAGTGTCAGAACTTTTTCATTCAGGTCCCATAAGTACTTCCATTCTTCCTGAAAAACAGGCGCTAAGCGTGGTGCATAATGTTCGAAAAAAGGCGATTTTCCGTAGCACGACTGCAGGCTTCGCCAGTGTTGGCGCTGCCATGGCTGGCTACTGTCAACCTTTAAATCCCGCACAAGGATCTTTTTGGTTCCGCCCACCACCGGCACCGTCAGCTTCTCTACCTGATGAGGCCCCAGGATGTAGCAGCGGTTTCGGTAGCTCTGCTTGATAAAGTGCTCATGCGCCTCCAGCAAAACCTCTCCCGGCCTGGTAAAACAGCTGAAATATTCTAAACAGGGAAAGTAATGCAACGCCAGCAGCGGCGTAGTAGTTTCTGGAAGCATGGGTGTTCTGGTAGCGGGTAATGAGTATTTAGTATATAGTATGGGGTATATGGTATATGGATAGTAGGGGCAGCTGCCGTGGTACTCTGAAGCAACATTGTAAAAGAAGTGGAACAGCAAGTAATTAGCAAGCCCACCGTATTTGTCTTTGTACAATATACTATATACCTGATGCCCCACACCAACACATAATCTACTCTCTATTTGGTGTATCGGCAAAAGCTACCGATTTTTGCACCTATGCTTTTAATAAAGTTCTTTTCCCGCATGCCTTTCTGGCTGCTCTATGCCTTGTCAGACGGACTTGCCTGGCTTTTATATGCGGTTGTACGCTACCGGCGTAAAGTGGTAGCTGAAAATATCCGCCATGCTTTTCCAAACCAAACTGCAGCGTGGCACAGGAAAACCATCCGAAAGTTTTACACAAGCTTTACAGACGTGTGGCTGGAATCGCTTAAGTCACTTACACTCTCGGAGGCTCAAATGCGCCAGCGGGTGCAAATTGAAAATCCGGAACTACTTGCAGGCTATCAACAGCAGGGATTGAGTACCATTGGCCTGGCCGGCCATATGGTGAACTGGGAGTGGCTGTTTTTGCGTGGTGGCATGGAGATGAAAAATGTCTGGGGTGTTTATCTTAGGGTTGAAAACCCATTCTTCGATAAGCTCATGCTGCAGATACGCAGCCACTATGGCAACCGCCTTATTGAAAAAGCAAACCTCTTAAGGGAGCTGGTCCGCACCCGCGGCCAAATGCGTAATGTAGCCATGGTGGCCGACCAAGCTCCTCAAAAAGGCGTCAACTATTACTGGCAGTCGTTCATGAACAGGCCCGCACCTTTCTTTACCTCAGCCGAAAAGCTGGTGCAAAAAGAAGAGCTGCCCCTGTATTTTGTAGGCATTATGCGCACCGGGCGGGGTCGCTACAAATTGTGGTTCGAAGAACTAGGATTTCCGCCTTATGCACCCATGCCGGAAGGCACCCTTACCAGCCGGTACATAGAAGCACTTGAGCGTGCTATTACACAGCAGCCCGAAAACTATTTATGGTCGCACAAGCGCTGGAAACACAAGCTCCCCGCAGGGCATCCGCTTACTACACCAGGTGGGGCGTAAGATCGCCTGCACCCTGGCGTACAATTTCAAAAACATCGCCGGTGCAATCCACTACGGTTGAGGGCATGTTGTTACCCACGCCGCCATCAATCACAATATCTACCAGGCCTTTGTAGCGCTCCCAGATCTCTTCGGGATCGGTGGTATATTCTTTGATGGTATCGGTATCGTGAATAGAGGTGGTAATGATAGGATGCCCCAGCTGCTCCACCAGCATGCGCGGTATGTTATGATCAGGCACCCTGATGCCCACCGTTTTTTTCTTGGCATGAATGATCTTAGGCACTTTAGAACTCGCCTCCAGCAGGAAAGTATAAGGCCCGGGCAGCACCTTCTTCATTACCTTAAACACAGGCGTGCTTAGGTTCCTGACAAATTCGGATATATGACTGATATCCTGACAAATAAAGGAAAGCTGGGTTTTATCAGCCTTCACCCCTTTGATCTGGCATACCCGCTCAACAGCACGCTGATCGAAAATATCACAGCCGATACCGTAGATCGTATCAGTAGGATAAATAATAACACCCCCATTCTGTAGTACCTCCACTACTCTGGCTATTTTTCGCTGTTCGGGATTATCAGGATGAATTTTCAAGAGTTCTGCTGCCATAGAATCAAAAAATTTTACGTTAAAGAAATAGGCTGTGCACTTACAATCTACAATATTTTAAGAACTTTAACAGCCCGTTTTAGATTAAGACTACCGGGTAAACCCTGCAGCCTCATACAAATGTTTGCATAAGCCATATAAAAAAACAGGCTGCCGGACTCCTTATTTGCTTATTAAATATGAAGAATAAAAAGATACTGTTAGCGGGTTTGATCATCTTCTCGGTGCTGCTCACCTCTTTCACTTTCTACGCCTGGCAGATCCTGTTCACCCCCAATATTCTGGTAGAACAGGAAGACCGCTCCTTTATCATTCGCCCCGGCGAAACATTCAAAAGCATACAAAATCGACTCTACGACGAGCATATTGTGCAGGAGCCTGTTTCCTTTGGCTTTTTAGCCAAGCTGATGGATTACGATGAGCAGGTAAAGCCGGGGCACTACGTACTGGAGAAGAATATGAACAACCTGCAGGCTGTGCGCATGCTTAGGGCCGGTCGTCAAACCCCTGTCCGCATTACCTTCAATAACCTCCGCACCCGCGATGATCTGGCCGAGCGCCTGGGCGATAAGCTTATGTTCACCCGCCAGGATATGGATTCCCTGCTGCACAGCCCTGCCGTAGCCAAAGAGTACGAAATGGACACCGCCACCATCATCAGCATGTTCCTGCCCGACACCTATGAGTTTTACTGGACTACCACCGCACGTGAATTCATGGACCGCATGAAGCAGGAGTATGATAAGTTCTGGAACGAAGAGCGCCAGCAGAAAGCCGAGAAAATGGGCCTGACTCCTTCCGAAGTAGTTACCCTGGCTTCTATTGTACGTGCAGAAACCAACAAGGCCGATGAGATGCCACGGGTGGCTGGCGTGTACCTGAACCGCATCAACAAAAATATGCCCCTGCAGGCAGACCCTACGCTGGTGTATGCCCTGGGCGATTTTAGTATCAAGCGCATTTTGGCAAAAGACAAGGAAATAGACTCGCCCTATAACACCTATATGTACCGTGGCCTTCCTCCTGGTCCTATCAACATGCCTACCACTACGGCCATTGATGCCGTTCTGAATGCCGAGTCGCACAACTACATTTACTTTGTGGCCAAAGAAGACTTTTCGGGTTATCACACCTTTTCTACCAACTACAACGAACACATGAAAAATGCCCGAAAGTACCATAGTGCGCTCAAAAAGCGTGGAATTTTCAGGTAAAGTTGCCTATTGCAGATTTGTTGCTCATATTTAAAGCTGATAGAGCGGTGTTACCCGCTTGCTGGCAGGCAATGCCGTATGTCTGAACTGGGGCTTAATCAGTAAAGTATGTATGTAGCCGAAACTAAGCTGCGGGTCCGTTATGCCGAAACGGATCAGATGGGATATGTATACTATGGCAATTATGCCACGTATTATGAAATAGGACGGGTAGAGGCGCTGCGTAACCTGGGCTTCAGCTACAAGGCGCTGGAGGAGGAAGTGGGCGTGATGATGCCTGTACTGGAATTACATGTTCAGTACAAAGCGCCGGCCTTCTACGATGATGAACTGCGGCTGCAGATTATCATACCGGAACTGCCCCAATCGCGCATGCGCTTTGAGTATAAGCTTTACAATGCAGCCGACAAGCTGTTAAACGAGGGCCATACTACCCTGGCCTTTGTAAACAAGAGCAGTGGCCGTCCCTGCAGAGTGCCTGATAGACTAAAAAACGTGCTCCTGCCTTATTTCAAATAGTATGCAGAGGGTTAGGAACCAAATCGCTAATTCGCGCAGGCTTCGCAAGCTGAAGCGTTTCCTGGTGAGCGTGCGCATCCGCAACCGCCAGGTGTCGCTGTTCAGAATCATTGTGGTGTTTCTGGACAAGCTTCGTGCTGCCGATGTATTTGAACGCGCCTATGGAGTTGCCTTCAACCTTACCCTTTCTGTTTTCCCTGCCATTATCTTCTTTTTTGCCCTGCTGGCATTTTTGCCCGTGGTAGACGATGTGCAGACCATGTCCTTTTTACGGGAGGTACTGCCTAAATCTGTTTTCCAACTGATTGACAATACAATACGCGATATTTTAAGCAGGCCCCGCGGTGGTCTGCTGTCGTTTGGTGTTGTGTTTGCCCTGCTCCTGGCCACCAGCGGCATGATATCGCTCATGAATGCATTTAACCGCATCCACCTTACCATTGAGAAAAGAAGCTTTCTGAAAGCCCGGGGCATTGCAACCTTCCTTACGCTGATCCTGGCCATGGTATTGGTCATGGCCATAGCCCTGCTGGTAGTGGGGCAGCTGTTTATGAACTGGGTATACCACCAAAACGCACTACTGGAGGATCATCAGTTTTACCTCATCATCGTGCTACGCTTTGTGATCATGTTCCTATTCTTCCTGATGGCCATCTCCTCTATTTACTACCTGGGTCCTTGTATTCAGCAGCGCTGGAGCTTCTTTTCGCCCGGCTCTTTTCTGGCAGCCATCTTTTGCCTGGCTGCTTCCTTTCTGTTTTCCGCCTATATCAGCAACTTTCAACTGTACAACAAGGTGTATGGCTCCATTGGCGCTCTTATTGCGCTGATGATCTGGATCTATATGATTTCAGTGATCATCCTGATGGGCTACACCGTAAACGCCAGCATTGATGTTGCCCTGGACCGCAAAAAGGTAAAAGCCAGCCAGCCCTCCACCATGAAAGTAGAGCGCGTGGAGCTGGGACAGCCAGCGCACTGATAGCCAGTTTGCATGATAGACAGAATGTATATGGTATATGGTATATGGTATATGGTATATGGTATATGGTATATGGTAAATTTTTTTTCAGAAGCCAAAGTCTTTAAACCATTCATTTACAGCGATAAGCTGTAGAAGCACCTGAAATTTTACAGATAAAACAGTCTAAACTATTTGACAAAATAAACAGATCTGTTACCTTTGCATCCGCTACAGAGGAGTGGCAGAGCGGTCGAATGCGGCGGTCTTGAAAACCGTTGAACCTTTGCGGGTTCCGGGGGTTCGAATCCCTCCTCCTCTGCAAAATTGTATTTTTACAATTCGAAACCCTTCAGAAATGATTTCTGAAGGGTTTTTTGCTTTTTGGCGTTTCATCTTTTTTCACTTTTCTTCGTTAAAAGTATCACCGATGTTTCACCTCTACTCCCATGTTTCACCTGTATGAGCGCCAATTTATCCCTTAAATTTTACCTGAACGAAGACAAGCTGAAGGGCGACAAAGTCAAGATCTACCTGCGGATCACCTATAACCGAAAGAAAGCAGAGATAGCCACTGCTCACTCCATCCTCCCTGCAGAGTGGGATGAAGCCAAGCAACGATCCAGGAAAAACCCCACCATCAACCAGGCCCTTTCCGACATTGAAACAAAGCTCTACCAGATCAAGACAGTGCTGGAATATGAAGAACGTCCTATCTCTGCCAGAATCCTGAAGGATGTATACATCGGGAAGGATAAGATTGCCCCCTACCTTATAGAGTTTTACCAGGAGTACATGGATGAAATGGAAAATCATCCTGAACGGAGCTCTGAAACTGTAAGCATCTATAAGCAGACCTTTAACTATGTGAAGGCATTTGTGAAGGCAAAATACAAAGCCTCTGATATCCTCATCAAGCAGATAGATTTTAAGTTCGTGAAGGACCTTGACCTTTTCCTACTCAAAAATGATCTATCCAGAAATACGGTCATGAAACATCACAGCCGCTTTCGCACCTTATTGTACCGGGCCATTAATGAGGGATACCTGGAAAAGAATCCTTATAAGGACTTCAAGATGAAAAAAGAAAGGGTGCATCGGGAAGAACTTTCAGAAGCTGAGCTGGAACGCATCATTGAACATGACCTGCACGGCAACGACAGCTTACAACGGGTGCGTGACCTTTTTATATTTTCTGTTTACACAGGCTTGCGATATCAGGATGCCCAGGATCTTGAAAAGAAACACATAGTAACGTCAGAAGCTGGCAAGCTTTTCATCAAAATGAAACAACACAAAACTGGCGAGATTGTTAACATTCCCCTACCCCAACCAGCCCTCGATATTATAGAACGATACGAGAAGAGTAAAGACAGAAAGATTACTGGCAAGCTCTTACCCCGTCTTTCCAACCAGAAGCTTAACCTAAATTTGAAAGAAATTGCTAAGCTAGTCGGCATTCAGAAGAATGTTACCCACCACGTTGCCCGTCACACCTACGCCACCACCATCCTGCGGGACAATGACATTCCCTTCGACGTAATTAAAGACTTGCTAGGTCATACCAACATCAAACAGACCATGATCTATGCCAAAAACAGCGATAAGTTTATGGATAAGCTAGCTGATAAAATTGAAAGGAATATTAGTAAGAAGAAGGAGGACTAACAGCAAGTATCTTGATAAATAACGAGGGTGAATTTTACCTCTGATTATTGGACGAGGGCGTTTTTTAACTAAATTCACCCTCGTTCGTTTTATAAGTGCACTAAACGCCCTCGCGTAAAAACATACAGCAATGGCCTACCACCCTGAAAAACCATACAACGATCTGCCGCTCCTGCCTCCTAAGGCAGAACTAGAGGGTAAGGCCATTCTAAAGAAAATCATATCAGCGAGCCGGGCCTTATCAGAACTAAAGGGAGCGATCACAAATTTACCCAATCCCACACTCTTTACTGACACAATTAATCTACAGGAAGCCCAGGCGAGTTCTGCCATTGAAAATATTATTACCACACAGGATGAACTTTTCAGGTCTTCTATTGCCGATAAAAAGGTGGAGAATCCTGCCATCAAAGAAGTGTTTCATTATAAAGAAGCCCTATGGTATGGTATAGAGCAAATGGCAAATCGTCCTTTGCTTACCACCAACCTCTTCATTAAGCTGGTTCAGCGCATCAAGGAAAATGAAGCGGGTATTAGAAATGCGCCTGGTACCCAACTAAAGAATCCGGCAACAGGCAAGGTGGTATATACCCCACCAGAGGGAGAAGCGGTGATTTGGGAAAAGCTGAAAAACCTGGAAGACTTCATCCATGCAGAAGATGAGCTGGATCCCCTGGTGAAGATGGCCATTATCCATTATCAGCTTGAAGCCATCCACCCCTTTTTCGATGGTAATGGTCGTGCAGGCAGAATCATTCTGCTTCTCTATTTACAATTTAGCGGTCTACTGCACCTCCCCGCTTTGTACCTAAGCCGGTACATCATTGAACACAAAGCTGAGTATTATGCACAGCTAAGACGTGTAACAGAGGAGGGAGACTGGCAGACATGGATCCTGTACATGCTGGACATGGTGGAGCAAACCGCCAGCACCAGCAGAAAGCAGATCGAGAACATTGAGAAGCTTATGACGAACATGGGAAAACAAATTCAGGAACAACTGCCCAGGATATATTCAAAAGATTTGCTGGAGGTACTTTTCAAGCTACCCTATACCAAGCGCAATCAGCTGAAGACCGCAGGCTTGGGCAATTTAAAAACAGCAGGTGCTTATCTAAACCAGTTGGAAGAAAAGGGATTTTTGAGGAGTGAGCAGCTGGGCAAGGAGAAGCTTTATTTAAACTATCGGCTCCTGGAAATTCTGAAAGGATGACTTAAAACGTTAAATTTAATTTTATTTAACAGGAGCTTCATCAGAATCCCCTAGATTATCGACCTCTACCCGTGAAGAGTTCGTTGTACCACCATTACTTCCACACATGGACATGAAGAGCAACAGAAAGGATAAACACTCCTGTGTCTGATTTTAGTATTGCTTATCATTAGAAGAAATAAGTCTGGAGGATAGAATATTCTATTAAACAGGAGATAGAATTGGGGGCGGTACTACTAACTATCTAGCTACTGGTAGTTTAGCTGTAGTAAACCACATGTCCAGAAGTTTTCCATCTTTGATGGAGTAAAAATTATAATTGCAGTATACCGTAGAGTCACCATTTGCATCATAGAGCGTAAATTTTACTCTGGCCGCTGTTTGGTCTCCATCAATAAGCTCCTGCAATACTATGAACTTTGTCTTTGGATTCTTCTCCAAATATTCCTTTAGAATTCCTATTACAGCCTCCGGGCTATTATCGGGACTTGGAGGGAAGCGGTGATCAGTAAAGTTTTCGTGTAAATAAGACAGCGCCAGGTCCCAGTCATGATTATTAATGGCCGTATACAGCTGGCTTACAATCTTTTGATTTTCTTTTTCATCCGGCTGGCAAGAAGTAAGTCCGGCAAAAAGAATCACGAAGAGAGAAAGTAATAGGGCTTTCATTTTTGATAAGACTTATGGTTCATGATACAGTTACTGCTCAGACATGCGCATAACTTATATATAGCTACTGTGCTATCAAGTTAGCGTTTTTCTGTAGATGTAAGTAATTCTGCATTACCTGATTCCGTACTTTAAATACAGATATTTAATGGCAAAACTTTTGACTGCTATTGTATAACTCACCTAAGATAGTAGCCAAAGAAACAATTAAAAAAAGGATTTATTAAATTTCTTTTTGATGACCTCCTTTCAAAAATAATGAGCTTATACAACACAAATATTGGTACACTGAAAGGTATTCAAACATCCTGCTTCTTCTAAGATGAGCTGCCGGGTTGAATCTAGCCAGCTGCAATCTTATCTCAAAAATATTTATGTAACCGAAGATGAACAGTTATTACACAGAAAACAGCTAATAGAGTAGTGAGAAGATCAAGAAGAAGGACAAGGAAGAATAGCCGAAGCATTCAACAAAGAACGAGGGCAAAATTTACCCTTGTTCGTTTTCAAACTAGTTAGTAATAGCTGCCTAAAGAAATATTAATTGAAATATCCGTTTTATATACTGAAATTTCCGTAAACTTGAATGAGTAAATAGTTAAACCATGTCAGCACAGGCTCAAGATACAGAAGGACTGGTAGTCGTAAAGGACAACCTCCAGCTCATTCACCTGCGGGATGAGGGGATCGGTGTGCAGTATTTCCGAAATCTGCAGGACCACACGAGCATGCCAAAAGCTGAGCTGGCGCATTTTGTAGGCGTGGATCCTACGACAGTTGACAATTACCGCAAGCAGAACAAGAAGTTTACCGGCGATTCGGCTGAGAAGCTACTGAAGCTTCACAGGTTGTTTTCGCTGGGAGAAGAGTTATTTGGCTCAACCGATGAGTTTACTGATTGGCTGCACATGCCGTCTCCCGGACTGGAAGGCCAAAAGCCCGTAGCGCTGCTGCATTCCATCACCGGCATTGGCGAAATCGAAAAGCAGCTCAACCGCATCATTCACGGCTATGTGGCCTGATCATGCTGCTTTACCGTATTATTTTCTCTAAGTACGCCGAAGCCAAATTTGCCCCTGGGGAATCGGGCCGTTGGAACCTGGAGGGGGAGCGCGTGCTTTACACCAGCACCTCACCTGCCCTGGCCATGTCGGAAACCATGGCACACAGACTGGGGCAAGGTTTTCTTTCTGCTGGCTACAGCCTCATCACCTTTGAAGTATCAGATACTATTCCTTTCGAAGATATAAGCCGCAGCCAATTACCAGAAGACTGGCGCCTGTATTCCAGCTACTCCATTAGCCAGCCGCTGGGCTCCGACTGGTTCAGGCGAAAAGCAACACTTTTACTACGCGTACCCTCTGCCGTGGTACCAGGAGATTACAATGTAGTCGTAAATGCCACACATCCTGATTACGACCAGCTCCGGAAAATCAGCCGGGAAGCTTTTCCTTTCGATCAGCGCTTTATCCAGGCTGATGAGGAGCTAAAGGAAAGTCGCAGCAAAACAGCCAAAGAAGTGAAATGGAGCAGCAGGAAGAAGTAGCCAACATTTTGAAGAACTGCCTCCTGCACTTTCCTACATCAGCAGCATTCCATCATCCTTCTCTCTAAATGGCTTTGTATCCAGCCCCAGCTTTTTCATGTTGAGCTGATGCGATGTTAAGGGAGGTGAGCCTTTAGGTGTAGGCGCAGGCGACACAGTGCCAGTTGGTTTAGTTGGCGCTTCTCCCAGCTTGGGGAACTGATCAAATCCTATTCCCATCCCCATTGGGTTTTGATTACGTTGCTGTTGTTGCATTAGCCTCCGAGGCTTTGCTACTAATACTTCATACAGCTCTTTCACCATTTCCATCAAAGGCCTGTCATGCAATAAGTACTTGCCTGCTGCCACTGCACCTGCACCTAGTACCGTTTCCAGCACTCCTGATCCCCTCACTCCTTGAGATTGAAAGGGAGTGTGCTCCTGCGTATCGGACGGTACAGGCACCTGGGATGGTGTAGGTGCAGCAGGAATAAGTGAAGTAGCTAAGGAATCCGCTGCAGCATAACCTAAGGTCGACACTTGAGGCTTGTGGTAATGGCCACTCACATAGCGGTAGCCTTTGCGCTTGTAGCACGCCATTACCCGGCAAGAAGCCGAGCAATAGCGATGATTTTTCCTTTTTGCCTCAAAGCTCTCCTCGCAATGAAGGCAGTCTTTTACTTTCGTTTTCTGGCACATGCCGTTGGTGATTTTTTGAGTTGAAGAAACTCTGTTTTAGAAATGAAATTTGTGGGACCAGCAAAAGCTGGCTTGCTTAAGGTCTGCAGGAATAGCCGACACTCGAAAGGGCACTGGAGTACTGTAGAATGCCTCCTTAAGCAGCAGAACGTCTGTTACGCTCCAGGTACTGGTTAAGATCAGCCATCGCATAAAAGACCTTCCCACCTACTTTCGTGAAGGGTAGTTCGCCGCTCTTACGCCTGGTCCAGAACCAGGTAACCTTTTTACCAAGAAGCTCCATGGCATCCTTTTCGCTGATCCATTCTGTGAGCTTATGTTTACTAACTTTATCATCTGCCTGGCACTTGAGGAACAGCAGGGTTTCTCTTATTTCTTCCAATAGATGCAACGGAACCAGTACTAGTGCTTCATGTGGGTCATTTAAACTTTTCATTTTTCAATAAATCAAACATTCATAAAATTTTTAAAATGGGAATTAGATACCTACAGATCTGATAAAGCCCGGGAAAATGGGCGCAGGTAGTTTGTAGAGAAAGCGGACTGCCTCTCTTGTTCCAGATGTGAAAGCTAGGATACTACTTTAGGGGTAGAATAATCCATCTTGCCGTATTGTTCTAACACAGATGCGTGGTACATGCATGTCTACCAGACCTGATTGCTATTCTGAACAAATACTAATCGGGAATTTTGATCAACCTAAGAGAAGGATCTCTGTATCGGTTATTTGTTGATCCAGATACGCTGATGTAGAACCACCAAGCGCAAGCCATTCGCAAGCTTTACCTGTGAGTGACTGATGCAAATATAGGCAAAATCTCAAATCGCAAAACTAAAAAAGGGCTACAGGTAAGTTAAAAGCAGACTTTAACTTTTAAGAGTACAATATTAGCGAACGCGGCTAAACTCATCCTTATGCTGGCTATAGCAATTTTACCCCTTAATAATACTCCTTCAGCAAACCCAAAGCATTAACATCAATAAAATTTAACAGATAGAGCAACGGATAAAAATCTATTGATCAAGCACTTGATCTTACTATAAAGCAGCACAACTACATCAAAAAATTTATTCGTGGGAAGTAAGATAATTCGTAGATTATAGAAATTTGCACCAGGCCGGTATACCAAAACAGAAATACCGGCAGTATCATGCCGATTTCTGCTCTTGAAAAGGACTCACCTTGATATTTCCTGGATGACCGGCAGTATACTTCCGGTTAACAATGAGACAGGAAGCACATGAAACTGGAGATTAGGTTAACAAATTATATTATGAATAGAAAGGCAGCAGTATACTATAATAGTGTGCGAGCCGGTTACCTGGAAAAGACTCCTGTCAGCACCTACATTTTCCGCTATGACGCAACATATCTGGCGAACCCAGACCTACCTGCCATCAGTCTTTCCTTTCCAAAAAAGCAGCCGGAGTACCAGGCGCAGAAACTATTCCCCTTTTTCTTTGGCCTGTTGTCGGAGGGAGAAAATAAACAAACGCAGTGCAGGCTTTTAAGAATTGATGAAAATGACCACTTCAGCCTGCTCCTCAAAACTGCTGGTTCCGAAACCATTGGCGCTATTACTGTAAAATCATTAGAAATTTGAGTTATCATCAAGCTTAGCCAAAGGCATTTACCAGAACTACTTTACACCGCTCATTATCTATTAACTTTGATTAAATTTAACACTTTGGCTCCCGCAGCATTAATCAGCTTTAACAAAGCCTGAGGTAGAAATCAGCATTTACTTTAATTATATCCTACACCATTTAACAAAAGCTTGCTATCAAGCAAGGTATGTGCTATTTTGGCTCGTCAATGCTTGCCAAATGAAACAGTATACCTTAAAACCTGAAGCCTTTCAAGAGGCCAAAAAGAAGATCTTTTTCAGATCCTTTCCGCTCATGATTATCGCTCTTGGTGTAGGCTTTAGCTTCAGCCACTTTAACTCTCCTAATCCGGAAAGCAGCCTTGATACCTTATCATTTATCATTCCTGCAGGCCTTGCACTGATGGCTATTAGTCTGTTCTTGGCATTGAAAAAGCAAAAGCAGTTGTTGGAAAGCTATACCCTTATCCTGGAGGAAGATGCTATTATCCGGGAGCAAAAGAACACGCCTACCATTCGGCTTGCCCATACTGAAATCAAGGAGATCATTAAAGACAATAATGGCAGCTATATCATCAAGAAAGAGAATCTTCACTCAGCCATAATAGTACCCTACCTCATCCAGGATCCAGACAAGTTAGAGGAGGCCCTGCAGCAAATTCGCCCGCTGAGTCTTGCCGGCAGTAGCAAAAGCCTGAAGCAGCGCCTGCTCTCTGCACTCCCTTTAGCTATATTGGCTTTGATGGCCGTGGTATATCTAAGCAGCAACAAAATCCTGGTTGGTATTAGCGGCACCCTCTTTACTGCCAGCATGATATGGTCGTTTGTGCAGATCCAGCGCGGCAAGAACTACGATAAAAAAACAAAAAGAGCCAGCTACTGGATGGCTATCGTGCTGCTGTCTGTTATTGGAATCACTTTAGCTAAATTGATGGCGTGATAAGGAAAGGTTTCTATCTGGGTAGAGATGTACAGCGCATACCTTCTATTTACAGCCTGATTGAATTTAACATTTCACCCACAGCAGTATACCACAAACATTTAGTACCCCAAGCTCAGGTGTCAGGGCTAGCTTTTTCCTGGCGGTCAAATTTCAGTTGCTTCGAACCAAAGATGGAGGCTTTAAAAAATGTAGTAAAAGGCTGATGGTTTCATCATAGCTTAGCCTGCTTTCTTTGTGCGATTGCATAAATATCATCAGCAATATCATACAGGTTTTCGTGCTCCTGGTTTGTCATCAGGATAATCATGAGGCCCTCCTGCTTATAGTGGCGTACCAGGCATTCGTAATTTTGTGAGTTGCCGTGGTGAAAATGCTGCACCATCTCCCCTTTCTCCCAATCGCACTGGCCTAAGGGCGACTGGCTATCTTCTCCGGGAAAGATCTCTTGGGATAATTGCTGCATAGACTCCCTGCTAACTACCTTAAAATGATCCAGCTGCGAAAACCACTGATACATGCCCTGGGCAGAGGAACAAACGGTGGTTACTTCCGCTTCATAGTCGTCTACTTTATAATCTTCATCGAAGGGTTGGGCAATCAGGGGTGCCCCCTCAAAGGGATAAGCTTCTTTTACCACCAGCCCTTCTAACCCATGCCTTTGGATGATATGCTGCTCAACATAGGCCTTAAAGCTCATGCCCGACAGGCGCTCCACAATATGCATGAGCAGGAAAGGATTGTAGTTAGAATAGATATAATCCGTCCCCGGCTCGGACTCAAGCCTCTCCAAATTCGCCAGGCTCTCGACAATCTGATCCTCGTTTACCTTTATACCTTTCTCGAAGTAGGCATTCCAGTCTATTTTAGGCAAGCCACTTGCGTATTGAAACAGGTGCCTGACTGTAATCTTATCTGCCCAGCCAGGCAGCTGCGGCATATAGGCAGATAGCTTATCATCAAGGCTCAGCAGTCCCTGCTCCTGGAGCTGCATAATGGCTACGGCGGGAAACTCTTTATAAATGGAGCCAATGGCAAACTGATGCTCACCGGTAAGCCGCACCGTTCTGGCACCATCGGCATAACCAAAGGCTCTCTCATATAATACCGAATCGTGCTGGATCACCAGGATTGTTCCATTGTATTTTCCGTCAGCATGCAGCTGGCTCAGGTAAGTATCAATATCCTTGGGTGATCGGCAGCTTAGCAGCAGGAGGGTAAGGGAGAGTAGATGGAGGATTACTTTCATTATGTTGTGGGGCTCTAAAAGCTTTTATTGGTACCTATGAGTCTGGTTAAATTTTATGTTTGCTCCTTAGATGCTGCAAACCAGCTCCGGGTTACATACACCAGAAGCTATCTCCTAAAGGGTAAATACCTGGTCGTCATCCCAGCACCTGATCGTCATCCCAGCGCAGGCTGGGATCCCTTAGCCATATAAACCGCCAACAGCTCCCAGCGGGGCAGCCCATGCCTGCAATAGGATGAAGCTGGAGAGGATCAAAGTTGTTTATAAGATAGTTTCTAAGCTAGAAGAAACAGAAGTAACAAACCCATTGTATTTAATCGCAAGAAGGAATTCGAAGCGCTACATCCTCCAGGCTTTGACCGGGTACACAACTACTACATCGTCAACACTGGCTTTATTCAGAAAATAGAGGACAACCACTTATATGTATTGGACAAAGCTATCCCTATTGGCAAGAAGTATCGGGAGGCGTTTTTAAAGAAGCTGGAGGGGCGGTTGATTTAGATGCAGACATCATCTTTTAAGGATATGGCTATAACCGTAAGCCCAAAAATGCTATTCCCGAACATCTTACTTCCATCAATTATATTTGAACGCTCAGCTATTCAAAGTGCATACCAATGTCACATGATTAACACTCCGCTGCTAAATCTCGTCTCCCGCTGCTCCATCGTTTAATCTATTTAAACAATATTAACATGTACAGGAATTTTCACTAAAAATGCGCATAAACAAATAAACCTAAACATTAAAAAAAAGACTTTTGTAGTCTTCAATTAAATACTTTGGGTTTAGTAATCAAGTAAATATATTTATCTAATATCATATGTTATTACAATTACAATGCATATATTCGCTCATTACTTCTACCACGGTAGAAGTTAAAAAACTTTTAAGTAACGGAATGTGCTCATTGTAATACCAACAAATAAACTAATACGGTATTTCTTGAGCATTTTTTTTATTCTTTCCTCTGACTTTGAAATGCTAATCATTAATTCATCCTATTTTTTTTTAAAAAAATGAAGAAACTTCTAATTCTTTGCTCAGTATTTCCTTTGCTTTGGTTCACCACAGGATGCACTAAATTACCTCACACTTTAGGTGAGAAACAAACATCCTTTAGCTACATTCCACTTGATCCACTTCCGGTACTGGAGGGTAAGGCATTCAGTTGCTTTGCTGATACTACGGGGGGCATGAGAACGGAATTGATAGATGTACTCTCTTCCCTACCTGATCAGGCAGTGAGATTAGCAATAGGACAAGTAAATGCTTCTGGTTCTATAAGCTATGGCCCAGCAACTGTCGGTGTTGAGAATCAGTCATACCAAGTCATACTTGACTACATCAGTGTTGATGCTACTCATATTCCTATTTATGTTAGTAGGATTATAACTAGCGGCCCAGATACTGGAAAAGAGATTTCTACATTTTCAGACTCAATAAAATTTTCAACAAAGTATATTGTCTCAACCGCTCCCAGGTTTGCAAGCAACCTTCAAGAAAAGCAAAACTTACCTGCTTATGTACAGGGAAAAGGCGAAAAAGTAATTATACCAGTATATATAGGTGTTGGTTTGAGATTAGTTGCCTCAGTGACTGTTCTTAAAGGCAAAGTTAACTTAGGCAGCCTAGGTGCCTTAGCTGCAGCTGCTGAAGCAGGGAAAATTTCCGGAAGCTTAGTAGTACAGACCTTAGGAGTAACTGGGAATAAGGTTTCAACTACATTGCCACTTCCTAGCGAGATCAACCAAACCACTATCCAAAATGCTATATTAAGTTTGGGATCAATCAAAGCCGTTCTTTACGATACGGAAAATACGATCATCACTCCTCGAGTTGTAGGCATTTACAATCCGATAGGAGGTGGACAAGAATTAGTGAATGGAATCATATCTCAGTTAGCACAAGAGCCAGTAACATGGTATAGGCCATGTAAATCAAAGTTAACGGCTATAAGGTAATTCCCCCGTTGTTATAAAATGCACTTAAAGTCTCTAAAAGTGTGCTCCATCAAAATTTTTGAAAGAAGCTAAGATTTAAAATTATTAAGGCAGTGGCCCGTAATTAAACTTTAAAAGAGTTATTTAATGGCCACTGCTTTTTTTATTTGATAAGAGATACTGTAGTCGTTTATTAAGAATTGGACGATGAAGACCGGTTAAGTTCTAAAGAATGATCCGGCCCCTCCTTCTATGGCCTTGAGCTAATTTCAATACATCCTGCATCATTTGCTTTTCCAGCCTCTGACGTCCTCCTGACGTCCTCCCAGATTCAGGGCCGCTGTAAAATCAAGAAACCAGGCTTGATGAAAGACTAAATCGGCGAAGGCATTCTGCAGAATGAAGAAGCTGGCGGTAGGAGTACCAGCTACTCACTTACAAATACTCCAGGCCACTCTGCAACAAATGCTTCTCAAGCTATATTAAATCATATCTAATATAGAACTCCTTAGATCCATCTTCAATCCTAAAAGCATTTTCTATCAATTGAGGGACTGGGAAAAATATTCTATTCTTGGTTATGATTGTTGTTGTAGGATAAATCTTTCCTCCAATTAATTCATCATCAAGACTTTCTTTCAATTCTATATCATAGTACAATGAAAACTTTTGAGATGCATGGGTAAAAATGTAAACCACTTTATGTGACCCATATATGATTTTCGTTGTATGTGGTTCTAAAAAAAACTCTTTTTCACTTTTGAATAGCTTATCTGAGGCCCCCAAAAACATTCTGAAGTTATTCAAGCTTGGGTGTGCTTGACTTGTAATTAATAGTTTCATTTTTGACTCTGTGTCAGAACGCATAATAGCAGGCATGGCTATTTCGGCATTTTCTTCGGGCTTGACTGTTGCAACTAAATTGTCAGTAAGATTAGGTATTTCATTTTCTATTGTACCTACCTGGTTGTAACTGACTTTTTGGGATTGTGACTTTAATGCAGAAGCAGATTTATTTAATACGTCAGAGAATTTAATTTTGCCACTGATATAATCACTTAATAGAGAATCAAGCTCGCCAAGTTCTGAATGTTCGTATTTATATAATTCTCTGTTTCTTAATAATATTTTATGCAGAGCATCTGCTCCCTGCTTTGTAGAAGAAGGAACAAATTGAGAAAACTTAGGATAAAGATTAATTCTTACGAAGTCCTTTACAAATCCATTAAAAACCTCATAAGCAGTATCATATGTTCTCTTAAGTTGATTGATCGCATCTGTATTATTTGATAAATATATATCAAGTTTATTAGTACTACCCTTTACCAAATAAGGGATCTGGTGGCTAATCTCTGCATACTCGATATCTATATCATTGATTAAATAATCATCACTTATAACTGTTGCAATTTTAAATAATATTGCTGCTTCAGAACTACTGAGTTCACTCCTACTAAGAGTTCTTTTTATTTGTGGTTGGTCAGGGACTTGATTTATTCTTAATACATTATTTAAGTAATAACTTTGGATTTGCCTGCGTGGGTTAGATTGACTTAGATGAAGAAGGTAGCTGTTTTCGTTGCCGAATATTTGTAGAATAGATGCATCATGTCCAGCATAATAGAAAATCTGTTTATCGCCACAATACTGTTTGATTTGATTTAAAGCTACGCTTTCATCAGAAGGTTTAATATTTATTTTAATGTTTCCCGCTAGATCATATCTAGAATTATTAACAATATAACTATGAAAAGAAGTGTTCCTATCGGCGATTTCCGAAGGGGCGATACCTTCAGAAACTTTTCTTTCTACAGCAGAAAGTAGTTGATTAATAATATTTATACTATCTCTTCCAATAGCCTCTCTACCAGCGGTTGGCTGTAAAATAGAAAGGTTAATGAATCCGCCAAAGTTATAGCTCTGAGAAACAGGGATAGGAGCTAGCCCAAAAAAATTTCTGTAGCCCATAATATGTCCCCTGCCTTGCTCTAACACTAACTCTCCTTTAACATGATTCCCAGCATAAACAAGATTGTCTACTTTAATTTTTACAAGACTATTATTTTGTGCAATACATTTCAACTGAAAAGAAAATTGGCCATATGCCACATTTTCTTCTTTCTGAAAATTGATTGTATCGCTCTGTACTTGTAGAAGCTCATAAAGATTTTTCTGGCTATGTAAAACACCATTGATAATTACCTTGATAGGTAGGTATTCAATGTATGGTTTTATGTAATTTATAGATTCATGAACATTTAGCCTTGTCTTCTCATCAAGAAATGCTATAATTTTGGTCCCTGGGAGCCTATTGTCCTGTATTTGCTTTAATTCTATACACTCTTCTGAAATAGAAAGAGAATCTCTATCTGCTATGCTGATATATGTTTCATTAGAGCCAATGTTTTTGGTTTCAACCTCTAGCCGTTTGCAAACCCCAAAATTAGCCATTGCACCTATTCCAAAGGTGCCTACAACTCCTGCTTGTTTTGCTAAATCTCCTCTTTTACCACTAGATCCTGCTTTCCAAAAGTTTTCCTGTAATACCTCTAATGTCATTCCTATGCCATTGTCAGTAATTTCTAGCCGATCAGGGGTAAGTATAATTTCAATTAGTCCCTCATAGGTAAGATCTTTTTGAAGATGCATCCTCATCAAAACTGCATCATAAGCATTTTGTATATTTTCTCTTAAAAGAGCATATGGAGAATCATAAATTTCGTTTGGTAGTGTATCAGATGTAATGCTGTGAGCGGTAGTGGAATAAAAGCAAGGGGGCCTTGCGTTAGCTTTAAAGTACCACCCTTAAAGCTATGTTGCACTGTCCCACTTGCCTGTCTTACAAGATAA